>Ga0116164_10000009_pt1 | contig 204581 bp, 174 predicted proteins | sample AD_UKC109_MetaG_FD_89888 | JGI IMG/M metagenome (GOLD analysis project Ga0116164, IMG submission 89888) | Active sludge microbial communities of municipal wastewater-treating anaerobic digesters from Hong Kong - AD_UKC109_MetaG | ecosystem: Engineered > Bioreactor > Anaerobic > Digestate... | reverse complement strand
CCGGAGCCGGAAACGCCCGAACCCACGCCGCCGCCGGAAGACACCCCCGAGCCGATGCCCACGCCCAAGCCGATGGACGTGATGGACAAGCGCCTGGAGGAGCTCGATCAGCAAAAGCAGCTCGAAGAGCTCAAGGTCGATCAGCCGCAAACGCAAATGGCCGAGGACCTGCGCGACCAAAAGCTCAACGCGGTCAAGGCGCGCGACAATTCGACCGGCTCGATCAGCCGCACGTTCGCCACGACCAAAAAGCAGGCGTCGGACGTGTCCAGCGCCAACCTCTCGCAGGTCGGCCGGCGGGTGCAGGGCAACACCAACGGCGCGCCGCACCAACTGGGGCGCCTGGGCGGCTCCGGCCGCGCGCAGGACTCCGGCGCCGGACGGCAATTGGGCGACCTGACCAACAAACAGCAGACCAAGCCGAAAACCGACGCCGGCGCCGGCGGCAGCGTCCAGTGGATCAAGCTGCCCTCGACCGGACCGGTGGCCCATTTGCAGCCGCGATGCAAGGGCCGCACCGGCTACATCGTCGTCGGCCAGTACCGCCTGCAGTGCGGCAACGACCAGATCGTCGCGGCTTGGATGCGCAAGCAATGATGCACAACATCCACGATACGGTGGAGGTAGGATTAAAGTGAGAAAGCGAATTGCATACCTGAGCGGATTGGCCTTGCTGGTGTTGCTGGCCTTCGGCGTCGCCGTCGGCGAATGGTCCGAATACAAAGACCTGTTCATGAACGGACAGTACCAACAGGTCGTCGACCTGTGCGAGGCCAACAAGGGCGCCCTGGCCGACGATCCCGGCGCGCACATCATCTACAAGTACTGCGGCCTGGCCAAAATGCGCCTCTACGAGCAGAACCACCAGAGCGCCGAACTGACCGACGCCATCGGCTACCTGGAAAAATCCATCGCCTTCAGCTACTCGGAAGAGGCCTCCTACAACCTCGGCCTGGCCCGCATGAAGGCGCTGGACGCCCTCAGCGAAGCCGACGAACGCCTCGAAGCCGAGCGCGACGCGATCAACGACATGTGGGAATCCACCCGCAACATGCACGCGATGGAGAACTTCGAAAGCGAGACGCTTTCCGACGGCATGCTCATCTGGCTGCGCGACTTCCGCGACGTGCTGATCGAGCGCGTCTTCCGCGACGAGAAGGAGCAGGGCCGCCTGCACCTGCTGGCCGCGCAACTGCGCATGATCGCCGACCGCTTCGGCCGCGTCGATCCGGCCAAGGGCGAAAACGAAGTGCGTCAGGGCAACCTGAAGGTCTTCAAGGACTGGATGGACGAACTGCTCAAGCAGAGCTACTTCGACAACAACATCGTCGTGGGCATGTACAAGTACCAGGGCGATCGCCAGCGCGAGAAATACGACCAGACCGACAAGACCGAAGACCAGTTCGCCAAGTCGCTGCACCACTACGGCGAAGCGCTCAAGCGCGTGAAGACCAACAAGGCCGGCGCGGTGCTCTACGGCGACATCGCCTATCTGTGCAGCCTCTACAACAGCAAGGACAAAGAAAAGCTGGTGTCCTATTACAAGACCGGCTTCACCCACGCGCACGAGGGCCTGCTGATCATGAAGCGGCTCAACCGCCGCCGGCAGGATTCCACCGCGCAGGAATATCCCTTCGAGGACGACAACACCGAGCTGACCGCCAAGCTGCAGAAGGCCTACGGCTCGAACCTCACCGGCCTGTGCTACTTCCACTACCTGCGCAAGGACTACAAGAGCGTGGTCAGCCTGCGCGAGTACGCCTTCGACACGGGCTTCGACTGGGACGGCAAGGTGACCATGTTGATGCTCATCGCCGATTCGGCCGACAAGCTGGCCTCGCAAAATCACGCCAACCGCCTGGCGTTCAACAACTACCGCGAGATCTGCCTGTTCAGCTCCAGCCGGGCGTTCAAGTCGGTGCTGAAAAACTTCAAAGGCAAAACCCCGCCGGGCTCGGAGGAGTTCTGCCGCATCTACCAGAATTACGTGAACTACCTGCGCCGCTTCGGCGAGACGATCGAGGCGCAGAGTTTGAGTTTGCAGTACGAAGCCAGTTGCGCCGCCGTGGCGGTCGAGTAAGCGGGGGAATGCGATGAAAACAGCACGCACGATGATGATGATTCTGTTGATCGGTCTGTCGCTCGCGACCGCTTACGCCTGGGCGCAGGACGAGGGCGGCGAAAGCGCCGAACCCGCGCCCGAGGCGGCGGCCGCGCCGGCGGAAAACGCCTTCCCGCAGTTGCTCAACCTCAACCTCGAGTGGGTCAACTCCGACCTCACGCGGCTGGTCGAGGAACTGCGCCTGGCCAAAACGCCCTGGGAAAAACGCGACTTGATCGAACAGGTCGAGTACCTGATTTACAAACACGTCGAGTATCCGCTGGTCTTCAAGCAGGCGGAACTGTCCGACCAGCGCGACCTGGACCGCATCGGCACGACCAGCGACGTGGTCGACGCCGGATCGGCCAATCCGCTCGCGCCGCTGATCGCCGAGGCCTTCGCGCTTTACGGCATCGCCAAGGGCTACGAGGGCTACGCCTCGGCGGCCAACGACCAGATCGACCGCGCCAAGAAAATCTACCCGCCGGTCGAGGACCTGACCGTCAAACTCGACAACTTCAAAGATCGTCAGACGATCAAAACCTGGATCACCGAATCGATGGGCAACTGGGCCTCGACCAACGCGGTGCGCGTCACCGTCATCGGCAAGAGCGTCAACCAGCAGTCGATCGACAAGCTGACCAAAAACAACCTGTCGTTCGCCGCCGTCGACGGCGAAGTGTCCGCCTATTACCTGGCGGTGGCCCAGGCCGATTTCCTGCGCGGGCTGCGCCGGTACATCGTCACCGAGGATCGCCTGACCACGCGGCGGCCCAACAATTTTCAGTTCTACCTGCCGCCGGGCCAATACGCGCTGAAGACCGACGTCTCCAACCGCGTGCCGGTGGAGTTCGAAGTGTCGTCGGATCCGGCCAAGAACATTTTCATCGTCGAAAGCCTGGAAGAGGCGGTGACCATGTACCCGCGGCCGGTGGTCAAAAAAGAGAACGAGAAATAGCCAATTCATGCAGCGTTGCTGACGCGGAGGAAATAGATGGCACAGTATGACAACGGGTTTATGAAACACGTCAAACAAATCAACGTTTTGGCGATCGCCGTGTTGCTCGTGATTTTGCTGCTGGTCAGTTTTATGTCGCCGGGCATTCTGGACAGTAAACGACTGGCGGACATGTTCGAGCCCTCGGTCAGCGCCGCCGGGCGTTTGTGCGTCTTCGTGTTGTACGCCATGACGATCGTGCTGATCGTCAATTACATCTACTACGGCGTGTTGCAGCTTTCGCGCCGCAACGTCTATGCCGACGATCAGCGCGACGAATTGATCAACATCCTGCGTCTGCCGGAGGCGCGCGCCGACATTCACGTGTTCCGGGAAAAGACCAAGAAGCTGACCGAAATGCAAAACAGCCTTTCGGAGATCATCGCGGCGATGCTGCCCAACGCGCTCAAGCAGCAGTTCATGCTTGAACAGTATTTCCGCACCAAGATCGAAAATCACATGAACCGTTTTTCCGGACCGCTCAACACGATCACGACCATCTCCGGCCTGGGACCGATCATCGGCTTTTTGGGCACGCTGCTGGGCCTGATCTCGGCCTTCGCCGTGTCGGCCCGCGCCATCCAGACGGAAGGGCAGATGTCGCCCGACACCTTCGGCCAACTCCAGTACTCGCTGGTTATCGCGATCATGACTTCGGTCTTCGGCGTGGTGATCAAGATTGTCGGCTCGGTCATACGGCAGGCGATTTTGTCCAAGATCAACAAGATCCAGGACGAGATCGCGTCGATTCCCACCGAGTCGATGTACTCCGAGTAATCCCTAAGCGCGGGAGCGAACATGAGACGGCTTATCGAAGATGAAGATCTGAATCTGCAGGATCTGATCTTCATTTTGCTTTTCTTTTTCATCATTGCGCAGACGTTGATCGTCTTCAAAGTGCAAAAGGATTTGATCGTGCCGCCCAAGGTGGACAAGGAGCCCGAGCTGGAGATCGAGGAGGACAAGCAGGTCATCACCCTGATCATCGATCATCTGTCGGGCGTGGCGGCGCTGGCCGAAATCCGCGAGGACCTGCTCAAGGGCTTCGCCGACAACGAGGAATTCGAGATCCACTGCAAGCCGATCGCCGGCCGCGAGGAGTATCTTGAATCCGAGAGAGAGGACGCGCACAAAAAATTGATCGCCGCGTTGACGCAGATCATCAACAACGTCCATTACAAAAAACCGGTGGTCGGTTTGATCGCCGATCACCGCGCGCGCTACGGCACCATCTTCCAGGTCAACCTCGCCGTGCAGCAGTTGATCAAGGACCAGGTGATCGATCCGTCGATCAAATGGAAAGTGCTGATCAGCAAAAAAGGCCAGTCCCTCGAAGAGGAAGCGGCCAAGATGCAGCAGCAGCTCGGCGAGTAGCCGCACCGACAAGCACACAAACCAAAGGCGGTCCGTCCGGGCCGCCTTTTTCGTTAATCCGTGCCCCCCTTTTTTGTTTCGCGAGTGCTTGAAGGGCGATTCCGATTCAGGAGGGCTGAGAAGAGACCCGAGCGAAATCGAACAACATTGAGATGGATTTCCGTAAGCCCGTAGGGCGCAGGTCAGTAGCGAAACCCCTGAAAGGGGTGTAGGTAAGCTCCCTTCGCCCCTCCGGGGCTTGTCGTCTCTGGGTGGGTCGCGATTTCCAGGGCTGCCGCCCTTCGCTACTGACCTTCCGCCCCTGCGGGGCTAAATGGAGCGCATTTCCTGGGGCTCACGAGACTGTCGATAAATGCGCCGACAGGCGACAAACAGCCCCGCTAGGGGCGATAGAGGATAGCCCGGTGCGTGAGCGCCGGGCAAAAAAGCCATTTCCCCTCCAAGCCCCGCCAGGGGCGATAGAAGGTAGCCCGGTGCGTGAGCGCCGGGCAAAAGAGCCATTCTTTTCCGTCATCCTCGGGCTTGACCCGGGGATCCAGGATTCCTTTACTGCCGTGCGCAGCGCGGCTTTCCTTTCAAAAAGGTCAGGAAGGGCATCGGTTGGTCCTGGCTTTCCACCTTCGTTAAAACTTCGGCGGACAGGCCCGCCTGCGCGGGAATGACAATGTGTTTATGTTACCGCAATTGGGTCTTATAGCCCGGCGCGTGAGCGCCGGGCCACAAAGCCCATTCACCGCGCCTCGACGTACCCCTGCGGGAAGCGGGCGTGCCAGAGCGACAGCGCCGTGTAATAGGTGGCGTGCGCCATGCCGTCGCCGGTCAGGGTCAGGTCGAGTTTGTCGCCGAAATACAAGTCGTGGTTGTCGATCATCGCGCGGGTCCAGTCGCCGGACATGTCGGTCAGGTAATACACGCCCCGCGGCGAGGACATGTTGTCGGTTTCCAGCGCGACGATATGCAGGTTGTCGTTTTCGTCCAGCACCGCCGTCATGTCCATGCCCCAGTAGGTCGAGTCGTCGACGATCGATCTGGTCCACGTGCCGCCGTCGTTCTCGGCCAGCAGAATGTTGTCGTCGCCGATGTCGAAATAAACGGCCAGCAGCTTGCCGGTGGAATCGATCATCAGCGAGGGCGCTCCTCCTTTGTGGTCGCGGTCGTCGATCGCGGACGTGACCCAACCACCCGAGGCGTTGGTGGCGTATTCCAGGTTGTAAGGTGAGGAATACTCATAGGCGATGTGGATGTATCCGTCGCCGTCGATAGCGATGGAGGTTCCGCTGCCGCAGTTGCCGGAGTTGTCCACCGTTTCACTCACCCACGATCCCGAAGCGTTGGTCGCGTAGTAGAGCGTGCCGGCGAAAATGTCGAGATAGCTCACGTGCAGGTGACCGTCGTCGTCCAGGGCGATGTCGCTGTACCAGCCGGTCGCGCCGGTGTCGTCGATCGTCGCGGTCGTCCAGACGCCGGAGGCGTCGGTCGCGTAGCGCAACGCGCCGATGCTGTTGTCGTAATAGGTGATGTGCGTGTGCCCGTCGCCGTCGACGATCGTGGCGTTGCAATAGCCGGTGCCGGGACCGGCGTCGATTTCCCGTATCTGCCAGGCCTTGGCCGCGTTGGTGGCATAGCGCAACGCGGAATTCGAGTTGTCCTGGTAGCCCACGTACAGAGCGTCGTCGGCATCGGCAGCGACGGAATTGTAGTCGCCCACCGCCAATCCTTCGTCGACGAGGGTGGAGGACCATCCTCCGGCGTTGTCGAACAGGCGCAGCGTGTCGTCCGGATCGTTGAAGTCGCTGACGAACACCTCATAGGACGAATTGACCGCCAGCGACGGATAAAATCCGTCCGAGCCGTCGCCGACCGTTTGCCGCTGCCAATACCCGACGTCGTTGGTGGCGTAGCGCGTGCCGTCCATCCAGTGGCCGTACACGATGTGGGCTTTGCCCGACAAGTCGATGGCCAGATCGGTCGGCGTGCGAATCATGGCGGTGTTGTCGACCGTTTCCTCGGTCCAGCCGCCGCCGACGTTGTTGATGTACATCAGGTAATAGTTGTCCCCGTCGCGATAGGCGATGTGCACTTTGCCGCCGGCGTCCAGCGCGATGGAGGTGTCCTGCCCGTGGTAGTCCTGGCTGTCGATGGTGGAGGCGATCCACGATCCGCTGCCGTCGGTGGCGTATTTCAGATGACGGTTGTAGGTGTCGTAATAGCTGATGTGCACATGACCGTCGTCGTCGATGGCCAGGTCGCAGTACATGCCCACGTATTGGTTGGAGTCGACCGTCTCCGATTGCCACGTTCCGCCGGCGTTGTTGGCGTACAGCAGCGTATAGTTGTCCTGATGCTGATAGCACAGGTGAACCGTGCCGGCGCCGTCGACGGTGAATCCGTAGGCGTCGGGATAAATGATGTCGCTCGACAGGTCGACCGGCGCGCTGACCCACTGGCCGCTTTGGTTGGTGACCAGCGCCAGATTTTTTTCCGTCAGATCGGCGTAGACGATGTACAACTTGCCCGCATCGTCCGCGGCCATTTCGGGGTAAGCGGCGAAGCGCAGAATTTCCTCGGCGTCGACCGCCTTGTCTTCGCTGACGGTGTACAACGTCAGGGTACGCGCCTTGACCGCCGCGATGTAGGCCTGGCCGTCCCCGCCGAACACCAGCGAGGTCCCGTTCGTGCCGGGCCAGCCGCCTTCGATTTTCTCGATCATGACTCCGTCGGTGTCGTCGTCGCCGGTATCGTCATCGCCGGTATCGTCGTCGCCGGTATCGTCGTCGCCGGTATCGTCGTCGCCGGTATCGTCGTCGCCGGTATCGTCGTCGGCCGTATCGTCATCGGCCGTATCGTCGTCATCGCCGTGATTGTCGTCGTCATCGTCGTCGCAACTGCAGCCGGCAACGACGGTGGCCAGCGCAAACAGAACGATAATTATGCTCAGAAAATATAGGTGTGCTTTCATGACTCCCTCCCGCAATACGTTTGCCCCCCGGTTGCACCCGTTCATTGTCACGTGCTTGGGAAAGCCGCGTCAAGCAAAAGATCGGCCGGTTACAATATTGGAAAATGTGCGGATCGATGCGGCCGGATCAATGTCCTCAAACGGACGCATGAAGACCGTTCGGAGTTGCGGTATAATAACTGCAATGTTATGGTGAAGAAGAGTTGGCTCCGAACGTCGATGGAGAAGACGATGACAATGAAATGGATGTTGTTGCTCGCGCTTCTTTTGCTCTTGCCCTTGGCCTGCGCCGAAGAAGAGGAAGACGAGGCCGAAACAGCCGAAACGCTGGACATTGAAATACCCGCCGGCTGGCGCGCCGAGACGCTGACCGATCTCGATGAAATTCGATACGCCGACCTGGCGTTGGACCAAGACGACGCCGTGCATATCGTTTTCGGCGATCGCTCCACGTTGCGCTACACGAACGATCGCGAAGGCTATTGGTATTGGGACCGGCTGTGTGAAGAGCTCGGCGAACTCGGCCTTTACGACATGAAATTTACCGTCTCGACGACGAACCGCCCCGCGCTGGTCTACCAACACGAAGTCGACACCAGCACGGCGTTGTTTTATCTGGCCGATCCGCTGACGGCTTGGGAGCCGGAGATGATTGTCGGCGGCATTGGCGACGGGTCCGCCCAGTTCTGCCTCGACGGGCAGGATCGGCCGTGGTTCGCCTACAGCGAAAGCTGGCAGGTCGCGCTGATCGAGCCGGAGGCCGGCGGGTGGCGCACCTGGGAGATCGCGACCGGTGCGAGCCCGCTCGTCGCCTGCTACGAAAACGGCGTGGATTCTCTGGCCGCCGTGATCGTGCCTAAAATGTTCGGCGACGACGAACCGGCGTGGGCTTCCGTCGAAGGCTACTATCTGTTCACGCGCGACGGCGACCAATGGCGCCCGAGTCTGATCGGCGAACGGGAAAACCACGTCTGGCTAAAAGAAGGCCGGTTGCTCGCGTTGCCCGACGGTGAACTGGTGTTGGTCGTGGTGGAAACGACCAACGATTATCCGGAGAATGTCAATCGGCTGGTGGTCTACAGCGGCGGTCCGAACGACTGGCGGCGCGAGGAGTTGATCGAATACCTGCCGGGCCTGTGTTTCGAATACGGCCTGCGCGCCGTCGCCACCGATACCGGCGACGTACATGTGTTCGTCGGCGATCGCGACAACGATTTTCTACGGATTTTTTCCCGGCGCGACGGATCGTGGCAGGGCGACGCCTGGCGAGGATTCTACGGTCGCTTTGCCTTGGCCGCCGACGGCGCGGGCTATCTGCACATGCTCTTCGTACAAGTCGCCCGCGGGCTGGGCAGCCGCCTGTACCACCTCACCAACCGGCCGGAATAAAAACGGGCGAGCCGTTCAGCCCGCCCGTCGGTTGACGGTTCGTTCGTCGGTCGATCAGAAGAGGCGTTCCATCCAGTCGCTCGCGTTGCCGCCGCAGCCGCCGCAGTCGTCGTCATCGTCGTCGCCGGTCGTGTCGTCGTCGACCGCGTCGTCGTCGGCGCTGTCGTCGTCGGCGTAGGGCACGCATTCGTCGGACTCTTCGAGGCACTCTTCATCTTCCGCGCAGGGGAAGCCGGTCGTGTCGCAGGATTGCTCCGTTTCGTTGCAGCTTTCCTCGCCGTCGCAGAATAGGCCGTTGTCCGGGCACGGATCGCCCTCGTGCCGGCAGATGCCGTCCTGGCAGAAATCCTGACCGTTGCAGAACACGCCGTCGTCGCAGGACGCCGTGTCTTCCAGGTTGGTCCAGCCCCAGGAGTCGTTCACGATATCGCAATATTGACAGGCGCTTTGCGGATTGAGGTCGCCGAGCTGGAAGCAGGTGTTGTCGATCAGGCAGCCGTCGCAGCCGTTTTCCCGCCACCAGAAGTCGTTGTTGTAACGGTTGACGACCCAGAACAGGCCGTCCTGCGTGTCGGCCAATCCGGTGACCACGATGTTGCCGGCCGGGTCGATGTCGATCGAGCCGGGCAGGTCGCCTTCGCCCGTCGTGCCGCCGCCGTCGTAGACCTGGCTCCAAACGAGGTTCCCCTCGGGATCGTATTTCACCGTGCCGATGTCGTAGTTGCCGTCGATGGCATGTTCGTTGACGCCCGTGATGTAGGCGTAGCCCGCTCCGGTGACCGCCATGTCCACCGCTTGATCGTACAGCCGGCTGCCGCTGTCGTAGATTTGCGTCCACTGCCGCGCGCCCTTGGTGTCGTATTTGAGCAGCAGGTAGCCGGTCAACGATTCGTCGCGGTTGATCGTGGCCATGACGTAAACGTTGTCATCGAAATCCAGACCGATGTCGATCGGCCAGTTGTGCAGAATTTCCGCCTGGTCGCCGAAGTAGAAGCGATACCAGGCCAGCGATCCGTCGACCTTGAATTTCAGTAAGGCCAGTCCTTTGGTCTTGTCCAGATCCTGATCGTTGTTCACGAAGCCGGCGACGTACACTTCGCCCCGGCCGTTGACGGTCAACACCGGATTGCCCACCGGCGAGACGTCGGGGTGCGAGAACTTGTACTGCCATTCCCCCGTGCCGTTGACATTGTACTTGCTCAAAATGAATTTGTTGTATCCGCTTTCGTTCAACGTGCCCGCTTCGTAGAGGGAATCGTTGGTGTCCACCGTCAACGACGAGGTGGGATTTTCCACGCTGGCGCCGGCGGTCACGTTGGTCCACTGCACGTCGTGGTTCGGATCGAGCGAGAAAAGAACCAGGTTGTTGCCGTCGGTATCGATCACGTTGCCGGTGATGATGATGTTGCCGAGCGAATTGACCACCATCGCCACCGGCGAGAAGTTGACGCCCAGCATTTTATCCAGATCGATCGACCAGGCGAGCTCGCCGTTGCGGTTGATCTTCAGCAGCAGGCTTTGCGTGCTCGTCCTGACGAGCGAGAACAAGTTCCCGTCGGCGTCGATTTGCATTCTTTGGTTGTTGAAGCGCTCGATGTTCGTGCCCGGGGTTACGGCCGCGCCGATATCCACCGTGAAATCCCAGTTCGGCAGTTGCCACAGACCGTATTGGATGAATTCCATGATGTCGTCGTTGCCGTGCAAGCCGGCGACGAAAATGCGACCGCTCGGATCGACGCGGGTAAACGGCAGCTTATACGAATAGGTCGTCGCGCTGGATTTGATCGACCAGGTCTTTGCGTCGACGATGCCGAATCCGTTGTCCGTCAAACTCAGGTCGTCAAGAAAATCTTTGGACGCCGAATACCAGAGCATGCCGTCGCCGGGAGTTTCGCCGTCGCGCCCGTTCTTGCGCGAGGGGAAACACTCTTCGGGACGGTCGACCATGTTGTAAAGATTGTACTGATCGATGTGCACCCGTCCCTTGCTTTGGTTGCCGCCGGCGGCGATAAACTTGGCCTGACAGGCCGTGTTGATGGTTTCAAATGTAGGCGACAGATCCTCGTTGAGCACTTCCAGATTTTCGTCGACATCCGGATTGGACGGTTTGCACGGAACAATCATGGCGTAGGCCATCTGGCCGATCACAACCCATTTCCGACAAGTCGCCCAACGAAGGAAAAAGGTGCTGTGCGACCCTTTGTCCTCGCCTTTGGCGGTGCTGTGCACGTGACCGGTGTAATATCCGGGGCGCACATTGGCGTACAGATCGTCCCAGCGCCAGTTGCGCTTGTCCGCGCGCGCCGGCTTGTCGGGATGAATGTACAAGTTGACGCCCTTGAAGAAGTCGCCCATCCGCTCCACGGTCATTGTGTGTTTGTAGTTGGAATAGGTGCTGTTCCAGGAGGGCGAGATGGTCGGGTCGGTGGAATAATTCGTCATTTGGTCGATAACGTAGGCCGTATACTCGCTGCACCAGGAGGGCGGGGTGGGGAAATACCAGCCGGTTTCGTCTTCGGTCAGCCATTCCGAGCCGTATTCGTAATCCCAGGTTTGAAACAGGTCGTCGGCGGTGAGGTCGAGAATGGAGTTGTAACAGGAATTGCCGGAGCAATAAGGACCGTTCGGCAGCAGGTCGCCTTCGTCGTAAGGCGGGTTGCTCAAGTCGGTTATCTGGTCGACGCCGGGAGAACTCATGGCGGCGTTTCTTATGTAATTGACACGGGTCGAGTAAATGGCGTCGGTAAACACCAATTCGTCGTTCTGATGATAGGTGAGCGGAGTAATCGGAGCGTAATCCAGGATTTTTAGGTTGTTAAGATAAATTCTTATGTTTTTGATCCTCAGCGTGACGTACAACGGGTCTTGCGGGTCCAGCACCAGCTTGATCCGGTCGAAGTACTCGGCGGAGCGCTTCGGGTGAATGGCGCCGGAAAACGGAAACACCGTCAAGTCCAGATCCGGCAGGGACATCAGGCCGGTGCGGTACCAGTTGCGTACTTCCCAGTCGTCGCCGTCGCTGTCGGCGGAACAGTCGGGACCCCAGGTGCCGTCTTCCCAGAAATGGAGGAACTGCTCGGCGTAATTCGTGTAAAGATAACTGTCGACATCCAGCCAGTGGGCGACCACAGTTTGTGCGTTTGCCGTGTGGGGGACATGGAGTGTCTCGTCGCAAGGGCCTAGGTTGTCGGTAAATTGGATTGTTTGATTGCTGGTGGTCATCGGCAGGGTGCCGGTGAATTCAAGCCAATTCGAAGTGTCTGTGCGTCGTAAAAACACTGTATAATCGCTTACTTTTCCGATTTCACCATCAAAGGTGATGACGATTTTTGTGTCGAAGATGATGTGATAATACCAACCGGGGTAGCCCGCGACGGCCGAAGTTGCACTCAGGCACACCGCAGCCAATAGAAACAAGCAGACCAAGAGCCGTTTCATGACCAATCTCCTTCTGCAATTTAATTAATGGTTGCGATTTCAATCTTATAAATATGTCCCCAAATAGCAAGTAGAATATTCATGTTTTTATGAATAATTAATAGAATGTACGTTCCATTCTCCGTCCTGTCGAAATCATACAGATTATTTCACCCTTGTTTTTTATAGCGGAATGCTGGTACGTTACTATCGGCGGGAAGCGAATGGTCTTGCTTAGTGGAGGTAAGCAATGAAACGACAATGGATGTACTTATTTTTAATCGTGGCGATCGGTTTGACCTTTTGGCTCGCCTGCGCCGACGATGACGACGACAACGACGATAATCCCACCGATGACGATACCGACGATGATGTGGACGACGATGCCGACGACGATTCCGGCGACGACGATATTTCACCGCCGCCCGGATGGCGCATGGAGCCGGTCGACGACCAGGGGCCGTTCGGCGATGTCCGCTTGCGGGTCGCTTCGAACGGCGTGCCCCATCTGACGTTCGGTGTTTTCCCTTCCGGGCAAGACTCAATGCTCAAATACGCCGCCACGGAGCAGGGGGCATGGAGCGTGGACACGGTTTGGACCTTTGCGCAGGGGGGCGGTTATTTTGCGTTGGCTCTACGCGGCGATGCGCCCGTGATCGCCTATCAGCGGTACATCGATATTGTCGCCGGGCTATGCGCCGGCCCCGCAGGGGGTGGCCGATCACCTCTACTATCTCACCGACCGGCCGGAATGATGAAATATTACATAATATAGATACGGTTTTAATCGGCAGAGTTCACGGTAGCTAAAAGATCAAACGAATCCAACAGACGATCCGGCTCGGCGGCCGTCAATTCCTCGACCGTGCCGATGCCGTAACTGACCGCCGCGACGATGCCGCAGCCGGCCGCGCGTCCGGCGCGAATGTCCATTACCGTATCGCCGATTAAAAGCGTTTGCACCGGACGCACGCGCAACGCGCCGCAGGTGCGCATGATGACCTCGGGATCGGGCTTGGGCGTGAAATCGTCCGTGCCCTGAATGTGATCCAGCAACGGCGCCAACCCGGTGAGTTCGCACACGCGCCGGGCCATGAAGGTCATCTTCGTCGTCGCCACCGCCGTTTTCACCCCGCGCCCGCGTAGCGTCGTCAATGTTTCGATCACGCCGGGGTAGGGCCGGGTCTGCACCGCGCAATGGTCGAAGAAAAAGCGCTTGTACTCCTCGACGCACGCGGCGATCTGCCCCTTGTGCTCGGGCGGCAGCAGTTTCAGGAACATCTCATAAAGGCTGCGGCCGATCAGCGGTACGACATCCTCGTGGCGCAACGTCGCCTCGCAAACGGTCCGCGCGCTGTGGGCGATCGCCGTGGCGATGTCGGCGCGCGAATCCACCAAGGTCATATCCAGGTCGCAAAGCAGGGCCAAGTAGTCGTTCATGGTCGCGAAGAATTACACCCGTGCGCCGCGAATGTAAATCGCCATTAAAATTTTTTCCGCCATAGCGGCTGCAGGGCGGCGCCCACGACCAGCAGCACGACGGGCAGGAAGGACCACCACAAGATACGCGCGAACGACCACGCGGCCGGATGCGCCGTGCCGCGCAACACGACGAAAACGAGGTAGCCGACGTAGAACGCCAGGAAGATCAGCCCTTCGCCGCGCGAGATTTCCGCGCCGGAGATGAAAATCGGCAGGCAAAGAAAGGTCGCCGTCGCCATGAAGGGCACGTCGAATTGCAGCGCCGCGCCGGTCACGTTCACGCCGCCCGACAGCAGCGCCGTACCGCCGAGCACCGCCAGCAGGTTGAAGATGTTGCTGCCCACGATGTTGCCCACCGCGATATCCCGCTCGCCGCGCACGGCGGCGACGATCGAGGTTGCCACTTCCGGCAGCGAGGTGCCCGCCGCCACGATCGTCAGGCCGATCGTCAATTCGCCGACGCCCCAGGCGCGCGCCAACGCCGACGCGCCCTCCACCAGCCACTTCGAACCCAGCACCAGCATCGCCAATCCCGCGACGATGAAGACGATCGATTTGAGTGTGCCGCCTTGAACGGCCCGCTTATCGTTCTTGTCGGCCGGTTTTTTTCGCGCCTGCCAAAACAGCCAGCCGATGTACACCGGCAGCGCCAGAACCAGCGCGATCCCTTCGCCCCGGCCGACGACGCCGTTGCGGCAAAACAGCCAGACGACAACGGTCGCGACGATCATCACCGGCACGTCCAGCCGGATCAACTGCCGGTTGACGGCCAGCGGCACAATCAGCGCCGACACGCCCAGGATCAGCAGGATGTTGAAGATGTTGCTGCCCACAACGTTGCCCAGCGCGATGTCCGGGCTGCCGATGAACGCGGCTTTCAAGCTCACCGCCAGTTCCGGCGCGCTCGTGCCGAAGGCCACCACGGTCAGGCCGATGATCAACGATGGAATGCCCGCCAGCGCCGCCAGTCGCGACGCGCCGCGCACCAGCGCCTCGCCCCCGCCGATCAGCATCAGCAGTCCGCCCAACAGCATCGCCAAGGTGATGAACATCGACCGCGCCCTCCACCATTGTGCGCCAGCATGGCCGAGTTATTGCTGCAAGACAAGATGCCCGCGCTTGCGTCGCAAAGGCCGGGCCGCCATACTGAACGGGAAGTTGGCAGGAAGAGAAAACGATGCGCCGCAACCGAATCGTCCCCTTGTTGTTCCTGTTGTGCCTGATGCCCGTGCTGCTGGCCGGCCGTGCGAAGATCAACGTGATCTCGGTCGGCGACAGTTGGGCCGAAGGCTGGTGCGACGCCATGGAGCGGGTCATCCGCCTGCACGGCACGCGCGTGGAGGTCTGGAACCGCGGCATTTCCGGCAGCGCGGCGGTGAACTGGGCCACGCCCGGCGCGTTGCTCGACGTCGAACTGACCCTGCTGCAGCATCCGGAAATCGATTGGCTGACGCTGAGCATCGGCGGCAACGATCTGCTCGACGGCTACCTGCTCATGGGGCTGGGCGACGAAGTGTTCCCGCTGATCGACGAGGCGTTGCGCACCGTGCTCGATGAACTGCTTGCCTTCCGCCCCGAGCTGAAAATTTCGCTCAACGGCTACGACTTCCCCAACTTCGAGCACACGCTCGATTGCATCGTCATGGGCCAGGCGATGCTCGGCGGCAACACCTACAGCCAGAATCACTTGTTCGCGCAAATCACCGATATCGCCGCGGCCATCGCCGACGATTACCCGCAGGTCCACCACACGGCGCTGCTCGGCGCGATGCAACAGGCCGACGGCATGCCCCTCGCGCCCAACTATTACCGGCCGTCGCCGGCGCGCTTTTTCCCCGAGGAGGAATGCATCCACCCGACCGCCGGCGGTTACGACGTGGTCATGGAACGGCTGTGGGACGAGTTTTTCGAGCCGCTGAACAACCCGACCGACGACGATACGGTCGACGACGATACGGTCGACGACGACACGAGCGATGACGATGCGGTGGACGACGATCTCGTCGATGACGATGCGATCGACGATGACGTTATCGACGACGATGATCTCGATGACGATGCCGACAATGACGACGCTGTCGACGACGATGCGGCCGATGACGACGATTCTTCAGCCGACGACGATGACGACGACGATGGCTGTAGTTGTTGATCACCAAGACGATTGAGCGTAGCGAAATCCCGCCAAAGGCGGGACGATGATTCATCCGACGCATCGGACAATCATGATGACGGCTGTGGATGTTAGGAATGCGAAAGGCGCGGTGGCGCTCATACGCCGAACATCGTGAGGCTTATCAGTGCAGATAATAATACCCTATTTAAGGGACACCATACTTAATTGTTGGTATGTAAATACACCGATAAACTCGTTCGCTTCACTCGCTCGCGTATCGGTGCCACCGAGAATTGGCTTATCCTATTTAAGGGACACCATACTTAATTGTTGGTATGTAAATACACTGATAAACTCGTTCGCTTCACTCGCTCGCGTATCGGTGCCACCGAGGGTCGACCTATCGGGCGCCACGGTCTTGCCTGCAGGGCGCTCGTTTGCCGACACACTTTTTGCGAAGCCAAAGGCGCTCAGGCGATCATTTGCGCGCCTGATTTGACCTGCCTTTCGCCTCCGATTTACAGTGGACATCATTTCGTTCGAGAAAGGATCCGCGATGAGTGAAACGAAGTTGCGCGTCGGCGTTTGCGGCGCGGGATCGATCATCGACAGTCACATCGAAGCGCTGCGCCGGCAGGGCGAGGCCGAGGTGGTCGGCGTGTCCAGCCGCACGCTCAAGTCGGCGAAACGCGCCGCCCGCCGTTTTCGGGTGAAGGCCTTTGCCGATCACCAAACACTGGTGAGCGCGCCGGACATCGACGCGGTGATCGTCGCCACGCCCAACTACCAGCACTGCGAGCTGACCCTCGCGGCGATCGCAGCGGGCAAGCACGTCATGGTCGAAAAGCCGCTGGCCATGACCCTCGCCGAGGGCCGCCGCATGAACGCCGCCGCGCGCAAAGCCGGCGTGCACCTGCTGTACGCCGAGCAGTTGCCGCTGGCGCCCAAGTTCGTCCACCTGCGCGATCTGGCCCGGGCCGGCGCGTTCGGCGAGATCCACATGGTGCGCCAGATCGAACGCCACGCCGGTCCGCATTCGCCGTGGTTCTTCAGCAAGAAAGAGGCGGGCGGCGGCGCTTTGATCGACCTGGGCTGCCACAGCCTCTCGGTCGTGCTCGACATCATGGGCGAGCGGCCGATCGAGCGCGTCGCGGCGGTCACGCGCACCTTCGCGCACACGCACGGTGACGTCGACGATTTCGTGCTCGTGCGGCTCGAATTCGCCGGCGGCGCGGTCGGCATCGTCGAGGCCAACTGGTGCCACCAAGGCGGCATGGATTCGATCACCGAAGTCTTCGGCTCGACCGGCAACGGCTACGCCGATCTGATGAAGGGCTCGGGCCTGACGACCTACAGCGAAGGCGGCTACGGCGACGACCGGAGCGATACGCGCGGCTGGCGTCAACCGCGTTACGACACCTGCTACGAATGCGGCTATCAGGAGCAGGCGCGCGCGATGGTCGCGACGATCCTCCACGGCGCGCCCCCGGTGCAATCGGGCGACGACGGCGTGGACATTTTGCGCATCATCGCCGCCGCCTACCGCTCGGCGCAACAGGGCGGCCGGCCGCAGCCGCTGCCCAAATAAGGAGACGCGAACCATGGCCAAGGGCAAATCCCCGCGCGCGCTCAAGCTCGAACGACTGACGTACAAGCAGTTCAACGCGCTGCCTCGCGAACGCACGATGCTCATCGCCACGCTCAGTCCGCTGGAGGTGCACGGTCCGCACCTGCCGCTGGGGCAGGATATGTTCGAGGGCTACGCGTTGGCCGAGCACGCCGGGCGCAAGCTGATGGCGGAACAAACCGACTGGCAGGTGGTGATGCTGCCGGTGACGCCGGTGGCCTGCGACGGCGTGCCCAAACCGGGGACGGTCACCTTTCCCGCGCCGATGGTGCGCGACATCGCGGTCGGTTTGCTCGCGCCCTTCGCCAAGGCCGGTTTCGCGCGGCTGGCCTACACGACCTTCCACGGCGGCCCGCGCCATGTGTGCGCGCTGGAGGATGCGGCCGCGACGATCGCCGCGCGTTTCGGTACGCCGACCGTCTCGCTGTTTTCGGCCGTGCTGGGCCGCGTGTTGGAGGGCGATGTGTTTCTCGACGCCATCGCCGATCGGCCGGAGCGGGAAATCAACCACGCGCAGCTCAAGCAGGATCAGCACGCGGGCTTCGTCGAAACCTCCCTGGCGCTCGCGTTGTGGCCCGAGCTGGTCGATGACGGATGGCGGGAACTGCCGCCCAGCGTGGTGGAAACGTCTGCCGAAGCGGCCGGCGGCAACGAGTCGATTCTGTACGAGTCGCGACAAAAGGCTTCGCTGAGCGAACGCCTCAAGCGCCACGTGGCGACGGCCGGAATGATTCGGCGCGCGCTGCGGCATTTCCGCGAGAGCACGTACTTCGGCTACCCGGCGCTGGCTTCGGCGGAGCAGGGCCGGGCGTTGTACGAGCATCTGTCGGATCTGTGCCTGGAGGCGATGCGGGAGTTCATTGCGCGCGGCGTCGACTTCGACGGTCATTCGCCGCTGTGGAAATACCGCCGGCTGTTCATGAACGCGGCCGCCAACAAGGTCGCCGACGATTTGCTGGGTCTCAACGGCGCTTAGCAATGCGGCGAAGCCAGCCGCCAATGCACCGTCGCATCGTCGCGGCCGACTCGCTCGAAGCCGAGCCGGTCGAACAGGCGCTGTGAGATTGCGTTGTCGTGATCGGTGCGCGCGACGATGGTTTGCACGCGGCGGGCGAAGGCCCAGTCGATCAGCGCCGCGACCACTTCGCGCGCGTATCCCTGCCGGCGATGCGCGGGCGCGATCTGAAAGCCGATCTCCACCTGTTCGTTTTCGTCGGGCGGACCGAAAAAGCCGATGTCGCCGACGAAGGTGCGGTCGGCGCGCCGGATAATCAGCCACACGCCCCAGCCGTGCATTTCCGGAAAACGCCGCATCGTTTCGCGCGCGCCGTCCATCACCGTAAGCAGATCGGCCGACGGCCAATCGGCGGGCACGGCGTCGAACTGCCGCAACGCCGCGGCGCGGTCCTTCGCCAGCAAGGAGATCCAGGCGGCGGTGGTCGGCATCAGCGTCAGGCGGGCGGTGTGCACCGCGTGCTTTTCGTCCATGGCGCCTCCTATCCGACGAGCTGTTCGGGCACCTCGCGCGGCGACCGGCGCGGGCGAACGACCGCCAGGGCCACGCCGCACAAGATCACGCCCGTGCCCAGCAATTGCACCGGCGTGGGTTGCTCGTTCACCCACAGCCAGGCGATGACGATCCCCACCGCCGGTTGCGTGAAAATGGTGATGGTCACCTTCGCCGCCAGGGCCTCGCGCAGGGCGATGAACCAGAAGGTGTAACCCACCACCGTGCACAATAACGCGAGGTAGAGCGTCAGCACCAGCCAGTCGCCGCCGGTCAGGCCGGCCGCCCGCGGCCACCAGCCCAGGGCGGTGAGCGCGACGGCGTTGACCGCGCAGGCGCAGGCGAGGGCCACGGCGATCACCTTGAACGGCGAATGGCGGCGCAACAGCTCTTTGCCGATCACGGAATACAGCGACTCGAAAAATACCGCGACGACGATCAGCGCCGGACCGGCCGGGTTGATCGCGCCCCGCTCGTTCCAGAATTCGGAGAGGATCAGCACGCCGGCGAAGGCCGTGAGCAACGCCGCGATCGTCCGCCGGTCGATTTTTTCGCGCAGGTAAAAGTACGCGCCCAGCGACACCAGCAGCGGTTCGGTCGAAGACAACACCGCCGCGTCGGCCGCGCGTGAAACGCTCACCCCGGCGTACATCAGAAACGGGCAGGCGGTGAACGTGGCCACCCCGACGATCGCGGTGCGCAGCAGATCGCCCGCCGACATGCGCAGCCCCGTGCGCCAATAAGCGACCGCCAGCAGCGGCGCCAGCGCGATCAGGTAGCGCAACGAGGTGATCAGAAAAAACGGACCGTGGCTCATCAGGTCCTTGGTCGCGGCGTAGGAGCCGCCCCAAATGACGTTCATCGCCAGCATCAGCAACAAGGTGGATCGTTTCATCGGCGGCGAGCGTAGCACAAGCCGGCGGCAAAGTATTGCGGCTTGTGTCGTCGAGAGATTCATGAAATAATCTATCCACATAGGGTCGCCAACGGTCGGGCGGACAGGGAATGACAAAATATATTTATCGAGATAATATCAATGAAATGTGCGCTGTGTAAGAGCAAAGAGTGTTATGAGGGAAAGAACTGTTTCCCGGACGGTCCGGACCTGCGCCGGCCGTTGTCCGACGAGGATCGGCGCTTGAGCCGGGCCGCCGCTGAGGTCGAGGCCGAAGGGTACCTGCGTTGGACGCGGCTGGAGGAAATCATCGAATTCGCCAAGCGTATGAATTATCGCCGGGTGGGTCTGGCCTTTTGCATCGGCTTGGCCGACGAGGCGCGCCTGGTGCATGAAATTCTCTCCGATCATTTCGACGTGCATTCGATATGCTGCAAGGCCTGTGGCGTGAAGAAGGACGACCTGGATTATCCGCACGTGCGCCCCGAACGCGACGAGGTCGCCTGCCATCCGCAGGCGCAGGCGCGGCTGCTGGCGCGGGAAAATACGCAGTTGAATATTATTCTTGGCTTATGTGTGGGACATGATATGCTTTTTACCCGGCACTCGCAGGCCCCGGTGACGACCCTGGCCGTGAAGGATCGCGTGCTGGCGCACAATCCGTTGGGCGTGCTTTATTCCGGGTATCAACGTCGGGCCCGGTTCGATCGCTAAGCTGTATTTTTCGTGGGGGGAGCCATGAAAAGGAAGCAGTTAAAAATACTTTTCGCCCTGACGGCGGCCGTCGCGCTGCTGGCTACGGGCGCCTTGGCCGACACGGTCGTTTACTACGACAAACCCGGCGCCAGCGGCGAGGGCGTTTTGCTGGCCAACATGATGATGCACCTGGCCGGGCATTTCGATCCGCAGGTCGTCGTCGCCGATGTGGGCGCTTATCAGCCGGGCGATCTGCAACAATATCAACACGCGATTTACGTGGGCGTGCTCAACAACACGCTGCCTTGTGCGTTTTTGCAGGATGTCGTATCCGGCGTGCGGCCCGTGTTGTGGATCGCCGGGAACATCGAGCAGACCAATCTGTACAATCCGGGCGGTTCCGTCCTGGGATATTACATCGATAATTATGTTCTCGGCCTGGGCTTCAACCGCATCGACTACCGCGAGCGACGCCTGGAGCGCCGTGGCGATCCGGGTTTCTTCCGCGTGAAGGTGACCGGCCAGCCGACCGTTTGGGCGACGCTTTCGCCGGCGGATGATCCGCAAACGACCAACCCGTACATCATCTGCGGCGCGTCGTTGTGTTACGTGGCCGATCAGCCGCTGTACTATTCGGTCGACGACGGCCGCTACCTGGCCTTGGTCGATTTTCTGCACGAGTTTTACCAAAGCGGCGTCGCGGAAAAGCGCTACGCGTTGATCCGCTTGGAGGATCTCGCGCCGAAGGTCACGCCCGTCGACGAACTGTACGCCCTGGCCGACCGGCTGGCCGCCGAGGGCATTCCCTTCTCGTTTGGCGTGGTGCCGATCTTCACCGATCCGGAGGGCATCTACTTCCCGCCCGGCTCGGAGTTTCATTTTGCTGACGATCCGGAGTTCGTCGCGGCGATCAATTACCTGCTCGCCTCGGGCGGCACGATGATCATGCACGGGGTGACCCATCAGCACGACATGGGCATCTCGCGCGTGGATTGGGAGTTCGTCGAGGGCTTGAACAACCAGCCGCTGCCCTACGACAGCGAGCAATGGGTGCGCGACAAAATCGAGTACGGCCTCGCCGAGTTCACCGCGCAGGGTTGGTCGCCGGTCATCTGGGAAACGCCGCACTACGCCGCCTCGCACGGCGACTATGCGGTGATCGCCGATTATTTTACCTTGTATTATGAGCAGCCGCTGGTCTTCCCGCTGCCGCCGGACGCCGCGCCGGTGTTCGCGCAGCAGCTTTATCCCCAATCGCAGACGACGCCCTACTACACGCCCACCGGCCCCTTCGGCATGGGCGTGATTCCCGAAACGCTGGGCTACCTCGATCCGGCCGCGCCGTATTTGACGCCCCCGGCGCTGCTCGAGCGCGCCGACGCCCTGAGCGTGGTGCGCGACGGCGTGGCCTCGTTTTTCGCGCACGTCGGCCTGGTTTCCTCCGAATCGATTTTCACCGTCATCACCGGTTTGCAGGAACGCGGCTACGAGTTCGTCAGCGTGCAGGATCTGATCGGGCCGCTCCCCGACGATGATGACGATACGGTCGATGACGACGACGATGCGACCGACGACGACGACGACAAAAACGATCCCGACCTGCTCGGCGACGACGACGACGCCATCGATGACGACGACGACAACGACGACGATAATGACGGCTGTGGAAGCTGACCAAATCCATTGAGCGCAGCAAAATACCGCCATGATTGAGGAATAGTCTTTTGGCAATATTGGAAATTATTGGCGATAGAATCTATATTCTACAATAATCCCTTATCATTTGACTTCAATGTTCCGATCAAAAAAACACCACAAATCGATATGGGTTTCCCATTTTCAAGCCGGAGCGGAAAATGCGTGCTTTCTTTATTTTCGCGGCGATCGTCTGTTTATTTATTATCCCCGCCAATGCAATGGCTATCACGGTCAAAGGTGAGGTGATGCATGCCGCCAATTGGTCGGCGGTCAGCGGTCAGACGAATGTTTATAAGTACGAAAACTTCGATTTTCCTATCGACGAGGATTCCTCCGATTACGTGCAGGTGTATCGAAATGGTGTCGAGCAGCCGCGTATCTAGGTTCACTTTCCTTGCATTCGCAAAATATAAATTATTTTTATTATGATTCTGAGGATTTCTATTGTGGTGATGAATCGAACGAGCCGCCAACGGCTGACTCCATGAACGAGGCGGATTTGTATCTGTTACACGAAATCTATTGCTGGGCGCGGGGCATTGCGAACAACGACGCGGAGTGTTTTTAATGGAGCCGGATGGATTGGAGCAACATTGTGAAAGTTAGCTCATTCGTGGTGATATTGGTGGTTGTGGCAATGGCCGCCTCCGCCAATGCCGAACCGAAGATCTACGATACCCATATGATGTTCACCGGCATTGATAGCGACGGATTTGCCTCAAGAGTGTCTGTGGGATTGTTTAACGGCAACAACTCCACAGATCTTCTTATTACCGCGCCATGGCGTTACGACATCAATGGAAGCGTAATAATCATTTTCGATGTTGATGATATAGATAATGGCGTCTATTCAACGGAAACGGTTTCCAACGGCGTTATTTTCGTCGGAGAGGAAAACGATTGGTTGGGGTACCCGGCCGAATTTTGCGACATCAACGGCGATGGCAACAGCGACGCCTTGATAACGCGCACCTGGTGGGGAGGCAGACGGGAAACGATCTTCATTTTCTACGGAAGCGATGAATGGGCGCCCGGATCGGTTGTCAGCGATTTGACGACGGAAGCGGATGTCATCATTTACGCAACCGACGACAATCCTTTCCGGTCGCAATTGATCTGCGGCGATGTGAACGGCGACCAATACGATGATTTGTTGACTGCTGATGAGCCGCTCGTGATTCTCGGCGCAAATTATCCATCCGGAACGACAATCGATCTGGAAACCGACCAAGCCGATGTGCGCTTTACCGGTGGCGAAGCGGCCGCTTTTTCATACCCACAACTGGCCGATATCAATGGCGATGGAATTAATGATTTCATCTTCAGTCATGGGACTGACTTTTACGGCAAATTGTATATCTGGTTCGGGTTCGACGATTACACGACGCCGCGGGTGATCGATGTAGAGGCAACTCCACCGGATATTTATTATAAACATCCCTTATATGAAGCGTTTTTCAAATGTCGCGATGCGGGCGACTGGAATGATGATGGTGCGGATGATCTGTTATGTGCCCGCTCTTATACCAGTGATATAGCCTTGATTATTTTAAAGCTGGGTCAAGTCGGTTTGGAGCCGGGTGGCGTACTGGCGGATCAATTAAATGTTTTTTCTCCTTTCTATCCGATGTTTTTCGGCGATATCGACGGCGACGATCAACTCGACCTGATTTTTCAATCACACGCGTTTTATTGGGATCGTGATGCGTTTCCCCAAACCGGAACGTGGAGTCTGAATGACTACGAACCGCAGGGCATTCACGAACCGAACGGTTTTGAAGAAGGGCAGACCTTAATCGCCAATCTAGACAACGATGGCATCCCCGATGTGATTTTTTATGACAAAGCCGCTGATCCGTCCAAGGTTACCGGCGCGGTGGAAATCTTTTTTTCCAGCCGCGACGGCGTCGATGACGACACTATCGACGACGATACCACTCCCGATGACGATACGACTCCGGATGACGATACGACTCCCGACGATGACACAATTCCCGACGACGATACAACTCCTGACGATGATACGGACGACGATACCGACGACGACACAGTCCCCGACGACGACACCACGTCTGATGATGATGTGGATGACGACGAAGCCGATGACGATTCAGCATCGGACGATGACGACGACGATGATGATGGCTGCGGGTGTTGACCGATAATTGATCTTAAATTTCTTTTCTCCGCCCGCTTATCTGCCGATGGACTCTCCATATACGTTCTCAGTGATTGCGAACAACGACGCGGAGTGTTTTTAATGGGATTAACGATTGGCGGTGGGAAATGAGACGACTTTTTTTCGGATTGCTGGTTCTGCTTATTCCCCTCCTGACTTCCATTGGAAGTTACGGCGATGAACCAAAAGAGTTTGCCACCCATGTTTCCATTGTCGGTGCGGGAAACGATTCTTTTTTTGGAAAACATGCGGCTGTCGGACCGTTTCGGAATCTGTCGGAAAACAGCCTCATAATCTCGGAAAAGTATTACGGCGATAACGACAATGGCCGGGTGAATATTTTTTTCGACGCCGACAGCATTCCCAACGGGCAGTACAATATTTCTTCTTATCCGGCGGATGTGTCGTTTATCGGCCAATCCGATGATCAGATTAGCGACGAAACCGTATTTTGCGATTTCAATGGCGACGGTTACTCCGATGCGATTTTTAATCGCACCATTGTCGGCGGACGCGACGAAACCATCTTTGTTTTTTACGGAGGACCACATTGGACTTCGGGAACCGTAATAACGGATCTGGACAATGAAGCGGATGTGGTGATCTACGCCGCTGATGATAATCCTTTTCGGCATCAGATGATTTGCGGCGACGTAAACGGCGATCAATATGATGATTTGCTGACCGCCGAAGAGCCGTTGGTGATTCTTGGAAGTGATTCTCCTTCCGGCACGATAATCGATTTGGAAACCGACCAAGCCGATGTGCGCTTCACTGGTGGGGTGGCAGAGGCTCTTTATTATCCTCTTTTGGCTGACATCAATGGCGACGGCACCAACGATTTCGTGTTCAGTCACGATTCCGACTTTTACGGCATATTGTATATCTGGTTCGGCTTCGACGATTATACGACGCCGCGGGTGATCGATGTTGAGACGACACCGCCGGATATCTATTATAAGCATCCCTTGTATGAGGCTTTTTTTCGTTGTCTCGATGCCGGTGACTGGAATGGCGACGGGGCGGATGACGTTATTTGTCGAAGATCCTACAACAGCGAACTTCGTTTGGTCATCATCAAACTCGGTCAAGTCGGCTTGGAACCGGGCGGCGTACTGTCGAATCAGTTTTCAGTTTTCTCTCCGTACTATCCCTTCAGTTTCGGCGATATCGATGGCGACGATCAACTCGACTTAATTTTTCAATCACACGCATTTTATTGGGATCGTGAGGCCTTTCCGCAAACCGGCACATGGAGTCTGGAGGATTACGAACCGCAGGGTACTCACGAGCCGAATGGTTTTGAGCAAGGAAAAACCCTTGTGACCAACCTGGATAACGACGGCATTCCCGATGTAATTTTTTATGATCCCGCCGCTGATCCGTCCAAGGTTACCGGCGCGGTGGAAATCTTTTTTTCCAGCCGCGACGGCGTCGATGACGACACTATCGACGACGACACAACTCCCGATGACGATACCATCGACGACGATACAACTCCCGACGACGACACAACACCCGACGATGATACGACTCCTGACGACGATACAGTCCCCGACGACGACACCACGTCTGATGATGATGTGGATGACGATGAAGCCGATGACGATTCCACGCCTGATGATGATTTGGATGACGACGAAGCCGATGACGATTCAGCGGCGGACGATGACGATGACGACGACGGCTGTGGTTGCTGAACGGTCCATCTGACTTCCCAATCGACCGATCAGCCGCAAACGATTTTCGGCCTTCGCTGGAAAATCTCCCCGAAAACGTGTAACTATGTGAAAAATTTGTCGGCCTGACCAAGCCCGGAGCGAGTGAAGGAACGAACATGACCTTTTTCAGCATTAACTTCGCGGCGTTCGTATTAGTCACGTTGGCCCTGTACTGGCTGACCTACAAATGGCAGCCGGTGCGGGTGACCGTGTTGATTCTGGCCAGTTACTTTTTCTATTCGCAGGCCAATCCGTATTTCCTGCTGCTGTTGCTGTTTGTCAGCGTGTTCGACTTCATGTTGTCCAAACGCATGGCGCGCGCGAGCACGCCGGGCCGGCGCAAGGCGCTGCTGATCGTCAGTCTCGTGATCGACCTGGGCCTGCTGGCGTCGTTCAAGTACCTTAACTTTTTCGCCAACATTCCGATCGACATCGCCGGGCTGTTCGGCGTGTACATGGAGCCCAGCCAACTGCGCTTGCTGTTGCCGGTGGGCATTTCCTTTTACATTTTCCAGACGCTCAGTTACTCGATCGACGTGTACCGCGGGCGCACCGAACCGGCGCACAACCTGCTGGATCACCTGCTGTATATGGCCTTTTTCCCGCGACTGCTGGTCGGGCCGATCGTGCGCGCCGAGCAGTTTCTGCCGCAGTTGAAGCAAACGTCGCGCCTGACCAAAGAGCGGTTCGGCAAGGCGGTCTTTCTGATCATCTCCGGCCTGTTCAAGAAAATGATCTTCGCCGAATACCTGGCGCTCAACCTGGTCGACCGCGTGTTCGATCTGCCGTTGATGTTCTCGTCGACCGAAGTGCTGCTGGGCATTTTCGCCTGCGTGATTCATCTGTACGCCGACTTCTCCGGCTACACCGACATCGCGCTGGGGCTGGGGCACCTGTTCGGTCTGGATCTGCCCGAGAACTTCAACTTCCCCTTCAAGGCGCGCAACCTGCGCGATTTCTGGCGGCGCTGGCACATTACGCTGTCGCGCTGGCTGACCGATTATTTGTATATCTCCATGGGCGGCTCGCGCGTGAATCGCCAGTGGAAAATCTACCGCAACCTGATGATCACCATGCTCCTGGGCGGCCTGTGGCACGGCGCGGCCTGGACCTTTGTGGTGTGGGGATTGCTCCACGGCGTGGGCCTGATGTTCACCCGCATCTGGCAGCGTTGGCTGAAGAAAAAGGGCAAAGACCTGTCCAAGTCCGAGCCGGCGCGGATCGTCGCGGTGTTTTTCACCTTCCTCTACCTGGCGCTGACTTGGATCTTCTACCGCATCGAAAGCATGCAGACGTTCTTTGACATGATGTCCAGTGTCTTCCGCGGCGTGTGGGAAGCGCCGAACCTGAACATGGACGTCGTGTACGTGATGGGCGTCGCCTTCTTCTTCACCTGGTGGCCCGACAAATGGTACAACTGGGTGCGCAAAACCTGGCTGCGCCTGCCCTGGTTCGCGCAGACCGCGCTCTTCGCCGGCGCGATGTATTTGCTGTTCCATTTCGCTTCCAGCGAGGTGCAGCCCTTCGTCTACGAGAAGTTCTGATTCAATACGCCCTTGCATCGACGCATCCCGCAGCCTAAGCTGAACGCCTGTCTTTTCGATCAGGATGGTGGAGGAAAATATGAAAAAATCATCGCGAAAATGGGTGTACACGTTCGTCGTTTCAGCGGCGGTGATGGCGCTGGTCGTGTTGTTGGCGTCGCCGGCGGCGGTGGCGGCCAATGCCATGGAAATCATTAAAAAGATCACCGGTGAGAAAATGGACAAGTTGGTGAAGATCGAGGATCCCACCAACTCGCTGGATCGCTTCTACGCCTCGTTGGCGCAAACGGCCGCGGGCAACGGCATTACGCGCATCGCGCATTACGGCGACTCGATCGTCGAAATGGACCGCATCGCCGGCCAGATGCGCCGCCGGATGCAGACCGCCTGGGGCGACGCCGGGCACGGCTTCGTGCTGGCCAGCCGTCCGCAGCCCTGGTACCGGCCGATGGATCTTTCCTTCGATCCGTCCTCGAAGTGGATCTGCATGACCCTCAACGACAAATCGATCCGCGACAAGCGCGTGGGCTACGCCGGCGTGTACGCGGTCGCCTATAAAAGCAAGGCCGACACGGAGATCGGCACCGCGCGCCAATCGAACATCGGCCGCGGCGTGTCGCGCTTCGAGATTCTCTATCCGGTCGAACCGGGCGGCGGGCCGGTCGAGGTGAGCGTCGACGGCCGCAAGGTCGGCTCGTTCAACACCAACGGCAGCCCGGCCGACGCCTACACCGTGATCGAGGTGCCCGACGGCGAGCACAAGCTGGAATTGCGCGCCGTGAAAGAGGGCACGCGTTTGTACGGCGTGGTCCTGGAGCGCAAGAACGCGGGCGTGGTCTACGACTCGCTGGGCATCAACGGCACCGGCGTGCGTTACTGGCTGCAGGCCGACACCGCTCATTGGATCAAAATGATCAAGCACCGCAACCCGCATCTGATCGCGCTGGGCTACGGCAACAACGAAGCGCGCGCCGGCAATAGCCTGGATCTGACGTCCTATCGTTCCAACCTGAAAACCGTGGTGACCATGCTGCGCGACAATCTGCCCAACACGTCGATCCTGCTGGTCGGTCCGATCGATCAGGCCAAGAAAAAGGGCACGGCGCTCGACAGCATCGAGGTCATCGAGAAGATCGCCGTCATTCAGCGGGAAGTCGCCAAGGAACTGGGCGTCGCCTACTATGACAATCACCAGGCGATGGGCGGACGCGGCTCGATGGCCCAGTGGTACATGGCCCGGCCGCGCCTGGGCGCCGGCGACCTGACGCACCCGACCGAACAGGGCGGCGCGGTGCTCGGCGATCGCTTCTACACCTCGCTGATGAACGGCTTCAAAACCTATCTGCAGCGCGAAGGCCTCAACAAGCCGCGCGCCCCGCAGTATCCGGAAACGTTGCAGAAAGTCGAGCTCACGCGGTAAGGGCAAAAAAAGACCCCCCGTCGTGGGGCGGCGGGGGGCGAAGACAGGATTGTGCTCTTGAAAGGAACTAGTTGAGCTTGACGACCGTGTAAACCGTCTGACCTTTGCGATTGATCAGCAGGATCACCGAGTCGCCCGCCTTTTTCATTTGTTGCTGGAATTGCGCCACGTCGGCAATCGCCTGCCGGTCGACTTCCATGATCACGTCGCCCGGAATCAGGCCGGCTTCGTCGGCCGGGCTGCCCGGCTGCACGAGGCCGACGACCACGCCGCGCAGATGCGCCGGCAGGTCGTAGCGCTGGGCGGTCAGCGGATCGAGCGTCTGCACGCGCACGCCCAGGTTTTTCACGCCCGCGGCGTCGGGCTCGGTCGAGGCCGGCTGCGCCAGGTTTTCATCGTCGGGGCGCGCCGCGATTTTCATCGTCACGAGCATCTTCTTTTTGTCGCGGATGATCGTCAGCTTGGCGTCCCGGTCCACCTCGGTCTGCGACACGAGGTTGCGGAAGTGCGCCGAATCGTTGATCGCCGTGCCGTTGTATTCGATGACCACGTCGCCGCGCTTGAGTCCCGCTTCGTCGCCGGGACCGCCGGCCATTACGTCGGCGATCAGCGCGCCGGCCGGCTTGTCCAGCCCGAAGGCCTTGGCGATTTCCGGCCGCACGTCCTGAATCATCACGCCCACGTAACCGCGCGTGACCTTGCCGAATTTGATCAGGCTGTTCATGATCGACTTGGCCATGTTCACCGGAATCGCGAAGCCCACGCCCTGGTAGCCGCCGCTGCGCGAGGCGATGGCCGTGTTGATGCCCACCAGCTCGCCGCGCGTGTTGACCAGCGCGCCGCCCGAGTTGCCCGGGTTGATCGCCGCGTCGGTCTGGATGAAATCCTCGTAGTCGACGATGCCCACGTTGGCGCGGCTTTTCGCCGACACGATGCCCATGGTCACCGTGTGCGACAGGCCGAAGGGATTGCCGATCGCCAGCACCACTTCGCCCAGGCGCAGCGATTCCGAATCGCCCAGCGCCAACGGCGTCAGGCCCTCACGCTCGACCTTGACCACCGCCACGTCGCTTTTCGGATCGGTACCGATCACCTTGGCCGTTTCCTCGCTGCCGTCCAGCAGAATCACCTTGATTTCCTGCGCGTCGGCAACCACGTGATTGTTGGTCAGAATGTAGCCGTCGGTGGTGACGATCACGCCCGAGCCCAGCGCGCGCTCGCGACGCTCGCGGGGAATGCCCTGGCGCGGATCGCCGAAGAAGTGCCGGAAAAACGGGTCGTTGAAAAACGGCGAGTTCGGCGCCTGCGATTGGACGACCTTGGTCGAGGATATGTTCACCACGCTGTTGACCGCCGCTTCGGCCACGTCGCTGTAGCCGGTCGGGGCGGGCAGTTGCGCCTGTTGCGGGTTGACCGGCGGCGCGGTTTTCAGCTCATCCTCGGACTCGGGAACGTTGCGGCCCATGCCGTGCGCAATGGCGCCCAGCGAAAAGGCGATCATCAAAAAAGCAACGAAAATCAGCAGTTTGGCGCTTCTACTCATTTTTCTCTCCATCACTGAGTCTCATCGTGGGATGCGGCCATTATCCGTTTCGTCTCGTCGCCGTTCCCTCTGCTGCGGCGATTAGACACTGAGGTTTCCCAAAAGGTTGCACGAAATTTAATCACCAATCAGCGGCTGAAAAGTCTTTGCGGAAGGGGAAAGTTAAAGGCGTCTTGTGTGGGGTAATGTTTTTATGGTTCGTGCGGTGTTCGTTTTTTTTCGTGGGCGGTATTCGTCAAACGATCCACAAGACGCCCAGTTAGAATTTAATCACTTTCTCCGTCTTGCCAAGATCCGTGAATATTTTGGCATTGAATGACAATATGTTTTTGTGTACAGATAAGACGAGGAGGGCACGTTGTGAAAAAGATGGTCGCTATTTTATTGGTACTATCCGTTTTGTTCGTCGCCTTGGCAATCATGGAGTTGCTGCCCGATCCCCTGCAGAGCCAGGCGGAATCGCTGGCGCATAAAATCTTCCCGGCCAAGGACAAACTCAAAGATAAAATGGACAAACACACCGACACGATCAACCAATCGGTGACGCAAAAAGAGTAGGTAAAAAATCAAATTTGAAGGTGCGATTATATTTATCGTGATTACTTTACTTTTATTTGGTTGTAAAGAAGAAATATGATAACATAAAACCTAATTTATTATAATTTTTTTGAGGTTTGAAAGTGGCAAAATACCGCGTGGCTCAATTTGAAGTAAATAAACTATGGGGTTTTCGAAATATTGAAATCTCTTTTAATGAGGATATAAGTATAATAATTGGGCCAAATGCGTCAGGAAAAACAACTATTATCAATCTTCTTCAATATGCATTAACAGGAAATATCATAAAACTTGCTTCTTATAATTTTAATGAACTTGTTATTAAATTAGTCAGTTTTGAAGGGGCTTCAAGAAGGCAAATAAAAATATCAAAACAAAATGGAGTCTTGCGTTTTCAGCTATCCAAAGAAGCGTTTGAGTTTCCATTGGATATAATTAATCGTTTTGAGCAAAATGAGGATTATCGTCCTTTTTCCTATGATTATTATTATGGGAAGATGGTTCATTTTGAAAGAGATTTGAGGGCTAAATTAGACGGATTGCTAAAAGCTGTATGGCTACCTGTAAGTAGAAGATTGCCAATACCAGAAGACGATAATGAAAGACGCTCTATTAAACGAACAAGTTTGGAGTCTGTTGATGAATGTTTGTCAGAATTAATCAATAGTCTTCAACGATATAGAATTGGTCTCGATGCGGAATTGGCTGATTTAAGAAAAGAATTTCAAAGGCATGCTTTGGAAAATATTTTATATGACAAACAACATGATAGAATTGTTGGCAATGTTGAGGTGCCAACTGATGCTGATAAGGAGCAATTAGGGAAAGCATTTACCGATTTAGGTTTTTTGGATCATAAAATGGCAGAAAAAATCAATGATCATTTTAAAGAAGCAAAGGCTGCAATTGAGAAATATGAAAGCAATCCTAAACGTATGGAAATATCAACTTTAATGATTTTTCCACTTATTGGTAGAACGAAAAAAATGGTTGGTTTTGCTCAGGAATTGGAAGAAAAAAGAAAGGATTTATTTAAACCATTACGATTATTTGAGAATATAGTGAATTCTTTTTATAATGATAAAATAATTGCCGTAAATGATAAAGGTAATCTCCGAATATCGTCCAAGGATAGACGAAATCAAGAGATTGAATGGAAATATTTATCTTCAGGAGAAAAGCAAATATTAATTCTTTTAACTCAAGCTCTTTTGTGGGAAGATCAGCCAATAGTGTATGTGGCAGACGAACCTGAATTATCTCTTCATGTCACATGGCAGGAAAAATTAATTAAATCTATTATTGAATTAGCTGGGCAGTGTCAGTTAATTGTGGCCACACATTCTCCTGACATATCAGGGTCTTATGATGAAAAAGTTATCGATCTGTCAAGGATTTAATAATGTCTTTTTCACGGACACCAAGTGGTCTTATTGGGAAGTATAGATATTATAAAGATCCAATTGTATGGGTAGAGGGACCAACAGATATTCAATTTTATAGACCAATGTTTAAATCAAGGGTATGTAGGTATGAAACATTTCATGGAAAAGGCAATGCAAATGATTTAATAAATGCATTAAAAGAAAATGATTATCCATATGTTGTCATTATTGATGGTGATTATGAGTTTTTAGAAAAAAATAATTATACTCATAAAAGAGTGATAATGTTAAAAAAATATTCAATTGAAAATTATTTGTTCGAAAAGGCGGTATTGGGAGAGATGTGTTTAACATATGCTCAAAGAGGAGATGAGAGGGAAACATTAGAGAATTATTTTAAAAAAAATATATTATATATCAAAAAATGTTTATACGATCTTGTAGTTTTGGATGTAGCGTCACAAAAATATACTATCGACCAAATTGATGTCTTACCAGATCATCCAGAAGAATTGTTTGTTGATCAAATGGGGATAAAATTTGATAGAAACAAACTACGGAAATTAAAAAAAGATTGCGAAAAAAAAATAAGTAGCAATGATATCTATCAGGCAAAAAAAGTAGTAGATCGCTATTTATTATCAGGCGAATTCCATGACATAATAAATGGACATTTTCTCTTTGGAATGATACGTAGACTTTTTTATGAAGCAATTGTAAATAAGAGAGGAAAAAAACCGAACATTGATAACAAAGCTCTACTTCAGATGTTATCAATCGAGGTTTGGAAACAAATTCCTTCAAAAGCACATTCAAATCTCAAACGAAGGATAAGACGTGCTGTTAATGAAGTAAGTAATATGATAAAAATAAAAAACTTTGATATTGAAATTGGAGCACGAGACAATCATGCAAGGAAATAAACTTACTCTACTTCTAAATATTTACATGGAGAAAATAATTGTTCATTTTGCGATAGTATAATAATGTCGAATTGTTCCGTTTGTTTTTTTGGCGGGAACGGTTGAATTGGAACGTGGAAATACGGAGGCTGACATGGAGGCGAAGCAAATTAACTATATTCCGTTGCTGATTTCGATACTGATTTTGTTGTTGCTTGGGGGAGCATCATTGGCGCCTGCCGATGTCGTTCTGCCCGCCTGCGGCGATTTCATCGAGCCGGAACTGTGGTTTGAAATCGACGATTTCGGCTCAGCGATCGCGACTTTCGAAGACGAGTACAACCCGCACGAACTGGCGGAATGCACGACCACGGTCATCGGCAACGCCGCCCTGGTTTATTGCGGCGAATGGGAATTTTCGTTGACCTGGCTGCGCGATCAACAGCCGATACCCATTGTAAACGAACAAACGGTCAAGGCCTGGGCCACTATTTACGATTACGATGCAGGTAGAGGGCATTTGTTTCTTCTGGACGAAAATGAAAACATTATTTTAATGCACACCAACATGGGGATCCCGGACGGGGAAGGCACGCCGGTGGTGATCGAGGGAGAAACGGACTTGTTCAGTCCCCGGGTGTGTGCATACACCCCCAGCCATTTGCAGCCCGGTTACCAGAATCCCGACATTCAGTGGGATTATTGTTACGGACGATCCTTTTGGGGCGTTTTCGATGGAAGTTCTTTCGACGAAATCCGGCCCGCCGATTGGACCACGACCGACGACGGGCGTTACGATATCTTCAACGCGATCGATTATACCGGCCAGGATCAATACGACGCCTATTCGGTTACGCGAATCCAGATCGTGCCGGGCTCCGATTTGCCGCACGATGACGACGACTCGGTGGACGACGACCAGGTCGACGACGATGCTGCGGACGACGATGATAACGCCACGCCTGATGCTGATGATGACGACGACAATAACGATGGTTGCGGGTGCAACTGAGCATCCGGCAAGTACATGCCGAGAAAATCAGCGTGTCGTACTAATGTTGCACCGCTCGCCTCAGTCGGCCGAATGCCAATCCGGCCAGCAGGAGGTGTCGTCGCACGAGGTGCAGTCGGCGCTCCAGTCGGTTGCCAGCACCGTGCCGTTGCACACGTCATAGGCATTTGCGCCGCACGATTCCAGGTCGGCAAAGCCGCTCAGGCACGAACTGGTGGTCGCCTGATCTTCCTCGCATTGCCAGAAACACACGCCGTCGGTGCTTTCGTCGGGCGAGGCTCCGCTGTCGGCGTCGGTGTCGTCGTCGTCATCGCAGGCCAGACCGATGGTCAGACCGACCGCCAGCGTCAGCATCATCGCGAGCACGAAAAGGTGGGTCTTCATTTTTTCTCCAAGCGCAATTTTTCTCGGCCTGCCGGTTGTTGTCGTTTTCTCCGGCCGCCCTTCGCCCGGCGGCGTTCTTTCTGTAACTATAACAACGCGCGAGCCGTTGTCACTTTTTTAGATGGAAGGCATCGGCGGCGGGACAAGCCGCCTGTCTTTCTCAATAATACTCCGACCACCAATCGGGGATGCAGGACTTGTCGGCGCACGTGGTGCAATGGAAGTCGGCCTCGTATTCGAAGTCGATCGATCCTTCGTTGCAAATGGATTCCACGTAGTCGCGGCACTCTTCCGCCGAGGAAACCGGCTGATAGCATCCGTCGGTCGTGTTCCCGCCCCAATCGCAGACCCAATAGCACACGCCCTGTTCGTAGAGCGTTTCGTCGTCATCATCATCATCATCGTCGTCATCGTCGTCGTCGTTGTCGTTAGCCTGCCCTGAGCTTGTCGAAGGGTCATCGTCGCAACCGAGCCCGAACGCCAGACCGACAACCAGGAACATCAATATGAAAACCAAAAACCCCAGCTTTTTCATCGGTCTACTCCTTGAAAATTACCATAGATCTTCTTCATTATAGCCCTTGCACGTTTTGTCCGCGCAGCTTGTGCAATGAAAATCCGTTTTGTCGTAAACGTTGTATGCGCCCCCATCGCCGCAGCGCTCATCGGCATACTGTTCGCACTCTTCGTCCGAGTACACCGGTTGATAACAACCGCTTTGCATTCCATAAGAGCCGAAATCGCACGCCCAGAAGCAAACGCCCTGCTCATTGAGCAACTCGACGGCCGGAGCATCGTCGTCATCGTCGTCGTCGTCGTCATCGTCGCCGCAGGCCGCGACAATCAATAGGCTGGCCATGCTAACTAGAAGAAAAAACAAAAGAAAAAACTTTGCCTTCATCGTCGACACCCTTTCGTCAGGCCCCGGACCCACCGGAGCGTCGGTTATATTCCGTTTATCGGCAAAGGCGTGTGAACAGTCAAGAAGAAATTAACCAAATAGTCAATTATTTTTAACGCCGACGATGTGGTGACTATATCCTATTGATAATGTAAGAGAATTTTCAATATGCCCGACGGACTCGCCAAATGACAGATTGCCTATTGCGAGGCTTGGAAGCGCAAGCGGACGATGCGCGGCGCTATCCATGAGCGGATGAACGGCAAGCGAGCAAAATAGCCGAACCAGCCGGCGCGATCCTGGTGGTAATCGAAAAAGCACCATTCTTCGACAAACTCGATGCGCGGATGCCAACGGGTAATCACCCGGGCGTCTTTGGCGCCCCATTTGAATTCCGGTCGCTGCTCGATGGTTTTCAGAGAATCATGTTGTCTGGCGCGGCCGACGATCGCCGGTCCTTGCACTTCGACGAGCATTTCCGCGCCGGGAAACCGCGCCGCCAGTGTGGCAAACAGCGGCTTGAGCTCTTCCTCGGCGAAGTACACCAACAGGCCTTCGGCGATCAGTAGCACCGCTTTGCCCGTGACGTTCACCCGCTCGATCCACGATTCATCGAACACCGAACTTTCGATGAAGCGACAAGGCGGCGTCTCCGAAAAAAATCGTCGCCGCAAGGCGATGGCCTCGGGCAGATCCAAATCGTACCAGACGACGTTCGCGCAGCCCAGGCGTTCCCGGCGGGTGTCCAGGCCGGCGCCGAGGTTGATGATGCATGCGCTCGGCTGCCGGTTCAAAAACGCGCGCACGGCGTTGTCCAGCAGCATCGTGCGGATCGAAACGCCCAGTTGCGAAAACTTCGCCTTGGCGAATTTGCTGAAGTCGTAATCGATTCGTTCCAAAATTTCGGACGCCCGGTCGTCGCGCACGATCGGCCGGGGCATTTTGGTTTCCACCGCGCGGGCCCACAGTGGAATCAACATGGTTTCCGGGATACCGGTCAGCTTTGTTTCCATGGGTTTTCCTTGGTTGAATTGTTGCCGCATACGTTCGGTCGAAGGACACGGCGAACGGATTTTGTTCATTGGCTTCCTTCCCTCAGAATTCAAAAGCGGTTTGGAACTGCACGTCGGTCAGGCGGTTGTCCTCGTTGTCGGCGCCGGACATCGCCTGCAAGGCCAGGTGCAAATGGTCGCAGGGGTCGTAGCCGACGAAACCGCCGTATTGGGTGTAGTCGGTCACTTCGTAAAACGGATCGTTCTCCTGCGTGCCGAGCCAATCCAGACCGGAAATCGTCTCGAATTTCGGCCCGAGCTGCAGCGAACCGTCCAGCAGCAGCGCGGCCAGCTCCACGTTGGCGGCGCTCAGGGACGTCGCTTCGCCGGTGTTGTCGACGTACTCCTCCTCGTCGAACTCGCCGGTCGCGACGTACTCGGCGACCAGGCCCAATCCGAACGCTTCGGTGAAGGGCAATTCCGCGCTGAGAAATCCGCCGTACAGCGGCACGTTCGTTTCGTAACGAACGAACTCGTCGCCGTTGTCGGCCGCGCCGTCCGGATCCACCGCGTTGAGGGCCCCGCCGAATTCGAGCGAGGTTTCCGCCGCGTCGCTCAGGTAGTAGCCGCCGATCGTCAGTTGGAACTTCTCCTGAAAGGCCAGGGGCTTGATGTCCAGCCGCGCGGCGAAGGAGTCGATCGTGTTGTCGTCGGCTTCGCCGTCCTCATCGACGTTGTCGAAGGCGCCGTTGAACGTCCAGGCGCTGACTTCGAAAAAGTCGTGGGCGTAGCCGGCGCCCACGGCGCTTTGCCGGCACTCGGCCAGTTCCAGCACCAGCGGGTCGGCGACGGCGAAGGTGTCGAACTGACCGACGGGCAGGTACATCTTGCCGATGCGGCCGAACAGGCCGTTCCATTGCGCGGTGACGAAGCCTTCGTCCATGTCCACGCCCAGGTCCTCGCCGCCGAACTCCTCTTCCCACAGGAAGAAGACCGTGCCGGACAAAAATTCGTTGGGCGTGATTTCCGCGCCCAGCCCGGCGTTGAACGCGTAGATGTCGCCGACGTTCTCCGTGTCCAGATCGTCGGTTTCCGGCGCGAAGGAGCGATAGCCGATCCGCGCGTCGACGACGCCGTTGAGCGTGACCATCTCGAACCACTTGGCTTCCTCCGTTTCTTCCGCGAAGGCGGGAGCGGCGGCAAGGATGGCCGTCATGATCAGCAAGAGCAGCATGAGTCGTTTCATCTTCATATTCCTTTCTCATATAAGTTCTAAAAGTATCATCTTGCGCGGCCGGTCGTTTCGCTGAACGAGGGTTACTCGGCCGTACGATCTTTTTCCCGGCGATAGTCCGCCAGCGGGTCCTTGCCGCAACCGCAGCCGCAGCAGCCGGCGCACTCGCCTTCTTTGGCGGTGGCCGTGCGGTAAAGCCGATAGCCGAACCAGCCGACGGAAAAAACTATGATTGTGAGAACGATGGCGGTTTGCATGTCATGGTTCCTTTCCGATCGGGGCTTCGATCTTGGGTTCCGCGGCTGGAACGGCCGTCGGCACATCGAGTTGCGGTTCATAGGATTCGGGCGTGGCGACCTCGGCCGGTGCGGCTTGGTCGGCCGGCGCGGGATGTTGCAGGAACGACGCCCAGGGTTGTTCCGCCTCTTGCGTTATGGCGATCGGGTTGGTCTTTTCGATGCCGAACGCGGGCGCGAGGTGATAGGCGGCGAACGACATGACCCAGGCGAGCGCGGTCGTGTAGGCGATCAAAAACAGCGTCCATTTCCATCGGCTGCCCGCCTCTTTGTGCCAGGCGGCCATCGCCACCATGCACGGCAGATAGATCAGGGTGAAAACCATCAACGCCAGCGCCATGGCGGGACTGTACGCGGGGTCTTTGCCGATCTTCTCGCGTAACGGCGCGGACTCTTCGTCCTCTTCCCCGCCGAGACTGTAGATGGTGCCCATCGTGCCCACGACCACCTCTTTCGCGGCGAAGCCGGCCAGCAGACTGATGCCGATGCGCCAGTCGAAGCCCAGCGGCCGGATGAACGGCTCCATGCCCTTGCCGACGGAACCGGCGATGCTCGCCTCCAGGTCGCGCGAAGCCATCGTGTTTTCCAGCGCGCCTTTCGCCTCCTCGTATTCGGCTTGCAGCGCTTCGGTTTTGTCGATTTCGACCTGCGCGGCGTACGTGGTTTCGACCTGCTCCAGCAGCGTTTCGTACTGTTCGTTGTCCGCGCCGGGGAAGGTCATCGCCGCCCAGAAAATGATCGACACGGCCAGAATCACCGTGCCGGCCTTCTTCAGGTACAGCCAACCGCGCTCCCAGGTGTGGATCAGCACGCCCTTGAACGTCGGCAGGCGATAGGGCGGCAGCTCCATGACGAACGGCGCGCCCTGTCCGGGCAGAAGCGTCTTGCGGAAGACCATCGCCATGACGATCGCCAGCACGATGCCCAGCACGTAAATGCCGGTGAGCAGATTGGCCTGGTAATTTTCCGATTTCGTCGCGAAGAACGCACCGATCAACAGCACGTACACCGGCAGCCGCGCGCCGCAGCTCATCAACGGCGCGACGAGCATGGTGATCATCCGGTCCTTTCTGTTTTCCAGCGTGCGCGTGGCGTAGATCGCCGGCACCGTGCAGCCGAACCCGACGATCATCGGGATGAAACTCTTGCCGTGCAGGCCGACCTTGTTCATCACGCGGTCCATGACGAACGCGGCGCGCGCCATGTACCCCGAGTCCTCCAGAAACGCGATGGCCAGAAAGAGCATGATGATCAGCGGGAAGAAGCCCAGCACGCCCCCGACGCCGCCGATGACGCCGTCCACGAGCAGGCTTTTGAGCAGGCCGTCGGCCATCGGATCGAACAGACCGCCCAGCCATGCGAAGAACGTTTCCAGCCAGCCCATCGGGATTTCGCCGACGGTGAAGGTCAGTTTGAACGTCAGCCACATGGCCAGCAGAAAGATGGGCAGGCCCAGGAAGCGGTTGGTGACGACCTTGTCGATTTTATCCGAGACGGTCAGCCGGTTTTCGCTGGGCCGCTTGACCGCCTCCTTGACCGCGCCGGCGATGAAGCCGTAACGGGCGTCGGCGATGATCGTGTCCGCCGTGTCGTCGTAGATGTCCTCCAGGTGCTTTTCGACCTTGCGCAATTCCGCGGACAGCTTCGGCCAGACACTCGACCGCTCCAGCTTTTCGACGACCGCCTTGTCTTTTTCCAGCGCCTTGAGCGCCAGCCATTTGGCGCCGCACGCTTGCGCCAGTTCGGCGTCGCCTTCGGCGATGACGATCAGGTCGGTCAGGTGATCTTCCAATTCCTTGCCGTAGCGAATGGGCGCTTCGGGCAGCGCTTTTCTGCCGTCGGCGACGGCCAGGGCCGCCTGCAACAGCGGCTCCATGCCCTTGTTCTTGTTGCCCACGGTCGGCACGACGGCCACGCCGAGCAGTTGCTCCAGCCTGGCCGCGTCGATGCGGATGCCGCGTTGCCCGGCGAGGTCGTGCATGTTCAGCGCCACGACGATCTTCGCGCCCAGCTCCCGCAATTGCACGGTCAGGTACAGGTTGCGCTCGAGGTTCGAAGCGTCGACGATGTTGATCACCACGTCGGGCTTTTGCTCCACGATGAAATCGCGGGCGATGATCTCCTCCATGGAAAAAGCGGTCAGCGAGTAGGTGCCGGGCAGATCGACGATCTCGATTTCCCGGCCGTTGTTTTTGATCGTTCCCGATTTTTTCTCCACGGTTACGCCCGGCCAGTTGCCCACGTGCTCGCGCGCGCCGACCAGGTTGTTGAAGATCGTCGTCTTGCCGCTGTTGGGGTTGCCCGCCAGGGCGAAGGTCAGTTTTTCAGCCACGGCGCACCTCCTGGACCTGGATGGTTTTCGCCTCCTCTTTGCGTAGCGAAAGGTGGTAGCCTTTGACCAGCACGTCGATCGGATCGCCCAGCGGCGCGATCTTCTCCACCTTCAGCGCGGTTCCCTTGCCCAGACCCATGTCCAACAGCCGGCGCCGGATTGCGCCTTCCCCCGCAACCTTGACGACCACCGCACTGTCGCCGGCGCGCAATTCATTGAGCGTTTGTGCCATAACGAAATTCTCCTTTCTGGGATCAGCAGACGGATTGCACGAAAATCTTGTGCGCCATGCCGTGCCCGATCGCGATGCGCACGTCTTTGCTGCGCACGGTGACCGGACCGCCGAAGGTGTTTTGCAGCACCTCGATGTCCAGGCCGGGATTCAGGCCCAGCGAAGCCAGTCGCTGCTTCATTTCCCGCCCGCCGTGGATCGCCGAGATCCGCACGGATTCGCCGGGGCGAACCAGGCACAACGGGATTTCGGGCATGGTCGGAAACTGGTGGTAACGCACGAGGGCGTCGCCCGGTTCGCGACGCCGGCCGTCGCCGCACCCGCCCGCGAACCGCCGCGAATGAAAATGCAGATGAAATTTGGGGGCGTGGGGTTTTTCCATTGCTTCCTCTCCACAAAAAAAGCCCGACTTCCGAGATCGCTCTCGGTCAGTCGGGCTCCGGATTCTACTGTCCTCTGGCCTCAGCCTATGTTGTTGTCGACGATTTGCTTAGGCGCTTTTCTCCTTGAATGAAATCTCCGCCCATCCGGTATCCGGATCGACGATCAGGTCCGCCATGTCGATCACCATCTCCCGTTTGCAACGCGCGCAGCGAATGACCACCCCGTCCTTGGTCAGTCTGGCCAGCAATTTGCCGCAACAACAGCGCATGTCCTCGTCGTGACAGCGGCAGACGCCCGTTTTGAGGCGGATGGTTTCGGGTTTCACTGCCATGGGCTGACCGCTTGCTTGAGGATCTTTTCCTGGCACGCCGGGCAGACGCCCACCAGTTCCAGGTGGTGTTTTTTCAGCCGGTAGCCGAATTTCCCGGCCACCTTTTCCTGCAGCGCTTCGATTTCGTCGTCCTTGAACTCCACCACCTCGCCGCATACGTCGCAGATCAGATGGTCGTGATGCGGCCGCCCGGCGATCGGCTCGTAGACCTGCTCCTCCGAGCAATCCCCGCCCGGGGCCTTGCGAATCAACCCGGCGTCCATCAGGTGCGGCAGCATGCGATAGACCGTCGAACGGGCGATTTGATGTCCCTGTTCGTAAAGCTTTTCCGCGATTTTCTGCACGGTGAAGTGATCGTGTTCCTCGAAGATGGCTTGAATGACCAACTCACGTTCGCGCGTCATGCGCAGATTGCTCTTGGCAATGAATTCTTTGAACTGAGTAACTGCGGTCATGTTGCCCTCTTATTGCAATTGAATTGCAATATAGGCGATTATAAATTGCGTGTCAAGCGAAAATTTTTCTTTGTAAGCAAGATAGAAAAAATGAGCATACAAAGGCTTAGCTTGTTGTTTTTACAAGATATACTCGCAAATATCGTGCGGCGGGTGGCGTTGTTTTGCGAGTGAAGCACCTGAGCGAGCATAACAGAGAACACGAATCGTTTTTCGTTGGCACTGATAGACGAGCGAGCAACGCGAGTGAGTTTATCAGTGTTTTGTCCAAACACTGATAAGCCTCACTTCGTTTGGCGTATCAGCGCCACCGAGATGTTATTTGTAGTGGTGGATGACGCGCATCGCCTGCACCCCTTTGGGGGAGGGTGCTTGCATTTGCTTCCTCTTGAAGCCCTTCGCTATGGACTTGTGCCTGGCGGGCTTGGAGGTCCGGCACAGTTACCCGATGACCGCCAGCGTGTCGCCGCGCGTAGCGGTGGTGCCGGCGGCGGCTCCGAGCGCCTTGACCGTGCCGTCGCAGGGAGCGGGCAGGGCGTTTTCCATCTTCATCGCTTCGAGGATGACCACGGTTTGACCGGCCTTGACCGCGTCGCCGACGTTCACCGCGTAGCGCACGATCGTCCCGGGCATCGGCGCGACGACCTTGGTGCCGTCAGCGACCGGCGCGGGAGCCGGTGCGGCCGCCGGGGCCGTGGGCGCTTTCGGAGCGGCGACCGGCGCGGCCGTGGCCGTCGGCGCGTAGGAGGTGCGCAACGCGCCCAGTTCCGGCACGTCGCCGTCGGTTTCCACCAACACGTCGAAAACCTCGCCCTCGACCGCCACCCGGTACGCGCGGGTGTTGGCCAGATCGGCCGGCGACGCTTTGTCGGTCAGTTCGCCCGCCACGGCCTTTTTGATCAGCGCGTCCTCGCGTTTGACGTCCTCGATCGTCATGGCCTTCTCACCCGGCGCGTCGTGCTCCAGGCCGTGTTTGAAGCGCAGGTAGTTCAGCCCGGTGCGCGGATACAGCGCGTAGATGAGCACCTCGCCGATTTCGTCGGTGATGTCCTTGACCGCCTCTTTGGCCGCGGCCAGCTCCGGCTCGATGTGGTTGGCCGGACGATCCGTGATCGGCGTTTCGCCGCGCTCGTAGCCCTTGAGGCACTTGGCGCGCACGGCGGGGTCGATCTCCACCGGCGGCGCGCCGTACAGGCCGTAGCAGTAATCCTTCACTTCCTTGCTGATCAGCTTGTAGCGTTCGCCGCCCAGCACGTTCATCACCGCCTGCACGCCCACGATCTGACTGGTCGGCGTCACCAACGGCGGATACCCCAGGTCCTTGCGCGTTTGCGGCAGTTCCCGGTACACGTCGTCGAGCTTGTCGAGCGCTTCGGCCTGCCGCAACTGGTTGACCAGGTTCGAAAGCATGCCGCCGGGAATCTGGTGCCGCAGTACGTTGGTGTCGATCACCGCCATGCTCGAGGTGTTCAGGAAATGACGATACTTGGGTGCGATGGTTTCGATGTACTCGCCGACCTTGAACATCTTGCCCAGATCCAGCCCGGTGTCGCGTTCCGAGCCCTCCAGCGCGACGACGAACGGTTCGCTCGCCGGCTGGCTCGAACGCAACGCGAAGGGCGCCAGCGCGCAGTCGATAACGTCCACGCCCGCTTCGATCGCCTTGAGGTAGGCCATGCTGGCCATGCCCGAGGTGTAGTGCGTGTGCAGTTGGATCGGCACGTCGACGATCTTCTTCAACTCGGTGATCAGCAGGAAGGCGTCGTCGGGCGAAAGCAACCCGGCCATGTCCTTCAGGCACAGCGAATGCGCGCCCATGCCGACGAACTCCTTGGCCTTGGCGCGGTAATAATCGAGGTTGAAGACCGGTCCGCCGACCTTGCGTTCGGTCAGCGTGTAGGAGATCGTCGCCTGGATGTGCCCGCCGGCTTTTTGCAGCGCGGCGAAGGCGGCTTCGAAGTTGCGCCCGTCGTTGAGCGCGTCGAACACGCGGAAGATATCCATGCCGCAATCGACCGCGTGCTTGCAGAAAGCCTCGACCACGTCGTCGGCGTAATGGCGGTAGCCGACGAGGTTCTGGCCGCGCAGCAGCATCTGCAACGGCGTGTTGGGCATCAGTTTCTTGAGTTTGCGCAGGCGCTCCCACGGATCTTCCTGCAAGAAGCGGTGCGCGACGTCGAAGGTGGCGCCGCCCCACACCTCCAGCGAATGGAAGCCGATCGAGTCGAGCAACTCGGCGACCGGCTCCATGTCGGCCAGCCGCAGCCGCGTCGCCAGCGTGCTCTGATGCCCATCACGGAAGGTGGTGTCGGTGATTTTAACCGGATTCTTCGCGGCCATGCTCTCCTCCTGCCGCGCCCGTCGGCGCCGCCTTGCGTGTGCGCGCCGGCCCCCGTCGCCGACCGGCGGATATCCGCATGTTTCCGTTGTTTTGCTCGGCACGTCAAGGGCGAAGGCGAGGGAAGGGTGGAGAAGCTGTCACTTTGCTCGATGGCCGTCCCTTGTACATTTTACAAGCACCAGGCTTTCCAGCCAATACAGTCGCCACGGACTTCCTGATTTCCGAATTGGGACACCCGGAGCCAAATGGCCCCGGAGGGGCGGGGGCGGTTGAAAAAGTCGATTATAGCGAAAAATGTGTCATTCCGACCGGAGCGACGCGAAGTGGAGGAATCCCTTAATGGTTCAATCATAAAGGGATTTCTCGACTCGCCCAAAAGGGCTCGCTCGAAATGACAATGGTGTGTTTTCTCGGGATAGGCATTTTTCAACAGCCTGAGCCCCGCAGGGGCGATTGGTCAGTAGCGAAGGGCGAAGCCCTGGAATTCGCGGCCCATTGTCGGGTCCGCCAGCCCCAGGGCGCGCGAGGTACAAAGGGTGCGGGCGCGCCGGTTTAAAGTCGTAAGGTTCGCCAGCCCCAGGGGGCGCGGGGTGCCGGGAGCATGGATCGCCGTGGGCGCGGCTCGCCCGCCGTCAGTGCGGATCGCCTCGAAGCGGCGCGGCTCGCCCGCCGTCAGTGCGGCTCGCCTCGAAGCGGCGCGGCTCGCCCGCCGTCAGTGCGGCTCGCCTCGAAGCGGCGCGGCTCTCCCGCCATCAGTGCGGATCGCCTCGAAGCGGCGCGGCTCTCCCGCCATCAGTGCGGATCGCCTCGAAGCGGCCCGGCTCGCCCGCCGTCAGTGCGGGTTGTATCGAAGCAGTAAGGATTGTGCCGGCGCGGCACAGGCCGCTCGGACTTCAAGCACACCGTCCCCTTTCGAGGGATAACACCATACGGTTATTTTCTGAAATAATAGCATCTTATTCTATCTAATAAATACCAAACCCTATGAATTTCCGGGCAATTCCCGATGTGATGTGCAAAAAAAGGAATCCATTTGTCGAAATAAGCATTTTCCGGCCCGGCCGGTCCTCCGCCGCGTCGATCCCCCGGACAATCCGCCGGTAAACCAGTCGAACCGCTATTATATTCATGTGGGACACTTTTTGTGCCGCGTCCCACCCTCAATTTTTGTAGCCTTATGATATCATTGCTGATATGCCGATTTATACGTGGGACAAAAGTGTCCCATTTGTCACATAATATATGGATAAACCGGGACACGCAGCGAGTACATGTCCCTGGGTTTTTCGCCCATACATGCCTACCGAAAAATGGGGACACGAAGGAATCGAGTCCCCGATTTTTCCAACGACGGCAATCATAGGTCCAGGAATTATTCCTGGTAGGTCCAGGGATTATCCATGGTTATTCCTGGGGGCAGTCGCGCATGTAGTCGTACTCGTTCTGGATGCACCAACGGGGATCGAACCAGCCCTCGATGTCCGGGCAGTCGGGCAGGCAGAACCAGCCGCTGCCGCATTGGGCGTCGGTGGCGCACGGCGGCACGCAGACGCCCTCGACGTTGCCTTCCGGCGTGCTCAGCACGTAGCAGGCCCCGTCGCAGCCGGTGTTCTCGCCGATCTCCCAGCACGGCAGATCGCCGCACGAGCCGCTGGTGCACGGGTTGGTGATCGTGCACGATTCGCCCCCGGCGGTGTCGTCGTCGCCGTCGTCGTCATCGTCGTCATCGCCGGCCGTTCCCCCATCGGAGGGATTCTCGCCGTCTTCGATCGTCGCCGCCTTCTCGTTGTCGCCGCCGCAGGTGACGATCATCGCGATCATCGCGATCATCGCCAGTACCGCCACTATCGCCAGGATGTTGCGCATGAAAATCCTCCCCCGTTGCGCTTGGGCGAATCGTAGCAAGTTGCCTTGGCGATGCAAAGGGAAAAGGAGAGAGTCGCCGGCGGCGCTCCTCGGAACGACCTGGTTCCGCGCGGCTTGACCGCCGGCCGATATCGCGAATAATGAAGACAAATCACAAGTCCAGGAATTATTCCTGGTTATTCCTTCATCAAAACCAAGCGGAGGCCGCGTGCAATCTCCCGTGTTGCGTTTCGTTCTGTGGGCGTTGGCGTTCGTCGCTCTGGGCGTCGCCATGTTTTTCGCCGGATTCAACTACGGCGTGTTTTTCGAAAACGAAACCGCCAAGCGGCGTGAGGAGCGCGCGTTTGGCTTATCGCCTGGGTTCAATGAGAGCGATCAGGACATAACCAGGTTTTTGGCGCTAACGGTCGACATGCTCTGCCGCAATCAGCATTACGAAACGAATTGTGGTACCTACGGCGAATACCTGGAGCGCAACGGGCGCGCGTGCGAGGCGCTGCTGTGGTATCGCGCCGTCGAGGCGAACAAGAATCATTACGTCGACTATACATCAGATAGGTTTGTGCAACGGAGGATCGACCGCGCGCAGCAGAGTTGCGAAAAATCGGGGGACAAGATCGAGTTGCCCCCCTATCAAGTTCTGTTGCGCGAATGACGCGGGCTTAGAGCCCCGGCGCGTCGAACTCGCCGTTGCCGTCGAAGTCCACCCAGATCGGATTGGTGATCGTGAACACCGGTTCGCCCGACAGGTAGGGCGCCAGCGTCGCGGTGGTGTGCCCGGCCGCGACGACGAAATACCGGTCCTCGGTCGAGGTCACCGGGATGGCGTCGTCGAAGCGCACCACGCCGGCGCCGGTGACGGTCTGTTCCGCGATGATCTCGCCGCCGTTGGAGTACACGCGCACGAAGTTCACGTCGATCCACGAGGGCGCTTGAATCACGATGTTCAGATCGACCGAGCCGTCGACGCCGGTGACGAACCCGCCGATCGTCTGATCGCCGATGGAGAACTCCACGAACGGTCCGTTGCACGATTCGCTACGGCTCGCCAGCACCGAATCGACCATGTCCTGAATGTCGGCGTCGCCCGGATCGTCGGTGGGCATGGCGAACAGATCGCGCGGATTGCCCAGCATCGAGCCGGCGCGGTGCGAGTCGGAACCGCCGAGCATCGTGTAGGTGTAGCCCTGATCCAGGAAGCTGAACCAGTCGACGAAGGTGAGCATGTTGTCGCTGTGGCCGATGGTGCCGCCGTTCCACACCTCGATCGCGTCAAATTGATCAGACCAGATGTTGGGATTGGCCGACGAGACGCCGACGGTCGGATCGTAACCCACCGTGTTGAACCAGCCCGACGAATCCGAGCGCGGGTGGTTGATCTTGACGATCTGCGCGCCCAGGTCATTGCGGGCGACCGTCCACAATTCGAGGTTGGTCAGGCGGCTCACGAAGTTGCCTTCGTCGTCGTACTCGGCCAGCCGGACGGGATAATAATCGTCGGCGGTGGCCGGCGGCGACAGCGGCCAGACGTTCGTGTGGCCCCACACCGGGCTGATTTCCATGCCCGACACGAACTTGATCAAGTCGTTGGCGCCCAGGTCGTCGACGTAGCCCGAAAAATCGGACGCGGTGTCGTGATCGGTAATCACCGGCATCTCCAGGCCCTCGGCCATCGCCTCGATCACGCGCTGCGGCAGGATAGCCTGCGAGTCGACCGAGCGCTCCGAGTGGAAGTGGAAGTCCGACGCCATGTAGCCCGTCGTGTCGACCACGCGCTCGATGGACGTGTCGAAGTCGGCGGTGTCGCCCGCGGTGATCGTCACGTTCATCGTGTCGATTTCGTATTCGTACCCGCGCGTGACGGTGACCGTGTATTCGCCGGCCGCGACGGGCTCGGTGCCTTCGCCGGTGGCGGTCCAGAGGCGGTTGACGATGCCGGCGGTGCGCGGCTGGTTAAAACCGCTCTGGAAGATGAACATGCACGGGATGTTCGCGCCGTCGCCGTCGGTCACGTCGAAGGAGAAGTAGCCCGGTTCGTCGATGGTCAGGTCCGCGGTGGATTCATTGCCGGCCGTGATTTCGATGGTGACCGTCGCGGAATCCTCGCGCCCTTCGCCGACCGCATGCAGCTTGTAGCGGTCCGGCGGCAGTTGCAGCGTAAAAGCGCCGGTGGCGTCGGGCCGGGCCACGCCCACGTAGCTGGAATCGTCCGGGCGCGATTTGTCCTGCACGATGATCTCGACGGTGGTCGGATCGTCGCCGGTGGGCACGTGCAGCGTGCCGCGCACCGTGCCGACCTCGGTGTTGCCGTCAAAGGCGTCGATCGTCTCGTGAATCAACCGGGTGTCGCCGTCGCCGACGATGAACATGCGCCCGATGCTCGCTTCGCCCTGCGGCTCGAGTTTCAGCAGACCGTCGACCAACGGCAGGATGTCGTCGTCGATGTAAGGCACGTACATGCGTCGACCCGGGCTGAGCGTCGCCAGGGCGTAGGACACCGGCAGGCCGAGGCGCGAAATGCCGCCGACCCACCGCAGGTTCGCCAGCAGGTCGACATCGCCCAGGTTGTAGCCCGCGCGCGGCGTGAAGATCTTCCCCTCGTCGCCCCACAGCGCGATGTCGGCGAGGAACACGGTCTTCTTCTTGTCGGTGTTGTTCTTCAGCGTCGTCTTGATGATCAGGTAGTCGGCATCGGCCGGCAGCGTGTACTCGGTGACGATCGTCAGGTTGTAATCCCAGGTGGGCACGAGGTGATCGACGATGTCGATGCCCGCGTCCTTGCCGGTCATGCGCACGACCGCCGCACCGTCATGCCCGTCGCTGATCACCTCGGCCTCCCGCGCCATCACGCCGCGCAGCAAACCCAGCGCCTGCTCCATCGCCCACAGGCTGTCCGCGCCTTCTTCGCCGGCGGGACGCGCGCGGTCGGCGTCGACCAGATTGCCGCCGTAGGGGATCCAGCCGACCCCCGGATTTTCCGGCGCACGGACGATGAACTCGACGCGCGAGTTGTAAAGCTTGTAGTCGCCGAGCATGCCGCGGGCGCGCGGACCGCCGATCAACTCGTCTTCCGCCGTGATCACGCCCGCGCGGACTTCGCCGGCGCCCAGTTCGTCCGACAGGTTGTCCCACGGGCCCTCCGTGTCGTCGTCGCCGGTATCGTCGTCGGTCGTATCGTCGTCGCCGGTGTCGTCGTCGTTGTCGTCGTCACCCGTGTCGTTATCATCATCGTCGTCGTCGTCGGCCGAATCGTTGTCGTCGTTATCGTCGTCATCGTCGCCGCAAGCGCCGGCGAACAGGGCCAAAGCCATCATCAACGCCAGGAATAAGATTGCCGTCCGGCATTTCATCGATTTTTCTCCTTAGGAAGCGGATCGGATTTTTGCCGATCCCGAATTGGTGAAGAAGAATCCGCCTTAATCAGACGAGTGGCGGCGCCCGCGATGCAAGTCCGAAACGTCCGGCGGGATCGATCGATTGATCGTTGTCGCGGGTGAGAACGGCCACGATTTCGCAGCGGAAAAAATACCAACCCAGTGTGGCAAGCAGCAGCACGAAACCCAGTAAAATCCGGCAGAGAGGGCAGTTCGGATCGTATTGCCGGCCTTGATCGGCGAAGTGGTTGTGCACGGCGACCAGACACACCGCCATCATCAAAGACAGAATCAACAAAATGGCCAGACTTTTGTATCTCATGCGCCTCTCGCCGTCGGCGAAATGCTAACACACTTTTAACTTTATTCAAAAGTTGTGAATGCGAAGAAGCGGGCAAATTAATCGAGAAGCGCTACGCCCAACAACGGTTGATTCGCTTCGGCGGTCGGCGCGGCTTCCTGAATCCATTCGTCGGCGGAACGACGGAAGATCAACGCCTGTGCGTCCTGCGCGTCGAAGCCGACCAGCAATCCGTTTCCGGCGGAGTCGATGGCGACGCCCTCCAATCCCCAATCACCGTCGGCGAGGGGCAAGGTGATCCGGCTCCAACCGTCGTCCTTTTTCAGCAGCACGCCGCGTCCGTTCGTCTTGTCATAGCCCACCGCGAACACGTGGCCGTCCGCGCAGGCGATGCCGCGCAGATCCCAATCGGCGCTGACGTTCGGTAGGGTTTCTTTGGTCCAGTTTCCGGCGTCGCGGCGCAACACCAATCCTTGCGTTTGCGTGGTGTTGACGCCGACCGCATAAGCGTCTCCGTCCGGGCACGCGGCGACGGCGGTCAACTCCCACTGACCGAGAAGCAGCGGGGGGTCCTCCGGCGCGAAGCCCGTTTCGTTGCCGCTCCAGAGGATTCCTTGTCCGCTGTAATAGTCGCGCCCGACGGCCACCGCTTCGTTATCGTCGATCCAGCACACGTCCCGCGCGACGCACATGCCGTAGGCGTTGGGTTCGGTAACGGGCGCCGCGTTGAACGTCACGCCGTCGTCGATCCAGATGCGGCTGGCGGTGAAGCCTGAGTGGGCGAAGCAGCCCGCGCCGGCGGCCGGAGCAGTCGCCGACAGGGCGACGCCGAATTGCCAGCAGGAGTAGCAGGCGAAACTACGGTCGTTGAGCGCGTCGTCTTTGTATTCGTAAACGCCGGCGGTCTGGCCGTAGCCGCCGACCAGGAACGCGGTGCCTGAGCCGGATGCCGCCACGTCGTTGAGCGGGTAGGAACCGGGCGCGCCGGGAATCGCCAACACCGACCATCCTTTGGCGGAGCGGATCCAGGCGACCGGTCCGTATTCCTCGGAGCCGCCCACGACGATGGCCGCGCCTATTTCGTCGTCATCGTCGTCGCTGGTGTCGTCGTCGGGTGACGTATCGTCATCGATGGTGTCGTCATCGGGCGAAGTATCATCGTCGTCGACGCTGTCGTCGTCGGTCGTGTCGTTGTCGTCGTCGATCATATCGTCGTCGTGGTCATCGTCATCGTCGTCGGCGGTACAAGCCGCAACGAAAAAGCAAAGAAGCGACAACACAAGGATGAGCAAAACGGACCGTTTCCGCATCGGAAACTCCCTGAAACGTTGAGCCGATATTCTACCACATTTATTTGTAGGTCGGCGGGCTGCCTTCGGGTTGCACTTTCCAGCGGCGGTGGAGCCAAAGCCAGGGTTCCGGTTCGTCGTAGATCGCCTTTTCGAAAGGCGCGATGAAATTGCGGGTGTTGACGAGCAATTCTTGATCCGGATCGTCCGGGATGGACGTCCAGGGAATTTCGCCGAGCACGACGATTTCGATATGATCCGCGTCGGGCTGGCGCGAGTAGCCGGCCACGACCGTCGCGCCGGTTTCGCGGGCGAGGTAGGCGCAGGAACGGATGGTCGAGGCCGTCCGCCCGAACCAATCGACGAAAACGCCCTGGCTGCGTTTCATGTTCTGGTCGACGGCCATGATGATGCCTTCGCCGCGCCGCAATCCCTCCTGAATGCGCGCCAGCGAATTTTTGTGCGGGATCGTACCCAGGTTCATCGCCAGCCGCGCCTGGATCAACAGGTTTTCGACGACCGGATTTTTGATGATTTTGATGATGTTGGCCACCGGGTAGCCGGACATGCCGAACTTGCCGCCGGGCAGTTCCCAGGCGCCGAAATGCATCGAGAGAATCAACACCCCCTTGCCTTTGTTGAAGGCGTTGCGGAGGGTTTGCTCGTCGTCGATGACGACGTTTTCGTCCCAGAATTTTTCGTCGTACAACGGCGTGCGCAGGTAGTTGACCGACTGGCGGCCGAGGTTGATCAGACACCGTTTGTAGATTTCGTTTTTTTCGCGCGGCGTCTTTTTGTCGCCGTACACGATGTCCAGATTGGTCATGACGACGTCGCGCCGGATCCGCAGCGCATACAGCAGGCGGCCGATCAGCGCGCCGAACCGCCAGGCGCCCTTGCGCGAAAACGAACGAACGAAGGTCAGCAGCAGCCAAACGCCGAAGCGGGTGAACATCCGCCCTTTGACCTGCACGGTGCGGGAATGCTCGCGGGCGTATTCACGGACCTTCTCCCGAGGCCAGGGAAAGGTATTGAGAGGTTCGTCGTTGGCGTTGCTCACTTCTTTTGCTCTTTCCAATCCGCGCCGTAGCACGACTTGATGAGCGCCTCATACTTTCCAATGATGTTGCGGCGCCGGAGTTTGTAGGTGGGGGTAAATTCGCCGGTGTCGATCGTGAAGGCATCGGGCGTCAGGGCGAATTTGCGCACTCGTTCGTAGCTGGCCAGACCGACGTTGATCTGCTCCAGCTCTTTGGCGATTAAATTGCGCGCCGCTTCGCTTTCATGCAGCGGGATATCGGCGTCGACGGTCAATCCCAGTTGTTCGATCCGCGCCGCCAGCCGTTCGCGGTCCGGGTCGATCAGGGCGACGAGAAATTTCTGGTCGTCGCCATAGACCATCGAAGCGGCGATCAAGGGCGATACGCTCAAGGTCGCTTCGATGTTGGCGGGCGAGATGTTTTCGCCGTAGGCCGTGATGATCAGCTCTTTCTTGCGGTCGGTGACGAGCATGTACCCGTCGGCGTCTTTTACCCCGACGTCGCCGGTCAGAAACCAACCGTCGCGATACAGCGTCGCGTGGACGGCCGGGTCCATTTTGTAATAGCCGAGAAACAGGCAATCGCCGCGCATGAGAATCTCGCCGTCCGCGGCGATTTTGATTTCCGCTCCCGGGGAAACGCGGCCGACCGTGCCGAACTTGAACTCGCCCGGCAGATTCAGCGAACCGCACACGGTGGTTTCGGTCATGCCGTAGGCCTCCATGACCGGGATGTTGCAGGCCATGAAAAACTTGGCGATGTCCACCGACAACGACGCGCCGCCGCTGCCGACAAACCGGATGCGCCCGCCCATCGCCTGGTTGACCTTGCCGAAAACCAAGGCCGTCGCCAGCTTGTGTTTGAGGCGGAAAAACAGCGGCGGCTCCTTTTTGCTTTGGTAATACTCGCCGAACTCCCGGGCGACCTGCAGGCTCCAGCGGAAGACCAGACGCTTGAACCATCCGCCGGCTACGGCTTTGGTCTGGATGGATTCGAACACTTTTTCCATCAGGCGGGGAACGCCGCCGAGGATCGTCGGTTGGATTTCCTTGACGTCGTTCACGAGGGTTTTCAGCGATTCCCCGTAGCAGACGGCCGCACCGCCCGCCAACGCGGTGAGGTCCAGCACGCGTTGCAGACCGTGGGCCAGCGGCAAAACCGAAATCAACGAATCGCCCGGCGCGGCATCGGAAGCGGCGCCGAAGATCTTGACCGCGGCGATAAAGTTGCGGGCGCACAACATCGCCGCTTTCGGCGAGCCGGTTGTTCCCGAGGTGTAGATATAGGTGATCGGTCGCTCCGGATCGTCGCAGCGCGCGCAGGCCGTTTGCCAATAGTCCGCCACGTCGACGCGGTCGCGCCTTTCGTCGATCAATGCGTCGAACGATTCGTAATCGGGCCACAGATCGTCGCAGCCGGCCGGGTCGATCACGATCACGCATTGCAGGTTTTCCAACTCGGCCAACACGGGTTGGAGTTTCGCCAGCACTTCGCGGTTTTGGATGACGATGAAGCGCGCTTCGCTGTGCTCGAGGGTATAGCGCATCTGCTCGGCGGTGGAGGTCATGTACAGACCGACCGTGATTCCGCCGCAACCGACCGTGGCGAAATCGCAGATCGTCCATTCGACGCAGGTGCCCGCGGCGATGGCGACGACCTGGCCGGGTTGCATTCCCAGATCGCGCAGGGCCGTTCCCAGCAGCGCGATTTTTTCCAAAATTTCGGACCAGGTAAACGAAAGCCAACGGCCGTCGCGTTTTTGTTTGATGCAAACCGAGTCGGGCCGGCGGTTTCCTCGGTTGTGGAAAAGTCGAATTGTCGTGGTCTCAGGAAAGTCGCTCATAGCTTGCCGTTTTGTCCCCACATTTAAGGCCACTCAGCATGTTTATTTTTTCCCCGGGGGTCAATAGCGATGATTAAAAGAGACGTGGCGCGGCGACGTTCCTTCACAAAGGCAGAATGAAGTTCACCATATCCGGGCGTTCGACGAATCCGTTTTTGGGGTAGAAATTGCGCAGGTAACTTGGGCGGCTGTTTCGGTTGAGCAACGACAAACGGAAGCAGCCGCGATGGATCGCCTCGCGCCGCATCTCGTCGAGCAAAAGCGCGCCCACACCGGCGCCGCGCGACTCGTCGCCGACAAACAACTCCGAAATATATCCTTCCGGACCGCGAAGAATCAGGTAAGGCAGCCAGTGAACCAAGCCGTACCCGATGATCTGCTCATCCTGCTGCGCGACGAAAACGCTATGGCTGTCATCGGCCAGGCAGCGCGCCAGATGCGTCGTTAACCGTTCCCGCAGCAATTGCGGGTCTTCCTCGTCCATCCAGGAAAACATGCCCAGGTTTTTGACCAACGCGCTCAGCGCGGTTGCATCGGAAAGAGTTGCTTGTCGAATCGTGACATCCATCGGTGCGTATCCCCTCTCCGCGAGATCGTCGAAGGCGTTCCGTAAGCTTTGATCGGCGGACTTATTTTTAAGTATGGTGGAGGATGAAGCAAACATCAACCGATGGACGGAACAGGAGCCGGACCGGCGACCTTCGGTACGTAAGAGTAGATCTGTTTTCGTCGTCGCGTTTTTCACTGCCTTCCTTGTTGGGTATCGTGTGCAAGATGTTCAAATGATTTTTTGTAACGTATTGAGGGCATGGGCGATGTCGCTTGTTGTGAAAACGTGTGTCGCACCAACCGGAGTGGAGCGTTTGTAACTCAAGAAAAATTTTATACAAATATATTATTGTTTCTTTTTTACAGTGACTATATAAATGTCCATATCCAACAGAATGCTTATCTATAAGTGCGCAGGATTATAAATGGAAAAGTTGGCGATAAAATTGCCAATTGTATTTGGGGTGACGGGGCATCGCAATATTCGCCACGAGGACATTCCCTTTTTGGAAAAGGTTGTAAGAAGGGAATTAAAACGAGCAACGAAAAAATTCAGACATTGCGAAATCATTGTCTTGTCTGCTTTGGCCGAGGGGGCGGATCGTTTAGTGGCGCGAGTTGCTCTCGCCGAAGGTTTTCGTTTGATCGCTCCCTTGCCGATGCCGATCGACGAATACAAAAAAGACTTCTCGACCCAAGAATCCAAAGATGAGTTCGATTCTTTGCTGAAACAGGCCGCGTGGCATTATGTGCTGCCTTTGGTAAAGGACAACACTCTGGAGAATATCAAAGATAAGAAAAAGGTGTATCGTAAAAAGCAATATGCGCAATTAGGAGCGTATATCGCTCAAGAGAGTCATTTCTTGCTCGCGCTATGGGACGGCATTCGATTGGATTTGCTGGGCGGCACGTCATTCATCGTTCGTTACAAATTGCAGGAAGAAAAGCTGACGTTTCCCATGCCTGACAGTCCCCTGAAAATGATCGAAGGCGGACCTGTATTTCACATAATGACGCCTCGTCAAGAAATGCCGCTGCCGGCGGAAAAACGAAAATTATTTAAATTAATGAAAAGATATCCTACCAATTGGAAGGCGAAGAAAAAAGGGGATACGGAAGGCGATAATACGGTAGCTGTTGATGAAAAGGCTTTCCGTCGACAACAGTGCGCCGCGGAAAAAGTATATTTGAAAAAGTTGTTGTGCATCGATCGATTCAACCATGACATCGATCTTCTCAATCGAAAGGAACCGGAAAAAATAGAAACGAGCAAACAATCATTAATCAATGATTTGGCATTGCGGAAAAAGGTGCGGAACGAATGCAGCCTTTGTTTTGAGTATTTTGCCGCGGCCGATGCCCTGGCCATTCAATCGCGGATTAAAAAAGATCATTTGATGAAACGGATTTTTCAATTGGCCATTGCCGCTCTTGTCGTGTTGGTTGTTTATCAAAATTTCTTCCTGGACAGTCCCCTCGGATATCTACTTGTCGCCACATTTCTTTATATGACCTTAACCGCCTTTCTGTTCCATTTATGGGCGAAATTTAAAGACAAATGTGAGTGGAAGCATCTTGATTATCGAGCGTTGGCGGAAGGACTGCGCGTACAGTTTTTTTGGAAAGTCGCGCGGATAACGAATTTGGTGACGGAACATTATTTACGAAAACAAAACAGTGAGCTTGACTGGATCCGCTATGCGATTCGATCGGTAGAGTTATTAAGCCGGCAAGACGGAGGCCTGGCGAAGGGACCAAGAGATGATTTTGACATGCGCCTGATCAAAGAAAAGTGGATTGAAGAACAGAATAAATATTTTAATCATACAGTCGATAAGAATAAGAAATTTGGCAACAAGATGGATTGTTATGTAAAAGCGATGATGTGGGGCGGCCTGGTCCTGTCGGCCATCCTTCTCCTATTGCACCTTCGCTTTGATATTCACATTTTAATGAATCAGGTGATCGGCAAGAGCCTAATTGTGCTGATTACATTGTTGTTTGCCGGCGCCGGTATGGGGAAAGCCTATCTGGAAACCATGGCGGTCAAAGAGGAGACGAAGCTCTATTCATACATGTACCACCTCCACAATACCGCCGAGGAAAAACTCAATGACGCACCAACGGATCAGGCGATCCAGGATAAGATCATTATTGAACTCGGCAGCGAAGCCCTCCGCGAAAACGGCGACTGGCTGCAACTGCACCGCGCCCGGCCGATCGAGATGCGCGTGGGAGGGTGATTAAAAATAATTGATTGAGCGCAAGTATTTTTTAAATGAACCACTTTCTCCCTCAACGTCATTTGGTCAATACTTCACGAAGCAAACTTACCCAATCTGTCTCAAAGTCCATTGACATCTTGAGACCGTGGTCAGTCATTATCCGCCATCGGTGGAATCAATTTTTTCTCGCGCATCCAGGTAATTGCTTTTAGTAAACGTTCTGGAGAAAAACGTTGTTTGCTTTCATGCCAATTTACTCGAACTTCCCTGATGATTTCGTCATCGTTAATTTCGGTCTTGGTGGTTATCAGATCCGACCAGGCAAAGTAAATTGTAGCGACAATTTCGCATCGTTCGGTGTTTAGCTTCGTGAAGAGCGTAAGGAAATTTTCCCATTTTTCCGTTTTGTCTCCCAAGTTGCCATTCACATAATTAAGAGCATGAGTAATATTTTTACCTGGAAAATATCGATAGCCTTCGGCATGCTCTCTCTTTCCCTTTTTGAAAAATTCATTCTTGCCGGCAAGACTCTCCAGATTGTAAAGAGCTTTGTCATCGGACGGCCCGAGAGCCTCACGTTTTGGCTCGAATTGCATGCCAAGGTTTAAGTGACGATTCGCAAGCAGGATGATTTTGTTGAGTTTGATGCGCCCGAAGGTCGAATCTTCCGAAAAACGCTGTACGATTGCTGCGGCATAGGCGGCACGGCGGTAATTGACGCCGCGTTTGGATGTTCCGCCTTCGGTGGATTTTTTCGCCGTTCGCCTGGCGCGTTTCGGTTTGGCAACGTTCCGCTCGGCCTTGATCCTCTCCAGCAGCGCGGAGGCGGGTTCGTAGGCGCGGCCTTCGGCGCGGGCGAGTTCGGCTTCGGTGGGGACCAGCTCGCCGCGAAAGGCTTTGGCAAGGACGGATTGCGTAATCGTTTCCACGCGGCGGGTTCCGCGGGCCACCTGGCGTTCGATTTCATCCGCTAAGGCGAACAGGGATTCCACGCGCCGGACGATTTCGTGCTGTTCGGCAAGAGGGGGAAGGGGCATTTCCACAGCACGAATCGTTTTCAAAACAAGGCGTGTAATTGCTGAACCGCTCATTTGACCAGTCATCATCTTGTGTGTCTTTGGACAATTCAACCAATGCTTTAGAAAAAAAGCGTTAAGGGCAATTCTTTCAGGTTTCAATAAAGCCACACTTGATAACATTGAAAATTCTTGTTCAAGATGATTGACCACAGCCAAACCAGTTGTTGCACCGTCTTTGATGTAAAGAACATCGCCCTTTTCAACAGGGCATCTTGAATAGATTTCCTTATGCACATCTTTTGAAACATAGGTAACGTTTGAAAGGTCAACACCCCACGGTCTAATGTTTTTTGCGGTGATATAAAGGAAATCGCCTTGTGGTGTATTTATTGGCGAAAAGTGTGTGCCATCGCCAATCATTGAACATGCAACATTTAAGGGTACTGTAACCCACCCGTCCGGCAATTCAGGCAATTCCGATGCGTCCACGGGTGCGGGTTCTTTGTACTTGGCTTTCCACTTATTGTCCTTGGGCTTTTTGCCCTTGGCTTTCATTTTGGCAAGTTCGGCCTGTTCCCATTGTCGGCGGCGTTCTGTGCGTATGCGTTCCAGCAATTCGGAAGCGGACTCGGTATCGGGGTTCTGTTCACGCCAATCGTCCGTCAGGCGACCGGAACAGGCGGCGGCAAGAACCGATTGCCGGAACCGTTTCAGGATCGCCGGTACTCGGTCAAGCCGTTCCCTGGCCGCGTTCACCCTTGATAGAAGTTCGTCCACCTTGGCGACGATGCGCTTTTGTTCGGCAAGGGGCGGAAGGGGGATTTCAGCAGACCTTACAACACCGTCATTCGTTGCGGGGTATGAAGAACCGGTTTGTTGTGGGGTCACATAACTAATAAAACAATCTGAAATGACGAAATAGAATAGCAATTTGGGTTCAATTGTTTTTGCGGACCTTAAAACAGTAAATCCAGTTGAACATAGTTGAACATTTAGTTCAGGCGGAACCATGGCGATATTTTTAAGATAGGTTCGAACGTTGGAAAAAAGTACGTCGTCCGTTTTTACAGGACGCTTTGCCCGTGATGGCGCGTCTTTTCCTGAAAAGTATTTTGGATCAACAATACGATATGCGTTGTTGTCAATGGATGAAATGTCAACGTATCCAAAAATGCGTTGCGGTTCTTTTTTAGGATCATAATTAGGGACTTTTGCTGTGACTGAATCTATGGTTGTGGATACCCACCCGTCCGGCAGTTCGTCAAATTCGCGTTCGTCCACCGCCATTACTTTGCCCCCGACTTCGCAGCAGTGCTACGGTCGGGCAGGCCCGCCGCGTTCCCGTTGCCGTTTTCCAGCAAAGCAAGAATCTGATTCAATTCTGATACGGCGCTTTCCAGTTCGCCAATGGCGTCTGTTGCCAGTTCATCGGGTTCGGGCAAATCGTCGGCGTCGTCCAGGGATTCGTCCCGCAACCATTTCAACGAATCAATCTTGTAATCCCGTTTGGCAACTTCGGAAATGTGGAACGAACGCCAGCGATCATCGGTGGCATCTTTTTCCTTGCGTTTGGCTTGCCCGTTGGGATCTTTGCCGAAGCACTTTTCGAATTCGGCGAAATGGTCCGCCGTCAATGGGCGATCTTTTTTGGTGATGTGCGGAACGTTGGTGCGCGCATCGTAGATCCACACCGTTTCCGTCTTTTGCTTCTTGGTGAAAAAGACGACGTTGGTTTTCGTGCCGGGGCTGTAGGGCGTAAAGGTGCCGTTGGGCAGGCGCAGGACGGTGTGCAGGTTCGCCTGGTCGGTGAGCCGTTTGAAAACCTCGCCCGCCTGGTCGGCGAACAGACAGTTGTCGGGCACGACCACCGCGGCGCGTCCGCCCGGTTTGAGAATCGCCAGCACGTGCTGCAGGAAGTTGAGCTGCTTGTTGCTGGTTTTGATGTCGAAATCGTCGCGCTCGGGACTTTGGTTTGCGCCCTTGGTGCCGAAGGGCGGATTGGTCAGGACGACGTCGAACCGTTTCCCGGACGGCTTGTGGTAGATGGCGTCGCCCAAGGCGATTTCCGGCTCCAGCCCGTGCAGGTAGAGGTTCATCAGCGCCAGGCGGCGCGGACGCGGCACGAGATCCTGACCGAAATAGGTTTGCTTGCGGATACGTTGGGCCAGATCGCGGTCGAAGGCGCCGCCCTTGGTTTGGGACAACAACCACTCGTAGGCGCACACGAGAAAACCGCCGGACCCGCACGCCGGATCGCAGACGGCGAATTCCCGGTGTGTGCGCGGATCGGGCTGCACGCAACGCACGATGGTCTGGATCAGCAGCCGCGGCGTGAAGTATTGTCCCGCGCCTTTCTTCCCTTCGCTGGCCGCTTTTTCCAGCAAGCCTTCGAAGGCGGCGGCTTTGACGTCCAGGTCCAGGGAGGTCCATTCATGATCGTCGATCATGTTGATGATGCGCTTGAGGTTCACCGGCTCGGAAAAGCGGTTTTGCGCGCCCGCGTATATCGACCCGAGAATGCCCGACACCTTGCCCAATTGCCGCAGGGTTTCGGTGTACCGGTCGATCAACGTCATGCCGGATCGGTTCACCAGCGTCGGCCAGTCGCACTGCGGCGGGATTTTCGGCGCGAGCCCGCTGGGCGCGCCTTTGCGCTCCTCGGCCATTTTCAGAAAAAGCAGATAGGTGATCTGCTCGATGTAATCGCCGTAGTCGATGCCGTCGTGCCGCAGCGTATGGCAAAAGCCCCAGAGTTTTTGGACGATGTCGGTCATGGATATATACAATCTTCCTTTTTGGCTAATGTTTTGTCGGATGATTACCTGAGTATGTTTTTAACGATCCAACCACATTAAATTTATCGACTGTAACTGAGTAGTATCCGGGGGAACATCCAATACTTGGTCTTGGAATAGAATAAGTTCCATCATTAACATTTTCGACGAAACGTTTTATTTCTATTGTGTTCCATCCGCTAGAAAGTTCAATTCCAAGTTTCTTGTCGTCAATCCAAAAAACTCGACTGACATCACTGCAGTAATAGGTTTCGCTTTTCAATTTTCCATCTATGTTGACAATAACGAGAAATGATACAACTCCTTCATCGTATCGGTAAGATACAGTTTTCTGGTCAATTATGGCCAATTTACTTTCGTTTGGCGATATTTGAGCGTCGATTACATTATTAAATTGGGTCAGCACAATGTGACTAAGACCACAACGATATATTTTTATTATTTCCTTTTTCAATTTGATATTAGTTATTAAATGATTTCTATCGCATTTTGGAGTGGTTGCAGGAGGCTTTTTCTTGAATATCATTTCAGGAGTTGTTGACGGTTTTAGAAAAATTGAAATATTACCTTTGTCATCAGTCTGAACTTCGCCAGACGAAATTGTGGTCGGCTCAGTCTGGAATTGATATTTGACATTGTTTTCCAATAAATATACCCATTTTTTTGAACCGATATAAATAATTAGAAAACGATTTTCTGTATCCTTAGATTCAATAGAGGCACTTAATTCAAATACACCAATTGGTGTTGGTAATTTTACTCCACGAGTTTTTAACGATACTTTAAAATCGCTATCCAAGGATATAGAGATAGGAATGACCGGAGGCGAGTAAGTAATTTGTGCTTTAGCTTCCAGGTCTTTTTTGGCATCACAACCAATCATCATAAAAATAGAGGCTATCAATAATACGGCGTAATGTTTCTTAGAAAGACTTCTCATTTTCATCATGCCGCAATAGCCTCATTGAGCTTGTGAATGAGTTCGTCCAATGTGCCGTTGAAATCCCGGTCGGCGCGATTCCATCCACCGAAATTGGTGAAGATGGGGATAAGGTCGAAATCCTCGCGCTCGATGGACAGGTTTTTTATCAGGTGTTCGCGGATGCGGTCCAGCCATTTTTGTTGATCGGCGGAAAAAGATTGATCGGCCGTCACCTTGGCGAAGGCGCGCTGGACGCGTTCGGGCGCGGTGAGCAGCGGCTCCTCGTCTTTGGCCGCGTGCTTGACCATGGAGATGATTTCCACCAGCGCCTTTTTGTATTGCACCCGGTGCGCCTGCTGCAGGCGATCGACGGTGAAATGCTCGTTGGCGGCCGACAGCTTGTTGCGCAATTCGGTGAGCGCGTGAACGCTCCAGGCCTGCGGGCGATCCAGCAAAATGCCGATGGCGTCGATCGCCTCGCGGTTTTCCTCCACGTAGCGACGGAAGGCCCGGAGGTAATCCTCCGGCTTGTAGGATTGGCCGTCGAGGGTGCGAATCACCCGTTCGGAGGCGACGGCATCCCGCACGGCATGGGCGATGATGAAGTTCTTTTCCGGGCGCGGGTAATAAACCAACAACTGTTGAAACGCGGGATCGCGCAGGAGTTGCATCGTCGCGGTGAAATCGTCCAGCAGCAGTTGCGGCAACGCGCCGGCGAAGCGGCCCAAATCGCCGTCGGGGACGTAGCCGGCGAAAAGCTCGCGGCCTTCGGTGGAGACTTCCTTGTCGATGCGGCGCAACCGTTTGACCAATAGATTGATGTTGTAATCGCGGTCGCGGTTCTGCCGGATGTCCTCGACGATCTCGGCGATGGTGCGCGGCTCGGCCGTGGGCATGACGGCGGAAATGCTCGTTTTGCCGCTGAACAATTCGAGGATCGCGCCGCTGAAACAATCGAAGACGGTGAAGTGCGATTTGTCGGGCAGATTGTCGCTCTTGCGCGTGCCGCGTCCGATGATCTGCTCGAAGAGAATGCGCGATTTCAACGGGCGCAGCAGCACGATGAATTCCAGGTCGGGGATGTCCACGCCGGTCGAGAGCATGTCGACCGTAACGACGACGCCGATTTTTTCGCGGTTGCGAAATTCGCGAATCCGCTGCAACGGCCGATCCACCTTGCCGGTGATTTTCTGCACGAAGTCGTCGCCGCGGCCGAACACGATGCGGGCCTTGTTGACCAGGTAATCCGCGTGCGAACGGTGCGGCACGTCATTGGCGGCAAAGATCAATGTTTTGGGAAAGCGATGGTAGATCCGCTCGTGCTCGACGGCGTACTTCTTCAGCTCTTCCAGAATTTTCAGATTGGAATCGGGGGAGGTGGCCAGGCGTTCGATCTGGGTCACGTCGACGGGCAGTTCGTCATCGAGCGAATCGTACCGGCGTCCGCCGCTTTGCACGTTGACCAATTCCACCATTTCGCCCTGGGTCAGCAGCATTCCCCGGGTGCGAACGTCGGAATGAATGTCGACGCGCTCCCAATCGACCAAATGGCCTTCGCGCACGGCGTCTTCATACCGGTATTCGGCGACGATCTCGTCGAAGTAGGCGGTGGTGTGCGGCGCGGGCGTGGCCGTCAGGCCGATTTTGATCGCGTCGAAGTGGTCGAGCGTGTTGCGCCAGACGGAAATTTCGCGGGAGGTGTAACCCCGATGGCATTCGTCGGCGATGATGACATTGAAGGCGTGCAGCGGAATATCCAACAGTTCATCGGCTTCGGCGTCGCCTTCGTCGTCGACCGTGGGCATCATGCCTTCGCGACCGAAAAGGTTGATGGTCATGCGCTGAATCGTGCAGACGTACACGAACGCGTGTTTCGGCTGCGGATTGGTCAGGTAATCGCGCGGCAGAACCTGGACGTCGAATTTTTTCTCTTCGTCAAAATCGTCTTTCTGAAACTGCTGACTGTAAACTTCGTAGATTTGATCGAATTTCAGGTTCGGCTCGGGCTCGAAGGAGGCAAACGACTGCACCGCTTGCGCCGCCAGGGCGCGACGATCCACCAGGAACAGAACGCGCCCGGCCATGCCGGTTTTCATCAGGCGGTAAATTTCGTTGACCGCCATGAACGTTTTGCCCGTGCCGGTCGCCATGGCCACCAGCATCCTGCGCTTGCCCTGCAGAATCGCCGCTTCGATATCCAGATTGGCCCGGTGCTGGTAGTCGCGTAGATCTTTGTTTTTTTTCAACGCGGCAAAAGGATTTTCATTCCGGAAAAACGATTCGCGGTCGAGCATTTCCCGCAGGGCGGAAGGCGGATGAAATCCGGAAATTTTCCGCGAGTAACTGTGCGGAAATCGAAGATCGCGGAACCAGATTTCCACTCCGTTGGTGGAATACACAAAGGGAAGGCCGGGGATGTCTCCGGCGTAGCGTTCCGCTTGTCGCAGCGCCTCCTGCGGATCGAGCGCTTTTCGTTTCGCCTCGATGATGCCGACGATTTGCCCGTCGATGCATAGGGCATAATCGGCAAAGCCCGAATTTACGGAATATTCTTCGATGGCCAGATGGCGAGCGGGAGGCGCCTGGGCATTTTTGCTTAAACGACACACGGTCCATCCGCTTTTTTCCAGCGATGGATTAATGTCCATTTTTCGATTGTTCGCCTCTGGCGAAGATAACAATCCTTACTCCAATAGTGAAAAAATAATCCCTGTCAGGTCGGAGGTATTTTAGGGATTTTACGCGAACATAACAATAGTGAAGCGAGTCGGCTCGCGAACCGAATTCATTAAAAACGTCTGCTCCGGTAAGGGATATCGTGGGCGTGACGACTGTGGCGTCCAACAACGACCGATGGGCGGAACAGGGGTCGAACCTGCGACCTTCTTCGGCTTGTCGAATTCCCGACCGCTTATTACAATGCCGGGGTTCATTAAAAATACAACGGTCGCCGAGATGTCCGGGCACGATTTTTCCTGAACTCCCGGAATCTGCATGGACGTGATAGTAATCGACGATGACGAACCTTCAAGCTGAAGAAAGAGATTCGGAAAATTCGAAAGGATTGGAGTTTGGCAAACAACGACAACAATCTGCCGGAAAAATCCGGGCAACTGCTGATCTATCAAGACGGCGGTCTCAATCTCCAGGTGCGGCTCGACGGCCGAACGGTCTGGCTTCCACAACGCTTGATTGCAGATCTTTTTCAGGTGTCTGTTCCGACCGTGAATGAGCATCTTTCCAACATTTATTCCGATCAGGAACTGGACCCTGAGGCAACTATTAGGAAATTCCGAATAGTTCAAACCGAGGGAAAACGCGAGGTTTTTCGGAATATCGACCATTACAACCTCGAGGCCATTCTAGCCGTCGGATACCGCGTGCGCTCCACGCGGGGCACTCAATTCAGACAATGGGCTACGCTCAGGCTCGCGGAGTTGCTGGTCAAGGGCTTCACGATGGACGACGAACGCATTAAAGCCGGGCGTACCATCGGCGGGGAATATTTCGACGAACTCCTTGAGCGCATCCGTGATATCCGGGCGTCCGAACGGCTTTTCTATCAGAAAATCACCGACATTTACGCCACGAGCATCGACTATGATCCCAAATCCGAGATCAGCCAGACGTTCTTTGCCAAGGTGTAAAACAAGCTCCACTGGGCCATACACGGACATACCGCCGCCGAGCTTATTCAACGGCGGGCCGACGCATCGTTGCCTCACATGGGTCTCACGACCTGGAAAAACGCGCCCTATGGTCCCGTTCGCAAGGCCGATGTGTCCGTGGCAAAAAATTACCTCGAAGACGCCGAAATCACCGAACTGAACCGCATCGTTACCATGTATCTCGACTATGCCGAGGATCAGGCCAAACGGAAAAAGCCGATGCACATGACCGACTGGGTGGAAAAGCTCGACGCCTTCCGGCGTTTCAATGAACGCGAGGTGTTAGGCAATCCGGGGCAGGTCTCAAGCGAGATTGCGAAAGAACACGCGCATGCCCAATACGAAATATTTGAAAAGCGGCGTTTGGCGGACGATGCGGAAAGACCGTCCAGCGATTTCGACCAACTGGTCGAAGGAGCGAAGAAAGTGAACGCAAAGCTTCCCAAACCGAAAAACGGCGAGTAAAAAGTCGAAAACTGAATTGATCGCATTCGCCAAAAAGAAGGCCAGACCGCGAAGAATGGGCGGAACAGGGGTCGAACCTGCGACCTTCGGTGTGTAAGACCGACGCTCTAACCAACTGAGCTATCCGCCCGCAGGGGCATGAATATACAGGGAGCGGGCGGCGTCGTCCAGTGCTGGGTTGTCGTGCGGCGGGCCGTGGCGTATGGTGTCGGCAAGCGTACAACGGCGAGGCGAACGATGAGCGATAGCGCGAATTTGCTGGTGTTCGGCCTGGTGATCGGCACGGTGTTCGGTCTGACGGCGGCGGTGTTGCTGTCGCGGCTGGCGCGCCGGGTAAGCGCGCTGGGACGGTTCTTCGGCTACGATCAACAGGCGCGCAAGCTCGCTTCGTTGGAAAAGGAAAACGCGACGCTCAAGCGCCGGCTCGCCGAGAAGGATCATTACATCCGCAAAGCCATGGAGTCGCTGGCCGTCGACGCCACGCCGCCGGATCCTCCCGAAGAGTGAGTTTTTCGCCCCCGCACCTTTCGCTTGACGTTGCCCGCGCGATTCCTCGATAATGATTCTGCCCTTATCAAGAGTGGCTGAGGGACGGGCCCGATGAAGCCACAGCAACCACCGGTCAAAAAAAGGCCGGGGACGGTGCTAACTCCCGCAGGGTTGGGCAAACCCTGGAAGATAAGGCGGGTTGGTCGATAACCCCCTCCTGGCTTCCAGGAGGGGATTTTTATTTCCCCCCCGCAAAGCAACCAATCACCGGACAAGGGCGGAAAGGTGGATGCATGGCAAGCGTGAAGCGTACCTATGAGGAGATCAACAAGAAGATCCGCGCCAAACGGGCGGTGGTCGTCACCGCCGAGGAGCTGATCGGGCTGGTCAAAGACGTGGGCGTCGAGGCGGCGACCGCGAAGGTCGACGTGGTGACGACCGGCACCTTCGGCCCGATGTGCAGCAGCGGCGCGTTGTTCAACTTCTGGCACACCAAGCCGAAGATCCGCGCCTCGAAGGTGTGGCTCAACGAGGTCGAGGCCCACGCCGGATTGGCCGCGGTCGATTTCTTCCTGGGCGCGACGCAGATTCCGGACGACGATCCGGCCAACAAGGTCTACCCCGGGCGCTTCGATTACGGCGGGGGACACGTCATCGCCGATCTGCTGGCGGGCAAGACCGTCACGCTGCGCGCCGAATCCTACGGCACCGATTGCTATCCGCGCCGCGAATTCATCGCGCAGTATCGCCTGGAGGATTTCCGCGATGCGTGGCTGCTCAATCCGCGCAACGCCTACCAGAATTACAACGTGGCGGTGAACACCACCGACCGCACGGTTTACACGTACATGGGCATCCTCAAGCCGCGCCTGGGCAACGCCGGCTACTCGAGCGCCGGGCAGTTGTCGCCGCTGTTGGCCGATCCGTACTACCGGACGATCGGCATCGGCACGCGCATCTTTCTGGGCGGCGCGCAGGGCTGGGTGATCGGCGCGGGTACGCAGCACAACCCGGACGAACCGCGCACGGCCGACGGTGTGCCGCGCGGCGGGGCCGGAAACATCGCGGTGCGCGGCGACCTGAAGCAGATGTCGGCCCGCTACGTGCGCGGCGTGAGCATGATCGGCTACGGCGTTTCGCTGGCCGTGGGCATCGGCATTCCGCTGCCGGTGCTCGACAGCGAGATCGTGCGCCTGGCTTCGCTCGGCGACGCCAAGCTCGTTGCGCCGGTGATCGACTACGGCGCCGATTATCCGCAGGGCGGCAGCGAGGTGCTGGCCGAGGTTACCTACGCGCAGCTCAAAAGCGGGTTCATCGAGGTGAACGGACGCGAGGTGCCCGCCGCGCCGTTGTCGAGTTATCCGCGCGCGCGGGAGATCGCCGGGGTGCTCAAACAATGGATCGAGGCGGGCGAGTTCCTGCTCGGTCAGCCGCAGGACAGACTGCCGCAGGCCAAAGCGTCATGAGCCTCTACGACAACCGCACCTACCGTAACTTCGCGTCGACCGCGACGGTCGCGTTTCGCATCACGGTGGCGCAAAGCGATTTGTTCATCCGCGCCGACCGCGATCGGAGCGCCGAGGCGGAAAGGGCGTTGCTCACCGCGCGGCATCAAATCGAAACCTACATCGCGCAGCACCCGGAGTTCGCGACCGCGCTGGTGCCGCTGCCGGCCGATCCCTTCGCGCCGCTGTTGGTCAAAGCGATGCTCAAGGCGGGCCGGGCCGCCGGCGTGGGGCCGATGGCCGCGGTGGCGGGCGCGACGGCCGAGGCGGTCGGGCAGGCGCTGGCCGGCGAATCGACGCAGGTGATCGTCGAGAACGGCGGCGATTGCTGGCTGCATCTCGCAGACGATCTGACCGTCGGTCTGGTCGCGGGCGACTCGCCGTTTTCCGGCCGCATCGGATTGAAGATCACCGCGACGCAAACCCCCGGCGCGCTGTGCACGAGCAGCGGCACGGTCGGTCATTCCTACAGCGAAGGTCGGGCCGACGCGGTGACCGTCTACGCGCGCGACGCCGCCCTGGCCGACGCCGCCGCCACCGCCGTGGCCAACCGCGTGCGCAGCGCCGCCGACGTCGACGCCGCGTTGGCCTTCGCGCAAACGATCGCGGGCGTGGCCGGCGTGTGCATCGTCATTCACGACAAACTCGGGATCTGGGGCGATCTGTCCCTGGTCAAACTCCCGTGAAGGAGACCCACGTGATAACCAAAACCAACGTGCTCAAATTCGACAAACAAGCGTGGCGCAAGCCGATCGTCTGCGAGCTGGCGCGCAACTTCGATATTTCGTTTTCCATCCTCAAGGCCAAGGTGTTGCCGCGGCAGGAGGGGCTGATGATTCTGGAGATCTCCGGGTTCAACGGCGAGTTCCTGCGCGCCCAGGAGTACCTGCGCTCGATCCCCGGCGTGACGGTCGAGGCGCTGGAGCAGGACATCGTCTACGACGCCGACACGTGCACCCACTGCGGCGCGTGCATCGGCTTTTGCCCGTCGGGCGCGTTGCATATCGCCGACCGCGCCACGATGGAAGTGTCCTTCGACCCGGACGCGTGCATCGGCTGCGAAATCTGCCTCGCAGCCTGCCCCGCCCGCGCCCTCTCACTGGCCGAGGGTGTGTCGATCTGAGGGATTTTTAATGTTCATACCTTAGAAGGTGATCGTGCGTCATCCTTTGGGTCGCCCAGATTCTGTATTCCCGATCAAACCTGTGACTGGAACACTGCGGACTGACTGCTCGGGAAGAGGGAAGCCAATTCACTCCAATATCTCATCAGATTGACTTCGAACCGGGTGTTGCTGGTTGTTCAAATTGGAAGTTTAATTGCCCTTTGTTAGGATACCAAGTTATAATCTGGTCGTTATAAGATCTAAAAAAATGTGTTGTAATATAATTTTCATCGTAAATCTTTTTTCTCTCTTTTTCATTGATCCATTTCATTTTGTTTTCTTCAATTTTTATATATGGTGGAGTTGGACATATTTTTGCGATAATATTAATTATTTTAGACATATCTTCTAACCATTCATCTCTTTTAGCGGTTCTTGGTAGCCTTTCTCCTAATATTAATGAAAGCTCCCAAGTGATATTATTTAATTTTTTAATTGCCTCAATGCCACCTGTTGGCTGTTCTAATTTCAATACATCATAATGTCTATTCATAATATTTTTACAAATATCATAATGCATTTGCCTATCCATTATATTCTGGTGCCTATAATACGCCTGATGAGGGAATCGATACCTTTTTGTGTATTCCTCAATTTCTGATAAAAACTGTTTACATGCTTCTTTAAATGCATCATTTGCTTGCATGCGAATATCATAAACAATGTTATCTTCTTTAATTTCAATTTGTTTGTCGATGTAATCATTTATTTCTTTCCACGGCTTTTTCAATCCACTTAAAGCATCATGATTTTCTTTTTCATTCATTCTACATACAAGCACCTCTTCCCATATTAAACACAGTTCGCCAAGAGCTCGTTGAGTTGCCCCATAACTTTGTCTGACACACCTTTCGTGTGTTCGTTCATTGTGGAAAATATTAATTGCATTGGTTAAAAATCTTTTTGATGATGTGTGGAGTAACTGACATATCAACGCTAAATAATCATCATATTCATTTATGTTATTATCTTTTGTCATTTCATCCCGAATATCCAATAGCATTTTTAGACCTTGAAGATATAGGAGCCCCAAACTTTTACTAGCTTCCGCAGCATCTAAATCTCTAATGTTATCATCTAGGTTTATATGAGCTCCAAGCAAACATAACTCAGCCCTGTATAACATTCTTATTTGGCATTCCATGTCAGAATGATTATCTTCTCCTTTGTAGGATTTAAATAAATAATATATATTACCAAATAAAAACATATTATGTTTACTGTTCTCATCTGTATCAGCAAATATTTTATTATATGGGATTTTATTTCTTCGCCATTTTGTTGAGGATAAATTCCATAAAGCACTTCTTGATCCAATCGCATTTTTTTCACACAGGTTTGTATTTAGTCGCTCATTTTCAGAAAGACCAGCTATTAATTCATCATTATCTATTAGCACTCCAAGAAGTCGATCAATAGTTTTTGCTGATTCGAAAATATTTGTATTTGTGATGAGTGCGTTGTTTATAATGCATTTTGAGTCCTTATCTTCAATGCTTTCTGTTTGAGTGCTGTGCAGACGATTAAAAATATATTTCTCAACAATTTCTTTATAGGAAATAGATTCTCCTTCTGCGTTCCAGTATAATTTAGGTAAATTATTATTATTAGATGCATAAAATAAAATATTTCCAATTCTCGTGTATAAAACTCCAAAACGTCTTCGGTCAACAATTCTTCCATATTCTAGTGTGTTTTTATTTCGAACCATAGAACCGGTGTCAATCAGCAAGTTTAATATTTTTTCAGCACCATTCCAAAAACTGCACCAGCTTCTGATAACCTCCCCAACATTATCATTATAATTATTTTTCCAATCTACTGGTGTATTTCGTAATGATTCAACCAATCTATTTCTTCTAACTTCCAACTTTTTAAAATAAACATCACATGATCTCATTTGTTGCTTATTAATCATGTAGTGAATGGACGCTTGAGAATAAAAGTATTCATCATCTCTTTCGTCCAATATTTTCATTGGTAATCTTTCTCGCAAATGATTCATAAATACATGAAGACCTTTCTTTAATGATTGTGTAAAAAGACCATTATTATCAGCATTATCAGATGTAACATGTTTCAATTGTTCATGTTTTATTAAAGCTGTTCCTGATGTGGCAGAAAAGACATCACCCATATATTCATACAGTTTAGCTCGTATGGAACTTTGAAGTTCAGGTTTCTTTGCACTTTTAGACCATTTATCATCTTGCCATTGAAAAGCTTCTAACTCGTTCAATGCTAGTAAATACCAGAGAGCAGCAGTTCGAATATCCCGTCTTCTAATCAATAATTCTCCAATAAATATCATTTGATCAACTTTTCCATAATCATCACCAATTTTTATTAAATAATCCAAACAAGACAAAAGATAGATATTGCATGTAATTCGATGCCACATTTTTTCCATGTTTATGGCAATCATATTGATTGTATGCCAATAACCATTTGGCACAATAGCAGTACAATTAGGTTGAGTTCTCATCTCAGAATTAACTGCAAATAGTGTCGCCTCGCCAAATCTATTTAAAAAGCATTTTATAGTTTTACGATGCTTGCTTGGTACCATAGTATCTACAATAAGTTTGAAATCTAAAAAATCGTCTAGCTGATAATTTTTCATATCTGAATCGATTTTATTTGATACCGAGGTACACATGTCTTCATCGTATATAATTATATTATCCTCTTTGTTGCCAGGTTCCATTTTATGCTCATAGATGTTACTCTCACATGTGCTTAGTCTAATAGGATTATCCAGAATAGAGGAATTATTAGCGGCTGGTTGTTCACCGGGTTGGCAAGAAAATGATAGTGAAAATTCATATAATCTAATAGCTTCTTGATAGCATAGCATTGCCTGAGGGAATTCTCTATCTAATTCATATAGATAGCCAAGTCTTTGCAAAGCGTCAATTGCTGAAGAAGAATATGTTATTATTGATAATTGTGCAATATTACCAACCGTTATTTTGTCAGAATAACTACCCATTCTTTCGATGTCCATTCTTATCCAACGCATGGCCTTTTTATATGCCAAGCGTGCTTCAAAATGATTTCCCATATCTTCATATATTTCTCCTAATCTCAATTGCGCTCGAAATGATTCTAATCTTTGGTCAGGGTTGGTCATATTTAAATTTTGCAATATTGACTCAAGACGGGTTATTTCTGCCGAATATTCCGCTTTGGTGAACCTTAATTCAATTTGCTCTGGTCCAAATGCTGTGTATAGTCCAACTAGATCATGCTGCACTCTTGGTAATAGTCGATATGTTCTATTTCTCCGATCCAATCTCTCAATGATAAAATCCTCCAATATTTCAAGAATACTTGAGACAAGCTCTCTACTTGGAAAAAGCTCTTGCCGTTCAGTCATAAAGCTAGCATTTTCAATATCTTTCCAGGTGAATCCCGTTCGATAGAATTTTAAGATATAATCTAAAATGTGAAAAGTTGCCACACATCCCTTATCATCAAGAGAACGAAATAGTTCAATATTCGATTCGATAATTGATACGATACTTGAAAAAAATTTCATTTTCTGTCTGACTTGTGTAGGGATGTAAATAATATATTCACTATCCCCCTTTCCTTTTTTGTATTGAGAATCAATAATGCCGAGAACATTCCAGTGTTGGATGAAGCCATACAATTCTCGTAGAACTTTTCTAGGGATACCACGCCCTTTATAAGTGAGATACTGGAGGAGATATCTAATCTTTCGACACCTTCTTTCTGTCATTGGATGTAAATTCGTATCGTTATCTTTTTCGATTACTTTAATCAAAGGAATGAACCATTCATATTTATTATGATTGTTTTTAATCATTTCAATTAATTTATCATCACTTATATTATCACCATCTTTTTTTTCGTATTGTTTTTTTAGGCGGACTTTTAAACGTAAAAGTATCTTTTTTATTTCTTGTTCAGAAAAATGGGGTAAGACTAAAAGTCCCGTGTTATAAGTCCAATTCCTTGTGCTAATACCCAATTCATTTAGTAATCCTTCAAATAGTTTATTTATTTCATTTTGGTGATTCATTCGAAGTTGATCATAACTATAATGATTTTCTTTTTTTGATTTCCAACAGTTCAATACCCAGTTATGAGGGCCAAGTGATGCCTGTAATTTAATTGTTAAAGTACTTGGCAAATAAATATTTTGGACATAAACAGATTCAAAAAGCCCCTCACCTTTGTTTTGGTCTTCTTGCCAACTATCATCAACGTCTTTTCCGGCAATAAATATATGATACGCGTTTGATTCTGTAAGTAAAAACTTCAAATCTGAGACAATATTTTGTAAGTCAATAAGTTTTTGAGTATATGGTTTAATGTCAATATCTTCAGATTTTGGTGTTAATTTATCTAATTCATCGAAAATAAAGATAATGTCATAACCACTTCCCCTGAGTAACCGCAGGAGTCTATGGAGATCTAGTTGTGCTTCATGAAGCGAATATGGTTCGTAATCCATTGTTGTCGCTATAGAATTTTCATTTTTCCTTGTTGACTCTGCCTTTGTTTTACCCGAGAAAAAGTAATTCATCCAACTTCCAGTGCCGACTTCCGCCCCGATAGTAGCCCCGTGTTGTTTTAAATCTGAGTATTGCATGGCAATAGAAGCAATTGCTCGACTATATACATCACTGACTGCTTGTTGATGAACATCACCAAATGCACCTTCTTGAGAATATAGGTAGATTTCTTTAATAATCATGTTAACCAGTGCTTTTGCATTTCTTGATGTGCTTAAGTTGATTCTGATAGGCACTTTTTTTCGTCTATTTTCAGTTTTATTGTTTTCGTCATCGGTCATAATTCTATTAATTGTATAATTTACCAACGATGATTTTCCCGTCCCCCTATAGCCCGTAACTAAAATACTACCTCCACGGGAATTTCTAATCGTTGATTCCAAGCGTAAACTTTCATATTCAGGAATACAGAACAAATTGTTAGCCTGTAAATTTTCTGCATCTTGATTTCCTATAGTTGTCGTTTTATCCAGACCATGTCCATGACTCGCATGATGAGTATAAACAAATCCATCTTTATGTAATCCAAACCATACAGATTTCTGTCGACTTTTACTTGGCCATGGGGGAATTGCCCCCTCAATCGGTGGACAAGCATTTATTGATAGTTCACTTAATAGTTCTTCTCTGGAATTTTCCGTCATCTTACTACACTCCCATCAAGAATTTAAACGATACATAAATAGATGCAAATAGTAAATATCAATAAATATGGCGTGAATAATCCATATACATCAGAGGTGATTTGTAAAAGTCAAGCAATTGGCCTTCTGAAAAGGTGGTTATAAAAGAGGGGGAAAATTATCCGTCCTTTTGACGAGAACGCTACTAAAAAAATGTCCAGAAAAAGGGTAACCAATTCAAGCGAAACGACTTACTCCTCGACCGCTTCTCCCTCGGCCTCGACCGGTTTCGATAACGCTCCGGGGAGGAGCGGCTTGCCGAATTCGGGTTGGACGGGCCGGCCGAACAGGCGCGCGTTGAGGAAGAGCGTCAGGCCGGCGGCGAGGGTGTAGAAGCCGATGAACTGGCTGGTGGAAAACGGCGTGGCGGTGCCCGCGTGCATCGTGTCGGAGTACAGGCTCAGGTAAGCCAGCACCACGCCGACGCCGACGACGATCCACCCGGCGTTGCGCAGCGGCTTGTTGGCCAGCTTTTTCGCCAGCAGGAACAGCGCCAGGCCGACGACGAACACCAGCAAGCCCCAGACGGCATCGCCGGTGACGAAGCCGCGGATCTTGTCGCCGCGGAAAAACTCGATGATGAACCGGTTGATCGCATAGATCGTCAGCAGCAGACCGAAGACCTCGCCGTGCGAGCGTTTCTTGTCGCGGTACCAACGCAGCACCAGGAACATGAACAGACCGTTGAGACCCATGTAAATTTGCGTCGGGTGCAGCGCCTGGCCGATGCCGTAGAACTTCGTGGCGTAGGCATCGACCGGATAATGCACGCCCCAGGGCAGGCCGGTCGGCGCGCCGAAGCAGCAGCCGTTCATGAAGCAGCCGAAGGGGCGGTGGATGGCCAGGCCCAGCCCGGCGTAGGGCGCGAACAGGTCCATCATCGCCAGCACATTCTGCTTTTTGACGACCGCGTAGATCCAGGCCAGCAGGATGCTGCCGAAAAAGCCGCCGTAGAAGACCAGGCCGCCTTCCCAGACTTTGAAGATCTCGTACCACGGTTTATCGGCGAAGCGCTCGCCCCAGGTGGTGATGACGAACAGCGCGCGCCCGCCCAGGATCGTCCCGAAGATGGTCAGCAGCGCGGTATTGAGCACGAAGTTGACGTCGAATTGCTCATACACCGCGCGCCGGCGCAGCAGCAGAATGCCCACGACGAAACCCAAGGCCATGGCCATCGAGTACGAGCGCACCTGGTAGCCGAAAATTTCGAACAGAATCGGATGCAACGTCCGTGTCTCCTACGTTGATCAAGGCGCTATCCTACGAATTGCGTCCCGCCGGATCAAGCGCCCTTGTCAAACACCGTCGCCCTGCCGATACTGGCGGGGCTCCAAACAAAACAAGGCCGACGGTGCATGCACCTCGCCTTACCAGAAAGAAACCCGACGAGCGCGAAAGGTTAAGCGGCGGTGGTTTTTTATCCTTCACGACGGGAACGGCGGGCATGAACGAACAGTTGCTCAACGTGCTGCGCGCCGAATATTGCGGGCATGAACACCCGGAGCTCGCCCCGTTCGTCGAGCATTTCCGCGCCCAATTCGAAGGCCGCCTGCTGGCCGTGGTCTTTTACGGCTCGCGGCTGGACCCGGCGATGGCCACGGAGACAAGTTTCTACGACTTCTATCTCGTGTGCGACGATGTGAAGGACCTTTTCCCGCGTTGGCGCGATCGCCGGCTGTTGCATCTGCTGCCGCCGAACATCTATTACCTCGAACTGCCGGGGGAGGGCGAGAAGAAACTTGCCTGCAAGTACTGCGTGATCACGCTGCCGGATCTCAAGGAGCAGGTGGGCGAGCTGGCGAAGGATCTGTACCACCTCGGGCGCTTCAGCAAGCGCCTGCAACTGCTGTGGTGGCGCGACGGCTTCGATCGCGACGAGGTGCTCGGTTGCTGCCTGCGGGCGATGGAGACGCTGCTGCCGCACGCGGTGGCCTCGGTGAGCAACATCTTCGAACTGCCCGACCTGATCCGCAAAGCGCTGGCGCTGTCCTACGAGGGCGAGGTGCGCCTGGAGGACGTCGAGCGCAAGGTCGAGTCGCTCTACCAGGCTGCGCCGGAGTTTTACGCGAAGATCTACGGTGAACTGCTGGCGGAATTCCGCGCGCAAAACCGGGAAATTTTCCACGAACCGGAGGAGAACGATCCGCCGGGGATGATCTACATGCGCCGCAGCCCGCGAGTGCGCGCCGAGTTGCACGAGCCCACGCGCGATTTGCTGCGCAGTTCGCGCCGGCGGGCCGTGTTGCGCTGGCCGAAAAACATCCTGCTGGTCGACAACTGGATCGACATCCTGCTGGCCAAACTCGAACGCACCTACGGCGTCAAGCTCGAACTCACGCCCCGCGAACGGCGGTGGATCCTCATCCTCGGCTGGCGGCACTATTTCCGCTTGAGGAGGCAGGGGCGGATACACTGAACTCCCGAACCAAATTCCGATATTGAGCGTTTGGGGTCGGTTGTGGTATACTAACGGCTTGTGAACGTGTAATTCGTTTTGGTTGGGCAACGTTACGTGTGAGGATAACCTTCGTCGCGGCGAGCGATCGGCCGGGGGTGGAGTTGTCCGCGTTTGGGGAGGACACACGTGAAGTACATGACCGTCCGCAACATGCAACGCGCTTTCACCTGGCTGGTACTGGTAAGCGTGTCGGTCTGCGCCCTCGTCTTCGGTTTCAATTATTTCAATCTGCAACGGCCGGTGAACAAGATCCTCGAGCAGGACGAGCGCAACGCCGGCGTGCGCGTGAGCGTCTATTACGACTCGTACATCGATACGGATACGATCGTGTTCGACGTGCGGTTCGTCGGCCCGCCGGCGGGCTACCCCGGGTTGTTCCGCGTGTTCTTCCAGTTCGCGCGCGAGATGCAGGGGCGCGACATCGAGCACGTGATGCTGGCCTACAACGGGCGGCAAAAGCTGAAGATCAAAGGCGACGATTTCCAGGAACTGGGCGCGTCCTTCGGCGCGATGCAGCCCCGGCAACTGCTGTGGGAGCTGGCGCGCAACCTGCGGCTGCTCAACGGGCGGCTGGTGATGTCGCACATCCCGGGCAATTACGCCCAAATGTTGCAAAAGAACCTGTCGGAAGAAAACGAACTCCAGGCCGCTTCGGCGCTGTTTAACACCATTACGCAGTAACGCGCGGCGATGCCTGGCCGGCCGCGACGGCGCGATCGCGTCCTTCCTTTTTGGCGCGATAGAGCGCGGTGTCGGCGGTGTGCAGCAACGCCTCGGGGATCGCCCCGTGCTGCGGGTAGCCGGCCACGCCGATCGAGACGGTCACCACGCCCAACGATTTGTCATGGAAGCGCAGATCCAGCGTGCGGATGCGTTCGCAGAATTCCTCGGCGCGGCGCAAGGCGGTTTGCCGGTCGGTGTCGGGCAGAATGAAGGTGAACTCCTCACCGCCGAAACGACAAGCGATGTCCTCTTTGCGCACGAAGCTTTTCATCGACAGGCCCAGTTGTTTGAGCACATAGTCGCCGGCCTCGTGGCCGAAGGCGTCGTTGAAGCGCTTGAAGTGATCCAGGTCGAGCATCATCACGGCCACCTGCGTTTCGCGGCGTTCGGCGCGGGCGATTTCACGCTCCAGCGATTCCTCCAGGTAGCGGCGGTTGAACAGTCCGGTCAGCGGATCGCGCACCGATTGGAAGCGCAAGGCGTCGCGCAAGCGCAGGTTGGCCAGTGCGAGGCTGGTGTGTTCGGCCAGCGAGGCGGCCAGCCGCCGCGTGTTGTCTTCGATTTTGCCGGACGCCCCGGCCATGATGTGCATCACGCCCAGCGTCTCGCCTTGAGCCATCAACGGCACGCACAACACGGGCGCTTTGAGATCCTCCGGCAGATGCTGGCACTCCGGATTGGGCGTGGATTTGTCCGAAACGTGCTCTTGCCCACGGCGCAACGCCCAACAGTCGGTGGGCGAAAAGGCCTGCTCGCCGAGCCATTCGTCACCCCAGTGCGAAAGGGTGGTGTACAGGTTGCGCGAGGCGTTGAGCAGCGACAGCGCGCCGGAATGGCCGGCCAGCAAGGACGAAGCCATTTTGGTGATCACCGCGCTGGCTTCCTCGGTGTTTTCGCTGGCGGCCAGCAGGTTGTCCAGTTCGCCCAGCAGCATCACCTCTTTCGTCTGCACTTGCAGGCGCTGCAACAGACCGCTGAACTCGCGCGCCATGATGCCGATTTCGTCTTTGCGGTTGAGCGCCTTGATGTTGGGCAAGGTTTGCGTATCGTGAATGTTCACCATCGTTTTGGTCAGCGATTGCATCGGCCGCACGAGGAAGATTTGCGTCAATGAGAACAATAACGTCATGATACTCAAACCGATCAGCGCGAACAGCGCCATCATCGTATACCAATTCCGGTCGATCAGCCCATGGATGATGTTGGGCGAATACGTTTCCAGCAGCGCGTCGGTTTCCGAGTTGAGCACCGGCACATTTTGATAAATGATGAACCGCTTTTTGTCCTTGTCGAGCTTGGTGGCGAAATTCTGCGTTTTAATTTCGTGGAGAATGCCCGTCAACTGCGGCAGTTCGGCCTGTTGCTCGGGCATGATCAGGTTGATGTCGGCGTCGAATTCGTTGCGCAGTCGCTGTTTCATTTTTTCGTCGACCAGGCGGGCGATGATCAGCGTACCGCGCATCTTCCCGCTTTTGGTCAAATCGGGAATCGGCCGCGAGGAGACCAGCAACGTCGCTTTCTCCGCAAAAAACAGACCGACAATCTCGCCTTTCAGCGAGGTGTGCGTCAGCAGCGGATGACCCGGCGGCAAGCCGTGCCGGTCGAATTCCGGCAGCATGAGCGGTTCGTTTTCGTTCGTGTCGACGCTGCCCCCGCCGATGAATTTGCCCGACAGATCGTAGATGCTCAGCAGGTTCAGGTTTTTGCTTTTGAAAAAACCGAGGGCGACTACGCCGCCGGGTTGTTCGAAGGGCGGAGGCGGCGACACGTCGGGTCGCGACTCGTCGAGCGGCGACTGGTTGAACGGCGGGTGCGGCCGGTTAAATTTGTCGCTTTCGAACATCTCCAATGTGCCGTTGACCAGCAGGGATGCCGATAAAAGCGATAAGGAGTTCATTTCGCGCTCGATCAACCCGCGGTCGCGTTGCGCCTTGAGCGCGGCGATTTTTTCCTCCAGATGGATGGTGCCGTTGTAGGCCGCAACGCCGAAAACGAAGAAGTAGAGCATGGCCGAGAGCATCGTGATGCTCATCAGAGCCAGGAATATTTTTAAGCGCAGTCGCATCGTTTTTTTCTTTGTCCTTTTATACCAATGCGATCCATCGCCGGAGCGCACTTACATTTTTTCGGTCACACGTCCTTGGAGGTGAACGAAAACTTGAGTTCCGGCAGACAACGCGTATCGCGCCACGATTTCTCGTCGAACTTCCGATGCTGCCGGATTGCTGGTCGGTGAAAATATTTCGTGGTATGAAACGGGCATGCAACGCAAGGACATCACGTTTGTGGTGGGCGGTGATCGTTGTGCGGCCTGGCTGTATCTGCCCGATCGGCCGACGCCGTGTCCGGCGGTGGTGATGGCGCACGGCTTTTGCGCGACGCGTCCGCTGCGTCTGGACGCCTATGCCGAGCGATTCGCCGCGGCGGGATTCGTCGTTTTCGTTTTCGATTATCGGCATTTTGGGGACAGCGAAGGATCGCCGCGGCAGTTGCTGGACATCGAGCGGCAGCTCGACGATTGGCGGGCGGCGATTCGCACGGTCAAGCGACTGCCCGAGGTCGATCCGCGGCGCGTCGCGATATGGGGCACGAGTTTCAGCGGCGGGCACGTGCTGACCATCGCGGCCCGGGATCATTCGCTGGCCGCGTGCATCGCGCAGGCGCCCTTTGTCGACGGGCCGGCGACGGCGCGCACGGCGGGGCTGACGGCGTTTTACCGGCTCGGCTGGCGCGCCCTGGTCGATCTGGTGCGCGGTTGGACCGGCTTTTCGCCCTATTTCATTCCGGCGGTGGGCCTGCCCGGCGAGGCGGCGGCCATCACCACGCCCGATGCGGAACTGGTGGAGAAAAACATGGTGCCGCCCGGCGTGGAGTGGACTAACAAAGTCGCGGCGCGGATTTTATTGTCGCTCTTGCGGTATCGTCCCGGGCGATCCGCGCGGCGGATTCAGTGCCCGGTGTTGTACTGCCTGGCGGAGCATGATCAGGTGACGCCCTTCCGTGCCGCCGTCGCTGCCGCCGAGCGTACTCCGCACGCCGAGGTGCGCCGCTATCCGCTGAGTCATTTCGATATCTACGTCGGCGAGCCCTTCGAGCGGGCCGTGGCGGATCAAGTGGAGTTTCTTCTGGGACTGGAGTGATTCCCGGACCCGATACGCGGCAAGAAAATGAGCGGCCGGACGGCGGTCGGCAACGTAACATTCATAAAATTGCCTTGAAGTAATGGGGGTAAAATGATAGGTGTTTTTTGTATTTATTTCCGGCTGGGGTAAGGGGCTGACGTGTAACCGCGCCTTGAAATGTCCCTTTGTTTGTTGTGCGGAACGGATGAACATTCAAAAAAGTCATCATTGCGTCGACGTGGAATTGTCGTGATGTTTTCCGGTTCCCCAACCTGAATGATGGTGTCCGGCAACCACAACAGATTTATGGGAGGAAATCATGGCCTGGCATGACTTATTGGCAGTGGCGGATCGTGACCAAACGTTGCGACGGGCGCGAAGCGCCATCGGTCTGCGTACGATTTATTTCCTTAGCGCAGGAGGCAATGACCCGACCCGTCCGATGACCAAAAAGTGCGATTGTTCGGGATTTGCCGCCTGGTCCATCGGAATTCCGCGGCATTTGCCCGCCAAGAAAAAGGTTTGGCTGCAAACCACTTCGTATTGGAACGGCGGCATTGATACCGGGCAAAGGATTTTCGACCAGGTGGCCGAAAACGCGGCTCAACCGGGCGATATTGTGGTGTACCCCGATATCGGAGGGAAACAGGGGCACATGGGCTTTGTCAGCCGGATGGAAAACGGCGTCGTCACCCGGGTGATTCATTGTTCGAAAAGCAACTACACAAACCATGGCGACGCCATTTTGGAAACGGCGCCGACCGCTTTTCGTGCCAAAAAGCAAACGCGGTTCGTGCAGGTAAATTATCCGGCGTTGCGCAGCCTGTTGGGCATTGCCGAGTCCGTTCAACCGGATGCCGTTTCCCTGCTCAAGTCGCCGTTGTTGAAGAATGATGGAACCCTGCAAATGGTCGCCATGGGCCTGGCCACGCTGACGGCCACCGGGAAATTGACGCCGGGATGCGCAGCGTTGCACGATGCGATCAACACGCTGGCGCACAGGCACCCCGCCTACTTTGTCGATTTGGGCCAAAATCAACGGTATCGCGGTTTTTACGGCGCGAAAACCAAACAGGCGGTAATCAATTTCCAGAAAGATCAAGCCCTGCCGACCAACGGCAATCTGGACCGGGATACGTTGCTGGCCTTGGACAACGAACTGGTTTCGGGGCGCGACGTGTCGATCGTCACCCCGCTCGAGGCGCCGGAAAAGCCCGCGGCGATCGAACTGCAGCATGTGGGCAATCGTTACTACGCCACGTTCGACGACGGGCAGCAGGTGTACATCGGCAAGCGCGTCACCTACGCCAAGAAGTACGTCGGATTGGCGAACACCGACGGGAAATATGAAAAATCCTACGAGCCGGCGCAGTGGAAAAGCGAATACGATCATTGGGCGTACATGATTTACCCGACGGCCATCTGCGAAAGCCGGGGCTGTTTCAATTGCATCAACACCTATGATTCGGCGCGGTTCACCTTCGGCTTCGTGCAGATGGCGGCGCACACGCCCAACGAGAATTTCGTTCCGTATTTCCGGTCGCTGCTGGAGTTGCCGAAAGCCGGCTACTACTTCCCCGATTTGCAGTTGATCGACGGTCACGTGGCCCGGCAAACCACCGAAGGGTGGGTCCTTCTCGAAGATGACAAATCGACGAAACGTTTGAAGAATTATCTCAATCCGTCGGTGGACGAGGTTGAGGATCAGGAGGCCATCAACGCCGCCAAACTGATTCACTGGTCATCGACCGATCAGAGCAGCATCAACGTGCAGGTGAAGACCGCCGTCGACAAAATCCGGTATTTGATGAAAATCAACCATCGTCGTTACAACCTCGACGGCAAACCGGATACGATCTGCGCGGTGATCGCCGACATTCACCATCAGGGGCGCGCCAAGGTGCCGGAAGTCGCCGCCGCGCTCAACAAGGCCGCCAATGACGACGAAGCGCTGCACAACCTGCTGCAGGTCAATCGCGCCAAATACAAGAATCGATGCGAGACGTTGGAAAAGACGGTCAACCGGATGGTGCAAGACGGGCTGTTGGGCCGCAAGCGTTACGATGCCCGGAGCAATTCGTTCAACTAAGCGGCCGGAACCTTTTCCGGGACGGGGAAACGGTCAGTTTCCGCTGCCCTGGGGTGCGACCAGCACGTCGCCGCCGGTCCAGGTTTTTTTCGGCGTCCAGATGAAGGCGTCACGTTGAATCTGCCGCGCCGCATCGCGACGTTGTTTCAATTCGTCCGTTTGATCGGCGGCAATTCCCCGGCCCACGGTTACAGCGTGAATGAAGTTGCCCTTGTTGTCCGACGCGTTATAGCGATACAGCCCGAAGGTGCGCAAAGGCGCATAGGTTGAGCTTTGAAAACGACTCGGTGAGGGAGTGGTCGTCCATGATTCCAGCACGACGAAACTCAGCCGTTCCGCCGCCGGCGCCGCCTGTTGTTGTTCCGTCGCCGTATCGGTTTTCAACGACAACTCGACCACGGAAAGTGGGACCTTCGTTTCTTTTTGTCCGGATTTCTTGGAAACGGAAGTGCTGATGGCTTTTTCCAGCCGCTTGCCGGCCGCTTCGTTGAGGGCGATGATCAGGGCGTCGATGGCGCTTTTGTTCTGGGTGCTGTCTTCCATGGCCTTCATTTTCTCGAAGGTGTCGGTGGTCAGAATCAGCTCTTCGTCGCTGGCTTCCTGGATGACATACTTATTCCAGGTGGGCATGATCTGCAACAAATTGGTCTTGGTGGTTGTGGATATGTTGTTGATATCCTGTTGCAATTTGTCCAACTGTCCTTTGGCGATCAGCAGGGAAAGGACGAAGCTGGCGCCGGTTAGAATCACCAGCACGATCGCGCAAATGGCGGTAAAACGACGGTATTTGCGCATCATCGGATAGACGATTTTCAAGACCGCTTCTTCCGTCGATTTGGGTGTGGCCGATTTGGCTTCCTCGGTGCCCATCCCCATTCTCCTTTTTTGGATTATGGTTGTTGCATAGCACAAATACGGATGTATGGACATAGCGGATGGGGATAAAAAAAGACCGCCGATCCGGTGGGGATCGGCGGCCCTCGTCAGCGGTCGCTAATCGTTATTTGACCGGCGTGATGTCGTAGCAATCGATGTAACCGTCGTCCATGTGCTTGACTTTGTACATGCCGGAGAAGCCGGAGTCGTCGCTCCAGAACAGGCGATAGCCGTCGTCGCCCGCGTCCTCGATCCAGCCGTTGTGCATGTCTTTGTTGTAGTCGTAATCCTTCCAGACGGGCAGCGATTCGGTCGGGTCGAGGTTGTCGGCCAGCGACCAGTTGCCGTCGGCGTCGTTGCTGATGAAGTTGAATTCGTATTCCTTGTTCTTCGGATCGAATTCTTCCAGCGCCGCTTCCAGCACGATGTGGTGCAGGTACACGGCGTACACCGAGTTGTCTTCATCGTAGAAGGCGGGCAGGCCTTCCAGTTCGACGGCCGCTTTGCCCTTGGCGCCGTAAGCGACGTTCACGGTCATGCTGTCTTCGAACAGGATGTTCTCGACCATCTCGATCGTGCCGCCGTTCATCATCTTGGCGCCCATGAAGTTTTCGTAGCCCAGCGTGTCGTCCCAGATGATCTGGATGTCGGTGGCTTTGCCTTCCTCTTCGTATTCAATGAACCAGCCCATCTCCAGGTCATCGTAGAAGGGCAGGCCGCGATAATCGCCGTCCATCTTTTTGGACAGGATGTTGTAGCCGTCGGAAGCCGTGAAGTTGAACTTATAATCGGCCGGATCGAAATCCTTGGCGAAGGCCGCGTCGACCACGGTTTTGACCAGAATGGCCTCTTTTTCCGTGCTGTCTTCCGGATCGGTCCACATGAACGCGTCCAGACCGTTCAGGTCGACGTTCACGTCGCCATCGGGCGTGGAGACGGTCACGGTCTCGTCGCCGGACCAGACGATATCGTCATCGTCGTCGCCGGTGTCGTCGTCGCCGGTGTCATCATCGCCCGTGTCGTCGTCGCCGGTGTCGTCGTCGTCGCCGGTATCATCGTCGTCGGCCGCATCGTCGTCATCATCGTCGTCGTCATCGTCGCCGCAGCCGGCGATCGCCGCACCCATAACCAACAAAGTCAGGATGCTAAGCAGCACCATCAAACGTTTCCACCACATGTAAATATCCTCCTTATCATCGATATGATTTGCACATAGGTTCTGATTATGCCCACGTCGGCATAAAGGTGTAGCGGAAACGGGAAATTATGTCAAGTTACCCATAATGTCAGAGAGGGGCGACCGGTTCGACGGTCAGGCGCTTGCCGCGTACGTGGGCCAGCGTGAAATGAAAAGCGGCGCCCGCCAGCAGATCGGCGCCCGCGCCGCCGGTGATCACATACAGCACACCATCGCGAATTTCCTGGTGAAAATGGTGCTCGTGGCCGCTGAAAACGGCGGTGACGTTCCACTCGACGAACAGCCGGTGCAACTCCGGCTGGGGCAGGCTGTGCAGGCGGTGTTGCTCGTTGAGCGTCGGCCAGGGCGGCCGGTGGAGAACGATCACCGTGCGCCCCCGTTTTTCCATAAGTTTTAACTGTGCGATCAACCATTTTCGTTGAGTCGTCGAAAGCGCGCCATGCAGCCCCGGCGCCTCGGTGGACAGCCCGATGAACGTCCAGCCGCGATGATTGACGATCCAGGGAGTCTTGCCGAAGCGCTGGGCGAACAGAGCCGGCCCGTCGGCCCCGTCGACGTCGTGGTTGCCCGGCACGATCAGCAAACGCGGGCGCAGGCGCTGGAGTTCCTCGAACGCCTGGTTGAACTGCCGTTGGGTGTCGGCCGCGAACAGAGTGCGGCCGTGGATCAAATCGCCCGCGAAAATCGCCAATTGCGCGGGCGAGTCGTTGATGCGGTCGACCGTGGCGCGCAGGATCGGCGAGGGCGGAGCGTCGGAATCGGCCGGTCCGGAATCGCCGAACACGGCAAAGGACCACGACGCATCGCACCCGGCGAGCAAGAGCAACAACAGCAGCGGCAGCCAGCGTTTCACGGCAAACGGATCTCGCCAAGGTCGCGAATCTGATACTTGCTGCTCAGCCCGGCGAACTCGCAGCGCATGCCGTCGAGGATCAGCGAGCCCTTTTGCAGGTCGAGCAGTGCGATTTCCTTTTTGTAGCCGTCGCGGGCGATCAGCGTGGCCGGCGCGTCGGGATTGAGCTCCCACCCGGGCAGGGCGAGGATGGCGGCGAAGGGAACTTTGCCGTCCTTGGCGATTTTTTGCAGCTCGGCGGCGGTGACGGTGCGGCGCTTTTCCCCCATCGACAAGAGCAGGCCGGATTCCTGGGCGGCGGCGAATTGCACGCTCACCGTGTCGCGCACGGTGAAGGCCTTGCCGTCGTCCTTGACCAGTACGACGGCGAGGGACGCCGGATCCAGATAGGCGCGGGCCATCTGCGAGGGGGAAATCGCCTTGACGTACCCGTCGGCGGCGCGCACCTCGGCCTGGGCGTCGATCGCGCCGGGGCAGAAGGCGGTCAGGGCGACCAACGAACGATCACCGACCTTCTCGCGCGGCAGGGTTTCCAATTTGACTTGCGGCCAGCTTGTTTTGGCTCCGTCGGGGCAGACCACCTCCACCCCGGTCGGCGGCGCCGGCGCGGCGGCGGGAGTGATGTCGGCGGCTTCGGCCACGGCCCGCGCGGCATCGGCGGCGGCCAGCGCCGGATCCTTTTGTTCGAGGAACGTTTCGGCGACCATCACCGCGATCGGCTCGAGCGCGGCGAGCGTATGGGCGTGCAAGGGCAGCGCGCGCCCGTGTTGCAGCGCGGATTTGAAGGTCGGGCCGTCGGCGTTTTTCGCAAACCACGGATCGTCGAGTGTCGCGGCGGTCGCCGGCAGCAGGCTCGACGAATGCAGCTTGGCGGCCTGCACCGCGGGCGCGCCCAAGGCGGCCAGCAACGCGGGGGCCTGGGCGTGATGGCGCGGCAGCAGAACCAGCGACCAGCCGCCCACAAGGGTCACGCCGTCGCCACTTGGGCCGGGCACAACTTTCGCGCGGATCTTGTCGGCCAATTGGCTCTGGCGCGCGAACATCGGCCGCTCCCAACTGCCGCCCACGGTCAGCGCATAAGCCCCGCCGGCCATGCCGGAAAAGACGTCGTTCTGCTCGAGCGCCGCCGGATTATCCGTCCGGCCGGGCAGTTGTTGCAGCCATTGCAGCGCCCGGGCGGCGGGTTCGGCATCGAAGGACAGACGATCGCCTTGGACGATCAACTCGCCGCCGAAGGAGAAGTACCACGGCAAAAAGGCCAGCGCACTGTTGGTCGCGCGCGCGGCGGGAAAGGCGAAGGCGGCGCGCAGGTTGTGCTTTTCCGCCATCTTCGCGGCGAAGGCCGAGGCGGTGGCCAGACCGGCCCGATCCCACGGAGTTTCGGGCGCGAGGTCCCGCCGTTGCCAGACGACCAGGGCGTCGGCGTCGAAGGGCCAGGCCCACACGTTTTGCTCGTCGGCGACCGCCGGCAGCAGCGCGGGCAGGGTTTGCGTGCGGATCGTCGCGGCGGCCGCGGCGGGCAGCGGCACGATTAGGTTTTCCGCCCGCAACCGGCCGAGCCACTCGTTGCGCACCAGGACGATATCGCCGGCGTCGCCGCGTTGCGCGCCCAGCAAGAGCTTCTGCAGAATCGCCTCGCGTTTGCCGACCTGCCTGCGCACGTTCACCGGCGCGGCCGGATGCGCCGCGTTCCATTGCGCGAGGGCGTCGGCCAGCGCGGGCAGGGCGTCCGGATCGTACCAGGACGGCACGGTCAGGGTGAGCGCGTCGACCGGGGGCGCGGCCTTGGCGCAGGCGGCGACCAGCAGGGCGACAAACAAGATGATGAGGAGCGCTTTAGATTTCAAGGTCCCTCCACAGCCGCTGGCGAAACGCCAAAAACAACGCGACCACCGGCAGAATCGAGAGCGTCATGAACGCGGCGACGTGCCCCTGCTCAAAACCGTGCTCGCTGAAGTAGCGATACAGCCCGACGGTCAGCGTCATCTTTCGCGGGTCTTCCAACAGCAGAAACGGCAGGAAGAAGGTGTTCCAGCTTTGAATGAACAACAGCAGCCCGGCGGTGAGCAGCCCCGGCCCGGCCAGCGGCAACGTCACGCGGCGCAGGGCCTGCAGACGGGTGAAGCCGTCGAGCTGCGCGGCCTGCTCCAGGCGCTCGGGCACTTGACGGAAGGTGGCGATGAGGATCCACACCGCGAGGGTCACCCCGCCGCTTTTGAGCAGCGCGACCAGCCACAGGCTGTTTAGTGCGTGCAGTTGTTCGGCCAGGCGATAGACCGACGCCATGCTCGCCACGCCCGGCGCAAGGTGGATGGCGAGGAAGCCGATCAACAGGCCGTCGCGCCAGCGGAAGCGATGCCGCGCCAGACCGTACGCGCCCAGCGCGCCCAGGGCGAGGGCCAGCGCGGTGGCCAGCAGACAGACGAACAGGGAATTGCCCATCTGCCGCCAGAACAGCGCGTCGCCGAGGATGTCGCCGAAGTGACCGAGGGTGAACATCGCAGGCAGCAGCGTCGGCGGCCAGCGGTGAATTTCGTTTTCCGGCGTTACCGCCAGGCGCGTCAGCCACAACAGCGGCAGCAGCGCGTAGGCCGCCACCAGCGCCGCGCTCAGCCGGGCCGCCAGCCGCCGGGCGTTCATGCCGCCCTCCGGCGCAGGCGCAGCAGCACGGCGATCAACAGCGCGCAGCCGACGAGGAGAATCATCCCCTGCGCCGCCGCGTAACCCAGTTCGAAGCGCCCGGCGAAGGCCGTCTGGTAGGCGTAGAGCGCGGGAACTTCCGTGGCGAACAGCGGCCCGCCGCCGGTCAGGGCGAAGGGCAGCGCGAAGGAGGTGAGCGAAAACAGGAAGACCAGCAGCGCGTTGACCGCAATCACCCGCCGCTGGTGCGGCCAGACGATCGCCCGGAAGATCAACCAACGCGACGCGCCGTCAAGCTTGGCCGCATGCAGGTGGTGTTCGGGCAGCGCGCCGACGCCGGCCATCTGCAACAGCGTGGAGAAGGCCAGCCCCTGCCACAGGGTGGCGATCCATAGCGCGAGCATCGCCAGGAAAGGATCGGTGCGCCAGGGCAGCGCCGCGCCGCCGAGCTTGCCGATCATCAGGTTGATCCAGCCGCCGTCCTCGGCCAGAAAACCGCGCCAGATCAGCGCCACGGCCAACTCGGCCAGCACCCAGGGCAGCAGGAGCAGCGTCTGGGCAATCGCCCGGGCGCGCGCGGCGCGTCGCAGGGCCAGCGCCAACAAAAGGCCGGCGCCCACGTTCAGGATCACCGCGCCGCCGGCGTACAGCAGGCCGGTCAGCAGCGCGTGACCGAAGCGCGCATCGCCCAACGCGCGCAAAAAGTTCGTCGCGCCCAGCCAGCGGCCGGATGCGCCGGGCGCGGCGTCGGTGCAGGCCAGGCCGACCGCGTACAACAACGGCAACAGCCAGACGATGGCGGTCAGCGCGAGGGCGGGCAGCAGGTAGGCGGCGGGGAATCCGCGTTTCATGAGCGGCGCTCGCGCGTGGCGGCGTCGAAGATCAGCAACCGCGCGGGATCGATCGTCAGGCCCACCGCGCTGTGCGGCGCGGGCAGGGCGTGGGCGTTGCCGACGCGCAAACGAAGCGGATGTTCGCCCAGGCGCACGGCGGCGATGCGCTCGTGGCCGAAAAAGTCGACGCGCTCGAGCGTGCCGCGCAACGGGCCGTCGTCAGGCAGCGTCGCGTCTTCGGGGCGGAAACCCAGCAGAACGTCACCGTCGTCGCCGACGAGGTTTTCCACCTTGCCCCAATCGCCCGCGGCCGTGCCGCGTTCGAGGCGCGCGGGCAACAGGTTCATCGGCGGGCTGCCGAAGAAGCAGGCGACGAAGGTGTTGGCCGGTCGGCGGTAGATTTCCTCGGGCGTGCCGCACTGGACGATCGCGCCTTGGTTCATCACCGCGAGGCGGTCGCCGACGGCCATCGCTTCGGCCTGGTCGTGGGTGACGTAGATGGCGGTGACGCCGGTTTCCTCGACCAGTTCGCGGATCAGCGTGCGCATGCGGTCGCGCAACGGCAGGTCGAGGCTGGACAGCGGTTCGTCGAGCAGGAAGAGATCGGGGTGACGGATCAGCGCGCGGCCCAATGCGACGCGTTGGCGTTCGCCGCCGGACAGTTGCGCCGGTCGACGGTCGAGCAGCGCGGCGATCTCCAGCCGCTCGGCCATGCGCCGCACCGCTTTTTGCCCCCACTTGCCGCGCGCCCGCAAAGGGAAGCCCAGGTTTTCGGCCACGGTCAGGTGCGGGTAAAGCGCGCCGTCCTGAAAGACCATCGCCACGTCGCGTTGGCCCGGCGGCAACCCGCGCAGGTCGCGGCCCTTGAGGACGATTTCGCCGTCGTCGGGTTCCAGCAGGCCGGCGATGAGCTGCAGGGCGGTCGATTTGCCGCTGCCCGACGGCCCGACCAGCGCGAGCAATTCGCCGGGGCGCAGATGCAGATCGAGCGCCGCCACGGCGGTCACCTCGCCGAAACGCCTGGTTACCCGGCGCAGTTGCAGTGCAAAATCCGACATTTCGCCCGATTCTATGGTACCGGCGACATAAAGACAACATCTCTTAATTCACTTGTCCTGTTCAAAACACGATTTTTTTATTACAATAATCCGTGGAATGTTCGGTGCGCCGACTTGCGGGGAGAACGATGTTTCGGATGCGTCCCTCGATGTGGATCGTCTGGTTGTCGCTGTTGTTGTGCGTCGCGGCGTGCGGTTCGAATGACGACGATGACAACGACAATGATGTGTCCACGGACGACGACGATGACGACGACGATTTCACCGACGATGATCTCGACGACGATGCGCTCGACTTGACGCCGACCGGCGAATGGTCGCCGCCCTGCCAGCCGCCGCAGGAACCGCCGGCGGGTTACGACCCCTACGAAGCGGTGTGGATGATCGCGCGCTTCGACGACGAAACGCTGCCCTTTTACGGCCTGTATGCGTACTTGTGGATCGACCGTTATTGGCACGAGGGTTGTTCGTACACGCCCGCGTGGACGGTGCTGTACGGACGCGACCGCGACAACCTGGCCGCCGGCGGCACGACCTCGGGGTATCGCATCGAGTACGGGCGGGGCTTGGACTTGACGGTGTATCCGACGATGCGCGTGCAGCGGCTGGAACTGACGCCGCTACGCTATCGCATCGAATTTTACACCCGGGCGTTCGGCGGCTGGATCGAAGTGGAAACCGAACACATGAACGCCTGGAATTTTGATTATTTTGCGTTTTATGACGCGCGGATCGTCGCCGGCGAATTGCTGGTCGAAGGCGAGACGATCGATCCGCGCGGGCGAATCGACTTCGAGCGCTGGACCGACATCGGCGGGGGCGATCCGACCGACGCGAGCGAGGGCATTCTGCAAGGCTATTGGCTGTATTCGCCGTTGTTCTGGGAAAGCGAAGACGGCGAGCGGCTGACCACGCTGACCTGGCATTGGGTGGACGTGATCGAGGGCGAGCGCTTTACGCACGACGTGCGCGGCTTGCTGACGATCGGCGACGAGGTCTACCCCATCGCCGAACAGGAGGTGGATTTCGCGTTTGCGGAAAACCAAAACAGCGGCGGGTATTTGTTGCGCCATGCCTACGCCGGCGAGTTGGATTCCGGCGAGGAGTTTTCCTACGAGGTGCGCGTGGCCAGCGATTACCGCGACCGGCTGCCGCCCGCATGGGAGGCGCTGCTGGATCCGGCCGACCGCCGCCAGCATCCGTACGTCGAGGGCACGCTGACCTTTCGTGGTCAAACCTACACCGGCGGCGGCACCACCGAATGGCGCGTCACCGCGGGCAATCCGCTGGAAGAGTTGCGCCGGGAATAACCAGGGATAATCCCTGGACCTATGTTTGCTTTCATTGTCATTCCCGCGCAGGCGGGAATCCAGGATTGGAAATACCTTTCCTGACCTTCAAAGCACAGCTTTCGCTTGCGGCGAAAACTATGGCACCCGGAAAGATGATCATATTTGCACTCAATCCATCACCGCGAGGCGGAAGCCGTCGGCCTGGGCGACCAGGTTGCCGCATTTAAAGACGGCGCGGACGCGGCCGACGTTCTTCACGTCGGCAAGCGGATCGTCGCTGAGCAGCACGAGGTCGGCGCGTTTGCCCACCGCGATCGAGCCGCACTTGTCGGCGACGCGGCAGTAGGCGGCGTTGTCGAGCGTGGCGGCGCGCAAGGCGCGGGCGGGGGTCATACCCAGGCGTACGAGCAGTTCCATTTCCAGATGCAGCATGCCGGGGAAGTCGAAGGGCACGCCGCTGTCGTTGCCGATGCCCAGGGGCGCGCCGGCGGCGATGAGCCGTTGCGCGTTGGCGCGTGCGGTGAGCAGGCCGCGCGTGGCCAGTTGCGGATCGAAGGCGATCAACCGTTTGTTTTCGGGCAGCGTGTATTCGCCGTTTTCGTAGAAGCGGCGGATGTCCAGTTGTTTTTTCGCGATGGCCGGCGTGGCGTGCAGCGGAATTTCGGGCGTGAGCGCTTTTTCTTTCCACGCGAGGATGTCGAGGATTTGCGGATCGTCGCGCAGCGGATCGCCGGGCGAGGCGAAGGCCATGGCGACGCCGACCGAGAGCGTGGGGATCTGCGGCGTCTTCGCGTCGAGTGTGCGCCGCAGTTGTTCGTCGGTGAGCGGACGATCCATGACGACGTGCTCGAGGCTGTCGACGCCGAAGGCCAGCGCGCGGTCGAGGCCGGGCGAATAAAGGTGATGGCAGCCAACGGGCAAGCCCTGTTTGGCGGCCTCGTCGAGGATCGCGTGCAGTTGATCGTCGGACAGCTCGGCGAGCTTACCGTGGCCGTAGACGAACGAGCGGTCGTCCATGGCGATCTTCACCCAGTCGGCGCCGTAGTCGCGTACGCGTTTGACCGCGTCGCGCGCTTGCGCGGCGTTTTTCGCGCGGATGTTGGGGTAGCCCATCAGCGAGCCGACGAACCAATTCACGTCGCCGATGAAATCGGGGTAGCCGTCGGGCACGGTGATGATCGACATCGCGGCGAGGATATGCGGGCCGAGCAGTTCGCCGCGTTCGATGGCCGTGCGGTCTTTGGCGATCATCTTGGGCATCGCGCCCATGTCGCGGACGGTGGTGACGCCCCAGGTAACCGCGTCGGCGTAGTTTTGTACGATCTGGTCGCGCGCCGCGCCCATGTCGCCCAGGCCGATGTTGATGAACGAGGGCGAGCCGACGTGGCAGTGGGCGTTGATCAGGCCGGGAATCAGATACGCGCCGCGACAGTCGATCTGCCGCGCCCGCACCAGCGCGGGATCGCGATCGGGATGCACGCCGCGAATGAGACCGTCGGCGATCAGCACGCTGCGACCGGCGAGAATCTGGCCGGCGGCGACGTCGACGACCCGCACGTTGGTCAACGCGACGGCCTCGCCGGGCAGCGTGGGCAACAACGACGCGGGGCGCGTGGGCGCGCAGGTGATGCCGCAAACCGACGCGGCGCCGGCGCCGGCGAGCATGGTCAGGGCCTGACGACGGGTAAACTCGTGTTTCATGATCGGCACCTTTGCAGTGGGCGGGAACAGCGATAACGCACTGTAGCGGAAAGCGTCGGGGGAAGGCAAGGTTCGCGCGATCGCCTTGCCAAAAATCGCTAAAAGTAAAATAATCGGCCATCTTCATCGATAGGCAAAAAGGAGGCTGACATGAATCTTCGCTTGCGGACGGTCCAGTGCGGTGCGCCGCGCAAACGGGGCGAGGGCTTGCGCATCGGCGTGGTGCGCTTGCTGCCGCGCGGCGTGTACAAGAAGGATTACGCGAAGTTGGATTTCTTCGACGTGTGGCTGCCGATCCTCGCGCCCAGCCGCGAACTGATGAAGTGGGCGAAAGGTCAAGCGGAGTTCACGCCGCAGGTGTGGAAGAAATTCGAGGCGAGTTATCGGCGCGAGATGGATAAAACCGACGCGCGGCAGGTGATTCAACTGCTGGCCGAGTTGGCGAAGACCACGCCGATCGCCATCGGCTGTTACTGTCCGGACGAAGCGCACTGCCACCGGTCGATTCTGAAAGAGCTGATCGTGGAGGCCGCCAAGGGCGCGAAGTAGGTTTTTGTGTCCTGTTCCTGATTTCCTTTAGTCACAATCCAAGCTGGATACGTCCCAAATCGGCGCGGGAACCACGCCGCCGCGCCATTCGCTGAGTCGCTCGAAGGTGATTTTGCATTTGGTGTCGGGCTTGACGTCTTTTTTCACCGACATGTCGCCGACGGTGAAGGTGCATTTTTTGTCCGGCACGTTGTTGAATTTTTCCTTGTGGTAACATTCATTCTCTTCCGAGAAGGTCCGCGATTTGTGATAACCGGAGCAATCGATTTCGACGTTCCAATCATCCATCGCATGGCAGGAATAATCGTAATGGTTATACATGTGAACCGTGATGTCGGAAGGGCCTTCTTTCAATTCGTCGCAAGCGCATGCACCAAGAAGAAGGACTGCCGACAATAAAAGGGTTATGATACGAAAACGCATGGCTCCCCCTTTGATGACTTGCGCATTTTATTTGTTATTTACCGCGCCGGCCATTTCGACCGCCGTTTGCTTGAGCACATTGTCGATCAATTCGGCCAGGCCCTTGTTTGGTTTCGAATCGGCTTTGTCGTAGAGCATGTTGTAGTTATTCAAATGCATTTTTTTGGTTTGTTTGATTTCCTTGCTCCATAACTGATTGCCGGTGCGGCAGCAGACGAGCTTCATGTTCGCGGTGACTTCGTACGTGTCGGTTATTCGCGGCAAGGCTAACGCCACGGGCAGTAAAACCACCGTCAGCGCCAGGGGGATAGCGGGCGCCAGCCAGCCGTTGATCGACACATCTTCTTTGATTTCGATCGATCCGGTGAGGATGCCGTCGCCTTGTTCGTCGACGACCGGTAAAAGTTTCTGTGCCGTGAGATGTTCGATGAAACGCTTTTTGAATTGTTCTTCACCACCGATTAGTTTTTCCTCAAATTCCGGCTTGTAGGCGAAGGACACGTTTTGAATGTTAACCTTGTACGGAGCGGCAGAGACACCCGCCGCCGACATTGGATTGAACTCGAGTATGCGCACTTGCTCGGCGCACCCGCTGATCATCAGCGGAAAAATCACAAAAGCAGCGACCAAAAACAAACGGTGGATTAAGGCACGATTAATCGTGGTACACATAGTCGTATCCTCCTGCAAAACATCTCTTTTTTTCTTGGAGCGTCTAAGTTGTATATCATTATTTGAACCGGCGTTCAATATAAAACGGGCGCCCCATCGGGAGCGCCCGTCGTGTGTTCGCGTAGGCTGCGGATCAGGATTCGTACATGCCTTCGATCTCTTTGGCGAAGTGTTTGTTGACGATCTTGCGGCGGACTTTCATCGTCGGGGTCATCATGTCGTTTTCCTGGGTGAACTCGACGGCGGAGAGGTGGAATTTCTTGATCGACTCGAACTTGGCCAGTTCGCCGTTGACCTTCTCGACATCCTTGGTGATGAGTTCTTTGATCTCGGTTTTTTTCACCAGGTCGGCGCGATCGTTATAGCTGATGCCCTTTTCCTTGGCCCATTTTTCCAGGGCGGGGAAGGTGGGCACGATGATCGCGGTGAGGAACTTGCGCTTGTCGCCGATGACGTTGACCTGCTCGATGTAGGGTTGCAGCTTCATCAGGTTTTCGATGTTCTGCGGCGCAACGTTCTTGCCGCCGGCGGTGACGATCAGGTCTTTTTTGCGGTCGGTGATCTTCAGGTAGCCTTCGCCGTCGATCACGCCGATGTCGCCGGTGTGGAACCAGCCGCCCTCGAGCGCCTCGGCCGTGTCTTCCTCGCGCTTCCAGTAGCCCTTCATGACGTTGGGGCCTTTGACGAGGATTTCGCCGTCGTCGGCGATCTTGACCGTCACGCCGGGGATGACCTTGCCGACCGAGCCCATGCGCACGGCGTCGGGGGTGTTGGCGGTGATGATGGGCGTGGTTTCGGTCAGGCCGTAGCCTTCGTAGATGTGCACGCCGATGGAGAAGAAGAACTCGAACAACTCGGGGGCCAACGGCGCGCCGCCGCTGATGGCGAAGCGCATCTTGCCGCCGAGGTTGGCTTTGATCTTGCCGAAGACCAGCTTGTCGGCCAGGTCGTATTGCAGTTTCAGGGTGAAGGGCGGAGCTTTTTTGTCGAGCTCGTATTTGAGATGTTCTTTGGCCACGCCGATCGCCCAGTGGAACAGCTTCTGTTTCAGCGGCGGATAGCCCTTCACGTTGTCCATGATACGCCCGTGCACCTTTTCGTAGATGCGCGGCACGCTGATCATGATCGTGGGTTTGATTTCCTGCAGGTTGTTGCCCAGTGCGTCGACCGACTCGGCGTAGGTGACCGTTGCGCCCAGGTACAGCGGGCCGAAGTGGCCGGCGGTGCGCTCGAGGCTGTGCGAGAGCGGCAGGAAGCTGAGGAAATCCTCGTGAGGCGTGATCGGCACCACGGAGAGCACCGAGGCGCAGTTGGACAGGAAATTGCCGTGGGTCAGCATGACGCCCTTGGGATTGCCGGTGGTGCCCGAGGTGTAAATCAGCGTGGCGACGTCGTCGTGCGTGCTGGCCTCGATCATGCCCTGCAGCACTTCTTTCTTTTCGTAGCGCCGGCCCATTTCCTTGATCTCTTCGAACGTCTTGACGCGCGGATCCTTGTCGGTGATGCCCTCGATGGGATCGAAGATCACGATGCTTTTCACACGCGTGATGTCGATGCTCTTGTTCGTGAGCTTGGTGAGCTGGTTGTTGTTGGAGAGCATCACGAAGTCGGATTCGGAATTGTTGATGATGTACTCGCACTGCGCCGGCGTGTTGGTCGCGTAGATGGTGACCAAAATGGCGCCGAGGCACTGGGCGGCCAGATCGGTGAAAGCCCATTCCGGCCGGTTTTCCGAGAGCAACGAGATGCGATCGCCGCGTTTGACGCCCAACGCGAGCAGGCCCAGAGCGATTTCATCAACGATGTTATTGACCTGGTTGTAGGTCAACGGGATCCACTGACCGTCGCGTTTGAAGCGCATGTAGGTTTTTTCGCCGAAACGCTGAACACGGTCTTTCCACATTAACGCTAGATTCTTCTCTATCTGCATAGTCAAGCTCCCAAAAAAGGTTGCGGATTTACTCAGAGGTTGGGTCTTTTTGCATAACAAAACCGGCGGATTCCGTCAATCGAATAATGCTTATATCAAGCGGATTTCTGCGCATATCTTCCAATATTTATCGCGACAAGGGCCGTTGGCGGGAACGGGATGTCGGACCCGTAGGTCGGGAAAAGGGCGGGGAAAAACGGTGCGGGGGCGAGGGGAAACGAACCGTTTTCGCGTCGCGGGAGGCGGTGGGGGGCTGCCGGACCATGACGCAGCGAGTTACGAATTTGCTTGACACGATTAGTGCCGGATCATTAGAGTAACCGCAACATGTTGAAGATGTCCGCCGTAAAGGACCTTTTTCTCAATTGCTCTCTCCCGTTTTTTCTCAGTTTTTTCCTCACTTCAACCGACAAGATAAGCGGAAGCGCAGCGGCGGACCATGATGAATGAGGACCGAAAATGAGCATTACCATTGTTCAGAAAAGCGACCTGAACATTCGGAAGAAAAACGCCAAATTCGGCTTGGTGTTGGCCGGCGGCGCCATCAGCGGCGCAGCGTACAAACTCGGCGGGCTCAAAGCCCTGTCGGACTTGATGGTCAATCAGGACATCACCGATTTCGATTTGTTTGTCGGCCTGTCGGCGGGCGCGTTGATCGCCGCGCCGTTGGCCACCGGCGTTTCGCCCGAGGAGATGCTTAAAAGCCTGGACGGGAAATCCAACAAGCTGTCGCAGTTCACGCCGTTCGATTTCTACAACCCGAATTTCAGCGAGTTCATCCAGAAACCGTTGCAGTTGATTTTCGACACCAGCACGACGCTGCCGCGCTTCTCGATCAATTTCCTTTCGATGCTTTTTTCGCCGGACCGGCATTTCTTCCGGACGCTGCAACAGACGCTGTCCAGACCGAAATACAAAAACATCGACCTGCTGCTCAAGCTGTTGGTGAAGATTGCCGCCGCAAGCAAGTCGCTGCCCAAATGGGCCGATTACGTGCCCTCGGGCATTTTCGACAATACGAAAATCGAAGCGTATATCCGGCGCAACCTGGAGCGGAATCATCTGAAAAACGATTTCCACGATCTGTACCAGCGCCGGCGCAAGGAACTGTACATCACCGCCACGAATCTCGATTCGGGCGAGGTGGTCGTGTTCGGCCACGACGAATTCAACGACGTAACCATCAGCGAGTCGATTCAGGGCTCGACGGCGCTGCCGGGCTTTTACAAGCCGGCGCGGATCAAGGGCGTGGATTACGTGGACGGCGGCGTGGCGGCGACGGCGAACATCGACGTGGCGATCAACCACGGCGCGGATCTGATCATCTGTTACAATCCGTTCCGGCCGCTGAAAAACGAATTGCTGGTGCATTGGTACAAGGACATCGACCAGTACATCACCGACAAGCCGCACCTGGCCGCCGGCGGCATGGTCGCGGTGATCAACCAGGTGTTCCGCATGCTGCTGCACCATCGGCTGCACCAGGCGATGCAAACCTATGCGTCCGATCCGAACTTCATGGGCGACATCCTGCTCATCGAGCCCGACGTCAACGACGTGCAGTACTTCGCGATGAACCCGGTGAACTTCTGGCAGCGCGGGCGGGCGGCCGAACGCGGCTTCCTGTCGGTCAAGCAGTCGCTGGAAGAGCAGTACCCGCTGATCAAGAAAATCCTCAACAGCTACGGCGTGGAAACCTCGATGATCTACATCGAGGAAGACGCGAAGAAGATCCAGGCCAGCCCCTACGACGAGGCGATCGTCGGCGTGCTCGGCAAAGAGCGCATCAAGCGGGATATCCGGCTGGTGATGTGATGTAGAATATAGTTTCGAAACTTGTTGTTATTCTCATCCAAGAAAATCATATAACTAACATAAAGACGACGATTTTTCGGATGTGTTCAAGTTTGTATTTTGGTCATTCCTGATTTTCATTAATCAAATTGAAGTTCATGCCGCTGAGAATGACGTTGGCGACATTCCAAGGCGGGATTCTTACTGTTAGTAGTAACAGTATAATAATCAATAAATAACTGGCCAACACAAAATCAGATTTCAGTCCATCATGGTTAAAATGGTTAAAGAGGTAAGAGTGACGTGCGTAAGACCCCACTTGCTCGATGACGACAAAAAAATAATAACTGATTTAAATGTATTCTAGTTTTTCGTTAACGGGTAGATTGGCAATCTAGTTTCCATCCAGTCCATCACCATGTGACAAATATATCAATCGTAAAAGATGGATGCTTTTAAATCCGGTGGGAGAAGACGCTTATGGTTTCGGTGCTATTATTTTAATTAATAGTTTAAAGTTCTATTTTGTACAATTTTGTTTCTTATACTAATATGCTTCAGTTATAAATCCATTACTAACTTCAAAATTTCGTAAATAATCCAAAGCTTTGCCACTGTCAGGATTTTGTCTACCATTTCCATAGGAAGAAATCCGTTACTCATCTTTTCTTCTTCCTTTTGGACGGTATGTTTCTGTTGTTTGTTCATGTCCAATTTCCCTCCAAAGCTATTATACAACTAATCATACATATTAAAAATGCTGCAACTGTATGGATGATTTACTATAAATTTCGTATAGCTAATGATAATGGATTAAATGTATATGATATCAATTAGTTATAATGTCCCCCTTTCGTTTTTCTGTGGATGCCGATGCGGTTCACGACGAAGTTGAGAGTGTTAACATATTAAAAGTGACCATTTAAAATCGATGTTTTTCGCATTGTAACAAGTTGGCGCGGCAGAACCGCGCGCCAGGAATAATTCCTGCACCTACGTTTTTTTCTTCATTAGGTGGAGCCTTGGCCGGCGCTGACACGCGCGGCGCATGAAGATAGCTGTATGTCATGCCCGCGCTGTGTGCCACACTTTTGGCGAAGCCAAAGGTGTGTGAAAATTGCCATCGATTTCTTCTAGTAAACCGTCTCCGCTTTTTTCGCATCGGTCATGGTGAAGGCGTGTTCCATGTGGATGCGCATGGTGAGTTTGTTGAGTTCGCCCTGGTCGGGGATCATGTCGGCGGGCAGATCCATCGACATGGACATATCGGTGATCGTATGCGAGTTGACGGCCATGCCGTTTTCCTCGTCGAGGATCATGGAGCCCGCGGAGGTTCCCTGCTCAAATTCGAAGTTCTGGCCGTTGAAATTCAGCGGCTGACCATTGGGATTATCCGCGAAGTTGATGAGAACGTCGATGAACGCGCGGCCGTTTTCGCGTTTGGTCAGCGTATAGCGGCCGGTGCCGGTCATCGGGACGATCGAGCGCAGATCGTAATCCCTGGTCCAGGATTCGCCGACGGTCACCGGTTCTTCGGGGTACATGCCGGAATTGGGCAGCATGTTCTGCTTCATCGATTCTTCGTTCATCGTTTCCTTGAGCTTTTGCATCAAGGCCTGCCGCTGCATCTGATCGATCGGGCCGAGGCGCTCGATGACCTTGTCGAACAGCTCGTCCAGGCCGGTGAAATCGACGATTTTGCTTTCTTCGTCGAGGGTCATGACGAAGGTATGACCGACCATGGCGCTGAGCGGATTGGATTCGCTGTTGTCGGTCGCCGAGTCGAATTCCTGGTACATGCCCATGGTGCTCATTTCGTTGCGGAAGCGCTCGATCGTGTAGTTCAGGCGCCAGGTGTTGTGGGGCAGGCGTTTGACCACTTCGATGCGCGTGTCCATTTCGGTGTTTTGTTGGACTTTTACTTCCACGCCTTCCATGTTGCCGAACGGCACGGTGATGGTGACGCGAACCGATTCATGAGCGGTGAATACGTCGCCGACCTTCAGGTTGAGGCGCGGATGGAATTTACTCGTGCCGTAAGCTCCGCCCATCGACTGGCAGGCGGCGAGGGCCGCGACCAGGCACAACAACAGAAAAACGCGCACCATGTTTTTCATGGAAAACCTCGTTTGGGATTGTTGCAATGGAACCGCCAGCAACGTAACACGAACGTTACTTTTTCGTCAAAGTGAAAGAGTGGATGATCGGCGTTGCCGCTCACGATCGTGAACGGCGCGGATTCATCGATATACGATTGGTCTTCGCGCTTATTCCGGTTTGGCCACCTTGGGATAGACGAATCCGGCCAGCGCGGCGCCAATCAACGGCGCGACCCAGAACAGCCATAGTTGCGCCAAGGCCCAGCCGCCGACAAAGAGCGCCGGCCCGGTCGAACGCGCCGGATTGACCGACGTATTGGTGACCGGGATGCTGATGAGGTGGATCAAGGTCAACGTCAACCCGATCGCCAAGGGCGCGAATCCTTGCGGAGCGCGTTCGTCGGTGGCTCCCAGAATGACGAACAGGAAAATGAAGGTCAGAACGATTTCGGCCACCAGGCAAGCCACCAACGAATAACCGCCGGGCGAATGCTCGGCGTAACCGTTGGAAGCAAAGCCGCCGGTCAGACTGAATCCGGCCTTGCCGCTGGCGATGAGATACAGCACCGCCGCCGCCACTATCGCGCCGATCACCTGGGCGACAATGTAGGGCAGCAGATCTTTGGCGGGCATGCGCCCACCGACCACGAGTCCGACCGAGACGGCGGGATTGAAATGGCCGCCGGAGATATGGCCCACGGCATAGGCCATGGTCACGACCGTCAGACCGAACGCCAGGGCTACGCCGGCAAAGCCGATGCCCAATTCCGGAAACGCCGCCGCCAGCACGGCGCTGCCGCATCCGCCGAAAACCAACCAAAACGTGCCGATCAATTCCGCAGCAAATTTTTTGGAGATAGACATTTTTTCCTCCATTGTTCCCCACGCGGAAGTGGGGAGGTTATTTTCTGTCTATTTGGATGCATTCCCTGTAGCGGACGCGCACATCTATGAAACAATCAGCAAGCAAAATGGAAAAATTTTCATTCTTGTTGGATATCCTACTCCCCGGCGGATGAGTAGTTCAAGTCGATAAGGCGAACGAAAATGGTAAACGAAGGGCGGCTTCAGCGTAGGAAATATAGAAGAAAAAGAAATTAAATTAGTATCCTGTCCCCAATTTACGCAAGATGATTTTGTTTGTATGGACGACAGTGTAGGAATCGGTATTGTCATGCTTAAAAAGCAAGTTGGTTTTTATCTCTAGGGAAACAAGCATACCGGTTTCGCTATTGACCGCCAACGATCCGCTTTGCCAGGCTTTCTCCATCACTTCCACTTCATTAGAAACGACCAATGGAGGAAGCGCATACGTGGTGTGGATATCAAAATGAGCAATTTCATCTTCCCACTTGGACATGGTGTAACTCGACTCTCCGATCAGACGTTTATCCCCCAATTCGGTTTCAATCTGTTTAACCCAGGTATCGCCCAGTTTCATCGGTTTATCAGGGAGGAAATGCAAATCCTTGATGTAATTGTCGAGAATTAATTTCCCCGCCATCGCCGTCGACTCTTGGTCGTTTTTGCGCGCGGTTTGTATGTCAAAGTTTTCAAGAGCCGTGCTCAGTTTATCTATCGTTTGATCAAATCCTTCGACCTCGGACACTTTCCCGTCTCTATCGAAAACAAAGGAATAATTAGAGTGTGTCATGGCGGAAAGCAGTTGTTCCAATTCCGGAGCGCTTGTCGGCTCTTGAGATGGGGAATCTTCCGAGGGGCAAACGCCGATAGCAACATTTTCCCCCTTAAAGGATAACCGCCACGAATGGTTGGATAGTTTTTCCAGGACTTCCAATCGATAGCTGACATCGGTTTGCATGCACATATTCATTTCGGATCCAAAAATTTCGGCATCCAGCCCGTCCAACTGAGCGTTAATTTCGAATTTATTAATATTGTGATAGAAATATTTTTCACCTACCTGGAGTTGAATGCGGGGATTGTATTTTCGCGTGCCGAAGGCTCCGCCCATTGTCTGGCAGGCGGCGAGGGCCGCGACCAGGCACAACAACAGAAAAACGCGCACCATGTTTTTCATGGAAAACCTCGTTTGGGATTGTTGCAATGGAACCGCCAACAACGTAACACGAACGTTACTTTATATCGATCAGTCCTCGTCGCCGAAGTGCACGCGGATGTCGACGTAGGATTTCTTGTACAGCTCCTGCGCGAGGCGTTCCATTTCGCGTTCGGCGGCGGCTTTGCGCAAGCGCATGGCGATCTTGTCTTTCACCTCGTCGAAGGGCACGAGGCCGATGTGCTTTTTCTCGATCAGCAGCAGAATGAAAAAGCCGTTTTTGTCGCGGAAGATCGTCGAATGTTTGCCCGGTTCCAGCGGCGTGATCGCCTTGTTGTACACGGGTTTGAGCTGGCTGTTCATTTTGAAGCTGCCCAGCACGCCGCCGTCGGAGGCCGTCGGGCCCTGGCTGTACCGGCGCGCCAGTTCGGCGAAGTCGCCGCCGGCCAGCAGCTTTTCGTAGACCTCGTTCATCTTGACGAAGATTTCGCGCACCTGCTCTTCGCTCGGATTGGGCGGCAGGTTGAGGCGAATTTCGGCGATGCGCACAACCGGCTCGCCGGCGAATTCGTCGGGGTGGTTTTCGTAGTAGGCGCGGATGTCCTCGTCCTTGACGCGCAGTTTGTCGCGCATGCGGAAGGAGACGTACTGGTCACGCAGGATTTCCAGTTTGATGCGCTCGCGGAATTCGGCCATCGAGATGCCCTGCTGAATCAAGGCCATGTTCAGCGTTTCATCGGTGTAGCTGTTGGCCTTTTTGATGCGCTCGATGTAGGCGTCGATTTCCGTTTCGGTGACTTCGATGCCCAGGCGCAGCACTTCGCGCTCGATGAGCTTCTGCTCGATGAGCTTTTGCAGGATGTCGCGCTTGATCGCGTTGGCGCGCCGGTCGCGCTCGGTCGCCGAGAGGTCGGGATGCTCGGCGATCATCTGGGCGATCATCGGACGGGCCATGGACTCGATCTCGTGCAAGGTGATGGCCTCTTCGTCGACCACCGCCGCGATGCGATTGACGAACTCCTCGGCGCCGGCCGTTGCGGCCAGGATCGCGAGCAGGACGAACGCCAGGGCGAGTTTGCGCATAATCTCTCCGTTACGATTGGGGCAAGCGGGCGATGTCGATGCGAACGACGGCCTTTTCGCGCAACCCTTGCAGGTAAGCGCGCCAGGCCTCGTCGGCGGCCCGCGTGCGCAACTTGGCGTGAATTGTGGCCCGGGCCTGCGCGAAGGTCAAGGCAACGGCGGGGGCTTTGTCGAGCATCTGCAGAATGTGCACGCCGTAGATCGTTTGAATCAGGTTGCTGATTTCGCCGGTGACGAGGCGGAAGGCTTCCTCCTCGATTTCCGGCAGCATTTCGTCGCGGCCGAACCAGCCCAGTTCGCCGCCCTTGGCGGCCTCGGGGGCCAACGAACGCTCGCGGGCCACCTGCGTGAAATCCTTGCCGGTCAGCAGTTCGGTGAGCGCGGCGACGGCCTCGGGATGCGTGACGCAGACGATCTGCCGCGCGCGCACGCGTTCGGGCTCGACGAAATCCTCGCGGTTGTCGTCGTAATAGGCGCGCAGAGCGTCCTCGGAAATTTCCACGGACGGCAACACGGCCTGGGCGGCGAGCTTGTCGGCCAGCAGCGTGAAGCGGATGTGCTCGCGCAGGGCCTCGGGAGCGATGTTTCGGTTCGACAGCAGGTTGGCGAAATCGTTTTTTTCGTAGCCGGATTGCAGACCGGCGAGGATGCGGTCGACTTCCTCATCGGCGACGGCCAACCGGTTTTTGGCCGCTTCCTGGGCAATCAGGTGATGGTCGATCAGCCGGTCGAGGAAGGCGCGGCGCAGGGCCAGGCGGCTGAGGGGATCGGCCGGAGCCGATTCGGCCCGGGCGGCCAACGAAGCGGCGAACTGCGTGGCGAATTCGTCAACGGTGATCGGCTCGCCGTTGACCAGGGCCATCGCGTCGGGCGGCAGCGGCTCGGCTTTGGGGGCGCACGCCGCCAGGGCCATCAGCAGGACGGCGAGCAGGAAGCAAAAAGGGCGACGCCGTGTCGCGCCGCCCTTGGTGTGGTACTGAATCGACATTGTCTTTATTTGGACTCGCCCTCTTTGGCCGGCGCCGCGGGAGCGGCCGGGGGAGCCGGCGGTTCCTGCGGACCTTCGCCACCGATGGCGGGCAGGCCGGGCGCGCCGGGCGCACCGGGTTCGGGACCCGCGTCGACCTGGATGCCGTCGAGCACGTCATCATAGACTTTCACGTTGGCTTTGCTGCGCAGGCCTTCGAGCGTACCGTCGATGCGCTCCTTCAGTTTTTCCTGCTTCATGCGGCGCTCGATCGATTTTTCGACGCTGGCGAAGTCTTTGAGCTCGGCCGGGGTCTTTTCGACGAACTGCACGATGTTGAAGCCGCGTTTGTCTTTGAAGACATCGCTGATTTCGCCGGGCTTGGCCATGGCGAAGGCGACCGCGTCGAACTCTTCGCCGCGCATGCCCTTACGCACTTTGGGCAGCACGCCGCCGCGCTTTTTGGTGCCGCGATCTTCGGAGTACTGCTCGACGATCGCGTCCCAATTCGCGCCGCTCTTCAGTTTTTTCAGCGCCTCTTCGGCCTTGGCTTTGGCCTTGGCTTCCTCGGCGTCGGTGGCATTGCGCTTCAGGCGGACCAGGATCAGTTTGACCTTGATCGTTTCGGGGGTCATGAACTTGTCCTGATTTTCGTCGTAGTATTTTTTGACGTCGGCTTCGGTGACTTCGACGTCATCGTCATACAATTCCTTTTTCACCATGGAAGCGAGAATGCCGCGGCGGATCTGTTCCATGCGCGAGGTGAATTCGTCGTCCTTGTCCAGGCCTTTGCGCATGGCTTCCTGGTAGAAGAGCTCTTCTTCGACCAGTTTGTCCAACAGCTCCATTTTGCCTTTTTTGCTGGCATAACGGCGGCGGTTGAAGGGGGGGATGCGATCGAGGATCTGCTGGTAGTCATCGACCGTGATCGAAGAACTGCCGACCGTGGCGACCGCCTCGCCGGACTTTTTCGCCGTCGAGCCCTGCGGACCGGTGCAGGCGACGACGATCAATGTCGCGATGAGGGCCAAGCCCAGAAAAAGAAGCGTACGTTTCAACATGATCCTTTTCCTCTTAATTCAGTTGATAAACGATGCATACAGTTAGACTGCACCTAAACCATCAATCGGAAGCACCCTACGTAACACAGTCGGCCAGTCGTTGCAACCCCTCTTCCAGGGCGGAGAAGACGCTTTCGGGGCCGTTCTGCTTACTTATCTTTTCATATAACTTGCCGTCGGGGGAGAGCGAAAAACGCTCTGGTTGCGCGGCGATGAGCATGACCATGCGCCCGGGAGTGATGGGCGTGGCGTCGTCGAATTCGAAGGCGATGCGGTCGAAGCCGGCCTCGACGCGCTTGATGCGCAACGTTTCGGCGCGGCGGCGCAGACCGACGACGCGCAGCAGGTTGTGCACGGCGGCGGGCGGACGGCCGAAGCGGTCGGTGAGCTCGGAGAGCAGCTCGGCGAGCGCCTGATCGTCGTGGGCGTCGGCGATGCGCTTGTAGAGGTTCAGACGCACGTGCACGTCGTCGACGTAAGTCTCGGGCAGGTAGGCGGGCACGTGCACGACGACCTCGCACTCGAAGGTTTCGATCACCTCTTCGCCCTTGAGGCGGCGCACTTCCTCGTCGAGCAGCCGGGTGTACATCTCCAGGCCGACCGCGCCGATCTGGCCGGACTGTTCGGCGCCCAGCAGGTTGCCCGCGCCGCGGATTTCCAGGTCGCGCGCGGCGATTTTGAAGCCGCTGCCCAGGTCGGTGAAGGTGCGCAACACGGCCAGGCGCTTGCGCGATTCGGGCGTGACCGCGCCGGAGGGCGGCACCAGCAGATAGCAATAGGCCTGGCGCTTGGAACGACCGACGCGCCCGCGCAACTGGTAGAGCTGCGACAGGCCCAGGGCGTCGGCGCGATCGATGATCATCGTGTTGGCCGACGGGAAATCCAGGCCGCTTTCGACGATGGTGGTGCACACGAGAATATCGAACTGATGGCGCGCGAAGTCGATCATCAGCTTTTCGAGCTTCTTTTCGTCCATCTGGCCGTGGCCGACGGCGATGCGCGCGCGGGGCATGAGGCGGCGGATGCGGTCGGCGACATTGTCGATGGTTTTGACGCGGTTGTGGATGAAGAAGCTCTGGCCGCCGCGCTGCAACTCGCGTTCGAGCGCCTCGCGGATGGTGTCCTCGTCCCAGCGGGTGACGAAGGTGCGCACGGCGCGGCGATCCTCGGGCGGGGTGTTGATCACCGAAAGGTCGCGGATGCCGGTCATGGACATGTGCAGCGTGCGCGGGATGGGCGTGGCGGTGAAGGTCAGCACGTCCACGTCGGTGGCCAGTTGCTTGATCTTTTCCTTCTGAACAACGCCAAAGTGCTGTTCCTCGTCGACCAGCAGCAGGCCGAGGTCGGCGTATTCGATCTTCTTGGACAGCAGCGCGTGCGTGCCGACGATCACGTCGACCTCGGCTTTGCCCAGGCGCTCGATCACCTCTTTGCGTTTGCGCGGCTGCACGAAGCGGCTGAGCATTTCGACCTTCACGCCGAAGGGCGACATGCGCTCGGTGAAGCTCATGTAATGCTGGAAGGCCAGCGTGGTGGTCGGCACGAGCACGGCGACCTGCTTACCGCCGAGTACGGCGAGGAAGGCCGCGCGCATGGCCACCTCGGTTTTGCCGAAGCCCACGTCGCCGCAGATGAGGCGGTCGGCCGGATGCGGCGTGCGCATGTCGCGCAGGGCGTCGGCGATGGCGCGCGTCTGGTCGGGCGTTTCCTCGTAGGGGAAGGTCGCCTCGAATTCGCGGAAAATCTCGTCGGGCGGCGGGAAGGAAAAACCCGGTTTCGCGGCGCGCGCGGCGTAGAGTTTCAACAGCTCCTTGGCCATCTGCCGGGCCGCTTTGCGGGCGCTGGTTTTGACCTTTTCCCAGGTCGAGCCGCCCAGGCGGTCGATGCGCGGGGCGGCGCCGGCGCCGACGTAGCGCTGCACGGCGTTGAGGCGATCGACGGGCACGTAAAGTTTGTCGCCCGAGGCGTATTCCAGGTTCAGGTATTCGCCGGGCTTGTCGCCGAACTGCATTTGCTGCAGGCCGCGGAAGATGCCCACGCCGTGCTTGAGGTGCACGACGAAATCGCCTTCGCCCAGGTCGGCGAAGGTGGTGAGCATCTCGGTCTTGCGCTTGGCGGCGACTTCCGCGCGCCGGCGTTCGCCGAAGATTTCCTCCTCGCAGACCACGGCCAGTTCCAGCCCCGGCAGGACGAAGCCCGAGGACAAATCGCCGATGAGGATCGGCACGCGCGTGAGCCCCTGGCCGCCGGACAGCGCGTTGCGGAACGAGCGGTCGGTGTGGATGGTCACGGGAAGTTCGTAGCCGGTCAACAGCCGTTCGAGGCGGTCGGCGGCGCCCAGGCTGCGGGCGACCAGCAGGGCGCGGCCTTCGCCGGCGAGCCACATGAACAGGCGCTCGACGAGCGGGGCGAGCATGTGGGCGTCGCTGGCGCGGGCGAGGATTTCCTCGCGCAGGCCGCCGTGGCCGAAGGTTTCAAAGAGGATCGGCTCGGTGTCTTCGAGGTAGGCCTCGTGGCCCACGGCCAGTTGACGCAACGGTTCGAGCGCGGCGCGCAGGGCGTCGGCGTCGAGGTAGAGCGAGGAAGGTTCGACGCACAGCTTGCCGGCTTCGCGCGCCCGTTCGTGGCGCAGGGCGACCTTCTCGGCGAACTTGTCGACGGCCCCCTCGACGGCGGCGGGATCGACGAGCACGACGGCGCCCGCGCCGAGGTGATCGAGCAGGGTTTCCAATTCGTCGTGCAGCAGCGGGGTGAAAAATTCGATGCCGGGGAAGGCGATGCGGTTGGCCACTTCCTCGGTGAGGCGCTCGCGGCGCGGCTTGGGCACGTCCTGCTCTTCGGCCAGCGCCTTGAGGCGCGCGGCGAACTGTTCGGCGTTGGCCTTGCCCAGGTGCACGTCGGAGCACGGGTAAAGATTGATGCTGTCGACGTGCTTGCGCGTGACCTGCTTGGCCGCGTCGAACAGGCGCACCGATTCGACCTCGTCGCCGAACATCTCGATGCGCACGGGATCGTCCACACCCGGCGGGAACACGTCGAGGATGTTGCCGCGCACCGACACCTCGCCGACTTCCTCGACCAGCGGGCTGAGGCGGTAGCCGAGGTCGAGCAAGTCGCCGAGCAGCACGTCGCGGTCGATCCACTCGCCGACCTTCACCGTCTGGCGGCCGAGTTGGAAAATCTCGCGCGGCATGACGCGGTTCATCACCGCTTCGACCGGCGCGACGATGATCGGGGCCTGCTTGCGGGCCAGCGCCTCGAGACAGGCGGCGCGCTCGGCGAGGATGGCCGGGTGCGGGCTGATCGACTCGAAGGGCGCGATGTCGTAGGCCGGGTAGGGCAGCAGGCGCGGCGAAAAACCGCCGTCGGCCTCGCGCAGGAAGTACGCCAGATCGTTGCGCAGGCGGTCGGCGCTGCGGCGGTCGGCGGCGAGAATCAGCGTGGGTTTGTCGGTACGGCGCAGGAGCTCGGCGAGGACCAGCGGGAGGCTGCCCCCGGTCAAGCCGGCGGCGGCAAGGCGCACCTCTCCTGTGGAAAAACGTTCGACCAAAATATCGAACGGTGCGTACGCGCGTGTTCCGACCAGTGTGTGCACCGGACCAACCTCCGCCGGTCAAGGGCGCGAATCCTAACAGAAACAATCGGCAAAGGAAAGGGGTGTATTATTCAGCCGTGGCCGGCGGCGGCTCGGTCATGTCGAACTTGTATTTGGCGGCGAAATCCTCGGGCTTCATGGTGCGGGCGAAGACGCGCAGCAGGTCGAGCAGCTCGGCGCGGCGCGGTTCGGGGATGCGTCGTTCGACGACGGCGGGCCACATCGAGAGATCGACGTTCGTTTGCGGACGCATGGAGACAAAACGCAGCGTGTAGCCGAGGATGTCGCGGTAGAAATCGTCGAGCCCTTTTTCCGCGGCGTAAAACAGTTCGAGCCAGCACAGTTGCTCGCGTTCGACGTCGCGGACGATATCTTTGCTCAACTGCCATTGCAGCCAGTCGTTGCCCTCGTCGCGGCCTTCGAGCAGCAGCCCTTCGAAATACAGGACGCCCGCGAGGGTGAGGCTGTTGTCGCGGCGGTAGGCCATGCCGAACAGGTCGACGGCGCGGTCGCGACGATCGGCGTGCTGCATCAGGCGCGCGGCGGTCAACAGCATGGCCGGCTCGACGTCGGGCGTGTTCATCTGCCCGAAGTGAATGGCGGCCTGCGTGACCTCGTTGCGCTGGAGGTAGATGCGGCCCAGCTCGAAGTGCGTGGCGGCCTGGGCGGTCGGTTCGCGCAGGGCCTGTTGCAGCAGCTCGATGGCCCGGTCGACGTTCCCGCGTTCCTCTTCGAGGCGGGCGACGGTGGTGACGATCAACACCTTGTTTTCGCGACGGCGCGTGCGGTTGCCCAGTTCGTTGAGGCGTGCAATCGCTTCGCCGCGACGGTCGAGCTTGCGGGCGAGGGCGAGGTAGCGCTCCAGGTCGTGCGCGGTGAAATTCTTCTTGCGCTCCAGGAAGCGGGCGTAGCTGTCGAGCGCGCCGGTTTCGTTGCCGGCCAGTTCGTAGGCCTTGCCCAGCAGGCGTTGCAGATCTTCGTTGTAGGGCTGCAGGGCGGCGGCGCGTTCGAGCAACGCGGCGGCCTGGTCGAAACGCTTGGTCTGGAAGTAGATCTGCGCCAGGTCGCGCAGGGCGTCGACGTCCTCGGGGTGCGCGGCGAGGTGTTTGTCCAGCAGCGGCTCGACGACCTCGTAGCGGCCCAGGGCCAGGTTGAGGCGGCGCACGTCGGCGGCGAGACTCGGATCGTCGGGGTGGCGCTTAAGCAGATCGTCGAGGGTGGCCATCGCGCCCGCGTAGTCGCCGGCCCTGGTCTGGTAGTTGGCGAGCATGCGCCGCTGTTCGTCGTTCGCCTCGCCTGTGGCGAGCAACGTTTGCAGCGAAGCGGCGGCGGTCGGCCAATCCTCGTTGGTTTCGGCGGCTTCCATCAGGGCCAGCAGCGCGACACGGTTGGCGGGGTCGGCGGCGACGGCCTCGGCCAGCGCCTGTTGCGCCTCGGCGTAACGGCGATCGTCGCGCAGCAGCTTGGCGAATTTAATCAGCCGCGCGGGCGTGCGCGGGGCCAGGGTCATCGCCTCTTCGAACAGGCGCACCGCTTCGGTCGTTTCGCCGTTTTCCTCGGCGAAGCCGGACAGTTCGATCGCGGTGAGGAAATCATAGGGGTCGTACTCTTTGGCCGTGGCGTACCAGGCGGCGCTCAGGCCGGGCTTGTCGCCGTGCAGCCACATGCGGCCCGCTTCGCGGCAGGCGATGGCGGCGTGGGGTGCGACGATGAGCAGGTCGCGGTAGTGACCGTCGGCCGTTTCGTAATCGCCGGCGGCAAAGGCGCGCCGCGCTTTATCCAGATACTCCAGCGCCAGCGTGGACAGCGGCGGATCGGCGAGGGTCCACAGCGTGTCGCCCGCCGCGTCACAGGCGCGTTCGTAATAAAGATCGAAGGAGCGCACTTCGGCGCGTTGCGGACGGCCCTCGGCGTCGAGCTGATACAGCACGACCAGGCGACGGTCGGCGGTGATGTCCACGTCGACCCACACGCCCTGCGCATGATCGTTTTCGCGGATGGCCTGGGCGAAGGCGGTTTGCGTGCGCGCGTCGGGGTAGACCGTCAGGCGCAGGCGGCGGTTGCCGTTGTAGGCCTGCGGGGGGCAGGTCAGCAGGTTGTGACGCAGGTCCTCGGGCACCGAGCCCGCTACCCCGTAGGCCCACACGGACGGCTCATCGGCCGCCCAGGCGGGCGCGGCGAGCAACAACAGCAACAAGACGAGTGCGCAACGTTTCATCGACATCCTCACAATGGCCAACAAGGTAATCGATCTTGCGGCGGCAAACAATCGTTTCCTGTATGAGACAACCGCGGCACGGGGACGGTTTCGGCGGTCGCGACGAATGGGTATAGTAGGGAAAACCGAGGGAGGAGCCGATGCGCTCAGTGCTTTGTCGGATTTTGTGTTTGGCGGCGACGATCGTCGCGGCGCTGGCCGCGTGGCCGACGCTGGCGGGCGAGGACGATATCTTTGCGGCGATGCAGGCCGAGTTGCAGCGCTCGCGCGAGCGGCTGTCGCTGCCGGATTACGAGAAGCCGTATTTCATCGCCTATCGCCTGACCGAGGAGGATTCCTTCCGCGCGTTGGCGACCTTGGGCGCACTATTGAAAGAGGGCGGGGGCGTCGATCGCAAGCTGTACGTCGAGGTGCGCGTGGGCGACTACGACTTCGACAATTCCTCGACGATCGACGAACTGGAAAGTTTCGACCCGGAAATCGACGTGGCCGATTACTTGCGCTTTATCGACGTGCCGATCGAGGACGACGTCGACGCCTTGCGCGCCCGGCTGTGGCGGGTGACCGACCTGCGTTTCAAGAACGCCTCGGCGGCGTATCTGAACAAAAAAGCGCGGGCGGTATATCGCGAGGAGCAGGACGGCCCACAAAGCGACTTCACGCGCGAGGAACCGGTGCGGCACGTCGACGCGGACCCGGGCGTGACGGTCGAGCGCGAGCGGTGGCTGGCGGCGGCGAAAAAGGCGAGCGCGATCTTCAAGGAGTTTCCGGAGATCATCGATTCGCAGGTCTACGTGCAGGCCTACAAAACGACGCAGTACCTGATCAACACCGAAGGCACGCGGATCAAGACGATCGATTTTCTGTTCCTGTTCGGCGCGCAGGCCGAGGCGCTGGCCGACGACGGCATGACGGTGGAACATTTTTATATCAAGTACGCCCGCACGAGCGCGGGCCTGCCGCGGGAAGACGAACTGCTGGCCGGCGTGCGGCGCATGGCCGAGGAGTTGGTGGCGTTGCGGCGTGCGCCGGTGCTGGGGCCGTACACGGGTCCGGCGATTTTGGATCCGAGCGTGGCGGGCACGTTCTTCCACGAGGCGATCGGGCACCGGCTGGAGGGCGACCGCACGCGCAGCAATCAGGAAGGGCAGACCTTTAAAGGCAAGGTCGGGCACCAGGTGCTGCCGGAGTTCATCAACGTGTTCGACGATCCGACGCAGGCGAGCGCGGGCGGCGTCGAGCTCAACGGGCATTACCTGATCGACGACGAGGGCGTGCGGGCGCGGCCGACCGAGTTGATCAGCCACGGCAAGCTGGTGGGTTGGCTGCAAAGCCGGATGCCGGTCAAGGGCTTTGCTCATTCGAACGGACACGGGCGTGCGTCGGCGGCGCGTCCGCCGATGAGCCGCATGGGCACGATGTTTGTGCGCGCGGACAAAACCGTGCCGGCCGCGACGCTCAAGGAAATGCTGATGCATGAGGCGCGCGCGCAGAACAAACCCTACGGCGTGTGGCTGCGCCACGGCATGGGCGGGGAGACGGCGACGCGGCAGTACAACTTCCAGGCCTTTTCCAGCCGGCCGATTCTGCTGGTGCGGGTCGATGCAAACACGGGCGCGGAGGAACTGGTGCGCGGCGCGGAGATGGTGGGCACGCCGCTGCTGAGCGTGAGCAAGGTGATCGCGGCGGGCGACGACGTGGGCGTGTTCAACGGCTATTGCGGCGCGGAATCGGGTTACGTGCCGGTGAGCAGCGTCGCGCCGAGTCTGCTGGTCCGGGAGATCGAGTTGCAGCGGGTGAGCGACCAGCCGACGCGCGCGCCGATTCTGCCGCCGCCGTACGCGCGCTGATTATTTCTGCAGAAAAACGAAAACGTTGTCGTCGTCGTAGGTCAGGCGCTGCTCCGGATCGCGCGGTTGCAGATCGCGGCCGAGGATTTGCGCGAGGCGCAGCGGGCTGTCGGCGACGTGGGCGTAGAAGGTCGGCTGATCCCACTTGCGCATTTGATGCCGGCAGACGACGCGCCGTTCGGGTTCGCCGCGGCGTTGGATGATCAGCGTGGCTTCGTGCACGGCCAGGCCGGTTTCCTCGTCGACCGACAGCAACCGCCAATCGGCCATCACGCGCAACGTGCCGCGCTCGAAGGCCCAGGGTTCGCCCTTGCCCAGCCAGTGCGCCTGGACCGGACCGAAGGACATTTCCACGACGTACAGACCGCCGTCGACGAGGTTGGCGGCCAGCGCGGCCAGGTGCCGGTCGAGGTCGCCGGGTTCGGTGAGGTAGCCGATGCCGTTGATCGCGTTGCAGGCCACGTCGACCGGTTGCGGCAACGAAAAGTCGCGCATGTCGGCGGTGATCAATTCGGCGCTCAACCCCAGTTCGCCGAGGCGGCGCTTGGCGTAGCGCAGCAAGCGCGCGTCGCGATCCAGGCCGTAGGCGGTCAGGCCGGCGCGGGCGAAATCGCGCAGGGTGCGGCCGGCGCCGCAGGCGACGTCGAGCGCGCGGTCGGGAGCGCGGCCGAGCAACGCGGCGGCGGCGGCGAGCAGGGCGGCCGTTTCGGCCGAGGAATCCCAGCCAAAGGCGACGTCGTAGGCTTCGGGATCGGCGTACAGCGGATCGGGCAAGAGCGTGGTTTCCAGCATGAGCGGCAGGATACGGGCTTTCGCGCAACTTGCCAAGCGCACCTTTCCAATCCGTGGTTTGGTTGTTAGAATCGGTCGGTTCGGATGGATGCATTTTTCAAACAAGGAGTCCTTTTATGGCAGAGGATAAAGCGGCGGAGAAACAAGCGGCGCAACGGCAAAAAGCGGTCGATCTGGCGGTGACGCAGATCGAGCGGCAGTTCGGCAAAGGCTCGATCATGCGCCTGGGCGACGGCGTGCCGCACGTGAAGGTCGACGCGATCAGCACCGGTTCGATCGGGCTGGACATGGCGCTGGGCGTGGGCGGTTTGCCGCGCGGGCGCGTGGTGGAAATTTTCGGGCCGGAAGCGTCGGGCAAAACGACGCTGGCGCTGCACGCGGTGGCGTCGGCACAGAAGATAGGCGGCGTGGCCGCGTACATCGACGCCGAACACGCGCTGGATCCGGTTTACGCGCGTAAGCTGGGCGTGCAGGTCGACGATCTGCTGCTGTCGCAGCCCGACACCGGCGAGCAGGCGTTGGAGATCGCCGAGGTGCTCGTGCGTTCGGGCGCGATCGACATCGTGGTCATCGACTCGGTGGCCGCGCTGGTGCCCAAGGCGGAGATCGAAGGCGACATGGGCGACGCGCACGTGGGTTTGCAGGCGCGTTTGATGAGCCAGGCGCTGCGCAAGCTGACGGCGATTTTGAACAAGAGCGAAACGCTGCTGATTTTCATCAACCAGATCCGCATGAAGATCGGCGTGATGTTCGGCAACCCGGAAACGACGCCGGGCGGCAACGCACTGAAGTTCTACAGCTCGGTGCGTCTGGACATCCGCCGCATCAGCTCGATCAAGGTCGGGCAGGAAGTGATCGGCAACCGCACGCGGGTCAAGGTGGTCAAGAACAAAGTGGCGCCGCCGTTCCGGCAGGCGGAATTCGACATCATCTTCGGGCAGGGCATCAGCCAGGACGGCGAGCTGGTCGATCTGGCGTCGGACCTGGGCATCGTGGAGAAATCGGGCACGTGGTACAGCTACGGCGAGATGCGCATCGGGCAGGGACGCGAGAACGCGAAGAACTTCCTGGCGGCCAATGCCGACGTGGCGGGCGAAGTGCGTGAAAAGGTGATGGCGACGACCGGCCCGGCGCTCGGGGCGGAGGGCGAAAGCACAGAGGATTGAGGCGATGCAACTGGATCTGAATCGTTTGCTGAAGGCGGCCGTGGACAACGGCGCGTCGGACGTGCATCTCAAGCCGGGCAAGGTGCCGGTGTTTCGCATCGACGGCAAGCTGCACGAATTGCAGAAGCATCCGCCGTTGACCGCGCAGGACATGAGCACGGCGGCCAAGACGATCATGGACGAGTGGCAGATCGAGGTGTACAAGAAAAAGCACGAGGTCGATCTGGCCTACAGCGTGCCGGGCATCGGGCGGTTCCGCGTGAACGTGTTCCAGCAGCGCGGCACGATCGCGATCGCCTTCCGCGTGATTCCGTTCAAGGTGCAAAGTTTCGAGGACCTGCATTTGCCGCCGGCGATGCAGAAAATCTGCATGGAACGGCGCGGGATGATCCTGGTCACCGGCGCGACCGGTTCGGGCAAATCGACGACGCTGGCCTCGATGATCGAGTTCATCAATACGCATCGCACGTGCCACATTCTGACCGTCGAGGACCCGATCGAATTTCTGCTGCGCGACAAGATGAGTCTGATCAGCCAGCGGGAGATCGGCTTTGACACGCAGGACTTTTTGGGCGCGTTGCGCTCGGCGTTGCGGCAGGATCCGGACGTGATTCTGGTCGGCGAGATGCGCGACCTGGAGACGATCAACACGGCGCTGATGGCGGCGGAAACCGGCCACCTGATGCTCTCCACGCTGCACACGACCGACGTGATGGAGACGATCAACCGCATCCTGAGTTTCTATCCGGCGCATCAGCAGGCGCAGGTGCGCCAGCAGTTGGCCACGGCGCTCAAGGCGATCGTCTGCCAGCGGTTGATTCCGCGCGCCGACGGTCGCGGCCGCGTGCCGGCGGTGGAAATCATGGTCAACAATTCGCGCGCGGCAGTGGCGATCCGCGACATGAACAAAACGTCGGAGATCCCGACGATCATGAAGCAAAGCTTCACCACCTACGGCATGCAGTCGTTCGACATGAGTCTGCTGGATCTGGTGCGGCAGAACCTGATCAACATCGAGGAAGCGCTGGAACAGGCGACCAACCCGTCGGATCTGGCCATGCGGCTCAAGGGCATTTCCGGCGCCGACGAAGCCGACTACCGCCAGTTCGACGAGGACAAGAAAAAGGGCGGCGGCGGAGGCGGCGACAAAGGCGGCGGGGCCGCGCCGGCGGGCGGCGGCCAGTTCGACGATCTGCTGGAACGCTTTTCGGAGTAGCGGCCGTTGCGTTATCTCAAACCGATTATCAAATCGATGCGCCCGCATCAGTGGGTGAAGAACTTCATGGTCTTCCCCGCGTTGCTGTTCGGCGGCAACGTGTTCGATCCGCTCAGCCAGATCGTGACCTTCGGCGGCTTCGTGGCCTTCTGCCTGATTTCGGGCGCGGTGTATTTGTTCAACGACCTGGCCGACGTGGAACGCGACCGCGTGCATCCGGTCAAGCGGCTGCGGCCGATTCCGGCGGGGCAGTTGCCGGAGGATGTCGCGCGGACGGCGGTGCGGGTGATCGTCGCCCTGGCCTTCGCGCTGGCGCTGGGGCTGAACATCATCTCGCGCAAGGTGGGCCTGGACTTCGCGGGGATTCTGCTGGCCTATCTCGTGCTGCAGATCGCCTATTCGAAGCAACTCAAGCACGTGGTGATTCTGGACGTGATGTGCATCGCGCTGGGCTTCGTGCTGCGCGTGGCGGCGGGCAGCGCGCTGATCAACGTGCCCAACAGCTTCTGGATGATCGCGTGCACGACGCTGCTGGCGCTGTTTTTGGGCTTCGGCAAACGGCGGCACGAGCTGACGCAATTGGCCGACGGCGGCAAGTCGCACCGCAAAATTCTGCAGGAATACTCGACGACCTTCCTGGACCAGATGATCGCGATGGTCACCGCCGCGACGGTCATCGCCTACAGCCTGTACACGATGAGCGAGGAGACAATCGCGACCTTCGCGGACAAGGCGGTGTACCTGCCGCTGACGATCCCCTTCGTGCTGTACGGCATTTTCCGCTACCTGTACCTGGTGCACCAAAAGGAAATCGGCGGCAGCCCGACGCGCGCGCTGCTCAGCGACAAACCGATCCTGATCGATATCGCGTTGTATTTCCTGTGCGTGGTGCTGATTCTGCACTGATTGTTTTACGCTCACCGCGGGAAAATTCCGACCGATGATCGGTGGCACTGATACACGAACAAGCACAGCGAGCGAGTTTATCAGTGTTCAAATATATCACTGATACGCCTCACTCCCGACTTCCGCACGCCCTGTTTTTTATTTTGTAGGTGTTTGAAATTGCACGATGGCGATTTCGATTTGGGATGTCCTGAGAAGAAAATCGGGCGAAGACGAACAATGTTGAAATGATTTTCTGCGCAAGGTCCTCAAGCCCGCAGGGCGCCGGTCAGTAGCGAAGGGCTTTCCTGTCCGACGAAGTTGCGCACCCAGCGGAACGAAGTCGGAAGCCCTGGAATCAGACGAGGCAGATTCAAGCAAACCCCGTAGGGGTGCAGGTGATGCCCGCCTCCGGCGGAACAGCCGATCGTTTTCAACGCATACGCAAGTCGTCGTGGCCGATCTGATGCGAATTATCGAAGATTCCTCCGCCCCTCCGGGGCGTATCGGCTCCAGGTGTCCCAATTCGAAAGTCAGGAAATATATCACCGATAAGCCTCACTGCGTTCGGCGTATCAGTGCCACCCGCCGAACAACCCACAGCACACCTTTGGCTGTCGCCAAAAGTGTGGCACACGAGAAAATGGCGCTCTTTCCGTGTGCCATAGTTTTCGCCGTCAGGCGAAAGCTGTGCTGGTGGACAATCGAAACACTGATAAGCCTCACTGCGTTCGGCGTATCAGTGCCACCGCTTAGTATTTCCTAAAAATTCTGTTGCAAGTTGCGTAGGGCGAGGGTGAATCCGTCCAATAAAAACGGCACGGTGCGTTCGGCGAAGAAACACGAGTCGGCGTGATAGGAACCGGCGGCGTACTCGTCGGCGGTGACCAGGTAGCCGATGTAGTCGTTGGCCGGGGCGACGACCAGGCAGGTCGAGCCGGCGGGGCAAAGCGATTTGATTTGCTCGCCGACGGCGGCGGTCGGTTCGCCGGGCACGGCGAAGAGCACGAGGTCGCCCAGGCGGATCGTTTGCAACACGACGCTTTCGCTGAGCAGGAACGCCTTGCGCAACGGGCCGAACATGCGCGCGCCGTAATAGAAGCGCAGCAGAATCGGCGGGGGGATGCGGCGGGCGCTGAAGCCGCCGACCACGGAAACGCGCATCGCTTGCGCCCGGTCGAGCAGGGCGTCGGCGCGTTGGGCCACGGCGCGGCCGTAGTCGTTCATGCGCTTTTGCTCGTCGGCCGGATCGCCCCAGTGCTGGCGCGGCGAAGCAACGTCGCCGAGCGCGCCGTTGAGCAGCATCGTCGCCCCATGGCGTTCCTGCAATGCGGCGCACATCGCGCCGGGCCATTCGGCGCTGTAGCTCAGGTTGGCGGGCGAGAGGATCGTCGGGTGCGCGGTGTAATGCACCAGCGCGCCGCGCGGGCCGCCGGCGGGATCGGTGACGCGCAGCACGGTCATCGTTTCGTCGGTGGGGAAGGCGTCGGGCTGCGGCGCGTCGTCGGTCCAGCGGCCGTTGTCCATGTCGTAGGCGGGCTCGCGGCGATTGCGGTTGAGGCCGGGCAGCTTCGTTTGCGCGACGAGCAGGCGCGCCGGTTGCAGATCGGCGTAGGCCTGCTCGACGGCGCGCACGATGCCGGCGACGGTCGCGTCGAAACGTTGCTTGTCGTAGTCGCCGAAGTAATGCTCGAGGAGCGAGCGGCGGTCGTAGTTGGAGTAACCCGAATGCGTGTGCGTGGCGGTCAGCAGCAGGTTGTGATCGTTGATGCCCAACGGGCGCAGGCGCGAGACGGCCACGTCGCGTACGTCGGCGGTGACCATGAGCAGATCGACGGCGACGAGGCCGACGAGGTGCCCGGCGCGGTCGCGCACGACCATCGCCCGCGCATGCAGCGGGTCGAGCACGCCGGTCGCCGGCGCGTTTTCGCGTGCGCCGTAGCCGTGCAACTGCCCGGGCGAGGCGGTCGGATCGGGGGTGAGATCGACGGTCGCGAAGCCGATTAAAAAATCCGCCCCCGGCGCGAAACCGGGGGCGGTGGTGGTTGGCTGATTTTCCTGCGCCCCCGCCCAGACGGCGAGAACGACGATCAGGGCGGCGGTCAGGGCGAGGGCCGGACGCCGCCGCATGGGTTTACAGATCCAGTTCGGTCATCAGTTCGTCGACGGTGTACAGTTTCTCGATGATCGTCTGCAGGATCTCGCGGAAGGAATTTCTTTCCGGTTCGTAGCTGGGCTTGCTGATGTCGATTTTGCCTTCGGGGAACCAGGCGTCGAGCAGGTCAATGATGAAGTCCAGCGCGCCGAGGTTGAAGCTTTCCAGCACATCGCGCAGCACTTCGACGTCGAGCAGAGCGCGTTCGAGGTACGCGGCTTCCATGGCGCGGGCGAACTTGGTGATCGCCTTGGCCTGCTGGTAGGTGATCTCGTAGCCGGTTTCGGTGTCGATGCGCAACGTCATGGTCTCGTCGGGATCCCAGATCAGGTTGAAGTTTTCGTCGTTGTAACCGACGGCGCGTCCTTCCTGGCGGTCGGGATCGGAGAACATGTAATCGAACATGTCGGCCAGCGAACCGAAGAAGCGACCGAATTCCTTGCCGCCCTCGAGGATCTGATCGTCGACCCATTCGTCGTCGTAAAGCTGGAAGCCCAGCGGGAAGATCGGGTCGTAAAGCAGAATTTCCGCGAAGCGGATGGTGGCCTGGATGTAATCCTGCGTCGATTCGGGATGGCTGTAGTTGTAGTTGATGTCGAGCGCCGGGAAGTTCACTTCCAGGTTGATCGACGTGGCGTTGAGCAGCAAGGCCATGAAGAAGTGCGACAGGGCGCGCGAAAGGTGCATTTCATTGGGGCCGTAGCGGCCGTCGAGGGCCCAGCTCACCGGCGGATCGACCAGCTCCCAGGCGTAATACTTGAGGCGGTACTGGTAGTCGGGATCCAGCTCGAAGAGCCGGTCGGTGTACTTGATGGTCAGCGGCGGAATGAAAATGCCGATCTCGCGGAAAAGCACCTGCAAACCGACGGTGATGTGCTCGAAGGCGGTGCGGTCGTAGCCGTTGCACTCGCCGACTTTGTAGTTCTGGCTGTGGCGCACGACGTAGGCCCAGGGGCAATGGTCGATGCAGCCCTGAACGTCGAAGGTCGCCGGGGGATTGATCAGACCGCACTTGTCGAGGTCTTCGCAGATGGCCACGCAACGATCGTGCGGGGTGGGGGTGACCCACTCGAAGGAATCGTAGCGGACCGTTTCGCAGTCCTTGTGGTCCAGCACTTTCTGGAACATGTCGGGCTGCAGGCCCCAGGGGCAATCCTTGACGCAGTTTTCCTCGTCGGTCCAGGCCATGTCGTAGAAGTCGCAATGGTCGAGCCATTCGCAGGCGATGCGGCATTCGGCGATGGACGGGTTGGCCAGCTCGGCGCCGAACATCAGGTCGATGATGCCGTTGATGAACGCGAACACGCGCAGGTCCAGCGAAAGGACGGTGCCATACAGTCCTTCGATGTGGTTGGGGTCGATTTCGATGACCTGGCGGAAATAGTTATAGGCCTTGGAGCCGTCGTTCTGTTCGAGCTGTTCCCTGCCTTTGCGCAGCAACCAGGCGACGTCCTTTTCTTCGGGACCCTCACCCATGCAGCCGATCAGAACGGGGGTCAGCAACGCGAGAATGATGAGCAGTGAAATCATGCGCCGCGGCATATCGTCGTCCTCCTAATTAGGCAGCCGGTAACGGGCCGGAGGGTTGATCGGAATGAAGAAACCGACGCCGACCGAATACATGTCGCGGTAGACCAATTGGTTGCGACCGTCGGTGACGTACTCGAAGCGGACCTGCGCCAACGCGGGCAAGTACAGCGGCGTCAGGGGCAGGCCGGCGGCGAAGATCAACTTGCCGTCGTCGCCGGTGCCGACCAGGCCGATTTCATCGATCATCTTTTTGAAGCCCGGGCTGTTGGATTCGTATTCGCCTTCGAAGCCCCAGCCGTGGCGGTAGGTCACCGAAAGCAGGCTGATGCCGATGCCGCCGCTGACGGCCACCCAGGGCGGCGGGGTGTAATAGTAGTAATCGTCGAGGTCGGACAGATCGGGGAAGAAGTCCAGGTCCAGGCCCTGCGCCTGCAGGTAGTCCCAGGCGTCCTGATCGGGTTTGAGGAACTTGGGACTCTTGCGCTTGGACTGGAAGTAGTAAGCGCCTTCCGCCCCGACGGTGAAGGTGATGAACTTGGCCGGTTCGGGCGGACGGAAGTCGAACACCTTGTTGAGCGCGATGCCCCACGAGGCGTTGCCGGCATCGATGTCGGGGCCCAGACCGAAGGTCATGTTCTCGTTCGGATCGGCCACTTGCGCCGTGGGTAGAATCAGGCTGCCGGTCAGGCCGCCGGAGTACCAGGAATTGCGGAAATAATTCCAGGTGAGGAAGGCGGTGGTGTCGCCCCATTTGACCGGTTCGGAGTCGTAGCGCATCTTGGGCGTCGGCCGGCCCAACAGGTTGAGCATGGTGAAGAACTCTTCGCGGGTGGCGATGCCCAGGCGCTCGGAGGAACCGGGGGTGAACTTGGCGTCGAGGCGGACGTGCAACTCGAGCCAGGTGGCGCTGACGCCGGCCATCAGGCGGTCGGTGATGCCGTAGGTGATCGCGGCCATGTAGCCGCCGCCCTGACCGCGGATGCCGAAGTCGAACTTGAAGAAGTACGGCTCATCCTTGACCTTGAAGGGATCGTCGATTTTCAGGATCGGCACGATGTCGATGAGCTTGCGGTGATTGTCGTACCGCTTGTAGGCGCGCATCGTGCCCCAACCGACGAGGGCGACCGCGAAGCCCTGAGGCACCGTGGTCGAAGAACCCCACATGTCCATTTCCAGCAGGGTGTTCTGCGCGTGCTCGATCCAGCGACCGTAATCGCCGAGGAAGTGTTCTTCCTTCGTTTCCGGCATGACGATGTCGGTTCCCGGTTGTTCGGCGGCATCGGGCGGATCGACCGATTCGCCTTCGCCGTCGTCATCGGCGGCCAACGCCATGGCGGGAAGTACGAAGAAGACAGCGAGCAAGGCCAGAGAGAAAACCAATACCGCTTTGCATTGACGGCCGTGCACCAGCCGCCGGGCTTGGATGATCATAGTTTGTCCTGTCTCCGCAAAATTTGCCCCGAAAATCGAAATGTAAATCCGTAAAAGTAAATCATTTACTTAATGAGCGGTCAAGGAAGGAATTGAATAAAAGCTCGATTTTTTCCGAGCCTTGACCGAGACGTTCAACCTGCTATGCTGCGCACCCTTCGAGCGAGGAAACGATGACTGATATTGCCGAAATGATCCTGCAGAATCTCAACGACGCGCAGCGTGAAGCGGTGACCGCCCCGGACGGTCCGTTGCTGGTTTTCGCCGGCGCCGGCTCGGGCAAAACGCGCGTGCTGACCCGGCGCATCGCCTATCTGCTGGCGGTGCGCGACGTGCGGCCCAGCGAGATTCTGGCCGTCACTTTCACCAACAAAGCGGCGAGCGTGATGCTCGATCGCGTCGAGCAGCTCGTGGGGCGGCACGCGGCGGGAATGTGGATCCACACGTTCCACGGTGCGTGTGTGCGCCTGCTGCGCTCCCACGCCGAGCTGGTCGGACGCAAGCCGGGCTTTTCGATTTACGACGACGCCGATCAACAGACGCTGATCAAAGAGCTGCTGCCCAAGTGTGACATCGACAACGAGCAACTGACCCCGCGGCAGGTGGCCTCGTTGATGGACCAGGCGAAGAACGAGGCGGTCGATCCGGCGGAGATGGCCGCACACGTGCCGCCGCCGTTGCGCGAAAAATTCCTCAACCTGATGCAGCAGTACAAGCTGCGGGTGCGACGCAACAACGCCTTCGATTTCGGCGACCTGATCGTCGAGACGATCCGGCTGCTCAAGGAGCAACCGCACATCCGCGAGCAGTACAACCGGCGCTTCAAGTACATTCTGGTCGACGAGTTCCAGGACACCAACCGCGCGCAGGACATCCTGCTGAACCTGCTGCTGGGCGAGCACAAAAACCTGATGGTGGTGGGCGACGACGATCAATCGATCTATCGCTGGCGCGGCGCGCGCATCCAGAACATTCTGGACTTCGAGGAGACGTTCCCCGAGGCGAAGGTGATCGTTCTGGGCACGAATTATCGCAGCACGGGGAACATCCTGCGCACGGCCGACGCGGTGATCAAACAGAACGTCGGACGCAAGGCGAAGAAGCTGGACACGCCCAACCCGCCGGGCGAGAAGATCGTGCGCTACAACGCCGACGACGAGTACGACGAGGCGCGCTACGTGGCGCGTACGCTGGTCGAGCTGCGCACACGCGAGGGGCTGCGGCCGGGCGAGATCGCCGTGTTCTACCGCACCAACGCGCAAAGCCGGATCATCGAAGAAAAGCTGCTCGAATGGGGGTTGCCCTACAAGGTGATCGGCGGGCTGCGTTTTTACGACCGCAAGGAAATCAAGGACGCGCTGGCGTACCTGCGGCTGCTGATCAACCCGGCCGACAACGTGGCGTTCGCGCGGGTGATCAACGTGCCGGCGCGGGGCATCGGCGGCAAGACGTTGGAGCGGATTTTCGCGGCGGCGAACCGGCGGGGCGTCGACCCGATCGCCGCTTGCCGCGAGTCGGGCGCGAGCGACAGCGAGTTCACCGGCGTGATGCGCGAGCGGCTCAAGTCGTTCGCCGAGATGATCGACGACCTGACCGTCTACGCGCGCGAGCATCGGCCGTCGGACATCGCCGGACGCATGTTGCAGGATTCGGGCTACCTGGAGATGCTGCAGGCCAGCGAGAAGATCGAGGATAAAACGCGGCTGGAGAACATCGGCGAACTGCTCAAGTCGATGGAGGAGTTCGAGAAGGACGCCGAGGACGAGGCGACGCTGGAGTTTTTCCTGGAGCGCGTCAGCCTGCTGTCGGACCCCGACCTGTACGACGAAGGCGCCAACGCGGTGAGCCTGATGACGCTGCACGCGGCCAAGGGGCTGGAGTTTCGCGCGGTGTTCATGGTCGGTCTCGAAGAAGGTTTGCTGCCGCACAGCCGCAGCCTGGAGAGCCAGGCGGAGTTCGAGGAAGAGCGGCGGCTGTGCTACGTGGGCATCACGCGGGCCAAGCGTTATTTGTATATCACGATGGCGGCCATGCGCCGCTCGTACGGCGGCGTGCCGATGCCGACGCGCACCTCGCCCTTCTGGCGCGATCTGCCGGCCGAGCTGGTCGAGGACATCGGCCCGGCGCGCAAGGTGGCGCCGACGATGGCGGCCGATCAATCGAAGGTCATCCGCCGCCGCGGGGAACAGACCTCGATGCTGTATTCCGATCCGCCGCCGCAACCCAGGGCGACGCGGCCGGCCCGCAACGTGTCGCGCGAGCCGGAGTATGATTATTCGGATAGCCAGGATCCCGCCGATCACAACCGGCCGCTGGAACTGCTGTGCCGGGTCAAGCATCCGCAGTTCGGCTACGGCACGGTGACCAACCTGTCGGGCTCGGGCAAGATGGCGCGGGTGACGGTGCGCTTCGACCGCGTGGGGGTCAAGACGCTGGTGATCATGTACGCGAACCTCTCCTATGCCGGTCCGCCGCCGCGCCGCTGATGCGGCTTATTGGAACGTGAAGGCGTAGAGCACGTAGAAAATCGCGCTGATGCCGAAGAGCACCCAGGCGCCGCTTTTTACTTCCCTGATGCGTCCGCCGATCAGCTTGGTGATCGGGTAGAAGACGAACCCCGCCGTGATGCCGATGCCCAGGTTGTAAGTGAAGATCATCAGCACGATGGTCATGAAGGCCGGGAACAGTTCGGTCATGTCCTCGAAATCGATTTCCTTGACCGCGCCGATCATCAAAATGCCCACGACGATCAACGCCGGGCCGTAGGCGCACTGCGGCACGATCGTCAGCAGCGGCGCGAACAACAACGCCAGCGCAAACAAAATGGCGGTGACCACCGAGGTCAAACCGGTGCGGCCGCCCTCCTCGATGCCCGCAGCCGATTCGATGTACGAACCGGTGGTCGACGTGCCGGCCAGCGCGCCGGCGACCGTGGCGATGGCGTCGGCCATCATCGGCTTGTGGATGTCGGGCAGGTTGCCTTCCTCGTCCAGGAAGCCCGCGCGGGCGCTGACGCCGATCAACGTGCCCATCGTGTCGACGAAGTCCATGAGGAAGACGGTGAGCAACACGGGAATGAAGCTAAGCTTGAGCGCGCCGAGCACGTCGAGCTGGAAGGCGATCTCCTTGATGCCCTTGATGTCGGCCCAGCCGGAGAACACGCGGTCGGGCAACGCCACGCCGGGGATTTCCAGTCCGAAGGCCTTGAGGATCAACGAGAGCGCGGTGATGCCGATGATGCTGATGAGAATCGCACCGCGCACGTTGAGGATCATCAGCCCGACCATCGAGACCAGGCACAGCAGCGACAGCAGCACGCTGGGATTGAGCAGCGAGCCCATCTGCACCGGCGGCGGTGGTGAGGCGCCGAAGAACGAGCCCTGCAGGATGCCGATTTTCACGTCGGCGGCCATGCCGGGATTATTCAAAATATTTAGGATGCCGGGCAGCGAGACGATCTGGGTGTCAACCAGGCCGATGAAGGCCAGGAACATGCCGATGCCCACGACGAAGGCGTACTTGAGGTTGCGCGGCACGGCCTCGGCCAACCAGCCGCGCAGGCGCAGCGCGGTGATGATCACGAAGAGCACGCCGCCGATGAACACCGCGCCCAGGGCGGTCTGCCAGGATGCGCCCAACAGCGCCGGGCTGCAGACGGTAAAGGCGATGAACGCGTTTTCGCCCATGTACGGCGCGATGGCGATCGGCCGTTTGGCGTACAGGCCCATGAGCAACGTGCCGATCACCGCGGCGATGATCGTGGCGACGGTGCTGGGCCCGCGCGGAATGCCGGCGGCGGCGAGGATGGCCGGGTTGACGACGATGATGTAAGCCATGGTGAGAAAGGTGGTTACGCCCGCCCGAATTTCCGTGGTCAGGGTGGTTCCATATCGGTCAAACTCGAAATATCGCGCCAACATCGCGCACCCCCTTGGATATTTGAATTTGCATTGAGTCAGCGTAAAGCCAGATAGTTTTCTACCAAATATACGAGCCGATGGCCATGGCCATCGTCGGAAAAAGCGACGCCCACGCCCAGGCGGTCGACTTGGGGGTCGGTGACGTTGAGACGGTGGGCGGGCGATTCCATCAGGCTGGCGTGGCCGGCGAGGGCCGATTGGTTGAGGGCGACGTTCTCGGTAACGCGCTGCCACTTGATGCCCGCGGCGTTGACGCGGTCGACGACCATACCGGTGGTCGGGCTGCGGTGGGCGGCGTAGCCGAGTTCTTTCATTTCGTCGGCGTGACCCTGGGCGACCTTCTCCAACGCCTTGTCGCGCACGAGGGGCGCCAGCCCGAGCGCCTGGCGTTCGCGGTTGATTTGGTTGAAGACCAGCGTGCGCGCGGTGGCGGGGGAATCGGCCGTGGGCCAATTGTCGCGGCGCGTTTCGGGCTCGAAGTCGCCGACGTTCACCGGCATGAGCGCGACGATCTCCGGGCCGGCCGAGCCGACGCCGCTGACTTCCAGACGGTACACGCCCGGGCCGTCGTTGAACATGATCCGGTTGGAGAAGCGGCCGTCGGGCGCGAGGTTGAACGGCAGTTCGTACACCTGGCCCTTGGGCGTGCCGATGTAAATATTCGGATCGCGCAGCCCGCCGACCAGGCGGCCGCTCAGCGGCAGGCGGTGACTGGTTTCGGCCTGCTTGGGGAAGGGATCGAGCTCGACCGGCCGGCGCGAAAAGAGCAGGGCGATGTGGTACAGCGGCGGGAACTTGCCGCGCACGACGCTGACGCCGTAATGGGTGTACAGGCCCGAGGCGAGGTCCTGGTGCAGGCTTTCGCCGACGTCCTTTTCCATTGAGGAGAGCAGGAAGGTCGACACCAGTTGCGTGCGCACGGCGCTGTCGGAAACGCCGAAGCGGACCATTTCATCCTGCACGTCGGCGTTGGACAGTTCGCCGATCAGCCCGGAGCCTTGCGACTCCAGCCACCAGGCGAGGCTGCGGCAGGTGAGGGTCAATCCCGCGTCCAGCTCCGGCGGCTCGCGGCCGGCGGCGCGCGCCCACCCGGCGACCGTTTCGATCAAGCGCAGTTCGTTGGCGACGAGGGGAAAATCGACGTCCGGCCGGTTGTAGGTGTCCACCTCGTCCGGGTACGGCGGCGAGGCCGAGCATGCGGCAAGCAGCAACAGCAGCGGCAAGAGCCGGACAAACGGTCGGGACATGCGCGGTTTTCTTTCGTCGAAATTTTCGGTTCAGTTGTCGACGGGCTGGTGCAGCGAGGAGCGAATCCACTCCAGGTCTTCCTCGCGCAGTTCCGGAATCGCCTCCGGTCCCAGCTCGGCGAGGATTTCCTCGACGCGTTGCAGCTCTTCGCGCGCCCGTTCGGGTTGGCCCATTTTAGCGAGCAATTGGGCGAGATTGAAGCGGGCCAGATGATATTCGGGATCCAGCGCCAGGGCTTTTTGGTAGCTGACGAGCGCTTCTTGAAAATTTTTCATACTCTCGGCCATGAGCACGGCGCGGTTGTTCCAGATCGAGGGATCCGCATCGTCGAGGGAAAGGGCGATTTCGTATTCGGCGAGCGCTTCCTGCGGGCGGCCGATCATGTCCAGCGCGTGGGCCATGCCGCTGTGGGCGCGCACGAGCGCGCGGTCGATGTGGGCGGCGCGGCGGAAAGCACGCAGGCTGTCGCGGTAGCGGCCCATGTCGAGCAGCACGTTGCCCAGGTCCTGCCACTTGAGCGGGTCGAGTTCGTCGAGGCGCAGCGCGGTGCGGTATTCGGCTTCGGCTTCCTTGAGGCTGCCGAGACGGTGCAGCGCGTCGGCCTTGCCGCAATGCGGATGATCCCACTCGGGATCGAGTTCGATGGCGTTGTCGAAAGATTCGATCGCCTCTTCGTAGCGGTTCAGGCCCAGCAGCGCCATGCCCTGGCCGCCGTAGGCCCAGGCGTATTCGGGGTCGATGGCCAGCGCGCGGTCGAACAGTTCGAGGCCCGATTCGTACTGGTGTTTGGTGACCAGAATCTGCGCCTTGCCGGTCAGCGCCCAGGGATCGTTGCGGTCGCTGCGCAGCGCGCGTTCGTACCACAGGCGCGCTTCGTCGTCGCGGTACATGAAGAACAGCACATCGCCGATGTTCTTGAGGGTCACCGGGCGGTTGGGCTCCAGGCGCTGCGATTTCATCAGCGCCTCGAAGGCCTCTTCGTATTCGCCCATGTTCTTGTAGACGACGCCGAGGTTGTTCCACAAATCGGGATTGTCGGGCTCGTTGGACAAGGCTTCGCGCAGCACCTGCAAGGCGCGGTCCTGCTCACCGAGGAAGTCGAGAATCTCGGCCTTTTCCAGCAGCAGATCGGTGCTGGGGCCGAATTCGCGGAGTTCCTCCTCGATTTCCTCCAGGTCTTGCAGATAAAGTCGACGCAGTTCCGGGTCCATTTGTTTTTTCACCTCGTGCGGTGCACGACATAACCTCATTTCCGGCGCGCCGTCAAGGGCGGTTTCGACCGGATCCGGCGGCGATTTTCACCCCGGGATGAAATAAGGAATCCAGCGCCAGCGCGTGCGTCAGCGGGGTGCGAAATCTTTGTTCATTAAAGGGTTGCTCCTTCCGGATGGCAACGGTTGAATTGATGGGAACTCGGTTTCTCGCGCCTGCCTTCGGTTATCTTCTTCCCACGAGGAGATGGGATAGTTTTAGGAATGAGACATTATGAGATAAGATGAGACGGATATCGTGAGGGCTCGCATCACATCGAGATCTTTTTCCTTAATAAATCAACAAGTAATGGCCTTTAGGACGGTAGTTTTCCTGAAAATGCGGTTCATTTTGTGGGATAGCGTTTAAAATATCGGCAAAAGCACTTTTATTATAGGCGCTAATGTTTGCTGTAGACTAACGTATGCATCGTACATAGCCCTTATAATGGCCAGAGGCCTGGAGAATGTCTGCGGTGCTAAAACTTGCGTTCCAACCGAGTATATCGGATTCCTGAACCGGTGTTTTCGACCAATACCAGTCAATTTCGCCACTCATTTCATCAGGCCAGTAAGCGCCGCCTTGAGCGGGGCCGGCAAGGAATTCGCAGCCGCTGCATGATTGGTTCCAGCATTCCAGGTTTGCGCAGTTGTCCGTCACCCCGCATTCGCCGCTCAATTCTGTCGCTTCGCAACCGCGAATTAAGGATCGCAATTCGCTGATTGTCGGTAGGCGCCAATTTTCATGGCCGTCGAAGATCAGGTTTTCGCAGTATTGCTTGGCTTCTTCCCAGGTTCTGGTTTCGTTTGACGGCGGGTTTTGCCAGATCGGATCGCCAGTATCGTCGTCATCGGTTGTGTCGTCGTCATCGGTTGTGTCGTCGTCATCGTTCGTGTCGTCGTCATCGTTCGTGTCGAAGTCACCGGTTGTGTCATCATCGTCGGTCGTTTGCCTTGAGCGTGTCGAAGTTTCATCGTCGCCGTTACAAGTAAGAAAGGAAAAGATAAATACGATAAGAAGAGAAGAAATGATAAGTTTATAAGCCATAATAAACCTTCCGATATTGGTTGCCGGTGAATTGTAGGATATTAGATAACATGAGGCAAGTACGTGAGAGAATTAGATTTATTGTAAGTGGATAGCGCCCTGACCGGGGATTGACATGTTCTTCAAGCCTTTCTCTGCAAAAGAAGTTATTCTGGAAAACAAGCCTCAGGAGCCGAAAACTTTTGGGACAAGCAATGAGAGTATGGGTTTTTTCTCCCGCTGCTTGCGCGCCGGGTAATCGTTCTGCTGTCTTGAATATCCCTCTATGATTGGTAAGATCGAAGCATCAACCACATGCAATCCACCACCACGAAGATCCCCGGCGGGGGAGCCAGGAGGGAGGATGGAACTGGGCGATCTGGTGCGCACGGCGCGGCAAATCCGTCGCGACATCGTGACGATGATCCACGCCGCCGGTTCGGGTCATCCGGGCGGCAGTCTGTCGAGCGCGGATTTCGTCACCGCGCTGTATTTCCACAAATTGCGGCATCGGCCGGAGGACCCGTGCTGGGAAGAACGCGATCGCGTGATCTTCTCGAAGGGACACGTGGCGCCGGTGCTGTACGCGGCGCTGGCGCGCAGCGGTTATTTTCCCGTTGAGGATCTCGACGGCCTGCGGCGGCTGGGTTCGCACCTGCAGGGGCACCCGTGCACGTGCACGCCGGGGGTGGAGGTCGGCACGGGGAGCCTGGGGCAAGGGCTGTCGGTGGCGGTGGGCATGGCGATGGCCGCGAAGCTCGACGGGAAGCCGAGCCTGTTTTACTGCGTCAACGGCGACGGCGAGCTGCAGGAAGGGCAGATCTGGGAGGCGCTGATGGCGGCGGGTCATTACCGGCTGGACAACCTGCTGACTTTCATCGACTACAACAACCTGCAGATCGACGGCGAGGTGGAGAAGGTGATGGGCATCGCGCCGCTGGCCGACAAACTGCGCGCGTTCCGCTGGGAGGTGGTCGGCGTGGACGGCCACGACATGGCGGCGCTGGTCGCGGCGCTGGACGCGTTTCCGCGCAACGACGGCAAGCCGACGGCGATCATCGGGCGGACGGTCAAAGGCAAGGGCGTTTCGTTCATGGAGAACATCCCCGGCTGGCACGGCAAGGCCCCCAACGACGAGCAGTACGCGCAGGCGATGCGCGAGCTGGCCGATCCGGAGGTGTGAGCGATGGTGCAGACATACGGCAAGAAGCCCACGCGCATGGGCTACGGCGACGGGCTGCTCAAACTGGGCGAGACCGATCCGCGGGTGGTGGTGTTCGACGCCGACCTGGCCAAGTCGACGACCACCGACTGGTTCGCGGAAAAATATGCGGAACGGTTTTTCGACGCGGGCATCGCCGAGCAGAACATGCTGGGCATGGCGGCGGGCATGAGCCTGTTGGGCAAGGTGCCGTTCGTGTCGACCTACGGGGTGTTCGTCGCCGGGCGCGCGTGGGATCAGATCCGCACGACGATCTGCTACTCGAAACTGAACGTGAAGATCGGCGGCATGCACGGCGGGGTGTCGGTCGGGCCCGACGGCGCGACGCACCAGGCGCTGGAGGAAATCACCATCATGCGCGTGCTGCCGAACATGACCGTGCTCTCGCCCTGTGATTATCACGAATCGTACAAGGCGACGCTGGCGGCGGCGGAAATCGCCGGGCCGGTGTATTTGCGCTTCGGGCGCGAGGCCGTGCCGATCATCAGCACGCCGGAAACGCCGTTCGAGTTCGGCAAGGCGGCGCGGTGGCGCGAGGGAAAGGACGTCGCGCTGATCGCCACCGGGCACATGGTGTATCACGCGCTGGCGGCGGCCGAAGCGCTGGCCGGCGAGGGCGTGAGCGCGCTGGTGCTCAACGTGCATACGATCAAGCCGCTGGACGAAGAGGCGGTGCTGGCCGCCGCGGCGCAGTGCGGGTGCGCGGTGACCTGCGAGGAACATCAGACGACCGGCGGCTTCGGCGGCGCGATCGCCGAACTGCTGGCGAAGCGGCGGCCGACGCCGCTGCGGTTCATCGGCGTGCAGGATCGCTTTGGGGAATCCGGCCAACCGGACGAACTGTTCGAGGAATTCGGCTTGAGCGCGAAGTTCATCGTCGACGCCGCGCGGGAGGTTATGCAGGCGGCGAAGAAATGATACTATAAAAATAATCATCACGATCTGTAACGCCTGGCAAATTGTGGGAGGGTCAAAATGCTGTTGGCGCAACGGATGAGCCGTCTGGGCACCGAGACGGCGTTCGAGATGCTGGCCAAGGCCCGCGCGCTCGAGGCGCAGGGTCGATCGATCGTTCACCTGGAAATCGGCGAGCCCGATTTCGACACCCCGACGCACATTCGCGAGGCCGCCAAGCGCGCGCTGGACGAGGGGTTTACGCACTATGGCCCGGCGGCGGGGCTGCCGGAGTTGCGCAAGATGATTGCGGAGAAGTCCGGCGCGCTGCGGGGCATCGAGCTGGCGCCGGAGATGGTCGTGGTGACGCCGGGGGCCAAGCCGATCATGTTTTTCGTCATCCTGGCGACGGCGGGCGAAGACGACGAGGTGATCTATCCGAATCCGGGGTTCCCGATTTACGAAAGCGTGATCAACTTCGTCGGCGCCAAGCCGGTGCCGCTGCCGTTGCGCGAGGAGAAAGGATTTTCCTTCGATCCGGAGGAGCTGGTCGAGCTGATCACGCCGCGCACGAAGTTGATCATCCTCAACAGTCCGCAGAATCCGACCGGCGGCGCGCTGAGCAAGCACGACCTGGAAGTCGTGGCCGAGGCCGCCAAGCGTCACGGCGTGTGGGTGCTGGCCGACGAAGTGTACAACGCGATGCAGTACGAGGGGACGTTCCAGTCGATCGCGGCGCTCCCGGGCATGCGCGAGCAGACGATCATCCTCGACGGCTTTTCGAAAACCTATGCGATGACCGGCTGGCGGCTGGGGTACGGCATCATGCCGCCGCGGCTGGCCGAGCACATCACGCGGTTGGCGATCAACTGCAACTCGTGCACCTCGACCTTCAGCCAACGCGCGTGCCTGGCGGCGCTGGACGGGCCGCACGACGAGGTCAAGGCGATGGTCGCGGCGTTCCGCGAGCGGCGCGACGTGATCGTGGCGGGGCTCAACGAGATCGAGGGCGTGAGTTGCCTGAAGCCCAAGGGCGCGTTTTACGTGTTCCCGAACATCAAGGGCACGGGCAAATCCAGCGCGTGGCTGGAGAGCTACCTGCTCAACGAAGCGGGCGTGGCCTGTCTGTCGGGCACGGCGTTCGGCAAGTTCGGCGAAGGATATTTGCGCCTGTCGTACGCGGCGAGTCTGGAGAAAATCAAACAGGCGCTGGCGAACATCGACGAAGCGCTGCGCAAGCTCTAGCGCGTCAGTAGGCGCGTTCGACGATAAAGCGGGCCAGGGCGCGCAGCGAATCGGCGCGATCGTCGAAGTCGGCGATGGCGTCGAGCGCGGCGGCGAGCAACTCGGCGAGGAACTTTTTCGAGCCGTCGATGCCCAGGCGGTCGACGTAGGTCGTTTTGCCCTGCGCCTTGTCCGAGCCCACCGGCTTGCCGAGTTTATCCTGATCGGCGACCACATCGAGCACATCGTCGGCCACCTGGAAGGCGAGGCCGATTTTTTCCCCGAAAACGGTAAGTTTGGCGAGCGCGGCTTCGTCGGCGCGCGCGACCAGAGCGCCGTTGCGCACGGCGCAGATGAGCAGTTGCGCGGTCTTGGCGTATTCCATCAACTCGAGGTCGGCCACGCTGGCGTCGCCGCGTTCGGTGAGGATCATGTCGAGACTCTGCCCGCCCATGGTGCCGGTCCAGCCGATGGCGCGGCTGGTTTCGGCGACGATGCGCGCGGCGATCGCCGGATCGATTTTCCCGTCGACGGCCTGCTGGGTCATGATTTCGTAAGCCCAGGTGAGCAGGCCGCAACCGGCGAGCAGGGCCTGCGCTTCGCCGTAGATCATGTGGTTGCTGGGTTTGCCGCGCCGCAGGGCGTCGTTGTCCATGGCGGGCAGATCGTCGTGGATGAGCGTGTAGGTGTGAATCATCTCCAGCGTACAGCCGTAGGTGAGGGCGAGATTCTCGTCGCCGCCGCAGGCCGTGCAGGCGGCCACGCACAACGTCGGGCGGATGCGCTTGCCGCCGGCGAACAGCGAGTAGGCCATCGCTTCCTTGACCAGGGCGAAGGGGCCGGGATCGGCGTCGGTCAGTTCATGAAGACGTCGCTCGGCGGCATGGGCGCCGGCGTCGATGTATTGCTTGATGTCCAAAGTCGTTATCCTGTCATTGAGTGTCGTCGTCGCCGGTCTCTTCGATGACCACCTGGAACATGTCGGTTTCAAAGGCCTTGACGCAGCCCTCGGTGTGCTCGGCGAAGACTTTGAAGTAAAGACTGCAGGTGCCCGATTCGCAGACCTCGTCGCCGGTGAAGGTGCGCAGGTAGCGGTAATGATCGGCTTCGGTGCGCACCAGGTCGAACACCTCGCCGGTCGGCTGGCCGTTGGAGGCGTAGAGCCGGGCGTAAACGCGTTCGACTTTTTTGTTGACCGACTTGGTTTTGAGGCGCACGTACAGTTCGTACACGCTGTCGCCGTCGCCGACTTCCGGGTACACCTGGTAATCGGCGAACGAGGGACAATCCTCGTCGTCGTCGTCATCGTCGCCGCAGGCCCAGAGCGCCGCACTGAGCGCCAGAGCCAGCAAGAGAAACAGGAACACGTTGGTTGCCTTCACGCCTTTTCTCCCGTGATCGTTCATCGGATCATCGTAGGAAGGCCCGCGCCGCCGGTCAACCCTTGGCCAGCCAGTCGGCGATGTGCGGGTGCACTTCGCGGTCGACGTCTTTGCCGACGAGGATGGTCATATGACCGTATTCGTCGTCCTGGCCGAATTCTTCGCCCAGCGGCACCCATTTTTTATCGTCGGCGCCGATGCGTTCGTAGGCTTCGTAGACCGGGCCGAAGCCGACGGTGGCGTCCTTGTGCCCGCACATCACCAGCGTGGGCGTGGTGATTTCGCTCATCGACTCGGTCAGGTCGCGGCCGTCGTCGCCAAGCAGATGGCCGTGCTCGACGCAGCGGGCGAGGTCGACCAGCAGCGACATGGGCGTCTGGTCCTGGCAGTTGGCGGCCGACAGCGTGTAGTCGCCGGGTCGTAGGTTGATGTTGCCGCTGACCAGTTGCAGCGGGCGGAACCATTCGAACATCGGCGCGACGCACTGGGTCAGCTTGCGCAGCGGAATGCCGGGGATGACGTACTTGAGCGGCGTCAGTTTGTGCGCCGGGCGCATGTGCTTGAGGTTCGCCGGACTGGCGAGAATCACACAGCGGGCGATTTTCTCGGCCACGGGCATCTGCAGGAAGCAGTAGGCGATCATGCCGCCCATGCTGTGACCGACGTAATGGATTTTCTTCGCCCCGGTCAGCTCGCAGACTTTGTCGACCGCGGCGGGAATGTCGAAGTTGTAGTGATCCGAGAGGATCCAGCGCAACGGGTGACGGCGGCAGGGACCGCCCTTTTCACTAAAGCCCGCGCCGCGCAGATCCAGCAGGAAGGTCGGGTGCCCCTGCGCGGCGAGCAGGCGCGCGATGCTGGTGCGCTCGGTGAGATCGTAGCTGTGATGGTTGCCCGACAGGCCGTGGCAACACAGCACGGGGCGTTTCTTTTTCGCGCCTTTGATCGGCGCGTAGTAGTGCAGCGCGAGCTTCCAGCCGTCACGGGTCTGGACGAAATGCACGGCGTCGGGCCGGCGGTCGCTGGCGTAGAGGTTGCCGAAAAGCGTGGCCAGCACAACGATCAAAGCGACGAGGAATATTAAAAAATAGACAACAATCGACAGGCACATGGAAACGATCTCCGCATAAATGAGAGGACTATTCGATCGCGCCCAGGTTTTCGTCTTCCTCGGTGTAGAGCCGGCTGAGCGTGTGGCTGCCGGAATTGGCGACGAAAACCAGGTCTTCGCTCAATTCGAAATAATACGGAGCCACCGCGACGCCGGTGGGCACCAGACCGACGCGGATCGGCGCGACGCCCACGCGAGTGCGGAACTTGAAATGGTCGTCGTCGGATTCGCGCAGCTCGCCGCGCCGGATGCGGAAGGACACGTGGCCGTAGTCGGATTCGTAACGCTGGTCGCTGTAGGCCAGGTTGTATTGCAGGCCACTGCGCGTTCCTTCGACCTGCCAGGCGTTGAGGTCTTCTTTGAAGGTCAGCTCCCACTCTTCATCGCGGGTGACGCAGTCGGTGGTTTCGATATCCTCGAGGGTCGGGTTGCTGCGCCGGCCTTCGTCGTAGAAGTACGGACGATCGGCGGCCGATCCGCAGGCGCGACGCTGCTCGACGAAGAAGTAGTACACATACCCGTCGTCGCTGCTGATGAAGCCCGTCTTGCCGTCGGTGGACAGGGCCATGCCGTTGATGGCGAGCGGGAAGGAGATTTCGTCTTCGGTCAGCGCCCAGCGGGCGGTTTCGACGACCTGCAGGCGCGGCGGATCGTTGTTGAGCACGAAGAGAGTCGAACCGTCGAGCGTCTCGACCAGGCGCGTGGGCCAGCCGCCGAGGTCGACGGTCTCGCCGGTCAGTTCGCGCGCGGCGGCGTCGACGATCAGCAGGTTGGCGTCGACGTCGAGCACGTACACGGTTTCGCCGTCTTGGCTGACTTCGATGTTGACCGGCTCGGCGGGCAGCTCGACCGCGTCGACCAGTGCCTGGCGCTGATGATCCCACACGAGCAGGCGATCGTTGTCGCGGTCGGTGAACCACACCTCGTGGCGCGATTCCCAAGCGGGCGGCACGACGGTGGCGTAAGTCTCGGGCGCGTAGGCGACCGGCACGATGGCCACGCGGGCATCGCGCAGGACGAGGTCGGTAACGGTTACCGGCCAGGGATCGTAAAGCCCGACGAGGCGCACGGCGTCGGTGCGGGCGTCGGTGACGTAGAGACGGTCGCCGTCGGGCGTGACGGCGATATCGATGGGCGCTTCACCGAGCCAGATCGCTTTTTCGTTGTAGCGATCGGAGGTGTAGGATTTGACGATATCAAAGCCGATGCTTTCCATGACGGTCATGTTGGCGCCGGCGGTGTTGACGGTGTAGACCAGCGGGCCGGTTTCCTGCAGCACGTTGGGCTCGACGGCCATTTCGGTGGGGCCGTAGAAATGGCGCACCGTGTCGCCGGCATCGTAACCGCCGCCGCCGCAACCGACGGCCAGGGCGAGGATCAGAAACAGTATGGTCGTCCGGATTTTCATGGGATCGCCCAGATGACCTCCTTGGCCCGCACGTCGAGCAACGTGAGGTTGTGGCTGTTGAAGTTGACCGTCAGCGCGTAGTAGTGATCCGGCTCGACCGGATCGGCGAACATGGCGATGTCGTTGGGACCCGCGCCCGTGCGCATGACGCCCAGCAGGTCGCCGTTGTCGGTGTCGTAGGCGAAGACGGTGTTGCTGACGAAGTTGGCCACCCAGACCTCGCTGCCGTCGGGCGTGACCGCGACCGCCGACGGACCCAGGTCGGTGGGCAGCAGGCGCAGCACGGCGTCTTCCGGATAAAGCGGCAGCTTGGTCGCGTCGACCATCAGCAACGCGCCGGGATTGCGCGCGGCGACGAACAGGCGCTCGCCGTCGGGCGTGAAGTCGAGCCCGCGGTTGTCGTAGGCGGTGAGGCTGAAGGACAACCCCGGATCGAAGGCGGCGGCGTAGCTGCCGGTTTCCACATCGATCATCGTGATGCCGGGGGCCATCTTGTTGGTCACGTAGGCGTAACGGCCGGCGGGATCGATTTTGATTTCGTTGACGCCCGAGGAGAGCGCGATGTTTTTGGTCAGTTGCTGCGCGGCGAGATCGACGACCGACACGACGCCGGAGGACAGGCAGGCGACCAGCAGGCGGTCTTCCTCCGGGGTGAGGGTCAGGCCGAAGGGCTGACGGCCGACGGTGATGCCCTGCTGCCCGCTTTCGGAGTCGTCCAGGTCCAGCAGATCGGGCCGTGCCGGGTCGGTCAGATCGAACAGCAGCACCGTGTTGTGGCGGCGTTCGGCGACGTAGGCGACGGTGCCTTCGGCGTTGAGAATGATCTTGCTCAGGTACGGATCGGTTTCGACCGTGCGGATGACGGCCCGGTCGCGCCGCTGCAGGGCGATGCGCAGGTCGACCACGCTCAGGTGACCGTCCTTGCCCGAGGACAGGTCGAAGTTGGCGTTGGTCACGTAGGCGTACGGCCAGTGGATGGCGATGCCGGTCGGACTGTCGAACACTCCGCCTTCGCCAATATCCTCGCTGTCTTCCTCGCAGGCGACGACGCCCACCAGAAGCAACGACACGATCAGTATCCAGATGGCCGTGCTGCGCACCAAAACCTCCGGGTTTTACTTACGAGAGGGGCGATCTTACTTTGCCGCATCCCCCGAGTCAATGACGTGCATCTTACGGAAAGCGCACATTTTGGCAAACGAAATCGTGGAAGGCCAAAGCGGTTTCGTCGGTCCAGTCGACGGGGACGATGATCTGCAGCGTCCAGACCGTATCGCCCCGGACGGGCGCGTAGATCCAGATCAAATGGGTGACCAGTTCCGAGTAGATGCCCATGACTTCCTGTTCGCCGACGCGGCCCTGAATCGGCTCGGGCAGGCCGGACATCTGCGTGGCGATTTTCCGGTAAGCGGCGTCGAGCACGCGCATGGCGTCGGCGTTGTCGTGACGCTGGACGAGCACGCCGGGCGAAGTGCGCGACGGGGGGTCGGGCCGGAAGGCGACCGCCGTTCCCTCGTCGAAACGCTTGAAGGCCTTGGGCAGCGTCAGCGAGAGGCCGAACGCCTCGTGGCGTTTCGTGCCGGAAAAGTCGGTGGGGTCCGGCCGCGTCACGGTCGTGCAGCCGGCGCACAGCAGCGCCAAGACGATCAGTAGCGCGCCGAGGCTATTTTTGCGTTTGGCGATACTTGCGCACCGCTTCATTGTGTTGCTCCAGAGTGGTGGAAAACACGTGCCGGCCCAGCCCGTCGGCGACGAAGTACAGCCAATCGCCATCGGTGGGATTGAGCACGGCGGCCAGGGCGTCATGGCCCGGATTGCAGATCGGCCCCGGCGGCAGGCCCCGGCGCGTGTAGGTGTTGTACGGATGATCGGCCCGCAGCATCGCCTTGGTCAGCCGGCCCTTAAAATCCTTCCCCTGGGCGAAGATGACCGAGGGGTCGGCCTGCAGGGGAATTTTCGCGCGCAGGCGGTTGAGAAACACGCGGGCGATTTTCGGCATTTCCGGCGCGTAGCCGCTTTCCTTTTCGACGATGCTGGCCAGGGTGACCAGTTGTTCTTTGGTCCGTTCGGAATCGGCGGACGTCGAGGACAACGAATGCCATGTTCTGTTGAATTGTTCGACCATGCGCTTGTACATCGCGCGGGCGTCGTCGCCACGCTGGTAGAGATAAGTCTCGGGCGCGAGGTAGCCCTCCAGCGACGAGGTGTGGATTTGCACCTGGTTGAGAAAATCGTGATCGGTGAGCAAGGCGTGCGCCTCGTTCTTCGGATCGAGTCCGGCGGCAATCAGCTTGTCGGCAACCGTCGCGGCCGTCTCGCAGGGGATGACGGTGAAACGATGTTTGACCGTTCGCCCGTCGATCAGTTGTTCCAGCACCGCGCGCATCGGCTGTCCGTGCGCGATGGCGTATTCACCCGCTTTGATTCGGGTGGTGGCATGGAAATATTGCGCCAGCAGAAGGAAGCCGCGCGCATCGGCGATCACGCCGTGGGCGGTCAGGTTGGCGGCGATGGAGCGCAAAGAGGCGCCGCGTTCGATGACGACGATCGCGGGCGGATCGGTTGGCCGGCCGGGCGCGTCGCGCCACAGATGTTTGATCGCCAGCACGCCGGCGCCGGCGCAAAACATCACCGTGACCAAAGCGATAAACACGATCCGGCGCAACGGATCGGTTTTCTTTCGTTGTTGGGTTTTCGGCGGCATGGCGCAATGATAGCGCGTTCGGCGGCGGCTGTCAGGCGCTTAGGCGCGGGCGAGCATCACGCCGAAAATGAAGTAGGTGAACAGGAGGAACGTCAGCGAACTCAAGATCATGTGCAGCACGCGACGCAGGCCGGGTTTGACCAGCCAGCCGGTGAGCGCGCCGCCGAAAACCAACGCCAGAAAGAGCGTGAAGAAGGTGACGAGGGTGATCACCTTGCCGGCGTTGTAGGCGATGGCGCCGTACATGACCAGCACCCAAAAGAGGATGGACGGCGGCACGGCGAACTTATGGATGATCTTGATCGTCGCGTTCTCGCGCAGCACCAGTTTGAGGAAACCGGTGATCGTGACGATCAGAATCAGCATATACGAAAGGGCGATCAGCCCGAAGAACACCATTTGCAGATTCGGCATAAGGCCCCCACTCATGCGGATGATCTGCCATCCGGATGTAAATTTGGCCGGTAGCATACCGTTTCGGTTGGGAAAATGAAAGGTGCATTTCGCGAGGGGGCGGTCCGCTTCCCGCGCGACACGCGCTGGTGTACAGTAAACGCCTACCAACCGACTTGCGGGGATGCAGATGGGCCGTTTCGAGCAATTGCAGGAGATGCTGCGCCAAAAGCGTTTCGGCTTTCGCCTGGACGAGGTGATGACCGGCACGCACCGATTCGAGCCGGGCTACGGCGAACCGGGCGACCGTTTCATGGAATACCGCGTCACCTGGGGACCCAGGAACGTGGGTGAGTTTCTCAATCCGCTGGGCGGCAAGTTCATGTACAACGACCTGGAAGGCTTCGTGGACATCGAAGGGCTGTGCCGCAACACGCCGGTGCTCGGCTCGCTGGAACTGCATTATTTCACCGAAGCGAAGATCCGCTATTCGTTCACCTTCGAGGTCAACGGCACGGATTACCAATACATCGGCGAGAAAATCGACCTGCGCCCGTGGAACCTGCACCGCACACACACGACGTGTCACGGCACGTTGTTCATCGAAAGCACCGGCGAGATCGTCTCACGCTCGGTGACCCACTTCCGGTGGCACACGCTGCCGGGCTTCCTGGCCAGCATCCGGCTTGGATAATTCTTGGAGCAGAGGGGATTTGGTGTTACAACGGCGGGCCAGGAGGTAAGCGATGTCCACCGAAAGCGCTCCGGTGCAAAAACCGCCCCGCCGCGGGCTGCTGATCATGGGTTGTCTGGCGCCGGTGCTGCTGGTGCTGGCGGCGATCGGCTACATTGTCTGGCAGTTGCTGGACGCGAAGGACGAAGCCATGCCGCTGCCCGCCGAACTGAGCGAAGACGAGTGGCGGGTGGTGCCGTGGGCGTCGCCGCCGTTCGTGTACGACGGCCCGGGGCAACTGGATGCGTACATGGACAACGGTTGCCGGCGCGGCATTTTCACGCCCGATCCGGAGCGGGGCATGTCGCTGGGCGGGTTGGGCGTGCGTTGTCAGCCGGGCATGCCCTCGGAGATCCTCGGCGCGCCGCGGGCGCTGCTGGTGCACCTGCCGAGCAACTACCGCAAGGACGGCGAACCGCTGCCGTTGGTGATCGCTTTTCACGGCTTCGGGCAACGGCCGCATCACGTCGCCCGGGCGTTGATCGCGCAGATGGAAAAGGCGATGAACGACGGCTGGCTGCCGCCGGTGGTGCTGGCGCTGCCGGACATGTCGCTGAGCGGCAACGGCCTGGACAATCCGGTCACCCAGTGGGACGAGACGGGCGGCAGTTGGGGCGTCAACTCGAACCTGGGACGTTTCGCCGATCATCTGAAAAACGAGCTGGTGCCCTTCCTGCAGGAAAACTACAACGTGCGGCGCGATCCGGCCGGGACGATCGTGCTGGGCGCGTCGATGGGCGGCACGATCGCAATGAACATGATGATCGACGAGCCGCAGCGGTATCCGAACGTGGGCGCGTTCTATCCGGCGGTCGATCTGCGTTATAGCTGCCAGGGCAAGCGCACGCTCAACTACGATCCGGCGTGCTACAAGCCGCTGACCAAAGACGATCAGAACCGGCCGATGGTGGTCAATCCGCGCCAGGCGTACCTGTTCACCGAGAAGGTGTTTTTGTATCCCGTGTTCGATTCCGACCGCGTGCAGGGCATGGTGTGGACCGAAGACAAACCGGTGTGGGAGCGGGTGCGTGCGGCCAATCCGGTCGACCGGCTGCGCGACGCCAAGCCGGACCTGACCGGCGTGCACATCTGGTACGTGGTCGGCGAGAACGACGACTTTAACATCGACGCGACCGTGCCGGTGTTCAATCCGGTGGCCAAGGAACTGGGCGCGATGATCGAACCGGAGCAGCAAATCCGGCCGGGCAACCACGACATCCCGTTCATCGAGGAAAACCTGGGCGACGCCCTGCGGTGGGTGGCCGAGCGGTTGGCGGCAGGGAAGTAACCTCCGTTATTCGCCGCGCAGCCGTTGCAGCGCCTGTTCGTTTTCTTTCTGCCAGAGCACGGCCTGTTCGGCGAGACGACCTTCACCAATCCAGCCCATTTGCGTGGCCAGCAGGTAGCCGTAGCGCTCGCCGAGAGGGGCGAGCATTTGCCGCAGCGCTTGCCAATCAGCGGCGCGCAGTTCGTCGATATTCTTGCAGAGCGCGGCTTCGACCCCGCCGGGTCCGCCCACGCGATTGCCGTCGAGGGGCAGGGCGAAAGAGGCGGCGAGCAGCGGTTTGCGCAAATCAACCAACGCCGCGCTCATTTGGTAATGAACTTTCGGGCGCTCGCCGGTGTTAAAGACAGTAAGGTGATCCAAGCCGATCAGCAGGAGCAGGTCGGCGTGGAAATTCTCGGCGATCCGCTCCGGCGACAAGGCGCGCCAGCACGGCGTGGGCAGATGGTTGACCGGCACTTCGACGCGCAGCAGGCACAGCTCGGCGCGGGGGTCGTCGAGATCGACCTCGGCGGGCGGCGGCGCGGCCAGTTGGTCGCGAGCCGGGGGCGCGGGGCGGCACGGCTCCAGCAGACGATAGCCCGGCCGGCCGGCGCGGCGCGGATCGGTCGCCAGGCGCCGGACCAGATCGCCGGCGGGCGCGGAAGCGACGAAGCGCACGTCGCGGAAAAAGTTCAGCGTGCGCGGCATGCGGTCGGCCCACAGCGGCCCGAGTTCGCGCAGGTCCAGCGGCACGGCGGTCGTTTCCAGTTGAGTTTCCACCGGCCCGGCGAGGGTCGGATGCACGGTGACGAGGTTGAGATGATCGGGCAACGACACCAACAGCACGGTGGGTTGCGCATCGGCGAACTGCAGCACGGCGCGCAGGTAGTCGGTTTCACGCGGCGCGCAAGCGGCGAACAGGAGGACCAACAACAGGAGCGAGCCGAGAATTTTTCGCACCGGGAGCACCTCTGGAAAAAGTGATTTCCCGAACGTAACCCGAATCGCTTCGTTGAGCAAATAGGATGTCCGGTTGACATATATTTATTTTTGCATAGTTTGGTCCAAATACTTGAGGATGTTACCGGATCACATCAACACAGAGGCGTTATACGATGAGTGTACAATTAGCGATTTTGGGTTTCCTGCGGGAGAAAGAGTTCTACGGCTATGAGTTGAAGAAGGTGATGGAACGCTTTATGGGTGACTGGACCGATATCAAGTTCGGCTCCATTTACTATGCATTGGAACGCCTGGCTCACGAGAGCCTGGTCGAGCCGGTGCGGCGCGAGAAAGAGGGAAGCAATCCGGCGCGCACGGTGTATCGCATCACCGACAAGGGCCGGGCGGCATTTTTGGTGATGTTGGAAGAAAATCTGACGAAAATTCACAAATTTTTCATGCCGTTGGACATGGGTCTGTTTTTCGGCTGGCATGTGGACCGGGAGCGGATGGTCGAGATTTTGCGCGGCCGCGCGGAGATGATGAAAGCGACGATCGAATTTCTGACCGACCAGAAATCGTTCATGGCGCGCAATCCGCATTTGCCGGAGATCGTGATGATGCTCGAGCGGCATCAGGTCGCGCATTTGCAGGCCGAGTATGACTACCTGGTCGAGTTGGCCGAATTCGTGGAGACCAAGGATCTGTACGAGGGCAAGACGCTGGGCGATTTCCTCGAAGTGGAGATCGAATTCAACGTTGAAGGCCAGAAGGAACTGGCGGTCATGGAGAAGGAATTTCTCGCTCGATTCAAGCGGAAGGAGAACCAGCGATGAACAAATGGGCGTCGGTTGTCGCGTTGTTGCTGATCGTGCTGACGATCGCCGCGCCGGCGTGGGCCGAGGAACTGACCTTGGAGCGGGCGATCGAGATCGCCCTGGAGAACAACCGCTCGTTGCAGGCGGCGCAGTACAGCGCCTCGGCGGCGAACTGGGGTCTGGGCGAGTCGATCTCGGTGTGGCTGCCGCACGTGTACTACAACACGACCTGGACGCGCCCGGACCAGGACACGCTGGACGCGGCCGACGAAGCGCTGGAACTGAGCCGGCAGTACAATCCGGACGCCGAACCGTCGCTGTACGAAAACAACTACACGAGTTCGATCAGCGTGGTGCAGCCGATTTTCAACGGCGCGCAAGAATACGCGGCGATTCACTCGGCGGCGATCTCGCGCGATTCGGCCAAGCTTAACGCGCAGGACGCGCGCCTGCAGGTGTCGCTGGAAGTGAAGAAGGCGTATTACGGCGCACTGTCGGCCAAGGAGCTGGTGCGCGTGGCGCAGGAATCGCTGGCGCTGGCGCAACAGTCGCTGGCGTTGGTCAAGGCGCAGCAGGACGTCGGGCGGGTGACCGTCAGCGACGTGCTGCGCTGGGAGGCCGAAGCGGCGAGCGCGGAAGGTTCGGTGGCCGAAGCGGAGAACGCGCTGGCGCAATCGCGCATGGCGCTGGCGCAGATACTCGGCGAGCCCGTGACGACGATCTACGACCTGCCGGAAATGAACGTGGAGGTCGATCCGCAGCAATTGCTGATCGCCGAGGATGCGGTGCTGGCGGGCACGCAGGACTAGTTGAGCGTCGGCGGGCATCCGGCGGTGCAGGCGGAGGAGAACAACATCACGCTGGCCAAGGTCAATACCGTGCAGTCGGTCGGCGCGCTGCTGCCCAACATCAATTTCACCTACAACTACAGTTGGGAAACCAACGACACGATGGCGCCGGACGAGGACACGGCCTGGACGATGGGCGTCAGCGTGGAGATTCCGTTGTTCCAGAGCTTCGGCGCGATCAGCGGCATCGGCCGGTCGTGCCGCACGACGCAGGCCACGCGCATGGGCGCCGAATCGTACGAACGGACTTTTTTGCAGCGCACCTACGCGGCGAAACTCGATTTGCGCGCCGCGCGGCTGCGCGTGGTGTCGGCCCTGAAGGCGAAGAAACACGCCGCGGCGAATTTGGAGATCGTCAACAACCGCAGTGAACTGGGGATGGCGACCAACCTCGAATTGCTGGACGCGCAGTTGTCGTACAAAAATGCCCAATCGAATTTGATTGCCGCGATCAGTGATTTCAATACGGCGATGGCCGAATGGGAATACGTGACGGCGAAGGCCGAATGAATTTTTAAAAAGGATTGTGCATGAAGGCGAACCGGACGGGGAGCGGACGGCGGCGGCTGGTGGTGTTGGTTCTGTTGGGGGTGTTGGCGGCGGCGATCGCCTTCGCCTATTACAACCGCAACGTGCGCGTATCGGAGAAACTGGGCGGCGACCATCAGCGCGAGGCCTGGCCGGTCGACGTGCGCACGATCGAGCCGGAATTGTTCGTCGAGCGCATCACGGCCACGGGCATTCTGCAGGCGCAGGAAGAGGCCGTGCTGACCGCCGAGGTGTCGGCCAAGGTGAAGGCCATCCGCGCCGACCTGGGCGACAAGGTGCGTCGGGGGCAGGCGCTGGTCGTGCTGGATCAGGCAACCTATGCGCTGACCCGGCAGAGCGCCGCGGCGGAATTGTCTTCGGCGAAATCGGCGGCCACGCTGGCCGACGAGGATTACGAGCGCGCGAAAAAATTATTTGCCAAAGGGCACATCTCCCAGGCCGAGATGGATCAGATCCGTACGCAGTACGACGCGGCGACGGCGCGGCGGCAACTGGCCGAAGCGTCTTACGGGCTGGCTGCGCGCAACTTGAACGAGACGGTGATCCGCGCGCCGTTTTCCGGCCGGGTGAGCGCGCGCGCGGCTTCCATCGGCGAACTGGCCGCGCCGGGCACGCCGATTCTGACGGTCGTCAAAGACGCGGTGCTCAAGGTCGATCTGGCCCTGTCGGAAATGGAAGTGATGCGCGTGCAACCGGGCATGCCGGTCGCGGTGACGCTGCCGGCGCTGGGCGACGAGGAATTCGCCGGCCGCGTGACGCGCGTGGGCGTGGCGGCCGACAAGGCCAGCGGCTCGTTCCCGGTGCGCGTGGAGATCGACAACGCCGCCGGCCGCCTGATGGCCGGAATGCGTTGCGCGGTGGCCGTCGAGCTGGCGCGGATTCCGGAAAGCGTCGTGATCGTGCGCGACCAGGTCGTGCAACTCAACGGCAAGCAGGGCGCGTACGTTGCCGTCGAGACCGAGGGCGGCTACGTCGCGCAGGCGCGGCCGCTGAGGCTCGGACCGCGCGACGGCGAGCGGGTGCTGATCGAAGAGGGCTTGTCCATCGGCGATCTGCTGGTGGTGATCGGCCAACGGTCGATCAACGACGGCAGCAAATTGCAGATCGTCAATCGCGACGGCGTGCGCGTGGAGCCGCCGACCGCCGAAGCGACGCCCGCCGCCGAGGCGACGCCCGCCGACAATCAACCCACGGAGGGTTGATCGATGCGCTCCATCATCAAAATCTCGATCGAGAATCCGGTCCTGGTGAACATCCTGATGGCCACGGTGATCATCACCGGCCTGTTCGCGTTTTTCGACCTGCCGCGCGAACTGGTCAGCGAGGTGAAGTTCAACTGGGCGTTCATCATCGTGCCCTGGCCCGGCGCGTCCAGCGAAGAGATCGAGCAGCTGGTCACCATTCCGATCGAGGAGGAGATCCAGGACGTCCGCGACATCGAGGAGATCTACAGCCAGTCGAGCGAGGGCGGCGCGTTCATCATGGTCAAGTTCGGCACGATCAGCGACGAGCTGTTCCGCATGCGTTTCCTGGATTTGAAGGCCGAAGTCGACCGCGTGCAAAACCTGCCGGAGGACGTGGACGACATTTACTACAACGAGTTCGACACGACCGAGATGATTCCGCTGGTGACGATCAACCTGGGCGGACCGCTGACGGACATGGAGCTGCGGCATTTGATCACCGACCTGCGGCGGCGCGTGATGATGATCGACGGCGTGGCCAAGGCCGAGATGACCGGCACGAACGAACGGCAGGTGTGGGTCGAGGTCGATCCGGAAAAGCTGGAGGCGCATTCGCTGTCGCCGGACATGGTGGCGCTGGCGCTGGCCGCGTCCAACCGCAACGTGCCGGCGGGCAAGGTGGAGGCGGGACGCGAGGAATTTCTGCTGCGCACGGTCGGGCGCTTCGACAACGCCGAGCGCATCCGGCGCGTGGTGGTGCGTTCGCTGCCCGGCGGCAACGCGCTGACGGTCAACGACGTGGCGCAGGTGACCGACGGTTTCGAGGAAGTGAGCACGACGGTGCACCTGAACGGTCAGCCGTCGGCGTCGATCAACGTCTCCAAGCGCGCGGCGGCGAGCACGATCGCGATCATCGAGGACGTCAAGCGACTGGTGGCGGAGGTGCAGCCGACGCTGCCGGCGGGCGCGCAGATCGTACTGAGCGGCGACACGTCGATCGAAATCAAGGACATCATGGACGTGCTGCGCAACAACGCGGTGCTCGGTTTGATCCTGGTGATCATCTTCCTGTACCTGGCGATCGGCGCGCGCAACGCGCTGTTCGTCGCCATGGGCATTCCGGTCACGTTTCTGACCACGTTCATTTTTATGTACTACTCGGGCAACTCGCTCAACGGCAATTCGCTGTTCGGGCTGATCCTGGTTCTGGGCATCGTGGTCGACGACGCAATCATCATCGTCGAGAACTGTTACCGCCATTACCAGATGGGCAAGCCGTTGCACCAGGCGGCGCTGGACGGCGCGCACGAAGTGGCCATGCCGGTCATTTCGGCGACGCTGACGACGGTGGCGGCGTTCCTGCCGCTGATGCTGATGCCGGGGATCATGGGCAAGTTCATGCGGATCATCCCGATCATCGTGTGTCTGGTGCTGGCGGCGAGCATGGTCGAGGCGTTCATCATTCTGCCGTCGCACTTCGCCGAGTGGACAAGCAAGAAGACCAAGGCCGCGGCGTCGCCGCCCTGGCTGCGGTCGTTGACGCGATCGTACAACCATTTCCTGGCCAAGTTGCTGCGCCGGCGCGGCTGGGTGATCGGCGGTGTGTTTTTGTTGCTGATCGCCACGGGCATGGTGGTGCCGGTCGTGGGCGTCGAGCTGTTCGGCGACGAGGAAATCAACCTGTTCCAGGTGTTCATCGAAATGCCTTCGGGCACGAGTCTGGAGGAAACGGGGAAGATCGTTGAGCAGGTCGAGCGCGCGGCGGGCAAGCTGCCGGCCAAGGAAATCAAATCGGTGCAGGGCATCGTCGGACTGATGCGCACGGAGACCGACTGGGTTTTCTCCAGCAACGTGGGCGAAGTGTCGCTGGAGCTGGTTTCCAAGAAGGAAGGACGGCGCGGGCTGGACGCGATCATCAACGACTTGCGCAACCAGATCGGCGTGGTGCCGGGGCTGGAGAAACTGCGTTTTCAAAAGGCGCACGGCGGCCCGCCGACGGGTCGACCGGTCGAGGTACGCATTCTGGGACGGGACTTCGGACCGCTGACCGAGATTGCCGATCTGCTCAAGCAGAAGCTGAAAACGATTCCCGGCGTGGTGGACATCCAGGACAACTGGAAAAGCCAGAAGAAGGAAGTGCGGGTGACCGTCGACGAGGCGGCGGCGGCGTACTACGGGCTGGACCTGCTAAGCGTGGCGTCGTTTTTGCGCACGGCCTTCGAGGGGCTGGTCACCACGACCTACCGCGACGGCAACGACGAGGTGGAAGTGCTGGTGCGTTATCCGCGCCGGTATGAAAAGGACATGAACTCGCTGGATCGGCTCAAGATCCCGGGCGTGACGGCGACCGGCCAGGTGGTGTGGGTGCCGTTCAAGGCGGTGGCGCGCACCGAGGTGGTCGACGCGTGGCCATCGATCGAGCGCATGGACCAGGAGCGCTACATTCTGGTGTCGGCGGACATCGCGCCGGAGTATGCGAATCAACTGTACGGCATCAACGCGCAGATCACGCAATACTGGCAGGACGAGATGGCCAAGCGGTATCCGGGTTATCACCTGGACATGAGCGGGCAGTACAAGGAATTTCAGGAATCGTTCACGTCGCTGCAACGCCTGTTTCTGATCGGCGTGTTTTTGATTTTCGTCATTCTGGGCGGGCAGTTCAAAAGCTTCTTCCAGCCGATCATCATTTTGTTCACCATTCCGTTCGCGTTCATCGGCGCGATGGTCGGCCTGCTGGTGTCGGGCAGCCCGTTGTCGATCGTGACGTTGTACGGCATGGTCGCGTTGGCGGGCGTCGCGGTGAACGACGCGATCGTGATGATCGACTTCATCAACAAGGCGCGGATCAACGGCGACGGCAAATGGGCGAGCCTGCTGCGCGCCGGCCGGTTGCGCCTGCGGCCGATCATGCTTACGAGCCTGACGACCATCGGCGGCCTGATGCCCACCGCGTTGGGCCTGGGCGGTCGCAGCGAAAGCTGGGCGCCGTTGGCGGCGGTGATCGTCTGGGGCATGGCCGCTTCGACGCTGATGACCTTGTTCGTCATCCCCTGCGTCTACCGCATCTTGATCGACGACATTCCCGCCTGGCGGCAGCGGCGCAAGGAAAAGAGACGGTTGAAGCGGGCGGCGAAAGCGCTCGCCTAAGCGGAGCGGACGTTCATGGCGCTGATCGACACGCCCTGGGGCGCAATTCGCGTGCCCGACGACATTCCGACCTCGATCGTTTGCGCCCGTTGCGGCACGTGCTGCCGCGCGTTTTTTCTGAGCGTCACCGACGAAACGTTGCGCGAATGGGAGCGGCGGTTGCGTGCGGGCGACACGGAGGGCCTGCCGCCGGACCTGGAAGCGGTGCTGGAGTATTTCGTGCCGTTGAGCGATCCGCCGCCGACCGCGGAGGGGTCGTGGTTCACCTGCCGCGCCTTCGACGCCGCGGCCAACTCGTGTACGCTGTTCGCCACCGCGCCGCACCGCCGGCCGCAAGCCTGTTTCGCGTTTCCCTACGTGTACGATTGGGCGACGCTGCACGAAGCGCCGTACCCGAATTGTCACATTGTCGCCCAAGCGAAAAAGCACATCGGCGGGCGGGCGGGGGAAAACCTCGTGCAGTGGGTCCGGGGGGAAATTATAAATTCAAAGTTATAAGTGACAAGTTGTGGTGATTAAATAAAAAAGGCGGGGAGAGCCCCCGCCTTTTTGTTGTCGCTAATTATCGGCTAGCAGCCGCAACCATCGTCGTCGTCATCGTCGTCGTCATCGTCATCGGCGCCGCCGGTGTCGTCATCGTCGGTGTCATCGTCATCGGTGTCGTCGTCGTCGGTGTCGTCATCGTCGATGTCGTCGTCGCCGGTGTCGTCGTCATCGGTGTCGTCGTCGCCGCCGGTGTCGTCATCGGCGCCTTCGTTGACGGTGATGTAATCGGTTTTGGTCACCTCGTAGGAGCCGTATTCCGTGGTGTAGGTCAGCTTCACCGTGTAGGTGCCGGCGTCATTGTAGGTGTGGGTCGGGCTTTCCTCGGTCGAGGTCTCGCCGTCGCCGAAGTCCCATTCCACGCCGGTCGGCTCGCAGCCGCCGTACAGAGACGTCAGATCGGTGAAGTTGACATCCAACGGAGCGTCGCCGGTGGTGACGTTGGCCTCGAAGTCAAGCGTCGGATCGGGGCAGGTGACCACGATGTAGTTGGGTTTGGTCACCGTGCGCGAACCGCCCAGGCCCGTGACGGTCACGGCGACGGAGAAGAGGCCGGCTTCGTCATAAGTATGGGTGGGGTTCTCGACCGTGGAGGTGGCGCCGTCGCCGAACTCCCACAGGTACCCGGTGATGATGCCCTGGGTTTCCAGCTCGAAGGCCACTTCCAGCGGAACTTCACCGGTGGTGAGGTCGGCGGTGAAGTCGGCCACCGGCGCGCCGATGCCGATCAACTGCAGGTTGTCGATGCCCCAGTAGTAATCGTACTGGCCGGTGTAGGTGAACTTGATGCGGACGTCGGCCTGTTCGTCGGCCCACTCGGAGATGTCGAGGTCTTCGACGCCGCTGCGGTCGCTGCCGGTCCAGTGCACGACTTCGGTCCAGGTCGTGCCGCCGTCGTTGGAGATGTGGATGTAGGCGTTGTCATCGGTGCCGCTGTAGTAGTTGTAGTAGTGCGAGAAGACCAGGCGGATGTCGTAATAGCCTTCGCAATCGATCGGCTCGGTGATCAGCGCATCGTTCCAGACCACGGAAGAGCCGGTGTAGTCGGAGTCGGCGATGGCGAACACGCCGTCCCAATTGGAGTTGGAGCGGCCGCCCGGGTTTTCGCTGTTCCAGGTGTAACCGGTGGTGCCGCCGTCGACGATTTCCCAGGTGTCGGGAATGCCGGATTCGTTGTCATCGAAATCCTCTTCCCAGATGACCATCGGGCCGACGGTCCAGTCGCTGAGTTCGATCGTGTTGGTGTCCTGGTGACCGAAGGCGTCGGTCGCGCGGACCACGTAGTAGTAGCGAACGAAGTTGGGCAGACCGGAGTCGACGTACTCGGTGCCGGTGATTTCCGCGGTCGGCGTGGCGAAGGTCTGACCGCCGCTGGTTTCAGCGCGGTAGATCTGATAGCTGATCGGCGGAGTCAGGTCGGTCGCCGCGGCCCAGGTGAGGGTAACTTTGGTGTCGCCGCCCAGGATGGTCGCCAGACCGGCGAAGGTCGGCGGCTCGGTGTCGGCGGTGGCGGTGTCGGTTTTTTCTTCCGGGCTGCCGGTGCCGTTGTCCGCGTCGTAGTAGTACAGGGTGATGGTGTCGCCGTCGCTGATGGACAACTGGCCGTTGCCCTCGACCGGCGCGGCGTCGGTCAGCAGGATGCTGCCGAAGAACGCGCCCATGTCTTCGAACTCGTCGCAGGCGACGGTTTCGCCGGTCGGCTCGGTGTCGCTGTAGATCAACAGGTTGTAGGTGCCCTGACCGGCCAGGTCGGCGTCGGAGAGCGACAGGTTGGCGGTGTTGCCGTCGCGATAGGCGGTTTTATCCAACCCGATGATGCCGTCGGCGGTCGCGCCGACCAGCAGGTCGTCTTCGTACGCGCGGTACTGATGACGGGTGATGACCAGGTGGACGTTCTCGACGCTGGTCAGCGCCTCGGAGAAGCTGACCAGGGCCACGCCGTCGGAGCCGGTGTAGGCTTTGCCGATGATCACGCCGCCCTGGGTCAGGGCCACCAGCGCGCCTTCGACGCCGGCGTCGACTTCAAAGGACAACGAACCGGCGGGGATGATCGGCAGGTGCGACACGGAGAATTCCAGCGGTACGCCGGCGTACATTTCGAACGTCGGATCGCCGAACCAGTGGAACTCCTCGATGGCGGTCATGCGATACGGATCGCTGGAGTAATGATAGCTCATGTACAGCTTGCCGTATTCGAGCACGATGCCCATGCGCCATTCGGGATCGTTGTCTTTGGTTACCGGCCACTCGGGTTCATAGGTCGGCCAATGGCTGTCGAGCCAGCCCCAGAACATGCGGTCGTTGCGACCGGAATAGGAGACACGGGTGGAACCGATCAAGCCGACCGCGCCGCCGTTGGTGTGGCGTTCCCACGATTCGGTGAAGCAGATCGACTTGTTGCCGCCGTCTTTCTTGGTTTCGTCGTCGAACTCGCCGGTCGAACAGTTGATCGACCAGACCACGGGCAGCTTGTCGCCGTTGGTCAGGGCATCGACGTCGGTGACTTCGAACGCCGGTTCGCTCCAACCGGTGGGGGCGCCGTGGTCGCGGTGCGTCAGGAACGCCGTGCCGCCGTTGACGGCCGCGGCGATGTCGGCGGCGTCGCCGTCCCAGGCCAGGTTGGGTTTCTGGATGTCGTCGGGAATTTCGTAATCACCGTAGGTCCACCACAGCGGCGTCCACTGGTAGGTGGACTGGTTCCAGTACATCGGATTGACGGAGGACTCGGTGAAGTAAATGCGGTGCGGCGTGAACGGGCTGTCGGGCAGGTATTCGTCGAACCAGCGATAGGCTTCTTCCGTGGTGCGGGCGAAACGCCGCTGGGCTTCGCCGCCGGTGTAATGCTGGAAGTACGCCGCGTGAACCGAATTGGTGTAGAAGTCGGTGTCGTAAATCGGATCGCGTTCGTAATCGATGATGTCCTGAATGTGATGGTTGGCCTCGGCGAGGGTGTCCACGCTGATGCGGCCGCTGTAAATGTCGACCCATTCGTCGCCGCCGTCGACGGTGAAGTAATACCGGTCGGAGGCGGTGCCGTCGTAGGTCGGGCTGATGAATTCGGCATCGCCGAGCAGCAGCACGAATTCAGGCGCGGGATCCCAGGTGTCGTAGGCGTCCTGGACCCAGGCTTTGATCGCGGCCACACTCGTGCCGGTATCGTCGGTGGTGTAGACCTCGGTGTCATAGCCCTGGAGGTTTTTCCAATCGGCCAGGGTCTGCGCGGCTTCTTCCATCAGCGGCGGGCAGATGATGACGTATTCGGCGCCGTTTTCGCTTTTGCCGCGCGGCATGGCCAGCGGTTCCTGCGAATAGGCGGCGCGGTTCATGGTCAGGTCGTACAAGGCCTGGAAGCTCTTGGCGCGCTTTTCGGAATGGAACACGCCCTTGCTGCCGGAGAAGGTCACCTTGACGTCCAGGTCCGGGTACAGCAGCGCTTCGCCGCTGAACGGCCGCACCTGCACCGGGTAGAGGTTAAGGGCGATCATCCGCAGACCGCGCACCACGAAGGGTCCCTCGACGCTGTAGAGACGGCCGGGGAACAGATCGTCGCTCGCGTAGATCTGGTTGTCGATTTCGAATTCGGGTTCGGGTTCGCCGTAGCATTCCGGCGGCGGAGCCTGCGCGGGCTGGCAGTTGACGTTGGTCAACTTTTTCACTTTGCCCGCGTCGACTTTCACGTTGACCGTCGCACCCTGGGGCACGGCGATATAACGGGTGAAAACCGGGACTTCCGGCTCACCGGGCATGGAGTGACGGGCCGCGCCGTGGAAATCGGGCAGATCCCACAACTGATCGTTGAGGGTCGATTCGTGCAAAGCAAAGCGCGGGATGTGCACGCGGAAGGAAAATTCCTGTGCGTTGTTCGTTTTCGTCACCACCTGGGTCAGTTCGGTGGACAGCGGTCCGTCGATCTTGACCCACTGGGTGCCGGCAAAGGCGGTAGTGACAACCAAAACAATGGCGATGGTGAGGGCAAACGCGAGTTTGGTTTTCATGATCCGTCCCTTCGGAGCAATCCAGGTTAATTGCAAAGCAGACCTATATCGGCCTGCCCCAAAACACAATTATAAACCGACTATTTGTATAAAACAAATTGGTTTAAAGCAACACGCCCACTCGATTAATTATTCGAGTGGGCGTGCTCGGTTACGCGATGAATCAGCGGCAGTTCGGACAGACGTTCATCGACGTCGGGTCCAGCCCCATTTTTTTGGCGTACACGTCGCGCAGGGCTTCGGGCAGCCAGTAATCGCCGCATTTTTCACAGGCGATCATCTTGGTTTTGCGATGCCAGCGCTTGAGCTCGCGTTCGCCGTTTTCGTCTTTGAAGCCGATGCACTGCGTGGGGCAGACATAGGCGCAGGCGCCGCAGGCGATGCACACCGGGTTTTCCTGATCGAAGGGCGTCACGACCATGCGTTCGGCGCCGCGGCCCTGGAAGGCGATGGCGCTGACGCCGACGATGTCGGAGCAGGTGCGCACGCACAGACCGCAGAGGATGCAATCCTTGTTGTCGCGCTGCAGCCGCGGATCGGGCTCGGTGATGCCGTATTTGGCGGCCAGTTCCCGCACGAAGGGTTCTTCGGGGCAACGGGCGAGCTGCAGGTTGAGCAGCATGCGGCGGTACTTCCGGATTTCGTCGGTTTCGGTCTGCACGGTGACGGCCTTGCGCACCGGGTAGACGCAGGACGGCACGATCCGTTTGCGCCAACCGTCGTCGACCTCGACGATGCACAGGCGGCACACGCCGTAGGGTTTGACGTTTTCGTTGTAGCACATGGTGGGGATGTCGATCCGCGCCTGGCGGCACGCTTCCAACAGCGGCGTGTCCTTGGCGACGGTAACTTCCTTGCCGTTGACGGTAATGGTGATCATCTCGGCCATCGTTCTTACTCCTTGACGATAGCATCGAATTTGCAGGACTCGATGCAGGCGCCGCACTTGATGCACTTGTCGACGAGAATTTTATGCACGACTTTCTTTTCGCCCTCGATCGCCGCGGAGGGGCACACGCGCTTGCAGGCGCCGCAGGCCGTGCATTTGTCTTCGACGATGCGGTAGGTGATCAGCGCTTTGCAGACGCCGGCGGGGCAGCGTTTTTCCTCGATGTGCGTTTTGTACTCGTCGCGGAAGAAGCGAATCGTGGTCAGCACGGGGTTGGCCGCGGTCTGGCCGAGGGCGCACAGGCTGGCGGCGGAAATGGTTTCGGCGAGTTCCTCGATGAATTCGATGTCGCCGGGGCCGCCCTGGCCGTCGCAGATTTTCTGCAGAACGTCGCGCATCTGGGCGACGCCTTCGCGGCAGGGCGTGCACTTGCCGCAGCTTTCGTCGGCGAGGAAGGCGGTGAAGTACTTGGCGATGTCGACCATGCAGGTGTTCTCGTCCATGACGATCATGCCGCCCGAGCCCATCATCGAGCCGACTTCGTAAAGCTTGTCGAAGTCGACGGGCAGGTCGAGGTATTCTTCGGGGATGCAGCCGCCGGAGGGTCCGCCGGTCTGCACGGCCTTGAAGCGTTTGCCTTTGGGAATGCCGCCGCCGACGTCGTAGACGATTTCGCGCAGCGTGATGCCCATGGGCACTTCGACCAGGCCGGTGTTGGCGATCTTGCCGACCAGCGAGAAGATCTTGGTGCCCGGGCTGCCCTCGGTGCCGATCTTGAGGTATTCGTCGGCGCCGTCGCGGACGATCAGCGGGACGTTGGCCCAGGTTTCCACGTTGTTGAGGTTGGTCGGCTTGTTGTTCAGCCCCTGTTCGACGGTGTGGATGAACTTGGCGCGCGGTTCGCCGGGCAGGCCTTCGAGCGAAGCCATCAGGGCGGTGGATTCGCCGCAGACGAAGGCGCCGCCGCCGCGGTTGATCTGAATGTCGAACGAGAAATCGGTGCCGAAAATGTTGTCGCCCAACAGGCCGTATTCACGCGCCTGATCCAGCGCGACGCGCGCGTTGGCGACGGCCAGCGGGTATTCGTTGCGCACGTAGATATAGCCCTGGCTGCTGCCGATGGCGTACGCGCCGATGATCATGCCTTCGATCACCGAGTGCGGATTGCCTTCGAGCAGCGAGCGGTCCATGTACGCGCCCGGGTCGCCTTCGTCGGCGTTGCAGATCACGTAGCGGGGCGTGCCCGGGGCCTTGCGGCAGCTTTCCCATTTACGGCCGGCGGGGAAACCGCCGCCGCCACGGCCGCGCAGCTTGGACTTTTTGACTTCGTCGATGATCTCCTCGGGCTGCATGGAGCTGAGCGCCTTGGCCAGACCCTCGTAGCCGCCCAGGGCGATGTAGTCGTCGATCTTGGTCGGGTCCATCACGCCGTTGTTGCCGAAGATGATGCGCTTCTGATTTTTGTAGAAGGGCACATCGTGTTCGTGCACGATTTTCCGGCCGGTCTGCGGATCGACGTACAACAGACGATCGATGATTTCGTCGCCCAACACGGTTTTCTCGACGATCTCGGGAATGTCGTTGGGCATGACCATCTGGTAGAAGATTTTCTTGGGCCGGATCACGACCAGCGTGCCGCGCTCGCAGAAGCCGTGGCAGCCGGTTTCGCGGAAGTCGACTTTATCGGCCAGGCCCTTGGATTCCAGTTCCTGTTTGAACGCGGCCACGACCGCATCGGCCCCGCACCCTTTGCAGCCGGTGCCGGCGCAGACGGTGATCGAAGGCTTGTTCGGATCGCGGGAGGCGTTGATTTCATCGCGCAGCCGCCCCAGGGCCTCGAAGCTCGTTAACCTCTCCATCGCACTATCCTTCATCCTTGCTGAGTTTATCGATGACTTTGCCTATTTTGGCCGAGGTCGCCTTGCCGTGGTACACGCCGTCGACGACGACCAGCGGGCCCAGGGCGCAACTGCCGAGGCAGTTGACGGTTTCCAGGGTCCACTTGCGGTCGGCGGACGTTTTGTCCGGCGGCAGGTCGAGCCGGCGCGAGATGGAATCGAGAATGACGGGCGCGCCGCGCACGTGGCAGGCGGTGCCCATGCAAACCGAACAGACATGCTCGCCCTTGGGCTCGAGGCTGAAGGCCTTGTAGAAGGTGGCCACGTTGTAAATGGTGGACATGGGCACGTTGAGTTTTTCGCTGATGTAGTCCAACACTTCGCGCGGCAGGTATTTGAAGACGGCCTGAACGTCCATGAGGATTTGAATCAGGGCGCTTTTTTGCGAGCCGTATTTTTCAAGAATCGGATCGACTTTGTTGATTTCCAAACCCATTGTTACATCTCCACTTTCGCTTTGAGCTTGGCCCATTCGTTGCGCACGCGCTCCTGAATCTGCGCGAGCAGCTCTTCCTCTTTCTTCAGGTGACGGAAGCGCCCCTGCTGGAAGAGATAGCCGCCGATTTCGCGCAGCGGGTCTTCGCTGGTTTTGCGCATCTCGGCCGGGTCGAAGCTGATGGTGTATTTGCCGTTTTCCACTTCGAAGAGCGGAAAGAGGCCGCTTTCCACCGCCAGCCGGCCCAGCTTGATGCCCGCGTTGGGATCGCAGCGCCAGCCGGTGGGGCAGGGAGCGAAGATGTGCAACAAGGCCGGTCCGTTGACCTGCGCGGCTTTCTTGACCTTCTTCATCAGGTCGAAGGGGTAGCTCGGGCAGGCGGTGGCCACGTAGGGCACGCCGTGGGCGACGCCGATTTCGGCGAGGTTCTTCTTCCAGGTCAACTGACCGGGGACTTCCTTGCCGGCCGGGCTGGTGGTGGTCGAAGCGCCAAGCGGCGTGGCCGAACTGCGCTGGATGCCGGTGTTCATGTAGGCTTCGTTGTCGTAGCACACATAGAACATGTCGTGGCCGCGTTCGAGCGCGCCCGACAGCGCCTGCAGACCGATGTCGAAGGTGCCGCCGTCGCCGCCGATGGCCATGACGTAGATTTTTTCGCTGTCGGTGTAGTGACGGCCCTTGCGACGCAGCGCCTTGATGCCGGCCTCGACGCCGGATGCGACGGCCGCCGCGTTTTCGAAGGCGACGTGAATCCAGGGCACTTCCCAGGCGTTGAAGGGATAGGGACTGGCAATGATCTCCATGCAGCCGGTGGCGTTGCAGACGATCAGATTACGGCCGGTGGCCTTGGTGATCTGGCGCAGCATGACGGCCGGAATGCAGCCCTGGCAAGCGCGGTGGCCCTGCGCGAACAGTTCATCCTTCGGCAACAACCGGGACGAGAAAACGCCGTAGCCTATTTCATTCATTCGCGCACCCCCACCATTTCGTAGATCGGCGCTTCGTCTTTCTGGACGTAGCCGATGCCCTTTTCAAAGATGTCGACAAACTGTTTGACCGTGAAATCGCGGCCGGACAAACCGCCGACGTAGCTGACGACGGCCGGGCGCTTTTTCAGGTTGTACAGGCTGGTTTTGATTTCGCTGGCGATGGGGCCGCCGGGACCGGCCACGCTCAGGCAGCGGTCGAAGACGAACACGCCTTTGCGCGATTCGAGCGCTTCCTGGATCAGCGAATGCGGGAAGGGCCGCCAGAGGCGCAGTTTGATCTGGCCGGCTTTAATGCCCTTTTCGCGGAGTTTGTCGATGGCCACCGAGGCGTTTTGGCCGTAGCCGCCGACGGTGACGATCACGTAGTCGGCGTCGTCGGTTTTGTAGTGCTCGATGGCGTTGTACTTGTTGCCGAATTCCGCGGCGAATTTCTCCCAGACTTCCTCGATGACGGCCTGGCTGTTGACCAGCGCGACGTCGTGGGCCATCTTCGCCTCGGTGTAGATTTCCGGGATGCCGACCGGGCCCATCATGATCGGGTCGGCCGGATCCAGGCGCAACGGCGGCTGATAGATGCCGAGGAAGTCCTGGATCTTTTTCGTGTCATAGAACTTCATGGGTTCGATGACGTGGCTCATCTGGAAGCCGTCCATGTTCACGATGGTCGGCAGCATGACGCGGGGATCTTCGGCGATCTTGAACGAGCAGATCGTCTGGTCGATCACTTCCTGGCCGGTTTCGGTGAAGATCTGCACCCAGCCGGTGTCGCGTTCGGCCATGATGTCGCCCTGGTCGCCCCAGATGGAAATCGGGGCCGAGAGCGAACGGTTGACGCAGGACATGACGATCGGCAGGCGCAGGCCGCTGGCGATGTAGAGGATCTCGTGCATCAGAGCCAGGCCCTGGCTGGAGGTCGCGGTGAAGGTGCGCGCGCCGACGGCCGACGAACCGCAGCAGGCGCTCATGGCGGAGTGCTCGGACTCGACCGGGATGAACGCGGCGTCGAGATCGCCGTCGTTGACGATTTCCGCCAAGTGCTCGACGATGTGCGTCTGCGGGGTGATCGGATAGGCCGAAATGACATCGACGTCGCACTGGGCGACGACTTCCGCCTGGGCGATGGAGATTTCGATGCCGATGTTTTTGCCTACTTCCATGCGGTTTTTCATTTTTGCCCTCCTTCGACCATGACGATGGCGCCGGTCGGGCATTCGGCGGCGCAAATCCCGCAGCCTTTGCAGTAGTTAAAATTGAAATCGTAGTACTGGTCGGTCAGCGCGTTTTCGTGTTTGTGCTGACGCGGCGCCAGCCGACGGGAGTCGTCGGGGCAGTAGATCCAGCACAGGCCGCAGGCGATGCATTTATCCTCGTCGGTCTTGGGATAAAAGCTGCGCCAGTCGCCGGTTTTATACTCACGGGAGGTGCCGGGTTCGATCACGGCGCATCCCAGCTCCAATTCGGTCCAAGCCGGCATGAGCTTCGTTTTCATGATTACTCCTCGGTCACGGCTTCCTGGTAAGCCCGTTGCAGCACGTTGAAATTCTTTTCGGCGATGCGCCCGAAGCGGTGGTCCAGCGGGGCTTTCATCGTTTCGACCTGCACGCAACCGGTGGCTTTGATCAAAGCGCCGAGCATGGTGGTGTTGGTGATGGGACGGCCGAGCCCTTCCAGCGCTATTTTCGTAGCGTCGACGGCGACGATTTTGCGTTTGGGATTGAGCTTGTACTGGGTTTTGAGTTCGCCGATGGACTTGTGGGTATTGATGATGACAATCCCCTCCGGGCCCATTCCCGACTCGACATCGACGATGTTCATCAGCGGTTCGTCCAGCACGATGCACACGTCCGGTTCGTAGACCTGGGTACGCAAGCGAATGGGTTCTTCGTCGATTCTGGCGAATGCCAGGACCGGCGCCCCGCGGCGTTCCGGGCCGAAGCTCGGGAACGCTTGCGCATACTTGCCCTCGGCAATCGCCGCCTGGGCCAGCAATTCGGCGCTGGTCACGGCTCCCTGACCGCCGCGTCCGTGAAATCGGATTTCAATCATTTTGTTCGCCCCCTTTGATGTGGCGGTATAATGTTCCTTTCGGAATGGAAAGGAGTTGCATACTAGAACCAACCTCCAGGAGTGTCAAGGATGAATATAATGTTATTTTTCAGTTAGTTACGCTGTTAAAACAGCCCCTTGACGCCTGTCGCTCCCTTGTGAAAAAAAGTTCAAATCAAGCAGGTAAGAGCACGGTAAACGTGGTTCCCTGACCGATCTTGGATTCTACGAGAATCTTTCCGTTATGATTTTCGACGATTCGATGGGCGATGGTCAAGCCCAGGCCGGTGCCGTCTTCCTTGGTGGTGTAGAACGGGTCAAAGATGATCCGCAGGTCCTCCGGTTCGATGCCAAAGCCGGCGTCCTGGATGCGCACCTCAACAAAGCCTGGATATTCTTCGCTTTCCCTGGTCGTGACCGACAAGGTGCCCTTGCGGTCGGCCATGGCGTGAATCGCGTTCATCAACAGGTTGAGGAAAAGTTGGCGGATTTGATCGCGGTCGAAGCGGCAGATGAGCCCGGTTTGGAGCTTTTTATCGATTTTGATGCCTTCGTGGCATTTGGGGTCGTTGGCGACCATGCCCAGTTGTTCTTCAAGCACGGCGGAGAGATCGTCGAGCTTTTCGGCTCGTTTGTCGGGTCGGGCGTAAACGAGGAAATCGGTTAATAGCTTATTAAGGCGGTCGGTTTCGCGCACGACGATGTCCATCAGGTGCAAGTGGATGTCGTCGACTTGCAGCTCGTTTTGCAGCATTTGGATCGAGCCGGAGATGCTGGCCAGCGGATTGCGAATTTCGTGGGCGATGCCGGCGGCCAGCTTGCCGACCACCGCGAGACGGTCGGCCTGGCGCGCATCCTGCTCGAGTTTGCGGACGGTGGTCACGTCCTGCAGGGTGACCATGCGGCCGATGACGTCGCGCGAGGCGTTGCGCAGATCGGAGGCGATGACCGAGAGGATGCGCGGCGCCCGCTGATCGACCTGAACGGAGATGTCGACCGGCTTGCCCTGCGGCGAGATTTCCATGGGGATCGACTGGGTCAGGTCCTTGCCGCGCTGGGAATGACCGAGCATGTCGATCGCGTTGGCGTTGGCGAAGGTGATGAGGTTCTTATCGTCGCTGGTCAGCAGGCCGATGGGCAATGACTGCACGATGTTGTCGTTGAGGGCTTTGAGGGCTTCCATCTCCTGTTGCTGGCGATAGATTTTCGCGTCGGCGGCGCGGCTGGAACTGGCCAGGGCCGAGGCGAGGATGCCGGCGATGATGAAGGCGAGGCTGTTGAGCATGATTTTGCCGGTCAGCTCGCGGATGGTCGGCGGGTAGCCGGTCATCTGACCCAGGTCGAGCGGCTCGATCCAATGCAGAAACTGGGCGACGAGCGTCAGGCCGTAGCTGAACGAGCAGAACAGGGAAACCCAGATCGTGTGCAACTGACTGGTGAGAATGGCGGCGAAAATCACGGTCATGATGTACATGAAGGAAAACAGGCTGAAGTAGCCGCCGGTCAGGTAAATCAGGGCGGTGACGAAAAGGAAATCCCAGTAGATTTGAAACAGCAGGAAACCCGGTCGGGAATACAGACGTTCGATGAAGATGGCGCTGATGATGGTCACCAGCACGTTGCCGCCGATCAGGGCGTAGTACTGGATCAGGCCGAAATTGGCGTAGATGATATGGCAACTGCCCAGGATGAAAAAGGAGATGACGACGCGCAGAAACACCAACCAGTGCAGCGTACGGACAGGGCTTGAACGCAACTCGGGATAAATATGATTTGTTGCTTTACCCAGGACCTTACCCAGTCTTAGCTGATGATGGTCACCATCTTAAAGATCGGCAGATACATGGTGATCAGCAAGCCACCGACGGTAACACCCAGGAAGACCATCATGAGCGGTTCCAGCAAGGTGGTCAGAGCGTCGGTGGTCATATCGACTTCGTCCTCGTAGAAGTCGGCGATTTTCGCCAACATAACGTCGAGCGCACCGGTGGCTTCACCGACGGTGATCATCTGGCACACCATCGAGGGGAACACGCCTGATTCGGCGAGCGGTTCGGCGATGGTTTTACCTTCGGCGATGCGGTCCTTGGTTTTGAGAATGGCCGCTTCGATCGTCCGGTTGCCGGCGGTTTTGGCGACGATGTCCAGACCGTCGAGAATCGGCACGCCGGAGGTGATCATGGTCGACAGGGTGCGGGTGAACTTGGCGACGGCCTGTTTGCGGAGCAGTTCGCCGAAGACGGGGAGCTTCAGGCTGACGTTATCGAATACCTGCGAACCCTTGTCGGTGTTGATCAGGTACCGGAAGCCGAAAATGAAACCGATGATCGCGGGGAAGATAACGAACCAATAGCCGCGGAGCAACTCGGAGATGGCCACGACGAACTGCGTCGGGCCCGGCAGGGCGCCGCCGAATCCTTCGAACATTTCCTTGAAGACGGGAATGACGAAGAACAACATGATCAAGCAGACGACAAAGGCGATACTCATGACCACGCCCGGATAAACCAGAGCGCCTTTGATTTTGCCTTTGAGTTTCATCGCCTTTTCGATGTAGGCCGACAGGCGGTTCATAATGGTGTCCAAGATACCGCCGACTTCACCGGCGGCGACCAGGGCGATGTAGAGCTGATCGAAGACCTTCGGGTGTTTGCCCAGGGCTTTGGCGAAGGTGGAACCGGCTTCGACGTCGTTTTTGACTTCGAAGAGCACCTCGGCGAAGGCCTTGTTTTCCTGCTGGTTCATCAGGATGTCGAGGCACTGGACCAAAGGCAGACCGGCGTCGATCATGGTGGCGAACTGGCGGGAGAAAACCACGACTTCGCGTTCGGTGATTTTCTTCTTTTTCGAACTGCTCCACAGTTGGATGTTCCAGTTCGGCCCCTTGGTTTGCACCTTGAGCGCCAGGATCTGCTGGCTGCGCAGTTTATTGACGACGGCCTCATCGTTGGGGGCTTCCATCTCGCCTTTGACGATGGCGCCCGTGCGACTTTTGCCTTCCCACTTATAAACCGGCATGGCTTTTCACCTCCTGCCCAATTCTCAACTTCGTACCATTATAGCACGTTATCGTGCCCGTTGTGCATCCTTGCTGGTTTCCAGCATTTTATTTAATTCGTCCAGATCGTTGGTGCGGCCCTGGGCTTCCTTGAGGGAGATCAGGCCGCGGCGGTACAAATCGACCAGCGACTGGTTCATGGTCTGCATGCCGTGCTTGGACTGGCCGACCTGCATCTGGGTGTAAATCTGGTGAACTTTGTCTTCACGGATCAGGTTGCGGATGGCCGCGTTGGGCACCATGATTTCCACCGCGAGGATACGGCCGACGCCGCTGGCGCGCGGCAGCAACTGCTGGCAGAGCACGGCTTCCAGAACGAAGGACAACTGCGCGCGCACCTGGCTTTGCTGGTGCGGCGGGAAGACGTCGATGATGCGGTTGATGGTCTGCACGGCGCTGGACGTGTGCAACGTGGCGAAGGTCAAGTGACCGGTTTCGGCGATGTTGAGCGCCGATTCGATCGTTTCACGGTCGCGCATTTCGCCGATGAGCACGATGTCGGGATCCTGGCGCAGCACGTATTTAAGGGCGCGGGTGAAGCTCTGGGTATCGGAGTGCACCTCGCGCTGGTTGACGATGCAGCCCTTGTGGGCGTGGAGGTACTCGATCGGATCCTCGATGGTGACGATGTGCTGATTGCGGCTCATGTTGATCTTATCGATGATGCTGGTGAGCGTCGTCGATTTGCCGCAACCGGTCGGGCCGGTGACCAGAACCAGACCGGCGGGATGGTTGACCAACTCGCCGACGATCGGCGGCAGGCCCAATTCCTGAAACGTGAACGCCTTGAAGGGGATGGTGCGGAAGGCGCCGGCGACCGCGCCGCGCTGCTTGAAGCAGTTGGCGCGGAAACGGGAAAGTCCCTTGACGCCGAAGCTCAGGTCGAGCTCGTTTTCCTCTTCGAAGATGCGGCGCTGGTTGTCGGTGAGCACCGAGTAGCACAAGCGTTTGGTTTCCGCAGCCGTCAACTGCGGCATATTGACCGGCGTCAGGCGTCCGTCGATACGCAACTGCGGCGGGGAGCCGGTGGTGATGTGCAAGTCGCTTGCATTCTTCTCGATCATCAATTTCAGAAGTTGGTGTAGATCAACCACAGTATTTGCCCTCGCTTTTCGGCCGAGTTAACCGATTGCAGCCCCTGAGCGGAATCTCCGATTCACGGGAACACAAATGCTCTTGTTACAACCGACGACCCAAATCTATTTCGATCGTTACCGTCGGACGGAGATTAATCCGCGGCGGTGACGCGCACCACTTCCTCGATGGAGGTGATGCCCTCGGACATTTTGGTGATACCGGCCTGGCGCATGGTCTTCATGCCGAGGCGGATCGCTTCGCGCTTGATTTCCGCGGTGGACGCGCCGTTGAGCACGAACTCTTTGATTTCCTCGAACAACGGCATGACCTCGTAAAGCGCGAGGCGGCCACGATAGCCGGTCTTGCTGCACTTCATGCAGCCGGCGCCCTTGTTGCACTGAATCGAGTGAGCCAGGTCGTCGGGCACCTGAATGTCTTTTAGGATTTGCGGGCTGATGTCCACCGGTTCGCCGCAGGCCGTGCAGATCTTGCGCACCAGACGCTGGGCGGCGACCAACTGCACCGCCGCGGTGACCAGGAAGGGCTCGATGCCCATGTTCAGCATGCGGTTGATGGAAGACGGCGCGTCGTTGGTGTGCAGGGTGGAAAGCACCATGTGGCCGGTCAACGCGGCCTTGACGCCGATTTCCGCCGTTTCAAAGTCGCGGATCTCGCCGACCATGATGATGTCCGGGTCCTGGCGCAGGAAGGAACGCAACGCGGCGGCGAAGTTCAAGCCGATCGCGTCGTGCATCTGCACCTGGTTGATGCCTTTGAGGGTGTACTCGACCGGGTCCTCGGCGGTGGAGATGTTTTCGTGCACCGTGTTCAATTCGGTGAGCGCCGAATAGAGCGTGGTGGTTTTACCGGAACCGGTCGGGCCGGTAACCAGCACCATGCCGAAGGGCTTGTGAATGGCCTCTTTGAACTGTTTGAGGGGCATTTCTTCGAAGCCGAGTTTGGTCATGTCCAACTGGAGGCTGTCTTTGTCGAGCAGACGAAGAACGATCTTTTCGCCGTAGATGGTGGGCAGCGAGCTGACGCGGAAGTCCATCTCTTTGCCCTTGGCCGTCTTCAGACGGATACGACCGTCCTGCGGGAGGCGGCGTTCGGCGATGTCGAGTTCGGACATAATCTTGAGACGCGAGGTGATCGCGTTCTGCAGTTTGCGCGGAGGATCCATCACTTTGTGCAGCACGCCGTCAATGCGATAGCGCACGCGGAAGCTGCGTTCGTAGGGCTCGACGTGAATGTCGGAGGCGCCCTTTTTGATGGCGTCGGAGAGGATGAGGTTCACCAGCTTGACGACCGGCGCGTCCTCGGAGGCCTTCTCCAGTTCTTTGATGTTGATCTCTTCGTCGGTGGAGATCAACTCGAGTTCCTCTTCCTCGAACTGGTCAAGCACGTCTTCGATGTTGCTCGAATCGGTGTCGTAGTACTTTTCGATGGCCATCATGATCGAGTCCTCGGTCGCGACGACCGCCTCGATGTTGTAGCCGGTGAGGAACTTGATGTCGTCGATGGCGATGATGTTGGACGGATCGACCATGGCGACGATCAACGAATTGTCGGCGCGGCTGATCGGGATGACCTTGTACTTTTCGACGACTTCGCGCGGGATCAGCTTGATCACTTCCGGATCGATTTCGAATTCGGAGAGATTGATCGAAGGGACGTTATACTGCCGCGACAGGATATCCGCCAGTTCGCTCTCTTCCAGGTAGCCCAATCGAGACAAATGGTACGAAAGCCGGCCGCCGGAGACTTTCTGCTCCGCCAGCGCAGTTTCCAATTGGTCGGGACTGATGAGATCTTCTTTTACAAGAAGCTCGCCCAATTTTTCTTCCGTGCCTTCTCCGCCACCTTTGGTCTTGGTGTTTTCGCTCATCAACAGAACCTCCTGACAGCGTAAGTATACTCCGCCCCTGCTGGTACGGAGCCCCAAACTTCCATGAATCTACCCAGCATGGCGTTTCCGTGTCAAGGTTAAGCCCGCTCGCAAGCAAACATTTTTCGTTTAGGGGCTTGTCAAGAAAATAGCCGATGCAGTACCAAAGAACAATACTTGAACGGATAAGAGAGGCGCGATGGCCAAGAAGAAGACCATAGTCGTGATGCCGGCGTACAACGCGGCGACGACGTTGGAGCGCACGGTGGCCGACATTCCGCCCGGGGTGGTGGACGAGATTATCGTGGTCGACGATTGCAGCCGGGATGCGACGGTGGAGGTGGCGCGGTCGCTGGGACTGACCGTGGTGGTTCACGAGCGTAACCTGGGTTACGGCGGCAACCAGAAGACGTGTTATCGCGAAGCGCTCTCGCGCGGGGCCGACGCGGTGATCATGATCCATCCGGATTATCAATACGACAGCCGGTTGGCCGGGCACATGATTTCGTTCATCAACGACGGCTACTTCGACATCATGCTGGGCACGCGCATCCGCACGCGTAGCGAGGCGCTGGCCGGGGGGATGCCGATCTGGAAGTACATTTCCAACCGGTTTCTGACGATCACGGAGAACATTCTGCTCGGACAGAATTTGTCGGAGTACCACACCGGCTACCGGGCTTACAGCCGGCAAGTGCTGGAGAGTATTCCGTGGCAGAACAACAGCGACGATTTCGCCTTCGACGCGCAGTTTCTGGCGCAGGCGATTTATTTTAACTTCAAGATTGCGGAGATTCCGGTGCCGGTGCGTTACATGCCCGAAGCGTCGAGCATCAACCTCAAGCGCAGCACGGAATACGGGTTGGCGAATTTAAAGGTGATTGCGCAGTACTGGCTGCACAAATTGGGTTTCAGGCGCGATCCGCTTTTCCTGCCCGTCGCCAAACCAGAGTAAGCAGCGTCAACGACAGCAGCATGAGCGCGATCGCGGCATCGCCGCCGGTCTGACCCATGGCGCAGAAGCCTTCGTCCTCGTCCTTTTCCTCTTCCTTGTCGCCGGAGTGCACGGTGATGACCATCTGGTCGGAGCCCGACGCGCCTTCCTCGTCGATCGCCGAGAGCATCACCGAGTATTCGCCCGGCTCGTCGAAGGTGTAGGAGAACGCGGCCAGATTGGATGTGTCGCCGTTGGAGAACGACCACAGGTAACGGTCGATGTTGCCGTCCGGATCGCTGCCCGAGGCGGTGAAATAGACCGTCAGCGGGGCCTTGCCTTCGTCTTTGTCGGCGACGATCAGCGCGGTGGGCGATTCGTTGGGAATGGCGCCGGCGAAGTTTTCCACCGCGGCGCGCACGTTGATCTCGCCCCAGCCGACTTCGACGTCCCACTCGGTGCCGGGTTTGCGCGTGGCGGTTTCTTCCATCGCCTGTTTGATCGCGCGCGCGTCGGTCACGTCGGGATTGGAGGCGATCATCAGCGCCGCCCCCGCCGCGACGTGCGGCGAGGCCACGCTGGTGCCCCACGCGTAATAGAAGCCGACGCCGCCGTTGCCGATCGTTTCGCCGAGGATTTCCTCGCCGGGAGCAACCAGGTCGAGGGCTTCGCCGTAATTGGAATAATCGCTGCGCGTCGGCAGTTCGCCGAGCTGGTGTTTGTCGCAACTGCCGACGGCGACCGAATCGTCGTAGCCGGCGGGATAGGAGACTTCGGAAAGCGATTCGTTGCCCGAGGCGACGACCACGACGACGTTGTGATCGGTGGCGTAGGTAACGGCCTGATCGCACAGTCCGTTGTATCCGGGACCACCCAGGCTCATGTTGATCACCTGCGCGCCTTCTTCCACCGCGAAGTAGATGCCGTCGATGATGTCGCTTTCGGCCGCGCCGCCGGAGTGATCGGGGAAGACCTTGACCGGCAGCAGTTTAACGTCGGGCGCCGCGCCGGCCGCGCCGACGCCGTTGTCGGTGCGTTCGGCGATGATGTTGGCCACGTGCGTGCCGTGACCTTCGGTGTCGTCGGGATCGTCATCGCGCTCGCCGAAATCCCAACCGTCGAGGACATGCGCGGCGCCATCGGTAAGACCGTCCAGCAGATAGCCGGTATCGAGCACGGCGACGATCACGCCGTCGCCCCGCGTGCGGTTCCAGACCTTCTCCAGGCCGATCTGACGCAGGTTCAACTGACCGCCGTTGTAGAGCGGATCGTTGGGCGAGAAGGCCAGTGAGCGCACGTGGTCGGGCCAGACGGCGGCCACGGCCTGGGACGCGCGCAGGCGTTGGGCCATTTCATCGTAGGAACGCTTGGGATCGAATTGAACCAGGACGTAGGTTTCCGCGGCGTCGTCGCGGCGGGCCTGCGCCAGCCAGCGCGTGGGCATCGTACGGCGGCCGCGGACGTCGGAGACGTGGGCGACGGTCATGCCCGCGGCCGAAATTTCGCGCTGGAAGTCGGCGGGGCGAGCGTCGGGCTGCAACACGACCAAGGCGCGTCCGGCGACGATGGGGGCGTTGTCATGGATGTCCAATTCAAAGGCGAAAGCGCCCGTCGCGGTCAGGAGCGCAACGAGAAAGAAAATCGCGGTCAGCAGGGGGCGAGGCATAGTTTGTCTTCCTTTCGTCCAGACAAAATAAGACGGGGAATTGTATAGGCAAGTGGCTCCGGAGGAAAGAGGGGGGCAACTTGTTGAAATCATGAAAAAAGCCCGGCATCCAGAGGATGCCGGGCTGACGAAATCAAGCGTTTTTGCGCTTAGAAGACCGGAATCAAGCCGGCGATGTCGTAGTTCGTCCAGATGTTGATCGCCGTGCTGTCATAAGCCAGCAGCTGAGTCGGGTTGAACTCGTTGGGATCGACGCCGTCGGGCAGATCGATACCGGCGATAACCACGACGTCATCGGCGCTCGGGGTGATGCCCAGCTCGGAGACCGGCGGCTGGAAGGAATCTTCTTCACCGTTGATCACGGCCAGCACAACCGGGCCAACCTTCGGGGCGAAAATGACGAGGACGAGGTCCATGGTGCCTTTGGATTCCAGCGCCCAGGACACTTCACCGGTGGTGGTGTTGTAGCCGGTGCTGGAGTCGAACAGCGGCAGGAAGTCGCTGTCGGCAACCGTGGCGCCGCCGGACCAGTCGCTGAGGTCTTCGGCGAAGGTCAGGGCGAAGCCGAGGTTCAGGCTCTCGAGGCCGGACGCCAGGGCGTCGGTTTTGGCCACGAGCAGGATGTAATCGGCATCGGGCACGTCGCCGGCCGGGATGGACGCGGCGTTGCTGGTCGCCAACTTGATGCCCATCGGGATCAGGGCGCGGTTCGGAACTTCCGCGGCGAGCATGCCGAGGTAATCATAGCTGGGATCCGCACCGGTGATGCTCAGGTTGACCGCGCTCTTGGCGGTGATTTCGGACATGGTGATGTCCGGAGCGCCCGTGCCGTCCCAGGTGGGTTCGGCACCGGCATACTCAAACGTCAGGGCGTTGTTGAGAACCGCTTCGATGTTGTCGAGGATCAACTCGATCGGATCGATCGGGTTGCCGCCGATCAGGTCGGTGATGAGCTGGATGATCAGCGAGGAGCTGATGGCTTCACCGGCGGTGATGCTGAGCACCGCACCTTCGATCGGGTTGTCGGCGCCGGCCATGACCGGCACTTTGTACTGTTCGTTGGCGCCGCCGGCGGTGGCCGAAGCCAGGCCGATCAGGTTGATGTCAACGCTCAGTTCGGGGAAGTAGATGCTCGCGGGCAGGTCGATCGTGCCGGTTTCACCGCCCAGGCCGATCACGTTGTAGCCGTAATCGAGCGAGAAGGTGTCTTCGGCGATCAGGCCGTCAAAGTCGGCGGACAGGACGGTCGAACGAGCCAGACCCGGAATCGCGATGCCCAGATAGATCGGGGCGTTCAGCAGCGGATCCAGGTTGAGGCCGGAAACATCGGGGTTTTCCAGGCCCAGAGCGGTGCCGCCGGAGGTGAAGTCGCCGGAGCCGGAATCGGTGTAGCTGTAGCCGTAGGAATCCGGACGGAGGCGGAAGTACATCACGGCCGCGTCGGCCTGATACGCCCAGGTCCAGAAGCCGTCTTTGTAAACGGTGACCAGTTCGTTGGCTTTGGCCACGGTCACGGTCGCTTTGCCGTTGGCGTCGGTGGTGTAAGTGTTGCCGCCGTGAATGACGGTCGCGCCTTCCACCGCGGAGCAATCGGAGTCGTCAAAGGCGTAGACGGTGATGGTGTCGCTGACCGCGCCGCCACCGATCGCCAGGCCATCGCCGATGCTTTCGGGGTCGGGCAGTTCGCAGAACCAGTCGGGCGCGGTGTACTCGGTGTCGCTGGTGTCGTCGTCGCCCGTGTCATCGTCGCCGGTATCGTCGTCACCGGTGTCGTCGTCGCCGGTGTCGTCGTCGCCGGTGTCGTCGTCGCCAGTGTCGTCATCGTCACTGGTGTCGTCGTCGGACGGAGCGCCGTCGTCATCGTCGTCATCATCGCCGCCGCAGGCCGTCATCAGGCCCAGGACCAGCAGCATCATGACAGAAAGCAATAGCCACCTATTCTTCATGTTCTTACTCCCTTCACTTGCTTAGTTAACAAGTTCATACAGCATGCGATCCGAAGATCGAAAACTTGGATGGAAACAGACAGGAAAGGCAATTTGCTTACCCCTCAAAAGGTTGGGTCATCTCCCAACCCTAATATACACAAACGGGCTTCGAGGCTGCCCCCGAAGCCCAACTATCAGGCTAAACACCTCCCCAAAGGGTGTCAAGCGGAAAATATTCCCAAGCAATGGATATTGTCGAATAAACATAGTTTCACCGTCCGAATACTCTCAAATAAATAAAGATCATGCCGAAAAAAAAGCAAATCGCGGCTATTTGAGGGAAAAAGCGGTCAATTCGGCCAAAATTTCGCGGGTTTTGGTGCCGTCGGGCTGAATTACATAGTACTCTTCCTTGATTTTCCCCACGCGTTTGGCGTAGGTGACCACATAAATGAAAATGCGGGGATTGGGGCCCGGATCGAGCGTGGGCATGACGCCGGGTTTGATGACCGCTTCGCCGGGAAATTTGCTGGTCCAGGTGATCTCCAGCGTGTCGGTGAAGGTTCCCGTCGGCACGGTGACTTCCTTGTTCAGTCCGGTGATCTCGAAGGTCATCTGGCTTTCGATCCACTTCTTGCCCTGTTCGATCGGTTCGCGCAGGAACATCACGCCTTGTTTGTTGACCATCCCCTGGCCGGGCAGGTACAGGATCACTTCCGAATTGTTGAAATGATAGGAGTCGCCGGTGCGCTTGATGATGCGTTCGACGTTTTCGGTGACGCGATCGTAGTAATCGGTGACCTTGTAGGTCCATTGGTTGCTGACGTGCAACGGGTAGTAATGCTGAAACTGCGACGAGCAGCCGGTCAAGGCGACCAACAGCAGCAGGGTAACCAGCGAAATGATCGTACGGCGCATCATGGTTTGGTTCCTTCGTTCGTCCATCAACAATATATGTCCCTTGCGGACCTTTTGTCATGTCCCGACACCGGGCGGCGGGAATCGGTTCCCTCAGGGGGCGGAAACGGAGAGCACCTGCGTGGGGCAATTGAGAAAAATGCGCGGGCCGTAGTTGGCGGTGACTTTGCCGAAGACCTGTAATTTCAGGCCGACCAACTGGTGCGGGATCATTTTGTCGCGCAGGAATTGATCGACGTCGCGGCGCAGGATGGTGGCGGAGAAATCGGTCGTCCAGTCGCTGCCGAAGTTGAGGTGATAAGCGTTGGTCGATTCCTTCACGTTGTCGACCACGCCCTCGACGATGCCGTAGTGATCCAGCAGACGGTCGGCGACGATGGCCGGCACGGGCTGGGTGTCGGCGTTGGCGAACATGCCGCGTTTGTTGCGGAAGGCGGTCAGCAGCAGGTTCCAGTTTTTGCGGCAGTCGGCGATGCACTCGGGGGCGTGAAACACTTCGCCCAGGCCCATGACCAGCAGCGTTTCCTCGGCGGCTTCGCCGTTGACGACCACCCGGGCGAGGGTGCGGCCGTATTGATCCTGCGGCTTCTTTTTGCAGACCTCGAGAATGACCGGCTGCATCTGCACGAGCTGTTTGTTGAGATCCATCGCTTCCTGATAATAGGGTTCGCCGTTTTCGGGCGTGTCGATGCCGAGGTAGCGCACGCGGCGACCGTCGGCCATCATCACGGTGTCGCCGTCGTAGACGTGGCTGACGGTGTTTTTGATGCGGTCCATGAGCATGCGGGTCATTTCGTTGTCGGGCAGGGAGTCGGCATCGGGCAGCGGCGGCGGGGTGACCTCGTCGGTTTCGGGCGGATCGTCGGCCGGCACGGGCGTAACGTCGGGGGCGAGGTCGATCTCAATGCCCTCGGGCGTGGGCGCGGCGGGCGTGGCGGCGGCCGGCGTGGCGTCATCGATAATCAAATCGCCGGCGACGCGATTAAGCTGAATGATGAACCAGACCACGATGGCCAGCGCGCCGACCATGACGATCAATTTCACCCAGGGGAACGAGGAGCGTTCGCGCCGATAGGGATGATGTTCCATCAATGCGCCTCCATCCAGTTGTCGCCGACGCCGGTTTCGACCAACAGCGGCACGGCCAGGGACATGATCGATTCCATTTCCTGTTTGACGATCGCGGTGCATTTGTCGACGGCCTGACGCTCGACCTCGAAGACCAGTTCGTCGTGCACCTGCAGGACCATGATCATGGGCAGGCGTTCGTCAATGATGCGCCGGTGCAGGCGAAGCATCGCCAGCTTGATCAGATCGGCGGCGCTGCCCTGCACGGGCGTGTTGATCGCGGCGCGTTCGGCGGCCCCGCGCACGTTCTGGTCTCTGCTGTTGAGGTCGGGCAGGTAGCGCCGACGGCCGAGGATCGTGGCGACGTAGCCGGTTTCGCGCGCCTGCACGAGCACGTCGTCGAGCCACCGGTGCAGCACGGCGAAGCGGCCGAAGTAGCGGTCGATGAACTCCTGCGCCTTTTTCGTGCCGATGCCCAGGTCGCGGCCGAGGCGGAAGGCGCTCATGCCGTAGAGCACGCCGAAGTTGACCGTTTTGGCCGCCGAGCGCATCTCGGGCGTGACGAGGTTGGGGAACACGCCCATGATTTCGGCGGCGGTGCGCGTGTGGAAATCCTCGCCGGAGTGGAAGGCGGCGATCATCGTCGGATCGCCGGACAGGTGCGCGGCGAGGCGCAGTTCGATTTGGCTGTAGTCGGCCGAGAGCAGCAGCTTGCCCGCCGCGGGTACGAAGCCGCGACGGATGCGGCGGCCTTCGGGCGTGCGAATGGGGATGTTCTGTAAATTCGGCTCGCTGCTGGACAGGCGGCCGGTGGCGGCGACGGTTTGGTTGAAGCTGGTGTGGATGCGGCCCGTCTCCGGATTGATCAGCCGGGGCAGCGCGTCGACGTACGTGCCTTTGATTTTCGCCAGCGTGCGGTATTCGAGCATCTTCACCGGCACGACGTGCCCCTGTTCGGCGAGCGCTTCGAGCACGGCGGCGTCGGTGGAAAAACCGGTTTTGGTTTTGCGCAACGGCTTGATGCCCAACTTTTCGAACAGAATGCGGCCGATCTGCTGCGGGCTGTTGAGGTTGAACGGCTCGCCGGCCAGCTCGTGAATTTCGCGGATCAGGGCGTTGATCTTGGCGTCGAGTTCGTCGGCGAGCTCGGCGAAAAAGGCGACGTCGATGGAGACGCCGTGACGCTCCATCGTCCCGAGCACGTCGATCAGCGGCAATTCGAGATCGCGGTACAGCGACCACATTTGCTCGTGTTCGCGCAGTTCCTCTTCGAGGCGATGGGCCAGCAGCCAGGTGATGTGCGCGTCCTCGGCGGCGTAGGCGGTGGCTTCGTCGAGCGGCACGTCGACGAAGGTCCGGCGACCGGTCTTGCCGCCGACGACCTCGCTGAACTTGATCGTCGTGTGTCCGAGGTGCTGCGCGGCCATGGCGTCCAGCGAGTGCCCGCCGAAGCCGGGATTGAGCAGGTAGTCGGCGATCATCGTGTCGCCGACCAGCCCGCGCACCTGCACGCCGTGGCGGGACATGACGGTCAGATCGTATTTGGCGTTCTGCCCCCACTTGGGAATTTTCGGATCTTCCAGCACCGGCTTGAGCATGGCCAACGCGCGCGCCTGGGCGATCTGCTCGGGCGCGCCCAGGTAGCGGTGCGCCAACGGCAGATAGGCGGCGTCGTCGTCGGCGCAGCAAAAGCTCATGCCGACCAGCCGGGCCTGCATCGGCTGCGTGGAGTCGGTTTCGGTGTCGAAGGCGAAGCCGGAGGAAGCGCGCAGACGCTCGACCAGATCGAGCAGTTCGCGATCGCGCAGGATGGTGCGGTAGTTGTCGCGACTGACGGTCACCCGCGGCGCAAGATCGGTGAGGAGCCTGGTGAAGCCCAGTTCCTGATAGAAGGCGCGCAATTGTTCGTGATCGGGTTCGACCGGATGCAGCTCGCGCCAGTCGCGCTCGAGCGGCACGTCGCGGTTGATGGTCACCAGTTCGAGGCTCAGGCGCGCCAGCTCGACGTTGTCGCGGACCTTCTCGCCGAGTTTGCCTTTGATGTTTCCGGTTTGGGTCAGCACGTTGTCGAGCGTGCCGAATTCGCCGAGCAGCTTGACGGCGGTTTTTTCGCCGACGCCGGGAATGCCGGGGATGTTGTCGGAGGAGTCGCCGGCGAGGGCGAGCACTTCGACGACCTGCTCGGGTCCGACGCCGAAACGCTCTTTCACCTTGGCGGCGTCGATCCACTCGTCTTTCATCGGATCGTACAGGCGCACACGAGGCGAAACGAGCTGCATGAGGTCCTTGTCGCTGGTGACGATGACGACCTCGTTGCCCGCGTCGACGGCCCGGCGGGCGATGGTGCCGATGATGTCGTCGGCCTCGTAGCCGGGCAGCGCCAGCAACGGCAGGCCGCGCAATTCGACGAGGCGGTGAATCAGCGGGAACTGCGGCACCAGCGCCTCGGGCGGCGCGGGACGATTGGCTTTGTACGCCGGGTAGCGCTCGTGGCGGAAGGTTTTTTCCGGCCGGTCGAAGCAGACGGCGACGGCGCTCGGTTGCAGTTCGCGCAGCGTTTTGTCGAGCATGGTCGCCACGCCGTAGACCGCGTTGGTCGGCGTGCCGTCGGGCGCGGACAGATGCGGCAACGCGAAGAAGGCGCGGAAGATGTAACCGGAACCGTCGATGAGCAGGATGGATGAGCCGCTGGCGGTCATGGTTTTCCCTCGTGGTTGGCGGCGGGGAACGACAGTCGTTTTATTCGTCCAAGAGGAACAAACGTCCGAACGTGGCCTCCGACGATTGCGTCACTTGCGCGATCAATTGGTGATACTTGTCCAGCAGTTGTTTGCCCTTGGGCGTCAAACGCGAACCGCCCCGCCGTCCGCCGCCGGGCACTTTTTCGACCAGGGCCTCGCCGAGACGGTCCTCGGAGACCTTCAAACGGCCCCAGGCGCTGCGATAGCTCATGCCCAGCTCTTCGGACGCCTGCAGAATCGAGCCGGTGCGGTCGACGGCTTCGAGCAGACGCATGCGACCGGAACCGAACACGACGTTGCCGCCGTCATCGGCGATCCACACCTTGATACGCACATGGAGTTTCGATTCGTCCATCAATTACTCCGATAAAAAGTAGCGCGGAGAATTCACTATACGTTCATTTCCGTGATTGAAACAAGGGAGAGTTTGGGCGAAGAATGTGGACAACGCCTCAGCCTTTTAAGGAGCATGGAAACAAGCGGTTTGTTGACAGGGGCGCAAAAGCCTCGCTAAGATCGCAGCAGTTTGGGCAGTATGATCGGCACCGGCACCAGAAACAACCAGGGAAGCGGTATCGTCGACCATGAAACAGCTTTACGACAATGTCACCGAGACGGAAGTCGTCAAATTCATCGAACAGTGGATGACGGTTCTCGGCCATTTGGCGCGCTACCCGACCACCAATCGCGCGGTCGCGCAGGGCGTGCACAAACTGTTCATGCTGCTGCCGGGCATTCTCGGGCGGCAGGAAGCGCTGGAGCTGGCCGAGCTGCATCACCTGCTGTTGATCAACGGTCAGCCCTTGTCGATGGAGGCGCAAAACAAGGAAGCCGTCGGCGCGTTCATGTTCATCATGCTCGAACACAATCTGCGTTCGGTGCGGATTCACAAGGACGTCGGCGAGGAGGAATTTCTGGCGCTGCTCGAGATGCTCGCGGCGTCCAGCGACGAGCGCTTCGTGAACATCGCGCAGATGCTGAGCAAGCGCGACGTGGTCAACGTGCTGGTCGAGCAGCACGTGCCGCCCTCGGCGTCGGTGAAAGTAGCGGAAATCACGCCGGCGCACGATACGGTGGTGATCGAAGCGGACGCGATGATCGAGGACTGGGACGAGGCGAGCCCGACGGCGATCCGGCGCATGCAGGTCAATCCGCGACATGCGCGCACCGAAGTGCGGGGCAAGGGCATGCATCGCGTCACGTTGTTTTTGCACGTCGCGCAACTGCCGCTGGTCGGCGCGGAGATTTCGGCGGACAAACCGACGCCGCAGACCAAGAAAATCGAGGACGACGGCAAAGCGATGTTGTATTTGCCCGCGGGAGAAAACAAGATTGTCATCGTGTACGAAAGTTACACGATCGAGCGGATTATCGAAGTCGAGGACGAGGATCAGTTGTTCGACGTCGATCTGCAGAAAATATTCGAATTTTAGCGGCGGGAGTTCCTGACATGTTCAAGATCGTCTGCCACGGCGGAGCCGGGTCCCGTGGCCCCAAATACGAGTTGAAGAACCAGATCGTCGCACAGGCGGCGCGGGCGGGCATGAGCACGATGCAGGCCGGCGGCGACGCGGTGACGGCGGTGGTGACGGCGGTTTCGCTGATGGAAGACAGTCCGTTGCTCAACGCGGGCACGGGCAGCTACGTGCAGAGCGACGGCATGGTGCGCATGGACGCGTCGATCATGGATCAGGATCTGAACGTCGGCGCGGTGATCGGCATCACCAACGTGCGCAACCCGATCCAGGTGGCGCGGCTGCTCAAGGACACGGGGCTGCATTCGATTCTCAGCGGCGAGCTGGCCACCGAATTCGCCTGGTCGCAGGGCATCCCGGCGTACGATCCGCGCACGGTGGAAAAACTGGAACTCTGGCTGGAGCTGCGCAAGAAGTTTCAGCATCGCACGAATCTGGAGATGATGGTCAAACTGCGCGAGATGGTGCAAAACGAGGAAGCGCTGGGGACGGTCGGCTGCGTGGCGATGGACGGCGAAGGGATCATCGCGGCGGGCACGAGCACCGGCGGACTGAAGCTGGACATGCCCGGGCGCGTGGGCGACGTGCCGTTGATCGGCTGCGGCACCTACGCCAATCGCTTCGGCGGCATCAGTTGCACGGGCATCGGCGAGAAGATCATCAAGGTCTGTCTGGCCAACACCGTCGCCGATTTCATCGGCCAGGGAAAAACCGCGCAGGAAGCCTGCGACCTGGGGATGCGGGAGATCGCCACGGTCAGCGGCCGCGCGGGGTTGATCTGCATCGATCACGCGGGGAACATCGGATACGCGTTCAACACCGAGGTCATGACCTTTTGTCAGCTCGAAGAGGAATAATCGCGGCACTGCTGATCGGCCTGTCGGCGGCCCTGTGGCCGGCGTGGGCGGGGCAGGGCCTGTTGTGCGTCGGCGAGCAGGAGATGCATCCGCTCGGCGACGTGCTGCAGGTCGGCGAGGACGTGTATTTTCCCGCCGAGTCGCTGCTGACCGAGTTGGGCTGCTCGGTGTTCTGGCACACGACCGGGCGGCGGTTGACGGTGCGCTACGAAAATCGGACCGCGATGGTTTCGCCTTACAGCCGCCTGGCGTTGGTCGACGGCAGGCAGATCCTGCTGACGCAAAGCCCGCGGTTCATCAACGGCCGGCTGTGCGTGCCGCAGTGCTTCGTCGAACGCGTGACGTCGCTGCTGCTCGGGCGCGAAGTAAAACTGTCGGCGCTGACGCCCACCGCGCCCGAACCGCTGCCGGTGCGGCCGTTCGCGGAGTTGAAGCGGCGGCGGATGCTCAGTCTGCGCAAGATCGTGCTGGACGCCGGGCACGGCGGGCACGACCCCGGAGCGAAGAGTCCGCAGGGGCTGCGCGAAAAGGACATCAACCTGGCGATCACGCTGGCGCTGGCGGAAAAGCTGAAAAGCCAGACCGACGTCGAGGTCGTGCTGACGCGCAACGACGACACGTTCATTCCGTTGCCCGGCCGCACGAACATCGCCAATCAATCGGGTGCGGACCTGTTCATGTCGATGCACGCCAACGGCGCGTACAACCGCGGGGCAACGGGCTTCGAGGTGTACTTCCTTTCGGCGCAGGCGAGCGATGCGCGGGCGGCGGCGCTGGCCGCGTTCGAGAACGGCGAAAACGCGGCCGGGGCGGAAGCGGGCAACGACGGCGAGGAAGGCGGCGACCTGACGCAGATTCTGCGCGACATGTTCCGCACCGAAAACCTGGCGGCGTCCGAACGGCTGGCGGTGGCGATTCAGGCGCGGCTGGACATCGCGATGAATATGGAAAACCGGGGGGTGAAGCAGGCGCCGTTTTTTGTGCTCTCCGGCGCGCAGATGCCGGCGGTGCTGGTCGAGGTGGGCTTCATGAGCAACTTCCGCGAGGCGGAAATTCTGAACAATCCGGAAACGCAGAAGATCATCGTTTCGGCGCTGTACCAGGCGATCATCTATTACGATGCGGTGCGGGCGGCGTCCGACGGTTATTGATTTTTTCCACGAACATTTTTTTTGTCGAGCGTGCCGACGAAGCCGCGAATGTGCTCGAGCAGCCATTTGATGTCGTCGTCGGCGAGGGTTTGCAGCACGGTCACCCGCCAGGAATTCCCGAACAGCACCAGGGCGTTGCCGCCGCGCAGGAGGCGATAGAGCGGCCAATTTTGCTGATCCTCTTCCTCTCCGTAAGGACCGACGTACCCGCCTTTGGGACGCCCGGTGATGCGGCGCGTGTTCATGACCGTGTCGCCCAACAGCGTCCGGATTTCGATATCGAGCGGCGTGAGAAAGACGCTCTGCTTGGACGGCATGGCGAACAGAACGTAAATGACCCAGGAGAACGACAGCGGCATGGCCAGGTACCAGGGCAGAATCGCGAAGAGGAAAACCGCCATCAGCAACATCATCACGAGCGATATAAGAAGAACGTAGCCGCCCTTGGGATCCTGGGCGTTGAGTTCGTTCGAGGGCCTGATGCTCAACTGCACGCCGGGTTCGAGGTCGATTTTCACCAGGCCCGAGGGCGACCTCTCGCGGATGCGGCAGTCGAACGTTTTCTGCTTGGGCTGGGGATCGCTACGCAGGGAGGCGGCGATGCGCGAAGCGAAGTCCGCATTGCGGAAAGATTTGATAATCTTGGACTGGAAGAAATCATGTTCGGCTTTGTTCGTTTCAAGTGGTTGAGCTATGACGGGGGGCGCGGGCTCGACGACGGGCGGCACGGGCTCGACGACAGGCGGCGCGGGCTCGACGACAGGCGGCACGGGCTCGACGACGGGCGGAGCCGGCTCGATTGTCGAGCGGATTTCCACCGGCGATAATTTCAAGCCGGGATGGCGGAGGTAAAAGTCGTCCTCGTCCGGCGCGGACGCGGGGGCGGGCGACGGCGGCGACGCCTCCTTTTGCCGGCAGGCGGGGCACACCGGATTGTCCCACGACCATTCGGGAAATTCATTTCCGCATTCACGGCAGCGCATGGCGATTATCCCCATCCAAAAGTAATCGATAGATCATCGTAGCGGAAGCAAAGACGGACAACAAGCCGCCGCTCAGCGGTTGGCCTTGCGCACCTCGTGCCGGTGTTCGTCGATCGATTTGATGAACTTTTTTACGTGCGGCAGCAGCCACTGGCGGTCGACGTCGGTGACCGCGGGCAGGATGACGCAACTCCAGGTCTGGCTTTGGATTTCCAGCATGCTGTTGCCCTGCAGCAGCCGGGCCGGGGAGAGCGAGAGGCCGTTTTTCGCCTGATTCGGTTTAAGCGCGGCGTTGTCGGGCCGGCCGGTGTAGTGGCGCGTTTTGATGATCATGGAGCCCAGCAGCGTTTCGATGTCCATGCCCTTGGGGGTCAGGAGAACGTTTTGTTTTTTCGGCAGGGAGCGCAACACGTAAACGACCAGGCCGCCGAGCAACAGGAACGTGATTGTGGGCGAGGCGAACAGGCTGATTATCCCGGCGGTGATAATGCCGCCGACGATGGTGGCGATCAGGCGAAGCATCGCGGCCGAATCCTCTCGCGGGCCTCCTTCGGTGACTTTGACCGACAGGTACGAGCCCGATTCGATGACGACCTTCACGCGGCCGGACGGCGCGTAGTCGCTGATCTTGCGCGTGGGCAGCGCTTTTTCCGACGGCGGTTCCGGTTTGCCGGAAGGATAAGCGGGTGGTTGGACGTGCAGATCAACCGGCGGCGTGTGCACCGGCGGGCCGATGGATCGACTCAGCGACGGCGGTTCCGGCTTGTCCAGCCGGGGCGTCGTTTCGTATTTTTCGTCGGGCGGCGCCGGCGCGGGCTCGTGCTCGGCGGCTTCGTGTTCGATGATGTCGGTCAGGTTCACCGGCTCGGGTTTATAGAATTCGCCTTCGACCTTGGTTTCGTTTTCCCAGACGGGCTTGAATTCCATGCGTTCGAGTGTGGAGATTTTCGTTTCGGCCTTGGGCTTGTTGCGGCGCGCAATCTCTTCGGCCGCTTTGATCTCGGCGATTGTTTGCGGCGGTTCGAAGATGGGCTCTTCGCTTTCGTGACGCCGCGGGATCTCGACCGGCGGCGGCAGGGTCTGCTCGAAGTGCGCGGATTCACGATGCGCGGTGATCGGCTTGCTCAGTTCGCTGTCGGCATGGCCGATGTTGATTTTCAGATCGGGATGGCGTTGGTAGAAATCGTCGGCATCGACGTTCTCCCGCACCGATTCGACATTCCGTCGGCGCGCCGGCGCTTCGGTTTTTTCCTTGTTGAGACACTGCGGACAGATGGGATTCTCCCACGACCATTCCGGAAATTCCCGGCCACACTCCCGACAGCGCATTGGGCCTCCACATGCAGAACTGAATGATAGATGGATAATTTTATTTTATTGGATCCTCAATGGCAATGCAGCATGGCTTGAGCGCGGCGAGCGGCGGGTTATACTGTTGCCGGCAACAAATTGGAGAATCCGCAAGCGATGAAAAAAACGATTCTCGCGATATGCGCGGCGCTGGTGGTGTCGGCGTCGGCGGCCGGCTGCCAACGGGAGGCGGCGGGGCCGACGATGACGGTGATTTTCGTCGGCGACACGGGCCTGGGCGATCAGGCGGTGGAGTTCGTCGAGCAATACGGGTTGGAAAAATCGTTCGAGAAAATCCGCGACGCGCTGCAGGCCGACTTCATCATCGGCAACGCCGAAACGCCGATCGCCGCGGCCGACGTGCCGTTGCGCGAAGGCGAACCGTGGCATCCCAAGCAGGTGCCCGAGACGGCGGCGGTCTATAAAAAAGAAGGCTTCAGCGCGTTCAGCCTGGCCAACAACCACGCGCTGGATTTCGGCGTCGAGGGGCTGCGGCAGACGATCGCCAATCTGCGCGCGCAGGGCATTAACACTTACGGGGCGGGGATGAGCGAGGCCGAGGCGCGCCGACCGCTGATCTTGGAAAAGAACGGCATCCGCGTCGGCGTACTTGGTTATTTTCATTATCGCCAGAAGTACATCGCCAAGGAGATGTGGTACGCCGAAGGCGACAAGCCGGGCGTGGCGGGAATGAGCAAAAAGAATCTGCGCGACGACATCGCGGCGCTCAAGGGCAAGGTGGACACGGTCGTGGTGACGCCGCATTGGGGCGAGAATTATGTGAAACTCAAGGACAAGCAGAAGCGGCTGGCCCAGGGCGCGGTCACGGTGGGCGCGGATTTGATCATCGGCCACGGGCCGCACATGGCGCACCCGGTGGTGATGATCGACGAGACGCCGGTGTTGTATTCGGTCGGCAATTTCATCTGGCACAGCAAGGGGCTGTACAAGAAATTCAAGGTCGAGAAGTACGCTTATGCGCTGGTGACCAAGGTGGTGTTCGACAAGCACGGCGCGCGGGAGATCGTCTTCACGCCGTACCACAACGACAACCGCAAGGTGAAGTTCATTCCGCAACCGGTCGACGCGGCGCGGGCCAAGGCGCTGTTCGACGAACTGCTGGCGCCGGTCGGGAAACACTGGAAGATGAACGGGGCGAGCGCGGTGTTCACCGTGCCGCGTTGAGCGAAGGAGAGACGATGCCGGGGAAGATCACCGATGTGCCGGGCCTGCTGGTGGGCAATGCCGAGGATGAATCCGGCCGCACGGGCGTGACGGTCGTGTTGTGCGCGCCGCCGGCGGTGGGCGCGCTGGACCGGCGCGGCTCGGCGGCGAGTACGCGGCAATGCGATTCGCTGTATCCGGACCACATGCTCTCGCGCGTGGACGCGATCGTGCTGGCCGGGGGCAGCGCCTTCGGGCTGGGCTGCAGCAACGGCGTGATGGACGAACTGTCCGCGCGTGGCGTCGGCATGCCCACGCCCTACGGGACGATTCCGATCGTGCCGACGGCGGTGATTTTCGACATCGGCATCGGCCGGAGCGCAGCGGCCCCGACGATCGAGATGGCGCGGGCGGCGACGAAAAACGCGGCGACGGATTTCGCCGAAGGCAGCGCGGGCGCGGGCTACGGCGCGACGATCGGCAAGCTGCTGGGCGTAAAAAGCGCGATGAAAGGCGGCCTGGGCACGGCGGCGCGGCAGGGCGAGAAGGGATTGATCGTCGGCGCGCTCGCGGTGGTCAACGCGTGGGGCGACATCGTGGAAACGGAAAACGGGGCGATCATCGGCGGCGCGCGCAATCCGGACAAGCCGGGCGAGTTTCTGGACACGGCGAAGCTGCTGGGCCAGGGCAAGGCGCGGCCGGCTTCGTCCTTCGAGCAAAACACCGTGCTGGCGGTCGTGGCGACCAACGCGAAGCTGGATAAAATCGGCTGCGGGCTGATCGCGCGCATGGCGCAAACGGGGATGGCGCGGGCGATCCGGCCGTGCCACAGCCCGTTCGACGGCGACCTGGTGTTCGCGCTCAGTTGCGGCGAATTGTCGGCCGATCCGGTGGCGGTGGGGCAGATGGCGGCCGATGCGCTGGCCGAGGCGATTCAGCGCGGCGTGCGTCTGGCCGACGGCTGGGGGTTGCTGCCGGACGCGCGGGGGTGATGGCGACTAGTTGTTTTTCGCTCGGTTCGTGCGGGCGCTCAACCACAGCGCCAACAGGCCAATGGCGAGCATGACGGCGGTCAAGGCCTGTCCGGTGCGGTGTGGCGAAACGGTGCAGCCGCCACTGTCATCGTTGTTGTCGTTGTCGTCGTCCGATGTTTCATTATCGATGGCGGAACAAATGCACTCCTTGCTTGCCTCGCAGTCATAGAAATCAAGGCAATCGAAGTTAATGTCCTCTTCATTACTTCTACAATAGTATAAGCAATTTCCATCAATACAGCCGGCGTTGCATAGGTCGAACAAGTAGCAAAAGTTCTCGCAATCATCGGAAGAGGGATTGGGAGTATCGTCATCGTCGACAGAGTCAGCGAACGCAATAACCGGCAATAGAAGCGTCAATGCCGCCAGAAAAAAAGATAATTTCTTCATGATAGTTACTTCTCCGATTTTTTGGTTTTGCCGATGCTCAACCACAAGGCCAGCAGGCCGACGGCGAGCATGAGGAAGGTCAGCGCCGAACCGGTTTCGCTGTGGGAGACATCGCAGCCGCCGTCATCATCATCGTCGACTTCGGCCGCGCAAAGACATTTTTCCAATTCGTCGCAATTTTCCGCGTCCAGGCAAGCGGCGGTGGCAATGGTCGGGCCGGCACAAAACGAATCGCAATCGCCGTGGTAACATTCCGACCGGCAAAATTCGGCGGCGTCGCAGATGTCCTGGCAATCGTGTCCCTCGAAATATTCGGTGTCGTCGTCGGGGGCGTAATCGGCGAATAATAGAGAGGGGAAAACAAGAAGGGCCACGGCCGACACAAGCAAAATTTTCTCCATGAACAGACTCCGCGGCAGCAGGCGCCAAATCCTCATCAGATAAAATCCTAGCAGGCGGGAGGGCGGATGGCAAGAAGTTCTGCAAATTATTTGTTGTGTAGTGTAATTCGTTGTGATTCAAAGGATTTAGCGCAAAGCAACCACGGGCCAGGGGCTGAAAAATTTCATTCGCCGGGAAAAGACGTTGTTGCCGGCGGAGAAATTGGTATACTTTGGACTTGGAAATATCGCTTTTGGGGGTGAATGGGAGGCGCATGTCCACGCCGGAAACCGAAGCGCAAGCGCGCGGCAGTCAATTTTTCCCCATCATTTATGGTTTGATTCACGCATTGGTCGACGCCACGACGGTGGCGGTGATTTTTCAGACGCGCTCGTTTCATCATCTGGATCGGTCGGCGGGCATTTTCCTGATCCTTGCCTACGATCTACTGGCGTTCGCCGGGCAGACGCCGTTGGGCTGGCTGCTGGACCGGCTGCGGCTGTGGCGCGGGACGGCCGTCGGGGGGATCATCATCTGCGCGGCGGCGATGGCCAGCGTGCGCGTCGATCCGCTGACGGCGATGATCCTGGCCAGCATCGGCAACGCGGCGTTTCACGTGGGCGGCGGCGCGCTGGTGCTGCACGCGGACCCCGGCCGGGCGACGCCGGCGGGGATTTTCGTTGCGCCAGGCGCGTTGGGACTGGCGCTGGGCGTTTACTTCGGTAAAGGCGGACCGCTGCCTGCCTGGCCCTACTATTTGCTGTTGGGATTGGCCGTGGTTGCGGCCCTGTGGACGCGCGCGCCGGAGGTCGAAAAAACCAAACTGCCGAAACCGGACATCGATAAACCGTTGTTGATTGTGTTGCTGTTGCTGTTTTCGATCGTCGTGCGCTCGCTGGTGGGCAAGGCCGGCGGGTACGCGCTGCCCAAGGAGACGGCGGTGTTGTTCGGCGTAGCGGCGGCCGGTTTTGCGGGCAAGGCGCTCGGCGGGATTCTGTCCGACCGCTTCGGGTGGATAAAAATCAGCGTGGGCGCGTTGCTGGTATCCGCGCCGCTGCTGGCCTTCGGCAAGGTCAACGTGCCGATGATCGTGGTGGGATTGTTTATCTTTCAGATGACCATGCCGGTAACGTTGGTGGCGGTGTATTCGTTGATGCCCGGCCGGCCGGGATTGGCGTTCGGCTTGAATTGCCTGGCGTATATCGCCGGGTTCTTTGTAACCAAGATCCGAGGGGTCAGGGGATTTTACGATCCGTATGTTTTCCTTGCGCTCATTTTGCTGTCGGCGGCGGCGGTGTATCTAGGGCTGCGCCCGTTGCGGGACAAGGTGCGGATGCGGTTTTAATGACCATTTTCGTAACGCGACGAAAATGGTTGCCGTCCCACTCTCACCCCGCCGGGCGTCCCCACCACCACAGGACACTGCCGATGATGCAGTCGTCGATGTTGTCGCCCTGAAAGAGCAGGAGGCTGTCGGCGGCGAGGGTTTCCTTGTTTTCGGGCAGGCCCATCACCAGGTCTTTGCTTACTACCTTGCACCATTTTATCGAGGCGCCGTCGCCCTGGCGGAAGGCGACCATCTTGCCGTCGAGCTGCTTGGGATTGCGGCGGCCGTGATCGATGGCGACGATCGAGCCGTCGGTGAGGATCGGCGACATGGAATCGCCGCGCACGCGCACGCAGGTGACGTTCTCGGGGTGCGGGCACCAGTCGGCGTGGATCAGCGCGTAGTCTTCGATGTCGTCGGCGTTCACGCGACGCGGGCTGCCGCCGGCGATGGCGTCGGCCAACAGCGGCACGGTGACGAAACGATCGCGGCGGACCTCTTCGGCGACGAAGGCGGCGCTCTCCTTTTTGCGTGGCGCGGGCACCTGGGGCGCGGCGACGCCGAGGGTGACCGGGCCGCGGGTGCGGTGTTCACCAGTGAGCAGCCAGAGCGGATCGATGCCGAAGGTCGTCCACATCGCTTCGAGCGATTTGGCGCCGGGCAGCCGCTCGCCGGTCAGCCAGTTGAAAACGGCCTGGTGATTGGTTTGGATGTCGGCGGCGAAACGGCGCACGACGCCCTCGCTATGGCGCTCGATCATCATGCGCAGCCTCTCGGCGAAGCCCTTGTTTTTCATCCGGTTACCTTCCATGTCTACATTTATATAATTTATATTGACTACTGTCTACTAATTTTATATATTGTCGCCCGGACAATCGGGGACCCGGGGGTGCTGCAAAATTATAACAGACGGATACGGAACACAGGCCCGATCCGAGTTAATAAAGCATTGGGCGAAATTTACAAGGCTCAGGTTATTTATCGGCGATAATTGGAGAATCGCGGGCGCCGTTTCGGAAGCGGCGCCGGGAGGAAACATTATGGACGAGCGACTGATGGAAAATATTCTCGCGGATTTTGACGTGTATCGTTCGCTGATTCGGAAGATGGGGGCGCCCACCGGCCTGGCGATCACCGGCGGCTGCTACGAGGCGGACCGCTTCGGCTGGTCGCGCGTGAAGGGGGTGCGCGTCCATTTCGATCAGCAGTTCACACCACGAAAAATCGAGCATCTGGAATTGGGCGTGACCTACCGCGTCGAGCGATAGGCCGCGCCGAGCCCACCCGAACATCGGCGGCTCTTCAACACATATCAAACGAAGGCTTCACCCGGACATCGGTCGGCCGACACGTCGCGGCGCACAGCGCGCCGCCGGGAGGTCGTCATGTGTGGAGAGTGTCGGAAGCGGGCTACGTGTATCCGCCCGTGCAAGCGAGTCGAGCAACTGTTGGCGCAAGTGACGCGCGAGGCGAACTGGCGCGAGGTGCCGGTGTCGCCGGCCAGGCTGGCGTATTTGCATACCGGCCGGCGGGCGATGACCGTTGGTTCGTTGCAAGCGGCCCACGTTGATTCGCCGCCGCTGGCGATGCTGCGGGGCGTGCTGACCGCGGCGCAATTCGAGGTCGTCGTCAAAAAAATCCAAAAAAATCTTTCCGAGGCGCAAATCGCCAAACAGCTTGGCATTTCGGTGGTCGCGGTGCATTGGCGCTGGCGCTACGCGAAGAAAAAGATCCGCGCGTTGTGCGTCGGACACTTAGTGAATCACGAAGGGTGAGGGGAAAGAAATGAAATGCATCAACGGCAAGGAGCATCGTTGGATCTATGAATATCACCGCCGGCGCTGCACGCGCTGCGGTTTGACGCGGCCGCACGAGAGTTGCGAGCGGCGCATCATGCTGCCGGAACCGGCCGGCGAATCGTCGCTGCTGTGCGGACACTTCGAACATCGCGAGAAATGCAACGCCAAGCGGCTGTGGGACGAACTGCGCCTTTCACTGGCCTATCAGCCTTTCGGCGACGAGGCGTTGACCCAACCGTATCCGCCGCGCTGGTTTTTGGATCAACTGCGCGTCAAGGAGGAAGCCGCCGATGCCTGACGAACCGAAGTTGCCGGCCGAGCAGTGGACCGAAGTGCGGCGCAAGCTCGCCGAGGTGCTGGCCGACCCGGAGCGTCTGGACGAGGCCGACCGCATCACCAAGGTGTGGGAGCGGCTGCTCAAGTGCGAGCGGCTGGCGCGCGATCTGGCGGCGGAAGAGGACGAGGGGATGATCATCGACGTGTCGATCGAAGGTTTGCCGTGAGAAAGCGGGAAGTCATTTTCGCCGGCTATACGCCGCATGCGGGCCAGGCGGCGTTTCACAACCTGGGCGCGCGGTTTGCGGTGGTGCTGGCGGGCACGCGTGGGGGCAAGACCTACGCGGCGGCGCGCGAGTTTTTGCGGCGCGCCTACGCCGATCTGGAGATCAAAAAACGGCCGGTGCACTACTGGTGCGTGGCGCCGACCTATGCGATCGGCAAAACGCAGATGCGCGAGTTGTTCGCGGCGGTGGGCGGCGAAACCGGCAAGTTCGTCAGCTCGTGGCTGCGCAGCGAGCGCGAACTGGTGTTGAAGGATCACATTCTCATCGAGTTCAAGACCGCCGAGCGGCCCGAAGCGCTGGTGGGCGTCGGCCTGGACGGTCTGTGGATCGACGAGGCGGCGCGGCTCAAGCGCGAGGCCTGGCTGGGCGGCTTGCGCATGCGGTTGTCGGACCGGCGCGGGTGGGCGATTTTCTCCACGACGCCGCTGGGCCGCAACTGGTTCTTCGAGGAAATCGTGCGCCGCGCGCAGCCCGACAGCGCGATCCACGATCCGCAGTACGGCCTCGTGCGGTTTCGCACCGCCGACAACACGGCCGTGCCGGGTCTGGCCGAGGAGGTCGAGCACGCGCGGCGCACGCTCCCCGAACGTTACTTCAAACGCGAGTATGAGGCCGATTTGACCACGTTTGCCGGGATGGTGTTCGACGAGATCGATCCGGACGCACACCGCGTCGGTTCGCGCAACCGGCTGGGCATCAAGGCGCTGCCGAGGCAGTTCGCCGAGGTGCGCGCGGGCGTGGACTGGGGCTTTCGCAACCCGGGGGCGATCGTGGTGGTCGGGCGCGACGGCGACGGCGTCTGGTGGGCAATCGACGAGGCGGTGCGCTCCGGTCTGCCGGTGGCGGCGACCGGCGGCGAGAGCTGGGTGGACATCGCGCGGGGCTTGCAGACGCGGCACGGCGTGAAGCGGTTTGCGTGCGATCCGAGCGGTGCAGCGTTCATCGACGCGTTCCGCCGTGCGGGTCTGCCGGCCTATGCGGCGGACAACGACGTGGGCGCGGGCATTCAGACGGTGGCGACGGCGCTGCACATCGACGAACGCGACGGGCGGCCGGGTCTGCTGCTGGGCGAGCGCTGCAAACATCTGTTCGAGGAACTGGCCGCCTACGCCTGGGACGAGCAATGCGAGGGCGAGCAGCCGGTGAAGGAAAACGATCACGCGGTCGACGCGTTGCGCTACGCGTTGCATACGCGACCGCATGCGCCGGCGTGGTGGTGATCATTTCGCTTGTTGATAAGCGAACGAAGATATGTGATTATCAAAAAAGCGATGATTCCGGGAACATCGCATGTTGCGGATTCGGATGCCACAACAGGGGATCGATAATCGGATGAACGTGCGCAAACTATTCTCGCTGAATCCATTCCACATCGCGGCGATCGTTTTTTACTTCTCCTCGATATATCGAGAAGAGATCGGCTTTCTCGGTTTCGTTGTTTGCCTGGTTGTCGGATCGGTGCTGGTCCGTCGATTTCGTTGGGGTCGTGAGCTTCCCCCGTGGGCGATTGTCTTTTTTATGCTTTCCTTTATGGGCATGGATGGGGAAGGGACCTTTTATTTGGCAATTATTATGGGGGGGACGTATGTCGCCAAGGAGATATGGGCCGACGGAGCTTACCGGCGACAGATGTGGGTCAAACGCCATCGAAGCCAAATGCTTGTGCCGCCGTGTCCCGAACGGTTGAATCCATACCATGTCGCGGCGGTGGTGGTTTTGTTCGTGTTTTGCCTGACGGCAGGCATGACATTGGAATTGGATTACCTGGACGAGCAAGCTTTTGCCGCGTGGGTGAATCGCTTCGCCTTTGTGTTTCCGTATGTCGGCGGGGCGGCTGTTGCGCTGTTGTTGGGAGGTTATGCGGATCGCCGGTTTTACCGCCAACGCTATTCGTTGAACGGCTATGCGACCTTTGCCTTAGGCGGATTGTTGGTGTTGGTGATTTGTCTCCAGAAGATCCCGCCGGTATAAGCGGGGCGGATAACAATTCGGACCGCTATTTGATGGATCAGATTTTAGGATTTCTTTTCTATTGATTGGAGGCAATGATGGGAATAAAAGTCGATCCGTTCGGCGTCGATTACGGCACGCGGGAAAAAACGATTCACAATGTGGAAGAGTTGTTGGCTCTGCCGGTGGATAGTGCCAGGTAAAACCTGTCCGCTTTGCACTCATTACAGTACAAGACCGGTAAGGGGCGTAGAGGGCCAGACCTTGAACGAAGCTATGGAAGAGGGTTGGCTGCCGCCGCATAACGGCTGTCAAGGAAAGGTTTTGTTGGAGTACCAAACCGGTAAATTCGTCATTGATCCAACGTTTCCGACTTCCTATACTTTGGTCGTTCCGTTTTCGCCGAAAACGCCAGACGATCTTTTAGAAATTGGAACCATTGAACAATGGATAATAGTTAAATCTGATCTGGATCATATTTTTATGAGGTATTTAAAAAGGCTCAATATATGGGGAGTTTCTGATAGTATATTAAAAATACTTGTACCTGAAGCGGTGAAAAAATATCATCGTGAGTGTGAAACAAGAGCAAAAGAATTGTTGAGCGAATTTCGTCAATACCTTGATAATCGGAGTAAAAATTTTGTTTTGCTCATCTCGCCAGTGGGTTTATTGGGAAATGGGGTTATCATTCTTGGGTGGTTGTTTATGCAAAATATAGAAAAAGTGATGATGAGGTTGAGACAATGATTGTCAGTTATGATCCATGGATCGGTAAATTTTACACAGGTATTTTAAATTCTACAGATAATTTCAAGTTGAATATGCATCTATTATTAAATAATTAGGGTAGTTACTGTTATGAAGTCGAAGATGAACGACGCAGACACGAAGAGCTCCATCACCTATTGGCTATCGATTGCCGTGTTGCCGTATTACGCCTTTTTCTATTGGGAAAAGATGAAGTTGGTGGAAAGGTGGAGTTTGTTTTCGCTGGTCGTGCTCTTTTGTTTTGTTGCGCTTTATACGACCAACGCCGTCTTTGCACGCATGCATGGCGTCTACCGAGAACTGGGTCCAAGGAAGGTCATTGTTTTTTTGGTGGTTTTTCTCAGTCAGATAGGTGACGTCGGATGGCCGCTTGCCGTACTGACCGGGGCAGTCTTGCTGGCCGCCCGCTCGGCGTGGGCGGGAGTTCGATTTCGCCAACTCGTATGGAGAGAGTTGGGAAACAAGGGTGATTATCCGGATAAGTTAAAGCGATTCGATGTCTTTCATTCGCTGGCTGCGCTGACGGCAAGCCTGACATTTCCAATAATAGGGATTCCCGAATCGGTATTGGACGTGCCGGATTGGACTGTTTCCTGGATGGCTTTGCCGACGGCGGCGTTGTTGCTGGTTGGTCATTTGCGGCTAAAGCGACGTAACGACGCGGTCGGGTTTCACTTATGGGAAAGCCTGTCGATGGTCGCCATTTTGAGCGTATTTGGAATGGTTTTCGGACTGGCGGCGATCGGCGAACATTACAATATCTTTTAAAAGATAACCTGCCAGTTTTAGCGGAATGTCGCCCACCGGATCGGTCCGGGGCGGACAATTACTGATCGACTGACGCGTTTTTCCGAAAAACCTTTCCTATCATTTTCACGGCAAGGAGCACTCATGAACGAGAAACCTTACGCGGATCTCGTGCGCTCGCTGCATCCGCGGCATTTGGCGTTGCGCGCGTTTTGGGATCTGGCCTGGACCGGCTATCGCGGCGGGCAGGCCTATCTGAACATGCACAACCTGTTTTCGCATCGGCTGGAAAATCCGGAGGATCGCGCGCGGCGTTTGCGGCGGGCATATTACCTCAACTACTGCCAGCCGGTGGTGGACACGTACACGGCGTACCTGTTCCGTACGCCGCCGCAAATTCTGCCGAGCGGGCCGATCGCCGATCTGCTGGCCGACGCCGACCGCATGGGCAACGGGCTGGTCGCGTTGATGAAGCGCGCGGCGACGCTGTCGTCGATCTTCGGTTTCGTGCTGCTGGGCGTGGATCGTCCGCGCGGCGAAGGACAGTGGGCGACGCGCGCCGAGGAACTGGCCGCGGGCATCAACGATTACCTGACCCTGGTGTGTCCGCCGGATGCGCTCAATTGGGCGTGCGGGCCCGACGGGCGCCTGCTGTGGGTGCTGGTGCGCGAGCGCGACGCCGATCCGCAGTTGTCAGGCGCGCAGTTGAATCCGCAGGCGCGCGAACGCTTGCGGCTGTGGAACGACGAGCAGTGGCTCGATCTGGACGGCGAGGGACGCGTGCTGGCGGCGGGGGAGAATCCCTTCGGCCGCGTGCCGTTCGTGGCGGTGAAGCATCGCGACATCGAACCGGGGATCGTCGGCGAAAGCCTGCTGGCGAACATCGCCTACGTGAACCGCGAGATCTTCAATCTGTCCAGCCTGCTGCAGGAGATCTTGGCGCGGCAGACGTTCAGCCAACTGGTGGCCGAGGGGTCGGCGGAGGAATACGGCGAGGCCGGCGACATCAAGAAGCTGGGCACGAGTTCGATTTTCCTGTACCCGGAGGGACGCAAGGCGCCCGAGTACATCAGCCCCGACGCGGCGCAGGCCGAACTGTTGATCGAGCAGATTGACCGGATGATCGATGAGATCTACCGCCTGGCCAGCCTGACGCGCGGTTCGGTGCGCCAGGCGCAGGCGCAATCGGGCATCAGCAAGGCGTTCGATTTTCTGGACACCAACCAGGCGCTGGCCGACAAGGCGGGCAACCTGGCGACGGGTTTCGCGGCGGCGTTGAATCTGGCGCGGCCCGACTGGCGCGGCGCGATCGAGTTTCCGAACGACTTCGGCGTGGACGATCCGGGCGAGATGGCCGCGACGGTCGAGCGGGTGCTCGGCCTGGGCGTGGGCGCGAAGTTCCGCGCCGAGCTGCTGACCAAGTTGGCGCGTGCGCTGCTGCGCGAATTGCCCGAAAGCGAACGGCGGGCGATCGAGAAGGAGAATCGGCAAGGGTGAACGATTATCCCCCGCCGTGTTTCGCGCGCGGCGGGGGGATGTAACCTTGCATTTGCAGTGTGGAAGTACACATGTCATGATGAAAAAGAAATAACCGATGCTTGTTACCGAACGGATGATGCCCGGCGAAAAATTTGGAAGTTTTTTCCGGGTATGTGTCGAAAGCTAGAACGGTACATGATGAAGGACGATAGGATGAGTCGTGAAGAAGAGCGGTACAAAAATACGGCGATCCTTTTAATCTGCGCCTTTTATTCGGTCGTAGACAGAAGACCACGGCTTTAGCCGTGGATGAATGAGCAATCCTCGTCTCTGCGTTAGCAGAGGTGAGGTCGGTTCCAAAGGAACCGTGACCGTAAGGACCCCGGGTTTACCCGGGGGAATCTATTTTCAATACATTGCGGCATCGTATGGTGTTCTGCTTTTCGAACAGAAAATTTTGTTGTACTTCGCAATCATCAATGGTGCGATTTATCTGGGCTTGAATGCGGCGCAAATATATTTCTTGGTTCGTTATTATCGTGCGACAGCCAGGGAAGGCCAACCATTCACTGTGGAAACATCGATTCTCATTTGGGCGTTGGCGAATGCACCGTTGCTTATTTACGGCTCCTATCGCCTGCCGGCAGTTGGCGTCATTCTGCTTTGCGTGTATGCGCTGAGTCATGACGTATGGCGGCTGGTGAGAAAAAAATCGTCACGGACAATCCACCCCGGACAAGTAGTCGCCTGGCTTTGTTTGTTGGCGAGCGCCTTGGGGGTGAAGCTCTTCGGCGTCGATTCGTCGATACTCGACATCGGTTTTTTTACCGACGCTGAGCCGTTGGGAATTCTGCTGGCAAATAAGTCCGCCTGGTGGTTGATGCTCTTGATTTTCGCTGAATGCGCCATGATTTTTTCTTTGATTCGCTTGGCCCGACCAAGCAAGCGCCGAACGATGGCGGCGCACAGTGTGTTCACGTTTCAGTTTCTGGCAATACTCCTATCAATAAGTTATTCATGGTTATTGTTTATGGCCGCTGTTTTTGCTTCGTTGTTTATCCGGGTGTTCCGCTCCTTATGGGATAAGGATGTGCCGATAAACGCAAAACGGCATAACGCGGTTATGCAATGAACAGACGACATGTGATCGCAATCACCTTGTTGATCGTGTTCAATGCTTCCATTCCGGCCATCCTCCTTGTTTTTAATGCCACGTGGGCGCGGCTGATTGCCGTGCTGGCGTTGGAGGTGTTATTCGGTGTTTGGTTGCTGACTGTGCGCCTGCCGGCTCAAGAAACGCCTTCCGCCACGAAAACCGTTTGGTTCGTTCTGGCCCATTGCCTTTGGCTCGGATGCAGTCTTATGGAGTTTACTTTGCCGACCTTGTTGCTTTATCTCGCCGTGGTCGAAAGCGAACGGCAAAAACGGCAGTGGAACCTCCGACAACAAATGTTGTTGGGAATCGCGCCGTGGCTCGTACTGTGGGGCGGCTCGTCGCTGCCCGGCGCGCAAAACGAAATGTTTTTCAATATCGCCGCGACGATCGTCTATGCATCCTTGATGATCTTCTGGCTCGGCGCGCGGCGTCGGCAATGGCCGGAAGTTTCCTGGATGATCGTCATGCTGGTTTCAATACTGCTTTTTTTGGTTGTAAGCGGCGGCTGGATCGGCGTGGCGCTGCTGGCGACAATTATCATCGCGCCCTGCTCGGCAATTTTGCGATTGACCTGACAAATATCTTTTAACGTCCTTTCAACATTTTTCCCGACAACCCACATCCTACCCCCGCGCGTTACTCCACGCGGCGGGGCGGCAAAACTTTGGAGGTTTGCATGGACCCTGTCACCGAAAACGAACGTGAAGAAATCGTCGGCGCGGACCTACCGGGCCTGCGCGAATTGATCAAACGTTTCCCCACGCTGCAGGGGCAGATCGACCACATCGTCGAGGAGCGGCTCAAACGCGAACGCGCGGGCTACGACAAGCGGCTGGAGGAGGAAGTCGATCAACGCACGACGCAGTTGCGGCAAGAGATCGAAACGCTGTCTTCGCCGCGCCGCGACGAAATCGCCGAGGCCGTGGCGGGCGTGAAGGCCGAACTGGGCGCCGAGCGCGACCAGTGGGCCGAGCGCGCCCGGTCTTGGGAGGAGCGTTTCAAACGGGGGCAGGCGGAGCGGCTGCTGTTGGAGGCGGCGGTCAAGCGCGGCGCGTACAAGCCGCGGCAGGTCGTGGATCTGCTGGCCGACCGCATCACCTGGGAGGACGGCGAGGGCGAACCGCAGCCGGTGCTCGGTCTGCACGACGAGACCGGCCGGAAGGTCGTCTATCGCGGTGCGGAGATCGCCAAGGGCGTCGCCGCGTTCCTGGCCGACAACCCCAACCTGGTCGCCGCGGGCGCGGGGACCGGCGCGGGCGGACGGCCGGGCGTTCCCGGTTTGCCGCTGACCGCCGAGGCGTTGCGCCACCTCGGCGTGGAGGACCTGCGGCGCTTGCGTCCGGAGCTCGAGCGGCTGGCCGCCGATCTCGGGCACTGAACCGTCTCATCAACAACGTAAACAAGGAGGACCATCATGGGTCTGGGATCCAATCACGTCACGACCACGACCGCCGCGAATTTCATTCCGGAGCTGTGGACGCTGGACGTCATCGAGGCCGCCGAGGCCAACCTGGTCATGGCCGAGCTGGTCACGCGCTTTGACGATGCGGCCGCCGGCGGCGGCGACATCATCCACGTGCCGACCGTGGCCGATTTTTCCGCCAACAACAAAACCGCGAACACCGAGGTGACGCCGCAGGCCAACACCGAAGGCAAGGTGGACATCTCGCTGAATCAGCACAAGGAAGTCAGCTTCCTGATCGAGGACATCGTCGCGGTGCAGGCCAAGCAGAGCCTGCGCGAGGTGTACACCAAGAAGGCCGGCTACGCGATCGCCAAGGCGATCGACGAAGCGCTGCTGGGTTTGTACAGCGGCCTGTCGCAAAACGTGAGCTGCGGCGACGCGATCGTCGCGGCCGATCTGCGCGACGGCATCGAGTACCTGGACAGCGCCGGCGCGCCGTTGAGCGAACGCGCGCTGATCATCTCGCCGCTGCAGAAAAACGAGATGCTGGGCACCGCCGAGTTCGTCAGCATGAGCTACGTCGGTCAGAACGGCGAAGCGCTGCCGACCAAGAGCGGCCTGCTGGGCGAACTGTACGGCGTGCCGGTCTACGTGTCGGGCAACGTCGTGCGCACCGGTTCGAGCCCCGATTACATCCACCACAACCTGCTGTTCCAGAAGGGCGCGTTCGGCCTGGCCATCCAGCTCGGCCCGCGCGTGCAGGCCAACTACGTGCCGCAGTACCTGGGCACGCTGGTGACGGTCGATGTGATCTACGGCTTCGCCGAACTGCGCGACGCGTTCGGGGTCGACCTGCAGACCAACGCGTAACCCTGCCGGTCCGTAGGCGCTGACGGACCTTTCTTTCCCCCATGGCCGGGGGGCGGCAACGCCTCCCGGTCGCTTGTACAAGGAGACGCTTCATGGCGATCAACGCGATTCTCGGCCATCCGCAGGCCGACAGCCTGGTCACGACGGCGGCGATCGACGCCTATGCGCTGCATCACCGTCACGGCGCGGCCTGGACCGGCCAATCGACGGCGAACAAGGAAACGCTGGCCTGCACGGCGTCGCGGCACATCGCGTCCTGTCCATTGGCGGGACCGCCGCTGCTGACGTCGCTGCGCACCACGTGGTTGCAGGGGCTGCCGGCGCCGACGAGCGATCATCTACATCAATTCGGCCGCGCCGATGCCGGCACGACGGGCACGCTGGTCGACGCGGCGCTGCAAAACTACCCGGACGATCTGTTCGCCGGCGGCTCGGTGTTCATCATCGCCGGAACGGGCGAAGGGCAGTGGGCGGGCGTGGCTTCGTTCACGCAGGCGAGCGGTACGCTGACCCTCGCGTCGACGCTGACGGTCGCGCCCGATGAATCTTCACAGTATCTGCTGCTGTGGCCGTTGCCCTCGCTGGTGCTGGCGGCGGTGGGTGAGCAGGCGTTGTACCTGGCCGGCGGCGTCAACCTCGGCGCGCTGGATCAGGCCGGGATGGGCGTGGCGGCGCAAGGCGATGGTGGCGCGACGTTACGGCCGCCGAAAGCGGCGGGTCATTTGTGCCATCAGGCGCGGGCGCTGTTGTTGCGCGCGGGCCTGCTGAATCTCGATCAATCCCCGGCGGTGGGACGGGGCTGAGGCGCCGTCGCGGCCGGAATCAAAGGAGAACGAAATGTCCACGATCAGTTTGGGACGCAAGGAACAGTTGTACGCGCAGACGGAGTCGACCTACGGCACGCCGGTTGCGCCCGGCGGCGCGGGAGCGATCAAGCATCTTTCCTGCACGCTGGCGATGAATGAAGAACGCACGCCGCGCGCGGATCGGAAAATCACCCGCGGCCTGGCCGAGCAGGTGTGCGGCAAGCGGAGCGTCGATTGGTCGGTCGACGGCTATGTGATTCCCAGCGGCACGAGCGGCGCGGCGCCGGATATCGCCGCGTTGCTGGCGGCCACGTTTTCCTCGCGGGTAAGCAACGCGGCGACGGTGGCGAGCGCGGCGGGCGTCGGCGGCGCGACCTTGTCGTCGGTGAGCGAGATGGCGGCGGGGGATATCGTCGGCCTGGCGATCGACGATTCGCTGTACGCGGTCTGTCTGCAGACGGTCGACGATCTTTCGGGCGCGGTGACCTGGACGCCGGCGCTGCCGTCGGCCCCGTCGATCGACGATACGGTGTACCAGGCGGTGACTTATCGTTTGCAGACCGAGCCGAATCTCGCGTTGACGCTGCACCGGCTGCTGGATCAGGAAGGGCAGACGGCGAGTGGCTGCGTGCCCAACGAATGGAACTTCTCGCTGGCGGCGGGCGACATGGCCAAGTGCCGGGTGCAGGGTCAGGGCAAGGACACGGCCTTCGCCGGCACGGCCGCGCTGCAAAGCGGTATGGACGACACGCAGACCACGCTGGTTTACACGGGCGAAGACGTTTTCGAAGTCGGCGCGTGGGTCGCCATCGACGACGAGGCGATGAAGATTACGGCGGTGACCGGCGCGTCCAACACGCTGACGGTGGCGCGCGCCGAAGCGGGCACCTCGGCGGCGACGCACGAGGCTGCGGCGGTTATCGCGCCGTATCGCCCGACGCCGGTGACGTCCGGTTCGCCGATCGCGGGCGTGCGCGGACGGTGTCTGCTGGACGGCGCGAACTTCACCATCACGGCGGGCGAAGCGACGATCGTCGAGAACGTCAAGCTGCGCAACGACGACTTCGGCAGCGCGACGGCGATGGGCTTTGCGTATCCGGCGGGCCGCGAGGCGACGCTGCGCCTGGAAGGATTTTTGACCGGCGACACCGGCGCGTTGATCGTGCGGGCGAAAAGCGGCGGCACGCTGCCGGTGATGCTGCAGGCGGGCGACCAACCCGGGGCGACCTTCGCGATTTACGCGCCGGCGTTCGCGCCCAACATTCCGGCGATCGAGGCTCCGGCCGACGCGGAAACGCCGCTGGTGCTGGAAGGCCCGGCGCTGGAAACCGACGGCGACGATGAATTGATCGTCGCGTTTTTGTGAGGAGGTCGTCATGCAAGTGCCCCGTCTCGATGCCGGTTATGCGCGCCTGTACGTGCCCGCCTTCGCGGGCGAGCGCGACAAACACGCGGCCGATCCGGCGTACCGGCCGGTCACGTTTTTTCTGCGGCCGATGACCGAAGCCGCGTGCGATCTGTACGACGAGTTCAAGAGCAAGTTCGATCCGCAAACGGGCACGGTGTCGATCGAGGCGAATCCGGCGGTCGACGCGCGCATCTTCGCCGCTCACGTCGAGCGCATCGACAACCTGGCCTTCGCCGACGGAGAGAAAATCGTCGACGCCGCCGCGTTTCTCGCCGCGCGCAACCAGATGCCGCGCACGTTCAACGCGCTGTACAAGGAGATCCTCACCGCGATCCGCGATCTGAGCACGTTGAGCGAGGGCGAAATAAAAAACTGAAACTGGCCGCGCGGTTCTTCGTCGATCCGCGCGGCCGGTCTTGCGCCGCCTGCACCAACGACCTGCGGCGCCTGCGCAACTGCGACGGCGCGAGCAATCCGTCGTTTCGCGAGGTGTGGGGCGACCAGGTCGTCGACCGCTGTCCGTTGGCGGAAATCACGCCCTTCTCCCGCCGCGCGTTGCGCGATTACGTGCGCCTGCGCGATCACGGCCTGCTGCCGCGCTCCGGCGGCGCGGGCGAGCAGGAGGCGCGGACGATGCGCGCGCTGGAGTTGCTCAAGGGGCTATTCCTGCATTGTTAATAAGGGGGTGTGATCATGGGTGAAATGATAAGCATTGCTGAGTTGAAATATGAAAAGTCGGTAAGCTTATCGGTGGCAAAACAATTTATTACACGAGTAGATCATCATTTTGAGGAATTTATTAAACGTTATAACTATTTTGGACCGAATGAAGTTATAACCGGATGGTGGATGAGTTTCATTGATAAAAATATTTCCGAAAAACTGTTTGAAAAGAAACGTCTCTTGAAGGAAGAAGTCAAGGCATGTGTCGGACGAAGTGAAGAGCTAAACGAATATTTTAATATAGTGTTTGAAGCTTCTTTATGGTACGATTTTAAACAGGATTATGAATGGCTTGATTACGATACGGGAATTCCATTTCCACACTCTTTTGTATATTTGAAGATCGCTTGGCATAATCACAACGGTTCTCAAAGTGAGATGTTTCGACGATATGATCCATACTATGGCAAAATAGGGAAAGATTGGGCGCCGTTTGATAATTCGCTAAGGGCAGTGGTTTAACCTAACGTTAGACCGATAATATATGGTCGTGAACCAAATATTGATTTTTGGTTTTAGGGAATAGGAAGAGTGTAAATGAAAGACGATGAAACCAAGTACCATATCTTTTTTGCCCTGCTGGTCGTCGGCTGCTTCGCTTTTTGTTTCCTGGCGTTTTATCAAAAGGCAAGTTCCGTAAATTGGCTTAGCAACATGCGCGCTTTCGGCGCTGCAGGTTTGGTGTGCGCCGTGGCAGCGATTGTTTTCGCGCGGCGGATCGAACGCACCGCCGGTACGTATTCTCTCACGCTGATTCTGTTGATCGTTTCGATTGTCGCCGCGAGCGGCAGTTGGTGGGTGGCAATTACCGCGCCGGTGTGGTCGTTGTTGCTGATCGTGTCACACGAGTTGTGGTACGGAAGCTATCAAGTGGCGGACAAAAGACCGCTGCATCCGCTTCATGGTTTTGCCGGCGTATTGACCGTTTCCTTTTATCCGCTGTTGGGCTATTGCTTCGCCGCTGAAAAGTCGATTTTGGGGTGGTATCTGATTTTGTGCGGGCTTCTTTTGTTGTCGTTGCTAATCGGCCATTTGCATGGCCGCCGCAGTAAACGCTTTCGTGTGTTGCGGCTTAGGGGAGTGATCGGATTACTGGCGCTCTCGCAAGCGTGGATATTATTGCCTATCGCCGTTTATTTGGTTGGAGATTGAATTTATATAGAATCGGAAATTAAGATGAAGACGAAAATGTTCGGATGGTGGACGGGGCAATTAGCGATCTTGTGACCTGACGCGGCGGCATCGCCGACAATTTTTCCAAAAAATTTTATTCCGATAACGCCTGGCCCGTCGGGGACGGGAAAGGAGACGTTTGCATAAATGCGGAAGCAGCCTATCGCCTACAGATGCGCAATCTGGACTTGATCGTCGTCCGCACCGAAGCGTTGCGCGATGATGTGCGCCTGCGCGATCACGGCCTGCAGCCGCGCTCCGGCGGCGCGGGCGAGCAAGAGGCGCGAACGATGCGGGCGACAGAAATAGTTCGTCAAGAATTGTTTAAGCCGGAGCGATAAAGGGTAGTCGCACAATTTCGCTCGTAGAGCAATTGTGTGATTTGGAGCTAAGTAATGGGATATTATCCGACAGTCGACGACCATCTTATTTTGTTAGGATTGGATATCGGCAAGAAGGAAGAGTTTGATATTGAACTTAATAATTTGAAAAAATTATTTTATTGTTATGCAAATAAAATACAAAAGTATCATCTAGATGATGTATTTGGATTCGAATATCATGCATATTGCTATTTGTTTTTCCGATATGCAGATGCTACTACTCTTGTTAGCGGAATATGGAAGTTTGATCCTTGGATCCCAACCGAGGGGAAGATATGGGAAGAAATCAAAATCATGCCGGTAGAAATTGGTTGACCGGATTGCCGCTTTTTTTCTTTTGGGATTTTTGTTTCTGCTAAACGGGCCGTTAGTATATCTTTTCGCTGAAGCGATGAAATCAACAAGGATGCTGGTCGTATCGGTGCTGGTTGAAATATTGTTGGTTGGATTTCTAATCGGTTTTTATTTCATCAATCGATTCAATGGATCAAGATTTTTAGCGATGCAATTAGGCATTTTCTGGTGGTTGATGCACTTTTTCTCAATAATTGTTCTGACAGAATCGCTTATACCTCCGATTTTTATTGCAGTGATATTGGTAATTGGGGGTGATTTTCTGGCCGCTCGTAGAATGCCTGCCCAGGCGAGAAAGGTAAATATATTTCTTAAGGTCGTCCCGCTATTCGGCATGCTGGCGCTCATTGCTGCTGAAATTCGTTGGCAGCTTTATTCGATGACGGAAAGCCCATACGTGGTTTTGTCATGGGTATGGGAATTTGTCGATCGACATTATTACAATTATGCGAACGTCGGTTTGATGTTGGCGACTATGGTCACATATATTTTTTTATTGGCAGGTGCGCGGCAAGCATCAAAGAAGAATCGATGGATGTTTTCTTTTCTCACAGTGCGCATTTTAGGTTTTGCCGTTTTCATTTCATATATGGATGTGGTCGGAGCGATATTCGCGGCGAGCTGGCTGATATTGTTGTTGCCGATCAAGAAAAAGTGGATCAAATGGTTTTCCGCATCGTCGTTGGGTGATGAAGAAATCGCAAAAAGTTCCGAATAAATATTAATGGAAAAGCGTTTCCCTATATCGGAAATGAAGATGAAAACGAAATTGTTCGGATTGTGTGCAGGGTTGAGTCTCTTATTTTCATTAGGTGGCGGACTGCTGTGGATCAGGCCGATCACTGAGGCAATCGGGCCGGCAACATGCGGTTGGCTGGGTTTTTTCACGGCCGGCATAGCCTGCCTTTTGTCGCGCCTACTGCCGCGTTCCGTCGTTCGTTTCTTTTTATGTTTGGGTTTGTTGCTTGTATCGCTCGTCGTTGCCGGGCTCGGTTGGTGGCTTTTGTTGACGGTGACGATCTGGGCGCCGATCGTGATTGCTTTGGTCGGTGAAGGGCGGGCGCAGGAATTGGAATTCACCAATCCGTTGCATAAGCTGGCCGCAGCATTATGTCAGTTGTCATTTCCAATATGTCCTTCGTTTCTGCAAGAATATGCGCCGCTCGCGGTCTGGTATATCGGCCTCACGTTATTGATCGCCGGTTGTTTGGCGGGCGGTTTTTATTGGCCTCGCGGATCTGCGCGTTATCGTCCGTTGCGCCGGGCGACCGCCGTGGCGCTGTTTTTGTTCAACCAGCTATGGATGCTGCCGTTGGTCGTGCACAATATGATCGCCTTTAGAGGAATCTGACGCGGCGGCATCGCCGACAATTTTTCCAAAAAATTTTATTCCGATAACGCCTGGCCCGTCGGGGACGGGAGAGGAGAGTTTTGCATGAATGCGGAAACGTCCTATCGGCAACAGATGCGCAATCTGGATCTGATCATCGCCCGCTACGAGGCGTTGCGCGTCGAACAGAAGCAGGTGGTCAAGTCGACGAACGAGATGAAGGCGGCGTGGCTCAAGTCGCATGCGGAGATGAGCGGGAGCTTCGGCAAAGGCGCGCCGGAGGGCGGCACTGCCGACGATAAGGGTGCGTTGGTCGGATCGTACGCGTACGCCGCCGACGAGATGCGCGGGATGAGCCGCGAGGCGTTCGAGGAGTGGATCACCCGGGCGCGCGAGGCGTCGGAGCTGACGCGCACGATGTTTAGCGCGTCGATCAGCGCGATCGGCGACGGCATCGCCGAACAGCTCGTCGAGGGCACCTACGAGTGGCGCGACGCGTGGAAGGCGGTGCTCAAGCAGATCATCGCCACGGCGGCGCAACTGCTGATCGTGCGCGGGCTGATGGCGGCGCTGACCGGCGGGATGTCGTCGGGCGGCGGCGTGCTGTCGGTGCTGACCGGCGGCGTGTTTCACCGGGGCGGCCTCGTCGAAAGCTGGCCGCGCCATCACCGCGGCGTCTTCGCCTACGACGAACATCCGGCGATTCTGCAGCGCGGCGAATACGTCGTGCGCAAGCAGGCAGTGCAGGCGGTGGGCCGCGAGACGCTCGATGCGCTCAACCGTGACGGCCGCGTGGCCGGCGGATCGACGTTCAACGTGTCGATTCGCGTCGAGGGCGGCGACGATGCGCGCCGCACAGCCGAACGCATCGCCGAACCGCTGCTGGAGATTCTGCGCCGTGAGGCCGACCGCAACCGGCGGATCCTGCCCTGACCGTTCACCCAACGAATCACGAATAGGAGAAGATCGCCCATGGCAACCAACGGCTTTTTGTATACCCACGGCCACAAAACGACCGCCTCGCCGAGCTGGTGCGACGCGGTGCTGCAGGGATCGGGCAATGTGCGCGACGCGTGTGCCTGGACGACCTCCGGCGCGACGACCTCGCGCCTGATCGCCTACGCCACCGACGCGGACGTGGTGATCGTCAACGACTCGATGGCGATTCAGGTCGGGTACGCCTCGCGCAGCGGCGGTTTCCAGCACGTCGCCAAGGTCGGCGACTATTTGTATTTGGGCGTCGACGGCGGCGGCGTGTTCCAACTGGCGCTGCCGGAAAATCTCGCGACGGCCAACGGCGATCTCACCCCGACTTCCTGGGCGGCGCTTTATACGTCGACGACGACGCCCGCGCTGTCCTCCGACAATGTGGTCGATCTGTACGGCTGGACCTCGTCGGCGGACGGCGACGCGTGGTTGGCTGTCGCCTGTTGCGACAATGCAATGACGGGCAACGATCGCGTCACGGTGATCAACATGACCGAAAGCGCGGCGTACGACTCGGCGATCTGGTGCCTCGCGGGCGACGTGAAAATCAAGGGCCTGGGCGGCGCGCAGTTCTACGTCGGCAGCGGCAATCTGCTGAACGTGGTGTACAACGCCGAGAGCATCGACGCGGACAACTGGTGGTACGACGCCACGGTTTGCGGCAACTTCGCCGACAACTTCACCGACAACGCGCTGGTCGGCTGGAACCTGTACGGCAACAGTTCCGGCTGCACGGTCACCGAGCAAAACACACGACTGGAGATGCACGCGGAGACGGCGACCGATGGCGTG
>Ga0116164_10000008_pt1 | contig 207410 bp, 149 predicted proteins | sample AD_UKC109_MetaG_FD_89888 | JGI IMG/M metagenome (GOLD analysis project Ga0116164, IMG submission 89888) | Active sludge microbial communities of municipal wastewater-treating anaerobic digesters from Hong Kong - AD_UKC109_MetaG | ecosystem: Engineered > Bioreactor > Anaerobic > Digestate... | reverse complement strand
GGTCAGCACCGCGCCGAGCACTTCGACCTCAAAGGGCGGGCCCAACTCGGGATTGCCGGCGGTGCAGATGCCCAGTACGCCGCCGAGGTTGAGGATGTGTAGTTTGTCGCCCACGGCCAGTTCGTCCGGCACGATGCCCGCATATCCGCGCAGGGCGCGCCGGTAGCCGAGAACGCCCGCCAGGATGTCGCCGGCCTTTACTTTGATCATCCGGCCGGTGACGTCCTCCACGGTGTCGTAGGCGAATTTGTTTTGCAGAACGCGCACGGCCAGGATGTATCCCTCGCGCGCGATCAGTTCGTCGCCGACGACGACCTCGCGACGCAGTTGGGCGTTGCGGGTGGAAGAAGCAATACGATCCAGTTTCAAACGTCTCATTTGCATTAGCTGCTTACCTTAATCTATTAACGCATAATATGCGAAAGAAGCGCATAATATGCGAAGGAATAGGCAAAGGTCAAGCGAAATATTGCTTCCGATTATTTTTTATTTTGGTCAGGGATTATTGAGGAAAATTGAGTAAAGAGAATGTCGGGATGGATCAGCCGACGGTTTTATACATGCCCAGCTTATCGGCGAGCAAAACCAAGGCGGCGCGAAAATAGTTGAGCAGATCGTGGATGGAGCGCATATCCAGCAGACGCCGCAAAATGTATATCGGGCGGGCATAAAAATCATTGAAGGCCATGGCGATCCAACGATTGATCGTTTCGGCCGGGATGCCGCTGACGCCGCGCTGGTCGAGCAGCTCGGTTTTTCCGCCCAGGTAGTAGTCGAGCATTTCCTTTTCGGTATAGATGCCTTTTTGCATATCTTCGCGGGCGCGGATGCTGCCGGGATCGGGCAGCATCTGAGCGTAAAGCACAAAGTCCGGTTTGTAGCGTCGCATCATTGCCATGGTTTCGCGGACGGTTTCTTCCGTCTCGCCGGGCGAACCGATCAGCATATAGGCCAGGATGCGAATGCCCGCCTGCCGGGTGGCGTCCAGGCCGCGACCGATCTCCTCGACGGTGATTTCCTTGTTGTAAAAATCCAGAATCGGTTGCGAGGCCGTTTCGATGCCGTAGCTGATCGTGTAGCAACCGGAGGCGGCCATTTCGGCAAGCATCTCCGGATCGACCATGTCGCAGCGCGTTTTGCAGGTCCAATGCAGTTTGGCGTTCAAACGTTTTATGCCGCGCGAAATTTCAATCACCCGGTCGCGATCGAAGGTAAAGGTCGGATCGACGAAGTGAATTTCGCGCACCCGATAACGACGAATCAAATCGGCGATGTCGTTCACCACCAGGTCCGGCGAGCGAAAGCGAATCTCACGCGGCAGGGTGCAAAACGAACAACCGTACGGACAACCGCGCGCCGATTCGATGTATTGCCCCGGCGGGAAAACGCCGAAGGGCGGATGCAGACGATAACGATTGAGCGGAAGCTTCTCGAGCATCGGACGGGGCAGGGAGTCCATTTCGAGCGGTTTTCGCGCCGGACCGCGTTCGACCACACCGCCGCGGACAAAGGTCGTGCCGGCGATGTTTTGCAGCGTGGTTCCATCCTCCAGCGCGCGGAGGATATCGACGATCGTTTCTTCGCCTTCGCCGTGGACGATCAGATCGACGGCCTGCGTGTAATCGGCAAAGCGGGCGGGATTGAGCAAACCGACCGGACCGCCCAGGGTGATCAGCGTTTCCGGGTGGCGCCGGCGGACGATCGCGGCCAATTCAAGGGCGCTTTCCGCCGAGAAGTAGTTGGCGGAAATGCCGACATGATCGAAGCGATTTTCTTCCAGGTTTCGAGTAATGAATTGTTCGTCGTTGGCGTGCACGTTGGCGTCGAAAAGTTCGACCGGATATCCGGCCCGGTCGAGGCAACCGGCCAGGGTGGCGATGCCCAGGGGCGGCATGGCGTAAAAGCCGGATACGTTCAGCCTTTGTCTTTTCGAATGTGCGTGCACCAACAACGTTCGCGGTTTCATACTTCCAGCTCGTTCCTTTGTTCCGGACGAAAAGCTTGCAAAGGATTCTAAACGCAAGACGAGAGCGATTCAATCTAAAGATCGATGTGGTGCGCAAGTGGATGAAGATCGATGACCTTCCTTGAATTCCTCGGGATTTGAGATGACAATGCCCAAACAGTCAGCAAGCGAATTTTTCACGACAAACGGTTAGCGTGTCGTTTGACGCAATGAGGGGCCTGGGCGCATGGCATCGATCGTAATCATTTCGCCACGGGAAAAAAATCCGCCGTTGGAAACCACGAGTTTCCGCATCCGCATGGCATTGCACGGGGTAATTGCCGTGGGCAGCGCCATGGAAGCGCGCGGCCATCGGGTGCGGATCTTCTGCGAGCTTTCCGGGGCCAAGGTGGATTGGGAGGTCGTGCGGCAGGCCGATTACATTTGTTTTTCCTTTTTGTCGTTTTGCGCCAAACGCGCTTACACGATGGCCGATCGCGTGCGCAACGAATTCAAGCTGCCGGTGATCATGGGCGGTTCGCATCCATCGGTCATGCCCGAAGATTGTCTCAACCATTGCGACTACGTGGTACGCAACGAAGGCGAGCAAGCGCTGGCCGAACTCATTGAAGCGTTGGAAAACGGGAACGATCCGGCGTCGATCAAGGGACTGACCTTTCGCGATGCGCAGGGCCGGTTGATTCACAACGAGGATCAACCGATGAACGCCGATTTCTCCATGCCGTTGAATCTGGATCTCATCCCCGAATACGGCACGCGCGGTTTTTGGTGGAATTTGAAAGATACGCTGGACAACGGGATGCCTCGCGTGCCGATGCCCGTCGTGCAGGCGTCGCGGGGCTGTCCGGAAAACTGCAAATTCTGCGTGGTGAAGTACCAACTGGGCAGCCGTTATCGCAAGCGGCCGATCGATGTCGTGCTCAACGAAATCGAGCAATACGGCAAACGGTTTCAAACACCGTATTTCATGTTCGTGGACAACGACATGTCGGTGGATCCGCAGTTCACCAAAACGCTGCTATTGACGATATTGGAACGCTACGGCACCTCGCTGCGCCCGTACGTGTTCAGCCGCATCGATATTTATAAAAACGACGAACTGTTGCGGATTTTGGAGCAATTCGATCATGCGACGTTGGGCGTGGGCGTCGAGTCGCTCAGCGACGATTCGTTGCGCGATCTGAACAAGCGGCAATCACGCGAGGATATTTTTACGGCGATCGCGGCGCTGCGTCGCTACAAGATCAGCGTCAACGGATTGTTCATGTTCGGCACGGAGTACGACACGCCGGAGACGATTCGGCAGACGGTCGACTACTGCATCGAAAGCGGCTTTTTCAGCGTCGGCCTGTTTGCGATTTACGATTTTCCCGGGCGCGAATCGTTGCTCGGCCAGCCGCAAATGATCGCCGACCATTTGTTCATTCATCGCGATTGGCGTTATTACAATTTGAGTTTCGCGGTGAATTATCCGCGATTCATGCGCCCCAGCCAGTTGCAGACGGGGATTTTCGAAGGGTACAAACGCTTCAATGATCGCTCACCCGACAGTATGTATCAGTTCATGCCGACGCGCCGAACGTCGATGAAGTACCTGGAGTACCTGCGGCGGGTGGAAACGCCATTTTACGACGCGCACGATCAACGCTTGGAAGAGAAAGTCGCCGGCCGCACCCTGGCGGACATGGACGCCGAAGTGCCGATCCGGGTTTCGCAGGCGGAGATCTATCTTGAAACGGCGAATTTCCTGGCGCGCAATTTGATCCGGCCGATTTCCTGGAAGTTGCTGCGCGGCATGATGTTCTCCGCGTTGACCGCGAAACGGCAACCGTAAGGCGACGCGCATGGCCAAGGTCGTTATCATCTATCCGCGCGAAACCGACCCGCCGGTCGAAACCAACAGTTTTCGCGCGCGCATGCCCCGTTACGGCGTTTTGTCGATCGCCTCGCACCTGGCCGCTCATGGTCACGCGGTGCGGGTGTTTTGTGAGTTGACGGGCGCGCAAATCGATTGGCCGACGGTTGCCGCCGCCGACTTCGTTTGTTTTTCGTTTTTATCGTATTGCGCAAAACGCGCCTATTCATTGGCCCGGCGCGTGCGCGGCGAATTCGGCAAAACCGTGATCATGGGCGGATCGCACGTTTCGGTGTTGCCGGAAGAGGCGCTCGATTTTTGCGATTACGTCATTCGCAACGAAGGCGAGGCGGCGTTGCTGGAACTGCTCGACGCGCTGACGAACCAACAGGATGTCGGGCGCATCGGCGGACTTTCCTACCGCGACGGCGAGGGGAAAATCGTTCACAATCCGGATCGAGTTTTCGACGCCGATTTGGCGATTCCGCTGCAACCGGAGTTGATCCCGGAGTATCGATCGTGGGGGCTTTCTCTCGCTTCCATCGGCGATGCCTGGCGCAACGCCATGCCGCGCGTGGCTTTGCCGATCCTGCAAGCTTCCCGCGGGTGCCCGCATACGTGTTTGTTTTGCGTGGTTCGGCAGCAACTCGGCGCCCGGTATCGCAAGCGGCCGATACCGATTATTTTGGAGGAACTCGCGGCCTATCGTCGGTTGATCCGCTCGCCGTACGTCTATTTTGTGGACAACGATCTGGCGGCCGACCCGGAGTTTTCCATCGAGTTGTTTCAGGCGATTCAGGCGCGGTTCGGCGCCGACTTGCGACTTTATCTGTTCTGTCGTCTTGCCATCGCGCGGGAAGAAAAGTTGCTGCGGCTGCTCGAACGTTTTGCCGGCGTTACCCTGGGCATCGGTTTTGAAGCGCTCTCCGATGAGGCGCTTGCCGAACTGAACAAGCCGCAACGCTTCGCCGACATTCAGGACGCGGTCGGCGCGCTGCAAAATCGTCGATTGGATATTCACGGTTTGTTTATCGTCGGCAACGAAAGCGATCCGCCGGACGTGGTGCGGCGTTGCATCGATTTTGCGGTAAACAATCGTTTTGCCAACATTGCCCTGACGCCGCCTTACGATTTCCCCGGAGCGTATGGACAATCGGGACAACCGCGGCTGGTGCCCGATCACTTGTTGATTCACCGCGATTGGCGCTTTTTCTCGGGAAATTTCGTGGTCCATTTCCCCAAGCGTATGCGTCCGGGCGATCTGCAACGGGAGGTGATCGCGGGCTACGATGCGTTTGCACGCCGTACGCCCAACAGCATGGTGAAATATTTGCCGATTCGGGCGACGGCGGCTAAGTATGTTGATTATTTGAGTAGTGTAGAAAGCGCCTTTTACGATCACCGTAATGAACGAATCGAAGATCGGGTGGCGGCACGTCGTCTGGAAGATCTGGCCGACGATCTTCCGATAAGGGGGTCGCACGCGAGCATGTGTTGGGAGACGATTCGCTTTCTCGGCCTGAACGCTCTCCGGCCAGCATCCTGGCGGATTCTCAGTAAAGTAACGTTGCTGCAACGGTGAATTTTGTTTTAAATTCCTTGACGAGGTATGGAAGTAAAAAATAGAATCCCTTATGGGTTGGACTATGGGCCGTCATCTGGCGATTGGCTGATTTTTCATGGTCTGTAGCGTCGTCATTTCAGAACGAAAAAAGGTAATATTCTCATGCAATACGACACTGCGCTAAAAGGCAAAGACCGGATTAAAATGATGCTCGTGCGGCCGCCGGGGCATCTGTGGCCGTTGATCAACGAGTCGGACAATTGGCTTTTGCCCTTGGGATTGCCGGCGTTGGCCGCTTATTTGCGACGCGAGATGCAGGGCATTGATTTGTTCATTCTCGATTGCCTGCCGGAAAAAGTGGGTTGGAAATCGTTGCGCCGCAAAATCGCCGAATTTCAGCCCGACGTTTTCGGCGTCGGCGATTTGCTGATCTACATGCATGAAGGCATGCGCGCCCTGAAGGTCGCCAAAGAGGAAAACCCCAATTGCGTGACGCTGGCCGGCGGTCATAGCCACAGTCACATGCCGGAATACTCGTTGAAGACATTCCCGCAGCTCGATTTCGTCGTTCAGTATGAAGGCGAAGAGACCACGCGGGAGCTGCTGGAAACGTTGCGCGCCGGTGGGGATCTGTCCAAGGTTCGTTCGATCGCCTACCGCGACGGCGACACCGTGGTGACCACTCCGCCAAGGCCGTTGATCGAGGACATCAACACGTTGCCGATGCCGGCATACGATTTGGTGCCGGTGAACAAGTATTCTCCCGGCGGAGTTATGTATCCGCGGGCGGTGACCATCCAAGGCGCGCGCGGTTGCCCGTACAATTGCAACTTCTGCGCCTGGTCGGCTCTGGAAGGTCATCATGAACTCGACAAGGACGGGAAGGTCGTTCTGGTGCCGACGCTTCGCCAGCGCAGCGTCGATAATGTCATCGGCGATATCGATTTCCTCTACAAGGAGCACGGCATTCGCTATTTGTTCTGGGTGGAAGGCACCTGGAATTACGACAACGATTGGTTGAACGAATTCTGCGATCAGATGCTCAAGCGCAAGTACAAAGGCTTGAACTGGTGGGCCTTCGTTCGCGCCGATAAATTGCTGGAGCAAGAAAAACTCGGCATCCTGGAAAAGATGGTCAAGGTCGGTTTCCTGCACGCGTTGATCGGCGGCGAGCGTCCGGTCGACGAGGAGCTTCTGCACATCGGCAAGAACAAGCTGTCGGCCGACGCGTTGGTCCAGGCGTCGAATATGATGGCCAAGAAGTATCCGAAGGTGGTTCGCTATTCCACCTTCATCACCGGGATCCGTAGCGAAACGCCCGAATCCATGCTGCGGTTGAGCGATTACAGCATCAAAGCCAATTTGGACTTTGCGCCGTATCATCCGGTGACTCCGTTCCCGGGCACGCCGTTGTTCGAAGAAGCGAAAAGTAAGGGCTGGCTCGAGGAATTCGATTATTCCAAGTACGACATGTTCCGCCCGGTGATGCCCAGCGAAACGATGACGCGCGAGGAAATCAGCACCTGGACGCTGAAGATCCAGACGCGTTTCATTATGAAACAGCCGTTCCGTTACATCGCGGGCATGTTCTCGCCGCACTGGCTGCGCCGACATTTACGCTGGTACCTGACGTTTTCGGTGCTCCGGGTCGTGCTGCGCGATCTGTGGGCGGCGATTCGGGGAAAGAAGCAGTTCGAAGGCTTCGGCGCGGTGGAAAAGCTTTGGAAGCCGAAGTGGTACAACACCTAATCGGCGACGAAAATTTGCACAAGCACAACGCCGGGAAACGACCTGCGGACCAGGTCATCCCGGCGTTGATTTTTGTCGATGTGAATCCGAGATGATCGACGATGGTTGCTGAGTCCCGGCCAAGAAGACGGTTGTTCATTACGGGTGGTTCCGGCGCACTCGGTCACGCATTGATTCCATACCTGGTGAACGAAGGCATGGTCGTTCGCGCCCTTTGTCATCGCCGCGCGGTGGAGGGCCCGGGCGTCGAGGCGGTATGGGGCGATTTGCGAGCTTTTGACGATCATTGGTTGGAGGACATCGACGCCGTGATTCATCTGGCCGCGCAGGCCATCCCGACCGCCGAGCGGCAGGCCATGATGCGCAACAACGTGGAAACGGCTGCCGGGCTGGTGGAAGCGTTGAAACGTCACGGCGGGCAATTGCCGCTGGTGTTCACGTCTTCGATTGCCGTCCATGGTCCGAATCGGAACGGAGCCCCACACGAAGCGCAAAGCGCGAGCGAGCCGTGCACCGATTACGGTCGGGCGAAATTGGCGGCGGAACGGATCATCGGGGAATACCCGCAGGCGATCATCGTGCGATTGCCGATGGTGGTGGGAGCGGGGCGGGCGCTGGATGTCTTTCGCAAACTGGCTCGCTGGAGAATCTTTCCGCTGGCTCCCGGTCGATTCAGCGCGATCGACGTCCGCGACGTCAACCGTTTGTTGTTTCAACTGGCGGTTGCGTCAAGTGCGGACGAACGACTTTACGAGGCGTCGGATCGGGAAATCTATGGCTGGCGCACTGTCGCCGATTGTCTGGAAGAAGAAACGAAAATAAAGTTAATGCGACTACCCATTCCGCCGTTTGTGCTTTGGCCGTCCTTGACCGGTTTGATCGGCAACACCGATGGTGCGTATTATCTGAAATATGATTGGTTTTGCCGTCCGAATTTTCCGGAAGGATTTGATGTTGAATTTCCAGCTTTCAAGGGGAAATCGTTGTGAAGAAAGTGTTGTTGCTCAATCCTCCGTTCAGTCGCCCAATCATGCGCGACACGTTCCATCCGACGTCCAAATCCGCGCTGTATATCTGGCATCCGTTGGATATTCTGATTCACTCCGGCTATCTGACCGGATTCGATATTCGCGTTTACGATGGCGTGGTGAACAACAATCCGGCGAATCTATATCGCTTGCTCGAGGATTTCAAACCCGACGGCGTGCTGTCGCTGATCGCGTTTCCCACGCTGAAATCAGACATCCAATTCTTGGAGCATATAAAGAAAAAGTATGGTTCGGCGATCTGGGGCGTGGGTGACGTCACTTACGGCGAAAAGGAAAGGCTGCTGGAACAGGTGGCCGTTCTCGACGGCATTCTGCCCGATTACACCTCCAAGGGATTCGCGCAATACATGCGCGGTGAAACGCCGAAAAACGCGATCTGGCGCGACGGCGATAAGATCGTCAGCGAGACGACCCACGAACCGTTGGATTGGAACGTGCCGCGCCATGATCTGTTGGATCTGTCCAAATACTATCTGCCCTATTGGAAGCCGCCCTTCGGCTCGATCTACGCCACACACGGCTGTCCGGCCAAGTGCCGCTTCTGTGTTGTGCCCGGGTGGGGCCCGACGCGGTTCCGCGAACATGAAGCAATTCTGGATGAACTGGAGTTTTTGCGCTCGTTGGGCGTACGCAAGGTTTTCTTCCGCGACGGTTCCTTCAATCAATGGCCGAAATACACCATCGGCCTGATGGAGAAGATCGCCTCGCGTTTCCCGAAGACGTTCCGCTTCACCACGTGGTTCAAACCCAAGCCGTTGTCCGACGAAATGGCCGAGGCCATGAGCGACGCCGGTTTTGAGTATGTGCACATCGGCGTGGAAACCGGTTCGCCGGAGTTTCTGCATTCGATCGGCAAGGACTTCGAAGTCAAGGATGTGGAGCCGGGCATTGAAATTCTGCACCGACACAAAATCAAGGTCGTCGGACATTTCATGCTGGCTCTTCCCGGCGAGACGAAGCGGGATCAAGATATGACCGCCGCGTTCTTGAAGAAAACACAACTGGATGTCGTTTCGTTCAGTATCTTCGAGTTTTCTTTCGGCATTATGATGAAGCGGGGGCAGGAAGCGCCGATCACGTTCAGCGACAAGCAAATCAAGTGGGAGTTGTTGCGGCAATATTCGAAATTCTATTTCCGTCCCGATCGCTGGTCGAAAATATATTTCTTCGAAGACTTCGGACATTTGGTGCAAACGATACCCCGCGCGATGCGATACCTGTTCGACCTGCGGCTTTACCCGCGTTTCAAAGCGTTGGAGTAGTCGAAATGCGTGCACACGCTCAACAGTGGGAAGTCGCCTGATATGGCCAGAATTGCGTTCATTAATCCGGGAGTGAATTACGAGCAAAACCTCGGCTTCGCGCGCCGGTTTGCGGTGAAAGTTGCGCCGCTGGGCATTGCGTACCTGGCGGCGATTTTAAAAGCGCGCGGCGATCAGGTGATGGTTATCGATCAGTTTGCCGAAGGAACGGCCGACGAAAGTATCGTCAGCCGGCTCTCCACTTTTGGGGCTGATGTCGTTGGTTTCAATCTGTTGACCGCCTCGGCGAGCAGAACCAAACGCATCTGTCTGCAAATCCGCAAGTCCCTGCCGGCCGCGAAAATCGTGTTGGGCAATATTCACGCGTCCATCTTTCACGAGCGTATTTTGCGCGAGGGATGGGCCGATGCGATCGTGCACGGCGAGGGCGAACCGCTTATCGAAAAAATCGTCGATTCGTTCGGCGGTGACGGCGATTTGGCGGAAATTCCGAGTCTGTCGTTTCTGCAAAACGGCGAGGTCTTGCAGACGCCGCGCGCCGAGCAACTGCGCGAACTGGATCATATTCCGTTTCCCGCCTGGGACCTGTTCGATCTTTCGCAGTACCAAACGCATACGATCTTGACCTACGGCAAAATGACGCTGCCGTTGATTTCCTCGCGCGGCTGTCCCTGGAATTGCCTGTTTTGCAGCCAGAACCATTTTTGGAAAAAGGTCGTGCTGCGCGATCCGGCGTTGGTGGCGCAGGAGATGGTCGAAAACAACCGCCGCTATGACTGTCGTCATATGACCTTCCACGACGCTAATTTTCCCGTCAGCAAAAAGTACGGGATGGAGCTGGCTGAGGCGATCATTCAATCCGGCTTGCCCGGCAAGTCTTCCTTCGTGACCGAAGCGCGGATGGAGATTTTCGACGAAGAGTTGATCCTCACGCTCAAGCGCGCCGGCTGTTGCGCGTTGATGTTCGGTATCGAAAGCGGGGTGGAGCGCATCCGCGACACGATTCACAAAGGATTCAGCAACGAGAAAATCCGCCGGGTCGTGGAGATTTGCGATCGCGAAAAGATAAATACGATGGGCCTGTTTCTCATTGGCTTGCCCGGCGAGACCAGAGAGGATTTCCGGCAGACGGCCGCGTTTGCACGCTCATTGCCGTTGGATCTGGCGAAGTTCAACGTGGTCGTTCCCTATCCGGGATCGGCTTTGTTCAATAAGCTGGCGGCTGAAACGAACATCCAGGAAGAGGATTTCGATCGCATCGCCACTTTCTATTCCGATGGTTTTTCCGCGTTTACCGTCAATGAACACATGACCACCCGCGAGATCGATCGCCTGCAAAAAAACGCCTTGATGAGGTACTTTATCCGCCCCAAGATCGTGTGGCGCCTGCTGTTTTCCAATGTGCTGTCGTTTGGCGATATGGTCGTCGGCCTGGCCGCGTTGGCGCATTCGGTCTTTGCCCGCTTGTTCGGCAAACGAAAAAATTAATTTTCACAACCGTTGCTGAATGACGGAAGAATGGACGGAGAAAAAAGCCGGTCCACATCTTGGTTTATTTGATGTGAATACGGCGGTATGATATTCATGGCTTCACAAATAAGAATTACGGCAGGTAGTGTGAGCCAATTTTATCCAAGGGCTGTGTTGGAAAATATGATTAAGCGAATGTGGAACAACAATCGCCAATTGTCCGACATTTTCTTCTCCAAATCTTTTCGTTTTGTCTTTTTATTGTCGCTGGTCATTACTTCAATAATGGCGTTTTTCATCTATTGGAGTCCGCTGATTGATTCGGATACATTCGAATTTGGAACGGTTGCACGTTCTTTGTGGGAAAACGGAACGTTTTCCGAGACGGCGATTCGGGCATACGGCGGTCCGAAAGAGCTGTTGAAGTTACCCCATCCGGCCGATCATCGAGCTAATTTTACCGCGGTATTTTTGGTGCCTTTTTACGCCCTGTTCCGAGAATCGCAGGCCACGTTCGCCGTCCCGTATCTATTGATGTTCTTTTTTACTCCCCTGATCATGTTTTTCATTTTCCGTAAATGGTTCGGGGAAAAGGCCGCCGTTTACGGGATCGTTTATTATCTTTTCCTACCGCGATTGTGGTTCTATTCCGTTGATCAGGACATGGGAAACGCCGATATTTACAACGCCGTCTTTGTGTTGCTTTCATTATATTTCTTCTCGGAACGAAAATATGTCTTTTCCGGATTTGCCGGAGCGATCGCCGCCGGTTTCAAAAGCACCGGCGGACTACTTATTCCGGCCTATTTCGGTTACTGGTTATTGTTTGATCGCTCTTGGGCGATGTTGAAGAAAACAGTGCTCCTGATGGGCATCCTGGCCATCCCGATCGTTCTGACCGGAATTCGCTCAGCCATCGTTTTCGGGAATCCGTTTTTCAATGAAGAGATGCACTTTCAAAACTATATACTGACAGACAAATCCGATAAACTTTACCTGGGATCGATGCTTTGCGATCCGGAGAGCCCATCAGCGAGAAAATTAATTCCCTACAACGATCAAACCTTCCTGCAAAATCTTGTTATCAAGATAAAAGCGTTGTTTGTTGGAAAACGAGCCGAATTCGGTTACTTCCCAGGCGTATTCGAATCCGTCGGTTACTATGTCTTTCCATTTTTCCTGATCGGCGTCTGGATACGCCGCAACGATCCAATATGGCGATTGCTTGCTTTACTCATTGCGGGATATATTGTGTCCATTGGTGTTCTATTATTTCAGGTGGAAGACCGGCATTTTTGGTTTCTTTGGTTGACGGTCCCGGCAATGGCTTTCTCGGCGATTCAGACGCTAGCTAAAAGATGGCGACATCTTGGCGGATCATTGCTGTGGTTATGTATAATTTCTTCGATGGTTTTTTTGTCTCTGTTCATTTTTGAGAAACTTGTTAACGACAAACCAAGAAAAGACTATTTAGAGTATCTATTAGTAAATCGATGGATCACGGAAAACACCTCCGGCGATGACGTGGTGATGAGCGTGCCCTATTGGTCGCCGGCTTTCTATCATCGACGCAACAATATGCCGTTTCCGCTGGATAATCTGGCGTATGTCGAAAAAGCGATCAGTCGATATCGGGTACGCTATTTGATGCTTGATCGCGAATTGTTTCCGCAACCGGTTCCCTTTTCCGAAAATATGAGCCTGGTTCTCAAGGGAAACCGATTTGAAGTCATTCGCGTTAATGATTTTAGTATTCCGTCCCATGCCTACCGACAAAAGGTGCTGGCCGATTATGTACCAGCCTATTCATTTTGGTCTTACATGGGCAATGTCAAGCCGCCCTTTGTCTTGTTGGTGTCCAGTGCAACGATTCTTCAAATTTTGCTCGGCAGCTATTGGCAGACGATTGTCATTGTCTTTTTCGTAGGAATCGTTTGGTTGTTGCTTTATCCAAAACTCCGCTCCCGATGGTCGAAAATCGTTGCCGGCATCATTTTGTTTGTTTTAACGTGCATCCCATTGGGTATGTATTTCCAAAAGTTGCCTGACTTTGAGGAAGGACTTAAACGTACTTCCTTCAATCCGGTCGAAGTCATCGCGGCATTGAACAATTCGATCACCAACAATGCGCCGCTGACAGTGATTGGAGCCGGTGAGGAGGCGGCGGAGCTATGCGGCGTTGCCCAAAAAAACGGCTATTCGTGCCAGGTCGTCGACGCAAGACCTTTCGAACAACATGGGCCGATTATCGAGTTGCTGCCGGAACCGGCGTTCAATTTGGTCACGTCTGAGCTGTTGCACGACAATCTTCGAGCCATACGGCGATGGAACGCTCAGAATGCCGCGCCACGAAGTATTCTGCTGCGCAATGCCGTGTTGCTCCTGCCGCCCGCCCAACCGACATACTGAAAAACCTTTGCGTGCAATGATGGTATAAATTGAAGTTTGATTAGGTTGTTAAGCTATAATTATGAAAACCGAAGTTGAAACTTATCGGCGAGGGAAGGCGCTTTGATGGCGGGCACGACGTTGGCTGATCGAGATCCGGTAAATGGCGTTGTGCAATGTCGCGCGATGCATGTGCCGCCGGGGCTGGGCGAACCGTTTTTCGACTGACGACCTGGTGTTTCGCGTGGCCGTCAAAGCCTGTATCGCCCTGCGTGTGCCACCCATTTTGGAAGCGATTTGCGCGGTGGCGCTCGCCGATTTGATGATGGTCGCCGGGCATATTCCCCGGATCTGGTCCGACGAATGATAATGTGGGTTGATTGCCGATGGCGCAAGTGAAACAGCTTATCGTTCAACAGGCGGGACTGACGGCCGCGCTTTTGCTGTTGCTGCCGGGACTGCGCTACTTCATGCCCACCGGTGATTTGTTCTACTGCAAGATTACCATTGTCTTGGCCGTCGTCTGGTTGCTGCTGGCGATTTTATCGGCCTATTTGAAGACCGATACGAAATTTATAAAAGCAGTTCGTTACCTGACGGCGGCGGCAACGGCGGTCTTTCTTGCTTTCCCATTTCTCTATTTGAATCTGATTCTTTTCACATTTTTTCGATGGGTGTGGACGGTAACGCTGGTTGTCCTGCTGGCGCTGTTCGGCGTGGTCTTGCGCTTTTCACGGCAACGGCTTGTGCCGCTGTTGATCGAGGCGTTTCTTCTTATGCTCGTTGGCATGGTGTGCTTTTGGTGGAACTTCACGATGATGAACGGCGGCGCGTTCGATCCGCAAACCGCGCCGAGCGGAGTTAAGGCGATGTTCTCCGTCGCCGAATTGCAGCGGGCGGGAACGATCGGCGAAGCGCACCCTTACGCAATGGCTTACGACGAGCAAAACGATGTGTTGATCGCCTCGTTCAAAGATGACTGGGGTGCGGTTTTCGGTCGCAACGACAACAAGCGGCGCAATTTTCTGGCGCTACGAAAAACGGAGGATCTCGCCGCGGAGCCGTCTTTTCTCTTTTTCGGTTCCAGCCAACAACCGGAAAATCTTGCCTTGCATCCCGAAGAGAAAATTGGGTGGGTGAACGTTCTGGACGTCGGCAAGCGTACGTTTCACATCGGCGCTTTTTCCTATGCCGACAACCGGTTGTCGATGATCCGTATGGAACAACTACCGGAAGAACCAAACGCCGTGTTTTACGATGACGCTCGCAAACGGCTGCTTGTCGTCGGCATCGAAATGGAATTGCTGGAGCTGGATTCGGAGACGTTGCAGGTGCGCACCATCCGCCGGATGACGTCGGATATGGAGCCACAAGTGAAAGGCCTCGGGGCGATTTGGCGGCAGGAATTCATTATTTTGATGGCGATGTTTGAGAGCCGCTCGAATCAATTGTTCATTGCGACATTGGGGCAGTATACGCATGCACTGTCGTTGAATGATTTCCATGATCGTCGCGCCGATACATATCCCTTGGTGGTGTGCCTGGCTTTCGATCCGGTGAGGGGAAAGATTGCCGCGACCCAGCCGATTCAGAAACGGATTGCGATCATCGATGTCGCGACGATGAAGGTGGAAAAAACCATCGACACCGGATACGCCGTTCGCCCCATTGCTTTCCTGAAGCAAGGCGAATGGTTGCTGACCGGCGGATACACCGGCAACGGCACAATGATTTTTGACCGTCACAGCGGGCGAATGATTCGCCGCTTTGCGTTGGGGCGTCTGCAACGAAACGCCATTGCGACGTCCGACGGCGAGCGGGCGTTCATCGCCACCGGTTGGGGCGTTTTTTCCGTTGAGGTTAATACGGTGCGGTAAGCGGATCGATGCGAGTATGCTTACTCTTCCGGGAAACCGGTTTTTGCCTCCAAACAAAAAGGCGGATTATTCCCCCGGCGACGAACGACGCGCCAAGCATATTCACCGACAATGCCCGCCATGATGAGCAACGAGCCGCTGCAGAGCATAAAAATCGCCGCCGGCAGATGCCCCAGCCCCTCGTTCATCGTGGGGAGCGCCGATAGATAGACGATTCCCCCGATCACCAGGCATAGCCCCAACAATAGCAGTAGACGCAGAGGGAGCAGCGAAAAGGAAAAGACGGTGTCCATTAGAAGTTTGATTTTGGCGCCGGCCGACCATTTGCTTTTTCCGGCATGCCGCGCCGCCTGGTCGTAACCGATGGCGGCCGGTTGCATATTGAGCCAGGCGATCAGCGCAAACAGATTGCTGTCGACCTGCCAATATTGACGAATCGCCCGCACCACCTGCCGATCAATGAGGAAGACGTCGGCGCCCTTGTTCCAACGGTCGGGCAGAATAACCCGCTCCATCAGGCGGTAGTAAAGTTGCGGAAAAAACAGGCTGCCGTTTGTGCCGTTTCGCGAACGACGGTAGGCCCAGACCGTTTTATACCCTTCGTCGAATTTAGCCAGCATTTCCGGAATTATTTCCGGCGGGGTTTGCAGGTCGGCCGGTAAAACGCAAACCACATCGCCGGCGGCATGCAGCAAACCGGCGTAGATCGCCGTGTGGCTACCGCAATTGCGGTCCAGGCGCAGGAGGCGAATCCGCCTGTCATCCGCGGCGTATTGTTGCAGCAGGGAGAAGGTATCATCGAGGCTGTGATCGTCCACAAACAGAAATTCGCAAGTCGTGTCGGGCAGCGGACCAATTGCGTCGGGTAAACGCCGCATCAGCTCCGGAATGTTCGGCGCTTCGTTGTAAACGGGTATGATTATCGACAATGTGCGCATACGTTATTCGCTCGTGTTCAATGGAAAATCATTAATTATCTATTTTAGAATATTACCCCGGCATTAACAAGCGAAGGTTTCGCCGAGAGCGAATGGGGCATCGGTTCAACTGCTTCACAGAATTCGGCAATTGTATGATCGGGAAGGGAAGGGAGTGATAAAATATCTATGGTGATAAATATGAGAGAAGCAAATCGATGACCTTATCTTGTTGCGCGTCGGTCATTTGCGGATACAAGGGCAGGATGATCGAGTGATCGCTGACCCATTCGCCGACCGCCAAGGAGCCGCCGGCACGCCAGGGAACTTTTTGGAATGACGGTTCGCGGTGCGCGCAACCGACGCCGCGGCGCGTGGCTACCCCACGATCGAGCAGGAATTGCATCAAAGCGCGTTGGTCGATGCGTTCGGCCAGCGCGATGCAGTAGCTTTGCCAATTGCTTTGCGCCCAGGCAGGTTCCGTCGGCGTAACGATGGCTTCATGGCCGGCCAAGGCCCGCGAATATCGCGCGGCCAATTCGCGACGACGCTCGATGAGCGTCGGCAAACGCCGCAACTGTTGACGCCCGATCGCGGCTTGGAGATCGGTCAGTCGATAGTTGAAAGCGGTTTCGACATAGGTTTCGAAAATGATCTCACGGCTTTGGTGGCGCACGGTGTCGGGAATGCTCATGCCGTGGTGGCGCAACAGGCGCAATCGTTGATCCCACTCCGGCCGAGCCGTGGTGATCATGCCGCCTTCACCGGTGGTCAGCACCTTGCGCGGATGAAACGAAAAACAAGCCAGATCGCCGTGCGGGCGACCGATCGGCTCCCATCGGTCGTTCCAGAGAATACAACTGCCGATCGCGCAGGCGGCATCTTCGATCAGCGGCAGGTTGTGCGCCGCCGCGATCTCACGCAACGCCGGCAGATCGCAGGGCATCCCGAGTTGATGCACGCAAAGGATGGCGCGTGTTTTTTCGGAAACCGCCGCCGAAACCAGCGCCGGATCGAGGTTGAACGTGTCGCGTTGGATATCGACAAACACGGGCGTCGCGCCGCACATGCGCACCGCCGCCGCAGTGGCCACGAACGAATGACTGGCGGTAATCACCTCGTCGCCGGGGCCGACGCCGGCCACCAGCAAGGCCAGATGCAAAGCGGAAGTGCCGTTGGTCGTCGCGCACGCGTGCGGGGCTTGCACGATCGCGGCGAACTCCCGCTCGAAGGCGGCGACTTCCGGTCCTTGCGTAACCCAGCCGGAAGCGATGACGCGCGCGACGGCTTCGCTTTCCTCCGCATCCAACCAGGGCTTGGCCACCGGGATGAACTCGTCGCTCATTTCGACTCCGGTTGCCAGGCGAATTCGCTTTCGGCGGCCAACAGTTCGGTGGGAGAAAGTTTTTGTCCGTGGTACCAAGCGAGCAGACGTTGCAGGCCCTCGGCCAAATCGACGTTTGGTTGATAGGATAACAAGCGGCGCGCCGACTCGATGTCGGCGATCAACCGTCTGGTGTCGCCCGGTCGCACGGGGTGGCGTTCGATCTTGATCTCGCCACCGACGACTTTGCCGATTAACTGCGCCAACGCATTGATGCTGATTTCTTTGCCGCTGCCCAGGTTGATCGTCCGCCCGAGGCAACGCGAGCTTTTGCCGGCGACGGCGATGCCGTGGGCGATGTCGTCGACATAGGAAAAATCGCGGGTTTGTTTACCGTCGCCGAACACCAGCAACGGTTTGCCGGCCAGCGCGCGTAAGAGAAACTTGGGAATCACCTCGCCGCTGTCGCCCTCGTGATGCGAGCGCGGACCATAGGTGTTGAAGGGGCGGATGATCGTCACCGGAAAACGATGCGTCAAATACGCGGCGCGGGCGTACGCTTCGCCGGCGAGTTTGGCCGCACCGTACACCGTGTTGGGTTGCAGCGGATGATCTTCGTTCATCGGTACGGTGCGCGCGTCGCCGTACACCTCCGAAGTCGAGACGTGCACAAATCGTTCGACGTTCGCGCGTCGCGCTTCCGCCAACAGATGCAGCGTGGCGGTCGCGTTGACGCTGTGGTTTTCCGTGGGATCATGCAGCGAATGTCGTACTCCGAGGCAGGCCAAATGGAAAACGGTTTTGACGTTGGGCAGGATGGTGCGCATCGTGTCGCGTTCGCGGATGTCGATTTCGACCAGACGCACATGGCCCGGATCAAGATCGGCCAGGTTTTCCCGCTTTCCGTTGACGAGGTTGTCGACCACGACGATCCGCGCCCCTTGCGCACATAGATGACGCACCAACGCCGAGCCGATAAAGCCGGCGCCGCCGGTCACCATCACCGGTTGATCGCGATAATGATTTTTTGGTCTGGTCATGTTAATCCGCTATAGGTTCAGTTCGATTATCTCGCCGCGACGATGCAAACTGCGATCGGCGGCCTCAAGCATGCGCACCAGGCGCAGGCCGGAGGGGCCGTCGGTCTGCGGCGCGCTGTCCGCCTCGATGCAATCGAGAAAATGACGCACCACCGATTCCAGCGCCTCGGTCGTCGCCAGGCGCGGCGCATGAATGTCGCCGGACCGATAATCGTAAAGCACTTGATAGATGCTTTCGGGATCGTTGTTGATGCGCACGCCGCGTTCACAGATTTTTATTTTGGTCATCGGCTCCAGATCGTCGTACACGATCATCCGTTCGCTGCCGCCCAGGAGGATCCGGCGGATTTTCATCGGCGCCAGCCAATTGACATGAATATGCGCCAGCAGCGTATCGCTGAAAAATAACGTCAGGTAAGCCATGTTGGTCGGCTGATCGGGAAAATGACTGATGCCGTGCACCGAGATCGCCGTCGGCTGCGTGGGCAGGAGAAAATCCATGATCGACAAATCATGCACCGCCAGATCCCACAGCACATTGATATCGGACTGGAACAATCCCAAATTCACGCGAACCGAATCGTAATACAACAAATCGCCCAATTGATTGTCGTCGATCAGTCCCCGGATTTTCCGCACCGCCGGATGATACACGAATGTGTGATCGACCATCAGCACCCGCCGATGCTTTTCGGCCAACTCGATCAGTTCCATCGCCTGATCGGCGGTGGCGGCCATCGGCTTTTCCACCAGAACGTGTTTGCCCGCCGACAGTGCCTGGCGCGCAAGATCGTAGTGGGTGGAAAGGGGACTGCAAATGACGATGGCGTCGAGCGTGCGATCTTCGATCAACGTTCGGCAATCGGTGGTCGCCTTAATCGTGGGGTGTTGGGCGGCCGCTTTGGTCAGTTGCTCAGGATAACGATCGCATACGTAATCGACCTGGCAATCGGCGAATTTGGTGAAGTTGCGCACCAAATTCGGTCCCCAGTAGCCGTACCCGATGACTCCCAGATGAATCATTCGCTTGATAAAACCTTTCGTTTTGGTCAGTGAATAAATTATCTAACACATTGTGGCGCGGCGAGGAAGCAAGGACGAATAAGAGATCGTTCTCGGTCGATCGGGGGAGAGAACGGTGATTGTCCAAAAAAAACGGCGCAACATGCGAACACGTTGCGCCGTTGAGGGTCAGTGATTCGGTTACTTCTGCTTATCCAACGTGAATGTACCGTCAATGTCTTCTCCCTCGGAGTGACCGCTGACGGTTCCTTCCACATAGGTGCCTTCGGCGTTGAGAGTCCCTTCGAGCTCGAAGAACTCGCCGATTTCCTGATCGCTCCAATCGGCGAAGAAATTCAATCCGTCGATCGTACCGTTCAAGCCCAGATCCAGTTCCGCGCTGACGAAAAGGAAGGTGCACTCGCCGACATTGTGAGTAATGGTTGCGCTGGCTTGATAGATTTCAGGCGGATCGACATTGTTTACGCCATCAAAATACCATTCACCGTCCAACTCACCATTAAGGAAGGTACAGGTGGGCTCGGTGTCGTCGTCGCCGGTATCGTCATCGTCATCGATTGTGTCGTCATCATCATCCGGGGTGGTGTTGTCATCATCGTCGTCGTCATCGTCATCATCGTCCACAACGCCATCGGAGCTATCGTCATCATCGTCGTCGCCGCAAGCGATAAACGCCGCCACGATCAAGGACAATGATGCCAAAATAGCAATGATTATGAATAGATTGGACTTATGTTTCGTCATGATTTCCTCCACATACGCAACTTCCGTTGCTGTGTGATATCCCGCAGCCTCAATCAATAAATACTACCATGAATCGAATGTCTGTCAACGAATCAACCAAATAATGTCCATTGATGCTCAGGCTTGTGCGGTCAGGGGAAAGCGAAAGGCCGGAAGATGGTCGGGGAAGGGACCACGCACAAACAACTCGGACGGATCGGCGGCGTGCACAGCGGAAGCATCGATCCCCAGTAAATCGGGCGTAAAAGAAAAAACAACTTTGGTGATTTGCGGTGCGCCGATGGCCGGATAAATCTCTCCGAACGATGGAATGCGCCGCCCGATCACATCGATCAGATGCAGCGTTTCGCCCGATGAATAAGCGATGATCGCGACATCGAGATCGTCCAGGTAATACAGATGTTGTGGGTATACGACCGCCGCATGAAACATCAGCAGCCAACTCTGTCGAAAAACGCCGACGCGAGCGGACACGGCGGCGCGCTTCTCGGCCAGAGAATGAAGCAGTTCACGATCGTCAATTCGCTCGATAGCCAACCGGTGTGCGGGAACACGCGGAGATGTGTACGCCGGAGCGACGGCACTGAAACGGTATTCACGCACGGGGCGATAGCCGAACTGCTGGTAAAAGGTCGGCACCGTCTCATTGGCGAACAGAAAGAAAAGCGAGCGTTCGGGTTCCCAGTATTCGTCGACCTTTTGCATCAATGTGCGGATCAATCCGCGACGCCGAAAAGCCGGGTCGCAGGCGACGGTCCCGATCTGTACGGCATTGCACTCGCGACCATCGAGCAGGAGATTCATCGCCGAGGCCGAGACGTTGGCGACGACTTGCCCCTCATGAAAGAAAGAAAAGGGTTTGTATTCCGGGAAGGGGTAACCGAGATCGTTCCACGGAGAAAAATCCAATCCGCCGAATATCTTGCCGACGAAGGCATTGAGGGCGCGCCGGCCCTCCGGCTCATGATAATAGTCGCAACGGCAAATCAGATTTTTCGTATCGTCTTCCGCGCTCATTTGGAAATCGTGTAGGTGTCGAAAATGTTGCCGTCCAAATCGATGGCGTCGATTCTCATTGTCGCGTCATCGACCGAGACGTTCACGAAGTGGTGCACCGCCTCATAAACCGTGATGTGCTCGACGTCGCGCGCCCAGGAATCCAAACCGCCGCCGGCGCCGCCGATGATGTAACTGGCCACGCCGTTGCGCAAACCGCGTTCGTAGTCGTGCGTGTGTCCGTTGAAATACACGTCGACATTATGCTGCTCCATCACCGGCACGGTGAACATGCGCACGTACCATTCGCCGTCGTAACTGTCCCAGCCTTCGGTCCAGGGCGGCGTATGGAAAAAGACGACGCGGAAGTCCGCGTTTTGCGCCGCATCGGAGGACAATTCCTGCACCATGTATTTGTATTGCGGCGTGCCGGGGATGGCGATGTGCCAGGTGTCCAATGCCAGGCAGAGGAAGAACACGTTGCCCCACGTGAAGGAATAGTAAGCCTTGTCGTCGTTGGGAAAGTGGAATGCGTCGAAGAAATTCGGCGCCAGCCCTTCATGGTTGCCGATGGAAACGTACAACGGCGCTTCGCGCCACAAATCTTCACCGGGGCCGAAGAGCTGTTGTTCGAAGTCCTCGAAATTCCATCCGTCGTCAACGCAATCGCCAACGGACATAGCCAGCCAGGGATTTTTTTCATACATCAACGCGGCGATGTCGGTGAACGTTTCCCAGCCGCTTTGGTTGTCGCCGAAGCCGACGAAGTTGAACGGTGTACCCGGCTGCGGGGCGGTGCGGAACGACGCGACCGTGGTTTCGTCCAGACAGGTGCGGACTTTGTAAAAATATTCCGTCCCGGGTTCAAGCCCCTCGATCGCCAGTTCGTGTTTGGCGGTGAAGGATTCGTCGTAGACGTATTCACCGAGGTCTTCGGTTTCGCCCCATTCGATCAGCGAATCGCCTTTCTGATCGGAAAGCCACAACACATGAATGCCGGTTTGTGTCGCCAACTGCAAGTAAGGCTGACGGGTGATCACCGCCGGGCAGTCGATCGGCGTGATGTCGTCGTCGCCGGTATCGTCGTCGCCGGTATCATCATCTTCGGTATCGTCATCATCGTCGATTGTGTCGTCGTCATCATCCGTGGTGTCGTCATCATCGTCGATGGTGTCATCGTCGACGGAGGTGTCGTCGTCGTCGAGCGTATCGTCGTCGCCGGCGTTATCGTCGTTGTCGTCATCATCGTCGGCGCAAGCGATCAGCAACATCGGAATAAGCAGGAGTGCGAAGAGCAAAAACCAGCGTGGGGAGGAAAAAATCATGTGCGTCTCCTTCAATGCGAAGTACGGCCGGATGGCGGCCACCACGGCCGGAGAGGCACTTTAATAGTGGTGTCGCCATTTGGCAAGTCAAGAAAAGACGCGATTATTCAGCGGCACGATGCCGGGCGCGGAACGTTTCCAGGCTGACGTACAGGCACGGTATGAAAACCAGCGTAATCAGTGTCGACGAGAGCAATCCGCCGATGATCACGCGCGCCAACGGCGCCTGCATTTCGCTACCTTCGCCGATCCCCAGGGCGACGGGCACCAGCGCCAGCGAGGTGGTCAGCGTGGTCATCAGAATCGGGCGTAACCGTCGGCGTCCGCCCTCGGTGACGGCGGCCACCAACTCCATGCCGTGCTCGCGCCGCAGCAGGTTGATGTAATCGACCAGCACGATGGCGTTGTTGACCACGACGCCGACCAAGACGATGGCGCCCAGGAAGGAATTCATATTGAGCGTCGTGCCGGTTATCAGGAGCGTCAGGATGATGCCGATCAGGGCGAAGGGAATCGACAGCAGCATGACCAACGGGTGCAACAACGATTCGAAGAGCGAGGCCATAACCATGTACACCAGCGCGATGGCCAGGATCAGGCCGACCAGCAATTGCGCAAATGTCTTTTGCTGTTCTTCGAATTCGCCGCCCATGGAAATGCTGAAGCCTTCCGGTACGGGCAGGTCGCTGATCGATGTGCGTACTTGATTGACGATCGATCCCAGGTCGACATCGGCGAAGCCGGCCGACACGGTGACCATGCGTTCCTGGTTCAGCCGGCGAATGGAAACCGGGCCTTCCGATCGCTCAACCCGGGCCACGTCGCCCAGTTGAATGATGCGCCCGTCGCCGGTCATCAACGGCAGGCGTTCCAATTGATCGGTGTGCATACGATCGGTTTCGCGCAAACGCACCAGAATACGGAATTCATCGCCACCTTGGCGAAAATAGGTCGCGCCCGTGCCGAGCAAATAGGTCGACAGTTCCTGCCCGACGCCGCCGACAGTCAGTCCCAGGTCGGCCGCTTTGGCCGGGTCGATCAGCACGACCGCTTCCCGGTTTCCTTCCTTGCGATCGATATCCACATCGGTGATGCCTTCGACCTTTTCCATGCGGTCGGCGACTTGTTTTGCCAGCAGCGAGGCGACGGCCAGATCGTAGCCGCGAATTTCCACGGAGAGACGTTCGCCACCGCCGCGCAACATACGGAACAAAAAGAAACCCTCGCTGGCGCGAATGCGTGGTTTGAAGTCGGGAATTTGGCTCATCACCGGGCGCAAAGCATTGGCCACTTCCTGGTCCGATCGCTTACGGTCGCCGGGATCGGCCAGCTTCAAGCGCACCGACACTCCGTTTTTCCCGGCCGTCGAATAATTGCCCGGAGGACCGGCAACGCCCATTACCGCGACGGCTTCCTCCACCGTGGCCTTCGCGCGATCGGATACCTCGTTGACGACCCTGATGGTTTTATCCAGCGGTGAACCGACCGGCAATTCGGCATCGATGCGGACGTCGCCTTGATCGCCCTGAGGGATCAACTCTTGGCCGATAAACGGCGCCAGCATGAGACAGCCGATCAACAGAACCACGGCCGTCAGATACACCACACGCTTGTGGCGCAACGCTTTGCTCAACAGTCGACCGTAGGCGTCCTGCAACCGGCTGAGCCAGGGGATTTCCTTGTTGATCGTTTTGGTGCGACGGCTGCTCAGCGAGGCGATCACCGGCACCAGCGTCAGGGCGGCGAGCAAAGCGCAGATGAGCGCAAAGGTGACCACAAACGCCATTTCCGAAAAGAAAATTCCGGCGAAGCCTTCCTGGAACAGAACAGGAATGAAAATGCAGACGGTGGTGATTGTCGAAGCGATGATCGCGGTGGAAACTTCGCGGCTGCCGCGAATCGCCGCGCTACGCCGCTCCATCCCCTGTTCGCGATAGCGCTGAATGTTCTCGAGCACGACGATTGCGTTGTCCACAATCATGCCGATGCCCAGGGCGAGGCCGCCGAAGGTGATCATGTTCAGCGTGAAGTCGCCCAGGTACATCAGGGCGAAGGTGCCGATCACCGCGACCGGAATCGACACGGCGATGGTGAACGTGGCGCGCGCGGTGCGCAGGAAGAAAAACAGGACCAAAAGCGCCAGGCCCGCGCCGAAGAGAATGCCCTGTTCGACATTGTTGATGCTGTTGCGGATGTAGGTGGAGGTGTCGAACATCGGCTTGAGTTCGAGGTTGGGATAATCGCGGTTGATTCGCTTGATTTCCGCCTGCACGCGGTCGGCGACCTCCACCGTGTTGGCGCCGGACAATTTGGAGATCGAAAGGCGGATGCCCGGTTCGCCGTCGACGAAAACGGCGTTGACCGGTTCTTCGGAGGAGTCGACCACCTCGGCGACATCGCCGACCTTGATCAGTTGTCCGTCGCGCGCGGCCAGAACGACTTGGGCGATCTGCTCCACATCCTGGTATTCGCCCAGCGCGCGAATGATCACTTCCTTGCCTTGCTCGCGCATGTTGCCGGCCGAGATGTTGATGTTGTCGCGCGCCACGGCGGCGACGATGTCGGCGGAGGTCAGGCCGTAAGCGGCCAGCCGGTCGACGTTCAGGTTGACGTGAATCTCGCGTTTGTCGCCGCCGCGAATGTCCACCGAAGCGACGCCGGGCACGCGTTCGAGCTGATAGCTGATGGTTTCGTCGGCGAACTGCCGCAACCGCCACGGCTCCATGTCGCCCGACAGGGAGATCATCATGATCGGGAACGAGGACAAATCGAATTTGAACACGACCGGCGCGTCGGCTTCCTCGGGCATGTCGTCGCGAATGCGCTCGACGGCGGCGCGCACGTCATTGACCGCCGCTTCCAGCGAGGCGCCCCAGGAAAACTGCAACTGCACCCGGCTGCGTCCTTCGATGGAATAGGACTCGATGCGTTCGACGCCCTGTACGGTGCTGACCGCCTGCTCGATCGGTTCGGTCAGCAGCGTTTCGATTTCCTCGGGACCGACGCCCTGGTACGAGGTGACGATCGACACGGAGGGAAAATCGATCTCCGGCAGCATGTCGATGGACAGGCGCAGGAACGAGACCAGGCCGATCAGCACGATGCCCACAAACACCATGAAGGTCGTAACCGGCCGGTGAATGGCGCGCTCGGGAAGACTCATTGATGTTGTTCCTCGCCGCCGGTCGCCGGCGTGTTGGGCGAGGAGTCCGCCCCGTCGGTCGCTTGTACTTTGGCGCCGTCACGCAGGAGGTGTTGCCCTTCGACGACAATTTGATCCGCGTCTTCCAGGCCGCTGATTACTTCGCCGCGATCGCCCTGGCGATGGCCGATGTGCACTTCGGTCAGCTTGGCCGTACCGTCGCGCACGATGTAGACCTTGACCACGCTGTCGGTGGCGCCGTTGTCCTCTTTGCCGGCGGAGTTTTCCACCAGGGCGTCGAGGGGCAGCAGCAAGACGTTCTCGGCCATGCCCAGTTGAAGGCGCAGCCGACCGTACATGCCCGGCAGCAGACGATTGTCGTCGTTGACGAATTCCGCTTCGACCATCCGGGCGCGACTATTGGCCGTGAGCACAGGGGCGATACGCGCGATCGTCCCGGTGAAAGTCTCCTGAGGAAAGGCGTCCACCTGCAATTGTACGACGGGCGAGGCGGAGCGCATCGCATCACCCACCGCGCCGATATGACGCTCGGGAATGGAAAAACGCAACGTGGCCGGGCTGGTACGCGTGACCACGAGAATCGGCGTGCCGGCGCTGACCACATTGCCCGGATCCAACAAGCGGCTTTCGACCATGCCGTCAAAAGGAGCGGTCATCGTCGTCTCGGCGATTGACGCGCCCGCCGAACCAACCTGCGCTTGCGCCTGATCGCGTTGCGCTTTGGCGGAGGCGTAGGAAGCCTGCGCGCCCTGGGCGCTGGTGCGCGCCGCGTCCAATTCCTGCTGGGTGACGAAGCCGTTTTTCGCCAGCGTTTCGACGCGCTTGAGCTCGACGGCCGCGTTGTCGTTTTCCGCTTTGGCGCGAATGACCGCCGCCTCGGCCGCCGCGAGTCCGGCTTTGGCTTCGGCGTATTTCGCGGCGAGAATCGTGGTATCCAACTGCACCAGCGCCTGGCCGCGCTTCACCCGGTCGCCCATCCGTACGCTGATGCGGTTGATGCGCCCGCTGATGGTCGGGGCGATTTGCGCCCGCTCGGGAGCGATGATTTCGCCGGTCAATTCCAGCTCATAGGGAAGGTTTCCGCGCTCCAGACCGACTGTTCGTACGGGAATTGGGCGCCCGGAATTTTTCGTTTCACCGCTGTCTTGTTGGCTGCAACCGCTGAGAAAGGCCGGCAGGAACCAGAGGATGGCCGCGACCGCGAACATTGAGAGATGAGTGATTTGCCGGTTCATCGGATGCCCTTTCGGAGTCGAATCTACGAAAACAGCCATTTGACACAACAGCGTGCGAAAAAGTTAGTCCTTTGCCTGAAAGGAATCAATATCCAAGCTGTCATTATAAAAGAATTTATTGTGATCCGATGAGGTACGGCCGTCTATTCCATTGCGCTTCAAGCTGAATTTTGTTACGAGATCGACAAACTCCGGGGAGTAGGGCAATGCACAAATCATTTTTTCTTTTTTTGTTGCTTGTGAGTCTTTTGACTTTCACCATCGCATGTGGCGATGACGACGACGACAACGACGATTCATCCGATGACGATGATGACAACGATGACGATGATGACGATGACGACGATGATGACGACAACGACACCGATGACGACGATGACGATAACGATACCGGTGATGATGACGACGACGATGACGATGACGATACCGGTGTTGATGACGACGACGACGATGACGACACGGTCGATGATGATATCGACGATGATGACGACGATTCGAACCTATGGGGCGCCCTGCATGTGAGCGAAGGCTATACCTCCGTATCATATAAAGGATGGACGTATTACAACGGCGTGAGCGCTTCCTTCTACGATCCGGACGATGCCGCCGGGTGGGAAGATCCGGTCGAGGAAAGCGACAATTGCGCACGCTACTATTACGAGTATCCAAGCACGACGAATTACTATTATCAAAACGGCGGCACGGTGACCGTGAGCGGCGCGAACGTTTCGCCGATTCACCTGACGGCCACCGCTTACGAATATGGTTATTATTATACGGCCGATTACGATCCGGCGGGAGTGAGCAACCTGTACGATCCCGGCGATTCGCTTTCCTTTTCGACCGCCGGTCACGACGAGATTCCGGCGTTCTCCGGCTCGCTGACAGCGCCGATGATGATGGAAGTTACGCAGCCGGCGAATTTCGAAACCCTGACCAGCCTGCCCGGTTCTTCGATGACCTTCGGCTGGGAAGCGGGCAGCGCCGACAGCGTCACGGTCATGGTGTCCACCATGGCCACCGACTACGACACGATGACCATCGTCTGTACGGCGGATGACGGCGACGGCAGCCTGACCATCCCCGGTTCGTTAATGGAGGATTTGTACGACAATCCGTACTCGCTGACCGCCTCGGTGACGCGTTACCGGCGGGTACGCACTTCCAACGACGGCAAGGATTTCGATTTCTCGATTGCCGCCGGGCGCACGCGCACGATGGTTTTTCTCGACGAGTAAAGCGTCGCGTCAGTCGAGATCGAGGTTGACGAAAGCGGCGTTGAGCCGTTCGTTTTCCTCGTCGGTGAGGGGCCGCAACGGACCGCGCACGCCGCCGACGTTCATTCCTCGCAGGGCCAATACCGCTTTATAACCGGCGGGAGTCGGGCCGATCTTCAGTACATCCAACAGGGAATTCAACTTCGCCTGCGCCGCTTGTGCGGCCGACAGGTTGCCGGCGGCAAACGCCTGCACGACTGCGACAACGGCCTCGGGAAATGCCGTGCTCGCCGCCGAAACGCCGCCCACGCAACCGACGGCCAGACCCGGCAGCAACACGCTATCGCTGCCGACCAACACCGAAAATCGATCGTTGGCAAAGGTGAGAAATTTTTGGAGCAGCACCAGGTCCTTGGCGCTGTCCTTGATGCCGGCTACGTTGTCGGCCTGGGCCAGCACGTCGGCGACGATCGCCGGGGTGATCGGATTTCGCGTGTTGCCGGGAATGTTGTACAGGTACACCGGCAGGCCGGGCACGGCCGCCGCGACGGTCGTGAAGTGGCGCACCATGGCGAGACGATCCGCCGCGAAATAGTAGGGCGCCAGCGCCGCGATACCGTCGGCTCCCGCCTGTTGCGCGTGCGCGGCCAGTGACGCGGTTTCACGGGTTGAAGCGCTGCCGACCTGCACGAGAATTTTCACCCGCTTGCCGACGGCGGCGATCACCTCTTCGGTGAGAGTGCGTCGTTCCTGCTCGCTCAGCAAAATGCCCTCGCCGGTGGTGCCGCCGACGAACAGGGCATCGACGCCCCGGTCGGCCAGCCAATTGGCGAGTTTGTGCGTCATGGCGACGTCGAGTTGTCCTTGTGCATCCCACGGAGTGACCATGGCGCAAACGGTGCCAGTAATACTCATGCTGAAAATTCCTTTCCCAAGGCTTCGGGGTTGACCAGACGATCGGGGCGGCCGCCGCGTAATACGGCCACCACGTTTTTCGCCGATTGCAGCGCCGTGCGCAGGACCGCTTCGTGCGTGTTGCCGCCCAGGTGCGGCGTGAGGATAACGTTGGTCAATTCGAGTAACGGGCTGCCGGTCGGCGGTTCATTCGCAAAAACATCCAGCGCCGCGCCGGCCAATTTTCCGCCGGTCAGCGCCTCAGCCAACGCCGCTTCATCGACCAACTCGCCGCGGGCCGTGTTGATGAGCACCGCGCCCTGTTTCATCGCCGCGAGGCTGTCGGTGTCGATCATGTTTTCGGTTTGGGCGGTGACCGGGCAGTGCAGCGAAACGATGTCGCTGGTTGCCAGCAGCGTCGGCAGATCGACCGCGTCGATGCCGGCTTCGCGGCAGGCGGCTTGATCGACAAACGGATCGAACACCTGCACGCGCATGCCGAACGCTTGCGCGCGCCGGGCGACTTCGCGACCGATGGCGCCCAGACCGACAAGCCCGAGCACGCGGCCGGTCAGTTCGTGACCGGTTGCGCGACTCCATGAGCCGTTACGCACCCGGCGATCGTGCAACGCAATGGCGCGCGCCTGGGCGAGCATCAATGCCAGCGTGTGGTCGGCCACCGAAGCGGCGTTCGCGCCCGGAGTGTTGGTGACCGCGATGCCGCGCCGGGTAGCGGCGGCCACATCGATCCGGTCGAGACCGACGCCGTTCATCGACACGATGCGCAGACGATCCGCCGCCGCCAACGCCTCATCGGTGACCTGATCCATGCCGACGATCACCGCGTCGAAGCCGGGCAGACGCTCGGCCAGTTCCTCGCCGGTGAGCGCGCGATCGAATCCGGATTGTTCTTCGCTGATGTCCGCCGCGCGCAACACCTCATGATGTTCGCCGTCGTAGCGCTGAAATGAGCGGGCGCAAACCAGAACGCGAAACGACATCTTACACCTCGATGCGCACGTGCTTGACGCGCAGATGTTCGTCCAGGGCGTGCCGCGACAGTTCGAAGCCCAGCCCGCCGCTGGCTTTCCAGCCGGAGTAGGGTGCTTCGAGCGTCGAGCCGACGATGTTGTTGATGCACACCGTGCCGCTTTCGATGCCGCGAGCCAACGCTTTGGTCGTGGCCAGGCTGCCGGTGTAGGCATAGGAGACCAGGCCGAATTCGGTGCTGTTGGCCAGGCGCAGAGCGTCGGGCAAATCTTCAAACGGTGCGATGCCGACCACCGGACCGAAGGTTTCCTCGACCATGACTTTCATAGTCAGCGTGCAGTCGGCCAGCACGGTGGGCAGGAAATAGAGATCGCTTTTGTATTCGGGACCGGTGGCCGTATCGCCGCCGCACAACAACCGCGCGCCTTTGGCGACGGCGTCGGCGACGTGCTCTTTCGCCTTGGCCACGCCGCGCGCGTTGAGCATCGGACCGTTGTCGACATCGGGATTGGCCAGCGGATCGCCGAGGGTCATCGTCTTGGTTTTTTCCACGAACGCATCGAGGAAGCGCTCGTAAATGGATTTTTCCACGAAGATGCGATTGACCGCGTTGCAGATTTGCCCGGCGTTGCGGAAGGAGCGTTTGACGCCCGCGGCAACGGCCTTGGCGAAATCGGCGTCGGCGAACACGAGCAGCGGACTGTGGCCGCCCAGTTCGAGGGTGACCTTCTTCAAGCCCGGCGCGGCCTTGGCCAACAGCGCCTGTCCGACCTTCGTCGTGCCGGTGAACGAAACCTTGCGCACCAGCGGGTGCTCGACCAACGGATCGCCGACTTCGGCCCCGCGACCGGTGACGGCGTTGATCACGCCGGCGGGCAGGCCGCTGTCGAGCAGCACGCGCAGAAACTCCAACGCCGCCAGCGGCGTTTCGGTCGACGGTTTGACCACCACCGTGCAGCCGGCGGCCAGCGCCGGGGCGATTTTCCAGCCGACCAACGAGACGGGATAATTCCAGGGAGCAATGGCGGCGCAGACGCCGACGGGTTCTTTAATGACCAGCCCGGTGGCGTTCGGCGCGCCGTAGGGCGCGATCTCGCCGCACAGGCGCGTGCCTTCGACGGCGAAGTATTCCAGCGTGGTCGCGCCGTCGGCGATTTCCTTGCGCGCATCGGCCAGCGGTTTGCCCATTTCGGCGGTAAGCAGACGGGCCATCGGTTCGATGTTCGCCCGCACGGCCGCGGCCGCTTGGTGCAGCAACCGCGCACGCTCGCCGGCCGGCATGACCGACCAGGAAGCGAACGCCTCGTGCGCGGTCCGCACAGCTTGATTCACCTCGTCGACGCCGCAGCGGGGCACACGACCGGCAAGGCTGCCGTCGCTCGGGCTATGAACATCGATCGTGCCGCCGGCGGTTTGGGTGAGGCGTTGATCGCCGATCAGGATCGGATAGGTTTTTGCGGCCGTTTCGCCAGACATCGCATACTCCTTGGCTGATTGAGAATCACACGTCGGGTTCATCGACGATCATCGGTATTCCGTCGGTCCCACGCACGATGCGGCGACCGAACCCCTTTTCTTTGATCGTTCCATAATCATGACCGGCGTTGGCCGGGTAAATCGCAAAGATGACCAGGTCGGCGTCGCCGGTGTTTACCGAGCGATGCGCCCAACCGGCGGGGCTGTAGTGCAGCGAGCCCGGTTTCATCGGTTCGACGACGACTTCGTACCCGTTGCGCATCAGCAGAAAACCTTCGCCGCGCAGGCAATAGTAGATTTCCGCCGCGCCGCCGTTGCGGTGATAGTGCCCCTTGGTCATGAAATATTCGTCGCCGATGTGGCCGGGTTTGATGACCGTCGAGCAGGGGATCATCTCGCCGTCTTTGGCCGGCACGTCCAGTTCGTAGACCTCGTAGAGAAGAAGATCCGGCTCAACCGTGGCGAGCGCGTCTTGCCGTTCGGCCAGATAATAGCCGCGCATGTCGCCCAGGCGCACCTGGCGATAGCGGTCGCAGGGCGTCATCGCACCGGTAAGCGGATCGAAAAAGGCGGCCAGCGGATGAGGCAATTTATCCATGACGAATCCTTTGCCGTGAATTTTCTCTTTTGGCGAATTGGTCCATTGGTCCAACCAGTGTGCCAATTTATACAAGGGAAGGGTGGGCTTGTCAATGAGCTATTCTGCCGGACGTTCCATATCATTGGTAATGACGGGTGTGGTATGGTGCGAAAACAACGATCCTGGAGGCGTGGGAGGACGGAATGAGAAGAAGTCGACTGATTCTCCTTTTTGTGATCTTTGGCCTGGCCACTGTCGCCGGGGCGAAGACGTATGTTCGTCCGGCAAAATGGGCGCAGCCGGTGACGGCGGACGGCGTGCCCAATCTACACAAGGTGTCCGACGTGTTGTATCGCAGCGCCCAACCGACGGCCACGGGCATGCGTTCGTTGCAGGGGATGGGAATTAAAACAGTTATTAATCTGCGGGTGTTTCATTCCGATTACGACGAGCTGGCCGGAACAACGCTACGCGGTGAGCACATCAGTTTTAAAACCTGGCATCCGGAAATGGAGGATGCCGTGAAATTTTTGCGCCTCGTCAATGATCCCCAGGCTCAACCGGTGTTGGTTCATTGCCGGTATGGCGCGGACCGCACCGGCATGATGGTCGCGATCTACCGCATTGCCGTGCAGGGATGGACCAAGGAAGAAGCGTTGCATGAGATGCTCGACGGGGAATTCGGATTTCACGGCGTTTGGTCGAATTTGAAACCGTGGGTGGATGGACTCGATATCGAGCGTCTGCGCCGTGAGGCGGGTTTGCCCGCCCAGCCGACACAAGCCGAATAACGTTGAATGAACGGCGCGAAAGTTGACCGGATCACTTGGTGATGCTACCGTTGATTTGTAACTAAAAATAGTATCAACAGGAATGCGGGGGAACACTTTTCTTGATTGCGCCCGGCTCGACCAACCGTGTGCTGCTTGTTGTTGTGTTCGTCGTGGTGTTATTGAATATCGTTCCTGCCTTACAATATTATCCATTAAGCGTTGTCATTGATGACGGCCCGATTGTCAATGACGACTTTCCGAAAAATCACTATTTCACCGAACTGTTCCGTCAGAATACGGAGTTTCCCGCATGGGGCGAGGCGTGGGATCCCAACTTCTTCGGTGGATATATTTCCAATCTGGGCAATGCCACTTGTCAACTTTTTTTGCTGATCACCCGGTTACTCCCGTTCGCGGATACCGACACAATAATCAAGGTCACGGTTTTTCTTTTGCTGTTGTTTCTCCCCGGGCTGTTCGCCTTCGCCGGCGCGCTGTTCACCAGGCGTCTCGGCGTGACGTTGGCGGCGGGAATCGGCGGAATGATTTTGTTCTATCGGCTGCAATATGCGTTGTTCTGGGTCGGCAATGCAACGTCCGTGTTTATGATGGCTTTGGCGATCGTCACCGGCGCCTGGCTATACAGAATGTTGGATCGGGAAAGGCTTGCATACGATACGGCGATTTTGTTTTTCTTGTGCGCCGTCGCCTTTTGGATTCATCCTCTGTTCCCGTTTTATTTTCTCCCTTTGTTTATCATCGTGATGATCGCCGGTCGCCGTTCCGTAACGCAACGCAGATTCCTGGCGATCGCTTTGGCCGGCGTCGGGGCGGTGGCGGTCAATTTGCCCTGGGTTATTCCGTTTGTTCTTTCGTATCGAAAGTTGAACTTGCAGAGGATCGTGGACAACACGCTGGATTTGTCGGTCAAGACCGGCCAGTCATTAAGTGTGCCACTGGGGATCATTTGGGCCGATGTTCTGCACGTTGTATTGCTGACGGCGGCGATCATCGGCGCCGTTTTGCTTGCCTATCGGAATCGAAAGCTTTTCATCGTATTGGCGGCAGCGGCCATCGGTTATCTGGCAATGGGGCCGCTCATTATTAAATTTGCGCCTTGGCTGTACCAAAGCCGATCCGTGTTGATGGTGGACAATCTGCTCATGCTTCTCGCCGTTGCGGGATTGTCGCTGCTTTTCGTTCGCGACGAGGGAATGCAAACGAAGTTCCCTCTTATCGGGCATAAGCGCTGGGCGGCAGTATCGATCGTCGGCGGGATATTGATTCTTGCCGGCGTCGGCGCCTTTCTGGCCGGATTGCCCATGACGGTCATTCGCCAGATCGTTCCGTTTTCCGCTACTCCGACAACCCAGCAAGCCGGTGTCATGAGATGGGTGGAAGACAATACGGACAATTCGGCGCGCATTCTTTTCGAAGATGTTTTTGCCGCCGGTTTGTTCGGTTATCGTTATGTTCTCCCGGTGCAAATGCGGGCGAATCGACAATTCATCGGCGGTCCGGCCAGCGACAACCAAGTGATTGCCAATAAAATCAATTTTTCGGTTGGGTACTTGGCCGATCGACCGATCGAAACTTTCTCGGATGACCAGATCGATGCGTTCCTCGAAAATTACAATATCGGTTGGGTATGCGCTTTCTCGCCAATCGCGATTGCCTATTTTAATGCGCGGCCCGATCGTTTCGTGCCCGACGGTTCAGCGGAGGCGTTTCATTTTTATCGCGTGCCGATGCACTCCGGATACTTCGCCAAAGGAAGCGGGCGGGTGGTTGCCGCCGCGGTCAACAAACTGGAATTGGTCGACCTGACGCCGGAAGAAGGCGAGGTCGTTCTTCGCTATCATTATGCCCGGGGGATGGTCACCGAACCGCCGGTCGAACTGGCGCGCTTCGCCGTGGATGGCGATCCGCAGGATTTTATCCGGCTGGTAAATCCGCCCGGGAACGTTATCATCAAATATCGGCCCGGCTCGATGGACACGGCAACGCTTGAACCGCCGAATTAACCGGCAATAGGCGAACTGATACTCGATGAAAAAAGCGGCCAAAAGAAAACTGCGCTACGCCGTCTATTCACTTTTTTTGTGCATGTGTTTTCTTTTCACGCTCGAGATCGGCGCCCGCGTAGTTCTCCATTTTCGCGGCATCGAAGTGGGGAAACTCCCGGACGGGGTGGTGGTCAGCGAAGCGACCTGGGCGCGCTCCTCATTGCGCCTGGGCTGGACCGGCAAACCCGGTTGGGACGGCACGCTTTATGGATCTCATGTTTCGTTGAACCGCCAAGGATTTCGCTCCGACGAATTGGCGGAACGATCCGACAATACGCTACGGATCTTGTTTTTAGGCGATTCACGCACCTTCGGTGTCGTCCTCGAACGTGAAAATACGTTTCCGGCGCTGGCTCAAGTGGAACTTTCATCGCTGGTCGGCGAGCGCAAGGTTGAAGCATTCAATGCCGGTATTCCGGGCTATTCCTCGTATCAAGGACTTCGCCTTGCTGAAAAATTGCTGCCGGAATTGCGGCCCGATGTCGCGGTTTTCGCCTTCGGCTTCAACGATCTTCGCCGGGCCAACCTGGGCGCCGATTCCTCGTCGATCATGGCGATCACCGGGGCGATGGGGTGGCTCAACGGAACGATCGGTCCGCTGATAAAAAAAAGCGCCTTGCTGACCCTGGCCTTTTTTCGCGAGGGCACGGCGGATTCAGTGCGGGCATGGGGCGAGCCGCGCGTATCACCGGAAGCATATCGGGCAAACATTGAGTCATTTGTTCGCATGGCGTTGGACGCAAAGGTCATTCCGATTGTTTTGCTTCTTCCACAAAATCCGCGTTTGCAGCGCGAAATCGAACAGGCGGACGCACTGCTCGCCAAGGGCGATGCGTTGTCGGCGTTCGCTTGTTATCGCGACGCGAGCGATGTGGTCGCGGCGGCCTGGATTCGACATTATGGAGCGCAACGGCTGCGTGAATCGGGCAATGAGCGACAGGCCCAAAAGTTGTTGGCGCTTCCGGTCATTCCCTTGGCGGCTCTGCACGGCGGATTGCTGGTCGCTTCCGACCGACCTTATCTGGAAGCTTCTTTGTTTGCCGGATTGGATCAACGAGCGATGGTTTTACGCATCGATGAGAAATTGAACGATGAGGAATTGTTCATTGACCTGGGACATCTGAACGCCGAAGGATGCCGTCGCGTGGCTCATCGCTTGACGGAGACGATTGTCGAGCGGATCAAAAGACAATGATCCATCGTTTCATTGATCGTCCATCGATGTGGGCAAGTTCAACGCCTTTTCCGGAATGATACGGAAACCGCCCGCACCGCTGGTGCAATACCATTCGCCGGTTTGCTCGTCGATCTGCACCCAACGCAAACGCGGACCCAGGTAAAGCCGGCCGATTTCGGTGAGCGTGCGCGAGTCGATCACATGCAGGATTCCCTTGAAGTAATTGCCGACCAACGCCAGCCCGCGTTGCCGGTCGAAATTGTGATTGCGTAAGCCCGGCTCAAGCTGCAACGATTTTTCCCAAGCCAAGGTGTCCAGATTCAAAATGCGCAGTTCTCCCGTGGCGGTGGAGCCCAGGAAGGCGCGGCGGTAGCGCGGATCGACCGTCGTGAAGTGAAAGCCGATGTCCCACGGCCAGCGGTAGGCGTTTTTGTGCGCCAATGTTTTCAGATCGTATGTATCCACCCGCCAACCGAAGAAAAAAGTGCTGCTGACCATCACCTGTTCGACGGGCGGATCGAACCACAGATCGTGAGTACGCGCATTGTCGGGGCAGGGAATCGTGGCAATCTGATTCAAGGTGGCGCGATCGAGAATCGACACGGCCGGCGCGAAATCGTAGGAAACAAAGAGGCGATCCTCCGTCGGGTCGTAATGCAAAAAATTCAGGTTGTGAATCGATTCCTTGAGTTTATACCGTTCAAGGACCTGGAACGGTTCAACGGAACAGCGCAGAATTTCATCCACGGTGCCGATGTAAAACAAGTTCGCGTCTTGCGGATCGAAAACGATGTTGTCGTTGCCGCGCCCGAAAATATCCAGCCGTTTGGTGGACGCGAGATTGCGCTCATCGATGCGCAGCAGATGCCGGCAGGGATTTTGTGGACCGCCGATGAACAACGATGATTCCGGCGCTCGCGCCAAGTACATCACCTGCGAGCACATACGCTCCGCGTTTGCCGGATCGCGATAATCGTAAATCGCCTCGATGCCCGGCTGCGCCAACACTTGGGCCACGTGCCCGGGAAAAATGAATTTGTAATTCACTCCGCCGCGCGGATAGATCATCAAGCTGAACAAAAAGAAGACGAGCGCCGCACTGGAAACGTGTTTGAGGCGATCGGCGCGACAGAGCCAAATCATGAACCAGGCGCCCAGGGGGATGGTCGCCAGACCGGCAACGAACAGCCAGCCGCCGACCGCCCGCGCGTCGAGCGAGGCAATCAATGCGGCAAGTACGAAACCGATGACCAAAATGATCGGGCGAAACCGGCGACCGAAAATCGGGATCAACAACGACAAAGAGATTATCAGCGAGATCAGGAAGTAGGTTGGATCCATCCATCGCGCCAGGTAGCCGAAAACCACATGAAACGTGAGCAGTACAAGGTAATAGGGAATCAACAAAGCGATGTGCAGCCAGCGAGGGGCGCGCTGATTGAGCCACAAAACGCCGACGAAAAGCGCGAGAAACGCCGCCCCGACCAATAGCGGCGACCGCCCGTCGTTGACCACCAATTGCGCCAACAACGGTGTCCAGCCGACGAAATAAACGGCGACAATACCGACAAACCACCCCGGACCTTGCCAGTGAATCGCTTGACGCAGGGTCTGCAAGCGGGGGGTCATCGCGTCTCCGGTAAGTGGTTGGTGCAACGATTAGACATGATCTGCCGAGGACTGTCCAGCGACCGAATGATGCGCCGGCCGATTATTTCGGCGATCTCATTCCGATAGAAAGCAACATCCGGCGCAAATGGGAAAGGGACGATTGCCGGTCATCCGGCGACGAAACTCCCGAAAGCCGGGGCTGTTCCAGGCGGTCGGCAGCGAAACTTTTTGCAGATCGATCCCCTGTGGATTGAGGCACTGGAAGGCGACGCCGTGCGGGTCGATCATGAGGTGCGTCCAGGGATTGTAGCAGTGGTAATCCCCGGTGCGGTCAATGTCGGCGTAGTGGCGCAAATAGGCGTCGGTGGACAAAGCGGGCAGAAAACCGATGCGGTTTTGCATTGCCGGCGGCAGCGTTTTTATCGCCTGCAACGAGGCGGCCAATTCGTTTTGTTTGGCAAAGGACAATTTGCGCGGCGCTTGCTTGCGGTAATCGCGCAGCTCTTCGATGCGCGCCGTGTCGGTCGGATCGATGTTCATGAAGCAAGCGAGGTTGAACAAGAACATCATTTGAAACGTGAGCGTGTCGGGATAGGAATCGTTCACCGCTTCCACGAACAGCGGCAGATGGGCGGCCGTTTCCTCGCGGATCAGCACTTTCAGATCAATATGCAATCCTCGCTTTTGCCGGCGTTTCCGTTCTTGATCCAGCCGCGCCAATACCTCGTTTTTTCGGGCGACAATCCGATGCACTTCATCCGCGTCGCGCAATGGTTCGTTTACCGAAACGCCGATCTGCAGCAATCCTTTGCCGCCCGTACGCTTCGCGCCGCAAGCGACCAATTCGTGCACGGTGTTTTCGTCGAGCGTCGTTCCATTGGTGACCAGGGTTACCCGGTGACTAGCGGTCGCTTCGCGCAGAAGATCGAAAAATTGCGGATGGCAAAACACCTCGCCGCCGGTGAGGTTGATCGTCGAGCGGGAAGGGATCTGGTCGAAGATCCTCCGCCATTGCCCGACGGTGAGCGTGGCGACGGATTGTTTGTTCCAATCGTGTTCGACGAAACAAAACGGGCAGGCGAGGTTGCACTCGTAGGTAATGATGCAACTGACCACCGGCGGAAACGGCGCCCAACCGCTCGCCGAGGTCTTCGCCAGCAAACGCCCGTAATGAGTCATCAGGCGATTGTAGAGGCGGCGGTAATTCATGGCCGCACCGCATGGTGAGCGTGACGTTGCATCAGGGATTCTCCGGCAACATGGTCGGCGAAAAAGTGCGCGCAAGCGCCTCTTCACGCGTTAATTCGCCGAAGCGATACGGATTGGTGAAATTGTTCGCCCATTGGTTTTCATGAGCGGCGATGGCCTCCAGTACCGCGGCATTTTCCAATCCGGGCGTGCCCCGGCGCAAATACAAAATGCCATCCGCGAAAGACTCGACGCGAAATTCCCCATTGGTCAGCATGGTCCGGGCATAGGCCAGCAATTGCGGTTTGCTCATGGTCGTGCTGTAAGCGAAAAGGTCCATCAGGATGTATTGAGTGGCGGCATCCGGAAGCGTTGTCGGATAAATTTCCCGTGCGCGCGGCCGTTGCCAGTTGCGTTCGGCGAAGCTCGATTGGATCAGCCCCGCTTCGTGCATCGGCAAAGCGGCCAGCGACTCGTGCGCCGACCGTGCATGGGAAGTCATGCGATAATAATCATAATTGAACGATCGCGTCAGCGGTACCGGCCCCAATTCCGGCGTCGCGAAAAACCAATGAATGGCGAAGAACCCGCCGATCAACACGGCGGCCAAAACGCCTCTCATGCGATCGGTTTTTATCCACGTTGTCAGCCGTTTGAGTCCGTAAACCGACGCGACGAAAAACACGGCCAACAAAAACGTGTCGTTCGGATGAAGGAAGGGAACGAGGAAATTTCCCGGCGACAACACCGCCTGGACCAGCGGCATGGCGGCGAAGCTCTGTGAACTGATGACGATGTACAGTACGTTGATCGTCAACGGAACCAACGTCAGCGGCGCCAACAAGGGCAGCAGCAGAAATTGAAAGACCATTGTCAGATTGGCGTAGGATTGCGGCTGCGTGAAAACCGCGATCATTCGCCGAGAATACTGCGAGAACGCGCCCCCGGCCTGCCGATCGAAGTCGGCCATGTGCGCCACGTCGGCGTTGGGCGAGACGCCGCTGACAAGGCGAAAAATGAGAATGCCGGTCAGCAACAAGCCCAGGACAAGAATGCTGCGCTTCATCAGCGCTTTGCCGAGCGCTTTTTGGTCGCGCGACCAAAGCAAGGCGCCCCAGAGTATGAAAATCGGAATGCCGTCGATGCGCAGCAGACAGCCGATGACCGCGACTATCAAACCCAGGCGTTGCCTACCGCTGTCAAAGCAATAGACGGCGAGCAAAAAGCAAAGCACCCACAGCGACTCGATGCGCAACAGCGCAATCGTCATGATGTCGAGCGTGGGATTGAGCGTGTAGCCCACGACCATGGCCAAGGGCAGGGCGATGCCGGGCAAGTGCCGGCGGGCGATCAGGTAAAGCACGGGGATCGCCAAAGTGAATCCCAACAGATGCGTGACGAAAATAACGAAAATCGATCTGGTGAGCGCGTATATCGGCACCATTAAAATATGAAAAGCCGAATAGAAGTAGGCGTACAGCGCCGGTGGATATTCGTAGGGAACTCGCTGAAGCAGCGCTTCGTAAAAACGAGCCGTTTTGGCGAAATCGAGAAGGAACGGATCGTAGTTGTTCCATTTGGCGCGCAGCAGAACGGCGGCGACGACGCCGAAAGCGATGGTGATCAATCCGACCAGAATCGCTCCGATCAGTCGCGTTGCGCGCTTCTCTGAATTTTGGGTGCTCTCCATCGTCGCTTCAAACGCCCCGCCGATTTATTGATCTTTACCAGGATATGATTTTTTTCAGGAAAAACCAAACTAGGTAAGGGAACTGTCGGAACGAATGCGGCAGCTTGAACAGTAGGCGGAACAGCCGTCCCGGGCGAAAATAGAAATAGGGAATCGCCGTTTTGCAAAGGCGATTGATCCGGCGTAGCGGCACCGGACTGAGGTTGAGTTCCGACTCCCAGAAGGAGAAAAAATTTTCGCCTTCCGGCACGGGCAAGCCCTTTTCTCTCGCCTCCTCATACAGCCGCGTGCCCTGGAAAGGCACCGCGCGATAAAGACCGAAAGTGTCCAGCTTCGAGGTGGTGGCGTACCGAATGGTGGTTCGCATTTCCTGCTCGGTTTCATCCGGCAAGCCCAGGATCAAATTGCCGTGCACGGAAATGCCGTGACGACGGGCGAGGGCGATGACCTCCCGCGTTCGCTCCAGGTTCAGCCGTTTGCCCATTTCGCGTTGCAGGCGCGGCGAAGCGGTTTCAATGGCCACCATGATGCGATAGACGCCGGCGCGCGCCAGCAACTCGATTTGACGGTCGGTCGCCAGGTCGGCGCGAAAACCGATGGGAATGGTGATGCCGATGTTCCAGCGGCGCTCGATGATGCCTTCGCAGATCGCCTCCACCCGCTCAGTGCTGAAGTTGAACAAATCGTCGATGATCATGAAGTCGCGCAGGCCGTATTCGTCATGCAGTTGTGCGAACATCGAGAGCACATAGTCCGCCGAATGCATCCGAGGCACTCCGCCCATCGAACGGTGGCACCAGGCGCAATGATATGGACAACCGCGCGCCGTTTCCACATTGACGTAGCGGTGATGTTTGTAAATCAAGCCGATTCGCTGAAAGCGACCGTAAGCGTCAAAATCGACCAGGTCCCACGCGGGAAACGGGAAACGATCCAAGTCGGTTTCAAAGGCGCGTTCGGCACAACGATGCACTTCGCCGTTGCGACGAAACGCCAGACCGGGAATCGCTTGGGGATCGCCGTCGGTCTCGATGGCGGTGAGCAACTCGCCCAGGGTGTGTTCGCCTTCGCCGATGACGACGTAATCGATGTGCGGATTCGCTGCCGCTTCGCGCCAGTAGGTGGTGGCGTGAATGCCGCCGGCGATGATCTTGGTCGCCGGGAGTTCTTCTTTGATGGCGGCGGCCAGGCGGTACATCGCGGGCGCGTCGACGCCATGCGCGCTGATGCCGACCACATCGGGATGAAACGATTGGCAGACCTGCAGCGGTCGCACGAAATTTTTCCAATCCAAACGCATGTCGTACAGCGCGACTTGATCGTTACGTTCCCGGCGCAGCACGGCGGCCAGGCGCGCCAGGGCCAGCGGTTGCGCGCGCTCCACGTGTGTGTAATGAACGGCCGCTTGGATGAATTGCACGCGCACCGCCGCCTCCTTCAATACACCAACGCGCGCCGCACCCAATGCAACGCGAGCCGCGGCAGCAGATGGCGGCGATTGGGCAGGGCGCGAACGATGTTCCACAACCGTTTCGGCGACAAATAAAAACGACGATAGGCGCTGCGCCGAATGGCGGACAGCGTCTTGTCCGGCATCGGCGAGGCGTTGATTTTATCGGATTTGTGATATTCCAAATCGCTCGGATCGGCTTGCAGCAGAACGCCGGATTCGCGCAGCAGATTGGCCATCATCGTTCCTTCGTAGGGAATGACGCGGTAGAACGCGGCAGTGTGCAGCGCCGAGGCGACCGCCCAATTTACCGTGGCGCGCGCCTCCTCCTCGCTTTCGGTGGGAAAGCCGAGCATGAACGAACCGTGCACCATCACTCCCTGTCGGCGCGTATACTCGATGATGTGGCGCAGTTTCTCCAGGTTGTTGTTTTTGCGGATCAGCTTCTGCAGCCGTGGGCTGGCCGTTTCCACCGCATACATGCAGCGATACATGCCCGCTCGCTTCAATAGGCGTACGGTCTCTTCTTGCATGATGTCGCCGCGCAAACCGATGGGAAAACTCAACCGAATGTTGAGCTTCTCGGCGATGATCAATTCGGCGATCCGATTGCAGCGCTCGGCGGAGAGGTTGAACATGTCGTCCATGATGATGAACTCGCCGACGTCGTATTTGGCGCGTAATTCGATCATCTCCTCAACAACGTTTTCCGCGCTGCGTGGCCGCCAGCGATCACCGTGTATTTTATGACAATAACCGCAATGGTACGGGCAGCCGCGACTGGTGATGATTGCCGCATAACGCGGATGGGCGTAGATGATTCCGCAACGGGGAATACGATGGTAAGCCGGCAGGTCGATCAAATCGTAGGCCGGAAATGAAAATTGATCGAGCTCGGTTTCGAAAGGCAATTGGGGATTTTCGCGCACATCGCCGTTGTCGCGGTACATCAGGTTCGGCACGTCGGTGATTTCCCGCCGGCCGCGCAGATGCTCGATGAACGCCCCGAAGGCATGCTCTCCCTCGCCGCGAATCAAATAATCGTAGGCCGGCTCCGCAAAAATCTTGGCCGGTGTGTTGGTCGCATGCACGCCGCCAACGATCAGCGGAATCGACGGAAAGCGCTCCTTGCAACGGCGAGCGACCTCGTTCATGACCGCCATGTCCAGCGCCATGCCGCTGATGCCGATCAAATCGGGGCCGAATTTTTCGATTGCCGCCAGAACCGGTTCGGTGTTGCGCACTTTCAATTGCATGTCGAAAATTCCCACCCGGCAGGCGAAACGCTCGCGCAGATGGGCAGCCAGATACATGATTCCCAGCGGCATGCTCCGCTCGGTTTCCGGGGAAAAAATCGATGCCTGGATCAAAAAAACGTTCACCGGTTCCACGCCTATCAATAATTCAAGCGATTGTAACACACTTTAAAAACGGGGAGCATTGTTCAATTCGCAGCCGACGCACAGGCCCGTCAATTGGCCTGTTTTGATTTGGCGGCGGATGCCTTGCAGCGGCGGACTGTTGAAGATTTCTCCGGCGTTGCGGTTGCCGAGCGTGCCCAAGTGAAACAGCCCCGGATGGGCGCAGCAAGGAAAGAAGTTGCCGTCAGCCAATAGCGTGAGGTTGGTCCAGGGAAAGGCGCAGGCGGCGTTGCGTTTGCGGTACGTGTCGAAACGATATCGCTTGTCGCGCGGCAGCCATGAGGAATCGGGCAACAAGGCGGTCGGTTTCAGGTCGAAATAATCGACACCCAATTTGCGGGCCAGCGCACCGATGGCCGGCAGTTCGGGTTCGTTGACCGCGGTCACCAATACCTGAATGCCGATGTGCGTGTCGGCTTTCGTTTGTTGCTTGCGGTCGAACAAATATTGAAGATTGTCGTTCAGCAGAGCAAAATCGCCGCCGGGCTTCATTCGCCGATAGGTCGCCTCGTTGGCTCCGTCAACCGCGACGGTCAGCAGATCCAGACCGCTGTCGAGTAGACGATCGATCGTCTCGTGTTGCGGCATCTGCAGGTTGGTCGAGACGTACGTGGCCGCGCCGGCGCGGTGTGCGTATTCGATCATTTCCGGCAATGCCGGATTGAGCGTCGGCTCGCCGAACATCTGGAATCCGACCAGCAAGCAGGTTGAGGCGAAGGGCGCAAAGCCGGCCGCGAACGTCTCCGGCGACAAATCGACGGGCGGCAGCGGCGGTTTTTGGCTGCGCCAGCAATAAGGGCAACCCAACGTGCAGCGTGTTGTCGGGTCGGCGCGAAACAGGTAGGGCAGGTGGCGCACCTCGACTTCGCGCCGGCGATAGGAAAGCTCCGCGCGCAACAGATTGTCGATCTTGCGGGCCGTGCCGTAACGGCGGAGAAGGTCGAACGAGCGCAACAAGCGTTTGATCGTCAGCGATGAATAGCGAGGCAGTTTATCCATGGCGACGCTCGATCAATTTCTGCGAACGGCGAATTAACCATTGCTGCAACGGCGCGGGCAGAACCGAGACGATGCCGCCACCGCCCGGCGGATGATTGAAATCGACGCAGCGCAAATCCGCCACCGATGCGCCGACCGTCTCGATCGCTTCCGCCGGTTGCCGCCACGCCGTTTCTTGCATCGCAACGCGCAAGGTGACGACCTTCTCCGGCGGCATGCCGATCAGATCGGCCAGCACGAAGTCGACGGCCACCGCCGACGTGCCCAGCACGATCGCCCCGACGTGTCGCGGTTTGCCGAAGCGCGGCCCGTGCCCGTCGGACGCCACGATCGCATCCACGACGTACAAGTTGGGCGCAATGAGTTCGTCGAGATCCAGCAGCATGCGCGCGAAATCGTCGGGAACCGGAAAGCGTAAATGCAACCGTTTGCGAATCCCGCCGCCGTGCACCAGCCCGTAGTTGTTTTTCACCGCGCCCGACATGCCCATTAAATTGTGCGCCTTGAGCTTGGGCAACGAAATGACGGCCGAGACGTCGTTCAACAATCGCGACACAAGAAGGCCGTCGATGACGCGGCCGTTGTCGACCGAACGGAACGCGGTATCCTTCAGCGAAACCGCGCGGGCGTTTTTCCCCGGCAACGCGGAAAGCATGCCGGTGCGCCGGTAGGTCAGGCGCGAGAATCCGAACACGGGATTGTCGCCCACCAGCACCTGCGCGCCGCACTCGTTGAGTAGGGAAATCATCGCGCCGATCATCGCCGGGTGCGTGCTTAAAGCGCTTTCCGGTTTGACGGCGGCGAATAAGTTCGGTTTGACGAGCAGGCGTTTTCCGTCGCCGAGAAACTGTTCCACTCCGCCGAGCAGATCCAATCCTTGGCGCAATGCCTGCGTGACTTCGGCGGCGGAGTAAGAAGAACATGGGACGATCGCCACTCGATGCTTCATCGGCGTGGGCTTCCCGGGCCGCCGTTGCGCGCGAAGGGGTAGCGCAACAGAAGAAAGGTGGGGAACCGTCGCCGGATAAACCGCAATATCGTTTGCGCAACGATCGTTCCCGCAATTTCAAATTGACGCCGCACGTAGCCGGGAAGAAATTTCATCCGCAGCAACGAGCGCCAGCGCGCGGAATCCAAATAAAACGCGCGATACAGCCGGTTCGTCCAACGGTCGATCTCCGGTAAGGTCAGTTCGGTTTCCCGGCAACGAAATTCATCCGGGGTCGGGTAGCGGCCGTAGTGGATTTCCCGCCAGATGTCTTTGTTGAGCAGTTTGGAGTTGTATTCCCAGATTTCCGAATGCAGCGTCGGCACGGTCAATAAAAACTGAGCGAAGTCCAGCGGCAGCTCGCGGACGAAATCCAGTGTGTTTTGCAGGCTGCGGTGGGACTCGCCGGGGATGCCGACCATGAAGTAGCCGAACGCCATGATGCCGTGCCGGCGGATAAGCTCGATCGCCGGCTTGATCTGCTCGGGGGTTATCTTGCGATGTATCTTGGCCATCAACTCCGGATCGCCGGTTTCGATGCCGATGCTGATGCGCACGCAACCGGAGGCGGCAAGCAGTGCGAGCATCTCCTCGTCCAGCAAATCGGGGCGGGTGCGGATCGTGTAGGAAACGTCGAGTCCGCGTTCCACGATGCCCCGGCAGATGTCGAGCACCCACTGGCGCTTGATGGTGAAGGTCGGATCGAGAAAAGTGATCTCGCGAATGCCGTACCGTTGCACGCACTCCTGAATTTCATCCAGCACATTCGATGCGCTGCGCGCGATAAAGGGCACGACGCGGTCCTGGCAATAGGCGCAATCGAAGGGGCAGCCCAGACTCGCGAACATCGTGGTAAACGGCCGGCGGTAGGTCAGGTTGGTCGTATACAGGCGATTATCGACCAGGTCGCGCGCGGGAAACGGCAGGTCGTCCATGTCGGCCAACGGCGCTTCCGGACCGGTGTCGATCACCTTTGCGTTGCGACGAAAACGCACGCCGCCGACATCGTTCGGTTCCCGGCCGTCGGCGATCCGGCGCACCAGCGGCGCCAAGGAGGTGAAGCCCTTACCGGTGAGCGCATAGTCGATTTCCGGGTGCGACATCGTCTCGTCGGCATAGGCGCTGGGAAAATGACCGCGCACGATCAAGGGAACATCGAACGCGTTGTTGATGGTTATCATATCCAATATATTTCGATAGGAATTGTAGACGTTAATGTTGCCGACCAGCAATTCCGGCGCGAAGGGACGCATCCGGGCGATCACCGATTCGCTTTCGAGATTCTCGCCTTCCGCGTCGATGAACGCGACCTCGTGCCCGTCCCGGCGCAACAGCGACGCCAGGTACATCATGCCCAAAGGTGGGTAGCGGGTCATGAACTGCGAATACAGGCCCAAAGGAAAAATGCCCAGGGAAAAATTCACCTGAAACAGCGGCGGGCGAACAAGCAAAACGCGCATCGGGCGTCCTTTATGCAAAATAAATCGTTACTCGCCTCATACTGACATGAAAGATCGGCCGATCTCAAGCAGCCCTTCGGCGGTGCTCAGCATGGCGACGGCGGCTGATCGCGGAAAAACGAGTTGTACAGGCAAAAGGGAATGTAGCCGTGGCGCGTCAGATACACCTGGTGACAGTTGGCGGAGGCGTCCAGGTCGAAGGCGGCGTTGTCGTAAAATTTCTCGATGTTGACCGGCAGGATGCCGCTGTCGTATTCGCCGCGATCGAAGCGCCATAGCTGTTGCGCCTGCCCGACGAGCCGGAAAAATCCGCGCCATTGCGCCGTGGAAAATCCGGGCGGCAACAGGCGGTTGATCGGCAGCACGGTCTCGCCGTCGAGCCGGACGATAAAGGGCGCGATGCAAGCGCGATTGCGAAACACCGGATTGCGCGTCAGGCCGAAGAGCAGGGCGAACAGCCGCTTGAATTGCACAAGGTCGCGGCGGGTGAGCGATCCACCCGAGCTATTTTCAAGCGCGCGCACGACGTCGGCAAGGTCGGTGCTTTCGTTTTTTTCATGCGGATTGCGACCGACTTGAGTGTGCGGATAAAACGACACGCGGCGCACATTGGGCGTTTTCAGCGCAAAGTGCAGAATATCGATCAACTCGTGGTCGTTCACGCCGGCCATGACCATCACCGCGAAATGCACGTTGATGTCGAATTCGGCGAGCAGTTGAATGACCTGCAATTTGTGCTCGATCAGATCCTCGCCGCGAAAACGGAGCGAGGTCGCCGGTGAAAATCCGTCGAACTGCAAAATGACCCATTGCAGGCCCGCCTGGCGCAGGCGCGCGACCAGCGCACGGTCGAGCAGCCCTTTTCCGTTGGAATTCAGGCGCGGTGTAAAACCGCGTTTGGCGATACCGGCGATGATTTGATCGATGTCCTCGCGCAGCAGCGATTCACCGCCGACCAGGGAAATATTGGGACGAAAGCCGCGGCCGGTTAGCGGCGGCAGCATGCCCATGATTTCCTCGATAGTCGGTTCGTCGAGCGGCGAGCCGGCGTCGGAAAAACAGTCGGGACAACGAAGGTTGCAGCGCTTGGTGACGTCGATCGCGCAGGTCGTGACCAGCGGCGAATACGGTGACCACTCGCGATGAAAACCATCCACGGGCACGCCCGGCGCATTGGCGTGGCGCCGCCGCAGTTGCCAAAACAGCGAAGCATCCTTGGCCATCAGCTTTTCCCAGGGACCGTGGTGCGGACAGGCGGCGCATAGATAGACGCGTCCATTGCGCTCGAACAAATCAGCGAGAAGAATTTCGCCGCATTGCGGACAACGGGTATGGGTGGCAATCGATTTCATCGTGTCATTAAAGAGAGGATTGCCGAGCGAAGTCAAACCGGCGCGCACTCAATAGGAAATACGCACGACGTGGTCGAAGATCCATTTTTCCAGCGGCAGTTCCATCCGCCGGTGAAACACGCGCCAGCGGGCGAGGGGCTGGAAAAGGCGCAGTAGAAATTTGGTCCACGGCTTGTTGCGAAAATCGAGAATCTTGTCGTCGATGAACAGCGTATAGAAATACAGACGGCCGTAAAATTTGCGCTGGCGTTTACTGAGCCAGGGGCTGATCGGACGACTCCAACTGACTTCCTCCAATTCCTGCATCGTGGGCAGGCGATAGCCCTTTTCTTCCATTTTCCGGTAAAGGCAAGTGCCGGGGTACGGCGTGTACACATAGAACGGCGAGAAAACGGTGCGTGGAATTTCGCGTTTCAAGCGACGGACGAAATGCAGCGTGTAATCGAGTTCCGTCGGCGTTTCGCCTTCGAAACCGACCAGGATGTTCCCCCAAATACGCACGCCGCGCCGGTTGAGGCGATGACAAACGGAGAGGATTTCCTCGGCCGTTTGCTTTTTGTTGATTTCTTCCTGCAGGCGTGGGGCCAGCGTTTCGATGCCGATGTCGACCTGCGCCAGCCCGCTACGCACGATCAAATCGAGGTCGCTGTCGGGCATGCGCAGAAAGTCGCGAATCGAACCGCTGGCGGTGAAGGGCAAAACCAATTCGGCGGCGATCTTCTTTTCCGCCAGTTCCACGTTGCGGCGCGGATCGATGAAAAAATTGTCGTCCTGCACGGCCAGGTAGCCCACGTCGGGAAACGTCCGCTTCAACTGACGAATGCGTTCCAGCGTCCAGTCGGCGTCGCCCGCGTGCCAGCTCTTTTGGCTTTCATGACTGTGATAGCAATAGTGGCATTGGTAGGGGCAGCCACGCGATGTTTCAATGGTCGAGGTCTTCAACCCCCATTTATCGAACAGGTAGGCATGGGCCAGCAGGTGATACGGCAGGGCGGGCATGCGGTTCAGATCGACCGTCTCCGCCGCCGGGGTTTGGCAATAGGCGCCGCTTCGCGGATCGCGAAACGCCAGGCCGGGGATATCCCGCCAGGGCGTGTGATCGCGCAGGGCGCGAGCGAGATGAAGGAACGACCATTCGCCTTCGCCGATCACCAAGATGTCGGCGCGGCCGGCCTCGATCAGGAATTGGGGGAACATGCTGGCGTGTTTGCCGCCCCAGACGATCGGCGCATCGGTGATCTGCCGTAGCCGCGCGACGATTTTATTGGCGCTGCCGATCTCCGGGCCGGTCAGCCCGGTGACGCCGATGCACAGGAACGATTCGCGCCGCCAACGTTCGATGTGCGCGTCGGTCAACGCTTCCTGACGCTGGTCGAAAATCTCCACCGGAAATTCACCGGCCACCAGGTTCACGGCGCACAGCAGCGACAACGGCAGCGCCGGACGGCTCTTGGCACTGTCCAATCCCAGGGTCGCGGCCTGGATCAGCAGAATTTTCGCATCGGTGGTTTTACTGTGCATCTCAAAACGGCGCCTCAAATGTGGCCTTCATTAATATCACAGACGGACCGGCAGAGAAAAACGGCTGCAAGCGCACGCTGACGGCGACAATTTATTTCGTGTAAGATAAACGACAACCGATGCGGGAGCGACGTGACCGTGGCCGATGTTCTGCTGATCCAAACCCCGAACGTCATCGGCACTTTCTTCAACCTGACGGGCAAGGAGGTGCCGCTGTCGCTGTGTTATCTCGCTGCGTATTTGCGCGAGCAGGGGCACAATCCGGCGATTTGCGACCTTGACTTGGAGCGGAATCCGCAGGAGGCGCTCCGGCAGGCGTTGCGAAATCATCGGCCGCAATTGGTGGGATTCAGCTCCTATACGCCCAATGTTGAGTTGGCGGCGATGTATGCCGCGATGGTCAAACGCGATCTTCCGTCGGCGGCGATCGTGCTGGGCGGATTTCACGCGTCGGCGCTGCCGGAACAAACCCTACGCGAGTTTTCCGTATTCGATTATGTTGTGGCCGGCGAAGGCGAACAGACGCTCGTCGAGTTGGCGGAAGCGCAGCGGAACAAGGGCGATCTTGCTTCGATCCGCGGATTGACGTTTCGCCGGGAAGACACGGTATGCCGCAATGAGCCGCGTCCGTTGATCGAGGATCTGGATTCCCTTCCGTTTCCCGCCCGCGATCTGGTGCCGCTGGCGCGCTACGTGCCCGATCCCGGCAACTATTGGCAACTGCCGTCCACCGGCATTCTGTATTCGCGCGGCTGTCCGTATCATTGCGCGTTTTGCTCCAAGTCGGTGTTCAACGATCGCATTCGCTACCGACGCGACGAATACTTCATCGCCGAGGTCAATCATTGCATCGACCGGCACGGCATCCACGATTTTCGCCTGGAGGACGAAGCGCCGACCATCAACATCAAACGCATGCAGTCGTTGTGCGAGGCCATCCTCGCCAACGGGCGGACGATCACCTGGAACTGTTATTCGCGCGTGGATACGATCGACGAACCGACCATGCGCCTGATGCGGCGGGCCGGTTGCCATCACATCACCTATGGCATCGAATCGGCACTGCCGGCCACGCTGGCGCGCATCGACAAAAAGCTGGATCCGGCGAAGGCGGCGGAAACGGTGCGGCTGACCAAACAGGTGGGCATCGAGTGCAAGGCGAATTTCATCATCGGTTTCCCCTGGGAAACGGCCGAGGACATGCGCGAAGTCGTGCGCTACGCCAAGCGGATATCGCCGGACCTGGTCACCTTCAACCTGTTCAAACCGTTACCCGGCAGTCAACTGTACGATGAATTGCACGCGGCCAATCGGCTGCGGCATGAGCGTTGGCAGGACTATTTCACGACCAGCGAAAAGCTGCTTTTTCAGGCCGATTATTCCGAAGACGAGGCGTTGCGCATTTTGAGAAACGCGGTGTTCGGTTTTTATTTTCGCCCGCGCTTCATCGCGCAACGGTTCCGGCGTTTGCTGGCGCATCCGGGGCGGGAATTGAAATTGACGTGGCGGGGATTGTCCGTCTTGCTGCGTGAATTGTTGCTCAGTCGGAAGAAGCCGACGCCTCCCGCCGCAGGGCGAATATCGAACCGCTGACCGGCTCCATACGCATTTCGTAATGTTCATCCAGCCATTGCGTAAAGCTATCCGCTTCGTAATACAGCTTCGCCAGCGAGCCTTCGAGCAGAATCACAGCCGGTGTACGTGTCGAAAACAAACGAATGAAATGAGCCGCCTGGTCGGGATCGGCCGGTTGGTAGGTGGGGTCGAAATGTTGCACCAACGCGGTTAACTCCTTGTCCTTCGGCAACTCCGTGGAACGATAATAGGCGCTGATCACGTTGCCGTGATGCTCGGGCACGGGCAAACGGCGCAACGGCGGATTGAGCCAGTCGGTGAAAACGACATCCTGCGGCTCTGAGTGCGCGACCAGAAAATCCATTTGCGCCCGGCGCTGTTTATTGGTGCGCGCATTGAAGGGATCCATCAAGGTTTCATCGTTGGCGTGCAGATATTCGCGAACGTCTTGCGTGCTTAGCGAGGGAAAACTCCATTGAACATAACTTGGACGCCACAACTCAGCCGGGGGTTTATTAAGATGGTAATAGTAGTTATGCCCAAGCATAACCATAAAAACAACGACAAATAGGGTGGATCCTATATAGCCGAAGTCTTCCGATTTTGTTTTAACAAACGTGCAAAGAAAGCCCAGGATCGATCCAAAAACGACCAGATAGAGGTAATGCTGCTCAAAATTCGGTTTGTGTAAAAAAATCCACAACAAGTTGATGTCGATAAGAATGAGCAAAAGTTTTTGCCACGCGGGAAATGTTTGACGACTTACCAAAAGCCGCCAGTGCGCCCACAGCCAACCGCCAATGGGAAGAAACCACCAAGCTGGATCGCCGAAAACATTTTCAAAAAAAATGTACCAGGAATCGGTCTGCGTATTGGCCAGATACAGTCTGGTCAGCGACATCATGTCCAACTGCGATTTGACGGCCTCCAGCGCCGCGCCGCCAAACAGCAACGGATATTGCGCGAGAAAGGTAAGCGCTGCGGTCAGGGAAAAGCCGAGAAAATGTCGCCCACGAATTTTCCATTCTGCCGGCTCGCTGAAAACCAACAGCCACAGCGCCATGCCCGCGACGATCGGGACGGCCAACAAGTGGAACGCGCAAGCCAGGCCGCCGACGAAACCTCCCATAATAAAGAACGCATTCCGCCGCTTGCCGGCGGTTACAAGCAACATGGAAAGAACGACTAAGAACAAAGCGGGCGTGTCATGTCGCAGGTGTACGGTACGCTCCAGAAAAAACGAAAAATTGTTGAGATACGCGATCGTCAGCAATGAAATGACGGGCGCCATATACTTACGCAAGAAAAGGTGAAGCACGACCGCAAACAGCGCCATGTTGAGCCAGGAAAAAAGGCGGCCGATCATAATCATGTCCGCCGTGGCCAGGTTGCCGCCCGCCAAGGGTTTGAGCAGCGCGTACAACAACGCCGGATGGGGAACGATGAAATCAAAATACGGCTGCAGACCGTGGGCCATATTCCAGGAGCAACCGAGGTTGAACAGTTCGTCGGGATTGAAGGGCAGGTGCGAAATCAAATACAAACGGAAAGCATAGACCAACGCGAGAAAAACGAGGACAACCGCCCCGGCGATCCGCTTATTAAGTTTATTGTTCGGCTGCCCGGTCAAATCGCTATGCCTCATGCCGGTTCGTTTCGCTCACAATATCATTTCCGATGAAAATCCGACAATAAGGAAAGAGCAAGGCAACAGGAAGTTCGAATGCCCGATAAGAATTTACTCGGCCGATCCTTAACGCTACTATGCGCCGGCGTCTTGCAAATGCGGTAAGAAAGGAACGCCCGACCACAATGGCACGTGTACTGTTGATCAATCCCGGAATGGATGTCGCCGCGGCCTTCGGCGAGTACCGTTCGTTGATGGAGCCGATGCCCTGTGTCGGGGTGGCCTACCTTGCCGCCGCGGCCCGTCAGTACGGTCATGAAGTTCGCGTGCTGGACAATTTTGTCGAGAATCTGCCGACCGCCGAAATTGCGCGGTTGACGCGCGAGTGGGACGCACAGGTTATCGGCTTGTCCATGCTGACGCCCTCGGCGCACTCCACGACCGAGTTGGGGCGCGCGTTGCGCCGGCAAACCGGCGCGAAGGTTGTCTACGGCAACCTGCATGCCGCGCTGTTTGCCGACGAGGTGCTCAACGACGATGCCGGCGATGCGGTTGTACACGGCGAGGGCGAGCACTCGTTTCCGCTGCTGGCCGAAGCGCTGGCGGACGACCGTCTGCCGACCGAAATCCCGGGCCTGAGTTTGTTCGACGGTAAGAATGTCATCCATACCGGCCCGCCGCAGGTGATTGAGGATCTCGATGCGCTGCCGTGGCCGGCGTGGGATATGTTGCCGCATCGAAGCTACACGTTTTTGCCCTTCGTGACGGTGGCCAAGCCGTGTTTGTCGTTGCTGTCTTCGCGTGGCTGCCCCTTTTCCTGCCGTTTTTGCGCGCTGGGGTATCAGGGCAATCGTGTGCGGACGCGCTCGGCGGAAAACATCGCGGCGGAGATCGATTGGCTCGTGCGCGATTACGGCATTCGCCACGTGGGCTTTGTCGATCCGATCTTCCCCCTGAACAAAAAAATCGGTCTGGCGGTTTGTGAGGCCATTCGCGCCCGCAACATTCCTCACCAATGGTGGTGGACGAGCGAAACGCGTGTCGATGTGATCGATGAGGAAATCTGCCGCGCCATGCGGGCGGCGCGCTGCAAGCGTATTTTGTTCGGTGTCGAGAGCGGCGTCAACGAATTGCTCACCGGTGTGGGTAAGAATTTCACCACCGACGATGCGCGGCGCGCGGTACGGGTGGCGCGGGCGGCGGGACTGGAAATCAGCGCCTTCTTCATGCTCGGCCTGCCGGGGGAGACGGCGGAGATGACCCGTCGGACGATCGAATTCGCGCGCGAGCTGGATATCGATTTCGCCAAGTTCGGTCTGACCGTGCCGCTGCCGGGATCGGCGCTGTACGACGAAATGGTCGAGCAGGGGCGCATCGAGCGGCACGAATGGGACAAGTTCACCACGTTCAATCCCGACCCGGATTCGCTGGCTTATATCCCCGAAGGCATGACCGGCGCGCAGTTGCAGCGTCTGCATCGGCGGGCCACCTGGCGTTTTTATGCGCGCCCAAAAATGTTTTTCCGCCAATTGTTCGTCACCCGCAGCATCGGTCTCAAACAGATGTTCAACGGTGCACGCATTCTGCTTAAACAGTGGTGGACGAAACGCCTGTAGAACTTCGACCTTCCTCGTGAAGTCTTATGATAACGTGTAATAGACACTAATAATATCTATTAATAATGCGTTTTGACTCTTGGCGTGAGAGGGATTAGCATAACGCGATTTTGTATCCGCGAACGAGAGGACCATGATTGAACAACTCGATTACGAAGCGGTAGGGCTTATCTCCGGGCTGGAGGTTCACCAGCAGCTTTTAACGAAGGAAAAGCTGTTTTGTCGTTGTCCCTCCGGTTTGTATACCAAAACGCACGACGGCGAGGTGTTGCGCCACATGCGGCCGACGCTCAGCGAGCTGGGCGAATACGACGGCACGGCGCTGATGGAGTTCAAGACCAAAAAAGAGATTCTCTATCTGCTCAACCGGCTCAACGTCTGCACTTATGAGATGGACGATACACCGCCGTTCCTCATCAATCCCGAGGCGATCGACATTGCCATTCGCCTGTGCCTGATGATGAACATGGACATCATCGACGAGGTGCACATCGCGCGCAAACAGTATCTGGACGGCAGTATCCCGACCGGGTTCCAGCGCACGGCGATCATCGGCGTCAACGGTTTCTTACCTTTTAAAGGACGCCGGCTGAACGTGACGCATCTTTCCATCGAGGAAGATTCGTGCCGCGAGGTGCGCGACGAGGGGCACCAGATCGTTTTCCGCACCGACCGTCTCGGCGTGCCGCTGACCGAAACCGTGACCGGTGCGGATCTGCGTACACCCGCCGAAGTGCGCGACGCGATTTTGCTCATCGGGCAGGTGGCGCGCTCGACGAAACTGGTGCGCACGGGCATCGGTGCGGCGCGCCAGGATATCAACGTCAGCGTGCGCGGCGGCAGCCGGGTGGAAATCAAGGGCGTGCCGCGCGCTCCCTATGCCGTCAAACTGGTGCACAACGAGGCGATTCGGCAGATCAACCTGCTCCGCCTGCGCGACACGTTGCACGAACGCGGTTTGGATGCGCCGGACAAGATTCAAATGAATTTCACCGACGTCAGCAACATTCTGGCCGGCGTCGAAATCGATTACATGCAAAAGGCGTTGGCGGCCGGCGGGCGCATCTACGGCGCTTGCATCAAGGGCGTGCACGATCTGGCGCTGCATCCGACGCAACCGGGCGTGACGTTCCTCGATGAGCTGTCCGGACGCATTCGCGTCATCGCCTGCCTCGATCAACCGCCGATCGTGATCGGCAGCAATCGCTTGCCGGAATTCCCGCGCATCCACCGCACGGTCGAACGGTTGCGGCGACGCTTGCAGGTTACCGAGAACGACGATTTCTTCCTCGTATGGGGGCCGGAAACCGATTGTCGCACCGCCGTCGAGGAAATCCGCCTACGCTTCGGCGACGCCACGCTGGGCGTGCCCAAGGAAACGCGCCAGGCGCTGATCGGCGGCTTCACGACCTTCGAGCGCATTCTACCCGGTCCGGATCGTATGTACCCGGACACCGATCTGCCGCCCACGCGCATCGATCCCGAGCGCATCGAGACGGCGCGCGCACAGTTGCCGGTCGCGCCGTGGGAGCGCGAAGAACGTTATCGCGAATGGCGGGTGCCGCCGCAGACCATTCATTATTTGATTCGATCCGGCGCGGCGGAGATCGTCGACGAGGTGGTTGAGAAGACCGGCGTCGACGGCCTGCTGGCCGCGGTGGAAATTGGGCAACGCGCCAAGGCGCTCAGCCGCAACGACGTGCCGGTGCGCAACCTGCGTCCCGAGCGGTGGGTGGAAATATTCGATCTGTATACCGACGGTCGCATCGGCGTCGAATCGATTCGCACGCTGGCCGCGCGCCTGGCCCGGGAGGGGGGGATGTCGCTGTCCGAAGCCTGTGCGGCTGAGGGGATCGATCCGGCGAGCGAAGAGCAGTGGCACGGCGCGGTCGACTCGTTGCTGACGCGCATGGCCGACGTCGTCGAAGCGGGCGTGGATGAGAAAGCGTTGCGCTACCTCGCCGGTCAGGCCGTGTACATGCTCAACGGCAAAGCGGCGGCCAAGGATGTCGTGACTTACATCAAAGAGCGGCTCGAGGAGGGCAACCTATGACCACGGCGGCTGTCGAACGCGATGACATGTTCCAGGGATATCGCGGCCAGGCGAAAGAAACACTGGCGCGCTTCAACGTCGGCGTGTGGTCCGAGGTGGCCATTACCAACGACGAGGATTCGACCTTCGAGGGCGTCATTCTGCCGCGCAACGAAACCTGCGACGATTGGCACATCGTGGTGAAGCTGTTCAACGGCTACAACATCGGCGTGGCCGTGCAGCGGATCGTCGCGATCCGCGAAACCGGCTATCGCAAAGCGGTCTACAAGATTCCCGAGAAGGATTTTCCCTTCGACAAGGGTAAGAAGAACGTTACGCTGCTCGGCACCGGCGGCACGATCGCCAGCCGGCTGGATTATCGCACCGGCGCGGTGATTCCGGCGTTTACGCCCGGCGAGTTGTACGGCGCGGTGCCCGAACTGGCCGACATCGCGAACCTGAAAACGCACAAGTTGTTCGGCGTGTTCAGCGAGAACATGGGACCGATGCAGTACAAGGCGCTGGCCGAGGCGATCGGCCAGGAAATCGAGAAGGGCGTGGACGGCATCGTGATCGGGCACGGCACCGACACCATGCATCACACCGGCGCGATCCTCAGTTTCATGGTTCGCAACTCGCCCGTGCCGATCGTGCTGGTCGGCAGCCAGCGCAGTTCGGATCGCCCGTCGTCGGACGCGGCGCTCAATCTGATCAACGCCGTGCGCTCGGCCGCCGAATGCGACATCGCCGAGGTGATGCTGTGTATGTTCGGTCCGACCTCGGACAAATACGACTTGCTGCATCGCGGCACCCGCTGCCGGAAAATGCATTCCAGCTACCGTTCGACGTTCCGCTCGATCGGCGCGGTGCCGTTGGCCACCGTGCATCCGGAACTGAACGGGCAGACCAGTCACTTCAATTATCTGACCAGTAACTTCCTGAGACGCGACAAAAGCCGCGTGCCGATCATCACCCCGACCTTCGAGGAAAAGGTTACCATCCAGTACTACTACCCCAACTTCAATCCGGACATCATCGATTCGCTGGCCGACCTGGGCTATCGCGGTTTGGTGATCGCCGGCACCGGATTGGGGCACGTCAACAAGCCGTTGTATCCGGCGTTGCGGCGCGTGGTGGAAAAGGGCATGACCGTGGTCATGACCGTGCAGACGCTGTGGGGCTACGCGCAGATGTACGTCTACGACACCGGGCGCGACCTGCTGGATCTGGGTGTTATTCCGCTGGACAACATGCTGCCGGAAACGGCGTACATGAAGTTGTGCTGGGTGCTGGGTCAGACCGACGATCCGCAGGAAATTCGCCGCTTGATGCTCACATCGATCAACAACGAAATCACCCCGCGCGAGCCGCATAACGGGTATTTGATCATGCAGGGCGGGTTGCCCGAGGTCGAGGAGTTCGTTCTGCGGCATCTGAAATAGCGGTTACGGCGTTTTCGTTTTTGCGCTGAATATCGCCTGCAATACCTGGTGCAATCTGGCGGTAAAGTTGGCGCGATCCTTCTTGCCCGCCGGCGGCGGCCCGCCGCCGATTTCGCCCATCAAGCGCAGATGATTCATCAACTCGCGCATGGCCAGCGCGTTGCCGATCGAATCGACCGTGAATTCGCCGCCGCGCATATCCAGCACGCGCGCGCCTTTTTTCAAACAGCGATCGGCGAGGGGAATGTCGGCGGTCACGACCACATCGTCCGCCGTTGCGTGTTCGGCGATCCAATCGTCGGCGGCGTCCGGCTCGCGTCCGACGACCACCAGGCGGATGCGATCGTCGGACGGCACGTTCATCCGGGCGTTGCTGACCACGTGCACGGTTAGACCGTATTTGGCGGCGGCGCGGTAGATTTCATTTTTCACCGGGCAGGCGTCGGCATCGATGAAGATAGCGGTCATGCTTTTTCCTTCGCCCGCATGCGACACATCACCATTTCTGGAAGGAATGCTCGATGAAGCCGTTGATGTTTTCGAACTCGACGATCGTACCGTCGTCCAGCGTCATCCGGCCGCTGAATGTGCCGTACATTTTATCGATCAGCATGCCCAGGCCGCTGGTCATGATGCCGGCTTTTTGATGATAGAACGGCGTGAGCGTGGCGCGCAGCAGATCGCCGTCGCTGGTCACTTCCCAGGGCTGCATCAGGTTGTTGGGATCGTAATCGAAATAGACGTGAAACAGTTTGTGCACCTTGCCGTGGTATTTCTGAATGTTCGAGGTGCCCCGGGAATCGTCCGACCAACCGTCGCCGATGTTGATCCCGACGATGTCGCCGTCTACGATGCCCGCGGCGAAGCCCCAGTGCCATTCGTGCGAGTGCGGCCAGACGCCGCGTCCCCAGTCGAGCACCGCATACGAATTTTCCGGATGGAAGGTGTAGGTTTGGCCGCCGATCGTGACCTCGCCGGAGGCGGACATGCCGATGGTTTTGTTCTCGAGGAAAAAGTAGCCCGCTTCGTTGAAGGGCGCGGCGGCGATGACATTTTCGTCATTCGCCGGCTGGGTCAAGGTGATGTCGCAGCTCATCGGCACGGCCAGCAGGGTTTTATCGACCTGCGCGGTGAGCGTGCGCACGCCTTCGTTATAGGAGATGTCGAACAACGCGTGCCGCGATTCGTAATGCGTCGTTTCCATCGGCGTGAGCGGGATGCCGCCGTGGCTGCCCAGCAGCAGGTCGACGCCGCTGGTGATCGTGCCGGCGTTGAAATCGATGAGTTCGTAACTGATGAACGTCGCGTATTGAATGTCGGCGATGTTGAAGGCGAAGGCGAAGTCCGGGGCGATGATCGTGTAATGATCCCACACCTTGACGCGCCATTTCAGATAATCGGGGATGTACTCGGGATTGTATTGAATCAACGGCGTGCGCGCCCAACCGCGTCCGTGCAATGAACCGTCGGGATCCAGCAGCAATGTCGGTTCGGTGATTTCCACCTGCGGATCGACGAAGTCGTCGTCGGCGCTATCGTCGTCATCGTCAGTCGACGAATCGTCGTCGTCAGTCGCGTCATCGTCGGTGGATGGACAATCCGTTTCGCAATCGCAGTCATCCTCTTCGTCGCAGGCGAGGGGTAACCAGCAAAACAGAACCAACAACAACACTATCCAGAAAATCGGTTTCATTTTCCTATTCCTCTGCGGGTGGATCAGCATCCGCACCCATTGTCATTATCGTCGTCATCGTCGTTGGTTGAATTATTGTCGTCATCCGACGAATCGTCGTCGTCGACGCTGTCGTCGTCTGTATCATCGTCGATCGTGTCATCATCGATCGTGTCGTCGTCGATCGTGTCGTCGTCGCTGGTATCGTCGTCGACGGTGTCGTCGTCCGGCGGCGTGTACGGCTCGACGGCGGCGACGTTGCTGATGCGCGAAACATTGCCCGCATCGTCACGTGCGCACAACGCGACCGCGTTCATCGCGCCGGACAGCAGCAACGAAATTTCGGCGCCGGCGCTTTGATTCAGCGGTTGGTATTCGATTCCCGTTGCTGCGTTGAAGGTTTCCCAATCGCTGAGGTCGGCCGCATCGGCGGCGTAACGAATATCGACCGTCTGCGGTCGACCGCACCACCAATCGTCGCCGGGCAGCGTGAAGGTGATGCGCACCGAGCCTTGATCGTTGTCCTGCGCCGTCAGGTCGGTTACGCGTCCGGGCGGCAGAACGTCGTTTCCGTAGTAACCGCTGTTGTGCTCGTCGTGATGGAAGCGCGGCCAGTCGGAATTCATCGCGCCGTCCGGACAAACGTCGCCCACGCTTTCCCAGGCATACAGGTACCCTTCGCGCGTATGCGCCACGACTTCCACCTTGCCGTCGGCATCCACGTCACCGACGGCGGGCGAGGCCAGCGTCCATTTCTGCGTGTACTTGGGCCAGCCTTCCACTTCGGAGCCGTTGCCTTTTTGCGCATGCACCAACAAGTCGCCGGTGCCCGAAACGATTTCCCGTTCGCCGTCGGCGTCCAGGTCGGCCGACACCGAGTTGAGCATCAGCGGGATGTCGCCGAACAAGCCGCGGAATTTTTTCCGATACGGACTGTCGAGCGTGTGGCCGACGACCATGGTCTTGAGCAGCTTGACGCCTTCGCTGGAGAACTGGAGCACGCCGACCGTCGGCAGCAAAAAGAGCGGCTCCTCGTCCGGCGCGATGGCCGAGAGAGTCGGTGAACCGGCCGTATTGATCGACGCGGCGTTGGTGATGTCCTCCATCAATATCGTGTCGTTGGCGTAATGGAGAATAACCGGCGTCCACAACGTGGTGCCCAGGGCGATCACCGTGTCGCCGTCGCGCGTGTACACGGCGGGCGAGCCGCTGACGCCGCCGATGATATTGAAATAGGGCAGCACGTTCGACGCGTGTTTGGGTTTCTCCGGCCAGTTCGGCAGGAACGGACCGCCGTCGTGATCCATGCCGTCGTGGTAGATGGCGTAGATGCGGCCGGTCAGCAAATTCCCATCGTTGGGGCACTCCTCGTTGGTCGCCACCAACACCGACGAATACGTGCTGATGTGCGGATCCTCGTGATGCGGATCGAGGATGCCCACCGCCGGCGTACCGAAAATGGCGTTGGGGATCGTGTTGCCGGTGCATTCTTTCTCGGGCGCGACCAGTCCTTCGTCGGCGCGCACCAGCACCGGCCAGCCGGAAAGCGGGGCAACGGCGCCGGGCGCTTTTGCCGGTTTCCAAACGTACACTTTCTGATCGACTGAACCGATGACGATTTCCAGTATACCGTCCAGATCGAGATCGGCCAGCACCGGCGAAGACATGAAACCGTTGCCCAGACCGTAGCCGAGCACCGTGGACGGATCGGGCTCGTCGGCGGCGACCGGGAAACCGGGCAACAGCCATTCTCCGTCGGGCACGGCCAGCGGATCGATCGCGTAAACAAAGCCGCCGAGCGTGGCGACAACGATCTCCGGCGTCGAGTCGCCGAACAGATCGCCCACGGCCACCGAGGCGAAAATGCCGAAGTGCGCCGGTCGGCTGCCGCCGGTCAGATCCAACGGAAAGCCGGGCATGTCGCGATACTCGCCGCTTTGCGCATCGTATTTGAGCACGACCAACCGGCCGGCCCCGGTGCCGAAGATGATTTCCAACCGATGGTCGGCGTCGCCGTCCAGGTCGTAAAGCAGCGGTGAGGATTCGCCGGAAGCGCCGATGTACACGGGGAAGCCCGGCATCAGACCGTTGTCGGGGTTGTCGTCGGTGTGCACGCTGATGGACTTGCGCATTTCGCCGATCACCGGTTCGTCGTCGCCGGCCAGGTAAAAAGCCTGCACGCGCAGGGTGACGTCGAACGCAAAATACCCATCGACCGGGCGCGAGGCCCATTCGGCGGAGAAGTAATCGTCCAACGGGATGGACGTGATCACGCCCTCGATCGCCTCATAGGCATCACCGCTATCGACTTCGACGAACTCATCCTCCAGCGGCTCGTTTCCTTTGGCGACCTGTACCGACCAATGGAAGGGCGTCGTGCGCGCGCTGATGCGGCCGACAACATCGACGTACGGTTCGTTTTGCGGATCGAAGGTGGTCCACCATTCCGGCGCCGTGATGCGCACGACCGGCGGAATTTTCGGTTCCAGACCGAAATCCGGATCGCCCAGCGCGGCCAACGCGCGGCCCATGTCCGGCCGGCCGTAGCCGAAATGCACGTCGTATCCTTCCTGGCATTCCCGGCCTAGCTGGATGATGGAAAAGCAGCGTTCGCTGATGTCATAAGCGGTCATGGTCATGATTTGCTTGGCTTCGTCGGCTTCCAGGTCGATGCCGCGTTGATGGGCGTAGGCGAACAGCAGCGCGAAAAAGCCCGACGAGGTGGCGACGGTTTCGGACGTGCACACCGAACCGGAGGGAAGCGAGAGCACGGTGTGTGAACCGAAACCGGTGCACCAGGCTTCGGTGAAGGCGTAGTCCTCGCCGTTGACGCCCGAGGGAAACTGAATCGGCGACATGGGCAGAATCGATTTGACGGCCATCGCGTCTTCGCCGGCGTAGGGCATCCAATGATGAAAGCTCATTTCGTCGTTGGTCACGCCGAGGCTGATCGCGCCATCGTCGTAGGCGTCGATGAATGCTTGGTGCATGTCACGCGACCAGGTGAAATTCGCGCCGGCGTGGCTGAGCACCGACGCACCCATGAGGTTGGCGTAATCGGCCGCCTGACTCAGCGCACCGAATTCGGAGAACAAGCCGGACGAAATGCGGATCGGCAGCACCAGGCATTCGGGGCAGGCGCCGACGTAATAGCCGCCGCCGTTTTCGTAGCGGGCGACCGCCACGTCCACTTGCCAATGTCCATGGATGCCCAAGGGCAACGAGTTGCTGCCAAGCGCTTCATTGACGTCGCGCAGAAAATCCCACCCGGCAATGTCGTCGACAAAGCCGTTGCCGTCGTCGTCGAATCCGTCGGAAAAGGTCGCAATGAGCTGAGCCGCATTGCGCGTTCCCGGCGTGCCGATGCGCGTGTCGTTTTGGTAATCGTCGACATCGAAGCGGCCATCGCCGTTGCAGTCGTATTCCTCGCACGTTTCGCCGTTGACCTCGGGCAGCGGCAATTCGCCGGCGTTGATGAAGATATTCTTGCGAAATTCGCCGTCGCTGTAATTGAGCAAGCCCGTATCGATTACCGCGATGATGACCTCCGGGCTGCCGGTGGAGTATTTCCAGGCTTCGGTCGCGTTCATGCCCGGCACCTGCCAGGGCTCGGCGTCGTCCTCCGGCGCGAAGGGATTGAATCCCAGAAACACCGACGCCGTGTTGAATGTATTGGTCAGCGACGGCGGGTTGAGCGGATCGATATTCGGCCAGCGATGATCCCGGGCAATGTTGGCGACGAAAATACCGTTGTAGGGCAGGTCGCCGTCAAACGGTTCGCCCGTGGCGCTGAGCAACGAAGCGCCGATTGTCAGCCGATACCGACGGCCGAAGGGCCAGAGCGTGTCGGGCGTAAAAACGACGGTGTCGTTTTCCACATTGGTTGTCGCCAGGCTCAGGACGCCGGAAATTTCCTTGTCGTGGCCGAGTGGCGCGATCGCAAACGAATCTTCATCGAGCGTTTCCGGATCGATGGACGTTTCGAAAACCACAGTCAACGGAGTTTCGGTACGAACCAGATGCGTGCCGAAATTGGGGGTCATCGAAAGGATGTCGAATGCCGACGCACCGGTGGGTATGATGAGCAGCAATGACAGAAAAATAAACGGCAACCGGAATTTCATTCCACCTCTCCGCTAAGACCTTTATGCGTTCGTCGAGCGCTCGACGACGGCGTAGATGAAAAGTTCTTGTGGACGGAGAGACGGTCCCAACACCAACCGGCTCCCCCACGGCGGTCGCAAAAAAATACAATAACCTGCATAAAAAGAAAAGCCCCGGAATTCGGCAAAGCCTTGTAAACGGAAAGGTTCGGATGCTATTAAACGGTGCACGCCACGGGGCCGAAATTGCTCCGTCCACTGGAGGAAAACATGCATCACATCATTGATACTCTGCTGCTGCTCGCGTTGCCGGCTTCCGGGAAATCCGAAGTGCGGCGTTATTTGGCATTGCTGGATGACGAAACGCGGCAACGTGATTTATGCATCGGTAAAACGGCTCAACTCGACGATTTCCCCTATGTGCATCTGATGGGACGACTCAGTGCGCTTCTGCGCGAGGAAGGGCTGGGCGATTACTTTTTCGCCGGCGCCGACCAACCGTGGGCCGATCAGCGCGAGTGGCTGACGCTCATCGAAATGTTGAACGAGGATTATGCCGATCTGCTGGCGCATCGGCGGTTGCAGCCGCCGCACGCCGGCGGTTGGATGCTCGAGCGCATCGAGGCCGCTTCGCGCAAGGCCGGATTCCCGGCGCGTCTGGCCGCTTTGCCGGAGGACGTGTGGGAGCGGGTGGCCGAGGCGATCGATGCGGAAGCGGCGGCCTTGTTGGCCGAACTCAATCAAACGTTCCAAACGCCGGAGGACGGCCGCACGGTGGTGATCGAATTCGCCCGCGGCGGTCCGGAAGGCTCGGCCATGCCGATTCCGTATCCGCAGGGCTACCTGCATTCGCTGGCGCAGTTGAGCCCGGAGATTCTTTCGCGTTCGGCGATTCTGTACGTGTGGGTTACGCCGGAAGAGTCGCGGCGGAAAAACCGCGAGCGCGCCAATCCGGACGATCCCGGTTCCGTTCTGCACCACGGCGTGCCCGAGGTGGTGATGCGCAACGAATACGGTTGCGATGATATGGATTATCTGGAGATGGATCATCCGGGCGTCGTGCGCATCCAGGCGCATGGGCGAACCTGGGATATTCCCATCGCGCGTTTCGACAACCGGGACGACAAGACGACTTTCCTGCGTGCCGACAAAGCCGAATGGCCGCCGGAAAAGCTGGCGGCGCTGCAGGCGATGTTCACCGCCGCGATGCAGGCGCTGCCCGGATTGCGCCCCGAGTAAGCTATGCCCGCGCGGCGAGCACCTCGGCGTACAGGGCGCGAACCTTGTTCGTCATAATTGTATTGGTGAAGTTGGCGCGCACGCGTTCGTAACCGGCTTTTCCCGCCGCTTGCGCCGCGTCGTCGTCGCTCAGATAGGCGAGCACGGCTTCGGCCATGGCTTGCGCATCGCCCGGCGGCGCCAGTCTGCCGGTCACGCCATCCTCGACGATATCCGGAATGCCGCCGGCGTCGGTCGCCACCAGGGGCAGGGCGGCGGCCATTGCCTCGATGGCGACGCGGCCCATCGCTTCGACCGGCCCTTGCGCGGGATCGGCAAAGCAGGAAGCGTGAACGACCAGATCGAAGGCGGCCAACAATTGGTTGATGTTATCCCGCTGCCCGAGAAAAACGACGTTATCCTCCAACCCGTACTCGCGGGTCAGGTTGCGACAGTGAGTTTCGTAATCCGCTTCGCCGGTTCCGACCAGCGCCAAGATCGCCCGCGGCAGCGTTTGCTTGACGATCGACCAGGCTTCGATGGCGACGTGCTGCCCCTTCCAAAAACACAGACGCCCCAGCAGGCAGGCGATTTTCGCATCGCGCGGCAGGTGCAGCGAATCGCGCAGAGCCGGATCCTTCTTCGCCGGAAACGCATTTTCGTCGATGCCGTTGGCGATGACCACGATTTTGTCCGCCGGCAATGTGCTTTGCCGCAGCATGTTTTCGCGTTCCGCTCGGCTGACGCAGATGTACCGATCGCTTTGGGCGGCGAGGCGGATTTCGCTGCGCCCGTAGAGGCGAATTTCCCGCCCGTGCATGACCACGGGCAGCCGATGCCGGCGTGCGAAGGCGATCAACGGCGCGGCGAAAATGTTGAGTTGATTGATGTGCAGCAAATCCGGCGCGAATTCCTTTAGAAGTTTATGCAGCGTCGGCGCCAGACGCTTTCCCAAACGGCGCATGGCCAGCCATTGGCTGAAAAGCGGGATGCGATCGTCTTTCAGCCCGGACGTCGGATCGTACAGATTGTGGAAGTTGTCCCAATTCACCCGCGCCAGGTGAATCGCTTCGTCGAGCAGGCCCGAAAAAAGTTCGGGTCGCGAGGCAAGCAATACGACCTGATCGCCACCGCGCACCAATCCGTTCAGCAGGGCGGCACCGCTGTGAACCGAACCGCCCATCGCGGGCGTGGTGTCGTACATCAAAAGTTTCATGGACACTCGGTTAGGGTTTTCCAAAATTCGCTAACCAGTAAGGCAAAAGCGGATAAGAACTGTCAAGCGGATTATCGGATGGACGAAGCCCGTCACTTCTTCCGAAATGACGGGCTCGATGAACGATCGCTTTAGTACGAAACGATTTCTTTGAGTTCCAGCAGGAAGCCGAAAATGAAGTCGCCTTCCATTTTCACCAATCCCAGGTCGCTGTGCACGTACAGCGTTGCGGAAACCGTGCGGTCCACATAGGTGTGCGCGAAATCCTCGGAGATGACGACATCCACGGCGCGGCAATGTTCGACCGTGCCGTAAGGAACCGTAACCGTCGCGTCCAAATCGGTGGTTGTGGATTCGATCTCCATGGTCACGGGCACCTCGCCGTACGTCGGGTCGGACCATTCGCCGTCGGCCTCGCTGGTTTGCGGATCATCCGCGACGTCGGAGAAATAGATGATGATCGGGTCGTCCATCACGAACGAACCGTCGGGCTCCCCCGCTTTCTTTTCGTCGGTCCAGTACATGTTGGCGCCTTTAAAGCCCAGTTCGTCGACGGTGGTCATGTCGAACCAGGCCTCCACGCCGATTGCGTCGGTGGCATCCAGATCGCCGAATTCGAATTTCGTGTAGGTGCCGCCCTGATACGAGTCGTCGCCGATCACCGTGGCGGGAAATTCGAAGGTCAGCAAGGTCCATTCGGTGGTGCTGTAGATCATCGTGAGCCCCGGCGTCGGCGGCCACCAGGCGTCATCGTCATCGTCATCATCGCCGGTGTCGTCGTCTCCGGTATCGTCATCGTCGTCGTCGCCTGTGTCGTCGTCATCGCCTGTGTCGTTGTCGTCGTCGTCATCATCGTCGGATGCATCGTTGTTGTCGTCGTTATCGTCGTCATCGTCGCCGCATGAGCAACCGATCGCCGATACCGCCGAGACAAGCATGATGAGCAAAATGAAAATTAATAAAGTTTTGTTCTTCATTTTCTCCTCCCGTTATTTTTTTGTGCCGTTGGAAACGGCGATGGAAATGGTGTCGAATTCCTGCAAGTTTTCTTTTCTGTTTCAAAAATTGCGTACCTCGGTTTGAATGTCAACATGAAATGCCTTTGTGGCGCAGGCGCATCGTCAAAGGCTTCTTCCTTTGGCATAATGCGATCAAACCGCAGATCGTGAGGAGGCGATGAAGCGCGACGCTTGGGTGAATCTTCTATGTGAAGCCGTGACGCAACTCGAATCGTGGGAAGCGCAATGGCCGGAACATCAGTGCGAAACGGTTTCCGATGAAATGATCGCCGCCATGCATGAGCTGGCCGACCGTTTGCGCGACAATTATCCGTTCTTCCATCCGCGCTATGCCGGCCAGATGCTCAAACCACCGCACCCGGCGGCCTGGGCGGCCTATGCGTTGACGATGCTCATCAATCCCAACAACCACGCGCTCGACGGCGGACCGGGCACGGCAAAGTTGGAGACCGAGGCCGTTGCGCAATTGGCGGTGATGCTTGGTTTTCCCACCGCGCCCGCCGGCTATCTCGGGCATCTGACCAGCAGTGGGACAATCGCCAATCTGGAAGCGTTGTGGATCGCGCGCGAATCGCATCCGGGAAAGAAAATCGCCTTTGGCGCCAACGCGCATTACACGCATGAGCGCATGTGTCGCGTGCTGGGCGTCGAGGGCGTGACATTGCCGATCGATGAACGCGGCCGGTTGTCGGTCGATGCGCTGGCCCGACGTTTGGCCGCCGGTGATATCGGTACCGTGGTGGTGACGTTGGGCACGACCGGCCTGGGCGCGATCGATCCGTTGGACAAGATCATTCCGATAGCCCGTCGTTATGGTGCGCGCGTTCATGTCGATGCGGCCTACGGGGGATTTTTTGCGCTGCTGGCCCAACGCACGCCGCCGGCGATCGACGCCGCGCCTTTCCGGGTTATCGCTCAGGCCGACAGCGTGGTGCTCGATCCGCACAAGCACGGATTGCAGCCCTATGGTTGCGGGTGCGTGATTTTTGCCGACCCGGCTGTCGGACGCTTTTATCGTCACGAAAGCCCGTACACCTATTTCACTTCCGGCGATTTGCACCTGGGCGAGATTTCGCTCGAATGCTCGCGGGCTGGAGCGGCGGCCGCCGCATTGTGGACGACCCTGCGCGCCGTTCCGTTGTTGCCGCATGCCGGCTTGGGGGAGATGCTGGCGGCCGGTCGTCGCGCCACGGTGGCTTGGGCGGAGGCGATCGAGCAAAGCGAAGTGCTGCACCTGGTATGCGAACCGGAAACCGACATTCTCTGTTTTGCGCCGTTTCCGCCGGGAGGTACGGTGACGACCTCGCAAATCAGCGGCTGGAGCGAGCGGTTGTTTGCGCGTGCAATGGAACCGGGCGAGCATAATGTTTATCTGGCCAAGTACAAAATGGAACGCGCCATGTTGGCGGTGCGTTGGCCGCAGGTGCAATGGGATGAACAGTACGTGACCGTGTTGCGTAGCGTGGTCATGAAGCCTGAACATGAACCATGGTGGCCGCGTTTGCACCGGGCGGTGACGGCCCTGGCCGAGGAAATCCTTGTTGAAGGAGGAAACAACAATGAAATGGCATGACGACGACAGCTTTTGGCAAAATTTTGCCCCGACCATGTTCACCTCCGAACAATGGGAGAGCGCGGAAATTGAAATTACGCAGGTTCTCACGTTGGCCGATATTGCCGAGCCGTGCGACGTGCTGGATTTATGTTGCGGTCCCGGCCGTCATTCGCTGGCCTTGGCCGAACGTGGTTTTCGCGTGACCGGCGTCGATCGTATGACGGCGTTTCTGGATGAAGCCCGCGAACGCGCCGCCGCGGCCGGCGTCGAACTGCGCCTGGTGCAGGAAGACATGCGCCGTTTCGTCGAAGAAAATTCCTTCGATCTGACGTTGAGTCTCTTCACTTCGTTCAGCTACTTCGCCGATCCGGCGGAGGACCGGCAGGTGTTGGCAAACGTGTTACGCAGCCTGCGCCCGGGCGGAAAATTCATCATCGAGATGATGAGCAAGGAAGTGCTGGCGCACATTTTCCGCGAACGCGATTGGCGCGAAACCGACGATGGTCTGATCGTGGTCGAGCATCGTGAAGTCATGCAGGATTGGGGGTGGATTCGCAGCAAGTGGATTCTGCTCAAAGGCAACGAGCGGTACGAAACCATCGTGGAGCATCGTCTCTATTCGGCGGTGGAACTCAAGACGCTCTTGTTGGATGTGGGCTTTGGCGCCGTCAAAGTATTCGGCAATCTGGACGGCGGTCCATATAACCACAACGCGCAACGCCTGGTGATCGTCGCGACGAAGTGATCAGCTTTCTTGTGCGGCAGCTTCCGCCGGCGGTGTCTACTCCGGAGCCGGATTGCATTCCTTGATCATCTTGTTCAAATCGTCACGCCAGTTCTGCCAGAACGATTGGTAGAGGCGTTGGTATTCTTCCCGGTTGGCTTTTGCTTGCTCGCACTTTCCGGCGGTAATCAGGGTGTCGATAACGTAGTAGGCGGCGTTGTCATTGAGGTTCGTCGGCCCGAATTTGCCTTGGCGGATTTGTTCGAACACATCGAGAGCTTCATCCAACTGTTGTGCTTTGCGATACGACCAGGCGACGCACCACGCCGTGGAAATACGCCAGGGAAAATCCTCTTGCGCCATAAGCGGCAATCCCAATTCGATTGCCTTGGTGTAATCCTTGTTTTTATAGGCGCGTTTCGTTTTGCGATAAGGTTCGGCGGCGTCGATGCGGTCACTGAGCATTTGCAGCAAATGTCCCTTGCATTTGGCCTTGACCGTTTTCCAGGAATCGCCGGTGACGGACTCGACCGTCGCTTTCCACCGTTTGCCGCGATACATCCGGCGGACGATTTCCAGATACTTTTGTTCGCCGTATTCATGTTGCAGGCAATAGCCGAAGGTGACTTCACGGAAATACTTGAAATTCGATTTGTCCTCGATAATCTCTTTGACGCTCATTTTCGGCCAACCACGATTAAGGTTGCTGGTCAGGTATTCATCTATCTGATCGGCTCCGAAATAGGCGATGCCTTCGTTCAATATGTCCGGACGACTTATCATTTCACGAAATGAACAATGTTTTTCGAATGACGCATGGATCATCTCGTGCACGACGATTTTTTCCGTCGAATGGTTGCCGTACAAAATCGGGATGGCAAACAAAGTGATTCCCTGACGACGATGATTGTAACTGTCGATCATGACGCTTTGCCCCAGGCGATTGGCCTGCGGGGCGTGGTCGTAAATGGCGACGAGCAAGGGATCAAACAGTTTGCGCAGCTTTTCGTCGTCGAACAATGTGCATACCCGGTCTAGGGCATAGGGATAGGCGGTAGTGACCTTATTTCGCACAAGAGCGGATTCGTCGGCGGTCAGCAAGGAGCGAAACGGCGGTTGCAGCTCCATGAACCGGACCTTGGTTTCTTCGGCGACGGCTAAATAAAAACATCCGACAAACAAAAGTAGACCAAGGCAAATAAGCAAGATCCGCTTCACGAAACAACTCCAATAAGTGTATATATTACTAAATATAGTAATTATAAATATTGAGCAAGCATGAAAAAGCCCGCCGGGCGGCGGGCTTAATAACGATATTCAGCGCCGGATTATTCGCTGGGCGTCAATTCGAGCGGAGCGTCCAGGACATGATCGACTCCGGCTTCGACCGTATAGCCTTCGAGGTAGATTTTCACTTCGTAGCCGGCGGCGGAGACGACGAGGTCGTAAACACCGGCGGGCAGAGCGGCGAGGACAAAACTGCCGTCGTCGCGGACGATCGTCGAGTTTTCCGCATCGTCGAAATTGTCGCCGGTGAACGTGCCGGTCGCGAACACGTAGACGATGGCGCGCGGAACGGCCGGCGAAATTTCCCCGGTGATCGTACCGGCCGCATCGGCCTGGATGAGACGCACCACCGGCGAAAGCAGGTACTTGTCGTTGCCGGTTTCATGCACCGACTTGCGCATGTCGAAATCCATGATCAACTTTGTTTGCGCGCCTTCGGCCAAAGTGAACTGCCCCTTGAGTTTGAAGCCGCTTTGGCAACCGCTGGGCACGGTCAGCGCTTTGCTCTCGCCGTCGATCACGATCTCCGGCGCATCGTCACCCTCGCAGGTCAGAATCAGGCGAATCTCGTTGTAGTCGCCGGAGGGCAGCGTTTGCTCGGCCAGCACAACCTCTGCGTTGTTTTGCAGTTCCAAAAGATTATAGCGCGCCGGTTCGACGTCCAGGGTGAACCAACCGGATTCATCGGCGTTGCCGTCGTCGTCGGTCGCATCGTCGTCGGTCGCGTCGTCGTCGTTGTCGGTCATGTGGAACGCATGAACGGCCACTTCTTCGACGGTCAGGTTGATCGCCTCCGCATCGTCCACCGGCGCGTCGATCATCACTAAGGTGAAGTCGGCATCGCCGCCGCTATCATCATCGTCGTCGTTTTGGCAGGCGTACCCGAAAACAACAATCACCGCTACCACAGCCAGGAAGAAGAAAGGATGAATCGTTTTCATGGTGATCTCCTTTTAGAAATGGTCCTTAAGACCCGCTTTTAAATACAGGCCTTCTTCCCATCATTTGAACACAGGCGAAATTTTCCGTAAAGGAAAAAGCAGTAAGCTACAAGGTTGAATACTATAATGTTTATGCGATCCATTTTCTTATTGCATATAACCGGATAAACGAATATAAGGTGAAAAATCATGAGGACTGATATGCGCGAACTGGGGCAATTATATAAAGCGTTGGCCGATGAAACCCGTCTGGCCATGTTGGCGATGTTGGTGCGTCGCGAGGAACTGTGCGTGTGCGATTTCGTGGAGGTACTGGCGATCACCCAGTCCAAGGCATCACGTCATTTGCGATATCTGCTCAACGCGGGGCTGGTGCAGGATCGTCGCGAAGCCGTATGGATTTTCTATCGTATGGCCGAGCCGCTCGACGAGGCGCGAAGGGAAGTTATCAACTCGGTGCGCCGGCTGACTGAAAACACGACGACCAAAAAACTGTTGAAAGCGTTGGATCGATGGCAGGCCAATCGTCAATGCGGCGCCACCCGGTCGTGCCGGCAATAGGTGGTTGAATGGAGAGAACAAAAGTTCATGTCGCCGGGAATCTATCCTTTCTCGATCGTTACCTGACTCTCTGGATTTTTCTGGCCATGGCCGTGGGCGTCTTGTGGGGCTATTTCAGTCCGGGCATTGCCACGTTCTGGAACATGTTTTCGGTCGGCACGACCAACGTTCCGCTGGCCGTCGGCTTGATTTTGATGATGTACCCGCCACTGGCGAAAGTCCGTTACGAGGAGATGGGACGCATCTTTCGTGATTGGAAGGTGTTGCTGCTTTCGCTGGTGCAAAACTGGTTGGTGGGACCGGTATTGATGTTCGCTTTGGCCGTCGTGTTTCTCCGCGATCGCCCGGAGTATATGGTCGGGCTGATCATGATCGGTCTGGCCCGCTGCATCGCCATGGTCATTGTGTGGAATGAATTGGCCGACGGCGACACTGAATATTGCGCCGGATTGGTGGCGTTCAATTCCGTGTTTCAGGTTTTCTTTTTCTCGATTTATGCCTATGTCTTCATCACCGTTTTGCCGAATTGGTTCGGCCTGACCGGCGCCGAGGTTAACATCACGATCGGGCAAATCGCCAAGAGCGTTTTCATCTATTTGGGGATACCGTTTTTGGGCGGCGTGATCACGCGATTCTCGCTGATCGCCCTTAAAGACAAGCAATGGTATCACACGCGGTTCATTCCCAAGATCAGTCCGCTCACCCTGATCGCCTTGTTGTTCACGATTGTCGTGATGTTCTCGCTCAAAGGCGAGTACATCGTGCAATTGCCCTTCGATGTTTTGCGTGTAGCGCTGCCGTTGCTGATCTATTTCGTGGTGATGTTCCTGGTGTCGTTCGCCATGAGTAAAAAGGTTGGGGCGACCTACAGTCAATCGGCCACATTGTCGTTCACGGCGGCCTCGAACAATTTCGAGTTGGCCATTGCGGTCGCCATCGCGACCTTCGGAATTCATCATGGCGCCGCGTTTGCCGCGGTGATCGGACCGTTGGTCGAAGTGCCCGCCTTGATCGGCTTGGTTCATGTCGCTTTGTATTTTCGTCGGCGGTTTTTCGTCTCCGCATGACGATGCGTCGACTGGGAGAATGTCATGAGTGAAACGAAGAAAGATTCAATTCGTCAACTGGTACGTGAGAATTATGGGAAAATAGCCAGACAAGAAGGCCAGTCCTGCGGCTGCGTTTCCACCTCCTGTTGCGGCGCGCAACCCACTGAAGAAGAGATGTCGCGTCGCATGGGGTACAGCACGGAAGATCTTTCCGTCATCCCCGAAGGGGCCAACCTGGGCTTGGGCTGCGGCAATCCGCAAATTCTGGCGCAGTTGCATCCCGGCGAAACGGTGGTCGATTTGGGCAGCGGCGCCGGCTTCGATTGCTTTTTGGCCGCGCGCGCCGTGGGCGAAACGGGCAAGGTGATCGGCGTGGATATGACACCCGATATGTTGTCCAAAGCGCGGGAGAACGCCACGAACGGCGGCTTTGCCAACGTGGATTTTCGGTTGGGTGAAATCGAACATCTGCCGATCGGCGACAATACGGTCGACGTGATCATTTCCAATTGCGTCATCAACCTGTCGCCGGATAAACAAGCCGTCTTCAATGACGCGTTTCGCACGCTCAAGCCGGGCGGGCGACTGGCGATTTCCGACGTGGTGGCTGTGGCCGAAATACCGGCGCAGGTGTTGAACAGCCCGCAATACTATTGCAGTTGCGCCGCCGGAGCGGCGCCGGTGAACGAGTTGGAGCGTATGCTCGCGGCCGCCGGTTTTGAAACGATCCATATCCACCTGAAAGAGGAAAGCAAAGAGTTGATCCGCGAATGGTTCCCCGGCACCGGCGTCGAGGAAATTTTCCGCTCGGCGAATATTCAGGCGCGCAAGCCGCTAGACCGATGAGCCGTTCGCTCGCTTATATCTTTCCCACAGGTGTTTAAGTGGAATTGAAACGAGATACGCAAAACCGGCCAGGACAATGATCGTTGCGCCGCTGGGCAGATCCGCGCCGTAGCTGAAGGCCAGACCGCCGCTGGTCATTGCCATGCTCAAGACGATCGCCAGCAGCATCGTGTGCCATAGCGTGCGGCTGAAATTCGCCGCCATCGCCACCGGCAATGTTAGCAGGGCGATGACCATGATGATCCCGACGACCGAAACCAGCAGCACCACGGTCAATGCGGTCAGCACCAACAACAGCAGGTAGAAGAACTCGACGTTCACGCCGCGCAGGCGCGCGAATTCCTCATCGAAGCAAACGGCGGTGAAGTGGTGGTAATAGACGAAGGCGATCACCACGACGATCAAATCGAGTCCGGCGATCAACCACAGTTCCTTTGGCGAGACGATCAGGATATTGCCGAACAGGTAGCTCATCAAATTTTGATCGAAGCCGGGTGTTTTGGCGATGAACAAAATGCCCACGGCCATGCCGATCGCCCAAATCGCGCCGATGACCGTGTCTTCGCGCTGCCGTGCCTTGAGGCTGACCATGCCGATGAGCAACGCGGAGAAAATGCCCGCCGCCACCGCGCCGTGGAACGGATGGAGGAACGTCCAGCCGTAGACTTTGTTCAAATACAGCGCCAGGCCCATGCCGCCCAGCACCGAATGCGCGATGCCGCCGGCCAGGTAGGTGATGCGCCGCACGACCACGTAGGTGCCGACCACGCCGCAAGCCACACTGGCCAACAGGCCGGTCAGCAGCGCGTATTGCAGGAATTCGAAACGGCCCAGATCGGTGAAAAATTGCATCAGCATTTCACCTCGCGGCCGTTCCGGTGCTGGTCGTGCAGAATCACGCGCATCTCACGCCCGTAAAATTCCGCGCCCATTTCGGCGGGCACGTCGCCGGTCGGGTGCACGACCACCTTGCGGTTGACGCACACCACGCGATTGACGAAGGACGATACGAAATTCAGATCGTGCGAGACCATCAGGATGGTCAGGTTTTTATTCAGCCGATGCAGCAATCGGTAGAGATCCTGTTCGGCGGACGGATCGAGGTTTGCGGTCGGCTCATCGAGAATCAGCAAATCCGGATTCGTCACCAGTGCGCGGGCGATCAACACGCGTTTGCGTTGCCCGCCCGACAACGCGCTGAATGGGCGTGTGAGAAAATCCTGCAGATCGACTTCGGCCAAGGCCTTTTGCACCGCTTCACGATCGCGCCGGTTGTAACGGCCGAACCAACGATGCTCGTGCAGCCGGCCGGTCAACACCACCTCCTGCACGGTGATGGGAAATTGTTGGTCGAAGTCGGCGTGTTGCGGCATGTAGCCGATGCGCGCCCGCGTGCGGTCCGGCGTGCGGCCCATCACCGACACCGCGCCGTGTTGCGGTTTAAGCAGACCGAGAATCAGCTTGAGCAATGTCGTTTTCCCGCCGCCGTTGGGACCCACGATGGTCACGAAGTCGCGCACCTCGATGGTGAGATTGACGTCGCGCAACACCGTCTCGCCGTTGTAGGCGAAGTGCAGGTCGGTGATGATGACGGCTGGAGTCTGTTCGATCATGGCATGGATTCCGCAATGGCCGTCGCCATTTTCCGCAGGTTGTTGATGTAATCCTTGGCCAGCGGATCCATCGGCACGACGACGCCGTCGATCGAAGCGGCGATCGTGCGCGCCGTGTCCTGTGAGAATTGCGGTTGTACGAAAATCACCTTGACCTTTTCCTTCTTGGCGAAGTCGATCCACTCGGCGAGTTGCTTCGCGTTCGGACTTTTTCCCTCGGCCTCCACCGCGATCTGATTGAGGCCGTAAGCGCCCGCAAAGTAACCATAGGCCGGATGAAACACCATGAACGAGCACCCTTTGTACGGTTTGAGTTGCGCGGTCAGGTCGCGATGAAGCTGATCCAGATCGGCCGCCAGTTGCGCCAGATTGGCGCGGAACGTTTCGGCCAAATCCGGCCGCAGTCGCGCCAGCTCGTCGGTCATGGTGGAAGACATGATCCGCGCCTTTTGCGGATCGAGCCAGATATGCGGATCGATATTGAAGTCCGGTCGATGACCGTCGTGGTGGTCTACCTCGCCGGCGCGCAGGGAAATGCCGCGCTGTGATTCGACCACGTTCAGGTCAGGGAACGAACGTTTTATCTTTTTCATCAGGCGAAACTCGAAGGGCACGCCGATGGGGAAATAAACGTCGGCCTGCGCCAACTGGGCCATCTGCTTGGGCGAGGGATCATACGTTTCCGGTGATTGGCCCGGTCCGACCAACACCTGCACGTTCACTTCCGATCCGCCGATGCGCTCGACGAAATACGCCTGCGGAATAATGCTGACGAACACGTTCACTTTCGCCCAGGCCGCCGGAGCCGCCACGATGACGAGTATGAAAGCCAAAAGAATTCGTTTCATAATTTTCCTCACGATTTTTGCCGCCTGCGCCGGCTGTCGCAGACCAGGTGCAATTCATGGCATTCCTGGCACTCGATCAATTGATGATGCTTGGCGAAATCTTCCCAATGCTTTTTCTGTTCGGGCGACAACACGCCGGTGCCCTGGCACAACGGGCAGACGTTGTTCAGCGCCGCCTTGATCGCGTTGCGGATGAACTCGGAACGATTGGGCACCTGGCGCAGTTCCGCCAATAACGCTTGATCGACTTTGAAGGTGACGATCTCGTCTTTCTGCGGTTTCATGAATCGTCTTCCCCGTTTGCGTGGGTAGTACAAAGTATTTCTTTTTATTATTAATTCGTATTACCAAATTGTCAAACCGTGTGTCCGTTGTTAAACTGAAATCGTTTGGCCGAGCGAACCAAGGAGCGTCGATGTCCAGTGAACTCAAATCAGGGCAAAAACAGCCGGGGAAAGTTCGCCGCTGGTTTTCCGCGATGAAATTTTATCTGCTGAGCTGGCTTTCGGTGACCGGCCTGACCGCCACCACATCCGTTTGCCCGATCTGCGGTCAGTCGGGATGTCCGGTGGGATTGGGGCAGGCCGCCGGCCTGGGATTGGTGGCCACTGTGGTGCTGGGATTGTTGATGAAATTGGGTCTGGCCAAACCGAAAACACCCGACGCCGCACCGCCGGAACATCATCATCCGCCCCACGCATAATCCGTTATTGCCAGTTATGTCGCTTCACGTTAAAGTTCCCTGTCGTTTCCACAAGGATGAACGCGAAGGAGAATCTCATGCCGCGCCAAAAGTCGACCACGATCAATGAAGAAAGCTACATCCACGAATTGATTTCGCGCATCGTCGCCGAATGCCCGCGCCGTCAGCCGACCAGCCCGGACGAGCGCAAGGCGCAGGAAATCATGCAGGGCGAATTCGCCAAGCTTGACCTGGAATCCTATTTTCACGACTTCAAGTTCAACGACAGCCTGTATAAAAACATGGCGTTGCACTTCGGCCTGGGCACGCTGGGCACAATGGTGTCGGGGCTGATTCCGCCGTTGGGCTTTGTGCTGCACAGCCTGGCCGCGTCGTCCTATTGGGCCGATTCGACGCGCAAGGCGTACATTCTGCGCCGCGTGTTTCCGTTCAAACCTTCGCAGAACCTGGTGGTGACGGTTCCCGCCAAGGGCGAGCCGAAGTTGCGGATCGTCATGCACGCGCACGCGGATGCGGCGTTCACCGGGCTGTTGTTCAATCCGGAATTCATCCGCCGCTTCGGCAAGGAACCGCCCAAGGCGCTGAGTTTCCTCAAGCGGTCGATGAGCTTCACGACCAAAACCCAGGCGGCGCTCGCGGGCATCGATTTGTTCAAGACCTTCGCCGGACCGTTGGCCTGGCCGTTGCGACCGTTGGAAGCGGCGCTGACCGTGCCGGCGCTTCTGGCCTTCGTGCTGAATCTGCAAATTGTCTTGAAAAACGAAATCGTCCCCGGCGCCAACGACGACCTGAGCGGCGTGGCGGCGTTGCCGTTGCTGGCCCAGCGTCTCCTGCCGCGCAAGCGCGACGACGTCGAGTACGTGTTCGTCGTCACCGGTTGCGAGGAAGCGAGCCTGGGCGGCGCCGATGCGCTCGCCCGCGACATGCGTACAACATGGGATCCCAAAAACACCGTCGTGTTCGGCCTGGACGGCATCACCTGCGGGCAACTGCATTATGTGACGCTTGAGGGTGAGGTCAAAGCGATGCCCATTGCGCCCTGGTTGGTGGATCTGGCGCGGCAGGTGGCGGAATCCGAAGCGCGCTTCAACGAGGTGCGCGGTTACGAGATGATGGTTGGCGGCACCGACACGGCCGCGTTCCTGACTCGCGGCTACGAGGGCATTACCTTGATCTGCCTCGATCCGGAAATCGGCGCGCCGTTCAATTACCACATGCCGCAGGACACGCCGGAAAATCTGGACACCAAGCAGGTCATTTTCTCGCTCGATTTCGCCGAAAAAATGATTGAATCGATCGTCGATCACAAACTCGGTTGAACGGTATGAGCGGTCCGGACAAACGCTCCTATTTCGATTCCATCGCCGCCAGGTGGGACGGTTGGGAGGATCTTGCTACGTTGCCGGACCGCCTGCGTGACGGCCTTTTTTCCCTGGCTGTTCAACCGGGAGAAACGGTGATCGACCTGGGGTGCGGCACCGGCAATCTCACCGCCGTGTTGGCCGATATGGTCGGCGAGCACGGTTGCGTTTTCGGCGTCGATTTTTCTCCCGCGATGCTCGCTTTGGCGCAGAGGAAACTTTCTTTGCCACAGGTGCGCTGGCTGTGCGAAGAAGCGCACCGGCTGTCGATCGATGCGCAAAGCGTCGATCGCGTCGTGTGCTTTTCCGCCTGGCCGCATTTCGATGAGCCGCGCCTTGTGGCCGAGGAAATCTTCCGCCTGCTCAAGCCCGGTGGGCATTTGCACATCTGGCATCTGGCCGGCCGCGAAGCGATCAACGAGGTGCATCGCGGGCAGGGGGAGCCGATCGGCCGCGATTTGCTGCCGCCGGCAATCGAGGTCGCGCAATTATTGCGGGATGCCGGTTTTGTCGTGCAACGGATCGTCGATGAAATAAAATGTTATTTGATCTCGGCAAGCAAGCCGTGATCAAGGGGGGCTTCGATAAAAGCGCTCTTCCCTTTTAGGGAGTTCGCGGGTAAACTCATGCATTCAAAATTGAATATATTCGCAACAACGTTTTTTCGATACTGGAGGGATAGATGATTCGTCGCTTGATGATGCTGATTGCTTTGGCGTCGCTGCTCGCGTTTACCGCGACGGCGCAGGCCGAATACGGCGAATGGGAAGATTTGTGCGGGCTCGATCCGCCGGGCTACAGCAACGCCTTGTTTATGGACGGTGTGGCCACCAGCGAGACCACGGTTTACACCATCGGCATGCACCAGCCGACGCTGGACGAACTGGTCTATAGCTGGGTGAGCTCCGACGGCGGCTACAATTGGGACAAGATCGTCAGCTACCGTTACGGCTCGGACGATTGCGACATCATGAAAATGATGAACTTCATGATCGCCCTGGGCGCCGGCGATGACGACTCGGCGGTGTTCGGCGGTTTCGGCGTCAGCGATCAGTGCATTTCCAACCTCGAACTGCCCTGGTGCATGTTCCTGTGCATGTTCACGCTCGGCCCGAAAATCATGTATACCGACGACGGCGGCGCTCATTATTACGAAGCGCAGACGCCCTTCGTTTTCGGCAGCGCCGTGGTGGCCATGACCCACGCCGAAGAAGATACCTATTACGCGGTCGGCGACACGGGCTTGGCCCTCAAGAGCGAAGACGGCGGCAAACTTTGGGAACGCATCACTTCGCCCAATGCGGAGACCAGCTTCAATGACGTGCAGTTCTTCGACGCCGATACCGGCTATGTCGCCGCCGGCGAAGCCGAACCGGAAACCAAACTGGCCCCCAACGCCGGCGAGGAAGACAAAGTCTGGCACGCCTACGATCGCATTACGCGCCACGTGCGTTACCTGAAGGATCCGCAATTCCGCAACGAAGTGCGCGCTCTCAATTCCAAGCGCGACCTGTCGGACAAGGGGCTCAACGGCCGGTTGTACAAAACCACCGACGGCGGCGAGACCTGGGAATTGCTTTATGAAAAGCGCCTTGAATCGTTCATGTACATCATGATGCTCGACGAGGATCGCGGCTGGTTGGTTGGTTCGCCGATCGACGGCACGTTCCCCGATTTCACGCTCTACAAGACCACCGACGGCGGTTACACCTGGGATGATTACACCGACCGCGTGCCGCTGGAAGACATGGGCAACCTCGCGTTCGGCATCATGGGCTTCTCGTTCAGCCCGAGCGGCACCACCGGATTTATCGGCGGCGCCGGTCAACAGGCGGGCGTGGCTTACAAGTCGCTGCTGTTCTACTCGGTCGACTCCGGCGAGACCTGGCACTTCGACGAGGAACTGCTTCCCTGGGGGCATCCGATCACCAACTTCACCTGGGCGCATGAAAAGATGGCCTACGCGGTGGGCGGCGATCTGGCGGCCTATCGTTACACGCAGGTCAACCAGCCGCCGATCGCCCTGGCCGGCGACGACATCACGGCCTATGTCGGCGATCTGGTGATTCTGGACGGGTCCGATTCCTACGACCCGGATGGCGACACGATCACCTTCGATTGGTCGCAGGTTTCCGGTCCGGACGTTTCGTTGACCGGAGCGGACGGCTCCGCGCCGTCGTTCGCGGCCGCGGAAGCGGGCGAGCATCTCTTCGAACTGGAAGTCAGCGACGGGCAGGAGAGCGCCACCGATCAGGTGAAGGTGATCGTCCTGGCCACCGGCGACGACGACGATGATGACGATGACGACGATGATGACGACGACGATGACGATGACGACGATTCGACGCTCAGCGACGACGATGACGATGACGACGATGACGACGACGGCTGCGGTTGCTGATTGAACCGATGAACTGATGAAGGAAACCGGCGGAGACGATCTTCGCCGGTTTCTTTTTTGGGACTGGAAATCGACTTCATTCCGATTAGCATGGATCGATGATCGGGAAACGAGGGAGGTCTCGCGTGCGCTACTTCTTCCTGCTGCTGTTGTTGGCGACCGCCTTTGTTGCGGGATTCGGTTGCGGCCAAGATGACGACGACGATTCGGGCGATGACGATGCCGCCGCCGATGATGACGACGATTCCGCCGATGATGATTCCACGGACGATGACGACGATGACGGCGACGTGCTGCTTGCCGGCGTCGCCGACGACTATCTGGATGTGCCCATCGGTCTGCCCATGGGCGGCTTCGGTATGCGCGTAGGCCCGAAGTCCCCTTACAGCCAAATGATGGGCGGCACGTCCGGCTATCTGGATCGGCCCAACGTCAAGACGCTCGTGCTGCAACGCGGAGGGCGGCGTATCGTCATCGCCAAAGGCACGCTGCCGTGGGTGACCGAAAGCCTGCGCACGCAGGTGGTCGAGCTGGTGCTGGCGCAAACGGGCATCGATCTGGACCGCACGCTGATTTTTATCGGCACGCACACGCACAGCGGACCGTCGCGGTTCATGGCGGCGCCGACGATCATGGGCGTGGCGGGCATGGATATCTACCATCAGGCGATCGTCGATCGGCTGGCCGCTTCGGTCGCCGAGACGATCGTGGCGGCGCTGGACGATCTGCAACCGGCGAAGATCGGCTTCGGATATCGCGAGCCCTTCGATCCCGATTACCTGCTGACCGCCGATCGGCGCTGCAACGACGGCCCGGGCGACTTCAAGGAAAATCGTCTGTGGGTCGGTCGCGTGGAAAACAGCGACGGCGAGCCGCTGGCTGTATTGGTCGGCATGGCGATGCACGGCGTGATTTACGGCTACGCCGATTTTCAGATGACCGGCGATGCGCCCGACGCGGTCGAGCGCGCGGTGGAAAAGCTCTACGACCGGCCGGTGACCGCCATCTACGTGCAGGGCTCGGCGGGCGATCAGGTGCCGCAAATGTGGGGTTACCTCGGTCATCGCCGCGCGCAAATCAACGATTGGATCGGTTACAGCGTTGCGCAGATCGTGCACGAGGTCGAGCAAACCATTGTTACGCAAGCGCAGCCCGAGCTGAAAATCATCACCCAGCGTTATACGCATGACCGCGAGACGTTGGGCTATCAGCCCGGCGAATTCGGCGCATACAACCTGGCCGGCGATTTTCAGGAATACCAACGCGGCGCGATGTTGTGCGGCACATTGCCGTCCAAGTTGCACGGCAGCATTGCCGATTGCGACGCGCCCGACACCACGCTGGTCGACGGCTATTTGGGTTGCCTGATCGATCTGAACTGGCCGATCTTTGCCGGCTACGTCGAATTGTTCCAACAGTCGCCGGTCAGCGTGGCGCAAATCGGCGATCAATACTTTTTCACCGTCCCCGGCGAACCGCTGGCGCACCTGGCGGTGGATATCCGCGAGCGGATGGCCGAGGCGCTGGACGTCGACGTTTCCCGGACCAATACGATCGGCTACGCGCAAAATTACATCTTCTACATTCCACAGGATTGGAACTGGTGGCAGGGCGGCGGCGAGACCGAGGGCAGCCTGTTCGGCTGGCGCATGGGGCCGTGGCTGACCGATGAAATCGGCCGCCTCGCGCTGCGGTTGGGCAACGACGATCTGACGCCCGTGCCCGATCCGGCGCCGAAGCTGTATTACCAGGACGACGAACCGTTCACCGCCGAGTTGTCCGAGCGCGGCGGCGAAATGGCCGTGCAGCCCAAGGCGTCGTACCGGCGCTTGCAGACCGTCAAGGTCGCCTGGCACGGCGGCCACCCGGAGGTGGATCGCTTCACGGTGACCCTGCAGCGGCTGGAGGGTGACGCGTTCGTCGATGTCTTGCGGTCCAACGGCGCGCCCTACACGGAAAAGGGGTGGGAGATGTCCGTGCACCTCGACGCCGATCCCTCGTTCATGTGGCAGCATCAGGCGCAGTCACGCGATTTCGTATACACCGTCGATTGGGAAACGATGTGGGACGATCCGGCCGGAACGTTGCGTTTCGCGGTGAACGGCTTGGTGCAGACCGACCAGGGCGTGCAGGCCTACACCGTGTATTCCGATGCGTTCGAGTTGCAGCCGACCGACGAGGTGACGCTTGACGCTCTGTCGGCGCAGCAGGCGGGCGAGGCGTGGATTATCCGCGCGACCGCCGCGTACCCGCCCGACCCGGTCGGCGCGCGCCGCATGCGTTCTCCCTGGGCCGGCGGCGGGCATCCGGCGGTTGTCTCGGGCGGCGCGGCCACGGCGGTGGTTGAATGGAGCGACACGACCACCGATGAATGCTCGCTGACCTACGATGCCGGCACGCATGCGTTGATCGGCCAGTTGCCGCAGCGCAAAGCGGACATCACGGCGGTGCGCATCGCGGCCGGCGCGTTCGACGACGGTTATGGCAACACGAACGCCGACGGAGTCGAAACGCCTTAATCGTCTTTCTTTTTCTTGAGTGGCAGATAGGGCAGCAGTTTGGCGCCCGCCGCGGTGGCCTGATCCAGCAGGCTGATTTTGTCGCGGCGACCGTGCGGGCTCTTAAGCGGCGCGTCTTCGATAATCGGGATGTGGTGGCGCACGATCAACTTGCGCACATCGTCCAGCGGCAGCGCCGGCGCGTAATGCTGATTGATGCCGGTCATTTCCTCGGCCATGCACAGCGCGTTGAGAATGGCCTCTTCGGTCGCTTCGATCACCGCCCGGTACAGCGGATCCATGAAATCGTCGTTGAGGATTTTCAGATCGTACGTGTGCTTGCGCGTCAAGCGCGGCACCTTGTTGGCGGTGGAAAAAGCCAGCACGATTTCGCCGGACCCGTGCGCCGCGTACGAGCCGACGCGTCCGATGCCCAACGCGACGCGCTTGGACAGGCGATTCAACTGATGCGCCGACAGCGGCGCGTTGGTGGCGAGTACGGCGATGATGCTGCCGTAGTTTTCCTTGCGCAGACGCAGGTCGCGATACTGCGGGGTGAGGATGCGTCCGACCGGCAGACCGTCGACGCGCAGATCTTGCATGCGGCCGAAGTTGCTCATCACCAGAATGCCCACCAGGTACCCGCCCAGGTGCGCCGGCAGTTTGCGCGACGAGGTGCCGATGCCGCCTTTGAAATCGCAGGTGATCATCCCCGTGCCGCCGCCGACGTTGCCTTCGGCGACCGGCCCCCCGCGCGCCGTTTCGATCGCTTCGTACACGTGCGCTTCGGTGATGTGCCGCCCGGCGATGTCGTTGAGCCACGAATCGTCGCACTCGCCGACCAGGGGGATGATCACGTCATGCTCGCGGCCGATGCCCGGATGTTTTTCGACCATGTATTTGACCAGCGCCTGCGAGCACGCGCCCACGGCCAGCGTGTTGGTCAGCAGGATCGGCGTTTCGATCAACCCCCATTCCTGCACCTGCGTCAGGCCGGTGATTTCCCCCGCGCCGTTGAGCACGTAGCACCCGCCGATCAGTCGTTCCATGAAGACGTTGCGCCCGTTGGGCAAAATGGCGGTCACGCCGGTGCGCACCGGTCCCTGGCCGCGCACCAATCGGCCGGAACCCTTGACGATGGTCGAATGTCCGACCAGCACGCCGGGCACATCGGTGATGGAATTGAGCGTTCCGGGCTGGTAATGCCCGAGTTGCAGACCCAACGCACGCAGCCGCCGACGGGGCGACCGACCGGGGTTGTTCATTTAGTCGCGCCTTTTTTAACCCGTTGACTCGACTTGAGACGGCGAATGGCCGGGGCCATGATTTCGCCGATCAGCGTTCGATAATCCATATTGGCGCTTTGCGCGATCAGGCACAAGTCGGACCATCCCGGCGTCAGACCGGGCAGCGGGTTGCACTCAATGAAATGGACTTTCCCTTTTTTATCCAGCCGCACATCCACCCGGCCGACGTCGCGGCAGCCCAGGGCGATGAACGAGTTGCGGGCCACCCGTTCCAGGTCGCGCAGCAATGCCGGGTCCACCTTGGCCGGCGTGTCGTAGCGGATTTCATCGACGGCCGTCAGCTTGTGCTCGAAGCTGTAAACCTGATTCTTTTTGGTTTGATTGACGAAGACGATTTCCATCGGCGGCAGCACGATCGGCCGATATTCACCCAGCAGACCGAGGGTGAATTCGCGCCCGGGCAAAAATTCCTCGACCAGCACCGGCTGATGGTAGCGCGCGTTCATCAGATTGACGGCCTCGCGCAGTTCGGCCTCGTTTTCGACGACGCTCTTGTCCAACACGCCCTTGGAACTGCCTTCGGCCACCGGCTTGACGAGTACCGGAAATTCCAGATCGCGCGGCAACCGTTCGCGACCGGTGCGCATCAACCAGAACTTGGGCGTGGACACGCCCGACTGCATCACGATGCGTTTGGACAGCCCCTTGTCCAGCGCCAACGAGAGCGTTGCCGGGTCCGAACCGGTGTAGGGAATGTCGAGCAGCTCGAGGATCGACGGCACGTGCGACTCGCGATTGCGCCCGGCCAATCCCTCGGCGATGTTGAACACGAAGTCCACCGGCGTTGAGGAAATCACCGACAGGAAATCGGCGGTGGCCTCCATCGGGATGACCTCGTGGCCGTACGAAGCGATGGCCTCGGCGATGGCGTTGACCGTGGTCGGGCTGTCGTATTCGGCTTCGCTGTCGTCGTCGCTTTCCCTGTGCGGCACGATGCGCTTGAGGTTGAAGGTCAGACCGACGCGCAGGGTTTGCTTTTTGCGCGCGCCGTTCTTGCGCATGGTCACGTTCTGCCGCAAAGCCGCGCTGTTGAGGATCTGCTTGACCACATCGGCGATCGTCGGCAGGCCGGCTTGGGCCGCGGCCAGGTAAATGCCCGAACCCGGTTCCAGGCTGGGCAGGGCGTTGATTTCGATGAAGTAGATGCGGCCGTCCGGCGTAATGCGGTAGTCGATTCGCCCCATATCGCGCAGGCCGATGGTCGCGTAAATTTTCTGCGAATAGGTCAGCAGCATGCGCTCCTGCTCGGGGGTGATCCCGGCCGGAATGTGCACCGATACAGCCTCGGAGTGGATCTGTTTCAGATCGAAGTCGTAGATGTTGTAGCGCCGCTTGGCCGCTTCGACCGGATCGATGTGGTAGCCCACCGGCGGCAGCACGCCGTTGGTTTTCGGCGACGCTTTTTCCAGGAAGGGTACGGTCACGTCTTTGCCGGTAATGAACTCCTCGACCAGTACGCCGCTTGGGTAGCGGGTCAACAGGTCGCGCACGGCGCCGCGCAAGGCGACCGGATCATCGATGATCGAATCCTGCGTGATGCCCTTGGAACTGCCTTCGAAGTTCGGCTTGACCATGACCGGATAAGTCAACTCGGGATCGTACCAGGCTCGTTCCGGTTCAAAATACGCCCAGCGCGGCGTGGGAATGCCGTGGGCGGCGACGGTCAGTTTGGTCAACTGCTTGTCGAGCGTGACCGTGCACACGTGCGCGTCCGACCCGGTGAACGGCAAGCCGAGCTGGTCGAACAGGGCGGGAAAAAACGCTTCGCGGTAACGGCCGGTGCGTCCTTCGGCCGTGTTGAAAACGATATCCGGGCTCAGCGCTTCCAACCGCGCCACCAGGCGCGTGGCGGGGCCGGAGGCTTCCAGCAATTCGACCTCGTGCCCGAGCTGGCGCATGGCGGCGGAAAGGGCATCGATGGTTTCCGGCCGATCAAATTCCGCTTCCTCTTCGCTAACCGTATGCTGGAGGTTGTAAGTAAATACGATCTTCATCATCTCACCTTAATTTCAACGTTCATTGGTAAAGAAAAAGGCTATGAGACGAAGATCAGCAACCGGGTGGGCACAGGTCGCAAGTAGGGCAATGACGAAGAAGAACGGCCGAGATCGCCTCTTTGTTCGACCGGCAATGAAACGCTTTGCTCAATAGCTTGCCAGCCATAAATATCACTCCCTATAAGCAACATCCGAAAAAAACATACTCCGATATTAATAAAGATCAACAATTAATCGGGGGGCGGGCAAAAAAAAGGGCGCGGCCGAAACCGCACCCCGAGTCGCTTGGTTATTATCGATCAGCAGCCACAGCCTTCGTCGTCATCGTCGTCATCATCGTCGGGCGTCGGGCTATCGTCGTCCGCCTCGTCGTCGTCCGTGCTGTCGTCGTCGTCATCGTCATCGGCGGGACCGTCCTTGTTGACCGGCGTGCTGATCAACGAAAGGTTGCCTTCATCGTCCACGATCTGCGCGGCGAACCACAAGCCTTCGCCGCTCAGATTGACCATGAACGATTTGGCGATGCCGCCGGTCGCCGGCTCGCCGACGATCGAGTCGTCGATCTGCGAGGCGCGATAAAACGCTTCGGGCGTGGACAACGCCTCGGCTGACGAGGCATAGCGGATGTCGTAAGCCGCCGGCGTACCGCACGCCCAGTCGTCGCCGGGCGTGGTGAACGACAGGGTGTAGGCGCCGTTGCCGTGTTCCTGCACGTCCAGGTCGGTCAGGGTGAACGGCGGAATCGTATCGATGCCGTAGGTGCCGGAGTTGTGTTCGTCGTGATGGAAGGTCCACCATTCGGCGGACGTGCCGTTCTCGTGACAGGCTTCGCCGGCGGTGTTCCACGCGAACAGTTGGCCTTCGCGCGTGTGCTGGAAGACCTCCAACAGGCCGTCGTTGTCGATGTCGCCGACCGAGGGGGTCGAAGCCGACCAGTTGTAGGTGAATTTCGGCCACGCTTCGGGCTCGTTGCCTTCCAGGTCATAGGCGTGCACCTGGAAGCCGCCGGTACCGGCGATCATCTCGTTGACGCCGTCGCCGGAGATGTCGGCGATCGACGGGTTCACCAGCCAGTTGGAATCCTCCTGATCCGCGAAGAACGCCGGTTTGCCCGTATTTTCGATGTCCCAGGCCAGGATCATCGGGCGCAGCAGCGAGATCCAGCCGTCGATGAATTCCAGGAAGCTGGTGGTGGGCAGCACGTAGTGCATCTGGTCGTCGCCGGCCAGTTTGCCGAAGGAACCGCTGGCCAGGACGTTCACCGACAGCTTGCTGGGCAGCATTTTCGAGCTGAGCTTTTCGCCGTCCCAGATGTGCAACTGCGGAATCCACAGGATGGTGGAAATGCCCAGGTAGGTTTTGTCGTTGAAGCGCGCCATCGAGGGCGAGGACGTGATGCCGATGGTCAGCGGCGGAATGGGCAGGGCGTCGGCCAGCGGACCGGTGACCTTAACCGGCCAGTTGGGCAGAAAGGCGCTGCCGGAATCGTTATCATATCCGTCGTGGAAAATGGCATAGAAGCGGCCGGCGGCCAGCAAGCCGTCGTCACACACTTCGGAGGTGCCGATGAAGATTGCCGGATACTGCGCGATGTCCGGGTCCTCGTGGTTCGGGTCGTAAATGCCGACCACCGGCGTACCCAGGATCTGCGGCGGATACATATCGTCCTCGCGCGAGCAAACCCGGTTGTTGGGCACGTTGCCGGGGATCGACGAGGCCAGCACCGGGAAGCCGCTTTGGCGGTCGGCGAAGCCGTCACCGTCGCCGTCCACCGGTTTCCAGGCGTAGACTTTACCGTCGTAGCAGGCCGCGACGATCTCCAGAATGCCGTCGCGATCCAGGTCGGCGATCACCGGCGAGCCGCCGAAGGCGATGCCGTGTCCGTAAGTGACGGTCGTGGTGTTGTCCGGCTCGTCGGCGTAGACCGGGAAACCGTCGAGGATCGGCGATTTCGCCTTGCTGCCGCGCGGATCGATGACGTAGATCGCGCCGGCCGTCGTGGCCGCGACGATGTAGGGAGTGCCGTTGCCGAACAGGTCGCCCACGGCCACCGCGCCGAAAATCGATTCGACGCGCACGTCGCGTTCGCAGAAGTCGCTGAGCTCCAGCGGGAAGCCGTCCATCATTTCGTACTGACCGGTGGATTCGTCGTACTTGAGCACGGCGATTTCGGCCGTCGATTTCGAGGCGATGATTTCCAGGCGGCTGTCCGGCGCGCCGTCAATGTCGTACAACTTGATTGCGCCTTCGCCGGAAGCGCCCAGGTCATAGGGGAAGCCTTCGACCAGGCCGAACTCTTCGTTCTGATCACGGTGAATGGCGAAGGTGCGACGATCCTCGCCGAGCACTTCGCCGGTTTCGCCACTGGTGTAGGTGACCTGCAGACGCAAGGTGACCGTAAAATCGAAACCGAAATCGGGCGGATTGTTGTAAATACGCGGCGGCAGAATGCTGGTCACGTCGACATTGGCGATCAGGTCGTTGATCGCGTCGGCGCCGCTGCCGCTGGCCACGGTGGTGAATTTACCGTCCTTGGGTTCCTTGCCCTCGGCGACCTGCAATTCCCAGGAGAAATTGCGGCCGCGCGCGTACATGTAAGCGCTGACCGGCAGTTGCGGCGTCTTGACCGGATCGACGATCGCGAACCATTCCGGGTCCATGATGCGCACTTCCGGCGGAATGCGCGCGGGCACGCCCTTGTCGGGATCGCCGAGCAGGTCGATCGCACTTTTCGCATTGACGCGTCCGTAGCCGTAATGCGCATCCCACCCGGGCTGGCAGCCGCCGCCGGTGAGCGTGATGCAATAGCGGTAAATGTCGTCGGCGCTCATGGTGAGCATCTGCTTGATCTCGTTGGAGGTCAGTTCCATGCCCAGGTCGCGCGCGCGGCTGATGAGCAGACCGGCGACGCCCGCCGTGTTGCCCGCCGCGTCCGACGAGCAATACAGTGACGCGCCGGTCAGATGCAATCCTTCGCCCCACATGGTGCAGGTCGTTTCGACGAAGGCGAATTTGTTCAGGGGGATGAAGCCCAAGAAGTCGATCGGCGTGATCGGGAAGATCGCCTTGACGCTGATCACTTCGTCATAGGAGCCGGGGAAGGCGTGGTGATAGCCCATTTCGTCGCTGACCACGCCGACCAACGTCGTGCCGTTGTACGAGGCTTCGGAGAGGATGTCGTTGGTTTCTTCGCTAAAGTCCATCGCGCCTGAGGCGAACACGGCCACGTCCGCGCCCATCGCATTGGCATAGGCCACGCCCGCGCCGACGTTGTTCACGTCGCCGACGATCGCGTCGGAGGTGCGGATCGGCAAAATCGTGCAGTAGGGGCAGAAGCCGGGTTTGCTGCCGGTGCCGTTGTTGCCGATCGCCCCGGCGTCTTTGCAGCGGCCTTCGCCGTGATCGGATTCGGGCATGCCTTCGGCGCCGAGCGCCTCGTTGGTATTGCGGTGGAAGTCCCAGCCGCTGATGTCGTCGACGAAGCCGTTGCTGTCGCCGTCGATGCCGTCGGAGAATTCGTCGATCAGATCCTGCACGCTCAAAGTGCGGCCCAGACCGGCGAAGGTCGGATCGTTGTCGTAATCGCGCACGTTGAACCGGCCGTCGTCGTTGCAATCCCACGGATCGGGCGAGCAGGTCGCACCGCCGTCGGTCGGGTAGGGCAGTTCCTCTTTATTAAGGAAGAAATTTTCCGCCAGGTCGGCTTCGGCATACGAGCCGATGCCCGTGTCGATAACGGCAATGATTACGTCCGAGCGGCCGCCGGTGATCTTCCAGGCTTCGGTGCCGCTCATGCCGGGAATGTTTTCCGGCTCGGAGATGTCGGTGTTTTCCGGGTCGAGCGGATTGTAGCCGAGCAGCACGAAGGAGTTGACGAAGGCGTCTTCAAAATCCCACGGATCGGTGGGATCCCAATTGTCGATGCCCTGCAGATCGTCGGGAACGTTGAACACGACCACCTGGCCGAAGGGATAATCGCCGTTGAAGGGAGTGTCGTCCCAGCCGGTCAGGCCGGTGGTGATATTGAGCAGCAACCGCTTGGCAAAGGGCCATTTGCCCGCCGTCGGCGTCAACAAAATCGTATCGTTGAGCGCGTCGCGCGTTTCGAACGAGATTGTGGCTTCAATGTGGGTGGTCGGTTCGGCTTCGTAACTGAGCCAGATCGTACTTGGCGAAGCCGTATCCATCTTCATGCGGCGATCGAACTGCACGACCATCGGATCGGTGGTGAAGTTCTGGAACATCGCCAGATGAGGATCCTGGTCGACGATGGATGCGGCCCAGGCCGATCCCGTCAGACACAGCACTATCAATAAGGAAGTTAGGAGAGCTGACAATCTGCGCATTTTGAACTCCAACGATGAGAAACACCTCTTCAGCCAACGAAACATAAAAAGGAAAGCCGATGTTTCTGTCAAGGGTTAAATACTCAACGTTGAATTGCTTCATCTGTCGTTATCCGACATAATTCCACTTCGCGAACGACAAGTTACAGGGAGTTCATCATGAAGCGACACATCTGGTTCTCGGCATTGATCATTTGTTTTTGCATGATCCTTTTAATTTCCTGCTCGCAAAACGATGATGACGATGATGATGATAACGGCGACGACGACGCAACCGACGACGATACCGGCGACGATGACAGCGCCGATGACGATACGGCGGACGATGACACGATTGATGACGACACGACGGACGATGATGACGATTCGGTGCTGAATAACGATTTGGTGTGGGGTCGTTATCTATGCGGCGGCGACGTCGGCGACCATACGCTGGTGACGGTCGGCAGTTACAATCTGCACGGCGGCAACGAGGCTTCCATCGAGGAGTTGGCCCAGGGCATCGCCGATCATCTTCCTTTCGATCTGCTTTTTCTGCAGGAATGTCCGGAAGACTACAGCGCCGGGCTCGCCGCCGAATTGGGCATGCAATCGTTTCGCTACGGCGGCCTGACCATTCTTTCCTTCACCGAATTGCTCGATCCGGTCGGCATCTCCCTGGAGGCGGGCCGGAGTGTGGCGCACGCGACCACTTCGATCGAGGGCGTCGAGTTCTCGGTCTATGCGGTGCACCTGGGGTGGAATTCCGAGGGCGACGCGCAGTGCCGCGAATTTATCGACGACATAATCGCGGATGATCCGGCGGAGCGAATTATCGCCGGCGGCGACTGGAACGAGGAGCCGGGGTCCAGTCAGTTCGATATTCTTTACGAACAATTTGCCGACTCCTGGTCTTCGCTGGGACTGATTCCCTCGCAGCGCGTTTCCTGGCCGGCCAACATGTTTTATGGCACCGAAGGCGCGTTGTTGATCGACAACAATCTCTTCAACAAGGCCTCCGGCGCTTGCGCGGTGGACGGTAAAATCGTCAACTTCTCGCCGATCCTCGCGGATCACAAACTGCAATTTTCGACCATCGCCTTTCCGCCGACCGCCGCTCCCCAGGCGCCTTATCTGCTGGATGCGGTGCTTGGTTTCGACGAGAACGTTTTTGCCCTGTTGTTCGACAAACCGATGATCCAGGCCACGGTGACGGTGCACAACGACGCCGGCGAGTTGAATGTGGTCAACGCCGAGCCCATCGGCGACGGCGAACTGGTTTTGGTGACCCTGAACGAAGCGATGCCGATCGATGAGCCGCTGACGGTTACTGTTACCGGCGGGCAGGACATCGACGGCAACGTAATTGCAGCGGGCGAATCGTTGACCTTCGTCTATCACGAAAATCTCATCGCCGATAACGGCTTCGAAGAGGGCGGCGCGGCCTGGACCTTGAGCAAAATGGAAGTGAAGGACGGTGACTGGTGGGGAGTCGAATCGCTCGTCGGCGAACATTTCGTGTCCGGTCTGGCCTTGCTCAAATCGCACGGGACCGCCGAACAGACGATCGATGTTTCCGCCATGGCCGAGACGATCGACGACGGACGCGCCTACCTGGAGTTCGGTGGTTTCAGCCGAACCGGGTACATGTCCGAAGGTCCGTCGAACGTGCAGCGGCCCTATGATGAAACGGAGGCGGTGGCCAAAGTCTTCGACGCCGATGGGCGTTTGCTGGCCTGGTATTCGTCCGGCCGCTTGGACACGCTGTATTGGCAGCCGTGGCGGTTGGTCGAACCGTTGCCGCCGGGAGCGCGTGAGGTGCGCATAACGTTGCGCGCGGTTGGCGGGATGTTCGGTCTTTTGTTCAACGCCGCGTCCTTCGATGGGCTGCATTTATCGGTGGTCGACGCGGGCGAACCTCATGGGCAGGTCAGTGGCAATCTGGTGACCAATCCGCTTTTCGAAGACGGTTTTGCGGGATGGGAAAAAAGCGGCCTGATGCTGGTCGGCGTCGATCGCTATGCCGGACCGATCGCCAACGCCGACATCAACTCCTTCACCGGCGAGCATTGGGTGGCCGGTTTGACGACCATGTCCAACGTTTCCCTGACGCAGACGGTCGACTTGAGCGCTTATGCCGCGCAAATCGAGGCGCAAACGTTGACGGCCGCCTGGGGCGGAGCCATGCGCCCGTTGGTCGGGCTTTCCGAAGTGTCGCTTTTCCTGACCTTCCTGGATGATGGTGAAAACGAGTTGGGCGCGGACCAAATCGGACCGTTCAGCGCGGCCGAGTGGTTCCGCTACACAAGCGAAATCCAGGTGCCCGGCGGCGCACGGTCAGCCGTTTTCACCTGGCGGGGAGGCGCCTCGTTGAATCTGGAAGCCGTTGTTTTCGACGCGCCCTTCATTTTCCTGCGGCAAAACGACCAAGGCTATTCAAACTAGAGTAGGAATATGATATAGACCAATGATCCTATTTGCCGAGTCCGATCACTCTTCACGAGCGAGGAGCGTCCTGTGAAAAAACGTCATGTGTACTTCGCGTTCTCTCTCCTGTTTATTCTTTACATTTCCGATTACGCCAGCCGCATGGTCATCGTTTCGCTTTTCCCTTTCCTGAAAGAAAATTGGGGCATCACCGATGCGCAGTGCGGCATGATGGTTTCGGCCGTTTATTGGTCGATCACGGTTTTGACGTTTCCCATCTCCGTGCTGATTGACCGGTGGAGCCGGCGTAAGGCCATCGGCATCATGGCCGGTTTGTGGACGTTGGCGACCGCCTTGTGCGCGGCGACCGGCAATTTCACGCAGTTGTTCATCGCCCGTTGCATGGTCGGTGTCGGCGAGGCCGGTTACGCGCCCGGCGGCACGGCAATGATTTCGGCGCTCTTCCCGCAAAACAAACGGGCGCTGATCATGGGCTTCTGGAATATGTCGATTCCCCTGGGCAGCGCGCTGGGCATGGTCGTCGGCGGCTTCATCGCCGTCAAATACGGGTGGCAGCATGCCTTCCTGTGGATCGCCGCACCGGGGTTGATCGTCTCGGTGTTGTTCTTCTTCGTCAAGGATTATGAGACGGTCCAGCTCGTGAAAACCGAAGAGGCGCCGGCTCAGGCCGATGTGGCGGCAGCGCCGGCCACCTCGAAAATGAGCTTCAAGGACACTATCCGCGAATTCACCGGCACGCCGTCGGTGATGTTTACCTTTTTTGCCTTCGCCTGTTGCACCTTTGTGACCACCGCGATGATCTCGTGGCTGCCGACCTACTACGAGCGCATGGAAGGCCTGACGATGGACAAGGCGAGCATGAAGGGCAGCCTGGTGATGCTCGCGGCGCTCGTCGGTGCTCCGCTGGGCGGCTTCCTGGCCGACTATTGGCAAAAGCGTCGCGCCAATGCGCGGATGCTTTTCGCTTCGTTGGCGACGATAACGACCGCGTTATTTTTGGGGCTGGCGTTCTGGGTTTTTGACGGGACGCTCGAATACGTCACGCTGATGTTCGGCGGTGCGGCGGCGGTGGCGTTCCTGCCCGGCGCGGCGGCGGTGACGCAGGATGTGATTCACCCCGGTCTGCGCGCGATCTCCTACGCCATCTGCGTGATCGTGCAGAATTTGCTGGGCAGCTCGCTGGGACCGCTGTTTGTCGGCGCGGTCTCCGACAAGGTCGGGCTGGCCAAGGCGATGTCCACGCTGCCGTTTTTCATGATCGGCGCGTCGATCCTATTCTTCATCGGTTCGTTCTGGTATGCGCGCGACCTGGCCAAGGTCGCCAAGGTCAGTCTGAACTTCGAAGCGTGATCACCCCTTCATTTGTTGTTGAACACGCCGGATGACCCGGTCGGTCATCCGTTCGCGCAAACGCGGAAAGAGCCGGTTGAAGTGGTAAAAGAGTGTGCCTTTCGTGCCCGGCACGATGATCGGTTGATCCTTTTTCATGCCGATGAGCAAGCCGTGGGCGGCTTCGGCCGGCGTGAGCACGCCCGCGTTGTTGTTGATCGCTTTGACTTCCGGCGGTTTGGTTTTGTCGGTTTCGCGCAGCAGAGGCGTGTCGACCTGAGGCGGGCAGAACGCCGACACCTTGATGCCGTGTTTTTTGTATTCGCTGCGCAGGGCCATCGACAATCCGACCATGCCGAACTTGGCGCTGGCGTAGGCCGCGTAGCCGATCAGGCCGATCAATCCGCTCATCGACGATACGTTGACCACGTAACCGCCGGCATCCTTCATGTATGGAATAAGCGCCGCGCAGGCGTTACGCGCTCCGTAGAGCGAAATCTGCACCGTTTTGTCGAAGCGCTCGTAAGACAGTTCCTCGAAATACACCGCCCCGCCGATGCCCGCGCTGTTGATCAGCACGTAGGGCGCACCGAAGGATTCCGCCGCCGCACGCAGGGTCGCATCGACCGCCAGATGGTCGGTGACGTCCAGGGCGACCGCTTCGAAGCGTTGGTCGGGAGTGCGGGCCGCTTTTTGCAGCGCGGCCAGAGCTTCCAGTCGTTTCTCTTCCGGGTCCACCGAAAATACGTAGACGTTGGCGCCCAGCGAGGCGAACAATTCGCCCGCCGCCAGGCCGATGCCGCTGGTGCCGCCGCTGATGTACACGTTGCGCTGGGAGAATTCCATGGTGTCCTTCCTGGTTTCGGTTACGGCAAATAATATGCGACACCATACCCGCCGAGCATCGTTCGGTAAAGATCGGTTGTTTATGTCAGTTATTATTGCTTTGTAATCAAGGCCATTAATCGATTGCACAATTAATAAAATTCTCCTAAAAGAGAATGTCCTAAATTGGAAAGTTCGAATTCCGAGCATAGAAAATGTGGAGAGAAATACAGACGGTATACCAACTACCATCAAGAGGGAGTAGCGAATGAGGCGTGTTTGTTTGGTGTCGGTTTTATTCATCCTGGTTATCGGTTGGGCGACGGCGGCGCAGGCCGGATTGACGTTTATCCCCAACACCTACGGACTTTCCGCCAAGTCGATCGGCTTGGGCAACGCAATGACCGCGGTGGGCGGCGATTATTCGGCCGCCTATTTCAACCCGGCGGCCCTGGGCGCCATCGGCGTGAACCAGATCGATCTCAACTACTTGTTGGCCGATCCCGATTTCACCGGCGGCGTGAAAGACGGTGAGGAAGTTGAATTCGACACGGCCAACAAGGTCGTTCTCATCGGCTTTACGATGAACCTCTCCAAGCTCTTCAAGAACGAACACGGCTTGGGATTGGGCTTCGACGTGGCGGTGGACAACAACCTCAAATCGTTTCTCAACTTCGAGGAACGGCGCGACGATCGCGGCCAGTTTCTGCGTTACGGCCTTTCCAGCGTGACGATGGTCACCGGCTTGGGCGTCGAGATTCTGCCGCAGCTTTACCTGGGCGGCGGCGGTTATATCATGGTCAAAGGCGAGAACACGCTGGTCGCCGAAACCGACATGGCCGGCAACACCAAGCAGGAAGAAATTCAGGTCAGCGCCGAACCGGCCATCGCGCCGATCGTCAGCATCTACGCGCCGGTGCATCCGCTGATCACCCTGGGTGCGACCTACCGCGGCCGCGGCATGGCCGAATTTTCCGATATCGACGCGGCCACCAAAGCGCTGGTCAGCGATTCGCCGTTGACCCAGTTGAACCTGGTGATGGGCTTCAAGGACGGCTACGTGCCGCAGCAGGCCGCGTTCGGCGTCAGCGTGTTTCCGGTCAAGGACTTGATGATCGCCTTCGACTTGACCTGGGCCAACTGGGCCGATTTTGCCGAAGAGATCAAAGACGGCGACGTGGTCAAGGATGAAGCCGACTTCGAAACCAAAGACACCTACACGCCGCGTTTGGGCGTGGAATATCGCGCCTGGCGAAACCTGCAGTTGCGTGCGGGCTATTTCTTCGAACAAACCCCGTTCGTCGACCCGGGTCTGGGCGATGCGGCGGTGCTGGACAACGACAAGCACGCGGCGAGCCTGGGCGCGGCGTACGACGTGGATTTCATCCCCTTCATGGCGCAGCCGCTGACGGTGGGCGCGAGCTACTTCTATCATTACCTGGCGCCGCGGACCGTCGAGAACGGCGACGATGTCGAGTACGAGAGCAGTGGCAGTCTGCATGGTGTGGTCGGTTCGCTGACCCTGCGGTTTTAAGCGAGAGGTGACGCCATGAAAAAGTATAGGCAAACCATGATTCGCACCGCGGCGCTGGCGCTCTTGCTCGCGCTGTTTGCGCTGGGCTGCGGCGATGAATTCGAACCGTTGGAGACGGCGGCCGAACAGGCGCCGCTGCAAGTGACCATGACCATTCCGCATAACGGGCAATACAACGTGACGATGAGCAGTAAGGTCGTCGTCCACTTCAACGAGCCGATCGACGCCAATACGCTGAACTCACGCGTAAAGGTGCTGGATCCCGGCGGCACCATGCCGGAAGCGAAGATCAGCGTGTACGGCAACTCCATCATCGTCGAACCGATCAAGCATTGGGACGAGCGTAGCGAATACACCGTGCACGTTTTGCCCGGCGTCGGTTCGTTCAATGGGCATGAGCTGACCACGGAAAAGACGTTCACCTTCACCACCGGCATGCGCATGCCCAAGGCGGCCGAACAGCTTTCGGTCGAGCGCGTCGAGCCGCTGCCCGGCGAGCCCTGCTGGGACTTCATGACCTTCCGCATGTTCTTCAACGAGCCGATCGATCGCGACACGCTCGAGTTCGGCAAGAGCATCCGCTTTGTCGACCTGGACACCGGCGAAGCGCATCCGGGCAACGTGTTCGGTCGCTCCAACCAGGTGGTGTTCGATCCGGACGAGGATCTGGTTCCCGGTCACACGTATCGCCTGACCATCGACAAGCAATTACGCGATTACAACAACCAGGCGCTCGCCGAGGACTACGTCGTCGATTTCGTGGCGCAGTCGACCGGCAAGCGCACCGTACTGGCGATGGACCATTGCCCGTCGGTGCTCGACGGCGAATCGTTTTGCGCCTCGCTGCCGGACAACGATCAGTTCCCGATGAGCACCTACATTCCGCGCCAGCTCAATTCCATGTTCTCGCAGTCGGTCTTCCTGGGCGGGACGAACACCAAGGCCGGCGGACGGCTGTGGAGCGAATTTGCCGAAAGCGTCGTTGCGCCCGACAACATTCCTTTCGTCGTGCGCAAGGGCCAGAAACTGACCGGCAAGTCGCTGCAGTTCCTGGTCGGCGGTGTGATCGAATCGAGCATCTTCACCGGCGAGATCACCGTGACGTTGCTTGCCGACGCGATCGGCACGATGTCCGGTTCCGAATACGTGCACGGTGAAGCGGGGCTGCCCGCGACGATGCGCATCACGCTGGATTCGGCGATGAGTTTCGAGAACGAAACCTCCAACAGCCTGATGCCGCAGCCGATCCTGGGCACGGTGCTGGTTGGCCAGGCGTCGGTGAAGCCGGTCGACGGCATGCCCGATTACGAGGCGATGCACATCGAACTGGCCGGCTTTGCGGAAATCAACCTCGGCCCCGAATTCTTCCCGGTCGACATGTCGTTGCAGATGATTCCGCCGCCGACTTTGCCGAGTGCGCCGATGCAGGACACGACGCCGCCGACCATCAAGTCGGTGTCGCCGGTCGACATGATCGTGACGCCGGAGGACATTCGCGAATACCTGCCCACGCGCATGGCCGGCGACCGCGTCGTACTGTACTTCTCCGAGCCGATCGATCCGGATACCATTCGCGATTACATCTACCTGGAAGGGCCCGACGGTCGCGTGGCCGGCAAGTACGACAATTTCGATCCGAAAATCTGGTTCACGCCCGACGAGCCGCTGGACCCCAACACGACTTATCGCATCGTGGCGCTCGCCGGCATCAAGGACATCGCCGGCAACGAAACGACGCAGACGCGCACTTGGTCGTTCACCACGATGCCTTACCAGTCGTCGGCGGTGAATCCGCCGATGGTGGCCGCGTCCGTGCCCGCGCGCGGCGACGGCCACAAGATGGCGCGTAACTTCTTCCCGGAATTTTACTTCACGCAGATCGTCGATGAAGACAGCCTCGTCTATGGCGAAACCTATGGGCTGTACGATCTGACGCTCGGCGGTCGCCTTGTGCCGGGCACGCGCAAACATTATTCGGTGTTCTTCGACTTCGTACCGGACGAAGAGTTGATCATCGGCCATCTGTATCGTTGGACGATCAACGAAGGCGTGACCAACCTCGACGGTTTGGCGTTGGATACCGATTATGATCGTGAGCCGGGCGGCCCGCCGATCGTCATCGACTTTGTGGCGTCGGAATACTCGAACTTCAACGAGACCATGTTCGTCAGCTATGCCTACGCCGACGCCGACGTGAACGGCTATCTGGAAAACGACGAAGTGATCACGCCCGCGAACTTCATGATCATGGATTCGCCGATGATCAAGGATCCGGTGTACGTGATGGGCTTCTTCCCGGTCAACGTGCACGAGCTGAGTTACTACGAAGACGGCGAGCCGCATATGGAAGTCAACGTGGTCGCCAACACGCTGCAGTTCGGCACGAGCGTCAGCGTCAGTCTGTTCGGCGACGACAAAGGGCTGATGGATATGGGGCAATTCCGCATTCTGATCCGCGATTCCTCGACCACCGATATCTACCAGGCGCCGGAAAAGCTGCTGGGCAACCAGGTCGACGTCGCCATGACCCTGCACGTGGAAAATTCGATTCTCGATTCCTTCCTCGTGCACGACATGCGCATGAAGATCCCCAGCCTGCTGCGTTACAGCCGCGACGGTCGCATGATGACCGTCATCGACGGTCAGACCATGGCCGGCATGGTGATTCCGGTCTTGGGTGTGATGGATATCCCGGTGCGGGTGTTGATGGTCGCCAGTACGGTGCCCAATACGCGCGCATTCTAAATTACGCAAACAAAGGGAGAGGGGGCGTTCACGGACGCTCCCTTTTCTTTTTAATGCTCGCGTCGTGTGGCTTCGTCCAGGTCGGCCGGCGCGCCGATTTCACTGATGATCTGGCGGAATTTTCCGGACCGTTTATCGCGTGGAATTTCACCCACCCGCAGACAATTGAGCGTGATGCGTTGGGCCAAACCGGCTTTTTGCAGACCGGCCAGCAGCGTGCGCCGTACCTTGTCGCCGATTTCCCCCGCGCCTTCGATCGGCACATAGCGGAAGGTGAATTCGTTGCGGCCGGTTTGCGACAACTGATATTCCTTCACTTCGTCCAGCTCGACGATCGGCCCCAGGAACAGATACGGATGCACCGCCTCGTAACCGCCTTCGACGCGGTCGATGTAAAAAATGTCGTCGGTTCGACCCTGCACCGGCAGCAGCGTGGGGAACGGCGAACCGCAGGCGCACGGTTCGAGGGAATAGCCGGTCACGTCGCTGATCTCGTAGCGAATGAACGGCTGCACGTGATTGAACAAGTTGGTCAGCAGCACCTTCTCGCCGATCTCACCGTCGGGTACGGGCCGATAGTGCCGGTCGACGATCTCCAGAATGCACATGTCGCTCATCACGTGCATGCGGTCGAACCGGTTGCAGGCGCGGGCCATGATGAAGCATTCGGACGTGCCGTAGGTGTCCTGCACGCCTTTGCCCCACACCTCTTCGACCAATTGTCTGGTCCCCATCGACAAGGGTTCACTGCCCGTGGCCAGCGCGGAGATTTCCTCGTCCAACGTGATGTGCAGCCGCCCGGCTTGCTGTTCGCGCGCCAGCATATTGAGCACCGACGGGTAGGAAAAAATCGACTTCGGCTGAAACTCGTTGAGCTTGGCGACCAGCGTATCGATCGGCTCGAGCAGCGAGAAAATCTCCGTGTTGACGAACAGCCGATGCATGTTCGGCGTGTACAGCGCCGCCGTGTACGCCGGATACGGTCCGCCGGTCATCACGATCGAGGCGAATTGATGCGAGCGCCGTAAAAAGCCGGCCATGATCCTCAACCGGTCGCCGAAGGTCAACAACGCCGGCAGCGCGTGCCGCGCCATGATCGCCGCGTGCACCCAGTCCATCGCTTCGCGATCGTAAATAACCAACGCATTTTCGCCGGTGGTGCCGCTGGTTTGGAAAGGAATGAACGCGTTTTTGTAGTACTTGCCGAGGTTCGATTTGTCACTCAGCCATTCGCGCAGCTCGGTGCGTTTGATGCGACGGTCGGTGACGAAGTCGTCGTACTCGGCCATCATTTGCGGTTTGGTGATCACCGGCAAATCGCTCAGTTTGCAGGTGTTCAGGTCGGTGCGCTGATAGAGTTTTTGGTAGAAAGGCGATTTCGCGGCGGCGATGTTCAACAACCGCCGAAATCGTTTCTCGCGGATCTGCGCCACCTTCTCCGGAGTCGCGTCACTTGCGCGCGACAGCAGTTCGATCAGGTAGATAATTCGTGGAATGCCCATAGTTCTTCTTTTCTCCGCCTCTGCACTCGGATCGTCATCACTGTCGAACAGACAGTGCCGTGGTTGTGGCCTGCACCGCTTCGATAAATTATTTCTAGATGATAGACGTCAGGTTGCCCGCGCATTGTAATCCGATGACCGGGGTAAATAAAGATACCGTTCCAACCCTCCCAAATGGAACAATCGATGGATTCATTCGCGGGGAAATTTTGCTATGATGCCTTTACCCGCAATAGGTGCGGACAGGGGGAACCATGAAGAGCAGGCACAATTGGGCGATTCTCTGGCTGATGGCGGTGTTGATTCTTTTCGTTGTCGGGTGCGGCGACGACGATGACGACGACAACGACGATCAAACGCCAGACGACGATGACAACGACGATTCCGCCGACGATGACGACGACAGCCTCGATGACGATTCCGCCGACGACGATACCGGCGACGACGATACGGGCGATGACGACACAACGCCGCCCTACGAAGGCACGTCCTTGTTGCCCGGCCCCGACGAGGATGGCTACGACGCCGATCTGGAAGCCAAGGCCGACCGCTACGATCGTACGCATCTGTTGTTCAATTGCAGCGGCAACCACATCAACTCCGACGTGGTGGTCAATCTCGAACAAACGGCCAATCGCGCGTTGATCGAGGATTTTATCCAGAACTCCGACTCCTGGGATTTCAACACGTATAGCGGCGGACTCGATCCGCTGGACGTGATCGACGCTCATGAAAAAGTCGCCGGTTTGTACGCCGGCGTGGGCATCGCCGCCGATGCCTTCCGCTACGGCGTGATGCGCGATCAGGGGTATGACGCCCAGGACGTGCAGCGCGCCCGCGAATTTTTGCAGCGCGGCATCGATGGATTGTTCATCGGTTATGAAATCACCGGCGGCGACGGTGTTATCGCCCGCGGTTTCTGCAACCAGGAGGTGGCCGGCAGTTGCGCGGCGCAGGAAACGACGCCGCTGTTCGACGAGTTCGGCAATCCGTTGCCCGAGGAAAAAGACAACGGCACCTGGCGCGAGGACAACAGCGCGGACAATCGCTACGCGACCTACAAGTGGGAGGACTCCTGCAGCCGCGATCAGTTCATCGGCTGGGCCAGTGCCTTTGCGGCGATCTGGGAGGTGATCAAGGACGACGATACGTTCGATACCGACACCAAGGATACGTTGCAGCAGTACGCCGCGGAAATCGGCCATAGCCTGATGGTCGAGCGCAGCGGCGGACCGGGCAGTCTGGGGCAGGCATTCGATTTGGAAATCTTCGACGCCGACGAACGAACCACGTACCACGGCTATCTCAACGAAAACGCCTGGGATCGTTTTTATCTTGCCTGGCTGCCGATCAAGGACGGCATGTATTCGATGATGTCGCTGGGCATTGTGGCCGCGCTGACTTACTGCTCGGAAGATTCGGACTTGGAAGAGTACCTCTACGATCATCTGATCGGCGAGCGGCACCTGGATCAGATTGCGGCGAATCATCAATTGGGCGTCAACCTGTGGTGGCAGACGAACTTCAGCGCGACGAACATGGCCATGGCCGGCGCGTTGCTGGCACAGCGCTATCTGGCCGATGAAACCGCGCGCCAACGCGTGCGCTACGCGACCATCCATCATCTGTACCTCAACGGACCGTTGCTGCTGAGTCGGCAGCCGGAAGAGTATGCTTACAGTCTGTACGACTTCACCTACGCCGCGGCGGTGTCCGGTTCCTCGGCGTTCAACACGATGTTGCAGGCGCCCGACACCGATGCCGTCGAGCGCGGTGTGAACACGTTGTTTGAATACGCCGAAGCGCCGTACTGGGATGTCGAAATCATCAATTGCGACGAAGACGAAATCAGCTCGCGTCACTGCGTGCTCAACAACGGCGACGAGGTTACCGTGTTGGGCGAGGTGGGCCGCAACGGCGATTTGATCTGCCAGGAGCCGATTCCGCAGGAAGTGCGGCCGCCCAGCAATTACCATTGGCGTTCGAATCCGTACAAGCCCAACGGCGGCGGCAACGGCAGCCGGCTCAATCCCGCAGTGGATTTCCGTTGGGCTTATTGGTATGGCCGCTGGGTGCGCTAAAAACGCAAGGTCACATTCGCACCGATATTGATCCACGAGCCTTCAAAGACGAGATCGCCGATCCGGTCGGTCGGATCGTCTTTGTGCATTTCGCGTCGCTCGTGGTGATGATATTGCGCAAACGCATCCAGCGAGCAGGGGCGGGGCAGCAATTCGCCCAGGTGGCTCAAGGTCAGGCCCACGCCGAGCGAGGGGATGTGCGTGTTTGAGTCGAGGTAGTTGGTCACCCCGGTTTGGTCGGGCACGGGCGTGGGGCGATATCGATATCCGCCGCGCACGTCCACGCGCAGCAAATCGCTCTGCCAGGCCGTTCCTTCGAGGCCGATGGCGGGATTCCACGTGTCGTGAAAATCCGGTTCCGGCGGCGGCGTGCCGTTTTGCGTGGGGAACACGTCGGCGAGACCGCCGTTGAGGTACACGTACGAAGCCGCCGCGTCGGTGCGCATTTCCGACCAGGCCATGTAGGTGACGTCCGCCGCCGCGGTCAACGAAGGCCATGGCTGCACGGCCACGCCGAGCTGAAATTGGCGCGGTGAAAAGTGACTCCACGTGTAAGCGTACAGATCCAACTGACTCTCGCGCAGCAAGGTCAGGTTGTTGGCGGGATACGCCTCCAGCGGTGGAATGGTTATTTTGTTCGGCAGATCCAGGCGCATTTCCACCTTTTCGCGATACCCCAATCCGATGCGCCACGCCGGCAGCGGATGAAACCACATGCCCGCCACCGGCGAAAAGAAGGTGCCGATCTCGCTTTTAAGCGAGCCGGTGCTCGGGCGATTTTCGTTGATGCGCAACGTGACGCCGCCGCGATTGTCGGCCAGCACATTCATGCCCACGCCGATCGACCACCAATCGAACACCTCGAACGCGCCGCCGATGATCGTTACGAGTGTGTGGTTGGCGTTGGCCACCAGGGGTGAATGCGGATGATCGGTCGGCAGCACGAGAAAGCGCATGACGTGGTCGTCGGGAATGAACGAGTTCAGGCCGGTGCTCAGTCGATGCCCGGCGATGCGCATTGAAACGATGCCGCCGAAAGTGACGCCCCCGTTGACGTCGACGTCGTGCTTACGGCCGTTGATCGTGTAATGCGGCCGCGCGTAAACGTAACCCGCTTCCAGGTGCAGCCGCTCGACCTGCTTGATGGCCGCAACGTTGTAATACAGCCCGGCGATGTCCTCGCCCAACGCCGCGTAAGCCCCGCCCATGGCGATGGCGCGCGGTCCGGTGCCGAAGAACTCATAGGGCCCGGCCCACGCCGTCGCCGGCAGGAAACAAAGCAGAATGAACGGCAACCATCGTCTCATGCGTTACTCGTAATCGAAGCGGAAGCTGACTGTCAGCGCTCCCGCGAACAACCAACCGGTGAAGCCGACACGCGGATACCCCGGATTGGCCGGATCGACCGTTTCATGTTTGTACGCCGAGCGCGGCGGCAGATACTGCGCCTGTCCGGCGATGTCCCACAACAACGGCAGCTCGAAGCGATATGCGCCGAAGTGGTGCAACAGCCAGCCGAGCGAATATCCGAAAATGTGCCGATCCGTATCGAGGTAATTGGTCGAGTTGGTTTGCGGCGGCGCCGGCGAGGGATCGAAGCTGTAACCGGCGCGCATGAACCAATCGACATTCGCTCCCTGGTAGGTCAGCACCTCCAGGCCGGTGCGCGCGGTCAGCGTGTCGTGGAAATGCGGCGACGACGACCGGCTGTCCTGAAATTCGATCGGCAGCAGCGGAATGTCGATATCCACTTCGATCTGCAAATTGGGATCGGGGAAATCCGACCATTCGTTGTAGGACAAGTCCAGCCCCCATAGCCAGCGCCCCGATTGGCAAGCCACACCCCACACGTATTGGCGCGGCGTGTACAGGCTGATCGCCTTGAAGCTGACCAGCAAAGGCGTATCGCCGATCGCCGTGTTGACCGGAATATCGTAGCGCGTGAAAAATCGGTCGCGAAAAACGAAGCCGGTGCGCAAACCGTTGAGTTGCGGCCAATAGTCGCCGAGGCGAAACAGGATGCCGGCGGTGGCCGCGAAACTGGTGGGCAATTCCTGGCCGACCGTCGCCTGGATCGTACCGTCCGGTTCGATGGTCGCATTCAGCTCGCCGGAGGTGTTGTCGAACAGTTGCACGCCGCCGCCGATCGCCAGACCGCGCAGCACGCGCACGCTGAGGGTGGGAATCAGACTCAAGCTGCGCCCCGCGTTTTCCAACAGGATGTATTGCGGGTCGGTTTCCTGCGGCACTTCAATGCCCAACAGCATGCCGTTGGGCAGGAAGATCCCCAGGTTGAGCGCCACGCGTTCCTCAAGAAAACTGCCGAAGGGCAACGGCAAGGTGGTGCCGAAAATCAATCCCTGCGTGTGCTCCAACTCGGGCGCCTCGATGCCGATGCCCTGCAGGTGCGAACCGGTGACCAGGTACCCCAGACCGATGGATGGACGCGTTTGAAACGCCCCGCCGGCGGGATTGTAATAGGCGGCGGCGAAATCGTCCGCGGTGGCCGCCATGGCCCCGCCCATGCCGATGCCCCGCGGCGTGAAGCCGTAACTGAACAGGGCATCGGCCCCGGCTGTCGTCGGCCAAACCAAAAGCAAAAGGCACACCACGGCCGTCGACCAGGCAAGGTCCACACGATCAGGAATACGACGAACCGCGTGTGCGATCGATGACTCCCCAAAATATTTTGATGTTTTTGAAAAGACTGCCGAAGCAGTATATCAAATCGCCGCGCGGCTGCATAGGTTCATTGGGGATGACGTGGTCGCCAACCCACGTGAAACGTTTTTACCAGGAATGGCAGGACGATCAGATCGGCGATCAACGCGGCGAGCATCGTCACGGCGGTCAGCAAGCCGAAATACCGATTCGGGCGGAAACTGGAGAAAATGATGACCGCGTATCCGGCGGCGATGATCAGCGAGGTGAAAACGATCGCCCGCCCGCTGCTGAGCATCGTGCGATGGATGGCCGGTCCGACCTGGCCGTCGAGGCGGATTTCGCGACGGTAGCGCGTCAGGAAGTGGATCGTGTCATCCACCGCGATACCCAGCGCAATGCAGGAGATCATCACCGTCGCCACGTTCAGCGAGATGTTCAGCCAGCCCATGATGCCCAGGGTTATCAGGATGGGCAGCAGGTTGGGGATCATGGCCAGCAAACCCACGCGTGGCGAGCGAAGATGCGCGATGATCATCAGGGCGATGATCGCGAAGGAGAAAAGCAACGAACGCAATTGGCTGTTCACCAGCGCATGCACCGTGGTCGCATACAGCTTGATCACGCCGGTGGTCGTCAGATGCAAACGCGGATCGAGATTTTGCGCGGCGAAGGTTTCCACCTGATCGAGTAGGGCGAGGTGTCCGGCGCTGCTCATCGAATGAATGCGGGCGCTCACGCGTGCGCCGGAAAAATTGAACGAGACGAACGAATCCAGGAAATCGGCTTTGCCGGTCATCGACAACAAGAGCAGGTACTGCGCGACCGTCGGTCGGTCGGCGGGCAGTACGTAGAAATCGTCGTTGCCCTCGTGCATCACCTTGTTCGTTTCCTTGATGAATTCGGTCAGCGAATGCGCCGTATCCACGCCGGGCAGCGTGCGCAGGAAGGTTTGCAGCTCCTCCAATTCCCGCAGCGCCCACGGTTCCTGAAACACCTCCGGCGGGCCTTCCACCGCCAGTTCCAGCGAGCTGAAGCCGGCCATATGATCCTGGATGAAATGGAGTCCGTCGATCGACGGCGCGTCGCGGGGGATAAACTTGGAGATCTGCGTTTCGATATTCAACCGCGTGATGCCGATGACGGATGCGATCGTCAGCAACGCGACCAACAAGGGAATGCGCCAGCGATCGCGGTGGACGAACCGCTCGATGCGCAGCAACGCACGGGCGGTCACGGATTGCTCGTATCCCTGCCAACGGCGCGTTTTCGGCAGCGGCAACAGGGACAGCACGATCGGCGTGATCGTCATCCCCAACAGGTAAGCGATCATGATGCCCAGCGCGCTGTATACGCCGAACTCGCGAATGCTGCGCAAATCGGCGACCAGCAGCGAGGCGAACCCGACCGCCGTGGTGATCGAAGTGAGAAAACAGGCGCTGATCATGTGTTCCATCGTCGCCAGAATGACCTGCCGCCGATCGTCGTTCTTCGCCGCCTCCTCGTAGTAATGGTTGATTATGTGGATCACGTCAGACAAGCAAATAACCATTATCAACGTCGGCAGCATCGTCGTGACCATGCCGACCGCTTTGCCCATGCTGAAAAACACGCCGCCGATCCACACCACCGAAGCGACGATCACGATTTGCGGAATCAACGCGCCGCGCACGGTGCGAAACACCAGCAACAGCAACAGAACGATCAATACCGGCGTCAGCCACATGAAGCGCTTGAGGTCGAGCGTAATGTAATCGAGCGAGTCGGTCAGCAGCGGCGACACGCCGGTCATGTACACGGCGGTTCCGGGATGCGGATTCGTGCGGAGGATGTCGCGCACCTTCTGCACCACGGCGATGCGATAGGTTTCATCCTCGCGCAGATAGCGCAGCTTGGCGTTGATCGAAGCGGTTGCGCCGTCCGGCGATACCAGGTTTTTCACCCAGTATGGATTGCCGAGCGCATATGCCTTCTTGGCGGCCAGTTCCGCCGGATCGGTGGGGATGTCGGCCAACAGCGGGCGCACGTCGATCTGGTCGCCGTCGGTGCGGATATCGCTGACGTTGGTCAACGAGAAGACCTCTTCGACGTCGGGAACCTGGCCGATCAACTCGGTCAGATGTTGCAGGTAAAGCAGATTGTCGGTTGTGAACATATCGTCGGCGGCGACCGCGACGATCAGCAATTCGGCGTCGCCGAAGCGTTGGCAGAACTGCTCGAAATACACCAGGTCGGGATCGTCCTGCGGCAGATCCTTGTGTTGACTTTGGCTGATGCGAAACAACCGCAGTTGATAGGCCAGGGCGAGCGTCAGGATGAGCAGCAGCACGCTGATCAACAGACGATGAGCCAAAATGAATTCGGCGATCCGGCGTTGCATTGGCGAATGTTTTCCACTTGTTTGGTTGCCGCCATATCCTAGCAGACCTCGACACCAAAAGTGATCACAGAAAATAACACTTGTCAGTGGGGGAGGATTGTGGTTATCAATTAGATGTCAACCTTAGAAAACGGAGGGTGTTATGAAATTTAGTAAAATAATGATCGTATGTTTCCTGCTCACGATGATGTTATTTTCTGTATATTGCGGCGATGATGACGACGATGACGATCGCGATGATGATGACGACGATGATGATGACGCGCCGGATTCCTATATTCTGACCAGCGGGTATGGTGATCGTTACTATGTGTTCAATGGCGACAACAGCACTTTGATCGATGCCTATGAACCGTTGGCGGCGGGCATGAATACGCTCCGCTTTGCCACCCTGATTCCCAGCGTCACCGGACCGGTGGCCGTTTTTTCCGCCAAGCCGGCCGAAGGAGGAAACGCCGAGTTGTTTTGGGCCGACGCCTTTGCCGACACCAACCTCGACCAGATGACTTCGCTGGCCAACGAGGGTCTGGCCGATACCGCTCCCGCCTATGACGCGGGCGTCGTGTTTGTCGGCGTAAAGAGCGGAGCGATTCCCGAAGTTCTGACCATGACGCCGCAGGCTGCGGAACCATCGACCTACAAATCCTCTTCGTTCAAAAAGAACATCGGCGGTGACTTGTGCGACACGTCCGAATGGGCGAGTCCCGCGTTTTCGCCGGGCGGTCAGTATTTCGCGGCCGGCTGGTTCTGCAAAGACAATGAGGGGCCCGAATTGCCTTCCTACACGACTATTCTTGTCTTCGACAGCGATGAGGAGGAGTGCGGCGATCCGGTATTCGAACGCGAAGGGTATGCCGGCATTCAGGATGTTTGCTTCACCTACGATTCGTCGATGGTCATTTTCAGCATCGGCCAACCGGACCTTACACTGGAAGTGTTCGCCGGGAAAATCGACGGCAGCGAAGAGCCGATCGACGTCAGCGAGGCGTTCAATGGCGGCGACATTCTCAACTTCGATTGCGATCCGACGGCTCCGCGCGTGGTGTTCAACGATCTGTCCGTCAATCCGAACCTGTATGTGATGGAGTATGGAGTCGGTGATTCGATCACGTTCGAAGCGCCCGAGCAAATCACCACGGAAGGCACGTTCCGCCGTCCGCGCTGGGTGGCGAATCCGGAATAACCGACAGTGACGAAAGCCGATCCGCAAAGTTCGCTTAAGTAAGCGCGCAAAACGTCCGATAGGATGAATGTCCGGCACATCGAAGGATCGGTGTGCGCCGACGACTTGACTTCAACGACGCAAGGAGGCGTTCGATGAAGATTGTGCAAGCGGACGTGTCGCTCGCCGCGAAAAACCTCCATCGTTTCGAATACCAACGCAACGAACGCTTGAGCGTTTGGGACGCCGCCGGTCGCCTCGACGTGGAGGAAAACGTGCGGGCCGAAGCGGAAACGCGCTCGGCGATTCTCGATCGCGTCACCTTGTCCGGCGAGGAAACGCCGTCGCTGGACGATTTGGAAAAATTGTTGCAAACGGGGCAGCGTCTGCGCCTCGGGCAAACGGCGAATCCGAAAGCGCTCAATGCCGACGACCTGTTGCGGGAGGAGCTCATTTATTCCGAGGAAAAAATCAAAGCCCTGTTCATCGAAATGCTCACCAAAAAGAAAATCACCCTGCCGAGCATGAACGATTTTATGGAAAAGCGGGCGCAGGCCGAGCAACGCGCCAATCAACTCGCGCGGGATCTGACCGCGGCGCAAAGCGGCGAAACGACGCCGCAACGCCAGGGCTGGGGCATCGCCTACGACTTGCACGAGGAAACGCGCGAGGTGGAACAAACCACCTTCAAAACACAGGGCGTGGTGAAAACCGCCGATGGGCGGGAGATCGCCTTCGAAACCGAGCTGCAAATGTCGCGCGAGTCGGTGACGGTCAAGGACTTTCATTTGCGCGCCGGCGATGCGCTGATCGATCCGCTGGTGATCAACTTCGCCGGCAACGCCGCCGAGTTGACCGACGAGAAAATCGATTTCGATCTGGATGCGGACGGCGAGCGGGAAAGCGTCTCTTTTGTCAAAGCCGGCAGCGGCTTCCTGGTGTTGGATCGCAACGGCGACGGCATCGCCACCGACGGTTCCGAATTGTTCGGTCCGACCTCCGGCGACGGCTTCGCCGAATTGGCTGCGCACGACCAGGACGGCAACGGCTGGATCGACGAAGCCGATGCGGTCTACCACGACCTGCGCGTCTGGACCAAAGACGCGACCGGCGGCGATCTGTACTCGACGCTGGCGGAGAAGAACGTCGGCGCGATTTACCTGCGCAACGTTTCCACGAATTTCACCTTGCAGGATTCGACCGGTGAAACGGCCGGCAAAGTGCGCACGACCGGCGTGTATCTCACTGAAAACGGTCAGGCCAATACCATCCAACAGGTGGATTTGAAAACCTGAGCGCCGCTGCGGCAAGTCTAATTATTTCACCTATCCTTTTTGTTCGTATTCTTATGCAATCAATGGTATAAGAATGTCGACTCGCAGGCCGATACGGGGAGGGTGCAGATGAATTATTGGTGGTTGAAACTGGGAATCGGTATTCTTGTTTTTCCCCTGCTTGTCGTTTGCGGTTGCGGCGACGACGATGACGACGATCAGCGCGATGCCGATGATGATCAGACGGACGACGACGCGATGGACGACGATCAAACCGACGACGACACCGGCGACGACGATGCCGGCGACGACCATACCGGCGACGACGATACCGGCGACGACGATACGACCGTTTGCGAGGGCTGTCTGATCGACACGGTCTGTTACACCGACGGCGACGTCAATCTATTGAACGAATGCCTGCATTGCGATGTTGCTCATTCGACCACCGAATGGTCCTTCAACGACGGTGCCTCCTGCGATGACGAATTGTTCTGCAACGGCGGCGATCAATGCCTCTACGGCGCCTGCGACTATCACGCGGGCGATCCGTGCGGCGAAGACGGCCTGTGGTGCAACGGGACGGAATCGTGCGACGAAGAAGAGGACCAATGCGTCAGCGAGTATAACGACGATGATCCGCGTTGCCCCGACGATGAGTTGTTCTGCACCGGCGACGAATCGTGCGACGAGGAAATTAATCAATGTGTGCATTCAGGCGATCCCTGCAATTTCGATGAAGTCTGTGTTGAAGATGGTGACGGCTGCGTGCCGGCCTGTTTCCGCGACGCCGATTTCGACGGTTTCGGCGACCTCGCCGTGATGATTCCCCTGGATGAAACTTGCCCGGCCGGCTGGGTGGACAATCATGACGACTGTGACGATGCGGACGCCATCTCGTTTCCCGACGCGCCGGAACTGCCCGACGACGGCATCGATCAGAATTGCGACGGCGAGGATTTCCTGATGTCCGACGAAACGGGCATCTTTGTGGCGCCGACCGGCGATGATGAAAATCCGGGCACGATGGCCGAGCCTCTGGCGACCTTGCACGAAGCGCAACAAGTCGCCTACGAGCAGGGGAAGGCCGTTTTCGTCGCGGCCGGCACCTATACGAATACGATCATCGGGCGGGCTTCGTTTTTCGGCGGATATGAACCGGTCAACTGGACGCGTGACATCGCGGCGAACGAAACAACCGTTGCCTGTTCTTCCTATACGGCGGTAATCGTTAATTATGACGTGCCGCCCGTCGCCGTGCAGGGATTTACCCTCGCGAACATCAATCCGATGGCCAACCTTACTTCCGGCGTTTATGTAAACAGCGGCAAATCCGCCACGATCGTCGACAACATCATTCAACCGACCAACACCGCGGCGGCCAATATGGTGACCGGCGCCATGATCTACGGCCAGGCCAGATTCATCGACAACGTAATTGAAGGCGGCTATGCCGACGAGCTTGCTTTCGGTGTGCAGCTTTACGCCGATGCCGCCTTTGCTTATTTGGAAGGCAACACGATCGTCGCCGGCGACAGCGGGCTTTATTCGCGCGGAATCGATTGCGTCTACGGCGGCGTCGCCGTCGCGCGCAACAATGAAATCTTCGCCGGCACGGCGTCCGACATGTCCATGGGCGTGATGACCTGGCCGGATTCATCCGCCACCTTGGTCAATAATTTCATTTACGGTGGTTCTTCGCCGTTTGCCAATGGCGTCTATGGACACGGCGGCAATGTGACGGTCATGAATAACGTGATCGACGGCGGCGACGCGGACCGTGCCTATGGCGTCAATTTTTATGACCAGGGACACGGTCTGATCGTCAACAACATAATTGCCGGCGGTAGTGGCACCGTTTTTTCGATTGGCGTTCGCGCTTCCGAAGGACGGGTCATGCTGTACAACAACGATATCTACGGCGATACAACCACCTACCTGGTGAATAATTCAAATTCGTTGGACAATATCAATAGCTGCTCATTCACCGGTTGCACCGAAGCGGGCGGCAATATCTCAGAAGATCCCCAGTTCGACGTCGACGGGTTGCATCTGACCGGCGAAAGCCCGTGCCTCGATGTGGGAGTGGATCCGCTGGCCTGGTACGGCGGCTTCGGCGCGCTGTGGGATATCGACGGCGATGCGCGTCCACAGGGCGACGGTTGGGATATCGGCCTTGACGAGGTGGTGCCGTAATCGGGAAGTGAAATGAAACGCTCTATACTCTTGCTGCTGTTGAGTCTGCTTTTCGTTTTCGGTTGCGCCGGCGACGATGATGACGACGACGATGATGCCGGCCATCCCGCGGATGATGATGCGTCCGACGATGATGCCGCCACCGATGACGATACGGTTGATGACGATGTCCTTGATGACGATTCGTCCGATGACGATGGCGTTGACGACGATACAATCGATGACGACACCGCCGACGATGATTCCGTGGACGATGATACCGTTGATGACGACACGGGCGATGACGATACGTGGGAACCGCCGTCGCCGGTGCATGCCTATTACGAACGCGCGCCGGGGCAGGGCTGGCCGTGGTTGACCGACGAGCTGACCACCTTTGCCGCGTACGATCTGACCATGGTTTTGGGAGTCGACGAAACCCAGACCGGCAGCGCCGATCTGGCGGCGTACCTGCGCGCCGCCGAGGCGGCCGGCGTCGAAGTGCGGCTGTGGTTTTTGGTGGCGCGCGACCGGGGACTTTACGCCAACGACACCAACGCCGAGCACTATGCGCAAAAGCTGCTGGAACTGGCCGCCTGGTTGGTCGAGGAAGACCTGGCGGTCGACTGGCTGGTCGTCGACATGGAAATGGACGTCGGCAAAATGTACGAACTGCTCGCCTTGTTCCAGGCCGGCCGGTACCTCGATGCGGTAATGATGTTGCTCGGCAATTTCAATCCGGAGGGTTTTTACGAGGCGACGGCGGTGTACCGGCAGATGATCGACGAGCTGCACGAACTCGGCTTCTACGTGATGAACGTCACCGCGCCGCTGGCCTTGGACGATCTGCGCGACGAGGACACGACGCTGCAGGACATCATGGACATTCCCGCCACGACCGTCGAATGGGACGAGTTCTCCACCATGGTTTACACCAGCGAATGGGCGCTGAACTTCGGTCTGCCTTTCGGCTCGCACCTGGTGTACAGCTACGGCGAGATGACGGTGGAGTATTACCCGCAACGCGCTTCGATCGCCGTGGGCATCCCCGGCTTGGGCGTGATGACCGAGCCGGAACACTTGGCGGCGGATATTGCCGCGGCCAAAGCGGCGGGCGTCGAGCGGATTCAGGTGTTTGCCTATTCGCGCGTGGCCGCCATGGCCGATCCGAATGCGTGGCATGAAACGTTCGGTGCCGAGCCGGCGGTGCCGCCGACCGACGGCGTTACCGATTTGTTGCATTTTTTGTTGTGGATCGCCGACAATCTGTTTTGATTTTCGCGCGATGATGAATACATTTGAGCCGTAACCTTGGTGGAGGTCCGTCGTGTTCGACAAACCGATCTATTCGATGCCCGCGTTGCTGCGCGACCTTTACAAAATGGGCAGAAGCGCCCCCGATCTGTTCGACGCCGTGCTCAGCGGACGCGTCGACGGCGCGTTTCGCGAAAAGATTTTGCTTGCCGCCACGGCCTTCAACCGTTGCCGCTATTGCGCCTTTGTGCACGCGCATTGGGCGTTGTTGAATAAGGTCGATCCCGCGGAAATCAAGGCTCTGCTGCATCAGGAAGAGAATTATGCGTACGACCGGCGCGAACGGGTGGCGCTGGAGTTCGCGCGGCATTACGCCGCCACGCGCGGCGAGCCGGACGAGCGGCAGCTTGCCCAATTGCGCGATTATTACGGCACGCAAAAGGCGGACGACATTCTGGCTTTTCTGCGGATGATCTTCTTCGCCAATGTCGCGGGCAACACCTTCGATTCGTTTCTCGCGCGACTGCGGGGGCAGGGCGCGCCGGAGGGACATCTCCTCTCCGAATGGTTGGTGTTTCAAGTTGCCGCGCCGATCTTGTTGCCGGTGTTGGCCGTGCTGACGCTCCGTCGTCTCATCGCCAACGAGCCGGAAGGGATCATGGCGGCGGTGCCGGTCTGAAGGTAAATTATTACACCTGACATATTAGTTATCCTCGATTATCGCTTGACTTCCATTGGGCGTTTTGCGCAAATCGTTAAGCAGGCCGACGTGCAATCTCATTATTAGAAATCTTTAATTTTTTACGGCTAGCGGCGCGTTCACCCTTGGCGAATCCAACGGATCTAGCAAGGAGAGGAACGTGAAACGATTTGTTTGTTTCGCCATCGTTTTCGCCCTCTGGCTGGCGTGCGTTTCGATCGCCCAGGCCGGCCTGGTTTTCATCCCCAACACCTACGGCATGTCCGCCCGGTCGATCGGCCTGGGCAATGCGATGACCGCCGTGGGCAACGATTATTCGGTCGCCTATTTCAATCCCGCCGCCTTGGGCGCGATGACGACCAGTCAGTTGGATATCGGTTACCTCTATGCCGCGCCGCGCTTCAACGGCGGGCTCAATGACGGCGGTGACGAGGTCAATTTTGAAACGGACAACAAGCTGGTGCTGCTTGGTTTCACGATGAACCTGTCGGAGTTGTTCAACAACAAGCACGGCCTCGGTTTGGGTTTCGACATGTCCATCGACAACAATCTCAAGTCGTTCATGAACTTCGAGGACAGCCGCAACGATAACGGTCAGTTCGCGCGCTACGGTCTGTCGAGCGTGACGATGGTCACCGGTTTGGGCATCAAGATCATCCCGCAGCTTTACGTCGGCGGCGGTGGCTTCATCATGATCAAAGGCGAAAACAAGTTGATCGCCGAAACCGACATGGCCGGCAACACGCGCGAAGAGGAAATTCAAGTCAGCGCCGAACCGGCTTTCGCGCCGATCATCAGCCTGTATGCGCCGGTGCATCCGGTGATCACCATCGGCGCTTCGTATCGCGGCAAGGCCCTGGCGAAGTTCGATGCGATCGACGCCACCACCGACGCCCTGGTCAGCGATTCGCGCCTGACGACTCTCAATCTGATGATGGCCTTCAAAGACACTTATGTGCCGCAGCAGGCGACCTTGGGCGTGGCTGTTCGCCCCATGCGGGAACTGTTGCTGACCGTCGACGGCACCTGGGCCAACTGGGGCGACTATGAGGAAGAGGTCTCCAAGAAGGACGCGGTCAAAGAGGACGCCGATTTCGATACGCACGACATTTACATTCCGCGCTTCGGCGTCGAATGGACGGCCTTTGAAAACGTCTGCTTCCGCGCCGGCTACTATTATGAAGACACGCCGTTCTCCGATCCGGGCATCGGCAATGCGGTGGTGCTCGACAATGCCAAGCACGTGTTCAGCCTCGGGGCGGCGCACGATATCACCTACATTCCATTTCTGGCGCACCCGCTGACCGTCGGCGCGACCTACTTCAATCATTACCTGGTCTCGCGCACGGTGGAAGCGGGTGACGGACGTAAATTCGAATCCAGCGGCGATCTGAACGGCGTGATCGGCACCTTAACGCTTCGCTATTGATGGAGGTCGACCATGCGTATTTTCAATCGAACCGTGAACGTCGCGCTGGTGGGCCTGTTGCTTTTTACGGCCTTGCTGGCCGGTTGTTCCGATGAGTTCATTCCGCTGGAAGCCGAAAAAACAAGCGAACCATTTCGGGTCGACATGACCGTGCCGCATCATCAGCAGCCCGATATCGTGTTGTCCAGTCAGGTGGTCATCTATTTTTCCGAAGAGCTCAATCCGTTGTTCGTCAGCGACCGGGTGACCGTCGAGGACGAGTTCGGGATCAATGCGCTGTTCACCCTGGAAGTGTACCGGGCGTCGATTGTCATCAGTCCGGTCGGCCTGTGGAAACCGGACACGACCTACAACATCAAGGTCAGCCCCGGCGTGCGCTCGGTCAACAACAAGGAGCTGACCGCCGCGCATTCCTTCTCCTTCAGCACCGGCGTTCGTCGCCCCTGCGATCGTGAATTGCTGTCTGTCGTGCGCGTTTCGCCCGCGACCGACGAGATCTGTTGGGACTTTCACACGATTCGCGTGTACTTCAACGAGCCGATCGACCGTAAGACGCTGGAGTACGGGCAGAGCGTGCGGATGATCGACGTCGAAACCGGTGAAATGATCGCCGGCAATCTGTTCGGTCGGCGCAACCAGATCGTCTTCGATCCGGCGCAGGATATGACGGCGGGCAAAACCTATCGCCTGATCGTCAACAATATGCTCAAGGATTACAGCGGCGACGGTCTGCTGGAAGATTTTACCGTCGATTTCACGCCGCGCTCCACCGGCAACCGCACGCATCTGGCGATGGACAAGGTGCCCACGGTAGTCGAGGGCGCCGCCTTCGTCGATGCGCTGCCGGATGATTCGCTGTTCCCCAAGAGCAAATTCATTGATCGCGATATCAATTCCATGCTCGCCAATTCGGTCATGATGGGCGAGACCAACATCAAAGTCGGCTCGCGGTTGTGGAACGAATTTGGTGAAGCGGCGCTGTCGCCTGACCGCATTCCTTTTGTCGTGCGTAAAGGACAGCGTCTGCGCGGTAAGGGCCTCAAGGGAACGCTGGGCGGCGAGATCGTTACGGGCGTCGACACCGGCGAGATCATTGTGACCGTGATGACCGACGCCATCGGCGAAATGCTGGGCTCGGAATACGTGCACGGCGTGAAGGGCTTGCCGCCGGTGATTCGCCTGACCATGGACGCGACGATGAATACCACGTCGCCCACGGTCAATGCGATTCTCTCCCAACCGATTTTGGGCGTCACCCTGGTCGGGCAGGTAGGCGTCAGCGCCATCGATCAGATGCCCGATTACGAAGCGATGCAAATTGAAATCATCGGTTTCGCCGAAATCGAGTTGGTCAACGAATTCGTGCCCGTCACCATGGCCTTGAAAATGGTGCCGCCGCCGATCAAGCCCGAAGCGGAGCCGTTCGACGAAACGCCGCTGGAAGTGATGTCGGTGTCTCCGGTCGATATCGTTTGCGAGCCGGAGGACATCACCTCGGTGGTGCCCACGCGCATGGCGGGCGAGGAGATTATCGTCACTTTCAACAAAGCCGTGGACCCCAATACGGTGCGCGGCAACCTGACCCTGCGCAGCCCCGACGGCGTCGTGCCCGGTCGATTCGACATTTACAATCCGAAAGTTGCGTTCATCCCTTATGAACCGCTGGATCCCGATACGACCTACACGATCATCGTCAACGACGGCTTCACCGATATTCTCGGCAACAAGCTGGACGCGCAGCATACCTATCAATTCTCGACCATGCCGTTCCAGGCGTCGTACACCGAACCGCCGTTGATCAACGCCTCGGTGCCGGGGCGATACGAAAACGCGACGCTGCCCAAGAACTTCTATCCGGAAGTGTATTTCTCGCAGATCATCGACGAGAACTCGCTGGTCTATGGCGAGTCCATTGCGCTCTACGACATGACCTACGGCCGCGAACTGGTGCCGGGGACGTTCATCTACAGTTCGATCTTCGTGCGCTTCGTTCCCGATGAAGACCTGACGCCCGGTCACGACTATTTGATGGTCGTGCGGCCCGGTGTTTTGTCCATTGCCGGTTTGCAGGTCGACACCGACAGCGACCGCACGCCCGGCGGACCCGAAGTGGAAATTCCCTTCACGGCCGTGCCGTACTCGCCTTACGTGCGCTTGGCTTACAGCACCTATCCGTACGCCGACGCCGACGTCAACGGATTCATCGAGGGTGACGAATACGAAATCGACACCAACTACATGGAAATGGATTTCCCCCTGATCAAAGACCGTTCGTACACAATGGGGTACTTCCCGATCACCATCGAAAGTTTGCGGGTGGACGCCGACGGCTTTGCCTTGGTGCCGGTGAATATCGAGCCGGGCTCGTACATCTATGCTTCGAGCGTATCCATGACCCTGTTCGGCGGCGACGAAAAAACCGAACCCGGCTTTATGGATATGGGCCGCATTTCGATCGATCTGATCGATCCGTCCAGCACCGATCTGTACCAGGCCGATGACGGGCTGACCGGCGTGGATGTCGATACGACCATGCTTTTCAACGTGGAAAACAAGCTCTTCAACAGGTTTCTGAATCACGAAACGTTTTTGAAGATCCCCAGCAAATTGCGCTTCACCCGCGACGGTCGATTGGTCGTGATTGTGCACGGTGAAGGCGTCGTGCAAATGCGGATCCCGTTGCTGGGTGCGATCGACATTCCGCTGATCGTGGACATGATGAACATTACGCCGCCCTCGCGGCGCGGATTTTGATTTCTCGACAGGAATAGAGATGTGAGGTTCGGGCTGCCGTTTTCGGCGGCCCTTTTTTTATTCGGTCGACGGCAGCAGGCCGCTTTCGACCAATGCCGTAAATTGCTGTTGCGCCATGAACGCCTCGCCGGCCGGCGTCCAGTGACCGTCGTAGGGCAGGTACAGCGGCTCGGTTCCCTGATAGGCGCGGAAGGCGTCCAGCAGCAAACGGCAGTTCAGTTGTTGCTCGGCGCAGTATTGTTGCAAGAAAGGGAAGAACGTGCCCGTGTAGACTTTCCCGGTTTCGAACTGCTCGCGCACGCGGCCCTGCGGCCATTCGTTCGGCGCGACTTGATGCCCCAAAGGATACGCGAAAATCAGCAGCGGGATGCCGCGCTCTTTGAGGTAACGGTCGATCATCGTCAGGTACGAGCCGGTGCGGCGATAATGCTCTGACAAGTCGCTCACGCCGTCGCGCGTCGTGGCCAGCCGGTCGTAACGCAAATCGCCGGGCACGACGTTGGCCGCCTCGCCCATCGCGTGAATGTGAAAGCGCTGGTCGATGAAATGCGCCAGGCGCAGATGATCGATCAGCCATTTCTGCCACGCCGGCGGTTCCCACTTACGTTGAATGATCATCGGTACGGGGCGATCGTGCGCCACGCGCGTCGGCTCGTTGTCGGCGTCGAAATCGGCGATCGTCGAATAAAACAGGTCGTCCTGCACGTCGCCCATGTCCAGGTTGAGCAGCACGATGTCGGGCGCCAGGTCGATCAACTCGGTTTTCAGAAAGATGTATTCGAGGATCGGACTGTAGGAAACCTGCCCGCCATTGATCACGCGCACGGTGAGGTTCTTGCCCTGGTAGCGCTCGTTGAGCAGCCGCTCCAATCGTTTGCTGGAAATCAACGGAAACGGATTGGTCGTGGCTTCGATGAACGAATCGCCCAGCACCAGAATGCGCAGTTCGTTGGTTTCCTTGGGGCCGTATTCCACGTCGCGTAGGCCGTTGGCATTGGTGATGATCTCGATGCGGCGCCCGTCGTGCAGTACGCGCCAGGTGCGGATGCGCGGGCGCAGGCGATGATTGAGCGTCGGATCGCTTTTATAATAATAATAGCTGGTCGCCGGCTGCCAGAAAACGCGCAAGGCGACCTCGACCAACGCCAGCGTCAGCAACGCGGCGAGCAGGGAGGTCAAGACGCGGCGCAAGACTCGTTGGTTCACCGATCGCTCCATTCATTCTCGCCATGAAGGGTTGCGTTCTGTTTCGCATGTGCCCGGCGGACTGTCAAGTTTTCTACCGGTTGATGCGTTCATGCAGGTAGTCGGCCGTGCGCGTGGCCAGCGCGGCGATGGTCACTTGCGGATTGACGCCCAGGGCCGGCGGCACGATCGAACCGTCGCACACAAACAGGTTCAGCGCATCGTATACCTCGCCGTAAGGATCGGTGACGTACCGCCGCGGATCGTCGCCCATCTGGCAGGTGCCCAACGGATGATAGGCCGACAGGTCGATGTCCCACACCGGCGTGTGACGCGCCAGATTGTCGGCGAGATCCTGTTCGTTGCGCATCGGCCGCCACCCGTTGACGCCGCTGATGACGATTTCCGCGCCGGCGGCCAGGTAGATGCGCGCCAGCAGTTCGTGCCCGCGCAGAAGCTGTCGATGGTCGCTACGATTGAGGTGGTAGTGCACCAGCGGCCGATCGCCGAGGTTGCGCACCACTTTGCCGCGCGACGTATCCTCGATCATGAAACCGAAGGACGACACCTGCGCGAAGCGTTCCATGATCGACTGCATTTGCTCGCCGTACCAGGGGAAGAGCATCCCCGCGATGTCGAAGGGCACCTGCGCGCCTTCGAACATGAGCCCCTCGTCCTCGAATTCATCGACCATGTAGCCCTGCGGAATGTGCTTCCACCCTTCCACCGTTTCGTTCATCACGCCGAATGCGCTGCTGGCCGGGTGCAGTGAAAGATTGTGGCCCAGTTGCCCCGAGCTGTTGCCGATTTTGTGTTCCATCAGCAGAAGCGGCGAGGCGAGGGCGCCGGCGGCCAGCACGACCAGCGGCGCTTTGGCCACCACGCGCTTGCCGGTGGCGCGCGAGCGACCGGCCACGCCGTACACGCGTTTGCCCTTGAACAGCAATTGCGTGATCTTCGTGCCGGCCACCAGGTAGGCGCCCGCGTTCAACGCGCGGGGAATGTAGCTGATGTTCGTACTGCGTTTGGCGTCGGTCGGACAACCGTACGGGCAAACGCCCTGGCCGTCGCAGTCGGGGGCGTTGCGCGCCAGCGGTCCGTGGTGGAAGCCGAGCTTGTCCGCGCCGCGACCGATGATCGCCCCGGTCGGTCCGACGTATTTCATGTCGGCCGTTTTGACCTGAAAGGCTTCTTCCACGCGGCGGAAATATTGATCCATGTATGCGGGCGTCAGTTCGCCGAGGCCGTTTTGTTCGCGCCAGCGTTGTAATGTGCGCGCCGGCGTGCGAAAGCAGGTGCCGCTGTTGACGACGGTGGTGCCGCCGACCGCGCGCCCCAGCGGCACGAGGACGGAAGCATTGCCCATCGTGGCGGTCAGACCGAAGTTGCGGTACATCATCCGTTGCATTTCCAGCGGACGGCCGGAAAATTCCGAGCGACGGTGGAAATCGCCTTCCTCGAAAATCAGCACGGCGTTGCCGCGTTCGGCCAGTTCGGCGGCGACGACCGCTCCGCCGGCGCCGGTGCCGATGACGATCACCTCCGCTTCCAGCGTCATGTCCTCGCCGATGTCCTCGCCCGGCAATACTTGCTGCAGCCAGCGAGCCGGCTCGTCGACCACCGGCGGTTTGCGATAGTCGATCCCGACCAGATCGAAAATCTCCTCGTTATCGAAGTAACTGGCTTTGATCAGCATGGCGACCAGGCGGAAGGCCAGGCGCAACGGGGCGACGGTTTGGCTTAAGAAATCGACAAAAGAAAGCACCTGCCGGTCGTTGAGGCTGCCGAGCGGTCTGAGATAACGCGCCATGGCGCCGGCGTCCAACGAGCGCAGCAGCGTGCGAATGCCGAGGCGGATCGTGTCGTTCGACCTTTGCAGAAACGTTTCCATGCGGTCGACGTATTCGCGACGATAGGCCGGAAAAATGCGCCCGGCCGGGACCAATGCCGCGCCCAAACGGAAAACGATTTCCCGCTCGCGGGGCGTGAAAGAGAACTCCTTCATCGCAACCTCGGAATGAATCACTTGAGTTAATCGAATATCTATCATGTTCGGCCAAGCGAACAAAGAGCGACCTTGGTCAAATGACTTAATCGAAAAAGCCGAATCTGTTATAAAGCAATGATTCAGTAGGAAAGGCGGCGATGATGTCGATTTATAAGTTGCTATTGCCGATGCTCATTTGTCTGTTGTTGCTTGTCGCGGCGTGCGGGGATGATGACGATGATGATGATAACGACGATGCGGCGGCCGCCGATGACGACAATGACGATGCGGACGACGACGGCGTCCAGCATGTTTCGCCGTTGCCCGACAATCAATTGCCTTACCTGATGAGCGGCAATCTGCCGACGCCGACCCACCGCACGCGTGACGATACGCGCGTCGCTTCGCTTGACGGCGCGTGGTTGTTCGCCGTCGACCAAAACGACGTCGGCCGCGACGAGCAATGGTACGCCGTCGATCACAACCGCGCCGATTGGGCGAATATCGAGGCGCCCGGATCGTTCAACACGGAGTTTCCCGAGTTGCTCGATTACTTCGGCCCCGCCTGGTACGTACTCGAATTTTCCGTGCCCGCGGCGGTGAACAGCTCGCAACTGGATCGTTTGATGATTCGTTTCGGCGCCGTTTTCCTGCAGTCGGAGATTTATCTCAACGGTGAGTTGATCGGCCGGCATGAGGGAGGCTACACGCCGATTCATCTGGCCTTGGGCAATCGCGTGCAACGCGGCGGCAATGTGCTGGCCGTGCGCGTCGACAACCGCCTCATCTGGCGGACGATCCCCGTCGATACGGTTTTCCATCGCGGCAGCCACGGTTGGTGGCCTTTCGGCGGCATCACGCGACCGGTCACGCTCCACCGGTTGCCGGAGGCCTGGCTGTTCAAGGTCGAGCCGAAGTTCATCGCCTCGACCAACAAGGTGGAAGTCGCTCTTGGCGTCTGGGCGGACGCTCCGCAGACGGAACGCACATTTGCTTATCAATTCAGCGGTCCCGACGCGCAGACGGAAGGGACCGTCAAGCTTCACGATATTTCCACCGGTTTTACCGCCTATGTGTTTTCCTTCGACACAAAGGCCGAGCTGGTTTGGTCGCGCGAGCATCCGGCGAATCTCTATCGCCTGACGTTGAGCGATACGCAGGGCGGTGAAGGCGTGTCCGTTCGCTTCGGTCGGCGCACGGTGGAAATCGAGGACGACACGATTCTGCTCAACGGCGAGCGGGACTTCTGGCACGGCATCAATCGCCATTCCGATCATCCCGACAGCGGCCCGGTGGAAAGCGACGAGACGATCGCCCGCGAGATCGCCCGTCTGCGCGAACTGCACGCCAATCACGTGCGCCCCGGGCATTATCCGGTGGATGAGCGCTTGCTCGATGCGTTGTTGGACGCCGGCATCACCATTGTTGAGGAAATTCCGGTCTATCAGTTGCAGTTCGATCAAATGAAGGATCCGGTGTTGTTGGATAACGCCGCGCGGCAGATTGCCGAGATGATCGAGCGAGACAAAAACAATCCGGCGATTCTGGCCTGGTCGGTGGGCAATGAATTCGGCAACTTCTGGCCGACGGCGGCGACCTTGACCGGAACGTTGGATGCGCAAGCCAAGCGGTTCGATCCCACGCGGCCGACTTTGGCGATCATCACGAATGTCAGTTGTGTCGTTCCGATCGATTTTGCCCTGCCGCAGGTGGACATCATCGGCGTCAACCAATATTACGGTTGGTATATGGGAATAGTGGACGTGGCCGGTCCGTGTCTGGATACGATTCACGCGATGTATCCGCACAAGCCGATCGTCGCCACGGAATTTGGCGCGGGCGCGGTGGCGGGCAATCATCTGCCCGACGGAACGGAGCCGGGTCCCGAGCCGTTGCACGATCACAGTTATTCGGAAGAATTTCAGGCCTGGTTTCTGGCGCAACAGTTCGAGCAGTTGCTGGCGCGGCCGTATCTGTCCGGCACGATGCCCTGGGTGCTGGCCGATTTTCGCATGCAATGGGAACCGTCGACCGGCGATCCCCATCCGGTGCTCGGCATGAACCTCAAGGGCTTGCTCACCCACGATCGTCTGACCGCCAAGATGTCTTTCCAACTGGTCAGCGACTTGTACGACGAACTGGACTGATCACATATCGAAGTACAGCTTGATCTCGTACGGGTGCGGCCGGTTGCGCACGGCGTAATGTTCCTTGTTCACCTTGTAGTCGATCCAGGTGTCGATGATGTCCTGACTGAACACGCCGCCTTCGAGCAAAAACGCGTGGTCCTTGTCCAGCGCTTCACAGGCGTCGCGAAGCGAGGAAGGCACCGAGGCGATCTTCGCCAGCAACTCGGGCGCGATGTGCTTCACGTTTTGATCGTAGGGGCCCATGAAGAGCTTGTCCGGATCGATCTTGTTGCGGATGCCGTCGATGCCGGCCATTAGTTGCGCGGCCATGGCGAAGTAGATATTGCAGGTGGCGTCCGGCGGACGAAATTCGATGCGCTTGTCTTGCGGTTTGATCGCGTACTTGGGAATGCGCACGGCGGCCGAGCGGTTCGCCTGGCCATAGAAGAGGCGGGTGGGCGCCTCGAAGCCCGGCACCAGCCGTTTGTAACTGTTGGTGCTGGCGTTGGTGAAAGCCAGCAGGGCGCGTCCGTGATAGAGCATCCCGCCGATGTAATACCGCGCGAGCTGCGACAAGCCGGCGTAGCCTTTCTCGTCGTAGAACAGATTTTTCCCGTCGGCGTCGACCAGCAATTGGTGGAAATGCATGCCGTTGCCCGCTTCGTTGTACAGCGGTTTGGGCATGAAGGTCACCGTTTTGTTGTACTGCTTGGCGACGTTTTTGATGATGTATTTCGCGCGCATCGTGTTGTCGCCCATTTGCAAGAGCGTATCGAGCATCGTCTCGATCTCCGACTGTCCCGGACCGCCCACTTCGTGATGGTGGTAGCGTACGGGGATGCCCGCTTTTTCCAACTGGGCGCACATTTCGGCGCGCAAATTGTACATGGCGTCCAGGGGCGGAATGGCGTGGTAGCCGCCCTGGTTCGGGATTTTATGACCGAGGTTCCGCTCGCCGTTCATGCCGCTGTTCCAGGCGGCCTCGATCGAGTCGATCAGGTAGAAACTGGTGTTGATGTCCTCTTTCACGCAGACCGAATCGAAAATGTAAAACTCGAATTCCGGCCCCCACATGCTGTTGTGCCCGATGCCTTCGCGGCGCAGAAATTCCTCGGCTCGCTTGGCGACGCCGCGCGGATCGCGGTTGAAGTGCTGCTTGGTGTCGGCCTCGCAGATGTCGCAGATCATGCTGATGGTCGGCCGCGCCCAGAAGATGTCCACCTCGGCCGTGGTGATGTCGGGGATGATCACCATGTCGCCCGATTCAACGGATTTGTATCCGGGAGCCGACGAGCCGTCGAACGGTTCGCCCTCGGTGAACAGTTCTTCGCTCAATCGTTTGCGGGGCATGGACAGGTGTTGCCACCGGCCGAACAGGTCGATGTATTTCAGATCGATCATCTCGATTCCATTGTCGTTGCATAGTTTCACCAAGTCGCTGTAGGATTCGATCATGATGTCCTCCATATCGCCTATCAAACGGGGCAATATTTGGTTATTATCGTCTGACCGGCGCCATTTTATACGGAAAGAATGGCCTTGTCTCGGGGGAAATTGTCATTGCGAAACGGGTGGTTGTATATTCGCGGGAAGTTCATATAATCGACTTTCGGTTTATTATGCATTAACAGCCTTCCAATGTCAGTCGGGAGAGGAAAATGAAAAGTTGGCGGACTATCTTGTTGATTCTCGTGTTGCTGTGCGGCCTCATGGCGATCGCCTCATGTGGCGATGACGATGATGACGACAATGACGATAACGGCATCGATGACGACGATGACGACGATGATGACGACGACGATGATGATGGTCCATCGGACGAAGAAAGCGTGTTTGTCGCGAAAGGCGGCAGCGATGACAATCCGGGCACCAAAGCGCAACCGTTGCTGACCGTCGCGGCCGGCGTGGCCATGGCCGAGGCCGAGGACAAAGCGGTTTGTATCGCCGCCGGCGCCTATGAGGAAGCGGTGACCACGACCGTCTCTCTTTTCGGCGGATACGATCCGGACGACTGGTCGCGCAGCATTACCGTCAATCGCACCACCTTGCTGGGCGAGGACGTTGCCTTGACGGTCCAGGGCGACGATGAAGTGTTGATCGACGGCTTGACGATCAATGCCTACGGCGAAGGCTCGACCGGCGTCGTGGCGGACAATCCTTCGACCGTTCTGCACCAGAATACGATCGACGGCGGCGTCGATATTAGCGACGAGCCGAAAGCAACCTTGGTCTATTATCGCGGCGTGGAGATTCGCAGCGGCGCGGTGTTGGTCGACAACGTGATTACCGGCGGCGGCACAGGGGACGGCAGCATTTCACATGCGGTGTACGTCGAAGGAACCGCCCTGCTGGTGAACAACGTTCTGTACGCCGGCGATGACGCGGAAACGTGCTCGAACATCAACCTTTTCGGCGCGGCGGACGTGACGTTGATCAACAACCTTCTCTACAGCGGTCCGCTTGCGGTTTCCTACGCGGCGGTGGATATCGAAGTCGACGAATCGGCGCTGCAACCGTCCATCGTGCTGTACAACAACGACCTCTGGGGTTTTCATCTGCAACACCTGGTGGCGGCGCGTTACGTCACTGAATTCTATTATTCCGACGATCTGCCGGGGCTCAACGGTTGCGTGTGGTACGGTTGCACCGAAGCGGTGAACAACATCAGCGCCGATCCGCAGTTGGGTTCGGACAACGCGCACATTGCCAGCACCAGCCCGTGTGTCGAAGGGGGCGTGAATCCGGCCACGTGGTACAATGGCGACCTGGCGGATGAAGACATCGACGGCCAGGCGCGTCCCAGCGGGGAATGGGACATCGGCGTCGATGAGGTATATGCAAAATAACACGCTGAAGAAAATTGGAACGATTCCGTCTTTGGATGCAGGCCTGTTGGCGTGGTCGAAAAAGGATAGACGATGACGTTGCCTGATCTGAGCAAATATGCCCAGGTTATTCTCGATAACCTTGCCGACGGGATTATCCTGACCGATCACTCCTTGCAGATATTGTACTGCAATCATTACGCATCGCAGGTGCTGGCTTTCCCCGAAAATGAAATTCTGGGCAAGTCGCTGGTCCAGTTCATTTCCTCGACCTCGTGGTTGGAAAAATTATCCTCGATCAAAAGCGGGCGGGAGAAAGACGCCTCCGGCGAGGATTTTATTTTCAACCACACGGGTTCGGTGGTTACCGTTCGTTGGTCGGTGAACCAAACCCGCCCCCTGGACGACGCACAATCTCATTTGCTGTTTCAGCTTCGTGACGTGAGTACGGAAACGAAGATGCGCGAAGCGCTGGATTTTGCCGAGTTCACGTTGTCCAGCGCCTCCATCGGTATTTATTGGATCGACGAACAGGCTCGATTCGTCTACATCAACGACGCCGCCTGCGAATCGTTGGGGTACACGCGGGAAGAGCTGTTGCAAATGAAGGTACTCGACATCGATCCGCACATGGCGGCCGACAAATGGAAAGAGCATTGGGCCGCCACCCGCAAACTGCCGCCGCGGCCCATCGAACGCGTTCATCAGCGTAAGGACGGCACACAATTCCCGGTGGAGATAATTCCCCACTATTTCGAGCACAACGGATACGAGTATCACATCACCACCAGCCAGGACATCACCGAGCGAAAAAAGGCCGAGGCCGAGCTGGTCCGGCATCGGGAGCATCTGACCGCTCTGGTCGATGAGCGCACGCGGGAATTGCGGGCGATCAATCGCCAATTGACGGAAGAGGTAAGCACCCGCAAGCGCATCACGCGCGATTTGGCCGAACAGCGCAAACAAAGCATGACGCAGTTCAAGGCGGTGCCGATACCCATCTACGTGTGGCAGAAATCAGGCGACGAGTTTTTGCTGATCGACTACAACGATGCCGCCTATATGGCCACGTCGGGGATGGTCAAGGATTCGCTCAATGCGACGTTGCCCGATTTGTTCGGCAATCAACCGGACATCATCGACGATATGAAACGTTGTTGGGTGCGCCAGGAGCGGATCGAGAAAGAAATTTCCCTTCATTTCCCCCATGATGATTTTATGCGCAATCTGATCGTCACCTATATTCCGGTTAATCCGGACATGGTGATGGTTTTCAACCAGGATATCACGCAGCGGAAATTGGCGATGGCCAAGGTGGAAGCGAGCGAACAACGTTATCGCGCGGTGTTCGACGCTTCCAACGATGCCCTGATCATCGGGGAAATGGACAAGCTGTATTACAGCAATCCGGCTTTTTTGAAATTGTTCGGCTATACCGATCAGAAGCAGGTGGCCTACTTGACGTTTATGTCCGGTAGTCCCGAGTTTCAACCATCCGGTGAACGCTCCGACGAACTGGGACTGCAGTACATTAAAAAGGCCTATCAAGAGGGCAATTGTCGGTTTGTCTGGTTGTTCCAGCGCGCCAACGGCGAACAGTTTCTGGCTTCGGTGGTCATCACCGTCTTTCAGGTCGGTGAACAGAAGATGCTGCATGTGTCGATTCGGGATATCACCGAGCAGGAACGCGCCGCTCGCGAGCGACAGGAAGCATTGGCTCGCCGCGAGGAATTGGAACGAATTATCAACCGCAGCCAAACGTACGCGTTCCTCTGGCGCAACGAGGATCAATGGCCGGTCGAATACGCTTCGGCGAACATTGCCAATTTCGGTTACACCCTGGAAGATTTTACCTCGGGCCGCATTGCCTACAACGATCTGATCCATCCGGAAGATTTGCCGCAGATCATCCAGGAAGTGGCCGATTTCTCCGCCGACCTCAACGCGAATATCCTGCACCAGGAATATCGCCTGCGCACCGCCGACGGGCACTATCATTGGGTGGATGACAACACCTTTCCCCGGCGTAACGAGGTGGGAGCGGTGACACACTTCGAAGGAATTTTACAGGACATTACCGAACGAAAGTTGATTGCCGAGGAACTGCGTCGCAGTTGGGAAACGGCAGCCGTGTTGCTCAATAACGCCCACGACATGGTTATGCTCATCGATAAAAACGGCACCATTCTTTCCTTGAATCAAAAGGCGTTGGAGGCGATCCATCGGGTCGGTCATCATGACCTGACCATGAAAGATATAATTGGGAGAAATATCTACGCGACCATGCCGGGCAACCTGGTCGAGGAGCGAAAAAAGCGAATCAAGCAGGCGATGAAAAACGGCGAAGCGCTCACGTTCATGGAAACGGCCCAGGATGATTTCATCTACGACACGTCCATCAAGCCGATTGTCGAGCCGGACGGTTCGATCGAGCGCATTGCCGTATTCGTGCATGACATCTCCGCGTTGGTGATCAAGGAACGGGAACTGCGACAGGCGTTGGAAGATGCCCAGCAGGCCGAAGAAGTGAAAAGTCAGTTTCTCTCGCACATGAGTCATGAAATTCGCACGCCGCTGAACCATGTGATCGGTCTGTCTTCCCTGCTGTTGATGGAACCGGAAAAGTTGAATGTGGAGACCCGAAAGTATCTAAAGATAATCAATAGAAGCGGCGAGTCGTTGTTGTCGATCATCAACACGGTGTTGGATTTGTCAAAAATTGAAACGGGCAAGATGCAGGCGGTGCAGGAGCAATTCAACATCTTCGACTTCCTGCAGGAAATCGGCGACCGCTTCAGTCTGCTGGCCGAAAGCGACGCCCTGCAGTTTGCTTTGACGGTTGACCCGCGTTTGCCGGGGTTGCTGATCGGCGATTCGTTCATGCTCAGCCGCATTCTCGACAACCTGTTGTCTAACGCCATCAAGTTCACGCCGGTGGGAAAAATCGGCTTGAACGTGTCGATTCACGAAAGAAACGACAGGAGCGTCACCTTGCTGTTCGCCGTACGGGATACGGGCATCGGAATTCCCCGCGAGGAATTCGAGAAAATCTTCCAGTCTTTCTATCAGGTCGACGGCTCGGCCAACCGCGATTACCAGGGCACCGGTCTGGGCCTGACGATCACCCAGGAGTTCGTCAAGTTGATGGGCGGTCGCATCTGGCTGGAAAGTGAACCGGGGAAGGGCAGCGGTTTCTTCTTCACCTGCCGTTTCGAACTGTAATGCGTTTCAGGGATTCATCGGAATATGGCACAGAACCGTCGGAGCGACGGCGGCCAATAGCCCCGGAACGTACATGAACGCTTCCCTGCGTTCAGTTGGAGTTACCAGTTTCGACTTTTGTGAACGATGCAAATATTATCATATTCGATAAATGAAAATCCATTAGGTATTTGCCTGGCGGGGGTGATTGCCAGGTTCTTGCTTTTCATTATTATTGTGATAATATTTGTCTATCGGAATGAGAAGTAGAGGAGGAATTTGTTATGTCCATCAGTAAGTTGTTTTTTCTTGCCTCTTTATTGATGTCTATTTTAATGATGTTTTCCTTCGGCTGCACCGACGATGACGATGATGACGATGACGATAATGTCGATGATGACGATTCCATCTGTGACGGTTGTCTGATCGGTGGCGTGTGTTATCAGGACGGTGAAGCCAATCCACAAAACATTTGTCTTTTCTGCGATAGCGCCAATGCCAATAACGCCTGGTCGGCCAACGATGGCTACGATTGCGACGACGGCTTGTACTGCAATGGCCAGGATGTCTGTCAGGCCGGCGTTTGCGAACATGTCGCAGTTCCGGATTGTTCCGACGACGGCCAGTGGTGCAACGGAGCGGAAGTGTGCGACGAACAAAGCGACGACTGCATACATACCGGCGCGCCCTGCGTCGACGACACACTGTTCTGCAACGGCGTGGAGAGTTGCGACGAGGTCAACGACATTTGCTTGCACACGGGCAATCCCTGTTCGTCGCCCGCCGTGTGGTGCAATGAACAAGACGATGAGTGTCGGGCGGTAGAATGTGAAGCGGTGGGCGAGGGATCGCTTGACGTTTGTGCGACAACATTGGAGGACAACAACGGCGTACCGCAGGACAGCGGCGGGCTGACGTTGTGGTGCGAATTGTCCGAGGCGCTGTTTCCCGCCGATTTCGATCTGGCCTCGCCCTTCTGGAGTTGCTGGGCCGGGTGCGTTTTCACGCAGGATTGCGATGACGATTGCTTTGCCGTTTGCCAAAATCCCCCCGATCCCGGCACCGGGTGCGGCGCAATCGTGCATCCGATTTACGCCTGCGGTTTGACCTTCGATTTCGAAGAGGAACCGAACTTCTACATTCCCGAAATGGATGCGCTCGCCTTGTGCGCCGATTGGAACAAGGATTGGGAATGCTACCAGGATTGTCTGGACGTTTTCCCATGCTCCACGCCCCCCACGCCGTTGCAGCAGTACAACCTGCACAATTGTCTCGACGGTTGTGAGCCCAGCCCGGCGGTGGGCTTCGACGGCGAACAGTGGGGTTTGGTGGAATATGCGCCGGAGTTGGATGTGGACGTTTTCTCCATCGAGCTTTGGTTTCGCCTTGATGAAAATACTACCGGCGGGCAGCGCTACGTGCTGGCCAGTCGCCTCGACGATAGCGCGGAAGCGGAAAGCGGTTGGGAACTGGCGATCACGCCCAGCCTTGCCTACAACAATCAGGACGTGCTGTCGTTCTTCGTTATTAGACAAGAAAGCGTGTGGGCCGTTGTCGAGGGCTACACCTGGTTGCAGCTCGGCGATTGGTATCAGGTGACCGCACAATTTGACGGCGAAACGATGGCCCTGTACCTGTTCGATGAGTTGGAAGGTTTTGCCTCGGTGGATACGAGTGTTGTTAATAACACAGTGGGATTGGGCATCGGTGCGCGCCCGGTTGGTCAATCCAACCGATTCATCGGCGCGATCGATGAAGTCCGCCTCTCCGCCGCGATGCTCTCCTCCCATTTTGTGCCCTACGAATTTGATGCGGAGGAGGATACCGTCGGCTTGTGGCACATGAACGAAAAGAACGGAACGGTTATCGCCGATGTGAGCGAAAACCATCTTCATGGCGACATCGCCGACGACAGCCTATGGACCTGGAGGATTTCCAAAAACGATTGGTATAAAATTAGAGCCCACGACCAAAGCGCCCAAACGGCGGGGAACAACGGAAGGATTGCCGAGGAACTGTATTATCAAAACAATATGTTCTATGCCGACAACTTGACCGATCTGCTTGTTTGGGATCGCAATTTGACGGACGATCCGGCGGTTACCTTCCAATTCGGCTACTGCAGTGAATCCGGATACACCTTCCGGACGCGTCATGACCAAGGCAGTCGCTGGTACTTCTTTTGGGAGTGAGAATGGTCGATAAAGATTCTAATACGCTTTGCTATTGAGAAATCCCGCGTTTTATCCGAAAACAATAGGAATGAAGTGCAAACGGATGAAACCATGAAATACGTGTTGACGATTTTCGGCCTGCTGCTTGTGTTGTCCGCGTTGACGGTCGCTTGCGGCGGCGGCGGCGATTACGACGTGGACGACGACGGCATCCAGGCTCCGAGTGTCACTGACGACGACGATGACGATGACGACGATGACACCGGCGACGACGATATCGATGATGACGACGACACCGGCGACGACGACAGCGAGCCGTTCAATCCCGAAACCTTCGGTATAAAATTTTACGACGTCGGCCTGGGCGATTCCGCCCTGGTGGAAATACCCGGTCCCTACACGATGCTCATCGACGGCGGCGAAACCGGGCAGGGCGAATTCACGATTTGTCCCGACCTGGAAGCGCGCGGCATCGAGCGGATCGACATCCTCGTCATGACCCACCCCGACTACGACCACTGCGGCGGTTTGTCGGCGGTTTTCGATTGTGCGGAAGTCGGCGAAGTCTGGGTTAACGGACAAACGTTGGAAATCGACGCCTATTACGATTTTCTCGATGCCGTCGATGCATGGGGCGGCACGGTGACGACCAAGGAAGAAGGCGACATCGACTACCTCGGCGATTTGACCATCGCGACGATTCATAATCTCGGCGGCTATGAAGTGTTCGACGACAACAATCTGGTGCTGGCGCTCGACAACGGGCAATACCGCGTGCTGATGACCGCCGACATTAACCGGGCCGCGCAACAGGATCTATACGATCAATACGGCGCCGCGGTGGCTTGCGATGTGGTGAAGATGCCCGCCCACGGGCTCGGACCGCACTCGGCTGATTTCGTCAATGCGCTCAACGCGGCCGTCGGCATCCTGTCGGTGGGGGAAAACACGCTGGGTTACCCCACGGAAGCAACGGTCACGGCGTACGAAAACACCGGTCTGACGCTGTATCGCACCGATGAGGACGGCAATATTTACGTGCGTTTTCTCGCTACGGAAATCGCGGTCGAAACCGAATTGTAGGCTACAGCCACTCCGACATTTCCGCCCATAGATCCTTAATGTCCATCGGCTCGAACTTCGGCTTGTCGAACTCGCGCCGGGCGATGTAATACACCGCGCGGTTGTATGGCGCTTTGATCCCGTGCCGGTCGGCGAGGCTGAGCAGGTAGCCGTTGATGTCCTCCAGTTCCGACTGACCGGCTCCACGCTGCAGAATGTCCTGCGCCATGCTCGAAAGCACCATCTTCTTAACGTTTTTATCGAACAGCGGCTTGGTCATCGCCGGCGGCAGCGTCACCGCCATTTTGAAGGTCGCCCACGACGGCATGCCGCCCAGCCGGCTTTCGCGATACCCCGCCGCCTTGATGATCGTCATGCCTTCGTAGGTGAGGTTGGTCAGGATTTTCTGGAACAATCCCTCGTCGCTGAGCGGCCGGTACTTGTGGCCGATCAGCGTGGTCAGCGAGTTGGTCAGATTGATCACCAGTTTGCAGTGCGCCGCGTCGTGGTAACGGTCGGTGATCACCGTTTCCACGCCCTGGTTGAAAATCGCGGCGAGGTCGGCCATCTCGTCCATCATCTCGTTGAACATCGTCCCGATGACCAATGGGCCCTTTTTCTGGTAGCCGATGACCACCGGTTCGTCCATCCAGGCGTTGTAGCTCACCACGCAATAAACGACCTTGGTGAAGTACTGCGGCAGAATCTCCTGATTCGCTACGCCGTTTTGCATCGCCAGGATGATCGGCCGGTCGCCCAGCTTGTCGCGCACCAGTTTCGCCACCGCGTCGAGGCTGTAGTTTTTCACCGCGATGACCACCACGTCGGCGTCGGGCGCTTCGGCCAGATCGTCGATGACCTTGACCGCCGTGTGTTCCTTAATGTCGGGCTTGTCGCCCCGATACGTGGTGATGCCGTTGCGGCGCATCGCCCCGACGATCGGTTCGCGGTCGAGCACGTACAAATGCTCGTGATGCGGCGCGAGCCAGGCCGCGACCGAACCGCCGATCGCCCCCGCGCCGAAAAACACGATCTTGTATTGTTTTTCCTTTTTCCGCGTCAGGCGGGAAAGGTCGATGGAATCGATGAACTTGCGTACGTCGTTGACGATCGTCATGGCTATTCCCCCGCTTGGTTGGCGGCCAGGTCGAACGGCGCCCGGTAGTTTTCGTTAGGCAGGTCGAAGCAACTGGACATGTGTTCGGCATAGCGGAATTGGAACGGATGCTCTTCGATCTCCAATTCGCGCAGCACGTCGGCCAACGGCCCGTCGCCGATGGTCAGATACTCACGATCCGGCTGCTTGTCCTTTTGCCACAGCAGATTCATGTATTTGATAACGTTGAACGTCGCCTTGAAATTCGTCTCGCACTGGCAAAGCCGCTTACCCATTTGCGTGTAGAGGTTGGACGTCACGTCGAATTCGGTCGGCTTGCCGGTCGTCGGCACGCGCAGTTGCATGTACCGGTGACCGTTTTCGTCGATGCCCACGGTCACGCAATCGTCGCCGTCGCGATAGATGTCGATTTCGTGAACGACCTTGGGCAACCCCCAGATTTTCACGCCGCGCAGTTGGTTTTCCAACGAAGTGACCGGCATGGAAAACACGTAGTAGCCGAAATTCTTGAAGATGTCGGCGATCATCGGCGCCACCGGCATATTGATCCCCGGATCGACCATTACCGGAATCGTCATCGCGATCTCGTTGTACGGCCCCACGCCCATCACCTGATTGTAGATGTAACAGGAAAAGGCGACCAACGCTCGTCCGCGCGGCATGCGCACCGGTTTGATCAGCGGATGCAGCATCATCCGGGCGGCCTTTTCGTAAGAGCATAGGAAAATCGCCTGCGCGCAGGTCACATCGCCATAGAAGGAGGGAAACAGGTAATTCTTGGCGATTTTATCGGTCAACAGCAATGGCTGCGGCGCCGGGCGCAAAGCAAAACGGTGGAAGAAATCGTTGTTGAACAGGTGCGCGTTGTCCAGCATCCCCGGTTCAATTTTACGGTTCGGCTTCATGGCTCGCCTTTCATTTTTCGGAAAACATCGGCCTATTATACTTGTTTGACCCATAGGCACCAAGAACTACCGCAGAATTACGCTATCAAAGAGCGGTGCGGATCCATTAATAAAAATTGGTTAAAGAGGCTTGATTTGTTAGTAAATTGTTAGAATATGCAAGTTCGACAATTGAAGAGGTTGTTTTATGCACTCGACAAAATTTGGCGTTTTTTGGTTGGTTCTCATGATGTTGTTTTCTTTGTCGATCGTCGCCGGCTGCGGCGATGACGATGATGACAACGACGATAATGACGACGCTTCCGCCGATGACGATACCGACGATGATGATGACGATGACGACGGTTCCGAACCCGAAGATTATGTGCCGACCACGCTTGATTTGACCTATATCCCGATTCCCCTCGGCGATAGCTGGATTTTGGGCGAGGGTCCCGGCGATCCGCGCGAGATTCGCAACGACCTGTTGGCTACGGAAACCGTACCGACCGGCGGACAGGATCGTTTGTCGCTCAGCTACTTTATGGTGTTGTCCGACTTGCACCAGACGGATGAAGAATCCCCCGTGCGTTTGACCTTCTTCGATGCGTTGACCATTTTGGATGGCGCCTTCAATTCGGCGTTCCGCCCACAGGAAGACTTGGGGGCGCAGTTGCTAAACGCCATGGTGCGCACGGCCAACCACATTCAGCTCGATTACGGGCGCGATTTCAACTTTGCGTTGGCGCTCGGCGATATGACCGACAACGGGCAGTTGAACGAGTTGGAGCAGTTCATCGATGTTCTCGACGGCAACGGCCTGACCACCGGCGAGGCCGGTTGGACGTCTCCGGACTCGGGCGAGTTGGATCTGGATCCTACTACCGGCCGCAACCGCGGCGAGCGCAATTTCGGCATTCAGGAAACCGATGGCGACGGCAACAACATCAATGCCTTCGATCGGGAGGGCTACCCCAACTCCAACGCCGACCTGGCCACGCCGGGTCTGCGCCTGTCCAACGGCGATCCGTTGCCCTGGTTTGCCGCCGTGGGCAACCACGATGTGTTGGCCACCGGCACCTTCGATCCCGATTCGTTCCTGACGTTCTACAAAACCGATAGCTTCGTGAGCGACCGTTCGCCGTACGGATTCATTCCCGGCCTGGGCGGTACCCTGGCTTATTGGGAAGAAAATCCGCATCAGAAATTGTACATCGGCGACGGCCTGTTCGGCATGAACATCGATTGGCGCATTGTCATTCAAACGCTCAAACTGGCAGGGCAGATCCCCGACGATTACAGCATCGATATCGATGAGCGTTTCAACTTGCTGACCCTGACCCACAATACACCGGGCGATTCCTCCGACGATGGAGTGACGATCGCCGCCGATCCGGACCGGATGTTCATGCGCCATGATCTTCTGCTCTCGATGCTCCATGAGCAGGGCCATGGTTTTATCGACCGCAATGGTGACACCGAAATCAATGGCGACGATGGCGGATATTATCGTCTCGACAGCGCCGCGCTGGCCGGCCAAACCGGCATTCCGCTGCGGTTGCTGGTGCTGGATAGTTGCGAAATTCTTTTCTTCGACGACGGTGGTCTCAGCGAGGAACAATTCACCTGGCTGGAAAGCGAATTGCAGCAGGCGGTGGAAGATCAGGTGATGGTCATTCTCGCCAACCACCATTACAGCGGCGCAATTCCCAACCACGGCGAACGGTTGCGCAGCGTGCTCAACTCGTATCCCAACGTGATCTTGCACCTGGTCGGACACGGCCACCATAACCGCGTGTTCGCGCGCCGGGCGGAAAATGAAGATCCGCTTTACGGCTACTGGGAAGTGGAAACCTCGTCGGGCATCGAGTTTCCGCAGCAGTCACGCATCGTCGAGATCGTCGACAATCGCGACGGCACCGGATCGATTTTTATGACGCTCTTCGACACCTGGCCGACTGAAAACGATGACAGTGATGAACTGGCGTTGCTCGGTCGCGAGTTGGCTTTCGACGATATGCTGCGTCGAGGTTACGACGGCTCGTCGGACTTTGGCGGTATGGGGGAGGACGGCGAACGCAATGTCGAGTTGGTCTTCCAGATTCCCTCGGAAATCGTCGAGCAACTGGCGGATATTCCGACTGACGGCCCGATTACTTCCGACGAAGTACTGGGAACGTTATATCAATAACCGGTCGATTTCCGGTCGATTCGCTGTCAAACCGTGCCCTGACGGACAAATAATAGATTTGCATTAATGTGAAAAAGGCCATTTACATGCAAGGTTGGACACATTAACATTATATGCAGATACGTTATTTGCCTGGAGAAAGGGAATCAGCATATCCGGATCGGCCTGCCGTATTGACCTCACAGGTTTCCAATAGGTGATTGGTGCGCACCGGAGAAGTATGTTTCCTCAGGTAAATCGAGTCAACTGGCGGGGGGAGTCCCGCGCAACGTTGACGTTCCGGTCGACCGGAACGTCGTAAGGAAAGAGAGATCGAGACATGTCCAAGAAACTGTATGTTGGAAACCTGAGCTGGGGTACGAACGATCAGAGTTTGCATGAGGCCTTCTCGCGGTTCGGCGAAATCGCGGAAGCCAAAGTGATCACCGATCGTGACACCGGCCGTTCGCGCGGTTTCGGTTTCGTTACCTTCGCCGATGAAGAATCGGCTGAGGCGGCCGTCTCCGAAATGAACGGCGCCGACCTCGACGGTCGCACCATTAAAGTCGACCGGGCGATGGAAAAACAGCGTGGTGGCGGCGGTGGTGGTGGCCGTGGCGGTCACGGCGGGCGTCCGCCTCGCTTCTAACAACCGTTTTATTTTGTATGCAACGAGCCCGATGTTCGCGCATCGGGTTTTTTTTGCGCCTGATTGAACCAAGACGGTAAAGAAATTATGTTGCTTCTTATGGGAGAACCTTCTTGGAAAATGAAGTACTGATCGGTCTGGGCAGCATTCTCGTACTGGGCACCGTTGCGCAATGGTTGGCCTGGCGGCTGCACCTGCCTTCGATTCTTGTCCTCTTGGTTGTCGGCTTTCTCGCGGGTCCGGTGACCGGCTTTTTGCATCCCGACGATATGCTGGGCGAAGTCCTTTTTCCGACCATTTCGTTGGCGGTGGCCGTGATTCTTTTCGAGGGCGGCCTGAGCCTGAACATCCGCGCGCTCAAGGAAGACGGCTACATTATCTGGAGCATGATCCTCGTCGGTGGCCTGGTCACCTGGATCCTCGCTACCTTCGGCGCCTGGTTGTGCCTGGGCTTCGACTTCGGGCTGGCCGCGTTGCTCGGCGCGATTCTCATCGTCACCGGACCGACGGTGATCATTCCGCTGTTGCTGTATATCCGGCCGATGGGGCGGGTGGGCGCCATTGCCAAATGGGAAGGCATCGTCAACGACCCGGTCGGCGCCATTCTGGCCGTGCTCGTTTTCGAAATCCTGATCGCGGGCGAGGGGCACAGCTCCGCCTCGCTGGTCGCGTGGGGGTTGCTGAAGGCCTTCGGCGGGGGAACGTTGATCGGCGTGGCCGGCGCGTTGATCATCGCCTATTTCCTTAAACGTTATTGGTTGCCGGACCTGATGCACGAACCGGTCACCCTGATGATGGCCATCGGTGCGTTCATCGCCGCGAACCTCATCCAACCGGAATCGGGCTTGCTGGCTGTGACGGTCATGGGCATCGTGCTGGGCAATCAACCGTGGGTGTCGGTGCGGCACATCATCGAATTCAAGGAACGGCTGCGCGTGCTGTTGATCGCCGGTTTGTTCGTGCTGCTCGCCGCGCGTCTGCAAATGAGCGACCTGCAGAAAATCAGCCTGGCCAGCGCCGGATTCGTTGCGTTCCTGATTTTGATCGTCCGCCCGGCCGCCGTGTCCTTCTCCACGGTCGGCGCACGGTTGCGCCGCAGCGAGCGCCTCTTTCTGGCCTGGATGGCCCCGCGCGGCATCGTCGCCGCCGCCGTCTCCTCGGTATTCGGTCTGTACCTGGCGCAGCATGGCTTTGCCGGCGCCGATCGACTCGTGCCCGAAGTGTTCTTCGTGATCGTCGTGACCGTGGTGGTCTACGGTCTGACCGCCGCGCCGCTGGCTCGTTATCTCAAATTGTCGAATCCGTCGCCGCAGGGTTTGTTGTTCGTCAGTGCGCACAAATGGGCGCGGGAAATCGCCAAGGCGGTCAGGCGCGAGGGCTTCGAGGTCATGCTCGTCGACACCAACTGGAACAACGTCAGCGCCGCGAAAATGGAAGGACTGGCCGCCTACAACGGCAACATCGTCTCGCCGACGATCTTCGAAAACGTGGCCATGCACAGCATCGGGCGGCTGCTGGCGATGACGCGCAACGACGAAGCGAATTCCCTGGCGGCGTTACGTTTCGCCGAGGTGGTTGGGCGCTCGAACGTGTTTCAGTTACCGCCGAAAGGGGCGGACAAAAGCTCGATGCCCCTCAAGCATCTGCAAGGGCGTTTGCTGTTTGGGCGCGAATTCAACTTCGACTATTTCGCCACGCAATGCGAGGAACTCGGACGCATCAAAACGGTCAATCTCACCCCGCGGTTCAACTATGAGACTTTTAAAAAGCACTACAAAACCGCCGTCCCGCTCTTTCTGATCACCAAGGAAAAAACGCTGGTTCCCTTTACCACCGACACGCGGTTGCTGCCGGAACCGGGCGAACGGTTGATCGCCCTGGTCAATGAGCACGACGACCATCATCACAAGAATAACAACGGCGTTTCGCCCGTAAAAAGTACCTGAAAATTTCTTATAAAAGCCCTTGCGGATCCTATAGTTTCCACGTATAAATGAATGACGTTCATACAATGAACTATATTCATTATATGCTCGAAAAGACATATTTCAGTTTGAATATTCAGTTGCAAAGTACTTGTTATGTCGGTAAGTTACGCAAGGCAAAGGAGTAAGGAATGCAAATTCAGCTAAGTGGGAAAAATGCGCTAATAACCGGTGCCGGAAAAAAAACGGGCATCGGTTTCGCCATCGCGGAAAAATTGGCGGGCGCGGGCGCAAACATCATCATCGCCGACCTGGGCTCGTTGCCTTCGGAAGATTGCGGCGTGCCCATGGGCAAGATGGATGAAATGGAGGCGTTGGCCGGCGAGTTGGCCGAAAAGTACGGCGTGCAAACGCTCGCCGTCGAATTGGACGTCACCGATCCGGCGTCCATCGCCGCCATGGTTGCCAAGGTCAAGGAGCGCTTCGGAACGCTGGACATCCTGAGCAACAACGCCGGGGCGACCTTCGGAGTGCCGAATCTTTCCTTCACGTACGACGAAGCGGCGTGGATGAAAACGATCGACGTGAACCTGCATGGCGTCTTCCGCGTGACGCGCGCGTTGCTGCCGCTGATGTTCGGTCGGCCGGGCAGCATCATCAACACCTCGTCGCGCGCGGGCAAAGTGCCGCCGACCTTCAACGGCGCGTACGCCGTGGCCAAAGCGGCGGTGATCATGCTGACCAAGGTTATGGCCAAGGAACTGGCCGGCATGAACATCCGCGTGAACTGCATCTGCCCGGGGCAGATCATGACCGACCTGGAAAAATGGCGGTTCGGCCTGGAAGCCGACGCGCTGGGCGGCACCGTCGAGGATCGTGAAAAGGAAATGTGCAAGACCATTCCGTTGGGTCGTATCGGCAAACCGGAAGAAGCCGGCGACCTGGTGTTGTTCCTCGCCTCCGATATGTCCTCGTACATGACCGGGCAGGCGCTGAACATCACCGGCGGACAGTTGATGGAACTTTAATTCTTAACGAATTCAGATAGGGAGGAACTCATGGCTAACGTAACCGGCGCGCAACTGGCGGCGCAGGCTCTGCTCGATCGCGGCATCGATCGTATTTTCACCCTCAGCGGCGGACACATCACGCCGATCTACCAGTACCTGGAAAACACGTCGATCAAGTTGATCGACACGCGTCACGAACAGGCGGCCGTGTTCATGGCCGAGGCGTACGGGCGCATGACCCGCAAGCCGGGCGTGGTGATGGTCACGGCCGGGCCGGGCTTCACCAACGCGCTTTCGGCGGTGGCCAACGCTTACATGGCCAACGCGCCGCTGCTGATCATTTCCGGCTGCGTGGCCATGTGCAAATGCGAGAAGCTCGATTTACAGGACATTCGCCAGGCGCCGGTCATCGAGCCGATGGTCAAAAAGGCGTTCGTCTGTCATTCGCCCGAGCGCGTGGCCGAGTTCATCGACCTGGCTTACCGCCTGACCACCGCCGGTCGACCGGGGCCGGTATACCTGGAACTGCCGGTGGACGTGCTCAATACGGCGGTCAATGAATTCAGCGCCAAAAAGCCGCAGACGGCGGTGGCTTCGCATCCGGTGGATCTGGAAAAGGCCGACGAACTGGTCGCCATGCTGCGCGAAGCGAAAAAGCCGATGATCATCGCCGGCAGCGGTGCCTGGTATGCCGACGCGGGCGACGAACTGACCGCCTTGGCCGAGAAAATCGGTGTGCCCGTGTTCACCGTGACCATGGGGCGCGGCACGATTCCCGACACGCATCCGTATTGCTTCGAATCGGCGCTGGGTTTGCGTCCCGGCGCGACGCTGTTTGCGCAATCCGACGCCGACCTGGTTGTTTTCCTCGGCACGCGCATCAGCCTGTTCTTCCTCTTTGGGCAGTTGATCGACAACAGCGCGAAAATCGTGCAGGTCGACATCGAGCCCGAGGAAATCGGCCGTAATCATTCGGTCGACCTGGGCATCGTCAGCGACATCCGCGCGCTGCTCAAGCAGTGCAATCGCTTGATCGACGAGGGCGGCGACGCCGAAACGCTCAAAACGCAGTACAGCCAGTGGGTGGAAATTCTGCGCCTGACCGAAAAGACGGCCAAGGCCAGCACGCAGGCCAATTGGGACAGCGACGCCACGCCGATTCACCCGTTGCGCCTGGCGCGCGAAGTGAACGACTTCATGGATCGCGACGACGACATCGTGATCGCCGACGGTGGCGATACCCAGATCTGGATGGGCATGACCCGCACCATCAAGCAGGCGGGGCGCTACCTGGATTCGGGTCTGTTCGGTTGCCTGGGCGTCGGTCTGCCGTATGCGAACTCGGCGAAGATTCTGCATCCCGACAGCCGCGTGTGCCTGATCATCGGCGACGGCTCGACGGGCTTCAATTTCATGGAATTCGAAACCGCCGTACGCAAGAACATCCCGATCGTCGTGGTCATCAGCAACGACCTGGGCTGGGGCATGATCCGTCACAGCCAGCAGTTGCGCATCGGGCACGCGATCGACGACGGCACCCATATCGGCAAAGTCGATTATCACAAATTGGTCGAGGCGTTGGGCGGCGAGGGCTACTACGTGGAAAAGCCCGAAGACATTCGCCCGGCGCTGGAGGCGGCCTTTGCGTCGGGCAAACCCGCCTGCATTAACGTCATGACCGATCCGTCGACGATCAGTCCGGGCAGCGTGGCGCTGGCCAGCGTCTGATCGTGCGGGAGCCGGTGAGTGATCTTTTCCAACGAGGGAAGATGACATGCGGTACTACGGAAAATTTGCGGTTGTTGAGTTAGGCGAACAGAAGGTTGATTTCCGCGAAGTGCCCGAAGAGGACCTGAAGCTGTTCTTCGGCGGCGGCGGCATCGGCGCCAAGCTGTTGTTCGACAGCGGCGACGACGATGCGATCGTCATGGCCAACGGATTGCTCACCGGCTTCCCCATTACCACGGCGTGCAAAACGTCGTTCCTCTTTCGCTCGCCGCAAACCGGCGTGATCGGCGAAAGCAGCGTCGGCGGCAAGTTCGGCGCGCAACTCAAACGCGCCGGCTTGGACGGCCTGGTCATTCAGGGCGTCAGCGCGCATCCGGTGACCTTGTTCATTCACGACGAAACGGTGGAATTTCGCGACGCCCATGATCTATGGGGCCTGGACACCTTTGCGGCGGAAAAGGCGTTGACCGCGCAACTGCCGGAAGGTTCGATTATCGGCGTCATCGGACCGGGCGGCGAAAACAACGTCGGCTTCGCCTCGCTGATGTTCGAAGGCGAATTCCCCCGCGCGGCCGGGCGTACCGGCATCGGCGCCAAATTCGGCGAAAAGAAAATCAAAGGCATCGCCGTCAACGGTTCGCAAAAACCCGAACTGCACGATCGCGCGGCGTTGGCGGCCTACACCAAGGAACTCAATAAACAAATCCGCGAACGTACCGCCGGTCTGCACAATTTCGGCACCGCCGGCGCCGTGGCCCGCCGCGAAAAATCGGGCGACCTGCCGATCAAGAATTTCGCTCAGGGCGAATGGGAGGGCGCGGAGAAAATCAGCGGTCAGGCCTATGCGAAAGAGATGCTGTTGCACCACCACGGTTGCTATATGTGTCCGATCGCCTGCGCCAAAAAGATCCGCATCCAAAGCGGTCCGCATACCGGTTTGGAAACCACCCAGCCGGAATACGAGACGGCCGGCGCCCTGGGCTCCAACCTGCTCAACGAAAGCCCCGAGGATCTGGCCGTCGCCAACATGCTGTGCAACAAGCTGGGCGTCGACACGATTTCCGCCGGCGTGGCGATCTCCTGGTTATTCGAATGCTACGAAAAGGGGATTCTCACTCGGGAACAGATCGACCTGGGCGACCTGGAGCCGACGTGGGGCAACGGACCGGCGATTTTTGCGTTGATCGAAAAAATCGCCCGGCGCGAAGGCATCGGCGATCTGTTGGCCAACGGCGTGCGCAAAGCGGCCGAGGAAGTCGGCCAGGGCAGCGACCATTTCGCCGTGCACGCCAAGGGGCTGGAATTGCCGATGCACGATCCGCGCGCATTGGTCAGCGCGGGCGCGACCTACGCCACCGGCAACCGCGGCGGATCGCACAACGAGGCGCCGGCGTATTACATCGAAGAGGGCATGAAGATCGAAGGCTTCCCGCAGGGCGTCGATCCGCACACGCCGTCCGGCAAGGGCGCGATCACCGCCCGCATGCAGGACCTGAGCACCGTGTTCGACGCGCTGGGGCTGTGCAAGTTCACCTTGTCCGGCGGCATCAGTTCCCCGCAACTGAGCCGGTTCGTCGAGCTGGCCATGGGCTGGGAAATGCCCCCGGATGAATTGATGGCGGTCGGCGACCGCATCTATACCCTCAAGCGGTTGTACATCCAACGCCTGGGCGTGGACCACAAAGACGACACGCTGCCCGGGCGCATTCTGCGCGACAAACGCGGCTCCGGGTTCTCCGGCGAATCGCTGCCCGATTTGACAACCATGCTGCGTGAGTTGTATGCCGTGCGCGGGTGGGATGAACAAGGTTGCGTCACCAAAGAAAAAGCGGAGGCGATGGGATTGAGAAACTATTACGAGTTGGGTGGACGTTCATGAGCGAGCTGGAAAAGAAACTGACTCCGAAGCGGCAGGCGATCTATCTGGCGATCGGCGTGGCGCTTTTTGCCGTCATTGCGCTGTTTCTCGGCGAGAACCCGCTGACCGTCGGCCAGGAAACGATTATCCTGACGCCGGCCGGCAAACTGTGCCTCGGCTTGCTGGTCGTGGCGATTTTCTACTGGATCACCGAGGCGCTGCCTTTCCACGTGACCGCGATGTTGGTCATGCTCGTTATGCCGCTGCTGAAAATCACCGACGGCATGCAGATCGTCAAGAACGGCGAGATCAAAACGATCGCCGGCATCGGCGCAGGGTACAAGGAACTGATCCGCCAAAGCTTCGGCAACGATCTGATTCTCTTTTTCCTCGGTGTGTTCCTGTTGTCGGGCGCGTTCTCCGAAACGCCGCTGGGCAAGCGGATGACGCTGCGCATGCTGCAATGGCTGGGCACGAGCACCAAGCGCGTGATTCTCGGTTTTCTGATCATGGGCACGCTGCTGTCGATGTGGGTGTCGGATGTCGGCGTGGCCGCGATCATGCTGCCGATCGGCATCGGCATCCTCAAGCAGGCCGGCTGCAAACCGCTGCAGAGCAACTTCGGCCGGGCGTTGATGATCGCCTCGTGCTGGGGAGCGATCTTCGGCGGCATCGCCACGCCGGCCGGCTGCGGCCCCAATCCGATCGCCATCAACTTCATGCGCGAGATCGGCGGCATGCGCATCACGTTCCTGGATTGGATGAAAATCGGCGTGCCCGCTTCGCTGCTGTTGATTCCCCTCGGCTGGTTGACGCTGCTGCTGATGTTCCCGCCCGAAATCAAACGCCTGCCGCTGACCAAAGACGATATTCGCGCGCAACTGCGAGAGTTGGGCGGCATGTCGCGCGAGGAAATCGGCACGGTGATCATCTTCGTGATCGTCATTTTCCTGTGGGTGTTCAATCCGCTGCTTGCCAAGTGGACGAACAATTTCATCGACCTGCCGATCAGCTACGTGTCGATTCTGGGCGGCTGTTTGCTGCTCATTCCGCCGTTCCGGGTGATGACCTGGGAGCAGGCCAATCGTGTAATCAGTTGGGAAAGCATCATTCTGATCATGGCCTCGCTCGGTCTGGGCATGATGACCTACCACACCGGCGCGGCGAAGTGGATGGCCGTTTTCCTGCTCGGCGGCGTGACCAGCCTGAACCCGGTGGCCTTGGTTTTCGTGGTTGTGCTGGTCGTCATCTTCATGAAACTGTTCCTGGCCAGCAACACGGTCACCGGCATCATCATCATCCCGATTCTCATTTCACTGGCGCAGGCGTTCCATATCCATCCGTGGATTCTGGTGGGGCCGGCGGCGTTCACCTCCTCGCTGGGAATCATCCTGGTTACGCAGACGCCGACGAATATCATTCCCTATACGTCGGGTTATTTTTCGATCACGGATTTCGCCAAATCCGGCATCGTGATGTCGATCGTCATGACGATTATCATCACGGCGGTGATCGCCATTCTTGGTCCGTTGACCGGATTGTATGCCTATTGATGGAGGCGGCATGAGCGCGAAGGAACGGCGGCAGCGTGAAAAGGAACAGCGGCGCGAGCAGATCGTTGACGCCGCGCGCGCCATTCTGCTCAAACACGGATTGGCCGCCGTCACCATGAACAAAATCGCCCGCGCCGCCGAATTGAGCGTCGGTACGCTGTATCTGTATTTTCAGAACAAAGAGGATTTGTTTGCCACGCTGCAGGAAGAGGGGCTCGACCTGCTGCACGATTTGATCGCCGCGGCCGACGCAAACGGGCGGACGCCGCCCGAGCGCTTGCGGCTGATCGCCGAGGCGTATCTGACCTTCGCCCGACGGCATCAGAATTATTTCGATGTGATGAATTACTTCCTTACCGCGCCGGAAATGGTTTTTCCCGATGAGCTCAAACAGCGAATCGACAAACACGGCGACCGCATTTTGTCCATCGCCGCCGGGGCGATTCGCGAATTGACGCCGCATCACGACGAACGGTCGGCGCACCGCTGTGCGCTGGTGCTGTGGTCGAACCTGCACGGCATGTTGCAGTTCCGTAAATTGCAGAACACCATCCTGGCCGAAGAACACCACGAGGAACTGTACTTCTACGCCGTCGATTGCTTGTTGGCCAGTTTCTCCGCCCGCTCCTAATAATAAAAGCCGCGTGAAGTGGGCAGCACGTCGGTGGTGATGTTCAAATTCAGCTTGCGCAATCCGTTTTCATCGCCTTTGCCGATCACATGCGTGGAATGCATTTCGCAACCGGCCAATTCCTTGAGCTTTTGAATGCAATATTCGCAGGTGGGATTGGCGGTGGCGCTGATCGCTAAGGCCACCAACACTTCCTCGACGTTCAAACTCGCCGCTTTGCCGCTGAGGACATCTCTTTTTAGTTTGGCGATGTTGCTGATGATCATTTCCGGCAACAGGTCGATTTCCTCGGGAATGCGCGCCAGCTTTTTCATGGAGTTGAGAATCGCCGCCGATTCGGCATGCAGCAGCGGCGTATTCATGCCGATAACGATTTCCCCATTGGGCAGTTCGATGGCCGCGCCGCAAAATACTTCGCGATTTCCTTTGCCCATTTCCCGGGCTTTTTCCGCCGCGTCGCGAGCGGCTTTCACGGTCGGTCGATCGATCGGCTTGACTCCGACTTGTTGCATCAGTCGGGTGGCGATCTCCACCGTTTCCTTGTTCTCGATGCCTCGTTTGAATTCCCAATTGTAACGGAAGTAGCGACGAATGATTTCCTGGCGGGCCGCCTCGCGCACGACCTCATCGTCGACGATTCCTTCCTTGGCCATGTTGACGCCCATATCGGTGGGGCTGCGGTATTCGGCCAAAGGCGTGTGGTCGCCCAGGCGATCGATGATCGCCTTCATGATCGAAAAGTTTTCGATGTCGCGATTGTAATTAACCGCGGTCGTGTTGTACGCCGACAAGTGGAAAGGATCGACCAGGTTGCGGTCGCGCAGATCGGCGGTGGCCGCTTCGTAAGCCAGGTTTACCGGGTGATCCAACGGCAGATTCCAAATGGGAAACGTTTCGAATTTGGCGAATCCCGCCGTTTGCCCGTGCAAGTTGTGGTGATAAACCTGCGACAAACCTGTCGACATTTTTCCGCTTCCCGGTCCCGCGCCGGTGACGATGATCAACGGTTTGGATGTTTCAATAAACGGATTGCGCCCGTACCCGTCTTCACTGACGATCTTCTCCACGTCGGCCGGATACCCTTGTATCTCCGGTTGCGTATACACGGGAATGTCGCGCGATTTAATGAACTCGATGAATCGTTGCGCGCTTTTTTCTCCGCGAAAGCGATTCACGATCACGGCGGAAATTTGAAAGCCGAAATCTTCCAGATCGTCGAACGTGCGCAAGGTCGCCATGTCGTAGGTCAAACCGAAATCGCCGCGAATGCGCCCTTTTTCAATATCGCCGGCATGAATGCAGAAAATAATTTCCAGCACATCCTTCAGCCGAGTCAGCAATTTGACTTTTACGTCGGGATCGTAACCCGGCAGCACCCGCGCCGCGTGAAAGTCCTGCAGCAACTTGCCGCCGAATTCCAAATACAACTTTCCGGAAAAACGATCGACCCGCTCCAAAATCGCGTTGGCTTGAGCCTGTAAATATTTCTCGTTGTCAAACCCTTGCATTTTTACCTCGATAATAACTAAAATGTTGGAATAGACACTTTTGTTATAATCAACGATCGCTCGTCATTCAACCGAAAAGGATTTGCTCGAGAGGGATTTTTCAAATCTGATCCGACTTTGCCTTTTTCAATATTTTCCGGTTATAAATATTCTTACTGTTGGCAATGGGGAAATCACATGACGCAACATGAAATCACCGAAGCGGGCATGCTCTTGGACGACGCCGGACGGCTGACCGCGCGCGGGTACAGCAAACGGCCGGTGCTCACTTACAATCCGGAAAACGTGCGGCGGTTCCCCTGGCCGTGGGCCAATCGCCTGCGCCTGAAGGAGTGGGATTATTACGGCACGACGACGCCCGATTATTTCTTTTCCTGCTGCGTTTCGCACGTCGGCTATATCGGGCTGGTGTTCGTCTATTACATCGATTTCCGCAACAACCGTCTGCTCGACGGTATTCATGTGACGCCTCTGGGCAAGGGCTGCGCGCTGCCGGTTTCCAGCGAAACGGGCGACGTCGAATTTCGCGCCGGCAAATTGTGGATGCAATTCGTCCGCGAGCCGGAGCGGCGCATTCTGAAAGTTCATTGGCCTAAGCTGCGCCGCGCGGGCGACCTGGACGCCGAATTGATCGTCCATCAGCCGCGCACGCTCGACAGCATCGTGATGGCCACGCCGATGGACGACACCTGTTTTTATTACAACCACAAAGTGAACGTGATGCCGACCGAAGGCCGCTTGTCGATCGGCAATTGGCAGTTCGACCTGCGCCGCGATCAGGCGCTGACGACCATGGACTGGGGGCGGGGGGTGTGGCCCTATCGCACGTTCTGGGTGTGGGCCAGCCTCTCCGGATTTTTGCCCGACGGACGGTCGGTCGGCTGGAACCTCGGACGCGGCTTCGGCGATCTGTCGGCGGCGACGGAAAATTGTTTTTACATCGACGGGCGCATGACCAAGCTCGGTTGGGTCGACATTACCTACGATGCCGCCGATCACATGAAGCCCTGGCGGATGATCGCCGACGACGGCCGCCTGGATTTGACCTTCACGCCGTTTCTCAACCATCGCTCCCGAGCCCCGCTGCTTGTGTTGGACACCAAGGGCAATCAGATGTTCGGTCGCTATCGCGGCACGCTGACCGACGACCAGGGCGTGACGTATCAAATCGATGATCTGATCGGCTGGGCGGAGGATCACACCGCGCGCTGGTAGGCGCGTTCAATGCCCCGCGAACATGGTGCGTTCTTCGTGTAGATACCGGGAAAGCACCTGGGCGGCCAGCAATTGCCCGTCCGCCGACCAGTGCCCGTCGCCGCGCAGAAACAGTTCCTTGCCGTTTTTGGCCTGCTCCTGAAAGAAGGGCAGCAAGGAAATGTATTCGATGTGGTTGGCTTCGGTGACCTGCCGCAGGCGTTCCTCGGGTAAATTCAAATTCAATTCCATCTGCTTCAATTGCGGCTGCGTCTCCAGCGTCAAATCCCAGATGTCCGGATACGCCTGCTCGATGTTGGCGCCGGAAACGAGAATGAACCGCGAGCCGTTCGCCCGCACGCGTTCATTCAGATGCTTGATGACCGCCAGTTCCCGATGCAGCGCGTTGCGCCAGAGCGGATCATCATTGGTGCAGTAAATCCAAAAGCGCAGACTCAGCCCATGGTAATAACCGTGTTCGCCCCAGGTGGTGGAATAGAGCTTGTCCGCAAACGGCGCCAGGCCCCAATCGTCGAGCAGCAGGCGCAATTTCGTGGGGCGATTCCAGCGCGACCAAAGGTAGTACCCCACGCGTGTGCGGCACAGAAACCGCGGAAAGCCGTCGAGCATCTCCCAAAACGAGAAGGGCGCCTCTTTGGCGTAAAAGGGCGGCGAGAGGTTCATCTTGCGCACCAGTTGTTTTGCCGGCCGATGCACGATCATTTGATCGTCGATCACCTCGACGTACGGCTTGAGGTAGTTCAACCGTTGCTTGTAGATGTCCGACAATTGCTTGGTCGTGTCGATGATGTCGTTGCAGGTGCTCATCATCAGGATCACAATATCGGGTTGGTATAGGCGCCCGAAACGGCGATAGGCCAGGTATTCCTGCGCCGTGCCCCAACCGGAAATGCCGATGTTGATCACCTCGTTGCGCGCTCCGTTTTCATTGAGCATCGCTTCCAGTTTTGCGGTCATCAACTCGTCGTCGCCGAATTGATACCCTTCCATAAACGAATCGCCCAGCACCACGATGCGCCGCGTGCCGGCCGGTTTGAGGTAGGGGCGATCCGGACCGCGAAAGCCGTCGCGATTATAGCGGTACTGCGCGCAACTGTTTTGCAGACTGCGGCAAACATTGGCGTTGGGGCGACCGCGCCAACCGACCGTCGCGTCGGCCAGATACGGATTCAACGTGGGGCGCGAACCCAGGCAAGTCGTGCAGCGCAGGTAAATCTCACCTATCCCGAAAAGCACGCCTAAAAATAGAAGAGGCGTAATCAGGCGAAAGAACACCTTTTTTAAAATATTCAATTTTCCGTTCATACCGCTTCACTTGGCTTTTGGCATACTCATTATAAAATATCAGATAGTCCGCCGCCAGGGGGAAATTGACCGGATTGAAAATTATTCATTTCTAGCTGTGGCCGGTTTCCGCCGAGTGATCGTCCATTCGCCGGTTGACAACAAACGGCGGCTTACCCCATAATTGGTACATTGGTTGGACCAATAGACCAGTTATCGGAGCGTGGACGAAACGACGACTTTGCTGGGGAGGCAAGCGGGCAAACGATGAAAGACAATCAACCGATTCGGAAGACGAATAGCGATACGCCGCAATTCAAGCCCATTCGCAAAACGCGGGTGGCCGATGAAGCGGTGGTGCAATTGACCAATCTCATTCTCGACGGCGCTTATCCGGCGGGAAACAAGCTGCCCGCCGAGCGTGAACTGGCGCAGCAGATGGGCATCAATCGCACCTCGTTGCGCGAGGCGTTGCGCAAACTCGAAACGATGGGTCTGATCAACATCCGGCCGGGCGACGGCGTTTTCGTGCAGGACTACAACCTGTATTCCGGTTTGGAGTTCGTCAAATTTCTGCTGGCCAACGGCATTGGTCTGGACAAAGACCTGATGCTCTCCATGGCCGAAACGCGCCGCCTGTTCGTACAGATGCTCATCGAGATGGCCGCCGATCGCGCCGACGATGACGACCTCGACGCGATTTTGGAGGTGGCGGAAAAATACCCGAGCAACGATCCGCACGAGCGCCTGACCGGCCAGTGGGATTTCCGTTTCTTCCAGCAGTTGGCGTTGGCGACCAAAAACAAGATTTTTGTTTACGTGCTCAACACGGTACGCGATGTCATCGAACAGATCAGTGTGCTGTACTACCAGATGGAAGGTCAGCCGGAGTTGGCCGGCAAGGCGTACCTCGAGCTGGCGCGGGCGCTCAAGGCGCGCCAAAAGAAAAAGGCCGTCGAGTTGTTCAAGAAACGCATGGAAGGCGACGACGCGTTGTTGGCCAAGGTGCTGGAAGGAATGGAATGATGTCCCCTTCGACCGCGTCGGCCGACGAGCGCATCAGCCGCATGCGGCGTCGCTACCAAACCGAAATGCCGCGCATCTCGGTCGAACGCGCCCGCTTGTACACCGAAAAATGGCGGGAGCTGGAATCGTCCGACTCGCCGCTGCCTGTTCGCACGGCGCTCGCGATGAAGCATGTGTATGAGTACATGACGCACCACATCGATCCCGATGATCGTCTCGCCGGCGCGTGGACCGAATTTTTTCTCGGCTTTCCCATCGATATCGAACGCGGTTTGTTCAATGGTGTCTTCGAGCACGAGTTGGACAAACACAAGATGCTCCGATTCCAACTCAAGTCCTACTGGAACTTTCTGTTGTACATGCTGCGTCGGCGCGGGTTGCGCGGCCTGTGGCGCAACGTGCAAATGCAGCGCCGTCTGGGTCCCACGCCGGTGAACATCGGTCTGAAAACGCTGCCCGAGCGCGAGGTGAATCCGTTCTCCATCGATCCGCCGGCCAAGCGCGAGCTGCAACGTAACCTGCTGCCGTATTGGAAGGGCCGTTGCATCGCCGACGTGGTCGCCGACGAAATCACCCACAGCGATCTGTTCGGCGGCGACATGGCCGACTTTGCGGCGGCCGTGCCCACGATTCCCACCAAACAGGCGCTGATTATTTCCCTGGGCGCGTCAATCGCCACCTACCAGGGACATCTGGTGCTCGATCACGAAAAGCCGCTGCGGCAAGGCCTTTTGGCGATGCGCGAGGAAGTGCGCGATCTCATAAAAGCCAATGCCGAAGCGCCCGCCGAAGAACGGAATTTCCTGCGCTCGGTGGAAATCGGCCTCGATGGTTTGATTCTCTTCGCCGAACGTTTGGCCGATGCGGTGGAAGCGGAGTTGCAGCGCACAAATGATTTTGCGCGCCGTGAGATCCTCACCATGATGCTCGCCGTGTGCCGCAAGGTGCCGCTGCATCCGGCGGAGACCTTTCACGAAGCGGTGCAGGCGCTGTGGACGTTGCGCACGGCGGTTGAGGTGGCGCACCCGACCAACGTGCATTCCTACGGCCGGCTCGATCAAGTGTTGTTGCCGTATTACCGCGCCGACCTGGACGTGGGGCGCATCACGACTGACCAGGCGCGCGAACTGCTGGAAGAACTGCTTTTGAAGATCATGACGCAGAACATTCGCCCGGAATCGAACATGCTGGGCAACTTTTATCTGCGTTATGAAGGCTCCACGCCGGTGACGCTCGGCGGCGTCGACGCGCACGGCGAGGACGCGACCAACGAGCTGACCTACCTGCTGCTTGAAGCCGCCGACCGTTCGAAAACCGTCACTTCCATCGTGGTGCGTGTGCATCAAAACACGCCGGAAAAATTGTACTTGCAGGTCGCCGACATTCTGCGTCGCGGCACGTCGAATTTGTCGATGATGAATGACGACCTGTTTGTGCCCGCAATGGAACGGCACGGCTATTCGCCGGAGTCGGCGCGCAACTACGGCATCACCGGCTGCACCGATCTGCTCGCGCCGGGCGAAACCGGCGGCATTAGTTTTTGCGGCTTGCTGCTGTCGCGCGTGCTGGACATCACGTTGCGCAACGGCGACGGGCAAACGCTGCTCGGGCCGCTGCGCAACGTCGGCATTCGCACGGGCGACCCGGACACGTTCGAGAATTTCGCACAGTTGCTAGACGCCTTCGAGCACCAGATCGACCACATGGTCAAGGTGAACGTCGATGCCTCGGACCTGCGCGACCGTCTTTTCGCCGAACGCCAGCCCGCACCGATTCTCTCGGCTTTCATCGCCGGCTGTCTGGAAAACAAAAAGGACATCACACGCGGCGGCGCGCGCTACAACATGACCGGCATCAACATGATCAACAGCGTCGCCAACGTGGTCGACTCACTGTACGTGATCAAGAAGCTGATCTTCGAGGAAAAGCGCTTCACCTTCCACGAACTGCTCGTGGCGCTCGACGAGGATTTTCACGGGCACGACGATCTGCTGCGGCGGATCAAAGCGGTGGAAGGACGTTGGGGCAACGGCAACGGCGAATCCGACGAACTGGCGCGCGAGGTGATCGCCCGCTTGTTTGCGACCTGCGACAAGTATCGCTGCTACAAGGGCGGGCCGGTGGCCCCGTTCATCAACAGCATGACCTCGCACACGATGGACGGGCGCGTTTCCGGCGCCACGCCCGACGGTCGGCGCGCGGCGACGCCCTACGCTTCCAGTTGCAATCCGTACAATGTCGAGCGGGCCGGCATCACCGGCGTGCTGCGTTCGGTCGCGGCGCTCGACTATCGGCCGCTGCTGGGTTGCGCGGTCAACGTGCGGCTGCATCCGAGTTTCATCGGTGAGAACGAGCAAACGCAGAAAAAATTCACTTCGCTATTGAGAACCTACTTCCGAATGGGTGGTGTGCAGCTGCAACCGACCGTCGCATCGGCCGAGATGCTGCGCGCGGCACAACGATCGCCGGACGATTATCGCGAGTTGATCGTCAAGGTCGGCGGGTACAGCACGTACTTCGTCGACCTGGGGCGCGAGATTCAGAACGAGGTGATCGCGCGCACCGAACACGGCGCGGTGGAGTGAGGGGATGCCGGGCATTATCTTCGATATCCAGCGCTATGCGGTTTATGACGGGCCGGGCATCCGCACCCTGGTTTTCTTCAAGGGCTGTCCCTTGCGTTGCGCTTGGTGTCACAACCCCGAATCGTGGCGGCGCGAGCCGGAAATGGGTTACCTGGCCGACAAGTGCCTGGCCTGCGGCCAATGCGTGAACGCTTGCCCGCAAAAGGCGTTGACCCTCAACGATGGCCGGGTGGTGCGCAACAAAGAACTGTGTACCGTGTGCGGCGCGTGCGCCGAGGTGTGCCCGCAAAAGGCGATGGAGAAAATCGGTTGGTCGGCGACGGTCGATGAAATCGCCGCCGCGGTCGCGGCCGACAAACCGTTTTACGACAACTCCGGCGGCGGGGTGACGTTGTCCGGCGGCGAGCCGACCGGCCAGCCGGATTTCCTTTTCGGGCTAATCGAAAAACTGCGCGCGGCCCACATTCATATCGCCATGGAAACCTGCGGTTGCTTTTCGGCGAAGATGCTCGATCAACTGAGCCGAACGGTCGATCTCTTTCTGTTCGATATCAAGAAAATCTCCACCGACGAACACCGGCGTTGGACCGGCCTGGGCAACGAGCTGATCCGCGATAATTTCCTGGCCCTGCATCGTCAGGTCGGCTCGGCCCGTCTGCTGCCGCGCATCCCGCTGATCCCGACCGTCAATGACGATCCGGCCGAAGCTGAGGCGATTGTCGCCTTGTTGCAACAAGCTCGCTATGAAGGCGAGGTGCACCTGATGCCCTACAATCGCCTGGCGAAAACGAAATGGGCGAAGGTCGGGCGGGGCGACGACTTTCACGATTTCGGCGAACTGAGCGAGGAAACCATCGTCCGCTTCACCGCCGTGCTGGCCGCGGCCGGCTACGCCGTCGTCTGCAATCGATAAACGAAGGCCGCGCGGAATCGTCCAACGCGGCCCTTTGTTTATCGGCGTTTTAGAACATGAACGAAGTCATCAGGTGCACGGTGCTTTCGCCGAGCGTCGATTCGCTGCCGTCGTATTCGTTGCCGACTTTGTGATTGTCGGCGGCTTCCATCGTCTTGGAGAAAGCCTGTTCGTAGGCGGCGTTGACTTCGAAGAACTTGTAGCGATAGCCCACGCCGGCCGTGGCGTGATGTTCCACGATGGCCGGGAAGATCGGAAATACGGTGTCGTCGGGTACCGGATTTTTGCCGAAGTTATAACCGAGGCGTCCCCAAAGGTTGGGGATGATCTGGTACTGCCCGCCGACGGCTACGACGATCTGATCTTCCCAATCCAGCGGCAACGCCGCTTCGATCTCATCGTCGCCGATCAAGCGGTTGATGTTGGGGTTGTCGCTGTTGGTGAGCGTCATCTTGAATTCGTCCATCGTGTCGGCCCAGTTGATCCAGGTGACGTCCAGACCAAACAGCAGGTCTTCGGTCGGCGTCAGACCGATGCCCAAACCGGCTTTCTGCGGCCAGGCGAATTTGATTTCCGCATCGTACTCGGTCTGCACGCCCTGGGTGGGATCGATGCCCAACTGCCCCAACTGCTGCATCACCGCCGCTTCGGCCTGGTCGGCCGGCAAGCCCTGCTGCATGGCGCCCTGCACCATGCGGGCGAAGGCGTCGTTGAACTGATCTTCCATGAACATTTTCACCGTGCCGTCGAAGGTGAACTGGGTTTTGGTCGTATAGGCCAGACCGATGGAAATCATGTCGTGCGGTTTGAACAGCAGGCCGATCTTGCCGCCGAAGCCCCAGGCCGAAACCTGATCCAGTTCGGTATAGGCGACCAGCTCGTCATACCCCAGGCCGTTCGTCCCGGTGCCGAACATATCGCCGAAGGTCATGCCGGATGACGGATCGGCCACGCCCTTGAGCATCGAGGTGGAAACCGCGTAGGGCATTTTAAATCGTAACTGGCTGTAGGCCACATTGACCGACGCGCCGATGGAGATCATCGGGTGCGGCTGATAGGCGATCGCCGGGGAGATGCGCATCAACGCGATGTTCGAGGAGTATTCGATATCCTTGCCCAGGATCGGATTCTCCAACTCGAAATCGGCGCCCATGCCGCCCTGCGCGAAAAAGCCGATGCCGGTGGCCAGCGGCACGCTCTGGAAACGATAGGCATAGGAGAGTACGGGCAGGGGGAAGACCTGAGTCGCGCCATCCTCGTCATTGAGATCGTTTTTGAAATGGAGGGAGGGAATCAGCAGGCCGGCGCCGAAATCGATGCGATGTCCCAGCAATTGGGTCAGACCGGCCGGGTTCGTGTTGATCGCCGTCGTGTCGGTGGCGATGCCCAAATCGACGCCGCCCATACCGGCCGCGCGACTACCCGTGGCCGTCGTTTCCATGCCATTGGTAGCCCAGGCGCTGCCGGCAACGATCATGACCATAGCGAACGCTATAAATACTTTCATTAGTGATTTCATATAGTTCCCCTTACTTTTGTTTTTTTGATCCAGTTAATTTGCTCGTTTCGTTTTCCACTTGATTCGCAGCATATTTTTATATCGTTATAAAGTTATTGCTAAATTGCCTAAAGTCAAGGAGTTGGCAAGTCAATACGGATATTTTTTTTGGTGGAATATTGATGATGCTATTGTTGTAAATCGTGAAACGTTACAGCCAGAATGTCGGCCAGGCGTTGCGCCAAACGATACAAATAGCGACCGTTGGTGCCCTCGTCGATGAGGATATCGCCTTGGTTTTGCAAAACCAGCCGCACCCGCATCGAAAAACGTTTCCCCTTTTCTTCACGGTCAAAGGCGATTTCCCGCACGGAGGTAAAGGGAATTTCCAGAGGCTGCTTCTTTTTCTCCTCGATTTTCAGTATGCCGCTTGCCTTCATCGCCACGATCTTCTTTTGCGTCATCATCGTGTAAATGTACGGGCCGATGAAAATGAAGCCCGACAAGAAGGCGATGATCGTCCAGGCGCCAACCGGCACCTTGGTGCCCAGGGGAGCCAGCACCAGGGGAATGATCAGCGTCCAATAAAAGCCGATCAGAACCAACGTAAGGAAGAAACCGCGCCAGATGAGTTTGTGGCGGCGGAACTTGAGGATCAGACAATCGGGCTTGTCGCGGGTGATCGTCGATTTTGCCGGCGACTTCAGCGGCGTGTCTTCTCCTCCGGCGAGATAGCCGGCAAGGAATCCGCCGATCATGAACGGCGACATGACCGCCAGCACGATCAGCGAGGTTCGATCCGGCGCGACCAACACGATGCAAAGCCCAGATCCCGCCAGCATTACCCCGGTAAACAACACCCAAAAGGAGTAGAGTTTACCCAGCGAAAACAGGGGACGGATGTTGATGCCGATCCCCAGCCAACCGAGCACCTGTACGAACGCCAGGATCGGCGGCAACGATACGGGATCTTCATTGAATTCGCTGACGGTGCTTAACAGAATGGGGATCAGATGAACCATCGTTTGTCCTGTCGCCTTTGCAGGGTGGAAATACTGCTTTAGTAATCAAGATAATACAATCCGTTGACACTGCTAATATACGCCCGGCGTCGTTTCTTATCCAAGGCAATATCACGTTGATAATACGCGAAGGTCTTTTTTCTGATTCTGGTGTCGTTTTCCAGGTCGATGATTTCCACCTCTCCGGTGATTAAACTGCCGACGATCAACAAATCGTGCAGATCGTCGTAGGCCAGTGGACGCGCTCCCAGCACGGTGGGAATGCGCTTTTTCAATTTCATCGTATGTGCATCGTAAGCATACAGTTCTTTTTTAAGCGGCAACGTCAAATAAATCAGATCGCGTTTGGTGTCCAATTCGAATTCCATTTGGAACTTGTTTGCATCGATTTTAGTCAGTGAATTATCGGTTAAGCTGTATTCCATGAAATATGGCACTCCCGCCCAAAACGAGAGAAGAAATGAGTTGCGAAATGAATTGTAAAAAATATAGTGATTGCAAGGATAAACTTGAAATAAGTGTTCGCTCTCGGCCGGGGTTGGGAAAATGGCCGAATATCCACCGTATTCGAAAACGGCGAGAATGGTTTTGCTGGGCGGGGCATAACCGATCGAGACGTGTCCTCTCCCGCGACGAATGGGTCTGGAAATCTGTTCCAGCGCAAACGTGTCCAGGTCGTAGGTGAGCAGTCTGCGCGTCATGTTGTTGCATCGATAAAGTTGCCTGGATTTTTCGTCGAAGGCGATTCTTTCCATGTGACCGCGTGGGAAATCGATTGTCCGGCTCAGTTCACTGTCGTACAAATTGAAGACCAGCAATTGACTGCGGTTCATGTCTACGACGAACAAGCGATCGGTGGATCGATCGATCTTTATGTCGTAAAGGATGCCCGAGTATAAGGTCCTTTGCTTATGAACGCTCGGCAAGTCCGGAAACAAGTAGCCGACAACGCCGGCCATGATTACGGAAACCAGAAAAACGGGGATACAGGCGGGCACATATTTTTTAACCGCGTTGGACAAGTCCAATTTCGGTTTTTCCTGATAGAGAAAAAACAACAGATACTGCGGAAGCAGGATCGCCATGAACGGCAACGAAAGAAGAAACACTAGGAAATAGCGGTAAAACCGGTACTTGAGAATGTAAACAAACACTCGTTCGGCGACGGGGTAATTGATGATTAAATATAAATAAATAATCAAAGGCAACACGGGGAAAGCAAGACAGGGAAGAATGAATAGAGTGATTACCAGCAAGACGATCAGGTGAAAACGGACCCAGCGATGCAACAGACGATCAAGCAGGAAAATAAGCAGCAAGAGTAATGAAAATATAATCCAATAGATTAATTCATTGATGAAGATGAAGTGGATCAACCGATGAAACGTGATGACGGTTTGCAGAAAGTCGGCCAGATCGATTCGATCGAGGATTTTGATTACCCACGGAAGCTCTGAAAGATTATTTTCAATATAAAAAAATGTCTGAATGCCGAAATAAATGCAAAGTACGTTGTAGACGATCGCTAAACCAAAAAATTTATAATCGTATTTAAACTTGTGTTTCATTTGGTTGCTCGAACCGAACTAATATTCCGGGGGAGGAGCCTCCTTCTAACATTCGTGAAATTACGCTGTCAATGCGACGTCGAATGGCGGTGCTATGGAGACAATCACTAAATAAAATCTTCTTTCGTTTTGCCGAACAGGTAGCGAAGCAAGCTGAGGAAACTGGCCGCCAGGTCGCCCGGGTGTTTGACCAACCAGCGTACGTGCCGCCAGACGATATAGGGGCGCAAATAAAACCGCCGGTAGAATTCGCGCTCCAGCTCCAAGAGTCGGTCGTAGGCGACGACGTCGCGCGGCCGGCAATAAAAAGGAACGATGCTGGTCTCCAGTTCGTTTTTATGTTCCGCGAACAATTTGGTGCCCGGCCAATATTGCATGCGGGTGACGATGACGTAGTCGAGTTTCGTTTCCTTGGCGAAGGATAAGCTGGCTTCGAAATCGGCGCGGGTTTCGGTCGGTCCGCCGACGATGAAAAAGGCGGACACTTCCATGCCCGCGCGGCGGATCAACTCGATGCCGCGCCTCATCTGCGCCAACGTCGATCCTTTTTGATACAGTTCGAGCATCCGTTGCGAACCGCTTTCCACGCCGACGTACAACCGTCGGCAACCGGAGCGCGCCATCAGAGCGACGGTCTGTTCGTCCAACCGATCCAACCGCGCCAGGGCCGTCCATTGCAGCGGCTGCAGTTCGAGCAGCCCACGGCAAATCTCCGCCGTGCGTTCAGGGCTGAAGTTGAACGTGTCGTCCATGAAGCGCAGGTTGCGCACGCCCATTTCCCGCACCAGCAACCGTGCTTCACGCAGCACCGACGCGGCCGAGCGCAGCGCCAGTTTCGGGCCGAAGGTGCGCACGCAGAACGTGCAGGGGAAAGGGCAGCCGCGCGCCGTGAAAATCGCCCCGATCGGACTGCCGATCAGCGCCTCGCTGTAGTCGTGCGGATCGACCGCGCGATGATCGGGCAGCGGCAATTCGTCCAGATCGACGATGCGCTCCGGCTCGGGGCCGATGACGATTTTGTTTTCGCGCCGAACGACCACGCCGGGGATCGTCGCCGGGTCGCCGCCCTCGCGCCAGGCGCGCACCAGGTCGCAGAAGGCGTGTTCCGGTTCGCCGCGCACCAGGGCGTCCACCTGCGAAGCGTTCATCACTTCTTCGGCGAACATCGTGGGCAGGTAGCCCATGGCGACCAACGGAACGCCGGCGTCTTCGCGCAGACGATCGCAGAAACACAGGTCGTCCTCGATCGTCGCGAAGCCCAATTGCACGAAAAGCAAATGCGGCTGCGATTCGCGCACGGCGGCGATCGTCGCCTCTTCGTCGAGCTTCTTGGCGATGGCGTCCACGATTTTGGTTTGTGCGTCGAGGTACTGCTTGGCCGCGGCCGACATGTACAGCAGATCGGTCGGCGGCAGCAGAAAATTCGGGGCGAAATAGGAAGCGACGAAGCGCCGCATCACCGGCCGGCGGAAGGGCGGATTGACCAGGGTGATCCGCAATGGAGAGCCGGCGGCGGGCAAGTTCATGATTGCTTGGCTTGTTCCTCTTCTTGCTTGATCTGATCCTTGATTTCCTTGAAGCGGCGCTGGTAATAATCCTGGCGCAGCTTGTTCTGAATCCACCCGGCCACGCCGACGACCACGCCGACCGGAATCATGATGGCGGCAATGAGGTAACGGCCGATCAGTTTAAGCATGGTCGATATCCTCCCATTTGGCGGGCAAGGGCGAGGCGACGGTTTTCAGTTGGTCGATCAGCTCGTCGAGGCCGGGCGTTTTGTCGGCGAAATGCTCATTGATGATCGCCTCCATCAGCGGTCGTTTTTGCTCGCTGTATTCGAAGGTGTCCACCTCGCGCGCCGGGCCGGAAAGCTCGCCGTAGAAAATGCGCGCATACACGTCGGCCGGCACGCCGAAGGGGCAGGTGGCCTGCGTGTCGAACAAAATGAATTGCTTCTTGAGGTTCGGCTTGAGCGACAAACGGATTTTGTCCATCTCCAGGTCGCTGTTGTCTTCCTCATAAATCGGCGAGAAGTGCCGGATGCCGTACTTCCACCACAGCGTCCGCCGGTTGCGGCGCACGAAAGAATCAAGCTGCTCGGGCACCGTCGACTGTTTTTGGATGCTGCCGTCGGCGATCACCGGAATGCCGTGCTCGAGGTTGTAGATGATCGCCATCGTGTGCATCGACAACCGGCAGCCCAGGCAGACCAGCGCCGTCAGGTTGAAGCCGTATTTCTTGAAGTCGTGCATGCGCTCGCCGAATAAAATCCGGTCGATGAACGGCTTGATCGGGATGATCTCTTGCTTCACGCGGTCCGCGCCCAGGTGATGGCGCAGCAGGTCCACGTGCTTCTTCGAATTTTCGATGAAGAAGATGAAACCCGGATCGAAGGTCAGAAGGGTGATCTCCTCGGCTTTCTGACCCACCAGGTACGCGGCCAGGGCGGAATCGGTGCCGCCGCTGTACAGGATCGATGCTTTTTTCCCCAAGGGAAAGGATGCGTTTTGCGTCGTCATGATCTCAGCTTATCACAGAAGGTTGGCCTCATCCGTTTGAGGCGTTGATTTCCGCCGCCGCCTGAGGCAAAACGATTTTCGCTTTCGCCTCCTCAAGCACGTACTTCAGCAACGGTGTGAAAACTCGTTCAAATCCGTGCGGATAATACTCCGCGCAGGCGTGCGTGCACAAGACCGGCACATCGTTGCGCGCCAACAGCCAATTGCTTTTCGCGCGCCAGATGCCGAAATAGTCGCTTTCGCCCAGCGTGAAAAGACGATCATCCAGCGGCAGCGTAACCGGCAGAACGCGCATTTTCTCGACGATGAACGGTCGCCCGAAACCGCAGCCGCGATGCTTGCCCCCTTCGCCGTACACGTCGGTGTCCGGGATCGACGAATCATAAGCGAACAACGTAAACAGCGCCTTTTTCAGCGACGACGACGACAGCAGGCTCGGTCCGCGATACCCGCGCACCTTGAATCGCTGCAACTCATTCCAGTAGGTGCGCATTTCGGTCGCATAATCTTGCGGCGCGATCCGCGTTTGTCGATTGTCGTGCCGCAGTCCGTGCATGCCGATTTCGTGCCCCATGTCGCTAAGCGCCTGCACTCGGCTCGCTTCCCGGCGCATCACGACGGCCGGCAGGAAAAAGCAGGCCCGCACGCCGTGATCGACTTCCCAGCGCGCCAGTCGTTCGGCGAACGCCAATTGCGCGGCATTGTCCACGTCGTGGCTGAACACGAAAATCTTCTCCGGCGAACCGTCGGGATAAGGCAACCCCAACGCCGCGAAAAGGATGCGCCACAACGATTGAATGTCCCAGTGCGGCCAGGCGCCTTGCTCCACTTCGTGAAAGCGCCTGCGGCGCCAGCGCACCAATCCGCGATGTACCTGCCGGCGCAGCGCGGCGGGCAGACGATGGTAGTGAAAGGGCAGCAGATCCGACATCGGTCGCGCCGGCGGCAGATAACGTTCCTGTGTCAGGTCTTCGATGAACTGCGCCGCGTCGAAAAACAACAACACGTCATCGCCATACGTGGCGACCAATGGCCGCCATTCGCCATGCGGCATCAGCACCGAGAGGATCGGCGTCACCGCTTCGGTACTCGCCAGCAGGTGATCCAGGTAGACAGGGACAATCGCGCCGGTTTCCTCGTGGCGGCACGTCAGGCGCGCAAAGCCGCCGGGGAAGGGCGTCGGCTCGCCGCAAAGCTCCTTGGCGCGCGCGAAGGCATAGCGGCAGCGCGTCAGCGCCTCGGTGCCGAACAGTGACAAAAAGGTTTCATTCATTGCTTCAACCGATCGCGTCCGAAGCGGAAAATCAGCATCTCGCGGATCGTCTGCCGGATCGTCGACGAGCTGCTTCCTTTGGCCAGCCCCGCCGTGCGACTGAGGAACGAGGACGGCACTTCGGTGATTTTCATTCCCCGGCGTTGCGCACGGCTGATCAACTCCTGTTGCATGAACACGCCGGAAGACTGCAACTCGATGCGCCCCGCGGTTTGCGTGCGCCACATCTGCACCCAGTTGACGTCGCGAAACCGTTGTCCGAACAGAAAATTTACCAGATGCAAATAAACGCTCGATTGCATCTTCCGCCAGATGCTGTAACTGTCGCGATGGCTGCGATACCCCAACACGATGTCGTATCCGGCCGCCGCCTGGGCGAAGCGGACGATCTCTTTCGGGTCGAATTGCCCGTCGGCGGGTACAAAGATCGTCAGGTCCATCGTTGCCGCCGCCAGCCCGGTGCGGATGGCCTGCCCCGAACCGCGATTTTGCTCGTGAGACAAAACGCGGACATGCTCGTCGGCCAGCGAACGGGCTAGTTCCAACGTTCTATCGCGGCTGCCGTCATCGACGATGATGATCTCGTACGCGGCTGGAAAATCCGCCAACGCTTGTTGCACTTCGCGCACAACATGGGCCAACGACTTTTCCTCATTAAAAGCCGGAATGACGATCGAAACCGATTCCACGTTTATTATCTTTCTCAAATGTTCACTTGGATGGGGCGTGCCGGGCATAAATGCCGTTCCCGCGATTGCCGCTCCACCGTAATCGCCAAAGGTTTGTACGTTCATCTAATTGATTGGACAGTAAATTACAACCCTGTCTTCGAAGGTGGGCCGGTCCATAGGGATCCTCTTTCATGATGTAATGAGTTATTACTATAAATATTGTATGACGAAATTTTACGTCAGCACATGGTAGTTAGCTGCAAACGACATGATTGACAACAAGGCGTCCCTATGCAAAAACCGCACAAGGACGATCGGTAACAATCAGGATTTATCTATGCCGAATTTGATCATAACCGGCGGCGCCGGTTTTCTTGGCTCGGCGTTGGCTTTGCGGGCGAAAGACCGTTATTCGGTTACTTTGTTCGATAATCTGACCCGCAATTCGCTGCCGCATCTTCCCGCCGATGAAATCGCCGCCTGCACCCTGCGGCAAGGCGACACCACCGATCCGGCGGCTTTTGAATCGTTGTTCGCGGGCGGTGAGATCGTCGTGCACATGGCGGCGATCGCCGGGGTGCACAATTACTACCGCACGCCCTTCGACGTCCTGCGCGTCAACCTGGGCGGCACGCTGAATCTGCTGTCGGCGCTGACGGTCCATCGCCCCAAGCGGTTGATTTTCGTTTCGACCAGCGAGGTGTACGGCTGCGACGCGGCCGAGGCAAACGAAGACAATCCGCTGCAGGTGGGGCATTACGCCGAACCGCGCTGGACCTACGCCGTCTCCAAAATCGCCGGCGAAAAGGCCTGCCTCGCCTGGGGCAAACAGTACGGCGTAGATGTGGTCAGCCTGCGGCCGTTCAACGTGTACGGTCCCGGCCAGACCGGCGAGGGCGCCGTGCGCGACATGGTGCTTACCGCGTTGGCCGGCGGCGATTTGACCGTTCACGGCGACGGCACGCAGGTGCGCGCCTGGTGTTACATCGACGATTTCATCGACGCGACGCTGGCGGCGATGGAAACCGAGGGCGTCGGCGGCGAGGTGTTCAACATCGGCAATCCGGCCACCGCGGTGACCATGAACGAAATGGCGCGGACGATCGTCGAACTCACCGGCAATCGGGTGGGCATCAAACGCGAGCCGCATTTCGGCGTGGATATCCCGTTGCGCACGCCCGACATCGGCAAGGCGCAACGGTTGCTGGCCTATGCTCCGCGCGTCGATTTGACCGAAGGCTTGCGCCGGTCGATCGATTGGTATAGTGCTTATGAGCGATGAACGGAGAACGATTCGTTTAGCATACCCGGTCGTGAGCAGGGCCGTCCTCCCCACCATTGAAGCGATCCTGGCTTCCGGGCAATTGACGAGAGGTGAATATTGTCGGCGTTTCGCCGCGGAACTGGCGCGCGTTCACGAGGTCGCCGAGGCGATTCCCTGTAACTCGGGAACCTCCGCGTTGCTGGCCGTGTTGCAGGCGCTGGAGATCGGCCCCGGCGATCGCGTGGTGGTTCCGGATTATGGCTTCCCCGCGACGGCCAATGTGGTCGAAGCGGTTGGCGCCACGCCCGTGTTCGTCGATGTCGATGCCGACGATTTCGGACTGTCGCCGGCGGCGCTGGCCGAGACGGTCGACGGTCCGATCAAGGCCGTGATCGTCGTACACCAATTCGGCCTGCCCGCGAAGTTCGACCGGATTGCCGCTTGGGCGCGCGAGTATGAAGCGGCGGTGATCGAGGATTCGGCGTGTACGATCGGTACGCGCCTCGACGGTCATTACCTGGGATGCCTGGGCGCGGTCGGCATTTTGAGTTTTCACCCGCGCAAGGTCGTGACCACCGGCGAAGGCGGCGCGATCCTGGTGCGGGATACGCAACTGGCCGAGCGGTTGCGCGCCTTGGCCGATCATGGATTCAGCGGACCGGAGAAACGCATGCGCGTGGTCGGGATGAATTTGCATTTGCCGGAAATTTCCTGCGCGATCGGCCTGGAGCAACTGGACCGGTTGCCGCAAATCATCGCCGCCCGGCGGCAAGTCGGCCGGTGGTACGAGGAATTGCTGACCGGCCTCGACCGGCTGACGCTGCCGCGAACGCCGACGAATGTGGAGTGGAACAATCAGACTTACACGGTCGTCCCGGCGGCCGAGGTGGATCGGGATCGGGTGCGACGGGCGATGACCGACGCCGGTATTGAAACCAACGTGCCCGCCGTTTCGTTGAGTGATTTGGAGTTTTACCGGCAAAAGTACGAGGTGCCGGAAACGCAAGTTTCTGTTTCGCGCGAACTGCAACGACGTGCCATGGCGTTGCCGTGTCACGAACGAATGACGTATGAAGAAGCGCAGAGGGTAGGTAGGGTTTTACAACAAGCGCTTGAGCATCGGTGAGGGGGAGGCAATGGTGATCGTCCCGGTTCCGCGTGTCGCCGTGGTGGGTGTCGGTTATTGGGGGCCGAATATTGTCCGCAACTTGATGGAGATCGATCCACAATCCATCGCCGCGGTCTGCGATATCGATCCACAACGGTTGGCAGCGATCAACCGGCAATACCCGGCGCTGAAAACGACGACGAATTTTGACGACATTCTGACCGATCCTTCCATCAACGCCGTCATGCTGGTGTTGCCGCCGGCGCTGCATCCCGAAATGGCCGAGAAGGCCTTGCGCGCGGGCAAGCACCTGTTTATTGAAAAACCCCTGGCGCTCAATTTCAAGGACGCCTGCCGCACCATGAAACTGGCCGACCAACTCGGCCTGCAACTGATGGTCGGTCTGACTTATTGCCACAACACGGTGATTCAATACATTGGCCGGACCATCATGGACGGTCGCCTGGGAGCGTTGACCAACATCTATTCCTGGCGCTTGAATCTAAACGAACGGGAAAAGCACGAGAACGTCATTTGGATGCTCGCGCCCCACGACATCAGCATCATCGACCGCTGGATCGACGCGTACCCGCACGAGGTGCGCGCCAAGGCTCGCAGCGTGGTCAATCCGAACCTGGAAGACGAAGTGTACGTGGAAATGCAGTACACATCGGGGCTGGTCGCCAACTTCCATTTCAGTTGGCTCGAACCGGCGAAAATCCGCCGCCTGTTGATCGTCGGCGGCAACGAAGTGCTGGTCTATGACGAAATCAACGATAAGTACACCTTTTCGCTGTATGCCAATCCGCAGCCGGGGCAGGCGTGGCCCAATGATTTCGACGAAGTGGAGCAAATGCTCAATACGTTGGGCCCGGCGGTGGAGGTGGTCGACTGCCTGGACCAATACGTCGAGCCGCTCAACCGTGAGGTGCGCCATTTTCTACAATGTTTGCGCACCGGCAAACGGCCGCTGACCAACGGCAAAATGGCGATGGCCGGGGTCAAGGTCATCCAGGCGATCGAACGTTCCGCGAACAACAATTCGCGCCCGGTGGCGGTGGGCGAAACGGAAGGCTGACCGTCAATCCGCGCATGAAGGAGACCGTTTCATGACGATTCCGCTGGCCGATTTACAAGCCCAGTATCAAAGCATCAAAGCGGAGATCGATCAGGCCGTACTGGAGGTGCTCGCCTCGGCGCGGTTTGTCAAAGGACCCTACGTCAAAGCGTTTGAGGAAAAATTCGCCGCCTATGCCGCTGCCGCGCATGCCGTCGGCGTGGCCAACGGCACCGACGCCATCGCGCTGGCATTGCAGGCGGTGGGCGTCGAGCCGGGCGACGAAGTGGTGCTGCCGGCCAACACTTTTCAAGCCACAGCCGAAGCGGTGTGGATGATCGGTGCGAAGGTCGTTCTCGCCGACGTCAACGAAGACACCTTGCTGCTCGATGAGACGACGCTCTCAGCCGCGTTGACCGGCGCGACCAAAGCGGTGATCCCGGTACATCTGTACGGCTATCTCGCGCCGATGAACGAGTTGCTTGCCGTCGCCGCCAAAGCCGGGTTGCCGGTGGTCGAAGATGCGGCGCAGGCGCACGGCGCGAAATTGCACGGCCGCCATGCGGGAACCTTCGGCCTGGCGGGTTGTTTCAGTCTATTCCCCGGCAAGGTGCTGGGCGCCTATGGCGACGGCGGCATTGTCATTGCCGATCGCGAAGACATCGCCGGGCGTGTGCGGCAGTTGGGCGATCACGGGCGCGGCGCTTCCATGGGCGCGTGCGGCCGCAACAGCCGGCTCGATGGAATCCAGGCGGCGATCCTCAGTGTGAAACTGGGCTACCTCGATCGCTGGGCTGAGCGTCGGCGGGCGATCGATACGAGCTATCGCGAAGCATTGACCGGCATAGGCGATCTGGTTTTTCTGACCCGCAACGAGGGATGCGAGCCGGTGCCGCTCAACGTGGTGATCCGTAGCGCGCGGCGCGACGAACTGATGAAACATCTTGAAGAAAACGGCGTGCAGGCCAAACCGCATTATCCGCAGGCGCTGCACCGGATGGGCATCGCCGCGATGGCGCATTACGCCCCCGGCGATTTCCCCGTGGCCGAGCGGGCGGCGGCGCGTGTGTTGAGCTTGCCGAATTATCCGGAAATGACCGACGAGCAGGTGGATTTCGTGATCGATCGGATCAAACGATTTTTCGCCGGCGCTTGATCGTCTCGTTTATCCCGACAGAATTCTCGCCAGCAACGATTTTCTGACCTTGATGCCCTTTTCGGGGCACAGCTCGAAGCAGCAGAAACAGTCGATACACTTTTTCCGGTCGATGGTCAGTTTGTCGTCGGCGATGACGATCGCGCCGACGGGGCACGAGCGTTCGCACAGACCGCAGCGGATGCAGCCGGCGTCGTTCCACTCCGGCCGCACGGTGAAGAACCAACGGTTCAAAATACGCAACAGGAATTTGGGCATCGCGCGCATCATGGTGTTCGAGCACAGCGCGAAATCGACCGCTTTCAAATCGGCCAGCTTGCCGCCGAGAATCTCGATCGCCGCCTCGTCGGTTTCGCCCAGGCCGCGTTCCTTGGCGCCGGCGATGGTGGGAATCAACCGTGGCTGATAGCCGATCAACCGCGCGGCAACGTGATCGAGCGCGACGCCGTCGGTCGCGGCGAGCACCACGCCCACCTTTTGCGGCACGCCGCGCGAAGGCCCGTTGCCGCTCATCGCGACGATGCCGTCCATCACGCACAAGCGCGGGCGCACGGTGCCGTAAATATCCAGCAACGCCTGCCCGAGGTCGTACGGACTGGGCGCGGTGCGGTGGATGATCAACTTGCCGGCACCGGGCAGGCAACCGAGCATGTTTTTCACCGCGCCGGTCATCAGCGTTTCGATGTGCGTTTTCAGTTTGGGCACACTGATGATCGCGTCGGCGGCGAGCACGGCTTTGGAAACGGGGATTTCCTGCAAAAATTTACCGTTCACGACGGGCGTTTTCACCGAACCGGCCGTTTCAAACAGCACGGTTTCGATGCCGTGCGCGTCGGCCAGCGGCTTGATGCCGGTTTCGATCAACGCCGGTTCCGACAGGCCGTAATCGGCGCCGCCGCAGGAATCGCCGATCACCGGCGTCGCGCCGATCTCGCGCACCAGCAACGCCAGCCCCACCGCCACCATCGGATGCGTGGTGACCGCTTCGGCCGGCTTCGCCGCGCGCAACATGCTGACTTTGATCAGCACGCGCTCACCGGGTTTGATGATGCCGGCCAAACCGCCCAATAGATCCAGCGATTGGCGCAACGCGACCATCACCCGGGCCAGGTCGTAATTGTCACAGCTTACCAACGCGACTTGCGCCACGATGCGACTCCTTTAAATCGTTCGCAAAAAACGCTGACGCCAGCGCGGGAAATCGTCCGGCGTCGGGTAATGTTTGACCAGCGCGGATACCCGGCTCGCCTTGGCGATGGCGCGCCCGTAGCGATACGCCAGACCGGGGCGGCGCATCAGCTTACCCGCCATGGCCAGCAGCTCGGCCGGCTTTTTACGCACTTCGTAATCCAGGAACGTCTGTCGCAGATCCTCGGCCGCGACCATGCCGATACGATAGGTCCAGGTCAGATCGTCCAGCGTCAGCGACAACAGCGTTTCGCCCATCGCGTGCAGGAACGCGAATTTCGCGCCCTGGTCGGCGTTGTAGCGGCGGTTGATTTCCCACAGCGATTCGCGCGTGCCGCCCGCTTTGACGGCGGCGGGAATGATCTCGGCGGCGATTTTCGCCAGCGCGGATCCGCTGGGGATGCCTTCGCCATTAAAGGGCTTGTTGGTCGCGCCGGCGTCGCCGAGCACGACCACGCCCTCGTCGACGAAGGTCGGCGGCGAGTAGGCGTAGGGCACCACGCCGGCGATCGTCTCCAGCACCGTCTTTTCGCCGGGATAATACTTGGCGGCGAAGTCGGCGTGCATGCGCTTGGTGGCTTCCAGCGAGGCGGGCTGGCCGATGCCGATGCCCCAGCTGCCTTCGTAACCGGCCGTCCAGCCGTTCAGCCCGGCGTAGGAGTGAATGCCCAGATGACGCTGGTGCGCGCCGTTGTCCCAGTATTCCAGATACACGGAAAAGAATTTCTGGTCGTTGGGGAACGCCATCGACGGAATGTACCGCCGCACCACGCGCGCCAGGCCGCTGGCGTCGACGATCACCGGGGCGCGATACTCGCTCATCTCTTCGTTTTGTTTGGCGATCACGCCGACCACACGCCCGCCTTCACGCACGATCGACTCGACTTTCGTGCCGCGTCGAATCGTCACTCCGGCACTTTGCGCCAGAGCGTGCATATCGCTGATGTAGGTGTGCAGGTCCATCACGCACGTTTCCACGCCCGTCACTTCCAGATAAAGCGAGGGATCCGGCGCGTGGATGGTCATGCCCGGATAGCGGTGGAAAATCTTTTCCGGCGCGGGGCGGGGAATGTCGAGATGATCGAAGGCGATATCCTCGAAATGGAAAAGCCCGATGGAAGACAGCGTTTGACCTTCCTCCGCTTTTTCCAGGCCGATAACGTGTAAACCGGCCTGCGCCAGTTTCCAACCCAGGTACGAGCCGACCGGTCCGCAACCGACCAAAATCACATCAGCGTTTGTTGTGTGCATCGGGTGTTTCTCCGCTGTTGGTTTGCGTGGCTATTAGTAACATGAGGTTCGCCCTATCGGCAAATGGTCACTTGAACAAGGGGGCGCAATCCCGCTGCAATTATCTCTTTCCAAATGCGGCAACATAATCTACTCTAATGCCAAATGATAATTGATGATTTCAGGCGGTCCATTTCTTGTTGATTGGGTTTCATTCCCGTGGCGTCGGCAACGCAGGCAAGACCGGACCGTTGAACGGGTGAGGGCGCCATTTTATGGGAAAGGTGAGCAGCCAATCGCCATTAAAACAAATTCTGAACCAATTGGAGGAGTCCATCCTTTTTCTGGATGGAGCGGGCCGGATTCTATTCGGTAACCAAGCGGCTCAGAGCATGTTCGGCCGTCGCGTTTTGGCTGGCGCCGGCGCCGGTTTCCTCGATCTGTTTCCCGCCAAATTTCATCAATCCATTTTGCAGGAAATCGGGCAATTTTCCCGGACCGATGCGCAAAAGGATGTCCCGTATAGCACGCTGGAGGTCATCAGTCGGCGCGCGGACGGTTCGTCGTTTGCCTGTCGTCTGAAATTGACGGCATCCACCTTCGAGCGTCGCAAGGCGGTGATGGCCACCGTGCGCGATTTGTCGTTCCAGTACAAAAGCCTCGACCGTTTGACGGCGCGGCATCAGGAATTGGACGTCATCAATCGCGCCATCGCCATCACCACGCAGAAAGAGGATCTGGACGAAATTTTCCATGATCTGCTGATGCTTGTCCTGCAGGATTTGCAGTTCGAAATGGGTATGATCAGTCTGTTCGACGAAAGCCGCCAACGATTCGAAATCAAAGCGACGGTCGGGGGAGACCACAAAAATTGCCGGCAAGCCAATGAAGCGGTGAATCAATTAATGATCGAGCGGGGCGCGCCGACGCTGTTCTCCGATATGCACCAGGATGAGTGGCAGGCGTTGCAGGAAACGTGTCCGGTGCAGGCCGGCGCGTTGATTCCGATGATTTCCGGCAATCAGATGATCGGCGTGATGGGTGTATTCAACTCCTCCGCGCGTTCGTTCAACGAACACGAACGCAAAGTGTTGACCGCCATCGGCACCCAGGCGGGCGCCGGCATTGCGCGACTGATGGTTACCGAGAAACTCAAACAAAGCGAAGCGCAATACCGCAATCTGGTCGAGAACACGGGCGAGGGCATCGTCATTGTCAGCGAGAACGATACGTTCCTGTTCGCCAACAATGCCGCCGGCGAGATTTTCGGTCTGCCGGCCGATGAAATGCTCGAACACGACCTGCGCGACTTTGTCGATGAAGCCAATTGGAACATTATTTCCGAGCAGAACAATATCCGCACCCGCGGCGAAATGAGCACCTACGAATTGGAAATCATTCGCCCGGATCGACAGCGCCGCCAGATCATCGTAACGGCCACGCCGCGGTTCGATGCACAGGGGCAATTCAGCGGATCGCTGGGGATTTTCCGCGACATCTCCGACCGCATCCGCATGGAGCGGGCGCTGCAGGAGCGGGAAGTGCTGCTGCGGACGCTGGTCGACAATCTGCCCTTCGAATTTTGGGCGATGGACACCCACGGCAATTTCATTATGCAAAACGCCGTGAGCCAACGTTTTTGGGGCGATATGATCGGCAAGCGGATTGAGGATCTGTCTCGCTTGTCCGGGGAAACGCGTCGTTTTGTCGAAGGAGTCGTCACGCGGGCGTTGGCCGGTGAAGTCGTTCAGCAGGAAGACCGATTCGAGTATGAGGGCGACACGATCACCGTGTTCACGGTCATTGCGCCGGCGCGAGTGGATGGCGTCATCATCGGCGTGCTGGGAATTTTCATCAATGTCACCGAGCGGCAAAAGGCGGAACAGGCCTTGCGCGAAACGCAGGAACGTTATCGCCGCCTGGTCGAATCGAGTCACGACATCATTTACGAAACCGACGAGGCGGGAAGATTCCAATACGTGAATCCCGTGACGGAAAACCTGATCGGCATTCCGAACGAAAAGTTGAAGGGACGCAGCTACCTCGACTTCATTCGCCCCGATTATCGCGAGAAGGCACGCCAATTTTACACGCAACAATTCGTTCAGCGCCGCCCCACCACGTACCTCGAATTGCCGGTGCAAAACGAGCAGGGCGATCAAATGTGGATCGGGCAGAACGTTCAGTTGACGTTCGCACAGAATAAAATCATCGGTTACCAGGCGGTGGCGCGCGACATCACCGAACGCAAGGAAGCCGAAGAGCGCGTGCGTGAGTCGGAAGAGAAGTACCGTACGCTGGTCGAGACGGCCAGCGACTGCATCTGCATTATCCAGGATGAGATGCTCAAGTACACCAATCCGCAGTTGGCGGATATGCTCGGCTACGACATCGAGGAAATGTTCGATACCGAATTCATGCATTACATCCACCCCAGTGAAATCGAACGTATGCTGGGGCTGTACAGTCGCTACTTGTCGGGCGAGCGCGAACTGGGGATTTTCGAAACCGTCTTCGTGCATAAAAACGGCAGCAAGCGCAACATCGAACTCAATGCCAGCATGCTTTCCTATCTCGGGAAACCGGCCATTCTGGTCGTTTTCCGCGACATCACCACCCGTAAACGGACCGAGGAAGCGCTACGCGAGAGCGAAAAGCGCTACCGGTTGATCGCCGAAAACGTCAGCGACGTGATCTGGACCACCGACATGAATCTTCAGTACAACTTCATCAGCCCGTCGGTGAAAAGCGTTTTCGGCATTTCCGTCGAACAGATGATGCGGAGCGGCATCACCGAAGGCGTGCCGAAAGAAACGCTCGATAATGTCTGGCACGTTTACAACGAAGAGATGCAAATGGAGCGCAAGGGCGCTGCGGATCCATATCGTTCCCGCACTTTGGAGCTGGAGCAATACAACGTCACCGGCGAAAAGTTCTGGACCGAAGTGACCGTTACGTTTCTACGTGATCCGGATTTCATCCCCGTCGGCGTGCTGGGAGTCACCCGTGACATCTCCGAACGCAAACAGGCGGAAAAACGACTACGGGATAGCGAGGAGCGATATCGTCAGGTCACGGAAAACTCACTGGATATTATTTGGACCTTCGATCTGGAGTCCATGAGCTACAGTTTCGTTTCCAGCGCGGCCGAGCGGACGTTGGGTTATCGCCCCGACGAAATGATCGGCAAAACCATCTTCGATCTGATGGAAGAAAAGCATGCCGTGCGCGTCGGCCGGGCGTTTCAGGAGATGCTCGAACGCTATCCGCAGGATCCGCACGTGGTCGTCGAGGCGTTGCATCACGCGAAAAACGGCGGGGAGGTGTGGCTCGAAATTTACGGCACGGTGCTCAAGGATTCCGAAGGGCGCGTGCGTACGTTGAGCGGCGTTTCGCGCGATATCACCGAGCGTATCCGCGATAAAGAGGAACTGCAGAATCGATTGGAGATGCTTAAACTGCTGACCTCGATCTCCACCAATTTCATCAATTTCGAACCGCATGAAATCAATCGCGGCATTACCGAGGCGCTCAAGCAAATCGGCCGTCTGTTGCGCGTCGACCATTGTTTCATGTTCGAATTATCGCCCGACGCGAAGAAGGTCCTGACGATCAACGAGTGGTGCGCGACCGGCGTACCGTCGCTCGCCGATGCCATGCGCGGGTACAGCACGACGGAGCACGGCTGGACGTTGGAACAGTTGTTCAACCGTCAATTGATCAACATTGCCAGCGTGGCGAATCTGCCGGAGAACGCCGTCGGCGAACGCAAGTTGTTCGAGGCTTTCCAGCGCAAATCCGTGCTGGCTACGCCTGTTTTATACGGCAATGAATTGATCGGCTTGCTGGGATTCGACACCTATTTCGCTGAACGAATGTGGTCGGAGGACCTGTCCGCGCTGGTGCAAACGATCGGCATCATCATCGCCAACGCGTTGGAACACAAACGCAAGGAAGAGGCGCTGCGCAACAGTGAAGAAACCGCTCGCTCGTTGATCAACGCCACCGAGGCGATCGCCGTGATGGTCGACACCGACGGCATCATCGACACGCTCAACGAAGCGGCCGCGACGTTCTTCCGGCGGCCGCCGGAAGAACTGATCGGGGTCGATGCCTATTCTTTGTTCACCGCGCCGACGGCGACGAGCCGTCGGGCCAACAACGAACAGGTGATCCGCAGCGGACAGCCGGAACGTCACGAGGAAACCAACGGCAAACAGTGGTTCGAGATCGCCACCTATCCGGTGAAGGACATTTACGGCCAGGTGCAAAAGCTGACCGTGTTCGCCTACGACATCACCTCGTTGAAAGAACAACAGGACGAACTGCGCAAGGCCCTGCGCCGCACACAGGAGGCGGAACTGCTCAAGACGCGCTTCCTGGCCAACATGAGTCATGAAATCCGCACTCCGTTGAACCACATCATCGGCTTGACCTCGCTGGTGTTGATGGATCCCAAGATGCCCGCCGAGGAGCGCGGCAAATACTTGATGATCGTTCGGCGCAGCGGCGAGAACCTGCTGGAGATGATCAACACCGTGCTGGATCTGTCGAAAATCGAATCCGGCAAGATGAACGTTTCGCAACAGGACTTCGATTTGATCGAATTCCTGGAGGGCGTGCATCAGAAGTTCATTCCGCAGGCACGGGCGAAATTTCTCGAGTTCAACCTCGACATCGAGCCGGAGGTGCCGCGGCTGGTCATCGGCGACTCGATGATTCTCGAGCAGGTGCTCAACAACCTGCTGGACAACTCCATTAAGTTCACCAACCAGGGTTCGTTGGAACTGAGCGTGGAAAATGAAGAGGTTAATGAAGATAAAATAACGTTACATTTTCAGGTCAGTGACACCGGCATCGGCATCGAGATGGATCAATTCGGAAAAATCTTCCAATCGTTTTACCAGGTGGACGGTTCATCCACCCGCGAGTACCGCGGCACCGGTTTGGGGCTGACGATCTCCCAGGAACTGGTGCATTTGTTGGGAGGAGAAATCTGGGTGGAAAGTGAAGTCAACACCGGCAGCGTGTTTCACTTCACTTGCCGGCTGCGCGCCGCGACCGCCCATTAACTTCCTTTTTAAACTTTATCCAGAATCCCCGCGATCTGATCGAATTTGATCGGCTTGGGCAGCACGAAATCGGCGCCGAGCGAAATGAATTTGTCTTCGTTGTATTTGTCGACGTAGGCCGAGATGATGGCGATTTTCGTGTCGCGAATCGTGTTGAGTTCCTTGATGCTTTTAAGAAATTCCAGGCCGTCGAATTTCGGCATCATGTAGTCGAGAAAAATGATTTGCGGGCGCACTTCCTGTATCCGAACCAGGGCCTCGTATCCGTTCCAGCTCCATTCGATATGAATATCCGAGGAGTAATGATGGATGTATTTCTGCAGAATTTCAGCAGCTATTTCATCGTCCTCGATGATCATCACCGATTGAATGGCCATTAATAGCACTCCCCTTTCTCTTAGGACCGGAAACCGAGGTCCTTGTCCTTGCGTCGTTTGATCTGCAACAGCTTCACTTCCCGTCGCGCTTCCTCATTCGCTGGATTGACCTCCAAAGCCCGTTTAAAATAGGTGCCGGCAAGACCGTCCTTGCCTTCCTGTTTAAGGAGCTTGCCCAAAAATAAAAATGCCAGATCGCTCTGGTCATCGATGCTGATTGCCTTTTTCAACATCTCCTTGGATTCGAAAGCCACAGTGATGTTGTCCTTGCCGGCCATTTGATAATTAGTCCACGCCAGCAATGACATGGCCTGGGTGCTTTCCGGATTGATCTCCAAGGCCTTTTCCAAGTGTTCTTTCGCTTCCGGAAATTCGTGCTTGTTGAACAGGGTTTGGCCCTCGGCCAGCTCTTGGTGATACAGGTCGGCGTTCCACTGCCCGAATTGCGTCGGCGGTCGTTTTTTCAGGATATCCACATCGGTGATCGGCTCATCGGACAATTTTTCTTTCTCGACCGATTTGACCGTCTCACCGAACCGAAATGCTTTGGTGACGATAAGAAGAAACGCCAGGCGCATATACTCGTCGTAGTTTTCCGGATCCAGATCGCGGAGCTGATTGAGACTGTGTCCTTGAATTTTACGGGCCTGCTCCATCCGTTGATTATTCAGGCTCAGCGCTTTGACGACCTGTTCGAAGTGCTTGTCGAATTCCATGGCCAGGTTTTCTTTTTTATTGCGCACAAACGTTTCGATCAACGATTCGGGAGCGGCAGTAACGAAAACGCCCTTGAGCAGAGCCTTGTTGAGAAAGATCGGCTCCATTTCAATGTCTTTGGCCTCCACTCGTTCCGAAATGAATTCGAAGGCGGCGTTGTCCCACGAAACGGTGAACAGGTTCAAAAACTTATTGAGTTTCTGCTGCGAGACGAAGTATTCCAGCTCGGTTTCGGTGATGGCGCCGATCTGACACAAAATCTTTCCTTGCGGCAGGTTCTTGGAAAGGGCCGTCTTCAGCGAGCGTTCGTTCTGCTCGGCGGTGATTTTGTTGATGTCGATCAAAAATCTTCCCAGCGTGTCTTCGCGAATGTAATTGGTAACCACGTCGACCAACTTGGCGCCCTTGATTATCGCGCGCATGGTGCGCCGTTCGCCCTTGACGCGCAACACGCCGGAATCGTCGGAGCGGACGATCTGAAACAACAATCGTCCCAACGAGGCCGGATTGATATGTCCCTTGTTCCAGGGGCGCATCGTTTTGGTGGGTCGGTGACGATCGGCGAGGGGCCCGGCGATTTTCTCCGATATCGGATGGGGCGAGGAGTCGGATTCCAACCACTTGGATACGATGGAAAACAACTGCGCCTGGTTGATCGGCAGTTGAATGAACTCATCGGCGTCCACGCGAAAACCGGCGCGGTCCATATCGCCCATCGAGGGCATGCTCGAGGTCAGCAGCAGAAAGGGAATCGAATTGAGTTTTTCGTGGCGTTTGAACAGGCGGGCCAGCTCTTTGCCCGATATGTGCGGCAGATAATCGTCACAAATAATCAAGTGGGGATTGAGATTGACCACCATGCTGATCGCGATTTTCGCATCCTGGCAGGTATGCACAATATAACCGATTTCCTCCAGAAAATCGGCGATCGGTTTGGCGATCTGGTTGTCCTGAATAATCAAAAAGATCTTTTTGCTCATTGCAGCAAAATCCTCCCGCTCCCCAATTTTTTCCTTTTTGTCGGCCGCACGCAATAACTCGACTTTTTATCTTTTACCTAATTATAACGTCAGTTGGTGAGGTTGTGAACATAATAAACAACATTTCTCCAAGAAATAGAAGCCCCACTTTTGGTTTTTCTAAAATATTATTTTAATATAATGATCTATTGGATTGCCCAATTTTCGGCCGTTCGCCCGGACATTGTCCATTGAAATGTGTGACCAAGAACTATAAGGTGTGACACCGGTAGAATTCCCGTGGAAAGGATCGCGTTATGAGGAAAATTTGTCTTTGCTGCCTGTTTTTTCTTCTCGTTTTTTCCCTTGCTTGCGAAAAAGTCCAACCGGTTGCCCCGGCAAGTCCGACGCCGGAGGCGCAACCGGCCGCGCCGGCGCCTGTCCAGACGGACGCCTATATTGAATTGATGAAGCTGCGGAAGGCCAGTCCGATCGATTTTTCGGCGATGGAGGCGTTGTATTCACAACACCTGGCCGATTATGTCGTCCAGGCCGATCAGCTTCTCGGTCCGGAGTTGGCGGGCGAAATTCAACGCGCGTTGACCGAGGGAAAAGCGGGGCAAAACATCTACGGCAACGCTCAGACGATCGAGAAGTTGATCCATTATGCGCACTACCTGCATTTCACCGAGGCCCTCCGGACGTTGCAGACGAAAACGGGCGATGAGGCGTCTTGGGCGAAACTGGAAAAGGCCAGGCCCGTCATCCAGGCGACCGTCCTGCGGCGCAGTCAGTGGGTTGGGTTGAACGAGGAATATAAAACGCGGTTCGTCGAGCTGTTGGGTGAAATCAAAGCCGGCAAAGCCGAATCGTTCGATGCGCTCCGGTCCTTGTTGACCAAAGTCTATTTGCTCTCGGTGCTCTACGAGTTGGACGGCTTGAGCCAGGCGCGCGGTCAGGATGCCGACAAAACCGCCGAGAAGATGGCGGAGGCATTGGCGTACTATCGCTTCGTGCAGAAGGAAACCACGCAGCGTGACGAGGCCGGCCAACAGACCGTCAGTCAACAATTTGCCTTGCCCGCCGAGGAGATGGATCTCGATGCGGTCAAGCAGATTCTGGCGCGCGTTTTCGCCGTCGAACTGGCCGACATTCCTCCGGACCGCATCGGTCTGGCGAGCAAGTAAGTCGAGGAAATGAAAACCAGGGCGATCCTTTTTGTTGTGTTGGCAGCGGCGGCCTGCGCTTCCCTGCCGACGTACGATGCCTTGCGCTTCGAGACAATCGGTCCTTTCTCCGCGACGTTGTCCTGGAACAGCGACACCCCCCAGGCGTTTGTGGTCGAGTACGGCGAAGGCGATCTGCTGGACCGCCGGGTTGAGGAAAAGGAAAAAAGCGCTCGTCATCAATTGACGCTTACCGGCTTGAAGCCGGCTACCCGTTACGGATATCGCCTGCACAAGCACGACCGGATGAAGTATTTCCGCACCGCGCCCGGCAAGGACGGAGTCTTCGATCTGATCGTTTTGTCGGGCGAGTCGCCGGCCTGCAACGACCAGGGGCTGTTCGCCACCGCGCTGCCGGATATCATTGTCAATCTTACGCCCCGGCAATGTCCGATGAGCGACAAAGCTTCTTCGGTGTTGCTAAAGGATCTCGCGGGCGAAGCGGTTGCCAGATTCAACTACGGGCGATACGAAATCGTTCTCGCGGCCGATGCGGCTTCGTTGACGCAAGCGCTCGCCGAGCGGCCGCCTTCGGCCGAGGCGCCTCTGCTGGCGGTTTGCCCCGTCATTCCGGAGTACGATGCGCAACGGGATGAATACGTGCTGTATGTTTCCGACCGCATTTATCGTTATCGCGATCGCGCGCAGGCGTTGAGCGAGCGGCAAGCCGCGTGGTTGGAGATCGACGCGTTCGAGGTGGCCTTGGTGCGCGGCACGGGCCTGGAGCGTACGCGGGACGTGATTATCGCCGCGCCGCCGGAAACGAAAAAAAGCTGCCTGTTCTGCAATCGCCTGCTCGAGGCCGGCCGTTATATGGAGAGCCTCGAATGGTATCGCGCCTTCATCCGCGAGAACGAGGAGCGGCATGCGGTGGAGGACGCCTACTATTCCATCGCCCGCATTCTGGATGAAAAACTGTTCAACTACCCGCAGGCCATCGCGGCCTACAACGATTTCATGGCGCGCTATCCCGACAGCCGCCGGGTGATTCTCATCAAGTACCGGCTCGCTTACCTGGCGGCGCACGCGGACAACGATTACTTCCCGCTTCGTCGCTTCGAGCAGGCCAAGTCGGCGCTGGTGCGCGACAACGTACAGCCGACGGTGACCGAAGTGGAAAAACTGGTCGAAGCGTTTCCGCAAACGTCGGTGGCCGAAGAGGCGCTCTATTGGCTCGGGCACATCCTGGAGCAGAGCGACACCGCGCGGGCGCAGGCGCATTACCAAACGCTGATCGACCGTTTCCCGCAAAGCGAAAACGCGGCCATGGCCGCGATCGCGCTGGGGGATATTCACTACCGCGACAAACAATATCGGCGGGCGGTCGTCGCTTATGAAAAAGCTCTTGCCGTCGTGCCGCCGAACTTTCATCTGTCGGTCAAAGACAAGCTGCGTAAATCCACCCGCAACATCGGCCGCGAATACATGCGCTACGCTTCCTGGATCATCATGGGCGCCTGGTTGTTGCTGACGATCGTCCGGCGCGCGGTTCCGTCCAAACGCGACTGGCTGATCGCTTTCATCATTCTGGCCATGTTCGCCTGTGTGGGCGGTCTGTTTTTCTTCTGGACCTACGAACGCACGAACATCCTCTTGCCGCTGGTGGCGGTCATGGCGGCGGGCACATCCGTGGCCGTGTTGTGGAACCGCACCCTCGCCGGGACGAAGCGACGCGGCCGCATCGCCCTGGTTATCGCGCATGCGCTGACCGTCCCCCCGGCGATGCTGTTTTTGCTGCTGTATCATTTTCATCAATTGTACGTGTTCGGGTTGTGATCGATGGGCCGGGCAAAAACGAGTAAGCGGCTGTGGCCCGCGCTGGTGTTTTGCCTTTGGCTGGCGGCTTGCCAACGGCCGTCCGCGCCGTTGAGCGCCGGGCGCGTGGCTCCCGATTTTCGCGCCAACGATCTGACCGGCCGCACGGTCTATCTCAACGCCGAACTCAAAAAACCGGTGGTGCTCACGTTCTTTGCCACCTGGTGCGCGCCTTGCCGCGACGAAATGCCGCTGTTGAGCGAAGTGCAGCAACGCTTCGCCGGCCGCGTCACCGTTTTGTGCGTGGTGGTCGATCCGGAAAACGCCGATCGTGTGCGGTCCATGGCCGCGGGGATGGCCACGCCGTATCCGTTCCTGCTCGATGAAGGGCAGGGCATCATGCAGGCGTACGGTGTGCAGGCGTTGCCGGCCACCTTCGTCATCGGCGTCGACGGTCGCATTCATTCTTCCTTCCTGGTTTTTGGCGAAGTCGAGAAGACGGCATTGACCGAATTGCTGACGCGACTTACGGAAGGTTAATGAAACGCCTGCTGCCGATTTTATTTCTCGTCCTTTTTGCCGGCACGGCCCGCGCCGCTTTGCAATTCGGCCCCTACCTGCAGGCGATGGCCCCCGATGTCATGCTCGTGTGCGCTTACCTGGAAGCACAGGATCGCTACACCGTGCAGTTACGCTATGAAGGAAACGAAACACGCGAGGCGTCGCTGGTCGCCGAGCGGCAGCCCGCGTGCGTTTCGTTCGATGGACTGCAGCCCGATGTGCAATACGAATACGCGATCACGGTGAACGGGCAAACGCTCACCCCGGAGCCGTGGCCAAGTTTCGTCACCGCTTCGAGTCGCCGGACGACCCTGGTGATTTACGGCGATACGCGCAGCGGCGACGACAGCTTCGATCTGGCCCATCGCGAGGTGGTGCAATCGTTGCGCGAATCGGTTGTGCCCGACGCGATTGTGCACACGGGCGATTTCATCGAAAAGGGCGACGATCTTTCCCTGTGGGCCAATTTCTTTCATCTGGAGCAAAGCGTGCTGGCCACCGCGCCGCTGTATCCGGCCATCGGCCAGAGCGATCAGCCCGACGCCCTGATGCGTCGCCTGTTTCCGTTGTTGCAAGGGGACGGATGGTACAGTTTCGATCGCGGTAATGCGCACGTGGCCGTGCTCGATGTGTGGGAGTCGTCATCGCAGCCGGCAGCGCAGACCGCACCGGAAGGCGCGCAGGCGCAATGGCTGCGCCGCGATTTGGCGCAGGCGCGGGCGAACGGCAGCCGCTATCTATTCGTGGTGATGCACGAACCGGTGTATGAGGTCACCGGCAAAACACCCGCCGCGATTCGCCGGACCTTCCAGCCGATCTTCGAAGCGTTTCAGGTGAATGCCGTTTTTTCCGGCGCGCATTTCTTTTCGCATAAGGTGCATAACGGCGTGCACTATTTCACCAACGGCGGCGGCGGAGCGGCGCTCAACACCGAAAAGCCGCAGGAAGGAACCTTTCGCTACTACAACGCGATCCATCATTTCCTGTTGATCGAGGCCGATGATTACGGGGCCGGTGTGCGGGCGATCAACTCGTTCGGGGAAAGCTTTTACGAGGTTCCGCTGACCGAATCGGCCACTCATCTGGACGAGGCGAAGGCCGCGACGTTCATCCGCAGCTATGCCCACGGCCCCCAAACGGCGGCGCTGACCGTCTTTTTCGCTCCCCATTGCGACGAATGCAACGAGCTTGAGGAATTGTTGCCGGCGATGGCGGCGGAGCTGAAATGCACCATCCTGGCCACGTATCGTTCGGTGGACGATGCGCAGAACCAGGCCATGTTGGCCGCGCTGACCGATCGCGACGGTCCGACTCCGATCGTCGCTCTGGGCAATACGGTGCTGGTCGGCATGGAAGAAGTGGAAACGCGATTGGCGGAGGCGGTTGTGCAAGCCGCTACGGTTGTGGGGGAGAAACGGAATATATGGGTACAATGGACGATCGGCGTCGGGGCTTTGATCGCCGGATTGTTATTGCTGCTGCTTATTCACCATCTTCGCCGCGCAAAGGAGGCCTAATTCAACGCGTTGGCAACTTGCCGTTTCACTTGTGCGATGTTGAACGGCTTCTGTAAAAAACCGTGCACGTGGTTCGAATCCATCCCGTCCAACATTTCCGGCAAATAACCGCTGGTGACGATAATTCGGCCTCCAGGTACGATGTGTTCCACCCGATTGATCATTTCAACACCGGTTATGTCGGGCAAATTGTAGTCGATGATGATCAAGTCGATGGAATCGTTCATTTTCTCCAGGAGCAATACCGCTTCCGCCCCTGTTGCCGCGGTGGCTGTAAGGTAACCTGAACGGTTGAGGATGCAGCAGATTAGGTCCGAAATGGTCTTCTCATCCTCAATAACTAATACAGTACGCTTCTTGACCGACATCCTGACCCTCCTTCCCTTGGGTCGAATTCTCACCTGCAATCCGAGTGCATATAGAAATAGAAGTCGTCGCTCAATCCGATCGAGATAATCGTCAGGTCTATTCACCTTCGATTAATTTTATTCATCGGAATTTTTTCTGATTTTCTATACCGGAATCAGATGACCCCAAAAGATAATTCATTCGACGTGGTGTATTATCTTATACACCGAAAATCTTCTCGATTTTCTCCTTCAGCACTTCCGCCTTGAACGGTTTGACGACGTAATTGCTCACGCCGGCTTGTACTGCCGCGATAATACTCTCTTTTTCAGCTTCAGCGGTGACCATTAAAAACGGCATGTTTTTCCAGCCGTCGTCCGAGCGGATGGTTTTAAGCAGATCAAGGCCGGTCATTTTCGGCATATTCCAATCGGAAATGACGAAGTCGATTTTTTGCGACTGCAAGACTTGAAGGGCTGTTGAGCCGTCGTCGGCTTCTAAAATGTTCTTGAAACCCAACTGCTTGAGCAAAGTCTTGATGATTCTGCGCATCGTCGAAAAATCGTCGACACAGAGGATAGTCATGTTGGGATCCGCTGCCATTTGTGCCTCCCTTTTGGTCTTATCATTTCCAATTGTACCTACGATTTGAAGCGCTGTGCTCCTTCACATTCAATCAAGTTATCGTCGCATCGGACAAAGAGCAGCAGTAAAAAAAAATTACCTTTCTGTATCATCGGTCAATGGTGACAAATATTTAATCGACTCTATAATATGTCAATGAAAACGTTATATTTTTCACAAGGCGGTCACGAGGATCACCTTTTTCTTTTAAAATCGTTTACTAAAAGATCGCCCTATGGAATATTTTTTGATATTCCTATAGTTAGAATAAATTTAATGATTGGGAGAGGAGGACGCAAGTGGCGCTGTTTCGCTTTGAAGGACGCGAGCCCCAGGTGGATCCGACCGCTTTTGTCGCCGAGTCGGCCATGGTCATCGGCGATGTGCACATCGGCAAAGATGCCTATGTCGGGCATGGAGCCATATTACGGGGTGATTACGGGACTATCCATGTCGGCGAAGGGACGGCTCTGGAAGAGGGAGTGATCGTTCACGCCCGCCCCGCGGACAAAACGACGATCGGCAAGCACGTCACGGTCGGGCACGGCGCCATGATCCACAATGCGACCATCGACGACTACGCGGTGATCGGCATGCGCGCTTTAATCAGTGATTACAGTCATGTTGGCGAATGGACAATCATCGGTGAAATGGGTTTGGTGCGCAACTCCCAGGAAGTGCCGCCGGGCAAGGTCGCTGTCGGTGTGCCGGTGAAAGTCATTGGCGATGTCGAGGAAAAGCACCGGATGATCTGGAGTTACGGCAAGCAGTTGTATGTCGATATGGCGCAACGCTATCAGGCCCCCGGAGCCTTTGTCCGGATCGACCTTCCGTCGGAATAATCCATAACTAACCATTATTACAACCGATTATTGTCGGATTGGTGATGAGATATCGTCGCAATTGGTGTGCTGCGCCCCAAATATTACTTGACAAATTCGAGAAGCATACGATAATTAGATAAGGCTAACTAGGAGCATCCATGGGCCATCACACCAACGACGGACCGATCACCGAATCGCTGGAAGATTACCTCGAAACGATCTACGAGCTCATCCGCGACAAGCAAGTGGCGCGCGTCAAGGATATCGCGAAAATACGCGGCGTGCGCATGGCTTCGGTCAGCCCGGCCATGCATCGCCTGCGCGATCTGGGATTGATTGTCTACAACCAGCGCGAATTCATCCAACTCACGCCCAAGGGCGAGCAGGTGGCGCGCAAGGTGATCGCCCACCACGAAATCCTGCGCCGGTTTTTGCGCGACTTTCTGCACGTTGATAAAAAAATTGCCGAGCGGGACGCCTGTCAGATCGAGCACCATATTTCCGATCAGACCATCGATCGCCTGGTGCGCTTTTTCGAATTCATGGATACCTGTCCCTTGGGCAATCAGGTGCAGGAAATGTTCAAGAACTGCTCGGAGGTCAATCCGGAACTGCCCGCCTGTCAGGAAGAATGCGCTCGGTATGATGCGCAGACCCGCCTGGAACACGAACAGGAAAGTTCGCTGCTCAGCGAGTTGGAGCCGGGCGAGAAGGGCAAAATCCTGCACATCAAAGCCTTGGGCGCGTTGCGTCAACGGCTGATCGACATGGGACTGCTGCCCCAAACCCTGGTGGAAGTGGAGCGCGTCGCCCCTTCGGGCGATCCGATCTGGCTGAAGGTGCGCGGCTTCAATATTTCCCTGCGTAAACAGGAAGCGAACGGAATTCTTGTGGAACGCCAGGCGACTGCCTGATCGATAATTGACGATTCATGTGAGTAATGAGGCGATGGCGGCGGAAAAAGCGGTAGACAAAAAAATCAAAATCGCCCTGGCCGGCAATCCCAATTGCGGCAAAACGTCCTTGTTCAACGCGTTGACCGGCACGCATCAACGCGTGGGCAATTATCCCGGCATCACCGTCGAGAAAAAGGAAGGCCGCTACCGCGACGGCGAATTGGAAGTCGAGGTGATCGATCTGCCCGGCACCTACAGCCTTTCCTCCTATTCGCCGGAAGAACGCATCGCCCGTCGTGAGTTGCTGCGCGATGACATCGATGTGGTCGTCGTCGTCGCCGACTCCACCAACCTCGAGCGCAATCTCTATTTGTTGGTGCAGGTGATGGAACTGGGCGCCAATCCCGTGCTGGCGCTGAACATGAGCGACGAGGCGCACGGGGGTGGGCAGCGGTTGGATGTCGATTTGATGTCGATGCTCCTGGGCTTTCCCATTGTCGAGACCGTCGGCCACAAAGGCGGCGGGGCCAAACTGTTGCGCGAGGCGATTCGCCGCGCTCATGCCGCACCCACGCACGGCGAACGATTTTCCTTTGGACCGCAGCTTGAACGTACGGTGATGCGCCTGGCCGAAAAGCTGGCTCCGCAGTTGCCGCAACCGTCGCCGCCGCCGCGCTGGCTGGCCGTCAAGTTACTCGAACGCGACGATGAACTGAGCCAATGGCTGCGCGAAAAGGTGAGCGACAACGCCGCCGTTTTTGCCGAAGTGGAAAAGGAAATCGAGGAACTAGAAAAATTCAGCCGCACCGATATCATTCTGTTCATCGCCGACAACCGGTACAGCTTCATCTCCGGCCTGCTGCGCGAGGCGCGCATTTCCGAAATGCGCGCCGATTCACGCGCGACCTCGGACTTCGTCGATTCGATTCTGTGCAACCGCATCGTGGGTCTGCCCATTTTCTTTGCCGCGATGTACGTGCTGTTCTGGCTGACCTTCACCGTCGGCGAATGGCCGATGCGCTGGATCGAATCGTTTTTCGGCTATCTCGGCGAAGCGATCGGCGGCCTGTGGCCCGTCGGCAGCGAATCGCCGTTGCGCTCGTTGCTGGTCGACGGCGTACTCGCCGGTGTCGGCGGCGTGCTGGTGTTTTTGCCGAACATCATTTTGCTCTTCTTCGGGTTGGCGCTGATGGAAGACAGCGGCTATATGTCGCGCGCCGCGTTTCTGGTCGACCGCTTCATGCATCGCTTCGGCCTGCACGGGAAAAGCTTCGTGCCGATGCTCACCGGCTTCGGCTGCACCGTGCCGGGCATCATGGCCACGCGCACGCTGGAAAACGAACGCGACCGCCTGACCACGATGCTCGTGCTGCCGCTGATGAGTTGCGGCGCGCGTTTGCCGATTTACATGCTGCTCATCCCCGCGTTTTTCGCCTCGCGCTGGCAGGCGCCGATGCTCTTTTTGATTTATATGACCGGCATCATGCTGGCCGTGCTGCTGGCCAGACTGTTGCGCAGTACGTTGCTGGCCGGCGAGGACGCGCCGTTCGTGATGGAACTGCCGCCGTATCGCCTGCCGACCCTGCGCGCGGTGGCGATCAAAATGGGCCAACGCTCGTGGTCCTACGTGCGCAAGGCGGGCACGATCATCCTCGCCATTTCCATTCTGATGTGGGTGGCCACGTCGTTTCCGCGCGCGCCGGAACGGTCCATCGAGCGGGAACCGGTACTCGCCCATGAGGACGACGTTTCACGCGATTTGTCTTATTCGCTGGCCGGGCGGATGGGCAAACTGCTCGAACCGCTGACCACCATGATGGGTTCGGATTACCGCATCGCCACGGCGATGCTCGGCGCGTTCGCGGCCAAGGAAGTGTTCGTCGCTCAATTGGGCATCGTGTTTTCGCTGGGCGAGGCCGATGAAAATTCAACCACGTTGCGCGAAACGCTCCGCCGCCATTACACGCCGTTGCAGGCCTTCGCCATGATGTTGTTTCTTCTGGTCGCCACGCCGTGCATGGCCACGGTGGCGATCATGCGCAAGGAGTCGGGCTCGTGGAAGTGGGCGCTGCTGCAATTTTTCGGGCTGACGACGATCGGCTGGCTGTTATCCGTCGCCGTGTATCAAATCGGCCGCCTGGTGATCGGGTAGGAGGCGCGCATGCATTACTGGGAATGGATCATCGTCGCCTTGATCGTCATCGGGGCCGCGGTCTGGCTGATTCGCCACTACACCGATCCCAAACGGCGACAGAAGATGGGGCAATGCAACGGCAAGTGCTCCGAATGCGGCATGTTCGGCGGCGACTGTCTCGATCCTGAGTTGCGCGACCGGCTGATGCGCGGTGCACCTCCGCCTTCGGCAACGGACGAAGAAAAGCGCGATTGATCTCCCCGTTTGTTTATCGGTTGAAACCTGTGCAACAATTCATCGCTCCATAATCATAAGGAATGCCGTTGCGTCGCTCTTGGTTGCCGCTGTTGATCGTGTTGTTGCTGGGGACGGCCTGTGCCGAACCCAAGTTGATCGTGGCCGATCTGCAAGTCGACAACGCGTTATCTATGGAAGCGGCGTTGCGCCTGCGCATTTCCCCGGCGGCGGTGCGTACGGGTGTGGGCGATCCGCAAGGGCTGTGGAGCGCGTTGCCCGTGCCGGCCAAGGACGTGGCGATTTTGGGGTACGATGCCGCGCCCGGTCCCTGGCGGGTGTCCACGGCGTTGTTGGCGGGCGATCCGCCGGGGCGCAGCGATCCGCCGTTGGATGAATTGACCCTGCGTCGCCTGGCGCGTTTCCTCAACCATACGCGCGGGAATCCGGCGGTCACGGGGGCCGATCCGGCATTGCGCCGCCGCGTGCTGGCCGCGCACACCGCCCGGGCGCTGGCCACCGAAATCGTCGCCCGCGATCGCGCGCCGGTCGTGTTTGTGCAAATGGACGCTCGGGCGCCGGGCTTGAACGTCTACTGCGCCGACGCCGTGCGCGACCTGCTTGCGCTCGCCGGACCGCGTAGCGGCGGTTTGGTCTTTTTGCGCGATGAGCAACAAAGTCGCCTGCTGGTGGTCAGCGATTTGTCGCTGACGGTTCCCGAACAGCCAACGCGGGAGCAGACGGTTGAATTGATGCGGCGCATTCTCGATCGATAAGGAGGTCCCATGCGCGCGGTTGTGCAACGGGTGAAACGCTCATCGGTGACCATCGAGGGCCGCGTGGTCGGCGAAATCGGCCCCGGTTTATTGGTGCTGCTCGGCGTGCATGCCAACGACACCGAAGCGGAAGCGACCTGGCTGGTCAACAAAATCATCGGCCTGCGCATCTTCGGCGATGACGAGGGCAAAATGAACCGCTCGCTGACCGACATCGGCGGCGGCTTGCTGGTCGTCAGCCAGTTCACCTTGTACGGCGACGCGCGCAAAGGCCGTCGCCCGTCCTTCGATCAGGCCGCCGTGCCGGCCATCGCCATTCCCCTTTACGAAAGCTTCTGTGCCCAGGCCCGCGCGCAGGGCGTCACCGTCGCCACCGGCGAGTTCGGCGCGATGATGGACGTCGAATTGGTCAACGACGGACCGGTGACGTTGGTCATCGATACGCCCATAAAATAAAGGTTTATCTTTCCTCGACCGGGCAAGCGTGCTATTAATGCCGCCTTTGGTGCGTCTTTTTACAGAAAGGAGAAAATCGTGTCACGCCGAATTCTGGTTACCAGCGCATTACCGTACGCGAACGGACCGATCCACCTGGGACACATGGTGGAATACATCTATGCCGATATCTGGGTCCGGTTCCTGCGAATGCGCGGCGAGGACGCGATTTACATCTGCGCCGACGATACGCACGGCACGCCGATCGACATCCGTGCGCGCAAGGAAGGCATTTCGCCGAAGGAATTGATCGATCGCAGCTATGACGAGCATGTGCGCGACTTTGCGGATTTCAGCGTCCGGTTCGACAAGTATCATTCGACGCACTCCGAGGAGAACCGCAAGTGGTCGGCCCGCGTTTACGAAGCGGCCAAGGCCAAGGGTTTGATTGCCCGGCGGTCCGTCGAGCAGATGTTCTGCGAACACGACACCATGTTCTTGCCCGACCGCTTCGTGCGCGGCACGTGCCCGCGCTGCAAAGCGGTGGATCAATACGGCGACGTCTGCGAAGTTTGCGGCGCCACCTATCATCCGACCGAGTTGATCGATGCGAAGTGCTCGATTTGCGGCAACCCGCCGGTGCTCAAATCCAGCGAACACCTGTTTTTCGAGCTGGGCAAAATGACCGACCAGCTCAAGGAGTGGACCGGCAGCGACGATCACCTGCAGGAAGAGGTCAGCAATTACGTCAACAACTGGATCAAAGAAGGCCTGCGCGACTGGGACATCAGCCGCGACGGTCCGTATTGGGGCTTTGAGATCCCCGGCGAAACGAACAAGTTCTTTTACGTCTGGCTCGACGCGCCGATCGGTTACATCGCCAGCACCGAGGCCTACTGCCAGGAACATGGACTCGATGTCGCCGACTTCTGGGAAAAGCCGGGCGTGGAGATTTATCACAACATCGGCAAGGACATCATTTACTTCCATACGTTGTTCTGGCCGGCGATGCTCATGGCGGCCAACCTGAACCTGCCCAAGCAGGTGTTCGTGCACGGCTTCCTGCGCGTCGGCGGCGAAAAGATGTCCAAGTCGCGCGGCACGTTCATCAACGCGCGCACGTACCTGGATCACTTGGACCCGCAATATTTGCGCTACTATTACGCGGCGAAACTCAGCGGCAAGATCGAGGACATCGATCTGGTCTTCGAGGATTTCGTCAACCGGGTCAACGCGGAGTTGATCAACAAAATCGTCAACCTGGCCAGCCGCGCCATCAGCTTTGTCGAGAAACGCCTCGGCGGGACGTTGGGCAACATCCCCGACGATGCGCGTGAACTGATCGCCCAGGCCGAAGGCGAGGGCGAGGCCATTGCCGCCGCGTACGAAAAACGCAATCAGGCGCAGGCCGTCGAGCGCATCTGCCGCGTGGCCGAAGCGGGCAACCTGTACCTGCAAAACGCCGCGCCGTGGGATGCGGTCAAGGCCGGCGATCCGGAGCGCGCGCGTGACATCTGCACCGCCGCGGTCAACGTGACCAAGATCGTCGCCGCCTACCTCAAACCGGTGCTGCCGAAATACGCGGCCGACATCGAAGCGGTGCTCGCCCTCGATCCGCTGACCTGGGCCGACGCCAAGGCCGACCTGGGCGCCGGTCATCGCATCGGCACGTTCACGCACCTGGTGCAGCGCGTGGATCCGGCGGCGATCGAGGCGATGGTCGAAGCCAGCAAGGTCGCCGAGGCCGGGCCCGCACCCAAGTTCGACTACGCGGTCGAGCCGTTGGCCGAGGAAATTTCCTTCGACGAGTTCACCAAGGTCGATATGCGCGTGGCGAAAATCGTCGAGGCCGAAGCGGTGCCGGGCGCGAAAAAGTTGCTGCGCCTCACCGCCGATCTGGGGCCGCTGGGGACGCGCAATATCTTTGCGGGCATTGCCGAGCACGTCGACGATCCGGCTGCGTTGGTGGGCAAGCAGTTGATCTGTGTAGCCAATCTGGCGCCACGCAAAATGAAATTCGGCGTCAGTGAAGGGATGGTTGTTTTGGGTGTGAGCACCACGCCCGACGGTAAGCAGGAGCACTTGTCGTTTATCGAAGCGCCCGCCGGCGAACCGGGCGAAAAGCTGCATTAACTTCTCATTACGGTGAGCGACTATGAGCGAAAAGAATAACGAAAGCGTAAAGTCCAATTTCATTCGTGAAATTATCGATGAGGATCTGAAACAAGGCAAAAACGGCGGACGCGTTATGACGCGTTTTCCGCCCGAACCCAACGGCTATCTGCACATCGGCCATGCCAAGTCGATCTGCCTGAATTTCGGCATCGCCCGCGATTACGGCGGCACTTGCAACCTGCGCATGGACGACACCAATCCGGAAGCGGAGGACATCGAGTACGTCGAGTCGATCATGGAGGACATCCGCTGGCTCGGCTTCGACTGGGAAGACCGTCTGTTTTTCGCCTCGGATTACTACGATCAGCTTTACCTGTGGGCCGAACAGTTGATCGTGGAAGGCAAGGCCTACGTCTGCGAACTCAACGAAAACGAGTTCAAGGAATACCGCGGCAACTTCTACACGCCCGGCAAGGAAAGCCCGTACCGCAACCGTACGCCGGAGGAGAACCTCGACCTGTTCCGCCGCATGCGCGACGGCGAGTTCCCCGACGGCACGAAGGTCCTGCGGGCCAAGATCGACATGCAGTCGCCCAACATGAACATGCGCGATCCGGTGATGTACCGCATCAAACGCGCGCATCATCACCGGACGGGCGACAAGTGGCTGATCTACCCGATGTACGATTTCGCGCACGGCCAGTCCGACGCGCTGGAAAAAATCACGCACTCCATCTGCACGCTGGAGTTCGAGGATCACCGGCCGCTCTACGATTGGTTCCTGCGCGAGTTGCGCCTGGAAGAGCCGCCGCGGCAGATCGAATTCGCGCGGCTCAACCTGACGTACACGGTCATCTCCAAACGCTGGCTGCTGGCGCTGGTGGAAAGCGGCAAGGTCAGCGGGTGGGACGATCCGCGTATGCCGACCATTGCGGGTGTGCGCCGGCGCGGCTATCCGCCCGCGGCGATCCGCAAGTTCGCCGACATCATCGGCGTGGCCAAGGCCGACACGACGGTCGACATCGCACTGCTGGAACACGCCGTGCGTGATTACCTCAACGAGAACGCGCCGCGCGTGATGGCCGTGCTCGATCCGCTGAAGGTGGTCATCGAGAATTACCCGGAGGATCGTGTCGACGAATTCGAGATTCCCTATCATCCGCAGCATCCGGAGCTGGGTTCGCGCAAGGCGCCCTTCAGCCGTGAGCTTTTCATCGAGCGCGACGATTTCCGCGAGGATCCGCCGAAGAAGTTCTTCCGCCTCGCACCGGGCGCCGAAGTGCGTTTGCGCGCGGCCTGTTTGATCAAGTGCGAGCGGGTGATCAAGGACGAAGGCGGGAAGGTCGTCGAGCTACGCTGCACGTGGGATCCCGAGTCGCTCGGCGGCACGCCGGCCGACGGACGCAAGGTCAAAGGCACGCTGCACTGGGTGTCGGCCAAACACGCGCTGGACGCCGAAGTGCGCCTGTACGATCGCCTGTTCACCGTGGAAGATCCGATGGCCTCCGGCGACTACTTGAGCGTGCTCAATCCCGATTCGTTGCAAACGCTCTCCGGTTGCAAGGTCGAGCCGATTCTGGCCGACGCCAAGCCCGAGGAGCGTTTCCAGTTCGAGCGCAACGGCTATTTCGTCGCCGATCGCCGCGATCATCAGGCCGACCATTTGGTGTTCAACCGCACGGTGACGCTACGCGATTCGTGGGCGAAGATCGAGGCGACCGATCAGGGTCCGGCGAAGGTCGAAGCGACGCCCGCGGCGGTTGCCGAACCGCTTCCGGTCGAACCGTTGGCGGCCGAAATAACCTTTGACGATTTCACCAAGCTCGATATGCGCGTGGCCCAGGTGCTCGAAGCCAAAGCGGTGGAAGGCGCGGACAAGTTGCTGCAACTCACGCTCGACCTGGGACCGCTGGGGCAGCGCAACGTGTTCGCGGGCATCGCCAAGCACGTGAGCGATCCGGCTTCACTGGTCGGCAAGCTGGTCGTGTGCGCGGCCAACCTCGCGCCGCGCAAGATGCGTTTCGGTCTGAGCGAAGGCATGGTGATCGCCGCGTCGAACAAGACGCCGCAGGGCGAGCACGTCACGCTGGTCGAAGCGCCCGGCGGCAAGCCCGGCGAGCGCCTGCATTAGTTCAGTCGATGTATGGAAGAGGGCGGGAGCGATCCCGCCCTTTTTTATTGGATATAATTTTTGTTTTGGTTTTCTAAGTCGCCCTCACCCCGGGCTGCGCCCGACCCTCTCCCCCGGGAGAGGGTAAAAGTCGTCGACCTGGACTCCCTTCTCCCTGTGGGAGAAGGGCTGGGGATGAGGGTTGCCGAAAGAATCGGCGGCAACCGGCGATCCCGCCCTTTTTTATTGCGGGTAATTCACGATCGCTTTTTCCAGCCGGCGGATCACCTCGTCGCGACCGATGAGCGCGAGCGTGATGTCCAACGGCGGGCTGGCTGCCGCGCCGGTCATCGCCACGCGGATCGGCTGGGCCACCTTGCCGAGGTTGAGATCCATGTCCGCGGCCAACTTCTCGACCATCGGCATGATCAACACCTGGCGCAGTTGATCGTCCTGCTTGACCCAATCCAGAAAGCGCTCCATGACGACTTTCGCCTCGCCGCGCCACCATTTCTTCGCCGCTTTCTCGTCGTACTCCTCGGGCGCGACGTAGAACATCTTGGCCCACTCGGCCATCTCGACCAGCGTTTTGGAACGATCGGCCAGTTGCTCGATGATTTGCGGCAAACGCGGATCGTCCTGCGCCGCATACCCGCGTTCGAGCAGGAACGGCAGCAGATGCGGCACGACCTCGGCCGGCGGCATTTCGCGCAGCTTGGTCGCGTTGATCCAGTCGAGTTTATCGGTGTCGAAAATCGCGTTGGACGAATTGATGCCGTCGGTGTCGAACACGGCGATCAATTCCTCGTCGGTGAACAGTTCCTGATCGCCATGCGACCAGCCCAGCCGGGCAAGGAAGTTGCGCATCGCCTGCGGCAGGTAGCCCATCTTCCGGTATTCGATCAGGCTCGTCGCGCCGTGACGCTTGGAAAGCTTGCTGCGATCCGCGCCCAGGGTCAGCGGCATGTGCGCGAACGAGGGCGGGGTAAGGCCGAGCGCCGCGTACAACGGCGCCTGTTTATGCGTGTTGGTCAGGTGATCCGCGCCGCGCACGACCAGCGTGACGCCCATGTCCGAGTCGTCGACGACCACGCAGAAATTGTAGGTCGGCGTGCCGTCGGTGCGGGCGATGATCCAGTCGTCCAGTTCGCCGTTGCTGACCTCGACGCGGCCCATGACTTTATCCTCGATGACCGTCGAGCCTTCCGGCGGCATTTTGAAACGCACGACGTGCGGTTCTTCAGGGCCGTAGTTCTTTTCGCGGCACGCGCCGTCGTACAGATAGGTGCGTTTTTCCTCGCGCGCCTTTTGCCGCTTGGCTTCCAGGTCCTCGGCCGCGCAACGGCAGCGATACGCCTTGCCTTCGGCGATGAGGCGCTCGATCGTCTGCTTGTAAAGATCCGTCCGTTTGCTTTGATAGAAGGGCCCCTCGTCGTAATCCAGCCCGAGGTAGGCCATGCCGTCGAGAATGATCTGCACGTTTTCCTGCGTCGAACGTTCCAGGTCGGTGTCTTCGATGCGCAGCACGAATTTACCGTGGTGGTGGCGGGCGATCAGCCAGTTGAACAGCGCCGTGCGCGCGTTGCCGATGTGCAGCATTCCGGTCGGACTGGGAGCGAAACGAGTGACGACTGACATGGTTCCTCCTACAACAAAGCCGTAATCATAAAACGTAGGCCGATGATCATCAACATGACGGCGAAAACGCGTTTGAGCCGTAGCGGATTGATGCGATTGGCCCACTGCGCGCCCCATCGGGCGGTGAAGATACTGGACAGCGCGACGCAGATCAAGGCGAGAATGTGCACATAGCCGAAAACCCACGGAGCGTCGCGGGTGACCGTCCAGCCGGTGGCGATGTGGGTTGTGGTGCCGAACAGCGCGAAGGCGACGACCACCACGCTGCTGGTGGCTACCGCTTTCTTCGGTTCGAAGCGCGAAAGCCAGAGCATCAAAGGCACGGCCGCCACGCCGCCGCCGACGCCGAAAAATCCGGCGATCAGCCCGGCGACGATGCCGATGAACGCCGCCGATCTCCAGCCGGTGCGCAACTCACCGCTGCGCTGCGATCGTCGATCCAGCAGCATTTGCAGGCCGGCGATGCATAATAAACCGCCGAACATCGGCTTGAGTGAAGCGCCGGGCATCAGGCCGGCCAGATAAGCGCCGAGCACCGAACCGCCGATGCCGCTCAGCGAAATTTTCAGCGCGTAGGGCAGGTTGATGTTCCCGTTGCGATAATGCGTATAAGCGGCGCTGGCTGAAGTAAAGATGATGATGCCCAGGCTGGTGCCGATGGCCAGATGAAACGTGTAAGCCTCTTCGTAGCCGAGGGTGGTGAAAATCAGATTGAGCGCCGGCACGTTGATGATGCCGCCGCCGACGCCGAGCAGGCCGGCAACCAGTCCGGCCGCCAGACCGACCAGCAAATAAAGCAGGATCCAAATCATTGGATTACGCCAGGTTGAGAACCTGCACGGTCAAATCGGCGATGGAAAAATCGACTCGGTTGCGCATGCCCGCGGCATCGCCGCCGATTTGGTAAGGCATCGGACGATCCGATTCCACCGTGACGTTTTTTACCAACAAATCGATAAAATTCGGGCTGACCAAGGTGCCGTTCCAGATCGAGCGCATGTGCGTCAGGCACTCGAAGATGCTCGCTTTGACGATGCGGAAATTCATGAAATTTTCCATCGTATGCGCAAAGGGGAAGGCCCGCAGTTTGTAGCCGTAATCGGTGGTCGTGCCCGCGCCCAGCACGTTGGCCGGGCCTTCGTACAGCGTTTCGCCCGGTTTGATTTTGATCGGCATCGGCGGCATGCCGTAGGAAATGCGATAGGCTTCCGGCGTCCGCGCGATCAGGCGCACGCGCGGCGATTCGCTGTGCAGCAATTGCTCGGGAATCGTTTTGGTGAACATGCTGGCGAAATAGCCGATCAGACTGTTCATCCATTTGCGCATGATCGGTGCGGCATCGTAGAATTTATTTTTGAAAAGATAATAATCGTTGAGCACCGCCGCGTCCCAACCCATGCCGGCGAAGTGAAACACGCGGTTTTCGCTTTCCAGCAGATTGAAGCGCTGCAACCGCCATTTCTCGGAAAGGCCCATTTTCGGCAGGCTGTATTTGCCGCTGTCCATGCCCAGCAGGCCCGACCAGGCGTTGCCGGTGCCCAGCTTGAGGAAACCGAGCTTGGGCATGTCCAGATCGCTGCCGCCGCTTTCGCGCAGGGCGTTGCGCAGCATGTTGATCGTCTCGACCACCGTGCCGTCGCCGCCGCCGCACACGACGTGGGTGAAGTTGCGGTTCATCATGTCGCGAATCGAATCCTGAGCGTCTTCCAGGCTTTTGCTGATGTAAAGCTGCGCTTCGGGAACGAACCGGCGCACGTTGTCGATAATCTTGTTGCTCACCTTGCGGGCGTTTTCGTTGAGCAGTACGGCGATTTCGTGACCCCAGAGATTCTTGTCCATCGGCGTTCCTTCACAATTGGAGCGTAAGCATACTGTGAGTGATTTGCACCGTCAAATGAAATAAATCGGCCGCCCGGCGAAAGGTTAATCGAGAATTTCGCGGATTTTGGCCGCAATCGCCTGCGGCGAATAGGGCTTGCCGATAAAGTTCAGTTCCTTTTCGCGTACGCCGTGACGCACGATCATGTCCTCGGTGTACCCCGAGGTGAACAGCACCTTCAACGAGGGATTTTCCGCCAGCAGGCGGTCGGCCAGTTCGCGGCCGTTGATCCCGGGCATGACCACGTCGGTGATCAGCAGATCGATCGGCTCCTTCATTCCGGCGATCAACTGCAGCGCTTCCTCGCCGGAGGAGGCGTAGGTAACCTGATATCCCAGTTTGTTTAAAATACGCATGGTCAGGTTGCGGACGATCGGATCGTCTTCCACAAACATCAACGATTCGCTTCCGCCGATCAGGTCGCTGAACTGTTCGCGGTGTTTTTTCTCGGCCACCGGTTCCTGCGATGCCGGCAAATAAATGGTGAAGGTCGTGCCTTTGTCCAATTCCGACTGCACGTCGATATGGCCGTTGTGCTGTTTGACGGCTCCGTAGATCGTCGCCAGGCCCAGGCCGGTTCCTTTGCCTTGCGGCTTGGTTGTGAAAAACGGCTCGTATATTCGCTGTTGGATTGCCGGATCGATGCCGCTGCCGGTGTCGGAGACTTCCAGCAACACGTAACTGCCGGGTTGAAGATTGTTTTTGGCGTCTTGCGGTGGAAAATCGATGTTCACCTGGTGCGTTCGCAACGTCAGGCGTCCGCCTTCGGGCATGGCGTCGCGGGCGTTGACCACCAAATTGATCAGGATTTGCTCGATTTGCGAGGAATCGGCTTTGATGTTCCACAGCGGTTCGGTCGGAATGAACATGAATTGGATGCGTTCGCCGATCAGGCGCAGCAACATCGCGTGCATGTCGCGCACCAGTTGGTTGAGATTGAGGATCTTCGTTTCGATGATCTGGCGGCGGCTGAAGGCCAGCAGTTGTCTGGTCAAAGACGCGGCGCTCTCGGCGGCCCGCCGGGTTTCTTCCAGCGTTTTGTGCATCGGGTGATCGGCGGCGATGTCCATCTGGGCGAGGGCGATGTTGCCCAGGATGCCCGTCAGCAAATTGTTGAAGTCATGGGCGATGCCGCCGGCCAGGCGACCGACCGCCTCCATTTTCGTCGTTTGCTGCAACTGGTTGGTCAGACGAATCGCTTCCGCTTCGGCCTTCTTTCGCTCGGTGATGTCGCGGATGATGGCCGAGGCGTAAAAATGATCCCGGCTGCGAAACGATGACAGCGCGATTTCGATCGGAAATTCCGTTCCATCCCGCTTTACGGCGGTCAGTTCGACCACTTTCCCGATGGCATTGCCTGTGCCCGAGCCGACGAAATGATGAAAACCATCCTGATAACGTTCCGAATATTTTTTCGGCATGATCAACTGATGAATTTCCCGCCCCATCATTTCATCGGCGGTGAAACCGAACATCGTTTCAGCGGCGTGGTTCCAGTAAATGCACAGCCCTTTGTCATCCATCAGAATCACCGCATCCAGGGCCGACGAGCCGATGGCGCGAAATTTTTCCTCGCTTTCACGCAATTGTTGTTCGGCCACCTTTTTCTGGGTAATGTCGCGGATGATGCCGAAGACCACCGTTTGATTCTTCAATCGGATCGGCACGGCATGTGCTTCAATGGCGACTTTTGTCCCGTTTTTTTTATTCAGAGTGTATTCTTGCGTCCCCGGCGCGATTCCCTGCGCATTGAGCAGTATGTTCTCCGTCAATTTATCCAAATCTTCCTGACTGATCAGGCCGCTGGTGATGATGTTGGTACCTTTGAGTTCTTCCCGATTATAACCGGTCATTATTTCCACCGCGCGGTTGCCGTCCAGCATTACACCCTGTAAATCGTGTATGTAGTAACCGTCGGGGGCGAATTCGAAAATCGTGCGGAAATTTTCCTCGCTGATTTGCAGCGATTTTTCGATTTCTTTTCGCTCGTTAATTTCCTGGTTCAGTTCGATGTTGGCTTTATGCAGTTCCTTGCTGCGGGTGGACAGTTCGTGAATGTTTTGCTCCATAGCATTGTGCAATCGCCCCAGCACCATCAGAGCCAGGCCCATATAAAAGCCGATTGTGGTCAGCGAGGCCATCCAGGTAATGGGCGAAGTGATATAGGTATGGTAATCGATTTGGTAGGTAATCAATTCATAGTGAACAATCACGGCGATTATGCCGGCGACGACCAGGGTGATGCCGGTGACGACCAGTGCGGAGCGGTGACCGAAGAATACGGCGGTAAAAATGCCGGCGAAAATCAAACCGAGCGTTGAGTTTCCTATCAATCCCCACGAAACGATGCCGCCGAAGCCGATCGCAAAACAGGTTGTAATGAGCGTTATAGCAAGAGTGTTAAAAGACAATCGTTTGCGAATAAAAACGAGAAGCCATAGAAAAATGCCGACAACTATATGGAATGTTAAGACATTTCTCCAACCAAAAAGGATGGAGCGCGCTACGGAGGCGACGATGGCCGGCAAGGAAATAATCGCCGCCGCCCATAACAGCGTAATGATAAGGTTATGGCGGAGTTGGCTAAGCAATTGTTCCGGATCGTCAAAACTATCCGCCAATATTTTTCTGTTTATGCTTTTCAAACAGTCGTCCCTTGCTCGTCGTGTTTTATTAATCGGGTTTTCGACGGATGAAGGGTATGAAAAAAATGGAAAATCTGAAAAAAATTTGGAGATCCAACGATGGGGAAAGAATGCGAAATCGTAGAGATAATTGAACGCATACAAAAATTTTTCTCTTTGGGAAAAGAGGCGGGCGATGAGCGGGAAAGCGAATCGGCCGGCCCATATTCCACCCCCGTCTTGACTTGCCGTCGCAAATCAGGCAATTGAAAGCAACCAGACGGAGGTAGGATTTCATGTCCATTCTCGATAAAGCGATTGCGGAGAAAGCCGCTTTCCTATCCGAATTCGAAGCCAAGCAACTGCTGAAGGAATATCGCATTCCGGTGACTGACGATCGGCTGGTCGGCGACGTCGAGCAGGCGGTGGCGGCCGCCGACGCGCTCGGCTATCCGGTGGTGCTCAAAGGGTGCGGCCGCACCTTGTTGCATAAGACCGAAATGAATCTGGTGAAGGTCAACCTGACCGATGCCGAAGGGGTGCGTCGGGCGGCGACGGACATGTTCGCCCGCCTGCCGCAGGACGCCGACGGTCTGCTGGTCAGCCCGATGCTCGACACCCGGCGGGAGTTCATTGCCGGCGTGACACAGGATGTGCAATTCGGACCGGTGGTGGCTTTCGGCCTGGGCGGCATTTTTACCGAGACGATCAAGGATGTCGCGTTCCGCGTGGCGCCTTTCGATGTCGGCGACGGGGTGGACCTGATTCGCGACGTGCAGGCGCGTAAGCTGATGTACTCGGTACGCGGCCTGCCGGCGATCGATCGCGAGGCGATGGCCAATCTGCTGTCCAATTTGTCGAAGTTGGCCGCCGAACGGGCGGTCATTGAAGAGGTCGACTGCAACCCGATTCTCACCAACGGCGATCAGCCGGTGGTGGTCGATGCGCTGATCAAACTGCGGACGACGGCTTAGCTGCAGCCGAAACCGTCGTCATCGTCGTCGTCATCGTCGCCGCTGTCGTCTTCGTCGGCGGTGACGTCCACTTCGCATTCGCTGCGGGCGCAATCCTCAAACTGACTGCAACTTTCCACCACGTCTTGGCAGGCGATCAGGCACGGCCAGGGCGCGGCGTCTTCGTCCTCCAGGCACATCGTGTAGGCTTCGGCGCCTTTCACCAACTGGTCGTTGCTGTAGCGGAACGCCAGATCGCAATTGCCGTACATGGTGGTGAGCATTTTCCCGCAGGGATCGTCGCCGAAATTGGTGTCGTCATCGTCGTCGTCGCTGCTGCCGCCCGATACGGTGATGGTCACCGTGTCGGTGTCGCTGCCGCCGTCGTTGTCGACGACCTTCAATTTGATCGTGTAGGTGCCCGCCGTACTGAAGGTGTAGTTGAATTTGACGGTCGAACCGATGATTTTGGAAGTCGACGTGTCGGTCCAGGTGTAGCTTTGAATCGAGCCGTCCGGATCGTAGCTGTCCGAACCGTCGAATTGAACGTTCAACGGCGCGGATCCGCTTTTCGGCGAGGCGGAAGCGTCGGCGACCGGCGATTCATTCGAAACCGAACCGCCGTAGGCGATCAGCGCCGCCTTGGCGTCCACTTCGCCGTTGCCCAGTTGGTTCGTCCAGGAACCGTTGGGATTGTACGCCGTGCTTTCCATCGCGTCGCGAATCGCCGTGGCGTCCGCACCGCCGTTGGCCACCAGCAGGGCCGCCACCGCGGCCGCGTGCGGCGTTGCCATGCTCGTGCCGTCCAGGGCGTAATAGTCGGTGCTGCCGCTGTAGGAATCGTAGGTCTCCTGCACGATTTCCACGCCCGGCGCCACAATGTCCAATGCCGAACCGTAGTTGGAGAAGCTGGCGCGGACCGGCGTGCCGCCCACGCTGTGGTGCTTGACGGCGCCCACCGCGATGCAGTTGCTGTAAGCGCCCGGGTATTCCACGCCGTTGATACCGTCGTTGCCGCTGGCGGCGAAAACGATCACGTCGTTGTTGACCGCGTTGTTGATCGCCGTGTTTGTCGTGCCGACGTATCCGCCGCCGCCCAGCGACATGTTGATCACGTCCGCGTCGTGGCTGGTGGCATAGTAAATGGCGTCGATGATGTCCTGTTCGTACGCGCCTTCGTCGTAATCGGGAAACACCTTCAAGGGTAGAATCGTCGCGTCGAACGCCGCGCCCGCGCAGCCGATCGAATTGTTCGTGCGCTCGGCGACGGTGTTGGATACGTGCGTGCCGTGACCGATGTAGTCCTGCACGTTGTTGTCCTCGCCCCAGAAGTCGTAGCCGGTCAGCAGGTTCTTCGCGCCGTCTTCCAGGCCCGATTTGCGATAGCCGGTGTCGATGACCGCGACCGTCGCGCCCGAACCGGTGGACATGTCCCAGGCGCCGGGCAGATAGATCTGCCGGAAGTTGCCCTGGTAACCGCTGAAGTACGGATCGTTGGGCGTGAAATTGAGATGATGGACATAGTTCGGCCAGGCCGCATAGACGCCCGGCACGCGTTCGAGTTCGGTCAACTGTTCTTCCAGATCGCGTTGCGGATCGAGAGCGACCACGCCGAAGGTGACGTCATCCCCCTGATAGCCTTTGAGTTGACGCAGTTCGATTGCCGGCACGCGGCTGCCGTCGAACAGGCTGACCCGCCGTAGCTCGAAACCGGCTTCGGTCAGTTCGCGTTCGACGTTGATTACGAAAACGGTTTCATCGAATTCAATGATGCAACTGTCGGCGGCGGCCGGATGGCCCTCGTACATCACGCGGGGATTTGCCTGCGCGAAAGCGACCAGCGGCAGAAGAATGAGGGCGAGAACGGTTACCAGAATTTGGCGAGTCATGATTGTTTCCTCGTTGCTGCGCATACGTGTTGCCAGATAGAAAAGGCAGGCTCCTTGCGAAAGCCTGCCTTTTTATTTGCGTTACGTTTTCACGTCGATCCACAAGAGCGGTTAGGCTCTCCGGGGCGCCTTACACCGTGTCATCGTCGGTGGTGTCGTCATCCGTCGTGTCATCGTCGGTGGTGTCGTCGTCGGTCGTATCATCGTCGGTGGTGTCGTCATCACCGGTCGAGGCGCCGTCGATGTATGCCATGAAGGAGCCTTCGTTGTTGGTGTAGTTGTTGTCGTTGACGATCAGATACAGGCTGCCGGCTTCGGTCGCGGTGTAGTCGGCCAACTCGCTGCCGATCAGGAACGGATCGCCTTTGGCTTCACCGATACGGCCAATCAACGCGCCGCGCGGAGCGTCGGCCATCGGGCACTCTTCGCCGCACGTGGAGCCGTCGACACCGTCGGGCGTGACTTCTTCGTAGTAGCTGTCGATGGCGATCGTGCCGGTGGCGGCGAAGTCGATTTCGTCATCAACGGCGACGGTCAGACCGCTGTCGATCCAAGTGGCGGAAGCCGAGTCGACTTCAACTTCCTCTCCCGGAAAGGTGTCGTCATCGTCGTCATCGTCGTCGTCATCATCATCGTCGTCGTCATCATCGTCGTCATCGTCGTCGTCGTCATCGGTGACGTCGTCATCATCGTCCCCGTTGGTGGGGCAAGTATTCTGCTCGGCGGCTTCCGGGTCGTCCTCGTCTTCACACGCCTGGATGGCGAAGAAAGACATGGCCAAAAGCAACATCAAACCAATCAGAGCTGAAACGTGCAATAAACGGCGCATTAACCTTCCTCCCTAAGGGGAATAATTCACAATTCTCCACCGGATTCGGTGGCAAAAAACGCATGGAGTATTGCATAAAGGGGGGGTATGTTCAAGCCAATAGTTGGGCGGCGGTTTCGCTCATTGACGAAACGCGTCATGCCTTCATATAATGCGGTCCCTTTTTCCGGGAGAGTGGGCACATGGAGAAATACGATTATCCGAAAATCGAGCGAAAGTGGCAAGATAGGTGGAGTGCCGAGCGCACGTACAACCTGGATCTGAAGCAGGCGGCCAGGCCGTTTTACAACCTGATGATGTTTCCTTACCCCTCGGCGGAAGGGCTGCATGTGGGCAATTGTTTCGCCTTTATCGGCGCGGACATCCACGGTCGTTTTCGCAAAGGGCAGGGCTTCGACGTTTTCGAGCCGATGGGCTTTGACGCCTTTGGTATTCACTCGGAAAACTACGCGCTGAAAACCGGTTCCCATCCGTGGGATCTGATTCCGAAAAATGTCGAGAATTTCAAGGAAAATCAGTTAAAACGCCTGGGCGCGATGTTCGATTGGGCCCACGAGGTCAACACCACCGAACCCTCGTACTACAAATGGACGCAGTGGCTCTTCTTAAAATTGTTCGAGGCCGGTCTGGCCTATCGCGAAACCGGCATGGTCAATTGGTGCCCGAGCTGCCTGACGGTGCTGTCCAACGAACAGGTGGCCGGCGGCTTCTGCGAGCGCTGCGACAGCCCGGTGACCAAAAAGAAGATGGCGCAGTGGTACTTCCGCATCACCCAGTACGCCCAACAACTGCTGGACAACCTGGACTGGATCGACTGGTCCGAGATCACCAAGCACGCGCAGCGGCGATGGATCGGCCGTTCGACCGGCGCGAACATCACCTTTAAACTGGTGGGAACCGATCAGACGCTGGAAGTGTTCACCACGCGCCCCGACACCCTGTTTGGCGCCACCTACATGGTCATGGCCCCCGAGCATCCGCTGGTGGCCGAGCTGACCGCCCCCGAGAAAAAAGCGGCGGTGGAAGAGTACATCCGCAAGACGGCGGCCGTCAGCGAGATCGAACGCGAAACCGAAGAGCGCGAGAAGACCGGCGTGTTCATCGGCGCCTACGCGATCAATCCGGTCAACGACGAGCGGATACCCATTTGGATCAGCGATTACGTCCTCATGGGCTACGGCACCGGCGCGATCATGGCCGTGCCCGCGCACGACACGCGTGACTTCGAATTCGCCACCAAGTTCGATTTGCCGATCATCGAGGTCATCAGCTCCGACGGCGGCACGCACGAACTTCAGGAGGCCTATACCGGCGAAGGCGTGCTGATCAACTCCGGCATGTTCGACGGCACGCCCAGTCTCGACGCGATTCAAAAGGTCACCGATTGGCTGGCCGAAAAAGGAACCGGCCGGCACACGATCAACTATCGCCTGCGCGACTGGGGCATTTCGCGCCAGCGGTATTGGGGCCCGCCGGTGCCGGTCATCCATTGCGAAAAATGCGGCATCGTCCCGGTTCCCGAAGATCAACTGCCCGTGCAGTTGCCTTACATGGAAAATTTCAAACCGTTGGGCACCGGCGCCAGTCCGTTGGAGACGGTCGATGAATTCGTCAACGTCACGTGCCCGTCCTGCGGCGGACCGGCCAAGCGCGATTGTGACGTGATGGACAATTTCCTCGACAGCGCCTGGTACTTCTTCCGTTACGTCAGCGCCAACGACGACACCCAGGCCTTCGACAAAGACATCGTTGCCAAGTGGTTGCCGGTCGACATGTACATCGGCGGCAACGAGCATGCCGTGTTGCACCTGATGTACACGCGCTTTGTCACCATGGCCCTCAAGGACATCGGCCTGATCGATTTCGCGGAACCCTTCAAGAAATTCCGCGCGCACGGTCTGCTCATTCGCGACGGCGCGAAGATGAGCAAGTCCAAAGGCAACGTGGTCAATCCCGACCAGTACCTCAACGAGTACGGCGCCGACACCTTCCGCACCTATTTGATGTTCCTCGGTCCGTTCCATGAGGGCGGCGACTTCCGCGACACGGGCATCATCGGCGTGCGCCGGTTCATGGAGCGGGTGTGGCGCCTGGTGGTGGAAAACGAAATCGTCGACGAGTCGCCCGTCGGCATGAACGAGCTGGGTCCGTTGCACCGGACGATCAAGAAGGTCACCGCCGATTACGAGAACCTGCGCTACAACACGGCCATTGCCGCGCTGATGGAGTTGACCAACGAGCTTTACAAGTGGCCGACGCAAAAGCGCGAGGCATTGGAAATTCTGTTGAAACTGTTGCATCCATTGGCTCCGCACATCACGCACGAGCTGTATGAGATCATGGGCAACAAGATCATGGTCGCCGACGCGGGCTGGCCGGAATACAAAGAGGAATTTTGCGCCGTCGAGGAAGTCGAGTTCGTCTTCATGGTCAACGGCAAACTGCGCGGCCGCGAACTGATGCCGGTGGACGTCGACGAGGATACGGCCTGGGCCAAGGCGCAAACCATCGACGCGGTGATGAAGCAGATCGAAGGCAAGCAGATCGTCAAGAAGATCTTTGTGCCGGCCAAGTTGCTCAACATCGCCGTCAAAGGCTCCTGACTTCCAAATCGGGACACCCGGAGCCGACAAGCCCCGCAGGGGCGACTGGTATGTCGCCCTCATCCCCGGCCCTTCTCCCACAGGGAGAAGGGAGACCGGGTTCGCCGGCTTTTACCCTCTCCCGGGGCAGAGGGTCGGGCGCAGCCCGGGGTGAGGGATTGCCTTCCCGACTTTCGAATTGCCTTGCCCGGACCGTCAGAGCCCCGGAGGGGCGACTGGTCAGTAGCGAAGGGCGAAGCCCTGGAAATCGCGGCCTACCCAGAACCAACAAGCCCCGGAGGGGCGGAGGAATCTTTGACAATTCGCATCAGATCGGCCACGGCGATTTGCGTATGCGTTGAAAACGATCGGCTGTTCCGCCAGAGGCGAACATCACCTGCACCCCTGCGGGGTTTGCTTGAATCTGCCTCGTCTGATTCCAGGGCCGAAAGAGACTGTCGATTTTCTCGTTTTGAGTATGAATACGTCTGCCGCCCTTCCGGGACTCGGGAAAAAATGGGGCTTTTTGCCCGACGCTTACGGGTCGGGCTACCCTCTATCGCCCCTGAAGGGG